>Ga0209777_10000043_pt1 | contig 195208 bp, 182 predicted proteins | sample FrelakmetHBP12HB_FD_187147 | JGI IMG/M metagenome (GOLD analysis project Ga0209777, IMG submission 187147) | Freshwater lake sediment microbial communities from the University of Notre Dame, USA, for methane emissions studies -HBP12 HB (SPAdes)... | ecosystem: Environmental > Aquatic >...
CAGCGTCCGCACCGCCAGGGCCGCTGCCCAGCGCAGGGATCGGCCTCGCCCAGGCGCCCTATCTCTTACGACCCCTGTCTCCCACATCCGTCGCGGCACCCGCCGCGACGGTCACCCGGGCGGCCCGCGAGCCGTTCCACTTCCCCAACCCGGTCGCGGCCGCGCGCCGCCGCGTCGCCGGGTCGCTGGCGATGCGGCCGGCCGTGTCGGTGGGCCCACTCGGCTACCTGACGGCGGCGCTGCTCTCGGTCGTGTTCGCCCTCGGCGCAATCCTGGCCCTTGCGGTCATGCCGGCTGCCATCAGCCTGCTCCAACATGCCGACTCGCAAACAGCCTGGGCGCAGCTGAGCCCGGGTCAGCAGGGACTGCTGGGATTCCTGTCGATCGCCCTGGTCCTCGCCGGATTGCTGGCCTTGCTCTGCTTCTCGGTCTTCGTGGGCCTGACAACGCACAACGCCACCGGCCTTGGCGTCGACCAGCCCACGTTCACGCCATATCTGGCGGCGACATGCTGGGCCGGCGCGCTGTGGACACAGGCGCGCATAGCCGCAGCGCTGACGGTTCCCGCGGCCCTCATCTGGCAGGGCTACACGATCCCGGGCCTGCTGGTGGTGCTCGTGATTCTCGAGATCGCCCATCGCCGCGTCGACGACTTCTCCGGCTGGCTGACCAGGCCGGCCCGGTATCTGCCGGACCTGTACGACAAGCTCGACGTGGAGGGCTCGACCGGGTCGAGGCTGGCTCCAACGTGGGCGGTCTTCTTCCGCCTGGCCAATGTGCTGGCCATCGCCGTTTTTTCGCTTCCGCTGCTGGCGTTGACGGCGTTTGCCGCCTCGATCGCCGGCGGCGGCAGCGACACGTTAGGCTGGCAGTCGGCCGGCCTCGGACCCGTCCGGATGGTCGTGGCCTTGCTCGTCGTCGGCTTCACGGTCTCCGCCGCAGGCGCGGTCGCCGCACTGGTGCCGATCACGCTCGGCCTCGTTCAGCGCCTGCGAACCCGCAAGACGCTGGTTCGCGTTGAGCGGTCTCGGAGCTGGGTCGCCCGCCCGGGCGAGGGCGGGTACACCCCGGCATCTCCAACCCAGCCTGCCCGCGACGGCGGTTACGACGAGGATCGAATCGTCGAGCGACTGGCGTCCCCCGGGACCGACGCCTACGTCGAGCCCCCGGACGATCGCCCGAGATTCGGCGGTTTGAGCCCGGGCGACCCGAGCCGGGACGGCCCGAGTCAAGCCTCCTTGTACTCGCCTTCGACGACCTCCTCGTTCCCACCGTCCGAGGATCCACCGGCCGGACCCGACTGATCGCCCTCGGCGTCAGGGGGAGCGCCGGTCTCCGGACCGGACGCAGCGGCGGCTTGATAGGCTGCCGTGCTCACCTTCTGGAGCTGCTCGACGAGCGCTTCGGACGATGACTTGACCGCATCCAGATCGCTGCCCTTGAGCGCGGCCCGAACGGCCTCGACGCGGCGATCGGTTTCGGCCCGATCCTCGGGCGTGACCTTGTCGCCCAGATCTCGCAGCGTCCGCTCGGCCTGGTAAGCCAATGCGTCGGCCTGGTTCCGGGCGTCGACCTCGTCCTTGCGCTTGCGGTCCTCGTCGGCGTGGGCCGAGGCCTCGTTGACCATTCGATCCACGTCCGTCTTGGACAGCATCGAGCTCGCGGTGATGCGGACCTGCTGCTCGCGGCTGGTCGCTCGATCCTTGGCCTTGACGTCCAGGATCCCGTTCGCGTCGATGTCGAAGGTGACTTCGATCTGAGGAATGCCGCGCGGCGCCGGCGGGATGCCGTCCAGGATGAACTTCCCGAGCGTCTTGTTGTCGGTGGCGAAATCGCGCTCACCCTGGAGGACGTGAACCTCCACCTGGGTCTGGTTGTCCGACGCGGTCGAGAAGACCTGGCTCTTGCTGGTCGGGATCGTCGTGTTGCGATCGATCAACCGGGTCATCACGCCGCCCAGCGTCTCGATGCCGAGGGACAGCGGGGTCACGTCCAGCAAGAGGACATCCTTGACCTCGCCGGCCAGGACGCCGGCCTGTATGGCGGCGCCGATGGCCACGACCTCGTCCGGGTTAACGCCGCGGTGCGGCTCCTTGCCGCCGAACATCTGTTTGACGGCCTCGATGACCGCCGGCATTCGCGTCTGGCCTCCGACGAGGACCACCTCGTCGATTTCCGACGGCTTCAGCCCGGAGTCGCGGAGAGCCTGCGAAACGGGCCCGCGGGTCTTGTCGACGAGGTCGGCCGTCAGGTCTTCCAGTTTGGCCCTCGAAAGATTGATGACGAGGTGCTTGGGACCGGACGCGTCCGCTGTGACGTAGGGCAGGTTGATCTCGGTGGTGGCGGTCGTCGACAGCTCGATCTTCGCCTTCTCGGCCGCTTCCTTCAGACGCTGAAGAGACTGCTGGTCGGATCGGAGGTCGATGCCCTGGTCGCGTTTGAACTCGGCCAGGAGCCATTCGATGACCCGCTGGTCGAAGTCGTCACCGCCCAGATGGGTGTCGCCGTTGGTGGCCTTGACCTCGAAGACGCCCTCCCCGAGCTCGAGAATCGAGATGTCGAACGTGCCGCCGCCCAGGTCGTAGACGGCAATCTTCTCGTCGTGCTTCTTGTCGAGGCCGTAGGCGAGGGCCGAAGCCGTGGGCTCGTTGATGATCCGCTTGACGTCGAGCCCGGCGATGCGGCCCGCATCCTTGGTAGCCTGGCGCTGGGTGTCGTCGAAGTAAGCCGGAACGGTGATGACCGCCTCCGTGACCTTCTCGCCGAGATACGCCTCCGCGTCGGCCTTGAGCTTCTGCAGAATCATGGCGCTGATCTCAGGCGGGGTGTAGCCCTTGCCGTCGGCCAGGACGACCTTGATCCCGTCGCTGTGGGCGTCGCGCTCGACCGTGTACGGCACGAGATCCTTGGAATGCGCGACCTCCGGATCGTCGAAACGGCGGCCCATGAAGCGTTTGATCGAGTAAACGGTGTTGCCGGGGTTGGTGACGGCCTGGCGCTTGGCCAGCTGGCCAACCAATCTCTCGCCGGTCTTGGTGAAGGCGACGACCGAAGGGACCGTCCGCCCGCCCTCCGCGGACGGGATGACGGTAGGCTCCCCGGCTTCCATCACCGCCACGACGGAGTTCGTCGTACCCAGATCGATGCCGATGATCTTGCCCATCAGGTAATGCTCCTACTGGATTGGCTGCGTCAGTTGCTCTTTGTGGTGATGTCGCCCGCGCCCGCGCCGCCGCCGCCGGCGACCGCAACCAGCGCCGGTCGCAGGACTTTGTCTCGAACCCGGTAGCCGCGCTGGACCTCGGCCACAACCTCGCCGTCGGGCCGGCCCGTGGCCGGAATGCTGGCAACGGCCTCGTGCTCACGTGGGTCGAAGGTCCGGCCGATCGCCTCGATCGGCGTCACGCCCTCGCTGTCGAGGAGAGTCCGAAGCTTGCGGTCGAGCAGGACGACCCCCTCGATCCAGCTCGCTCCCTTGAATTCCGGCGGCATGGAGTCGAGGGCACGATCGAAGTCGTCGGCGACGGCCAGCAGCTTGCGCAGGAGCGACTCGCCGGCCAGGCCGCGCTCGCGCTCGCGGTCCTCCGCCGTGCGCCGCCTGAAGTTGGCGAAGTCGGCAGCCGTGCGCTGGAGGCTGGCGAGGTGTTCGGCCGCAATGGCCTCGGCCGTCTCGAGCCGGGCGCTGAGCTGCTCGACAGTCGCCACGTCGGGCGCGGGCGCGGAGTCCGAGTTACCGGCAGGCCGGCCGGGCCAGTCTCCGGCGGCCCCGCGGTGATGGATGCGGCCGCGTGCCGGTCGATCAGGCATACAGGTGCTCCACCAATTCGTTCATGAGCCCCGATACGAACTCGACCGAGGCAATGGCCTGAGGATATGGCATGCGCGTGGGTCCAAGGACGCCGACCACGCCGATGGCGCGGCCGACGCGCCCGTAGGGCGCCAGGACGAGCGACACTTCCTGCATCTCGAGCGGCCGGTTCTCGTGGCCGATGAAGATCTGGATGCTGCCCGCACTGGCAACGCTCTCGACGAGCGAGCCCAGGTAGGCGCGATTCTCCAGCGCGGCAAAGACGCGTCGCACCTTGTCGCTCCGGTCGAACTCCGGGGCGGCCATCACGTTGAGCAAGCCGTCGCTGAAGAGGTCGTCGATGTCCGCCGCGTCGAACTCGCGCATGGTCCGCACCAACCCCTCGCCGATGCGGCGCAGCAGGTCCACCTCTTCGGAGATCGCGTCGCCTTGCGGAAGATCGACCAGGGCGGCATCGATCTCGGCCGCAGTGCGATCGACCGTCAGGACGTTCAAGAGGCCGGCCACCCGGTCCAGCTGATCCTGGTCCGTGGCGGCGGGCAGGCTCTGGAGCGCCTGCTTCATCGTCCCCTCGCGGAAGAGAACCACCAGCAGGGCCAGCCGGTCCTGAACGGCCACGATGTCCACGCGCCGGACTCGCGCCGCCCGAGGCTTGGCGGTCGTGGCCAGGCCGGCGGTGCCGGTAGCGGCCGCAAGCGTGCTCGCCGCGAGGCGGAACCAGTGCTCGCTGGAGAACTCCACCTGACCGAACTGATGCCGGATCATGCGCTGCTCAACCGACGGAAGCGACCACTCTTCGGCGAGAACCTGGACGTAGTAGCGGTAACCCGCGTCCGTCGGGACCCGCCCGGCCGACGTGTGGGGGTGGCTGAGAAGGCCCATCGCCTCGAGGTCGGACAGGATGTTCCGAACCGTGGCGCTGCTGACACCGAGCGGGTAATGCAGGATCAGCGAGCCCGAGCTGACGGGCGTCGCCGAGGTCACGTATTCGTCGACTACGGCCCGCAGGATTGCGCCCGATCGCGCGTCCAGCGAGCCGATGGCGTGGCGCGGCCGTCGCGCCATGGGTGGCTCCACTTCTCCGCCGGACTGCGGTCGAGGTTGCGAGCGGTGCCCCGGCGCGGCGTCGGCCCTGAGGCTGAGGGTCCGCGACCGGCTGCCGATCCCCGAATCAGCCTGCCTCCGGCGGTGGTTAGCACTCTCACTATGCGAGTGCTAACCTGCTCCGGCCGATGGTAGCAGCCTCAGCCCGGGAGTGTCAACGACGGAACAAGGGCGGGCCTCGTCGCGGCTGGGGCGCGGCCGAACCGCCGCCGGAGAATCGGCGACCCGCGGCCGTCGGCCGCGGGTCGCCGAACTGCGTGGGGTTGGGGTCAGACGCGGGCCACACTCCCCGAAGTCGCGCTGCGGCGTGCAAGCGCGTCAACCGACACGGCAGCCAGGAGCACGAGTCCGGTGGCGATGTACTGGTACTGGATCGGCAGGCCCAGCTGGAACAAGCCGTTGTAGATCGCGCCGATGGTCAGGCCGCCGAGCAGAGCGTGGATCGCTCGCCCGCGGCCTCCCATCAGGCTGGTGCCGCCGATGACTGCGGCGGCCACGGCGTAGAGCACTTCCTGGCCGCCGTTGAAGTTGGTAGTGATGCCGCCCTGGAAGGAGACGGCAACGATGCCGGCCATCCCCGCCGTAGCCGCAGAGAGGATGAAGGCCCAGGTCCGGATCGAGGTGACGCCCACGCCGGCCCGCCGGGCCGCTTCAGGGTTGCCGCCGACCGCATACACGTGGCGGCCGAACTGCGTCCGCTCCAGCAGGAGGGTTGCACCCCCGACCATGGCCAGGACCAGGGGCACGACCCACGGCACGCCGATGATCGGCAGCGTTCCCTGGCTGCGGTCGAAGTTGCAGATCGCGACGAGGATGATCCCCGCAACGGCGATGAACGCAATCTTGGCGACGGTGAGGCCCGGCGGGGGGGCCACCAGGCCGCTGCGGCGACGCCCGGTATCGCGCCGCCACATGGAGGCGCCGATCAGCACGACGACGACCACCAGGGCCAGCCAGCTGAGCCAGACGTCCAGGTACGCGTAGTCGATGCCGTAGATGCTGCGCACGTTCTCGGAGATCGTGTTGCCGACGGACAGGCCGCCTGCCTGACCCAGGATGATGATCATCACCCCGAACCAGAACATCTGGCCCGCGAGCGTGACCACGAACGAGGGCAGCCGCAGGCGGGTGATGATCGTTCCCTGGATGGCTCCGATCGCCGCGCACACGAGAATGGCGGCGATGATCGCGCCCCACCACGGCCAGTTGTGGAGGAAGTCGTTGGGTGGCGCCTGCGGCTGCACCAGCAGCCCGGCCACGATCCCGCCGATCGCGGCGACATAGCCGATCGAGAGGTCGATCTCGCCCAGCAGCAGGACGACGCCTTCGCCCAACGCCAGGATGATGAAGACGGCGCTCTGGTCGAAGAGATCGACCAGGTTTCCTGACGACAGGTAGACATTGTTGGCGGTAACGATCTCGAAGAAGACGGCGACGACGACAAGGGCCGCCACGACGGGCAGGACGCCGGCGTCGCCGGCCTTCACACGCGCGAACCAGGCCCTGAAGTACTGGCCCAGAGACTGGGCGACTAGATCCGGCGGTATGACTTCCACCGCGGCCGCCGTCAGGTCCGGGGCCGCCTCGGCCTGGGCGACCAGGTCCTCGGGAGCCTTGCCGCTCCCGGATACGCCTCCGACTCCGGCCATCGCTCAGTTCCTCCCCTGGTTTGAGCCGGCGGCGGCCACCTCGCGGGTCGAGCCGCCCGTGGTCATGTAGTCGACGGCGCTCTGACGGTCAAAGGCCGAGGCTCGGTCCTGGGCAACCATCCGGCCCAGGTGCAGGATCGCGATCCTGTCGGCGACCTCGAAGACGTCGTTGAGGTTGTGGGAGATCACCATGACCGCGAGGCCGTGGTCCTTGAGCCGCTTGATCAGGTCCAGCACCATGCGGGTCTGAGCGACGCCGAGGGCGGCGGTCGGCTCGTCGAGCATCACCAGCTTGGAGTTCCACATGACGGCCTTGGCCACGGCCACGGCCTGGCGCTGGCCGCCGGAGAGCGTGGCCACTGGCTGGCGGATGGATCGGACGGTGGTCACGTGCAGGCCGGCCAGGGTCTCCGCGGCGGCCCGCTCCATGCTGTCCTCGTTGAGGAACATGTTCCTGAGCCGCTCGCGGCCCAGGAACATGTTCTGGACGATGTCCAGGTTGTCGGCCAGGGCGAGATCCTGGTACACCGTCTCGATACCGAGAGAAGCCGAATCCTTCGGGCTCCGGATGTGGACGGGCCGGCCCTCCCAGAGTATCTGGCCGCCATCGGGCGGATGGATGCCGGCGATGGTCTTTGTCAGGACGGACTTGCCGGCGCCGTTGTCGCCGCACAGGGCGGTCACCTGGCCCGCCGGAAGATCCAGGTCCACTCCGTAGAGCGCCTGGACTGCGCCGAAGCGCTTGCTGATTCCTCGCAACTCCAGCAGGGGCACGGTGCCGCTCAGCGTATTCGCCAGGGGCTGCCCGCCGGGAGCCGGAACGCCTCCGGCGGGACCCTCAATCCCAGTCATCGCCATCGTCTCGACTCCCATCTGCCCGGGCCCTGCAACTCCGAAGATGATCTCGCCGTCAGGCCATTCGTGGCCTGCCGGCGAGATCAAGGGTAAATGCTACGCGAGCGCACGTCACGCACGAATGTGAAAAGCCGCGTCGCACCCGTCGAGCGGGTGCGACGCGGCCGGACCGCGATGGCTCAGTTCGCTTTCACGTGGTCGCCTGCGCGGCCCAAGTGCGGGCTACTGGATGCCGGCGGTGGTGCAGACGGCGGCGCCGACTGCGTTGCACAGGTCCGTCACGCTGACGAACTTGTCCTTGATGACCGTCGACTCCATGTTCGCGGCGTTGACCCAGTAGGGGACCAGAAGAACGGCCGGCTCAGTGGTGGTCGAAGCCGGGTCCTTCGTAGTGCCGTTCACGAGAGTGGCGGGCGGGGTCTGGCCGGCGCGCAGGTAGGTCGCGAGAGCGACGGCAGCCTGGGCCTCGAGGTAGACCGGCTTGTAGACCGAACCGCACTGCCAGCCATTGAGGACGTTCTCCATGCCCGCGAGCGTGGCGTCCTGGCCGACGGTCGGGACCGTCTTGGCGGCAATGCCGGCGGCCTTGAGGTCGGTGATCACCGCGTTGGCAAGGCCGTCATTGGCCTCGATCGTGGCGTTGATCTGCTTGTGGCCCGTGTAGTACGTCTTGAAGATGGTCTGGCCCTGGGCATTGTCCCATCCGGGGGCGAGCTGCTCGTGAACCAGGGTCATGCCGTTGTTGGTGGCGCCGTCGGCAACCTGGGCCACGGACTGGCCCCAGACCACCGAGTTGTAGCCCGTGGCGAAGCTGATCGCGTTCGGGTCGGTGTCCTGGCCGCCGTCAAGGGTGAAGACCATCGGGCTCTTGACGTTCCAGGCCGTAACGCAATCCAGGAAGCCCTGGCCGATCAGCTTGCCGACCTGGACGTTGTCGAAGCTGACGTAGTAGGTGCTCGTGCCCTGGAAAGTGGCGCGGTCATAGCTGATCATCGGGATGCCGGCCGCAGCGGCCAGGGACTGGATCTGCTTGCCGGTCGGTCCGTCGAGCGGGTCGACGAGCAGGACCTTGGCGCCGGCTGCGATGTCGGCCTGGGCGATCGCGACCTCGGTGGTCGTGGTGCCCGAGGCGTTCTGGATCTTGAACTGGCTGGCTGTGTAGCCGGCGGCCGTGAACGCCTGGGTCAGGTACGGCAGGTCATAGCTGGTGTACCGGGCCGACGTGGTGACGTCGGGGAGGATCACGCCGACCATGCCGCTACCGGCTGAGGTAACACTGGTCAGCTGGGCCATCGCGGTGAAGGCAGCGTCGAACGAGCTGATGCTGAGCCCCGCTGGGGCGCTCGCGACAGTGGTGGGGGCCGTGGTCGGGGCCGCGGTCACCGGGGCCGGAGTCACCGGAGCCGGGGTCACCGGCGCGACCGTGGGGGTCGCCGTGGTGCTGCTGCACGCCCCAACCACGATCGCAGTCATTGCGATCGCGGCGAGAAACCTGGAACTGGATCTCATGAAGTCATCTCCTCCTGCGCCATAGAACCCCGTGACGCATCGAGTGGCCGTTGCCGGGTCCTGCAACGTGCCCGGGCCGAACAGCCTCGTTCAGGCAATGCGCTGTTCTGCCGCTTCACCTCCTTGATCGTGGTGTGTTTAGGGGTTGTCGCTCGAAACCCGGTGCCCAGTGGCCGGTCACCGGGAAGGACCGGGCGGATTCGCCCCACCAGGGGACGATCGCCGGGTCGAATGAAGTGGGCGCCGGCTCGGGCTCGGCCGAGCGAACGCGCTCCATGTTGGAGTTGCGTAAGGGACTGCCGGTCCGATACGGAGCAGGCGGACCGATTCGACCACCGTGGCGAAGGGGGCTGCGGCCAAATCGGCACCTGGTGCTGAACTGGACGATCGCCGCTCTTGCCCGACGGGTAATCCGTGCGTTACATCCTCCGCAAAGGGCGCCCCAGCGCGGTCGGTACGCGGACGTCGTGGGCGCGACCATCCTCAATGCCACCGGGCGGCGTACACAAATTCCACACCCGTGGGAGCCGAGAGACCGTTACTCGCGTCTGACGCTACCCGACACTGGTACCGTTGTCAACCGTGACCGGGGAGTGTCGCCGGTTGCAGGCGTGAGCCGCCACACTGGATTGCTGGCGTTGGAGGCCACAGAGAGATGACAATCCGATACGGCGCTCCGGACCGAGACGTCGCCCATTACACCTGCCACCGCACCGGCGGCCCCGGGAGTCTCGACGGCAGGGCCGACGATCCGGCGTGGCTGAAGGCGCCCCGCTCGCCGCGGTTCGTCGACATGGTGACCGGGGAGCCCGGCTACTTCGATACGCGCGCCGCGGCGCTCTGGGACGCCGAGAACCTGTACTTCTCCTTCTGGGTGGAGGAGCCGTTCCCGGAGGCCCACGTGACCGAGCGCGACGGGATCGTGTTCGCGGAGAACGATGTCGAGATCTTCATCGACGGCGGCGATTGCTACTACGAATTCGAGCTAAACGCCGCCAACACCGTTTACGAAGTGTTCTTCATATGGCAGGACGCCTACAAGCGCGGCGGACGGTTCGACGTGCCCGAGTTCGACCTGATCGAGGGCCGCGCGCTGTCATTCGGCGGCGACTACGACCGCCAGGCCCGCAGCTTCTGGCGGGGCACGCATCCGCGCGGCCCCCGCTGGGCGTTCCGCGGCTGGGATCTGCCCGGCCTGCGAAGTGCCGTCCACGTCGAAGGCAAGCTCAACGACCGGTTCTTCGTCAGCAGGGGCTGGACGGCGCAGGTCGTGCTGCCGTGGAGGGGAATGGAACCGCTGGCGAACGGCCGGTCGCTGCCGCCAAAGGACGGCGACGTTTGGCGCATCTTCTTCGGGCGGTTCGAGAAGATGACCCCGGGCGGGATCGAGGTCCAGCCCCACCCCGCGTGGTGCTGGAACAAGCACGGGATCATGGATACCCACGTCCCGGAGTGCTTCACATACGTGCACTTCTCGGAGGAGGCTGCCGAGGATCTGTAGCGACGACTTCGCCGGGCAGCGCGTCCGGCCAAATCGGCCGCCGCGAGCCTAGACCAACCGGCCGAACAGCTCGTTGCTCAGGAGGCGGCCGCGAAGCGTCAGTCGCAGGCGCGGCTCGCCGTCGATATCGACCGCCTCGAGGAGACCGGCCGACTCGGCCCAGCCGCGCGCGTCGGCCAGCGGACCCTCCACCGCCCATGCCACCGGGACACCCGTATCGAGGCGCAGGGCCAGGATGAACCGCTCCGACGTCTCGGTTTCCTCGGCCAGCGACTCGCGACCGCCCGGCGGCTCCGTTGCGGCGCCGCCGGGCGGCACCAGCGCAGCCATGTACGGTTCCATGGCTGCGGCATTCCACCGCCTGCTGACGCCGTCGAAGGCATGCGCGCCGGGGCCGACCGCTTCGTACGGCCGCCGCTCCCAGTAGGCCAGGTTGTGACGGCTCTCATGGCCGGGCCGGGCCCAGTTGGAGATCTCGTAGCCGTGCCAGCCCTCCGCCCCTAGCAGATCCGTCGCGAGTCGGTACTGGTCGGCGGCACGATCGTCGTCCTGGTCGAGACGGGCCCGCTCGCGCCAGCGCCGCGCCCCCGGCGTCGTCGGGAGGTGGTCGCCAGCGGTGCCCGTGAGACCCTCGGCGTCCGGATCGTCAAGCGTCAGGGCGTAGAGCGAAAGATGGTCGGGTGCCAGTGCAAGCGCAGCCCGCAGCGTAGCCTTCCACGCGGCCGTCGCCTGGCCCGGCACGTCGTACAGCAGGTCCAGGTTGACCGAGTCGATGCCGGCCGCCCGGGCCTCCGCCACGGACGCGGCCACGTCCTGCGGGGCATGGCGCCGACCAAGTCGACGCAACTCGACGGCGTCCAGGCTCTGGGCCCCGAAAGAAATGCGCGTCACTCCGGCCCGGCGGAACGCGGCCGGGTCGCCACGCTCGTCCGGACCGGGATTTGCCTCGAGCGTAACCTCCGCATCCGCGGCAACGCCGAAACGGGTTCGAGTGATCGCCATCAGCCGCTCGAGCCACTCCCCGGGGACGAGCGACGGGGTCCCGCCGCCGAAGTAGACACTTCGAAGCGGCAGCCTCGCGGATGGTTCTGCCGGGACCAACTGGGCCGGGGAGCCCGGGGCGCCCGCGGGGGCCGACGAGGAGCCGACGGACGTGGTGCCCAACCCGGGCGGCCCGAACCGATCGTCGAGCGCGTCGGCGCGCAGCTCGAGCTCACGGCCGACGGCCGCATAGAGGCGTTCGGTCCGGGCTCGCGGACCGCGGGCATCGCCGCCGGCATAGACGACGAAGTCGCAGTACGGGCAGCGAGCCACGCAGAACGGCAGATGCAGATAGAGGGCAACCGGCGGCAGGGACTGGCTCACGAGCAGAGGGTATCCGGGTCGCGTCGGTCCCACAGCCGCCCGGCCGGATCGCTCGCGCCCACGGCCCAGGACGCCTAACGGCCGCGCCGTCGGACTTGTTTCTCGAGAACGCCGCCAAAGGCGCGGAGGCGGGCCACGACGCTGCTCGAGCGCCGGGCCGCTGCCAGCCGTTCGGCGCGCTCGACGAAACCCGAGGTCTCGATCTGGCCGGCGAAATCGCGGGCCGCCGCGCCGAAGTCCGCGACGCGCGGCGAACGTACATCGTGCCAGCCTTCGGGCACCTGGCTCCCCTGAGCGGACTCCTCCGGCTCCTTGCCGGTTGAAGGGACCTGGCCGGCATGGCCCGTGAATACGAACAGGGCGAACGAAGTGACGGTGTGGCCGATGATCGCCGCGCCGATTCCACCGGTCGCGACCGTGGCCCAGCCGCAGGTCAGACCCATCCCGAACGAAAGGACCACAGCGTGGGGGTGCCGACCGGGCCCGGCCAACCGCGTTGCCAGCACGTACACGAGCGTGGCGACGACGATAGCTCCGACGTCGGGCAGGCCGAAGGCGATGAGCGTCCCGAGGAGAGCGCCGCGGAAAGTGGCCTCGTCGATGATGGCCGTCGCGATGGAGTTGAGCGCCGCGTCGGGATAGGCCGGAGCCGGCGGCAGCCGGAGATACCCGTATCGGAACCACGCGAAGGCCGCGGCCGTGGCAAGGCCGAGAAGGGCCAGGATCGCGCCGTACACGATCACGTCCGGCCGGCGGCCGATCAGCAGGAACAGGACGTCGTGTGGTTGCGGGTGGATGTAGTACAGGGCCGTCAGCAACGCCATGCCGATCGCGTACCAGGAAAGCCGCGTCCAGAAGCCGCCCCTTCGACGCGCTGGTTCGTCGTACTCGGCCGCGCCGAAGCGGTCGGCCTCGAGTCGAAGGAAGAGCAGCATCATGAAGAAGCCGCTTGCGATGAGGATCCGAATCGACTCGGCCGTCATACCTCGTCCATGCGGAGAACCGCCAGGAACGCCTCCTGCGGTATCTCGACGGACCCGACCCGCTTCATGCGCTGCTTTCCCTCTTTCTGCTTCTCGAGCAGCTTGCGCTTGCGGGTGATGTCCCCTCCGTAGCACTTGGCCAGGACGTTCTTGCGCATCGCCGCGACGCTCTCACGGGCGATGACGTTCGAACCGATCGCCGCCTGAATAGCTATTTCGAACATCTGGCGAGGGATGAGCCCACGGAGGCGGTGGACGAGCTCCCGCCCGATCGCCGGGGCCCGGTCGCGGTGCACGATGACGGAGAGGGCGTCGACCGGCTCACCGGCGACCAGGACGTCGACCTTGACCAGGTTGGCCGCGCGGTAGCCCGCTTCCTCGTAATCCATCGAGGCGTAGCCCTGGGTCCGGCTCTTGAGCTGGTCGTAGAAGTCGACGATTACCTCGCCCAGCGGCAGCTCGAAAGTGAGCAGGACGCGCTGCGGGTCGAGGTATTCCATTCCGAGGAAGCTGCCGCGGCGATTGGTGGCCAGTTCCATGAGCGTCCCGATAAAGTTGGCGGGTGCCACGACGCTCAGCTTGACCCACGGCTCCCGGATCTCCTCGATCTGGGCGGCGTTGGGCATCCTCGACGGATTGTCTACGGCCACGACGCCACCGTCGTTGATCAAGACGACGCGGTATTCGACCGAGGGCGCCGACGCGATGAGCTCCTGGCCGAACTCGCGCTCCAGCCGCTCCTGGACGATCTCCATGTGAAGCAGGCCGAGAAAGCCGCAACGGAAGCCGAATCCCAGGGCCACCGAGCTTTCCGGCTCGAAACTGAAGCTGGCGTCGTTGAGGTGGAGCTTCTCCATCGCCTCGCGCAGGACCGGGTAGTCGGTTCCGGCGACCGGGTAGAAGCCGGCGAAAACGAGACTCTTGGCCGGCTGGTAGCCTGGCAGCGGGTGTGCGGCCGGACGGGCCACCGTCGTGACCGTGTCTCCGACCTGGGCTTCGCGCACGTTCTTGAGCCCCGTCGCCACGTAGCCCACGTCGCCGGCGCGGAGCTCGGGCACGGGCACCAGCCCCGGCCTGAAGAAGCCGAGCTCGAGCAGCTCCGCCTCGGCTCCCGAGCCCATCAATCGAATGATGTCGTGCCCGCGGAGCGTGCCCTGGGCCAGTCGCACGTAGACGACCACGCCCTTGTAGGCGTCGTAGTGCGAGTCGAAGATCAAGCCCTCGAGCGGTGCCGCCGGATCTCCCTTTGGTGGCGGGATCCGGGCGACGATCGCCTCGAGGATCTCGGGCACGCCTGTGCCGTCCTTGGCCGACGCGAGCAGGACTTCTTCACGGGGCATCGCCAGGACGCTTTCGAGCTCCTCGATGACCAGGTCCGGCTGGGCCGAAGGGAGATCGATCTTGTTCAGGACCGGGATGATCGTCAGGTTCTGGCGCAATGCCAGGTGGACGTTGGCGAGCGTCTGGGCCTCGATCCCCTGCGTCGCATCGACGACAAGAATGGCGCCCTCGCAGGCCTGAAGCGAACGGCTGACTTCATAGCTGAAATCGACGTGGCCGGGAGTGTCGATCAAGTTCAGGCCGTACACGAGACCGTCCGCGGCCGCGTATTCGAGGCGGACGGCCCGGGCCTTGATCGTGATGCCGTGCTCGCGCTCGAGGTCCATCGAGTCGAGGACCTGGCTCGTCATCTGGCGTGCATCGATCGTGTGCGTCAGCTCGAGGAGGCGATCCGAGAGCGTCGTCTTGCCGTGGTCGATGTGAGCGATGATCGAGAAGTTGCGTAGCCGAGATTGAGGGATGGTCACGGGATTGGAGTGTAGTCGGTCGGACTGACGAAGGGACCGCGCTGCCAAGCCCGACCCTGGGGCTGTGGCTCTTCGCCGGCCGCCGCGTTTGGGGCGTGCCTGGCGGCTATCCATCTTATCCTGGCCGACTCCTCGACTTTCGTCTGGAGGGGCCCTGAAGGAACGGTCGCCGAAGCGGTTCGGCCCCCTCCTGGCGTGGGCGGGCGGCCTGGCGATCGCCGCCCCCGACGACCGCCAGTCGATTCGCGACCGAGGATCAGGCCCTGGCTACCCGACGGCGCGGGAATCAGTGCTCGACGACCTTCGGCAGCTTCTTAGCCTGCTCGATCCAGTCGGTGACTTCGGCGAGAGTCGGCAGTCGGCGGACCAGGTTCCGGGCCGCGTTTGCCTCCGCAAGGGTCTCGACGAGATTCGCGGGGTTGCGATGCGCCAGCTCGGGCGGAGAGTCGACGCCGGCGGTCTCGAGCAGGTCCGAATACTCGGAGCCGACGCCCTTGATCCGATACAGGTCGACGCGGTTGACCCACTTGAGAATGAGAGCATGGCCGATGCCGGTCGCCGCTTCAAACTCCTCGCAGCCCGTGGGGGTCGCTCCTCGGTCAAGCAGAGCGTCGGTCGTCTTGACTCCGACCGACTCGAGCTGTTCAGCGTACTTGGGGCCGATGCCCTCCACGTCGACGATGTTCACGGGACCCTCCAGACGGCGGCGTGCGGAATGAGCCAGCGGATCATGCGACGTCGCGGGCGCCACCGACGTCCTGCTCGTGGACAATTTCGCCGGCCGAGCCGGAAGCTCGATCCGGCTGGGCGATACCGGCTGGGCGATCAATGAGACAAGCGCGCTTGTGCGGGACTCTGCTACCATCAGCCGTCGCGTCAGTCGGCCCGGTTTCGGTTGCCTGTCGCCTTCCTTCTGCAGCATAGAGGTCTTCGAACTTGGCCAAGACGCCCCGAGGCTGGACCGGCGCCCGCACGCCGTCAGCGATCAAGCGGGTCCGCCAGGCAGAGCGCCGGCGGGCCATTAATCAACCGCGCAAGAGCGCGGCGAAGACGTACGCCGCGAACGCAATCAAGGTCGCCACCGGCGCGGCCGAGGGCGACGCCGCTGCGTCTCTGGCCGAGGCGATGAGCGCGCTCGACAAGGCCGCGAAGGTTGGCGCGATCCACCCCAACAACGCCGCCAGACGCAAGTCCCGCCTCGTCGTCAAGCTCAACGCGCTGGCCGCGGGAACGGCCGTCCAGACGACGGCGCGCGTGACCAAGACGACCGGCACCGCCGCCGCCGTCAAGGCCGCACGGACTCGCATCGCCTCGGCCAAGGCAAGCAAGGCCAAGGGTCCGCAGACCGCCGCCGGCAAGGCGAAGGCCGCCCTCTCCAAGACGGCTCGCACCGAGACGACCCCTGCGGCCTCAGCCCCCGAAGGTCAGAAGCCGGCGCTCAAGGCAACCGCAAGAGCCGAGAAGCCCGCCGCGAAGGCCACGGCCAGGACCACTGCCAAGGCAGCGCCCAAGGCTCCGGCCAAGACTCCGGCCAAGGGCGCGCCGAAGGCAGCCGTCAAGACTGAGAAACCCGCGCCGAAGACCGCTGCCAGCACCCCGGCCAAGGCCGCCGCGAAGGCAGCGCCCAAGGTGGCCGCCAAAGCTGAGAAACCCGCGCCGAAGGACAAAGAGAAGCCGAAGGCCTGATCGCTCGATCATTCTCCATTGCCGGGCCAGGTCGACGGACCTGGCCCGTTCGATTCGGAGGCCCGATTGGCAGACTCGAGGGCGCCAGCCCGCAAGCTGGCCCGGCAGTCGATCGCCCGCGGCGACGCCATTGGCTGGTTCGACCGGCTCTACCTCGAATCAGAACGTGACGGCTTCGCAATTTCCTGGTCGATGGTGCCCCGAACCCCTACCTCGTCGAGTGGCTCGGCGGGCGGGCGGGACCGCCGTGCGGCCGTGCCCTCGTTGTCGGTTGCGGCTACGGCGACGACGCCGAACTCCTGGCGCAGGCCGGCCTGGAGGTGGTGGCATTCGACGTGTCGCCGACGGCCATCGACCGCTGCCGCAGTCGCTTTCCTGAGTCTCGGGTGTAGTACGTGGTAGCGAACGTATTGGAGCCACCCGGGGCCTGGATGGGCGCATTCGATTTCGTGTTCGAGGCCTACACGGTCCAGGTGCTGACCGGGGCGACCTGAGTCGCATGCGCAGGTTCGATCGGTCGAACGGTCGCTTCCGGCGGCGTTCTGCTGGCAGTGGCCAGGAGTCGGCGGGCAGAAGACCCGGCGGGTGGGATGCCCTGGCCGCTCACTCGTCGGGAGCTGGACGCTTTCCTGGTCCCGGGTCTGCGGCTGGCCCGCTTGACCAAGATCGTCGAGCCGGGCGAGCCGCCGGTGCCGCGTTTCGTGGCCGAGTTCGTGTCCCGCCGTTAGGGCCGGTTGCCATCCGTGAGTCCTTCCGTCAACCAACCTTCACGTTCCGTTCCGCCCGGTGCACCCTTCACGGAACCTCCATTCAGGCTCCATCCGTGCTCCACCGCGGGTTCACCCCGAAGTTTGAGACTCGACTCGTACTGAACCGACAGATCCGGCTGGCCCATGTCGCCACTTCGCCAGAGACGCGACCCGACGGAGTTCGTTGGACGCAACAGGAGAACGAGCGATGAGCTCAATCCATCGCACCGGGCTCGCGATCGCAGGGGCCGTCGCGGCTCTGACGGTGACGGGCGCGATGGCAATCGAGGGTCTCAGCAGCTCTCAGACGCCCGGCGCGCAGACGACCCAGCAGGTAGCAACGGATGCATCTGCGGCGGGGGCAAGCCTCCCTCCCGAGATCATCTACGTCAACCCGGCCCCGACGCCGGGCACCGTGACGATCACTCAGACCGCCCCGCCGGTGGCCCACGTCATAGTCCCGGCGCCCGCCGGCAGCGACGACAACGGTGGAGACCACCGGCACGGCGGAGGCAACCACTGATGAACACACCTCAACCCGCACGAACCACAACTCAGGCCCACGCTCCGAAGGCCAGGCCCGATGCCCGGCCGATGAGGCTGGCCCTCAGCGCAGGCGGCCTCGCCGCGATGTCCGCCCTCGCGGCGGCTATCGTCCTGCCGCCACGTCCGGCGACACAGGCCTCCGGCGCAGTCCAGCAGCCGGCGGCAACGGTCGATCCGCTCGCAAACCCGACCGCCGTTCAGGTGCAGCGTCCGATTCAGTACGTACGGCTCCTACCCGGACAGACGGCGCCGCCCGGAGCTACGGTGATCGACCCCTCGGAGCCGACCCCAATCACCATGACTGTGACCGTCCCGGCCCCGACTGCGCAGGCCCCGGCGGCCCAGAAGCCGGCCGTCATAAGGACCACCGCGTCGGGCAAGGTGATCCCGTGATCTTCGCTCCGGCCGCCGGGCGTCACTCCCCGTCGCGGGTAAGGCCGAGCCGACCCTCGCAGGAACTAACACTGATCGAGCCGGTCAGCCTGGCTGCGACCTCCATGGGCGGACGTCTCGTCGTTCACCTGGAGGCCGAAGGCCGGGCCGAAGAGGCCCTGCGCGACAGCCGGCGTGTCATTGCCCGCATAGATCGCTGGGCGGCGCGACTCACCCGGCACACGGACTCCTCGGACCTTGCGCTTCTGAATTCCGACCCCGAGTCGGCAGTACCCGTGAGGCCAATTCTCGCGGCCGCACTCCAGGCGGGCATTGTGGCCGCAGACGCGAGCGAAGGCTTCGCCGACATCACCCTGCTTGACGCCCGCCTGGCAGCCGAGGGCAAGGCCGACGTGGCCCCTGCTTCCCGCGGGGGTGAGTGGGGGATCGTTCGAGGCCCGCGCGGCAGGGCGGTTGTTCACCGCCCGCCCGGCGTGCGCTTCGACTTCGGCGGGGTTGGCAAGGGCTGGATCGCCGATAGGGCCCTGGATCTCGTGGCTGGGTGGCCCGGCGCCTTGATCGACGCCGACGGCGATCTGGCTGTTCGCTGCGCGCCGGGCAAGTTCTGGGAAGTGGGCATCGACGACCCACGTGCGGCGGACTCCAGCGTCGCCATATTGCGACTCGGCGCGCCCTCCGGCGGTGTGCCCACCCGTTGGGGAGTGGCCACCTCAGGCACGTCCATCCACCGCTGGAACGTAGGCGGCGCCGTGAGCCACCACCTCATCGACCCCAGGACGGGTCGGCCGGCGGTGACGGATGTCATCCAGGCCACGGTCGTGGCCGGGTCGGCGCTGCGGGCGGAGTCGCTCGCGAAGGCCGCCGTAATCGCCGGCAGCGTCGAGGGGTTCGCCCTGCTGGAGCGGGCCCGTGTCCGCGGAGCCGTGCTGGTAACGTCGAGCGGCGAGGTCCGAGCCCTTCCCGTCACGATGTCGCTGCTGGCCGACTGAAGACGCTGTGCAGCACGACGAGCCGCGACCCACGAAGCAAGAGCCGGGCGACGTAACAGCTCCGCTCGCGGGACCTCGCGCTACGCCACGGCCGCCGGCCCGTGATGGACTCGTCCAGCGCGGCCTGCCGCAGCAGCCCGTCTCTGCCACTCCGCCCGCCCCGCCTGCCGCCAACCCCCCAGTTGGGGCGCAGCCGCCCGCGTCTGCCGCCCTTCCCGTGGCGGGGACCCGGCCGCGTGCCTCTCCCTCGCCGGGGCCGGACGGACCCGCTGCCAATCCGCTTACCCGGTGGCGACCGGTCGACTCTGCCATGCCGCCGGGGCGCCCTGCCGCCAACCTGGCGGCGGGCGCGCAGCCGAACAACTCTGCTCTTCCTCTGGCACGCCTGGTGGTCAATCCGCTGTGGGACCAAACAGGCGACTCAGCCTCTCCGCCGGCGGGTCCCGCCGCCACGCCACTGGGGATTCGGCCCCAGGGCGCGGCCGCCACGCCACTGGGGATTCGGCCCCAGGGCGCGGCCGGCAGTCCGCTCGGGGTACGGCCTCAGGGCGCCGGCCTTCCGTCGGCACCCGCCTCCGCTGCGGTTCCGCTCGCGCGGAGCGCCGCAAATCCGCTGCTTGGGGCGCACCCCGGCTCCGCTTTTCCACAGCCTCCGGCATCGGCTCTTCCGCGGCCACCGGCTCGTCATGGCGTCGTGTACCGCGGCGTGCCGCGGCCCATCCGCCTCCTTGGGTGGGCGATCCTGGCCGTAGTGGTCGGCGCAGTCGTGGGCACAACCGCGCCGACGGCGATTCTGCGCGTCTTCAACGTTGCGACGGTTCAGCCCGGGCTGCTCGCCTGGTACGCGGTGCGAGCCATGGGCTTCCTCGCTTACCTGGTGCTGGCGGCGTCCATCCTCTATGGCTTGCTGCTGTCGACGAAGATCCTCGACGCCATCGCGCACCGTCCGGTCAGCTTCGCCCTGCACAAGGACCTGGCGATCGTGGGCTTGATCATGGCCACACTCCACGGTGCCATCCTGATCTTCGACCAGAGCTTCAACTTCACTCCCACCTCGCTGCTGATTCCGTTCGCCTCGCCATATGCGCCGATTACGGTTGGAATCGGGCAGCTGACCTTCTACTCCTGCGCCGTCGTGACCGGCAGTTTCTACGTCCGGCGCCACATCGGCCAGAAGGTCTGGCGGCAGATCCACTACATCACGTTCCTCGCGTTCGTCGGCGCGTCTTTCCACGGGATCATGTCCGGCTCCGACAGCGGCTCATGGTGGGCATTCTGGATCTACCTGGTGCCGATAGCCGCGGCCGTCTTCCTCGTCACCTATCGAATCGTCGTCGGGATTGCCGACCTGGGCTCTGGACCGACGGTAGAGCTCGCCGGCACCGCCGGGGCGCAACCCGTTCGTCGCGGCCCACTCGATCGTCCCGGCGCCACATCTGGAGGTTTCTGATGGCTTACGTGATTGCCGAACCTTGCATCGACAGCATGGACCAGTCGTGCGTGGCCGTGTGCCCGGTCGACTGCATCTCCGCCGACTTGAAAGTCGACCGCAAGTTCTACATCGACCCGTCCACCTGCATCGACTGCGGTTCATGCGAACAGGCCTGTCCCAATCAGGCCATCTTCGCGGCCGAGGGGCTGCCCGCCCAATGGGCCGGCTTCGCCTGGGTGGACGCGACCTGGTTCGCCGACTCCCGTCAGGCCCGTGATGCGATCGACGCCTACATGCCGGCATCTGCCGTCGGATGAGGAGGGTGAACTGAACGTCGCCGACGCCGCCACCCCGACTCGAACTACCCCCCCGTGGTTTCGTCCCTGGGCCGACTCGACTATCGTTGCCGGCATGGGATCGCGAATCCTCGTCGCCGACGACGAACCTCACATCCGCGAAGTGGTCCGGGCATACCTTGAGCGTGAAGGCTACGAGGTGATCGAAGCCGCCGACGGCGATACCGCTCTCGAGCACGGCCGCAATGCCGGACTCGACCTCCTGGTCCTCGACGTCATGCTGCCCCAACGGTCCGGTTTCGACGTCCTGCGGGCCCTGCGGAGCGAGGGATCGAGCGTGGGCGTGCTGATGCTGACCGCCCGGGACGACGTGATCGACCGCGTCGCCGGCCTCGAGCTCGGTGCCGACGACTACGTCACGAAACCGTTCGAGCCGCGAGAGGTGGTCGCCCGAGTCGGCGCTATCCTGCGGCGATTCGGCCGACCCGCCGGCACCCCGGCGGCAGCCCAGGCCGCCGAGGCTCCACCGACACGACCCGCAGTCAACTTCTTCGACCTGACGATCGACATGGACGCCCGGGACGTCACGCGTGGAGGGTCGAACGTGCCTCTGACTCGAACCGAGCTCGATGTCCTGGCCGCGCTCGCCGAGCAGCCGGGTCGGGTCTGGACACGTGAGCAGATCGGCCAGCGGGTCTTCTCGGAGTCGTTCGACACCTTCGACCGAACTATCGACAGCCACGTCAAGAACCTTCGAGCCAAGCTCGGCCCGCGCCCGAATGGCGGATCGTACGTTGAAACCGTTCGGGGTGTGGGGTATCGCGCCGCTCGTCCGGTCGATCTGGCTTGATGCCAAGAGAGGGGCCGTGAGCCTGCGCTGGCGAATTGCCATCGGGTTCGCTCTCGTTGCCCTCGCCACGGCGGCGGTCATCGCCCTGGCCACGCCGCCGATCGTCACCCAGGGCTTCACCGACGCAGACAACGACCGCGACAATGTGGGGGCCATAGCCACGGCGGTCTCGACCTCAGCCGACGGCGCCACGGCGGCGCGAACCCCCGGGGCGACCCCCGCGCAGGTCACGGCGGCCGGGCCAACCACGAGCGGCCAAGCCCGGCAGACCACGATCATCCGGTTACTCATTGCAGCGATAGCCGCGGTGGTGCTCGCTTCCTTGTTCGGCCTGCTCGCCGCGGGCCGGCTCGTGCGGCCTCTCACACGGCTCGAGGAGGCTGCCGCCGCGGTCGCCCGCGGCGATCTCGGCCGTCGGTCCGGGCTGGCGGACCGAAGCGACGAATTCGGGCAGCTGGGCCGCACTTTCGATTCAATGGCCGGGGAGCTGCAGCAGGCAGAGGAAACCCGTCGCCGCTTCCTGCAGGACGCCGCCCACGAGCTCAAGACGCCGCTGGCCGTGATCGAGGCCACATCCAGCGCCATCATCGACGGCGTCTACACGCCGGAGCGGCGCCACCTCGACACCATCCGCGACCAGTCGCGCGTCCTTGCCCGGATCGTAGACGACCTCCGCACGATCAGCCTGGCCGAGGGCGGGCACCTGCCGTTGGAACGCCGCCAGCTCGACGTTCGGGCCATGCTCGACTCCGTTGCGGCCGGTTTCGAGGCTCGAGCGGCTGCCAGTTCCGTCGAGTTGTCGGTCGAGGGCCGCGATGGCCTCATCGTGGCAGCGGACCCTGACCGGTTGCGCCAGGTCATCGGCGCTCTCGTCGACAACGCTCTGCGCCACACTCCGCGCGGCGGTTCGGTGCGCGTGACCGCCTCCGGGTCAACCTCGCCCGGAACTCCGGTGGCCGGAAGGGCCGGTCCCGCAAGACCTTTCGTTCGACTGACGATCGAGGATACCGGTGCGGGAATCCCGGCCGAATCCCTGCCCAGCATTTTCGAGCGCTTCTACCAGGCAGATCCGTCCAGGAGCCGCGGCACCGGCACGAGCGGCCTGGGATTGTCGATCGTCCGAGCGCTGGCAGAGGCTCACGGCGGGCGAGTCGGTGCCGAGAACCGGAACGAGGGCGGCGCACGGCTGTGGATCGAGTTGCCGGCAGTCCGTATCAGCTAGCGCGAAGCCCCGGCGGGCTGCGGGCAGAGACGTCGGGATCGGCGGTGTGATGGCCGCCTATGCCGGGGGCGAGCGCCATAAGATAGACGCCGGCGTGCCGCAGCTCACGAGAGGAGTGTCCGATGGCCTCGGAGATGTCTTCACCGGGGTTAGATCCCGAGAGTCACGACCCGCTGGCTCCGGATATCCCGATCGAGGAAATCAACCGTGAGACGATCGAGCTCGTAGGCCCGCATTTGAGGGTGCTGGGCGAGATTTCCCTGGGCAAGTTCCATCGACTCTCCGACCTCATCAACGCCAACCGTGGTTACGTCCGCCTCAAAGACGCGCAGCTGATGCGACGCAACGGCGACCCGACGCATCTGGTTGTACCCGAGCTGATGGTGAACCCGGATGAAATCACGTTCATCGGGCAAAGGACCGAGTCCCTGCCGTCCGCCCCCAGTGGTTTGGTTGGGGGCGGGGACCGTCCGCTCCTGGAGCGCGCGCGGCGTCAGTTCGTCGTCTTCACGTCCGGCCATATTCTCACCGGCAGCATCTACGCGTTTGCCGAGACAGACATCGCCGACTTCGTCGATGCGCCCTATCCGCGCTTCGTCCCAATGGTCGCGGCCACGGCTCGCTCGCTGGCCGACCGGCGCGTCATCAGCCATTTCAGCTTCGTCCTGGTCAACCGAACGCAAATGACTGCCGCATCGTTCCTCGAGCGCGCCGGCCGCGCTGTCGAGACCGGTGTCGCCGTCGAGTAGTCGACGGCGGGCCGGGGGACGGCACCGAGCGGCGCCAGGTGAGGCGAGAAGCATGGAGCGCCAATGAAACAACGCGCCTTCGGACGGACGGGTCGCTCGGTGAGCGAGCTCGGCGTCGGGATGTGGGGCATGGGCGGCGGCGTCGGCGGCTGGACCGGTGCAGACGACCGGCAGTCGATGGCCGTTCTCCAGGCCGCGGCCGACGCCGGGGTCACCTTCTTCGACTCTGCTCTCGTATACGGTGCGGGTCGCAGCGACCAACTCCTGGGGGAGTTGGCTCGGGCCAACCCGGGCCGCGACCTCTTCCTCGCCTCGAAGATCCCGCCCAAGAATCGCGAGTGGCCGTCGCGACCCGGCGACAGGATCCGGGACGTATTCCCGCCGGGCTACATCCGGGCGTCGGTGGAAGGTATCCTGCGCCAGACGAGATTGGGTTCGCTGGACCTGGTCCAGTTCCACGTCTGGCAGGACGATTGGGCGGACGACTCGGGCTGGCAGGGGGCGGTGGAGGCGCTCAAACGCGACGGAACCGTCCGCCACGTCGGGATCAGTGTCAATCGCCGCGAGCCGGCGAACGTGCTCCGGACCCTTCGGACCGGCCTCATCGACGCCGTCCAGGTCGTCTACAACATCTTCGACCAGAGCCCCGAGGACGAGCTCTTTCCGCTCTGCCGCGAGCTGGGCGTGGCCGTCATCGCCCGGGTCCCGCTCGACGAAGGCAGCCTCGCCGGCACACTCACCCTCGACAACCGCTGGCCCGACGGCGACTGGCGGAACACCTACTTCCACGCCGGGAACCTCGCCGCGACGGTTCCCCGGGTGGCGGCGCTCCGGCAACTCGTGCCGCCCGGAGAGACGATGGCCGGGCTGGCACTGCGTTTCGTGCTCTCGAACCCCGACGTGACGACGGTCATTCCGGGTACGCGGACGCCGGGGCATCTTGCGGCAAACCTGGCCGCCGCCGAGGCGGGCCCCTTACCCCCGGAGTTGCTAGCCGCGCTGCGCGCTCATCGCTGGGATCGGCCTCAGTCGCGCGCGTCCCTGTCCTGAGCGGGCGAGGCCAGGGCCGCCGGCGCCGGCTACGACCCGGCGCCGGCTACGACCCGGCGCCGGCGAGGGCCGCCCGGCCGAGATAGAGCGATGCGCTGCCCAGCTCTTCCTCGATGCGGAGCAGCCGGTTGTACTTGGCGACCCGCTCCGAACGCGACGGGGCGCCGGTCTTGATCTGGCCCGTGCCCATCGCCACCACGAAGTCGGCGATCGTCGTGTCCTCGGTCTCGCCCGAGCGGTGGCTGACCATCGCCGTCCAGCCGGCGCGCCGCGCCATCGCGATCGCGTCGACCGTTTCGGTGAGCGTGCCGATCTGGTTGAGCTTGATCAGGACCGAGTTGGCTGACAACTCCCGGATGCCCCGGGCGATGAACTCGGGGTTGGTCACGAAGATGTCGTCGCCCACGAGCTGGACTTTCGACCCGAGCCGCCTGGTCTGCTCGGCCCAGCCGGGCCAGTCGTCCTCGGCCAGGCCGTCCTCGAGGGAAATGATCGGGTACTTGGCGATCCACTTCTCCCACAGGTCGATGAGTTGGCCGGAGTCGAGGGTTCGGCCCTCGCGCTCCAGGCGGTACTGCCCGGTGACGCCGTTGGTTCCGGTTCCCTCGACCAGGATCGAGCTGGTCGCCGGATCGAGGGCGATCGCCACGTCGTCGCCCGGCTTGTAGCCGGCCTTCTCGATGGCTCGCAGGATCACTTCCACCGCGGCCTCGTTGGAGGGCAGCGACGGTGCGAAACCGCCTTCGTCGCCCTGGCCGACGGAGAAGCCGTCGGCGCTCAGGATCGACTTCAGGGCGTGGAAGACCTCGGCGCCGGCTCGGAGCGCGTCGGCAAAGGTGTCGACGCCGACCGGAGCCACCATGAACTCCTGGAAGTCCGTGGAGTTCACGGCGTGCTTGCCGCCGTTGAGGATGTTGAAGAACGGGACCGGCACGATGCGCGCGCCGACGCCGCCAAGGTAGCGGTAGAGCGGCATCTCGTAGCTGGCCGCGACCGCATGGGCCGCCGCGAGGGAGACGCCGAGGATGGCGTTGGCGCCGAGCTTGCCCTTGTTCGGGGTTCCGTCGAGAGCGATCAGAGCGGCATCCAGCCCCGCCTGATCGGATGCGTCGGTGCCGAGCAGCTCCGGCGCAATGATCTCCCGGACGTTCGAGACGGCCTTGAGAACGCCCTTGCCGCCGTACCTGGACTTGTCGCCATCGCGCAACTCGACGGCCTCGTTGGCGCCCGTGGAGGCGCCCGACGGAACGGCGGCTCGGCCGACCGAACCGTCGACCAGCACCACGTCGACTTCGATGGTCGGGTTGCCTCGCGAATCGAGGATCTGGCGGGCTTCGATGAGATCGATGGTTGTCATAGCTACTCCAGGCCTACTTGCGGTCGAGGAGAACGGCCACCCCGGGCAGCTCCTTGCCCTCGAGAAACTCGAGCGACGCCCCGCCGCCCGTGGAGATATGGGTCATCTTGTCGCCCAGGCCCTGCTGCTCCACCGCGGCGACCGAGTCGCCGCCGCCGACGACGACCGTCGCACCCGCCTGGGCACGGCCGGCCAGGAAGCGGGCGATCTCCTTGGTCCCGACCGAGAAGGTCGGGATCTCGAAGACGCCGAGAGGGCCGTTCCAGAAGACGGTCCGGGCCGGCTCGAGGGCCTTGCGCATCGCCTCGAGGCTCTGCTTGCCGACGTCGACGATGTTCCACGAGGCCGGGACCTTGTCGGCCGCGAGCGTCTTGTACTCGCTGCCGCGAGTGACCTCTTTGGCCACGACGACGTCGCTGGGCAGGATGATCTTGGTGCCGTGCTTGGCGGCCGACTCCATGATTGCCCTGGCGTCCTCGACTCGGTCGGGTTCGACCAAGCTCTTGCCGACCGACTTGCCCTGGGCCAGCATGAAGGTGTTGGCCATGCCACCGCCGATGACCAGGATGTCGACTTTGTCGACCAGGTTACGAAGGACCTTGATCTTCCCCGAAACCTTTGCCCCGCCGATGATCGCGGCGAAGGGCCGTTCCGGGTTCTCCATGAGCTTGCCGAGGAACTCGATCTCCTTCTCCATCAGCAGGCCCGCGTACGCCGGCAGGAGGTGGGCAATACCCTCCGTGGAGGCGTGCGCTCGATGGGCCGTGCCGAAGGCGTCGTTGACGAAAACGTCCGCATAGCTCGCCAGTGCCCTGGCGAATTCGGGATCGTTCTTCTCTTCGGCGGCGTGGAACCGAAGGTTCTCGAGCAGGATGCACTCGCCCGGCTTGAGGCGCTTTATCGCGTCCTCAGTCCCGACGCCCAGGGCGTCGCCCGTCACCGGGACCGGCATCTTGAGCAAATGCGACAGGCGCTCGGCCACGGGCCGGAGGCGCATGCTGTCCTGGACCTTGCCGTCGGGCCGGCCGAGGTGGCTGGCGAGGATGACGATCGCGCCCTGGGCAAGCAGCGCCTTGATCGTAGGCAGGGCGGCCACGATCCGGCTGTCATCCGTGATCTTGCCGTCCTCGAGCGGAACATTGAAGTCGACGCGGACGAAGACGCGCTTGCCTGCTGCGTCAAGATCCCGAATGGTGAGCTTGTTCATCTTTACCTCGAGCTTGGCTGAGGCGGTCGGGGCCGATGACAAAGCCGGCGGCCCCGATCCGACTGCGAAGCGCCCTTTAGAGGCGCTCGGCGATGAACTTGGTCAGGTCGGCAACGCGGCAGCTGTAGCCCCACTCATTGTCGTACCAGGCGAGGACCTTGACGAACTTGCCGGTCCCGCCGACGACCATCGTCAATGCCGAATCGACGATCGCGGAGCGAGCGTCGCCGCGGAAGTCGACCGAGACGAGCGGCTCGTCGCTGACGCCGAGGATGCCCTTGAGGGAGCCGGCCGCGGCCTCGCGGAAGGCGTCGTTGATCGCCTCGGCGGTCGTCTCGTCGCGGAGTTCGACGGCGAAGTCGACGATGCTCACGGTCGGCGTCGGGACGCGCAGGCTGAAGCCGTCGACCTTACCCTTGAGCTCGGGGATGACGAGCGACAGGGCGCGGGCGGCGCCGGTGGTCGTGGGGATCATGTTCAGGCCGGCCGAGCGGGCGCGACGCGGATCCTTGTGGGCCACGTCAAGAATGCGCTGGTCGTTGGTGTAGCTGTGGATCGTGTTCATGAGGCCCTTTTCGATCCCGAAGGTGTCGTTGAGGACCTTGGCTACCGGCGCCAGGCAGTTGGTCGTACAGCTGGCGTTGCTGATGATGGTGTGCTTGGAAGAGTCGTACTTGCCCTCGTTGACGCCGAGGACGATTGTGATGTCCTCGCCCTTGGCCGGGGCGCTGATCAGAACCTTGCTCGCGCCGGCATTGAGGTGGGCGCGGGCCTTATCGGCTTCAGTGAAGCGGCCGGTCGACTCGATGACGATGTCGACGCCGAGGTCCTTCCACGGCAGCTGGGCCGGATCGCCCACCTGCAGCACTTTGACGGCCTTGCCGTCGATGACGATCGAGTCGTCGGTGTGGCTGACGGAGCCGGGGAAGTTCCCGTAGGTCGAGTCGTGGGCGAAGAGAAGAGCGTTGGTCGGGACGTCGACGATGTCGTTGACCGCGACGACTTCGAGCCCGGGGGCGCGCTCGAGGATCGCCTTCAGCGACTGGCGGCCGATGCGACCGAAACCGTTGATTCCGACACGAACTGCCATGTTTGTCCTCCAGAAGATCGATGCCGCGCTCGGTCAACCGTTCGCGGAAAGATGAGTGGCTCGACCGCCGCGCCAGGCCGGGTCGCCGAGACGCGCGATCACGAGTGGGTGGCCGCCGGCCAGGCCGACGTCCCCGCCGAGCTCGGCACGGACGATCTTTACCCGGCTTCGGGGTGTGCGAAAAGCGGTGGTGGCGACCTCGGCCCGAGCCGGACCGAGGAGCCGCTCGCCCTGAGCGTCCGAGATCGCGCCACCGATCACGATCCGGGTTGGGTTCAGGGCGTCGACGAAGCCGACACAGGCAACGGCGAAGGCGCGTCGGCCGCGCTCCATGATGGCCCGACATGTCTCGTCGCCGGCATCCTCACCCTCGGCGACGTCGCGCGCCTCGATGGCCTCGACGCCGTTTTGGGCCGCGCGTACAGCCAGGAAAGGGCTCGTCCCGTCGGCCACGGCTCCTCTGGCGGTTCTGGCCATGGACGCGCCGCCGAGGAAGGCTTCCAGGTGACCCACGCCGCCACAGCCGCAGATGCCCTCCATCGAGACGGGCGTGTGGCCGAGCTCGCCGGCGGTCCCGTCCGGGCCGTGGAAGATTCTACCCTCGGACACGATCGCGCCGCCGACGCCCGTCGAGACCGTGAGGTAGATGAAATCGAGGCACGCACGAGCAGCACCGAAAGCCATTTCGCCGAGGGCGGCCACGTTGGTGTCTCGCTCCAGGAAGGCCGGCAGGCCGAGCCGGCGGCCGAGCTCGTCGGCAATGGGCACGTCCACGAACCCCGGGCCCATGTTTGGGGTTTGCAGTACGACGCCGCGCCAGGGGTCGACGGGGCCGGGGCAGGAAATACCGATCCCGACGATCGCGTTCTTCACGTCCTCCGGGACCCCGTCCCTGGCACGGCGAAGCGCGGATTCGCAGGCATCGAGAATGACCCCCGGGCCGGCGGCTACCGGAGTTGGCCCCTTGGTCAGGGCAAGTCGGGAACCGTCGTCCATGACGACGGCGGCGCGGATGTTCGTCCCGCCCAGGTCGAGGGCGAGGACCGGTCGTAGTGGCAGCGGGAGAACCTCGCGGTTTCGGATTTAGTGGGGATGCTCGCCAATTCTAGCAAAGGGGATTCGGGCTACTGCGGGCCGGTCGGCCCGTTCGGGACGGCCCCTCCGACCGGGACGAGAGGGCCAGCCATCACGCCCGGGCCATTGAGACCGAGCCGGAGGTCCCTTTGAAGGTTCCGGAGGTGGGGGCCCGAACACCGGGGTTGAACGCGCCCGGACCGGGTTACGAGTCGGACCCGGTCGGCACACGGCGGCTTGGGTCGCGACGCGGATGAGCCCCACGCAGGATCCTTGCGCCCGTGGCGAAGCCACCCACGGCGCCAGAAACGCCGCGACCCCCAGCCGAGGCGGGGGGTCGCAAGAATGACCATCCGGTCTGGTGTCGTTCAGGCTCCGATGCGGAAAACCTTGCCGCCGCAGTCCGGGCAGATACCCTGAGTCGCCGGTTTGCCGTTCTTCATGGTGATCTTCTGGGCGTTCTGAATGACGACCTTCTTCTTGTCCTTGACGCAGTATCCCTCAGTCATTTGTTCCAAGCCTCCGAGTTAGGACGGGGCGAGGCCCCGGAGATCAGTAGTCGCGCCTAACCTTGCGAGCGTACTCGATGGCGCTGAGTGGCGACGATCGCAGCCGGTTTTGCCGACCGACACCGGCCCCGGCCAACCCCGGCACAATCCCGGGATGTAGCCGACGATCCTCCCGGTAGGCCCCCGCAGACATGCTCGACAACGGTGAAGCCGCCCGGAACGGTCGCGTTCGGCAATACCTTGTGCCTCGATAGGTGGTGCGCAAAGCTGGGCACCTGCCACGAGCATAGACGGCCCGAAAGTTGAGCGTCAAGCTGTTACCGCACCGGGCTCACGAGGCGGGAAGAGCACATCCGGCGCTCAACGTCCTTTCCCGCGGCCAAACCTGAGACGTCGCGGCAGTATCCGGGCGAGGTTCCCGCGTTGAAGCACCGAACTCGCGGCCGGCAGCCGGCGAAGCTTGCCGCCATGCCGGGCCAGGACGACGGCGCCCGGCGCGACCAGGAGAATCAGCAGCAGGACGGCCAGCAGCGCCACGCCGTTGGGCGGAGCGGCACCCGGCGAGGCCCCACGCATCGAGGCGGTTGCGGCCTGTGACGTGGCTGCAGGAGGTGTTGGCCCACCGGTCACGAGACCGATCAGGCCGCTGTCGGCAGTCGGCGCGGCCTCGCCCGGAAGATCGACGATCGATGCCGGATCAGCCTCGATGATCAGCCCCTGGTAGTCCTCTCGGACGAGGCCGGTCGCCTCGATGGCGTCGCCGGGCTCGAGCACGGTGAGAACGTCGGCGGCCGACGCGCTGCCGATTCGGACCTGGCCGGTCCCATCGTCGATGGTGGCCGTGTCGCTCGCCGTTTCCGTGACCAGGCCCGCCACAGTTACCGTCTTGCCGACGTGCGCGGAGAGGGAGTCGATTTCGACCTTCGAGGAGCCGGACACGGGGGAGGGACCGCCACTGCTTCGAGCGGCGCCGGAACCGGTCGAACCTACGGCGCGCGGCGCGCTGAATGCCTGCGGAGAGGGTCCCAGGATGAAATCGAGCGAAGTCCGCGGCAGCAGCTGGAATACCGACGAATCCGAGGTGGAACGGCGCACTATGCCGGTTACGAGGGCCAGGCGCCCGACAGAGGCCTTGGTCAGGGCGATGGCCGCAGCCGGCTCACCCAGGACGATCACCGGGTGGCCGTCGACGAGCATCTCGGCGCGCCATCGAGCTCCCGCCGGCGTGAACCCGTCGATCCGGCCGCAAACGCGAACCAGCTGCCATTCGAGGGAGCCGTCAAGCGGGCCGGAGATCGTCCGTGGCCCCACGGCCTGCAGCTCGCCCTCCGCCGACACGCTCGATGCCGTCACGGTAGGGCCGCCCTCCCATCTGCCGACTTTGCCGGTCACGCGCACCCGCATGCCCAGGGGCGGCATGGCCGCCGAGTCCGGCAGGATGACTGCAACAGCAGCAGTCCCGTCGTCAACGACGATCGTAGGGTTGCCCAGGTCGAGCAAACCGGCCGTCGCCGTGACGGCCGCCTCTACGTCGACGGCGGCGCCGCGGGTCCCGAGGGCCGAAGCCAGGCTCAGGTAGACGGGGGTCTTCGACGGCGTCGGCCCCGGATTCGGGGCATCGGTCGGTATCGGGGCCCTCACGACGAGGTCGTCATGGCGGCGCAACCACAGCCTGTAGCCGTCGAGACGGCCCGTGACCGTCGCATGCTGGCCGACGATGCCCGCGACCAGGACAACCTCTCCCTTGGTCACGTCCGACTTCGACAGACCGGTCGGCGGGTCGGCCAGGACCCGCACGGTGGAGGTGCCGTCTCCTATCGTGATCGTCAGGCGCCCGCTGTCGGTGGTAACCGAGTCGACCGTGCCGCGAATGGAGACCAGCGACCCTTCTGTCGACTCTCCGATGTCGGACAGCTCGGCGCGAGCCGCGGCCGGGTCTGCGCCTGCCTCCCCGAGCGTGAGCGAGCCCAGTTCACGAATCTCAAGCTGACCATACGGTGCGGCAAGCGTGCCGTCCAGCTCGACGGATCGCCCCACCGTCAGCCCCTCGGCAGGGGTCGACACGCGAACGAAGATGCCGCCCGATTCGTCCTCGACCGCCAGCAGCCCGTCCGCGCCGAGGACTCCGGGCTCGGCAGTTACGATGCCGGCGACGTGAACTCGGTCGCCCGCAAGTTGAGCGCGGGCCGCCGCTATCGTCTCCGGGTCCGGGGCCGGCTTCCCCGACGAGGACGAGGGTGAGGGGCTGATGATGGCCGGGCTCGGCGTCGCGCCGTTGGTGGGTTGAGGCACTGGAGCAAGTGTCGGGGCTACGGACGGGGCCGCGGACGGTGTGGCGGACGAGAAGGCGGACGGGGCAACGGACGCGGATGCCGACGACGTCGAGCCGGCGGTCCCGGTGGCGGTCGGTTCGGCCGGCGGTGACTTGCTCGCAATCGGCGTTGGGCTCGGATCGAGCGAGTCGCCCGGTGTGGACGTCGATGTGGCTGGGGCAGTTGGGTCGGGGGTGGCTGGGTCCGCACCGATCGGCGTGGGCGGCGGCGCGGTCACGGTCGCCATCGACGTGGCTGCGGGTGTTGCCGAGGGGCCCGGCGCGGGCGTCGAAACAAGCGATTGCGGGATCGGATTCGACTGCACAAACCAGTCGGCCCGATTGTCGTTGGTGTCCTGCGTGTTGCCCGCCGATCCGCCGGGCAGACGCTCGAGGCTGGACTTCGCCGGCGGAGCCGGCGCAACTGATCCCTCGACATACGTGTTCGTTGCGGTGCCCCATCCTAAGGCGTCGATGACGGTCCCGTCGGCGCGGCGCAACGCAACCGCTCCCCCGTCGGCCGCAAGCCCGCTGGAGTACGTGGCATCGGCGAGCGGTCCGTAGATGCCCGCGGCGTTGGCCACCAGCAGGTGCTGGCCCGGCCCGAGGAGCAGCGGTTCGACGAAGCCGGCCTTGCGGGTCGTGGTTGCGCCCGACGCAGTCACGTAGATGACCTCGCAGCCGCCGAGGTCCGCAGCGGTCGTGCCCGCATTGGAGATCTCCACGTACTCGTCCGAGGCGGAGGCACCGCCCGTCACGACCTCCGCGAGGACGAGGCCGCTCGAAGGCGGCCAGGTTGGGCCGGCGGCTGCAAGCCCGGGCGGCAAGGTCGCGGCCGCCGCCGCGGCGGCAACCAGGATCGAAACCAAGGGGAAGAAGATCCGGCGCGGAGCAGGCATTCGGCACCTCAAGCAGCCTGTCCGGCGGGAGTGAGCCGGCACGTTCTACGCCCGGCGAATTGGCGCTCGCTTACCCGGGGCTTATCGGGACGCAGAGCGGCTGGTGGCCGGTGGCCGGTGGCCTGTGGCCTGTGGTCGGCGCCGTCATCGACTACCATTCCGACCGCGTGGGTCCCACCTGGGATCGCTTGCGCGCTCATGACACCCGACCCTTAGGAGACCACGTGGCCCGCGCCAAGAGAACCGACAGAGCTGAGGCGCGCCGCAAGTACCGCGCATACCTGCTGGAGCAGCAGGAGGCGGAAGCGGCAGCTGCCGAAGACTCAGACGGCGCTGCGGCTGGGTCCGGCCCCACCACGGCACGCGGCACCGGCCCGAAGCCGGGGCCGACGGCTGCGCCCGGCGCTCGCCTGGGCATCGTGGCCGCGGCGCGCACGGCCTACAGACAGCCCCACTACCGCGACGACATCCGTAACGTCGGTGTCGTCCTCCGGTCGAATGCGATCTGGCCGGTCGTGGTGCTCTGCGTCGCCGCCGGCGCGTACGCAATCGTTCGGCAGGTGGACTTCAACGATTCGATCTGGCTCTTCATGCTCCAATTCATCTTCTTCCCGGTCCCGCTGCTGCCGTCGATGGCGGCCGGCTTCCTCGCCCCGAGGTCGACCTGGTTGGCCGGGCTGATCGCTTCGTTCATCGCGACGGTCACGTTTATCGGGGTAGTTGCGGTGAGGCCCGAGGCTTTGGGTACATCAATCAACCTGCCTGCTCTCGCGGCCCAGCAGCTGTCGTCGGCACTGGCGTTCGGCGCTCTCATGGGCGCACTGTCCGGCTGGTACAAGCGCTTCCTGACGCTGACGTCCGGACCGCGGAACCGGCCGCCATCTCGATCCAGGGGAGGGAAGCCGTCACAACGGTCGTCGCAGGAGCGGCGCACGGCAACGCGAGGCTAGCTCCGCCGCTCAGCCGCGGCGCATGCCGCTGTAGCCGAGCGCCCGCACGCCCTCCGGGTGAGCCGGTCCACCGGCCGCCTCCGCCACCGCAGGGAGTGGCCTTATGTCGCGCGCAACCACGTTCACGACGTCCGCCTCGCGCTGCAGCATGCCGTCCACGTAGAGCAACGCATGGCGCCGCACCACTCCCCGAAGCCGCGCCCACGCCTCGGGCCAGAGAGTGACGTTTACCATTCCCGTCTCGTCTTCGAGGGCTAGGAAGACGGTGCCCCGAGCCGTCATGGGGTGCTGGCGAGTGACGACCAGGCCGCCGAGACGGACCGGGCCGGGACCGCGATCCGCCAGCGACGCAGCGGTGACGGCCCCGAGCCGGTCGAGGGCCGGCCGAAAGATCGAGACCACTTGCCGGCGGGCGTCGAGCGATAGCACGGCGTAGGAGTCGCCGAGCCGTTCGCGCTCCGTCAGCTCCGGCAGCTCCGGCGTGGGCGTGGGCGGCAGGCGCAGGTCCATCAGCCGCCTGGCAGACCTGCCGCGCGTCGCGCCCATGACCTCTCGCAACTGCCACAGCAATTCCCGCCGCGGCCGGCCCAGCGAATCCAGCGCGCCGGCCCTGATCAGGCGCTCGACGACTTCCTCGGGCAACTCCGTACGAGCCACGACGTCCGCCAGAGAGCGGTAGGGACCGCGAGCCAGCTCGGCGTCCAGGCGCTCCGCGTGCTCGTCGCCGATCCCCTTCACCAGCGCTAGGCCGAGGCGTATGCCGTAGCTGGTCGCCGTCTCGGGCGTCCAGCGAACCTGGGACGCGGCCGATGGGACGATGCAGCCCGAAGAACGTACCGCGGCCGGTCGTCGCGAGATTCCCGCCCCCTCGGGGAGTGGCTCTCCGTCGCGCCCGACCCACTCCGTCTTCGTCCTGTAGCTCGATGCGTTTACGTCAACCGGCAGGACCGCGACACCGTGGCGTTTGGCGTCGTTGATCAGGACCTCCACCGGGTAGAAGCCCATCGGCTGGGCGTTGATCAGCCCGACCGTGAACTGCGCCGGGTAGAAGAGCTTCAGGAAGGCGGATTCGTATGCCGTGCGGGCGAAGGCCGCGGCATGGCTCTTGGCGAAGCCGAACGAGGCGAAGGCGGCTACCTGCCGAAAGAGCTCTTCCGCCTGTTCGTCGGTCAGCCCGTTCGTGGCCCGGCAGCCGTCGACGAAACGTGCGTGCAGCTTCTCCATCTCCCGGCTGGAGCGCCACGTTCCCATCGCCCGCCGGAAGCCGTCCGACTCGCCCGGGCTGAAGCCGGCGACCGTTATCGCGATCTGCATGACCTGCTCCTGGTACAGGATCACGCCGAGGGTTTCGCGCAGGACCGGTTCGAGGCTGGGATGCAGGTATGCGACCGGCTCGAGCCCCTGGCGGCGGCGAAGGTACGGATGGACCGCGTTGCCCTGGATCGGTCCCGGCCGGATGATCGCGACCTCGACCACCAGGTCGTCCAGGTTTGCCGGCTTCGACTTGGGCAACGTCTGCATCTGGGCCCGGCTCTCGACCTGGAAGACCCCGACCGTGTCGGCGGCCCGGAGCATTTCGAAGACCTCGGGCACGTCCTCCGGCAGCCGATCGAGGTCGACCGAGGCCGCGCAGTCGCGCTCGATCAGCCCGAGCGTCTCGTCGATCGCCGCGAGCATCCCCAGGCCGAGCAGGTCGAGCTTGATCAGCTTGAGCGTCTCGACGTCGCGCTTGTCGAACTGGACGACGACCCGGTCCGGCATCGTGGCTCGCTCCAGCGGCGCGATGTCGATCAGCGGCGCGGCGGTCACGAGCATGCCCCCGCTGTGGATCGAGAGGTGTCGCGGAAAGCCGTCGATGCGGGCGCAGAACGCCAGCCAACGCTCCCAGTCCGGCATGCCGACCGTGGAGCCGCGCCGGATCTCGGCCGGCATCTCGGTCCCGCGGCCGCCGGCTCGTTCGGTCGCCTCCGGCGCTCGTGCCGGTGCCGTCGCCTCTCGCTCCGCAGCGAGCCGGGCAATGCTCGCCGGAGAATCGCCCGGGCCGCCTCTGAGGCCGGCCTCGTCACCGGCCCCGATATCACCGGCCCCGGTAGGACCGGCGCCGCCGATCCGCCCACCCCGAGGGTGGTTGAGCCGGCCCATCCGGTCGGTCAAGCCATGCTTCCCGGCCTCTGCGGCCTCCCGCTCCAGGGTATCGGCGAAGAACTGCCCGAAGCCGCCGTCGGCCTCGAGGTCGCGCCGGACCATCACCGAGTCGTAGGTTTCCAGCGCCTTCGCGACCCGATCGACCAGCGGCCGCGGAAAGCCCAACGCGTATCCGACCTCCCTCACGGCCGACCTCGCCCGATACGTGACCAGGTTGCAGACCATGCCGGTGTGCTCGGGGCCGTAGCGCTCGTAGACGTACTGGATGACCTCCTCCCGCCGTTCGGAGGAGAAGTCGATGTCGATGTCGGGGTAGCTGGTTCGACCCTCGTTGATGAATCGTTCGAACAGCAGGTGATGGCGAATCGGATCGACGCGGGTGATGCCGAGCACGTAGGCGACGATCGAATTGGCCGCGCTGCCCCGGCCCTGGGCCGGGATGCCGCGCTCCCTGGCAAACCGCATGATGTCCCAGCAAATCAGGAAGAACTCGGCCAGGCCGGTCCGTTCGATGACGTCCAGCTCGTGGGCCAGCTGCTTCAAGACCGGTGACGAGATGGGGTGATACCGGCGGCGGACGCCCTCGTGGCACAGCTCTTCCAGGTACGAGAAGGGAGTCTGGCCCTTCGGGACCGGAAAACCCGGAAAGCGATAGCGCTCGAACCCAAGGTCGACTGTGCAGCTGGCAGCCAGCTCACCGGCGTTGCCGATTCCCTCAACCCAGGCGGCCGCGGTACGGGCGTCCGCCCCCGCAATTCCGAGCGTGCCGCCACCTCGGGGCGTGCCGCCGTCCAACGCGCCGCTCACGGGCGGCAATGCCATCAACTCGCCAGGCGACTTCAGGAACGACTCTCCGTCCGGGCGCCGAAGGTCGCGCAAATCGTCGAGAGTGCGGCCGTGGCGAATCGCGGTCACGACGTCGTGGAGCTCGCGGCCCTCGGGGTAGGCGTAGTGGACGTCGTTCGTGACGACGACCGGCAGGCCGAGCTCCTCGGCCAGGCGGGCGGTCTCGGCCACGAGCCAGTCGTCGTCGGGCAGCAGGTGGTGCTGCAGCTCCAGGAAGAAGGTGGAAGAGGCGATCGAATCGGTCCGGGCCCGCCGGCTCGCGAAGAGCCGAACGTAACGCTCCGCCGCGGCCAGTGCCCCGTTCCGGTCGCCGACCCGCAGGCGCCGGGCGATCTCGCCCTCGCGGCACCCGGAGAGAGCTACCAGCCCATCCGCGTTCTCGGCCAGGAGGGCATGGCTGAAGCGCGGCATCGACTTCGTTCCGGCGAGATTCGCCCGGCTGACGAGCCGGCAGAGGCTGCGATAGCCGGCCGCGTTCCGTGCCAGCAGGACGAGATGCGGCCCACGCCCCTCCTCCCCGACGCCGCGCAGGTCCTCCTTCACCGGGTCGCGATGGCCGGGAAGTCGGGCCCGAGCCGGGCGCGGCCGGGCGGGCAGGCCCTCTCCGCGCCGCACGTCGTCGGGGAGTGGCGCCGCTCCCGCCAGAACGCAGCCTCCCGCCCCAAACGCGACCGTGGCCCCGGCGGCGGCATGGTCCTCCGCCGGCCGGCCGCGGTCGGCACGCCACGGCCTTCTGCCCGGCACCACGATTCCCACGGGATCCGGCACGGCCGCGTCGGCCAGCTCGATCTCTACCCCGATGACCGGCCGCAGCCCCGCCTCCTGGGCCGCGGTCGCAAAGCGGACGGCGCCGTACAGACCGCCGTGGTCGGTGACGGCCAGCCCGGACATCCCGAGTTCGACGGCCCGTCCAACCAGCTCGTCGGGCGCGGAGGCGCCGTCGAGGAACGAGAAGTGCGTGTGGCAATGGAGCTCTGCGTAGGCGGCCACCCTGGATCCTCCCTCAGTCGTAGAGGCGCTCGAGGTGCCAGGTCCAATCGACCCGGTCGAGATAGAGGAGTGCCAGCCAGCTCCCGCCGGCAACCTTGAAGTAGTCACGGGCGATCGGTCGGCTCCACCAGCTCTCCTCGACGCGCCATCGGTTGCAGACCTCGATTCGCTCGCGCCGGCCGTTCCAGCGGAAGGCGATCGGCTCCCCGTCGGAACCGAGCTCAACGTCGATCGAGGGATGCTCGCGAAGAAGCCTCGTCATGGCGCCGACCTGTGGCGCGCCACCGACGTGGCACCGCCGCCTGGCCGAGCAAGGCGTGGGGCCGCGGCTCGGCCGGAGGGCGCGGCTCGGTCTGGAGCCGGGGCGTTAGCGACGGAGCTCGGCCCTCGTCGCCACCTCCAGCGCGCCTCGGCCAGGGCCGCCTCCGAATCCTCGATCTCCATCCAGCCGACCCGTTCCTCGCCGAAGCGAAGCCCGAGCCTTACCAGCTGCCAGCCAAGCCGGCCCGTTCGACCCGTCTGCGGCGTGAAGAGCGAGAGTTGCGTACCGGCGGCCGGCGCCACGTCGCCGAGCTCCAGCTCCACTCGTGCCACCGGCGCTCGAGGAGGAGCCGCCTCGAGCCGGGCCATAAGCAGGCGCTCGATGGCCAACCCTTCCGACGTGGGCTCGGGCAAGGGCTGGTCTATCGTCATCGAGGCTGGCACGTCGCCGGCCGCGAACGAGCGATCCAGCTCGAGGGTCAGCCGGGCCCGGGCCGTCGCCGCGCCAAGGGCCTCGAGTTGATCGCCGAAAGCCGCGGCCAGCCTGTGCAGGACGAAGCGCAGACCCTCGACGTCCGACACGGACGGATCTATCGGCAGGGACATGGCCAATCGCTCCGGGGCCCGGCGCGGCCGAAACGGGTCCGTCTCCTCGCCGCGGGCCCGGGCATGCAGCCACTCCCCTTCCGGCCCAAACCGGGCCACGATCGCAGAGCGCGGCAACTCCGCGACCCGGCCGATGACGCGCAACCCGAACCGGTCGAGGCGGGCGCGCACCTCCGGGTCTCGACTCAGCATCGCCGCCGGGAGCGGCGCCAGGAAGCCAGCGTCGGCGCCGGGCTCGACGACATGAAGCGCGACCGCGCCGCTCACCGCGCCACTCACCGCGCCACTCACCGCCAGCGCGGCCGCTACCGCGGCCGCGAACCGCGTCCCGCCGATCCCCGCCAGCGGCGGCCCGGGCAGAAATCCCGCCAGGGCCTCGCCGATCCGGCTGACGATCAGCGGCTCCGGCCCCCACAGCCGCTCGAGGCCGTCGAGCTGAACCTCGACCCGCCCGAAGCCCGGCCTCGTTGCATCGGTTTCGGCCGCCAAACCTGGGCTGAAGCCGGCCAACCGATCGAGCGCCGCCTCCATGGCTGCGGCATCGGCCGCCGGGTCGGGGTCGAGGAAGGTAGCCTCCGGAGCGAGCCTATGGGCCGCCCCGAGCGGCATCCCGGTCCGGACGCCCAACTCGAGCGCCCACCTGCTCGCGTCCAGAACGCAACCGTTCGTCCACGGCCTGCCGCCCAGAACGATCGGCGCTGCCTCGAACGGCTCGGAGGCTCTGCTGCGGGCCAGGCGCAGGAGAAGGTGGGGCCAGTGAAGATGGAGAAGTCGCATCGTCGGGGACCGGCAAGGTCGTAATAAGAAGGGTCGGTGACGGCCAAGCCGCCGAAGTCGGTGTCATCGGCCGGGATCTGCCGGGCGGAGCGACCCCGGCCAGCGGGACGATTCCCGCTCTGCCGGCGATGCCCAACCGGCCCACCGACCCCGACGCGTTCTCTCCCAGGAGCTCGCCCCTCGTCAGGCAGACATCGCGCAGTCCACCTTCCGCGTACAGGATTCGCAACTCTGCCGCCCGGCCGGGCGGCCCGAACCGATCCCTCGCCACGCGAACCTCGGTCCGCTGTCCAACCACGTCTCGCCCCAGCCGAATCCACGCCCGCCGGCTCAGCTCCAGTCGCAGCGCGGCAACCTGGGTAAGGGCACCTGCCAGGACGGAAGGCAGGCGCGGCGGCTCGAGAACGAGCATCTGGACGCCGGCGCGGCGAGCCAGCGCAGCCAGTCGGTTGAATCGCTCCGCCAGTTTTGAGACCGAGATGCCGACTCCATCCGGCGACCAGGATGGCAGGTCGAGCAGCAGCAGGTCGACGGTTCGATCCTGAAGGAGCATCGCCGCCATCGCCAGAGCTTCATCTAACGAGCCCGGTGTCAGGACGACCAGCCAGTCGAGCTGGACGCCTCGAGCCACGGCCTCGACTGGATCCAGGCTTCTGGCCAGATCCAGATACGCAACTATCCCGCCGGCGGCCTGGGCCCGGGCCACCGCTTGCAGAGCGAGCGTCGTCTTGCCGCAGGTCCCATCGCCATGGAGCGCGGTCGTCGCGGAACGCGGCAGCCCGCCCAACCCGAGGATCGCATCCAGGGCGCGAAAGCCGGTAGATATCGCCCGATCCGGCGAGGCCGGCAGATGACCGGGTGCGACCGGCGGGCCCTCCGGATCGATGGCCGGACTCGGCCGCGGCGCCACCGCCAGCGCCCCCACTACTTCCCCGCCCCAGTGCGGAGCTGCCCCACCCCAGCGTTCCCGAAGGGATGACAGAGCGGCCTGGACGCTGGGTGGAGGGGTCGTCATGGGACGTCAATAATAGAACAGGCGTTCTATCTGTCAAGACCCAGGCTGCACCTTTGCCCCGTGCACACCGACCGGGCGAGGCCGAGCACGCTCGGATCGCCGGGCCACGGACTACCGACCCGGCGCCGCCGGCCACGCCGCCGGGCCATGGTCCTGCCATCTGCCAACCTGAGTAGCACCGGTCCGGCTCGTCAACCGGTCAGCACCCCACGACCAGGACCCTGGGGTGTCTTCCTCGGCGATTCCACGCTCGGGCGACCCTCTCAAAGTGGGAGTTCTGGCCGCGTCGGACCGCCTTTGCGACGACCTCCAGGACTCGTGCTACGCCGATTTGCATATGTCCAGAATGTGGGACCGGAGACGGACAGGGCCGACGAGGACCCCCGGTCGGGCAGGTTTCCGCCCGACCTTCAGGACCGACATCGCCGGATTCTCGAGCCCGGGGGCTATGCTAGACTCCTCGCTCGCGTGGGGATGTAGCTCAGCTGGAAGAGCACCGCGTTCGCATCGCGGGGGTCAGGGGTTCGAGTCCCCTCATCTCCACCAATCCTCGATACAAGGTGAAACCCCGGTCAGTCGGCCGGGGTTTCACCTTTCTGGCGCTCCAAGGCGCCGGGCGTCTCAGCGATCGAGGCAGGAGGCCCGGGACGACCCGGCCGCCAACCTCCGAACCGCGCCGAAGGGAGATCAGGTCGGGACGGAGATCACGTTCGTCGGGGGAGTCACCTTGTTCGAGGCATCGTCGACGTTGGTGACGTCGAAGCTGTAGTAGAAGCTCCCGGCCTGCCCGCCAGCCGCGACAGGGAAGCCGTACACGCCGCTGACCGGGTAGCTGCCGTCCCTGGCAACCCACAGATCGGCCTGAAACCTGGCCGACACCCCTGTCGGCCCCCCATAGAGGTTCCTGAGCGACAAGTCGCCCGTGTAATGGATGCAGGCGATGCCGTTCTTCGTCTCTTCGCCGACCGAGCTGAAGTCGGTCGAATGGGCGTCGAACCAGGTCGCGTAGCTGTGACCGGGCAGAAGGTCGGTCACGCTGAACGCGGTCGGGTCGGTGATGGTCCAGGAGTTGCCGTCGGAGGAAAGCCAGGCCTGGTTGCCGATGACGATGAACTGCAGCCCCTGGTCGTTGACCCAGGCCTCGGGCGAGGGCTTATTGTTGATGATCGTTCCGGAAACGCTCAAGGATCCGCTGTAACCGGGCGAGGCGCCCGTGCCCGTCGACGAGCCGGAGAGGTTCCAGGTGAACCTGTAGCTGGACAGGCCGTCGAGGTTGGAATACAAGCCGGCCACGAGTGAGGCGCCGCCACTAGCGCCGGCGGCGCTGGGGCCGCCGGGCGGAGCCGACGGGCTGGATCCCGAGGATGAACTGCTGCACGCGGCAACCACGAGCCCAATCGCCAGGCCGACGGCAATCAGACCGGGGATCGTTCTTCGAGAGGTAGCCATCGACGATCCTCCGCTCTGGAGAAGCCCGCACGCGCCGCGTTGTCCGGACGAGCCTACTTGGAGCCGATGCTCGAGCTCAGTCAGTGTCCCGGTGAACCTGTCCCGCCGGACGACATCGGCAGGATGCCCGGCCTGCGGTCCCCGTGACCTGGGACCGGAGCCATCGTCTGGTCGCGGCGACATGAGCCGCACGAGTGAGGCTACTCGCCGGTCACGTTGGCCGGGGCGGTGATCTTGTTGGCGGCGTCGTTGACGTTGGTGATGTCGAACAGGACTTCGTAGACGATGCTGTTGTCACTGGCGTTCGCCACGATGGCCATGCTGACCGGATAGCCGCCGTCAGTGGCGATCCAGACGTCGGCCGCCCACGTCGCGGCCGTGACGCCGGTGATGGATCCGAGCTCGGCGAGGGCCGAGGCGGAGGCCTGGTAGTGGTCGGCGGAAACGCCGTTCTTCGTCTCCGTCCCGACCACGTCGAAGCCGCCGACGAGCGACGGGGCGATTGCGCTCGAGAGCATCTGGGCCGGCGAGAACGAGTCGGCAAGGCTGGTGGTGGACTGGATCTTGAGGAAGCCGGTGCCGTTGCCGGTGTCGAAGTAGTCGAAGCCGCCGGTTTCGATCAGGTGGAAGCCCTGGACGTTGATGTCGGCGCCCTTGTCGGGCACGAGCTCGATCGTTCCGCTCAGGGTCACGGGCCCGTTGCCCTCGATGGACGACCCTGGGAGCATCGACAGGTTCGAGACGACCGTGCTGCCCACGAGGGTCATGCTGAACTTGTAGCTGTTGAGATTCGACAGGGCGTTCGCCGCTCCGCCCACGCCCCCGCCGCCGGCGTTGCTGCCGCTCGAGGTCGCAACCGGGCTGCCTCCGTTGTCGGTGGCGACCGGGCTGAGCTGCGGACTGCCGGAGCCGCCAGGCGCTGCCGAGCTGGAGTTGCCCGAGCAGGCGGACAGTGCCATCGCGATGGCCACGAGCAGAACGAGCGGGCCGCTGCTGCGTGCCTGGACGAACCGGGACATTCGGATCTCCCCTGTTCCTGCAAGTCGGCTGCGATGACGGATTCGGCCCGGTCGACCTCGAGGCCGATGAGCGCCCGAATCGTGAACAAGTTATCACGACCGTCCCACGATGCCCGACCACACGGACGACGCGCCGACGAGGCGGGGTGCGCCAGCCGACGATGCCCCGAGGGCTCAGATGGCGCGAGCCGGAGCATGCGTCACGCACCACGAACCCACCGGATGGGACCGGGTCCGTCGAGCTTGACGGGCTGGTCGGCCTGCCCTCATCATCGCGACATGGATCCGTTTGGCTTCGCCTGCTCCTGTCCCCGGCGGCCCCGCCGTAGGAGGTAGCCGGCTGCATCGCGCTCCCAACCGGGAGCCCGTCGAGTCGCTCCAGGGGCCGCGGTCCTAGCACGGAACCGCGGCTTTCTTGTTACCTCCCGCCGGACGCGCCGCGTCACCAAGCGAACCGCGCTTCCGAACGCGCCCGTCCTCGCCCGTTCAAGCAACAGTCCGGGTTGCCCGGCCGCTCCCTCCCTGCAAGTCCCGAGGCACTAATGGCTCTCCCGCTTAGACCTATCAAGACGAAGAAGGCCGGCCACGGCCGGGGCGATCCGCTCGACGGCCTGGCTTCGCGCCTTCACGGGGTGCTGGCCGAGGAGGACGGCCAGCGGCTGGCCAAGGCGCGCCTGGCCACCTGGATCCGCGCCCTCCTCGACATCCTCTTCCCGCAGGCAGCCGAGCAGACATTCGCCACCGCCGGCGAGGTGCGCGACGCGCTCGACGCGTCGGCGGCCGAGCTGAGGGCGCTGCTGCGCCCTCTAGAGGGTCAGATCGAGGATCCGGCCGAGATAGCCGCGACGTTCTTCCAGTCGCTCCCGGAAATCCACCGCCAGCTGATGATCGATGCCACCGCCATAGAGCGCGGCGACCCGGCGGCCGAGAGCGTGGACGAGGTCATCCTGGCCTATCCGGGCTTCCTGGCAATCGCCGTCTACCGCATCGCCCATCGCTTCAGCGAGCTCGGCGTGCCGATCCTGCCGCGCGTGCTGACCGAATGGGCCCACGAGCGCACCGGCATCGACATCCACCCCGGCGCGACACTTGGCCATCCGGTCGTCATCGACCACGGCACCGGCATTGTCATCGGCGAGACCGCGGTGATCGGCAACAACGTGAAGCTCTACCAGGGCGTGACGCTCGGGGCGCTCTCCGTGGCCAAGTCGCTCGCCTCGACCAAGCGCCATCCGACGATCGAGGACGACGTCGTCATCTATGCCAACGCCACCATCCTCGGCGGCGAGACCGTCATCGGCCGGGGCAGCGTGGTCGGCGGCAACGTCTGGATCACCGCCGGCATTCCCCCGGATTCCATCGTCTACCAGCGCAGCGAGGTCCACGTCCGGCAGGGCCGGGCCGACTTCGAGGCGCCCGACTTCGTCATCTAGCTCTTGCATCCAAGGAGCGCCGGGAGACCTTTGACCCGCGCGCATCCGAATTCGAAGGAGATTCCCGTGGCAAGGGCCAACAACGTTCTCGAAACCATCGGCAACACGCCGGAGCTTCGCATCAACAAGCTCTTCGACCCGCGGGTCGAGGTCTGGGTCAAGCTCGAGCGGCAGAATCCCGGCGGCTCGATCAAGGACCGCATCGCCCTGTCGATGATCGAAGACGCGGAGAAGCGCGGCGTTCTGAAGCCCGGCAGCGTGATCGTCGAGCCGACGTCGGGCAACACCGGCGTCGGCCTGGCCCTTGTCGCTGCCGTCAAAGGCTACAGGCTGATCCTCGTCATGCCCGAGTCGTTCTCCGTCGAACGGCGGAAGCTCATGGCCGCGTACGGAGCCACCTTCGAGCTCACACCCCGCGAGCTCGGCATGAAGGGAGCCATCGCCAAGGCTCGCGAGATCGTGGCCTCGACGCCCGACGCCTGGCTGCCGATGCAGTTCGACAACCCGGCCAACGTTGAGGTCCACAAGCGGACGACGGCCGAGGAGGTCGCCCGCGACTTCCCGGACGGGCTCGACTACGTCTTCGCCGGCGTCGGCACGGGTGGCCACGCCACGGCCGTGGGCGAAGTCCTGCGACCACGCTGGCCGAGACTCCAGGTCTTTGCCGTTGAGCCCGAGCTGTCGCCCGTTCTCAGCGGCGGCAACCCCGGCCCTCACCCGATCCAGGGCATCGGGGCCGGCTTCATCCCGGGCAACTACCACGCCGATGCCGTGAACGGCGTCATCCGGGTGGCGGCGCCGGACGCGTTCAGGTTCGCCCAGAGGGCCGCCCGAGAAGAAGGCCTCCTGGTGGGAGTGTCGTCCGGGGCCGTCCTGGCGGCGGTGGCCGGGAAACTGCCGGAGATCGCGGATGGGGCCCGCATCCTGACCTTCGCCTACGATACCGGCGAGCGGTATCTCTCCGTGCCGGGCCTCTTCGACGCCGAGCCGGAGGCCGTCACGGTCCTCTGACCCGCCCAGGCGGCCGAGACGTGCGAGGGCGGTCGAAATGGCGGCCGTCCTCCTTGGGATGCCTCGGCTGCGGTCAGTGTCGCACTCAAGGTTTAGTGGTCCACTCAAGGCCCTCGTACCCGCGAAATGGGCCCCTGGAGCACTGTCTTGAGGTACCAACGCCGACCGATGCTTCTGATCGAGGCTGGCGTTCAGGCCGGCCGACAGAGCGTCCTGCAGGTAGTTGCCATGCGCGAGACGTTCGGCCACCACTTCGATCTAGTGGTCGTCATTTGGGTTCTTGCGCTCGTGGTCGGCTGGTCCATGGTCACCTTGTCGAAGGCGAATCTGTCGGCCGACCAGTGGTCCTCGCCGCCACAGAGCGGACCGGCCTGGGTTATCCCGAGCGGGGGTCCAGCCCAGTAGCTGCGTGACGGGCGCCACCGAGGTTGACGTCGTCGCGGGCCTGAAGAGCAGGTTTGGGGCACCCGGCCGACTCGAGGATGAGGGTCAAGTCAGTCTCCGGACACGGCTCGCTCGCGCACCCCGCTCAGGATCATCTGGGCCGCGTTCTGGTAACTGATCCGCCCCGTGTTGACGACCAGGTCGTATTCGTCCGGATCGCACCAGTCGTGTCCATAAAGCTGCTTGATGTACGCCGCCCGGTTCGAATCCGTCTCGTGCATCTTGCGTCGAGCCTCGGCTTCGGTGACATCGAGCCGATGGACCAGCGTCTTGACGCGAACTTCTTCCGGACCCCGGAGGAACACTCGGAAGACGTCGGGCCGATCCCGCAGGACGAAGCCCGCGCCACGGCCGACGATGACCACGTTGCCGCCGGCGGCAACTTCCTTGATGACCTGCTCAGTGAGATGGATGATCTCCTTGCGGGGATCGAACAACGGATCGGGGTATGGCGGCGCCCAGCCTGCCCCCAAGCCCGGTTCAAGCGTTGAGAAGGACCTGACAAGGCGTTCCAGCAGGGTTCTGGGTCGCTCTTCTTCGGCTTCCACGTCGCTCGGTTGCATGGAAAGCCGTCTGGCGACTTCCTCGATCAGCTTCTTGTCGACCACCTCGGCACGGAGCTCCGCAGCCACGATACCAGCCACGCTCGAGCCACCGGCGCCGAACTGGCGGGAGATGGTGACGATGGGCATCTCAGACTCCTTCGTCCGCTCGCTGCCGATCGCCCGGCGGTCGATCGGCAGCGACTCGATCAGCGTAGCAACACTCTATGCCGCTCGTCCGGCCGCGCAAAGGGCCGTCCGAACCGAGATTGAAGCCGAAGCCCTGGCCGGCCCCGGTGGTCGGACTGCCAGACTGTCTTCGGCGGCGCAGGTGCGGCTATCCGCCGGGCGCCAGCGCCCCATGCAGCTGGAGAGCGTGGTCGCGCAGCCAGCGCCGCCAGAGCCGGTGATCCGGCCGACGACTGGCCACGATCTCCCAGAAACCGGGGCCGTGGCCGAAGACGCGGAGATGGGCCAGCTCGTGGACGACCACCGTCTCGAGGGCCTCGGGCGGCGCCAGGACGAGACGCCACGAGAAGGAGAGGCGCCGGGCTCGCGAGCAGCTGCCCCAGCGAGTCCGGGGGTCGCGGATTGTGACCGCGGCCGGGGCCACGGCCAACGCCGTCGCGTGGCGCTCGATCTCGCGATCGATCACAGTGCGCGCCTTCTCGCGCAGCCATGCCTCCAGGATCGCGTCCAGGCCCCTTCGCTCCGCCGTGCCCAAACGCACGACCAGCTCGTCGCCGGCATCGCCACCTTCGCGGCTCACGGTCGTGCGGCGCCGCTCGGGGCCGGCCACTACCCGAAGACGGTGGTCTTCCCCGCGGAACCGAAAGAGGCCACCATCGCGGAGCGGACCCAGCGCCGCCAGTTCCTCGCGCTGGCGCGCCTGCCGCTCGAGTTGCCTGCGGAGCCACGGTTCGCGGTCCGCCACGAAGGACTCCGCCAGCCGCTCGGCCTCACCCCGGTTTCGGGCCGCCCTCGCCGGAACGGTCACGACGACGGCGCACCTGGGGTCGGCAGTGAGCCGCATCTGCCGCGCTCGCGTCGATCGCCGAAGCGTGCATTCGAAGCGGCCGTCCGCGAGCCGTAGAGAAGTGCGCCATTCCGTCGTCGCGGCCATCCAGTGAAGCGTAGCGCGGGGCGGGGTCGCCAGGTTGCTCGACGATCGGGCTCGAGCCAACGCGCGGCCCCGAAGCGCGGCCGTCGGAAACGTTCGCCTGCAGGCGGCGGCCATCGGAACCGATGGCTCTTCGGGTCGGCTGGACGTCCGCGGCCAGGGTCCGGCGCGGAAGCGTCCGTCGCGATCGCCTGTCGTGCCTCAACGTCCGCCATCCGTGTCCTGTCGCACGCGCGGGGCGCGCAATCGCCCGTCGCGCACCGACGCCCGGTTGCTGTAACATTCGCGGTCGCGTGGGGCTATAGCTCAGCTGGAAGAGCGCCTGCATGGCATGCAGGAGGTCCAGGGTTCGAGTCCCTGTAGCTCCACCAATCCCCGACTGACACCACCGCGTTCGGCTGCCCTCGAACCCGCGCGCCACGGCCTCACGTTCGGCCGGCCTGGGCCCGTGACCACGTGGCCGCCACTACCGATTGACGAGATGAGCGCAGCTGAAGGGGGCGGCTTCACACTCCGGGGCGTGGACAACCTTCGACTCGGCGCCGTGACCCGAGCAGTTCGGCGTCGACGCAGGCTGCGCCAGGTGGAGGTGGCACGCTCCGCCGGCGTCTCGCACGCGACCGTGTCGCTGGTCGAACGAGGCCATTGCGAGCGGCTGTCGCTCGCGCATTCAGGCGAATTGCGGCCGCGCTCGACGTCCCCATCGACCTCGTTGGGCGCTGGCGTGGCGGCGACCTGGATCGGTTGCTCAACCGCCGGCATTCCCTGCCGGCGGAGAGTTTCGCTGACTTCGTCACGCGCGCCCCGGGATGGGTGGTAGAGCCGGGGCTCTCGTTTGCAATCTACGGGGGGAGTGGTCATCGATCAGCTGGCCTGGCACGCTGGCACCGCCTCGACCGGAAACGCCGCCCGGTCCACCAGATCGCGGCGGGCCGAGACTGGACGCCCAAGATGGTGAGCGTCTGGCTCGTCGTGGCCGACACTCGCACCAACCGCCGCCACGTCGCCGAACACTCGACCGGGCTCCGCAGCCGCACGCCCGAGGCGGCGCCGGAAGCGGCGAGCGGCGCTGCGCCGGACCTCAGCGTGACCGCGGCCCGGCCCGCGGTCGCCGCCCCCCGCCGACGCTCGGCTAAACTGAGACCGTTCGCGCGCGCCCGGTTGGATGTGGCGGCGCGCCGCAAAGCCAGCCCAGTCAGTGAGAGGTCCGCCGTGTCGGCAGCCCAGCACACCCGCATCGATCCCTACGATGCCGCGGCTTTCGAGCCGCGCTGGCAGCGGCGTTGGGCGGAGCTCGGCCTCCACGACACGGACCTTGGCGACGACACGCGACACAAGTACTACCTGCTGACCATGTACCCGTATCCCTCGGGGAGCCTGCACATCGGCCACTGGTACATCATGACCCCGACCGACGCGCTGGCACGGTTCCACCGGATGCACGGCGAGAACGTCTTTCTGCCGATCGGCTTCGACGCGTTCGGCCTGCCGGCCGAGAACGCCGCCATCAAGAACAAGATCCACCCCCGCGAGTGGACTCTGAAGAACATCGACAACATGCGGCGGCAGCTGCGGACGATGGGCGCCACGTTCGACTGGAAGAGCGAGGTCGTAACCTGCGACCCCAGCTACTACCGCTGGAACCAGTGGATCTTCCTGAAGTTCCTCGAGGCCGGGCTGGCGTACCGAAGCACCTCCCCCGTCGACTGGTGCCCGAACGACGGCACGCTGGCACGCGAGCAGGTCGAGGGGGCCGACCGCCACTGCTGGCGCTGCGGCGCGCGCGTCGAGAAGCGCGAGCTGGACCAGTGGTACCTGCGCACAACCAGGTACGCCGACGAACTGCTCGATTTCTCGGGCATCGAATGGCCCGAGCCGATCCGGATCATGCAGACCAACTGGATCGGTCGATCGGAGGGCGCCGAGGTCGTGTTCACCACCGCTCCCGACGAAAACGGGCCGGGCGGCGACGAGCTGCGAGTCTTTACAACTCGGCCCGACACGCTGTACGGCGCGACGTTCATGGTCCTCGCGCCGGAGCACGCTCTGGTGCCGAAGCTGACCCATGCCGACCGGGCGGCCGAAGTCGAGGCTTACGTCGCGGCTGCAGGCCGGGAGACCGAGATCGAGCGAATGTCGACCGAGCGCGAGAAGACCGGCGTCTTCACCGGCTCGTATGCGATCAATCCGGTCAACGGAGAGCGCATCCCGATCTGGATCGCCGACTACGTCCTGGCCGGCTACGGCACCGGCGCGATCATGGCCGTCCCCGCCCACGACGAGCGCGACTTCGCCTTCGCCCGCAGGTTCGAGCTGCCCGTCCGGCGCGTCATTGCCGGCCCCGAGGTCTCGGATGCGGAGGTTGCGGCGCCGATAGAGACGGCGTTCGTATCGCACGGGACAGAGGAACGGATGGTCAACTCCGGCCCCCACACGGGGCTGCCTGCGAAGGAGGGCTTCTCCGCCATCGTGGCCATGCTGGAGCGCCAGGGCAAGGGCAAGGCCGCGGTCAACTACCGGCTGCGCGACTGGCTCATCAGCCGCCAGCGCTACTGGGGCACGCCGATCCCGGTCGTCTACTGCGACGTCGACGGAATCGTGGCGGTGCCGGACGCGGAGCTGCCTGTTCGGCTGCCGGAGAAGGTCGACTACGCCGGGCGCGGCGACAACCCGCTCAAGTCGGACGCGTCGTTCGTCAAGGCGACCTGCCCGAAGTGCGGCGGGCCGGCCCGGCGCGAGACCGACACGATGGACACCTTCATGGACTCGAGCTGGTACTGGTTCCGCTATCTCTCGCCGTCCGATTCGAGCGCCCCGGTCGATCGATCCATCGAGGCCCGCTGGAGCCCGGTCGACCAGTACACCGGCGGCGCCGAGCACGCGGTGATGCACCTGTTGTATTCGCGCTTCTTCACCAAGGCGATGGCCGACCTGGGAATGGTCCACGTGCGGGAGCCGTTCAAGCGGCTCTTCAACCAGGGCCAGATTCTCGGCGCAGACGGCGAGCGGATGAGCAAGTCGCGCGGCAACGTCCAGGACCCCGACAGGCTGGTCTCGCGCTACGGCGCCGACACGGTCCGGCTCTTCCTGATGTTCATGGGGCCGTGGGATCAGGGCGGGCCGTGGAGCCCCACGGGCATCGGCGGCATCAGCCGCTTCCTCAACCGCGTCTGGACGGCCGCCCTGGATCCGCATGGGGTCGAGCCGGGCGACTCCGAATCCGGCGCGTTGCCTGCCGGGCAGGACGCCGCCGCGGCCGAGAAGGCGCTGCGGGCCGCCGCCCATCGGACCCTCCGGACGGTCTCCGGAGAGTACGCCGAGCTGCGCTTCAACACGATGGTGGCCCACCTGATGGAGCTGTCGAACCTGCTCCAGCGCTACCGCGGCACGAAGGTGGCAGGCGGATCGGCCTGGAACGAGGCGGTCCGACTGCTGCTGCTGATGCTGGCGCCGGCGGCGCCGCACATCGCCGAGGAGATCTGGGCACGGCTGGCCGAGGCTCGAGGCGATGCGTGGTCGTCGATCCATGCACAGGCCTGGCCCGCGGTGGACGAGGCGGCCGCGGCCGAGAACGAGCGCGAAGTGCCGGTCCAGGTCAACGGCAAGCTGCGCGACCGGGTCATGGTTCCGGTTGGGATCGCCGAGTCGGAACTGGAGGCCATCGTCCTGGCACGGCCGAAGATCGCGGCTGCACTGGACGGCAGGGCGCGGCTGAAGGTGATCCACGTGGGCGGCAAGCTGGTCAACATCGTCGTCCGATAGAGGTCGCGGGGGTGTCGTTTAGTGCGGACGCGGGTCCGGAGAGGCCGGCCCGTGGGCTTCCGATAAGCCGCGGATAAGCGGCCTCCGATAGGGTGCCCGACGACATCCGCCGTGCACGCCGAATCGGAGATGAGGGATGGGTACCGATGCGCCGTGGCGGGCGCTGGAGGCAGCGGCCGAGGGCTCCGCCGAGAAGACGCCCAGCAAGTCGAGGCCGTCCCCGCTCGTCCTGATGCTCGCGGCCGCAGCCGCCGTGGCGGTCGTTTCGTTGGCCGTGGCCGCCTTCGTGGAGCTTCGGCCGGCCGGGCAGGTCGAGGTGGTTTCGGGGCCGGGCGGGACTGCCGGACCGGGAGCGACGCCGTCGCCGGCGATGGTCGTGGTCCAGGTGGCCGGCGCGGTCGTCCGGCCGGGAGTCTATTCGCTGCCGGCCGGCTCGCGCGTGGCCGATGCGATCGCGGCGGCCGGCGGTTACTCCACCGACGTCGACCCTCGCGCGGCGGAGACGAAGGTCAATCTCGCGGCCAAGCTGCAGGACTCCCAGCTGATCGCCGTTCCGAGACGTGGCGAATCTGCGAGTGGTTCGTCCGGGGCTGCGGCGTCGGCGGCGCCGAGCGGACCACTCAACCTGAATACCGCCACAGCCGCGCAGCTGGACACGCTCCCGGGCATCGGGCCGGCAACCGCGGCCAAGATCATCGCCTCGCGCGAGCAGCTGCCTTTCGCCACGATCGACGACCTGGTCACACGCAAGCTGGTGTCTGCCACCGTGCTGGCCAAGTGCCGCGACCAGGTGACGGTGTGAGCGGCTGATGCTGCCGCGGCCCGCCTGGCTCGCGCTCGGGGTGGTGGTCGCGGCCGGCACCGCCTCGTACGAGCCGCTCGGCGGCGACTCGGCCGTGGCCGTGGCCCTGGCCGCGGCCGGTGCGGCAGCGCTGGGCGTGGCATCGTGCGTGGCCCGAGCGGTGGGCCGCCGCGGCCTCGGCTCGTCGCTCGCGGCAGCCTCGCTCGGAGGAGCGCTCATCGCGGCGCGGCTCTCGATCGGGCTGATCGTCGGGGGCGGCACCGCCCCGCCCGAATCCACAGCGCTTCCGCCGGGCACCGGCCCGTGGTTGGCCTCGGTGGAGAGCGCGCACGAAACGAACGCGAAACAGATAGCCACCATCTCGCTCGCCGACGCGCCGGTGCGCTGCTCGGCGCTCATGCCTGCCTACCCCCGACTGATCGGTGGGGATACGATCTCGTGGTCCGGCCGGATCCAAGCGCTGACAGGGAGCGACTACGACCGGTTCCTCGCCGCGCAAGGCATCGCTGCGAGCTGCGAGGCCACGAATCTGGCGCTGGTCCGCCACGACGACTCCCCGGCCGGTCGGCTCGAAGCGCTGCGCCAGTCGTCGGGCGACGCACTGCAGCGGGTCCTGCCGGAGCCGGGCGGTGGCCTGGCCGCGGCAATCCTCATCGGCCTGCGCGACCGAGTGGATCGAGATGTGGCGGCCTCATTCACCACGGCCGGCGTCAGTCACATCGTCGCCATCTCCGGTTGGAATATCGCGATTGTTGCCGCCACCGTGGCGGCCCTGCTACGCGGACACTTCAGCCGGCGACGGCGGGCGATCGTCACCCTCCTGGCGATCGTCGCCTACACGGTCTTCGCCGGCGCGTCGCCTTCGGTGGTGCGGGCGGCGGTCATGGCCGGCGTGGCTCTCACGGCCGTGGAGAGCGGCCGTGGGTCGAGGGTCATGGTAGGGCTGGCATGGGCGGTGGCAATCATGGTCATCGCCGAGCCGGCCACGGTCACCGACGTCGGGTTTCAGCTGTCGGCAGCGGCCACAGCGGGGCTCGTGGCGTGGGCCACGCCACTTTCCGCCTGGCTGGCGGCGCGGGCGCCTCGCCTCCCGGCCCCGCTGCGCGAGAGCTTGGGCGTGTCGCTGTCGGCCCAGGCGGCCACGTTGCCGATCGCACTGCTGACGTTCGGGAGGTTGGCGGTAATCGCTCCGGCCGCCAACCTCGTCGCCGTCCCGCTCGTGCCACCGGTCATGGCTGCCGGAGCAGTGGCATTCGTCGCGGGCCTGCTCGCTACTATCGGGGCGCCGGCTGCGCTGACCGGCCTGCTGGCCATGCCGGCAGCGCTCCTCCTCACGACCCTCATAACCGTCGTTCGAGCCGCGGCGGCCATCCCCGGAGCCAACGAGACGCTGCCCTTCCCGGCCAACGTGGCGGCGGCGGCCGCGGCGACCGGGCTGCTCCTTCTCCTGCACCGAGCATTGTCGAGAACCTCAAGGTCGAAGGGTCGGGCCCGTCCGGGACAGGCCGCACCCGGGCACACGATCGACCGGACCCCGAAAACGAGCCTCCATCGAAGTTACCGGTGGGCACTCGCAGGGGCGGCCCTGCTCCTGGTTCTCGCCGGTTCGGTGGTCGCAGCACGACCCGACGGCAGCGTCCACGTCATCGTGCTCGATGTCGGCCAGGGCGACTCGATTCTCCTGGAAGGAGATCGCGGCGGTCGCATCCTGATCGACGGCGGCCCCGACGCGAACGTTCTCATGTCGGACCTGGACCGCTACGTGCCGACGTGGGATCGGCGACTGGACGCGATCGTCCTGACCCATCCGCACGACGACCACGTGGCCGGCCTCGTGGCAGTCGTAGAGCGGTACCAGGTCGGGCGGGCGTTCGAGCCGGGCTGGACTGTCGACACGCCGGCCTATCGAGCCTGGAAGTCGGCCCTCTCGGCCCGTGGGCTGCAGCCCGAGCGTCTGGCGGCCGGCGAGGTCCTGCAACTCGACGACGCGGTGCTCCGAGTGCTGTGGCCCGACGACGGCACGGTCCGTCCGAGTTACCTCGACCCGAACGCCTCCGACAACCGCAAGACGAACGACGCCTCGATCGTCTTGCTCGGCGAGTACGAGGGTCGGCGGTTCCTGCTGACCGGCGACATCGAGGAGGACGTCGACCCGATCCTGCTGAGCCGGGGCCTGCCGGGCGTCGACATGCTCAAGGTCGCTCACCATGGCAGCGCGACCGCGTCGTCGGACGTGCTGCTGGCGACCCTCAAGCCGGGTCTCGCGGTCGTTTCGGTCGGTGCCAAGAACCCATACGGCCATCCGAGCGGAGCCACGATGGCGCGGCTCGGCGCCCATTCGTCGCGGGTGTTCCGAACCGACCAGGACGGCACGGTCGAGACGAGGCTGGACAGTACGGCGGTAACGGTGGCCGCGTCCCGAACGGCTCTCGCCCCTGGCGTTACCGCCATTTCGTCGGCCGCCGTAACCCGCCCGTCCCGGCTCCTGTACGATTCCGCCGATGTCCGTCCCGAACCGTCTGGAGAGCGCGGCCCTGCTTCTATCGCTCGAGCCGCCGGAATGGCACCTCCGCCACTCGCGGGCCGTCGCGGAAACCGCGGCCTGGCTGGCCTGGCGGGCGGTTTCGGCTGGTCGGTCGCTCGATCGCCGCCTGGTCGAGGCAGCGGCGTTGCTGCATGACGTCGACAAACTCGGTCGGGTGAAGTCCCAGGTGAATGGGCTGGCCCACGCGGAAGGTTCGGCCGAGTGGCTGGCCCGCAGGGGTCACGCCGAGCTCGGTCCGGCGATCTTAGGCCATACCGTGACCCGCCTGGCCGATTCCGCCTGGTTCGAGTGCTGGATCGAGGCCGCGCCGCCGGAAGCTTTGATCGTGGCCTATGCGGACAAGCGGGCGGGCCAACGACTCGAGTCGATGGACGAGCGGTTCGCGTCGTGGGAGCGTCGCTACCCACCGGCCGAGCGGGTTGAGCGCGCCCACGGTACGTGGACCGCGGAGACCATGAAGATGGTGCGGCGTCGAGCGATGGAGCTCGAGCGCCGGGTCTGCGAGCTCGCCGAGGCGGCCTCGGGAGACGTGCGTCGCCTTGAGTGGACGGGCCGCGCGATCGCGGCGGCCCGCTCCGCGGTCGCGAAGGGCGGCCGCCGCTGATGCCGCCCACCGCTCCGCTCGGCTACTACTGGGGTGACGACGCCTATGGCGTCAACCGCGGCCCCGACGCCCTTGCCGTTCGGCTGGCGGGCGACGGGCCGCCCCTCGGCCGGGTCCGACTCACCGGCGCCAGCACATCCGCCGGCGAGATAGCCGAGAAGGTGGCCACGGCAACGCTCTTCGGCGGCGGGACGCTGGTCCTCGTGGTCGAGCCGGCACCGCTGATCGAGAACAAGCCACTGGCCGCGCTATTGGCAGAGACGTTCGGGGCAGTGGCGTCGGGCAACGGCCTCGCCTTCCTCGACACGGTCGACGGAACGGCCCGCCGCCCCGCCTCGCTCGAGGCTCTGCAAAGGGCCGTCGCGGAAGCCGGCGGCGAGGTGCGGGAGTTCAAGGCTCCGACGCGCGACGGGATGGCCCGATGGATCGGCGACAGGGCCAAGGAACGCGAGATTCGCATCTCCCCCCCCGCGGCCGCTCTCCTGGCGGATCGCATCGGGGCCAGAGTTCGCGAGCGCGACATCGACCGCAGCCGCCAGAGCGAGCTGGCGGTAGCCGAGCTGGAGAAGCTGGCGCTGTACCGCCTGGACGGCCAGATCGGTCCCGAAGACGTCAAGGCGCTCGTGGCAGAAGCCGTGCCGGGATCCAACTGGGCATTCCTGGACGCCGTGGGCTGGCGCCGCGCCGCGGAGGCCGCCGAGCTGGCGGATCGCCTTGCAGATGTACCGGCGCAACTCTTCGTGGTGCGCCTGTACGGGCGCATAAAGCAGCTGATCGAAGTCGCGGACCTGCTGGGCTGCGGCACGTCTGAGTCCGACATCATGCGTACGTTGAAGCTCAAGTCGGCGTTTCGCGCCCAACTGCTTGCGCAGCAGGCGCGGACCTGGACGCTGCCTGAGTTGGACGCCGCTCTGGCCGGGCTGCTCGACCTGGACGCGTCCCTCAAGGGGCACTCAGGCGGTAGCGACACTCGTCGCCGCGCCGCGGTGAGTCTCTGGATCGCCGAAAACGTCCGGCGCCCCGACAGGCGCTAAACGCCCAAGCTTGACTTCTGTGCGAGGCGCTCTTCGCGGGACGGCCGGGAAGATCAGGTCGGCCTGGCCAATCGGCGACCGTCGACCCAGCCCTGCCATCCGTTGACAGCGCGAACCCGGGCCCAATCGCCGGCGACCGCGTCGACGACGAGGCCGAGTCCGGCGTTGAGAACGACCATCGGCTGCCGAGATGGGTCGGGGTAGTCCCAGGCCGGCAACCCGCCGGCCGGCACGAAGTGGGTCGGAGACCACGCCGGAATCTCGGGCGATTGCCGGGCCGGCCCCGCCTGCTCCGCTACCGCTTCTTCGCCGGCCAGCTCGTCGGAGGCCGGCCCCGCCTGCTCGACGCCCGGCTCTTGTGGCACGGGTTGGACCTTCTCGGTCGTCTGCGTGTCGGCACCACCGACATCGACGATCGAACCGAGCCGAACGCGGACGGACTCAACCGTCTCGAGCGTGTGGGCGTCGTCGGGGCCGATGACGTGCTCGACGCGGCCCATCAGATCGTAGTCGCCGTCGAGCCAGCCCCACGCCACCGATGTCGGATCCGGATCGTTGTGGAGCGCTTCCACGTAGGCCCTGGTTCGACCCATTCGGGAAGGGGCCTCCTGGCCGATCCCGACCCAGACCGCGTGTCGTTCGGCGGCCGAGTACGCGGCCAGCTGGTCGGCCAGCGAACGGAAATCGGGATCGGGCTTGCCGAGCTCCCGCCAGATGAAGGACCGTGCGAGCGGCTCCCAGTCCGCGGCAACGGCATACCAGGGAGCGTCGGGCGCGGGCAGGCCGAGCCTGGCGCGGAGGGCTGCCGCGGCTTCTCTGACAGACGGGTCCGAATCCTCCTCCCGACTGGCCAGCGTTCGCGCCACGCCGCCCGCCGAGAGATCCGACATCGAGAAGAGCCCGAGGGCGGTCAAGGCGCTGCGCCTGGCGTTGCCGTCGGGATCGTCGAGTCGCCCGAGGATCGGGCCGATAGCCCGCGGATCGCCGGCCTCGCCGAGCAGACTCATCATCGACGAGGCGGCTTCGGGAGCTGCACCGGGGAGGGCACGGATGAGCGGCTCGACGGAAGAGGCACCGAGCGCCCGGAGCTCTGCGCACGCCCTCAATCTCGCCGAGCTCGTAGTCTCGAGGCCATCCGCGGGGAGGCTCAATTGGGCGATCAACTCATCGATTGTGGCCATCGGCGGTTCCCCAATTCGGCATAGGACGGGACATGTGAGAGCACGAACCAATGGCTCGGTTCGTTTCGGGCTTCATTGTGGCGCCGGCGGCGTTTCGACGCGAGCCCACCGTGGAGCCGTGCGCCCGAGGCGCCTGTCGCGGCGGCAGTCGGGAACCCGGGTCAGTCCGCGCCGGACCAGGCCTGTTCCTGGACGACGAGGTCGCTCTCGATGGCGAATACGCAGCGGCCCCGGCCCAGATCGAGCAGCTCTATGAGTTCCGGGTCGATGTAGAGCTGATGACAGTCTTCGCATAGGCCGCCCGGGATGCCGAAGCACAAACGCTCGCTTCGGTCGGGCAGTCGGAACGCGGTGTCGAAGCGGGTGGTCAGAAGGCGCCTGCCGCAGCGGGGACAGCGTTCGCGGGCCCGGGTCATCGCATCCGACCTCACACCTGGCGGTTGTTCGACCGCTTCGATGTTCGAATCCTACGGGCCCCACCTGCCGTGGCATATGACTCACTCGTACCGCTTCATCGGTACTGAGGCCGTAGCCCAGATGGAGGGCGCCGGAGGTCGGCTGCGCCCTGCTCCGAACGCACCGTCGACGCCGGCACCGGCCGCGAATGCCCTTTCGCGGCTCGTCACGCCTCGGCGTGCCAATCGAGGTACCAACCTGATCTGGCAGGGCGGGAAGCAGTACCCAGCGGCCTCCTGATAGCCTTCTCGAATGGACCGCCGCCGAATCGTTGGCATCGGGTTGGGTGCGCTGGCCGGCGCCGCTTACGGCACGGGGCCGCTCTTCTTCAAGGCTTACGTGTATCCAGCCGGGGTGGGCGTCAGCGCTATGCTCGTGTGGCGGTTCGCCTTCGCGACCCTCGTGAGTTGGGCGTGGATGCTCGTCCAGCCGAGCGCTCGTGAAGCTTTTCGGACGCTGGACCGACGGACTGTTGCCAGGCTCCTTTTCACCGGTGCCTTCTTCATCGTCAACGCGACCGTGTACTACGCGGCAATCGAGCGGATCGACATATCTCTGGTCGCTCTGCTGATGAGCGCCTACCCGGCCCTGGTCGCGGTCCTTTCCCTCCGTCTCGGCTACAGGTTCCAGGGAAAACTGGCCTGGGGGTCGCTGGGGATCGTTCTATTCGGGACGGTTCTCACCATCGGCGGAGTCAGTCCCGCCACGAACCACGCCGGCATCGTCCTTGCCCTGCTCTCTCCCGTCGCTTACGCGGCGTACATCCTGCTGACGGCCTGGATGGCCGGGGAACGACCCGGCCAGACGGCCGATATGCGATCCAGGGGCAAGGGAGCCGAGGTTCCGCCGCCGGTCGCAGGGGCGATCATGATGACCGGGACCTTCGCGGCCGCCCTGGCCGCCGGTCTCCTGGCCCGCGATCCGTTGCTGCCGACGCAGATTCCCTCGGCCGCATGGCCGGGACTGGCAGGCATCGGGTTCTTTGCGGCCGCCATCGCCATCCAGGCGTTCTACGCATCGGCCGCCAGGATCGGGGCGGCCCAGGCGTCGTTGATGGCGACCGTCGAACCGGTCGTCGTGATCGTCCTCGGGATCACCTTCCTGAACGAAGCGTTCTCGCCGATTCGTGCCGTAGGGGCGGCGGTCGTGCTGGCGGGCGTCCTGCTGGCGCAGTTCGCGACACCCTCGGAATCTCGGCCGGTGGTGATCGAGGAGCTATAGCCGGGCTTCGACGGACGCCGGACGCCGCTACGCGCCCGAACCGCTCCGGTGCGCAACGGAACCTCTCTGAAGCTGGGCGTCACATCAGGCCGAGAAGTCGCTACGCTTGGGTTGAAGCGGCCGATCTCGTGTCTTGACCCGCCACGGAGAATCACTCGGCAGATGGCCACTCTTTACACCCAGGTCGAAAGGATGCGCGCCGCCCGCGACAACCTGGTCCGCGTGCGCAGCCGACTCGAGTTGAGCGCCCCCCCGCCCGAGGAGTTGCCCCGTCGGCGCGAGTGGGTGGGCCGCGAAGTCCTCGCCCACATCGACGAGATGCTGCCCTACTGGCTGGGCGAGATCGAGCGGGTCATCGCCGGGCCGTTGGAGCCGGTGCCGTTCGGTCGCGGACCGACCGATCCGGTTCGAATGCTTACGATCGATCGGGACCGTACGCTGCCGGTCGTTGAGCTGTACGCACGCCTGGACAACTCGCTCGAACGAGTCCTGCGGCGTTTGCTGGAGCTCGACGAGCGCCAGGTAGCCCGGCGCGGGCTGCACAAGGATCGAGGCGAGATGACGGTCGGGCAGATCGTCGAGGTCATGCTGGCGGGCCATATCGAGGACCACTGCAAGCAGACGGCCCTCGCGCTCGACGCCGAGGCGGCCGTCCGGGCCTGACGCTGCACCGCCTGGAGTCGTATGTAATCATCTGCAAACCGGCAGGAGGAAGTGATCGCCACGGTGACGGTCAAGCGAGCGGCAGACCTCGATTCCCAGGCCTCGGCGCCGCCGGAGCCAGGCGTCCCGGCGCCGCCGGACCTCAAGAAGGCGCTGGCCCATCTGTACAACCCGCCCCGCGATCCCGTTCTCGCCGACGTTCCCGAGCTGGGCTATCTGGCCATCGACGGAAGGGGCGCTCCGGACGAGGGCGCCGACTACCCCACCACCGATTTTCAAAAAGCCTTTGCGGCGCTTTTCCCGGTCGTCTACACGATCAAGTTCGGTCTCAAACCGTCCGGCGTGGTCGTGCCGATCCTTCCGCTCGAGGCGCTCTGGTTCACCGACGAGGACGGAGCCTTCGACCCTAACGTCCCACCCGAGCAGTGGAGCTGGCGAGTCCTCATGGCCGTCTCGGACGACGTTACGCCGGTGATCTTCGCGAGCGCAGTTGCCGAAGTCCGCCGCAAGAAGGGCAACTCTCCGGCGCTCGATCGGTTGCGTCTCGAGCGCTGGCAGGAGGGCAGGTGCGCGCAGGTAATGCACGTTGGGCCATACAGCGAGGAGCGGCCGACAATCGAGCGCCTCCACGCCTTCATCGCCGCCGCCGGACTCAAGCCGCGCGGCGCTCACCACGAGATCTACCTGGGCGACCCCCGCCGAGCGGACCCGGCCAGGCTCAAGACCGTCCTGCGCCAGCCCGTGGAATAGGAGGCGCAACCGCGAAGGAAGGCGCGACGCCAAGGAACGCGGCGCACGCGAATCAGGGTTGTTTGCCGGAAGAGCGCAGGACCCGCACCGGAGCTAGTGGCCGCGGATCCGACGGCCTTCTTCCATGACGATCGCCCGCAGCATGAAGCCGACGTTGGCCGGTCGCTCGGCCAGCCGCCGCATGAAATACGGGTACCACTCCTGGCCGTAGGGAACGTAGATGCGGACCGTGTAGCCTCGGTCGACCAGCATCCGCTGAAGATCGCGGCGAACGCCGTACAGCATCTGGAACTCGAAGCGGTCGCGGCCGATGCCCTTGCACTCGGCGATCTCGATCGCTTTGGCGATCAGTTTCGGGTCGTGGGTAGCCAGGGCCGGGTACGCGTCGGCCACGAGCAGCCGCTCCATCAGTCGGGCGTAGTTTGCATCCACGGCCGTCTTGTTTCGGTACGCGACGCTTCCGGGCTCGTCGTAGGCGCCCTTGCAGAGCCGGACGCGACCACCGGCGGCGATGATCGAATCGACATCCGCCGAGCTGCGCCTCAGGGCCGACTGGATCACGACGCCAACCTGCGGGTAGGCCTCGTGGGCCGCCCGCCAGATCTCGAGCGTGGCGTCCGTCTGGGTGTGATCCTCCATGTCGAACCGGACGAAACCACTCACGCCCCGGACCGCCTCGACGATCCGCAGCACGTTGGCCCGGCAGATGTCACGGCCGATATCCAGGCCCATCTGCGTCAGCTTGAGGCTGACGTTCGGGTCAAGGCCGCGCTCCGACAGAGCGGCGATGGTCGCGAGATACCGATCGACCGCCGCGGCGGCGAGCTCGGGCGAAGTGACGGATTCGCCCAGGACGTCGACCGTGGTCCGAAGACCCGCGCGCTTGAGCGCTGCGATCGCCGGCAGTGCCAGGTCGAGCGTCTCACCGGCGACGAAACGCGCCACGACGGGTCTGGTCAGCGGGCTGCGAACGGCCAGCCGGGCGACGGCTCGCCGGTGCGAAAGCGAGAGCAGCAGCGAGCGCATCGTCCGCTGCGGTGCGAGTCGGACGTTCTCCGCAAAACTCAATTCTCAGCCCTCCCGAGGCTTCCCTTCGGACTCTGTCGAGGATTCGGCTGCCGCGGCCTCCCGCGCGACTTCGGCAACCTTGGCCGCCTCCTCGCGTTGGAATGACTCAAGTCGACCACGTCGGTGGGCGTCGATGGCTGCCCGAATCGACTCGATCGGCGGCGAACCCTGCGCTCGACCTTCGGCGTCGCGGTAGATCCGGCAGGCAAGGGCGACGGGCAACTCCGGTTGGGGCACCACGTCGCTGCCGTTCACCCTGATCGTCGGCGAGCCCTGGAAACCGAGAAATTCGGCATCGTCCGCGCCGGTCACGAGGACCAGCTGGATCGGGACCTCGATGATCCCTTTGCGAAGGACGCTGTCGAGATCGCGACGCGCCTGCTCCAAGTGCGGGCAATCCTCCACCGCGAGCAACTCAACTCGAATGTCTGCCACCGCCGCAGCCTACATCGGGCCGCCGAAAAGGGTGCGGACCCATGAGGTCGCCCGCCGGCTGGCGCATGACGTCGACACGGACGGCGCCCCATCGCCCGGCGCCGTTCCGCAACCAGCTCAAGATCTGACGGCTTGGCCCGTGCGCGAATGGCTACTCCACACCCTCCGTGGCGCGCAGCCACGGCTCCATAAGAACGCTACGAGCGCCTTCGTCAAGACGGCCCCCGAGCGCAATCGCCAGGGCCGCGTCGACTATGGCTTCGCCGGCCTCCATCTTGAGCTCGTGCCAGGCCCTGTCGACATTGTTCAGGTAAGGGATGGAGTTCGAGGAGCGCGTGGTCCAGGCGAGCGCCTTGTTGCGCACCCGGTCGATCTCCCCGGTCAAACCATCCCGTGCGCCGACCGCTCGAACGGCCGTCCACGCGCCCTCGTGCTCCTGCCGGCCGCTAGCATGCCAGGCCGCTCGCAGCGCCAGAAGCTGGTCTTCTCGCAGGTGGTCGAGCCGATCGAAGAAGGCCCCCACCGCGGGCGCCTCGACCAGGTCGACTCGCCCTCGCCGTCGAAACATCGTCCGGCCCTTCCGCTAGTCCTCGTCGACCTGCTCCAGGACGTGCCGCCGCAGGAAGTCCAGGCAGCGCTTCCACGCATCGCGGGCATTCTCACGCTTCTTCCAGCCGTGCGGCTCGTCGTCGTACCAGTGGACCTGGTAGTGCTTGCCCTCGATCTCCAGCGCCTCGACGATCTTCTCGGTCATCAGCGGCGTCACGCGCTTGTCCTTGCGGCCGTGGAGGATGAGCAGCGGCGCCTCGATCCGCTCCGCCCTGTGAAGCGGCGACCCACGCCTGTATGCAGGAGCGGCCTCCGGGTCGTCCGGCTTGCCCATCATCCGCTCCAGGTCGATGCGACCCGGGCGGTCGCCGTGACGATAGCTCTCGGCGATGTCCGAGTCCCCGTACAGGTCGATTCCGGCGCGCCACAGCGACGGCTCCTCGGCCAGGACGCACAGCGTCATATAGCCACCGTAGGAGGCCCCGTAGTGAGCCAGGCGGCCGTCGCACCACGGCTGCGCGGCCGCCCAATGGGCGGCGTCGATCACGTCGAAGGCGTCCGCGTGGCCCCATTCGCCGCGGTTGGCCCAGCGGAAGTCACGGCCGTAGCCGGTTGAGCCGCGGAAATCCACCGACAGGAAGGCCATACCGGCCTCGGCCACGAGCTGACGGAATGGCAGCCAGTCGCGCAAGGCCTGATGCGTGGGCCCGCCGTGCGAGTGGATGACGCAGGGAACGCGCGTCGCCTCCTCCCCAACGGCGCTCGGGGGCAGGTAGAGAGTCCCTTCGACGACCAACCCGTCCCGAGCTTCGAAGGCGATGCGCGTCCCGGCAGAGAAATGAGCGGTGTCGACCACGGTCGGCAGGGACCGGGTCAGCTGGCGTGGCCTGGCTCCCCGGGCCGCGGCCTCGGGCATGGGCAGCAGCCAGAGATCGTCCGGCAGCCGGTCGCTCGAACCGACGGCGAGTATGGCCGACGAATCGGGCAGCCAGCCTGCCGCCGTCCAGAGGCCCTCGAACGGGCTGACCACGGCCGGACCTCTCTGACCGGCCGGGAGCGGGCCGGCGCCGTCGGCGCCCGGCATCTCCCCGACCAGCAGATCGACCAGCCCGTCGTGGATCTCGATGCAGGCGAACCGCCTGCCGTCCGGCGAGGGCAGCGGGGCGTAGCCCGGGCGGCCGCCGGGCTCGCCGTGTTCGCGTCTGCCGGTCGTGAGGGTCGTCCGTTCGTTGCCTTCGACCGATTTACGGACGACCTGGAACCAGCCGTCTTCATCCGTGATCATGAGCACGCCCGAGCCATCTGGAAGCCATCGCGGCCCCGTCTCCCAGGCCGCCTCGCCCGCGACCAGGCGTTGCTGGCCCGTGGCCACGTCGACGATGTGTATCTGGGAGGTCAGCAGGTCCGGCAGCCGCTGCGAGGTCACGGCGACGTGGCGGCCGTCCGGCGACCAGGCGTAGTCGTCGATGTCGACCCCGGTTTCCGTCAACGGCGTTGGTTCGGGCTGGCGTGGTCGGGTCGCCGGACGGCCGCGGCGCGGCACCGGCGCATCTACGACCCAGAGCTGGTCCCAGCCGCGGCGGCGCGATATGAAGGCGATCTGATGGCCGTCGGGGCACCACCGCGGCGAGCGGTTACCGGCCGGATGCTGCGTGACAAGCGCCTGATGCGAGCCCTCGACGTCGATCATCCAGATGGCCTCGTCGCAGACGAAGGCGATACGGCGGCCGTCCGGCGACCACTGCGGATCCGACGCCGGCTTGTCGGTGGCGGTCAGCTGCTCCGGGTAGCCGCCACGGACGGGCATCAGGAAGATCTGGCGAGCCCCGGCCGCTTCGGTCGTGAAGGCCACGCGGCGGCCGTCCGGCGAAAGGCGGAATTCGCGCGGCGACTCGACCGCCGCCGCCTGCTCGATGGTGAGGCCGTCGCGAGATTGACGACGAGCCCGGCCGTTCTCGGCCGCTCCCGCGGTCGGCTCGGCGACCGCCCTACCCGGCTCGGCGACCGCCCTACCCGCGCGCCCCGATGGCCCCCGCGCCTCGTGGCGACGGGTCACTGATCCGCCCATTTCAGAGCCATGAACCGATCCTCCCTCTCGCCCGGATGCGGGGCCGGGTCGACACGAACGAAAGTCTCGGTGCCGAACATCTGCTCCAGCTGAGCACGTGCCTCCGGGTCTTCCCAGCGGCGGCCGCGCATTTGGCTGTCGTGGCAGGCCAGAGCGGCGATCTTGCGGTCGATGACGGAAGCGATCCGGATGACGGTCGTGATCTCCTCGTCGGGTCGAGCCAGCGCCGCGATGGCTTCCTGCTGGCGCAGGTCGTCCTCGCTCGGCGGCGCATCGTTGTCCGAGCGGCGCCGCTCCTCCTCCATCGCGGCCCGCATCCCCGCGACGACCGACCGCGGCATGGCCTGGTGGTACAGCGCGACCGGGCCGCCCGGCTCCGCCGCCGCCCGCCGGTACGCCGCGGTGGCCACGGCCGAGCACGTCGTGTGGTCGGGATGGCCGTAGACCCCGCCCGGATCGAAGGTCACGATAACCGCCGGCCGCAGCCTGTGGACGACGGCGAGGATCCGCTCCACGACCTCGTCCTCGGGGGCGCGGCTGAGCGAGCCCTCGGGCGCGCCCCAGCCTTCCATGCCCGAGTCGCGATAGCCCAGGAAGATCGGCTCGGTTACGCCCAGCTCACTGCAGGCGCAGGCCAGCTCCTGGCGGCGGATCTCCGGGTCCAGCGAATGGTCGACGTCCATCTCCCCCGGGCGTCCGCCCTGATCGCCGTTCGTGGCGCACAGGACCCAGACCGGATTCCCGGCGGCGGCGGCCAGGGCCATGACGCCGCCTGCGCCGTAGCTCTCGTCGTCGGGGTGGGCGAAGATCGCCAGCAGGCCGGCCGGCGGCACGGACGCGTTGGGCTCGGTGGGTTTCGGCACGTCAGCCACCGGTTCGCGGTGCGGTCGACGCCCTCGGTTGGGCTTCGTTCGCCGCCCTTACGTTCGTCGATCCTTCGGTCTGACCCTCGTTCAGCCCGAGGCCCTTTTCCAGCTCGGCGCCGAGTTCCACCGTGCGCCGATAGGAGGCCCAGACCGCCTCCGACAGAACCGTCCGGAGCCGGCCCGACTCGAGCTCGTGGATCGCTGCGGCACTGGTCCCACCCGGAGAAGTGACCATGTTTCGCAGCACGGCCGGATGCTGGGCCGTGGCTTTGGCGAAAGCGGTGCTGCCCTCGAGAGTCTCGATGACGAGATCGTGGGCTATGTGGCGCGGGAAGCCGAGGTGGACAGCCGCGTCGATCAGCGCTTCCATCACCAGGAAGACGTAAGCGGGGCCCGTGCCGCTTACCGCCGTCGCCATCTCGACGAAACGCTCGTCCTCGACCTGGAGATCCGTTCCGAGAGCGCGAAGCAGGGTCTGAGCCTGATCGCGCTGCAGCTCGGTCACCTCCGGGGCCGCGTACCAGACCGTGATGCCACGGCCGATCTGGGCGGGCGTGTTCGGCATGCTGCGGACGACTTCGAGGTGGTCGAGCAGGTTCGTGAGCACCTTGCAGGTCGCACCGGCCACGATCGAGACGACCAGCTGGCTCGGTCGAAGGCGGCCACCCAGCTCGTGACCCACCTTGGTCAGGGTCTGCGGCTTGACGGAGAGAAGGATTACGTCGGCGTCCCGGGCGGCTTCGAGATTCGACGCAACCATGCGCACGCCGTACTGGCCTGCCAGCTCTTCGCGCCGATCGGCGCGTGGCTCACTGCCGACGATCTGCGCGGGCTCTACGAGCCTGCCCCGGAGCAGTCCGGCGATGATCGACTCGGCCATCACGCCGGAGCCAATTGTTGCGACAGTTCGGTGGGAAAGCGGCGACATGTCGGCGAGTATAGGCGCGATTGTCGACCGATGAGGGCCGGTTTCGCGCCTAATTGCAGCTAACGATCACCGCATGAGACCAGCATTCGCCGCGGCCCAATCCGGCCCAGGACAGACGAGAGCCGGTCGCCGAGGGAGGAAAGCGACCGGCTGTCTGATCTCGTCTTTGCCCTGGGAGGAGTGCGAGGAGAGGAGCTGAGTCGCATAGTGGTTCGGTCGACTGAACCAATTCTGAAAATCCACGGTCCCGGCAGTTCCGGCTGCCGGCCACGGCACGAAGCGGGAACGCGCCAGGCCCCCAACCGGCCCAAGACAGACGAGAGCCGGTCGCCCAGGGAGGAAGGCGACCGGCTGTGTGATCTCGTCGTTGCCCAAGGAGTATTCGGAGGAGGAGGAGGAACTGAGACGAATAGTCGGGATTCGAGCTGAACTGATCCTGAAAAATCACGGTCCATCTGGAGAATCTGGCTACTCGAAAAGGGGCGTCCAGCTGTCCGGCGGAGATGTGTCGACGAAGCCATCCGGGTCGAATATCTCGGCCAGCATGGCTACTCCGTCCACGACGCGCGGACCCGGTCGGCTGAAGTAGACGGGCTCGACAAAGAAGACCCGGCCGCGCCGAACCGCCTCCAGCGTATGCCAGAACTCCGGATGCTCGGTCTCCCGCCAGGCCGCCTGGGCTTCGAGGAGCGTCATCCCCGCGGGCGAGAACATCAGCATCTGGGGGTCGACCTCCTGGATCGCCTCCCAGGTCGTCGGTGACGGGGGTTCGCCCTCCCGGCCCAGCAGGTCCCAGCCACCCGCTCGGCGAACCTGCCCCGGAACCCAACGGCCGCTGGCCACCAGCGGCGAAAGGCCCTCAAGCATCACCACGCGGACCGGCCGGAGACCGTCGTCGTGCCGGGCCACCACGCCCTGCTCGATCTCGCCGATGTCCTGGCGCAACGCTTCGAGCAGCTCAACGGCCTCGTCTTCGGCCTCGGTCATGGCCCCGAGTGTGCTTATCGAGTTGAAAATGCCCTCCAGCGTGATGGGACCCAGGGCGACGATCGTCGGCGAAACGGCCAGGCCCACCAGGGCCGCCTCGAGCTGGCGTGGGCCAGGCCCGGAACCGCCGTCTCGGACGATGATCAGTTCCGGCTCGACGGCCCGCAGCGCGGCTCGGTCCAGCTCGCTGGGCCCGAGCTCATCGTCCGGGCTCGCGAGACGGGTCACCGCGGCGCCGGACGCGAGGCGACTGCCGGCCGGCCGGGTTACTACCGCCACTCCTTCGATTTCCGGCGGGAAATCGCAGCGATGGCTGATTCCGACCAGCTCTTCGCCCAGCCCCAGCGCGCAGAGGATCTCGGTTGCGGACGGAAGCAAGGAGACGATTCGCATCGACCAAGTCTAGCCCGAGCCGGCGCCGGGTCGGCGTCCTGCCGTCTTCAGTACCGACGCGAATCGAAAGCGCCCGGCCGACGGGCGGGGCGCTTTGTCGCTTCTCGAGGGGTCAGGCCGGCTTGGCGACGTTGACCAGTTTTCGAGCGGCTTCCTTGTCCGTGAACCAGAGAGCGTTGATCTCCGTGTAGGCGGCCCACTCCGCCGGGAGAGCGTCCTCGGTGAAGATCGCATTCACGGGGCACTCGGGTTCGCATGCGCCGCAATCGATGCACTCGTTGGGATCGATATACAGCGTGCGGTCGACGTCCTCATCGAATTTGATGCAATCGACCGGGCAGACGGACACGCATGCCTGGTCCTTGACGTCGACACACGGCTCGGCGATCACGTAGGTCATCGGGCTTCTCCTGGAGTCGTGGATTCTTGGTCAGGCTGGAGGCCCAGCGGCACTCCCAACGCTCGCCCTGAGCGTACCACGGGGGGCGCCTTCGGCGGGGCCGACCTCGCGACCCCGACGCCTACATCTGCGGCTCGTACTCTGGGTCGAGGTACTTCTCAGGGTCCTCCTCGAAGTCGAGCTTGCAGCCGCGGCTGCAGAAGTAGTAGGTCTCGCCGTCGTATTCGAACTTGAGGTCGGAGGCCGTATCGACCTCCATCCCGCACACAGGGTCCTTCGCGGAAGCCATCTTTCTCCTCCGGCCGACCCGCCGGTCCCATCTTCGATGATCCCGTCGACATCGAAATGCCATCCGGAGTCTACGCCCACTGCGAATCTCCGGCGTCACCGAGTTCGCGAGCCGGTCGATCAGGGACCGCTGGATCGATCGCCGATGTGCCGTTGGGCGCGCACTACCTCAACGAGCAGCGTAGGATGCGACCATGGATCCGAAACTGGTCGCAGACTCACGGCGGACGCTTGAATCCGATCGCGACCGAATACGGGTCGAACTGTCCGAGGAAGTCGAACACCCGCGGGTCGCGCACGGCGCGCAGACCGCCGCCGCCACGGAAGTTTCCGAGAGCCAGCGAGGCCAGCAGCTCCGCGAGCGGGAAGAGCAGCACCTCGCCCAGATCGAAGGGGCGCTGCGGCGCATCGACGCCGGGGCGTTCGGGCTTTGCCAGACGTGCGGCAAGCCCATTGCCCCGGAGCGCCTCGAGGCCCTGCCGTGGGCCCAGGACTGCATCGACTGCCACGCCAAGAGGCGGCGATAGACCAGTCCGCGAGTCGGGAGCCGGCGGGCGAGGCTCTCAGCGCAGTGGACGTCACCCGTAAGTCGACGTCACGCGTAAATGGAACCCGGCGATCCGGTCCGCGGTTTACACTCGCCTCGTGATTGGCCTGATCTTCGGCACCGTGGTTCTCGCGATCGTCGTCATCGCGGTCGCGACCTTGGGCAGGCCTCAGTCCGGCGGGCGGTTCGAGCGCATCGTGCGATGCCGGGCTGGGCACCTCTTCACCACCACCCTGGTGCCAGGCGCGTCCCTCAAGGCCGTGCGACTCTGGCACGTGCGGTTCGAGCGCTGCCCGGTCGGCCGGCACTGGACGATCGTGGCGCCCGTCGATCCATCCACCTTGAGCCCCGACGAAATCGCAGCCGCGCGCGTCCACCACGACGTGCGGGTCCCGTAGGCGCCGAAGGAACGAGAAGCACGAAACCCGGCCACGTAGCCGGGTTTCACGTTCAGAGCCTGGTTGCGGGGGACGGATTCGAACCGCCGACCTTCGGGTTATGAGCCCGACGAGCTGCCGCTGCTCCACCCCGCGCCGGCAACTGTAGCGATGGATGAGAGGGCCGTCAATTCGGGCAGGACGGCCGAGGCGGCGGCATGCACCGCGCCGGCCGTCAGGCTGGGACGGCCTCCGAGGGACCGGCCGTTCGGGCGGTCCAGGCCCGGTGCTCCAGGGCCGACCGCCAGGTCTCCAGGGCGATCGGCCACCACACGGCCACGGCATCGACGCTGCCATACCAGGGGCCACCCGCGCCGGGGCCGTGGATGGCGGAGTCGAGGACGACCTGGCGGGCGCCGTCGAGGCTCGCGGCCACCACCGGGATTAGCCCGTCCCCTTCCGTGCCCGGGACGGCAGCGCTGCCGATGACCGAGCGATAGAGCAGATGCGCGACCCGCTCGCGGCCGCTGCCGCTTGGGTCGCCGCCGATGGCGCGCGAGGCCACGGACAGGTAGCCGACCTCCGGCGCGAAGAAGGCGCCCGGGACCGTTTTGTCGGCGATCGTAGCCGCCACCTCGTTCATCCGACGACCGACCCCCTCCGCGGTCGAAAGCCTGTGCGGAGTGCCCAGGGTGACGATGGCGCCTATCCAGCGTGCGGCCCCGAGCTTCCGCCCGGGAAACGGCTCGGGCGCGGTCAGCAACCGGCCCGTGATCCCGCCGGCGGAGTGGCCGATCACGAGCACAGGCGCCCCTTCGGAGACGTCGCGTGACAGGCCGACGGCGTCGCGCAGTGCATGTGCGGAGCGCGTCGCGATCGGCCCGGTGCCGCGGACGCCCGCCAGCATCCAGTCCGGCGTCCACACGTTGGCGACGACGGTCCCGGCGGCGCCCCGATCCTTCAGCCGGCCTTCGAGCCGACGGTACATCAGCGGTGCGGTCATGAAGCCGCCCAGGATCAGCACCGTGGGCGGGATCGAATCCGGGTGACTCAGCCAGCCCGGCGCGGTTGTCGTTGAAGGATCGTCGTCGGACATCGTCGTCTCTCCTGCCCCATCGTACGACCTTCGCCCCGCAACGCCCACGCCCCTTGCCATCCCCGCCGGGGCAGGTGCGCCATCATGTGGGCTGCAGCGAAACCTGGAGGCCTGGCATGCGCAACGATGACGACACGACACACGATGGATCGGCGACACCGCCCGACGAACCGGCCGCCTGGGGCACGAGCGCCGGTCCCGAGGCCGAAGCCGCGGCCGGCGGAGGGAGTGGCGGAGATTCCGCCGTCGACGCCGGATCCGCCCCCGACTCGCCCGCCGCTCCGGCGCCGACCCCGGCGCCACTGCCTCCCCGACCGGCAGCCTGGCAGCCACCGCGGCCGGTGGCGTGGAGCGCTTCCGACGCGAATCAGTGGGCGCCGCCACCGAGCGGTCCGTCCCAGTGGCAGGCACCGCAGCCGCCGCCCGCTCCTCCGGCGTGGCCACCCGGCGCCGGCTGGCAGCAGGGCCCGAGCTGGCCGCCCGGGTCGGGCTGGCAGCCCAACCAGCCGCCGAGGCCGTTCGGATATCCGAGCCAGCCGCCTGCGGGGCACGCCACCTCGCGCGGCCGCAGCCGGCTTCCAAAGTTCCTGGCCGTCATCGCTGCATGCCTGATCGCGTTCTCCGGGGGGATGGTCACCGACCGCTTCGGCTTTCCGAACAACACGCCCCAAAGTGGGCAGCCCGGGACCGCCGCGGCCGCCAGCGGCACGAATGCGGGGTACGCCCTGTACAACGAGGCGCTGCAGATCGTGAAGCAGAACTTCGTCGGCCGGGCGTCGGTCACCGACCAGCAGCTGATCTACGGCGCCATAACCGGCATGATCAACAGCCTCGGCGACACCGGTCACTCGACCTTCCTGACGCCCGCGGAATACGCGGCCTTCAAGGCCTCCCTCGGCGCCAGTGTCCTCGGGATCGGCGTGACCCTCTCGAGCAACAACGGCGTATACACGGTCGACAAGGTCATTGCCGGGTCGCCTGCCGCTGCCGCCGGCGTGAAGGCCGGCGACCAGATCACCGCGGTGAACGGCGTCTCCACGACCGGCATGACCTTCGACCGGCTCGGCACCGAGATACGGGGCACGCCGGGCACCAAGGTCACGATCTCGGTCATCCACCTCGGGGCCGCGACCCCCGTTGACATCACCATCACGCGGGCCAATGTCGTCATCCCCCTCGTCGGCTGGGGCATCGTGCCCGGCACGCACATCGCGGATATTGCCCTGAGCGAGTTCTCGACCGGCGCCAGCGACCAGGTGAAGGCGGCCATCGCGGCGGCCCAGAAAGCCGGAGCTACCTCGATCATCCTTGACCTGCGCAGCAACCCGGGCGGCTACGCCTCCGAAGCCCAGGAGGTTGCCAGCGAGTTCCTGCCGAGCGGAGTTGTATACATCCAGCAGGACGCCGCCGGCAACAGCCAGGACATCAACGTCGACCCCAAGCAGACCCACACGAACCTGCCGCTGGTCGTCCTGGTCGACCATGACTCGGCCAGTTCCTCGGAGATCGTGGCGGGCGCACTCCAGGATTCCGGCCGGGCCAGGATCGTGGGCGTGGCCACCTTCGGGACGGGCACCGTCCTCCAGCAGTTCACCCTTTCGGACGGTTCCGTCATCTTCCTCGGCACCGCGTGGTGGCTCACACCCAACGGCCACCGCATCTTTGGGGTCGGCATAACGCCCAACCAGATCGTCGCCATGCCCGCTGCCGCCCTGCCGATCGATCCAACCACGCTCGGCGCGATGACCACGTCGCAACTCAACTCTTCAGGCGACGCGGAGCTGCTCGCGGCAGTCAAGGACCTGGGCAACTAGCGACGTCCCGGGCGGCCGAACCCGGCTTCCGGGCGGCGAGCGGTACTATCGTCGCTGCCGCCCCGTCGGGCGCATCTCGAGGGCCGTTAGCTCAGTGGCAGAGCCGCCGACTTTTAATCGGCTGGTCGTGGGTTCGAATCCCACACGGCCCTCCAACTCGATCCCCAGGCGCCGGAACTTCACGCTCGGTTCGCAGCCTCCGCTTGCGCCGCGCCGGGCGACTGCGGCGCGTAGGTCTCGCAGGCGGCAGTCACGTGATCGGCGAGCGCGTCAAGACCGCCACCCGCGACGAGAACCCGGCCGTCCGGCAGCACCTGGGCTGCCGGCCACATGGTCGCGACGGCGAGGCTGCCGGTCGCATGCCAGAGGCCGGTCGCAGCATCGAACAGTTCGCTGGTCGCCTGGACTCGGTACGCCGGATCGATGCCACCGGCTGCCAGCACCCGGCCGTCCGGCAGGCGGACCAGGCCGTACTCGGCTCGCCCACTCGTCATGGACCCCGTGGCCGCCCATCGGTTGGTTGCCGGGTCGTAGGTCTCCGCCGTGTCGTGACTCGGGTCGCTGTTGCTCGTCGAATACCAGCCGCCGGCCACCAGCACCCGACCGTCGTTCAGGAGCACGGCCCCGTCGACGTAGCGCGGCTTTGACATCGGCGCGGCGGCCCGCCAGGAGTTCGCCCTGGGATCGAAGATCTCGGCGGTTGCGGTCACCGATCCAGTCTCGCCGTGGTAGGTGGTGGCCCCGCCGGCGACCAGGACCTCGCCGTTGGCCAGGAGAGTGGCAGTGTGACGGGCTCGCGCCACCGACATGGGAGGCACGATCGTCCAGGTTCCGAGCTTCGGATCGAAGATCTCGGCCGAAGCAGTCGAGCTCCATCCGGGCGCGCCCTCGATGCCGCCCCCGGCCGCCAGGACCCGCCCGTCGCCGAGAAGCGTCAAAGTGCCCTGCGTTCGGGGCAGGTTGAGCCGTCCGGCCGCCGCCCAGGTGCCGTTGTCGGGGTTGTAAAGCTCGGCCGTATCGAGCGGCTGGCCGTTCCGTGAGCCGCCTGCCACGAGTACCGAGCCATCGGCCAGCGTTACGGCCATGGCGTAGGCGCGGGGCTGGAGCATGTCGGTCACCGCGGTCCAATGGCCGGTGGACGGGTCGAAGATGGCCGCCGACGCCACCGCGTCGAAGCTGGAGGTGCCGGTGGCCCCGCCGACCACCATGACCCGGCCGTCGTGCAGGGGCACGCTCGCAGTCGCCCACCGCGCCGCGGGCAGCGGATCCGTCCCGGTCCAGGTGCCGTTGCCGTAGGCGAGCTTCGGCGATTGGCCGGCGGAAGGGGCGGCCGACGATCCGGGCGGGAGCGAGGCGCCGGGCGCGGAACCTCCGCCGCCCGGCGAAGCGCCGGTTGTCGCCGAAGGGCCGGGTAGCGTCTGCCCCGCCGCCGTTCCGGAAATCGGGCTCGGGTGCGATTGGTCGAGCCACAGGTATGCCGCCGGCCCCGACGCCACCACCAGCAGCAGGGCCAGGGCATCGATCATCAGGATCGCCCCGATGCCACTCTCGAAGGTTCGCCTCGGCCGAAACCTGGGTCGATCGGGCGGCCGGACCGAAGCTGGCTCTCCCTCGTCATCTTTGCGCTGGGTCTTGGAGCCCTCCGGGTCGTTCACGTAGCGGCCTTCATTCGCGGCCGAGGCTGGCTACGATGCCGCCGGCCACCACGGCCGCCCCGCCCATCAGGCAGGCGACCGCCGCGCCCATCACGCCCCCGTAGGTGGCGTGGCCGATGCGCCCCGCCGCGCCCCCGATGCAGAGGTCGATGGCCAGACCGAGGACCAGCAGCTCGATCGCGGCGGCAACGGGGTGCAGGCGCCGCAGCGCCAGAAAGGCGGCGACGACCACGACGACGACCGCCGCGACTGCCGCTGCGAGGATCGGCGCCATCTGGCCGAAACGCCCCAAGGCATCCGCCGGCCCGGTCACCGGCGCGAGATCGTGGGCGGCCGCCGGCATGCCCAGGAGCATCGAGGCGACGCCGCCGATGACGACGACCGCACCGCCGACGGCAAACGCCACTCCGCTGATCCGGGCCGCTCGTGCATTCGGTGCCGCAACCGGCCGCCCTGCCGCCATTCCGAATCCTCGATCGAGCCAGACGCGGGGGCCGTGGCCGGGCCGCCGGCCCCGAAGCCACGGCCGCCCTGGCTGCGGCGAGGCATCCGACCTGACTATACCGCCGACCCGGGGCCACGGTCATCGGCCCGGCAAGGCGGGCTATCGGCGCGACGCCACCAGCTCGAGGGCAGCCGCCGCCGTGGGCTCGTCGGTGATGAGCAAGTTCAACAAGCCCGTCCGAGCTCCGGCCACGATCGTCTCGATCTTGTTGGTGCCGGCGGCGATGCCGACGACGCGCGGCACTCTACGGAGCGTCTCGATCGGGATGGAGATCGTCCGGCGCTCCCATTCGTCCTGGACGAACGAGCCGTCGAGGCGGACGAGATGTCCGGCCACGTCGCCCACCGCGCCCTTCTCCGCAAGCCTGGCTCGACCGGTCTCGTCGAGCCGGTCCATGACCGTGCCGTAGCCGGGCAAAAATCTGGGCGCGCCGCTCATGCCGACCAGTGCCAGCCGCAGCTCGTCCCAGAAGCGGGTGGTGGCCGTGACGGCGCTATCGGACAGCAGGGCGGCCGTCGTGGCTTCACTGTCGAGCAGGCCCGGGGCGTGGAGCAGACGCACGCCGGCCCCGATGCGCTCTGCCATGTGGCGGGCGATCTCGTTGCTGTTGAGGTGCGGATTGCTCGAATCCCAGCCGCCCACGAGCGGTACGACCACGGCCATCGGACGGCTGGCGGACGGCAGCGCGGCGACGAGCGACTCCACCGTGTAGCCGCCCGTCAGCCCGATGGCCCCTTCGGAGGGCAGCTCGTCGGCCAGGCGCGGGGCGGCCGCGACGCCGCAAAGGCGGGCCGCCAGAGCCGGCGCGGTCTCGTGGCCGGGCGTCACCCACACTTCCAGGCCGAGCGCCTCGGCCAGGTTGCGGGCCAGCGGCGTCGGCACCGACGGCGCTCCTTCGACCGAAATGCGGACCACGCCGGCAGCCCGGGCCGCGGCCAGCAGTCGGGAAATCTTGGAGATCGAGAAACCGGTCAGATTTGCTATGTCCGGCTGGCCGAGATCCCGCACGTAGTAGAGCTGCGCGACCAACCGCATCATCTCTCGCTGGCTCGACGCCTCGAGAGCGTCCGAACCGTCGGGCTCGGGCAAGCCGGATCGCTCGGGCGGCCCGGCGGCCTCCGCCGGGCCAGTGGCCTCGTCCGCGCTATTCGATGTCACGTTTGGGTTCGCCCCCGACCGCCATGCGACGCACCGTCATCCGCCCACTCCTTGACAGCCGGGGCATCGAGCCGCGACGATACGGCCACACGGTCCCTGCAAGTCATTGCGTGAGAATAATTGCAGGCACGACTGGCAGAGTCAAGCCCGCCGGTCGGCATCGACGGGCGTCATGGGCAGGGCCGCCGAATCGCGACGGCACATCGGCGGAGGCATTCAGTGCGGGCATTCCGAATCGTCATCGCCGGCCACGGAACGCTGCCCGCTGCCCTGCTCGCCACGGCCGAGCTTGTTTGCGGACCCATCGCCGACATCACGGCCGTCGGCCTGGAGCCGGGCGAGTCGCCCGACCACTATGCCGACGCCCTGCGTGCCGCCATCGGCCGGGACCACGGTCTCGACCGCGAGCCGGGCCTCGGCGGACGGGCGCGCCGGGTCCTGGTCCTGTGCGACCTGCTCGGCGGCACTCCCTTCAACGTGGCCTCGGCTATCGCTCGCCGGTCGCCGCGGGTTGTGTGCGTCTCCGGTATGAACCTGGCCATCGCCGTCGAGGCGGCCCTCGCCGACGGCGACCTCGACGGCGCGCTGGTCGAACGGTTGCTCGAGGTCGGGCGGAGCGGCATCGTCGAGACGGAACGCCATCGCGCCCGACGCGCCTCCTGACGCGGGTCTGCCGTCGTGAGCCTGCGCCTCGTCCGCATCGACGATCGCCTGATCCACGGCCAGGTGGTGGCCGTCTGGCTGCGAGCCCTCGGCGCCCGGCGGATCGTGATCGTCGACGACGCCAGCGCCCACGACGAGTTCCTGCGCGAGGTTTTGACGCTTGCGGCGCCGCAGGGCGTACCGGTGGAGGTGCACGACGTGGCCGGCGGCGCGGTGCGCTGCATCGAGCTGGCCGCAGCGCAGGAGCCGGTGATCGTCCTCGCCCGATCGCCCAGGACGATCCTGAGTCTGCGCCGGGCGGGCGTCCCGATCGAAGTCGTAGACGTGGGCGGGATGGGCTCAGGTCCCGGTCGCAAGCGCCTCCACAGGACGATCTCGGTGAGCCCGGACGAGCTCCGGGAACTGCGGGAGCTGGAGCGACTAGGCACGCGGGTCCAGATCCAGATCGTCGCCGACGACCGGCCGATCCCGCTTCGCTCGCTGGATTCCGGCCAGTGAATCGCGCTGGCGGCACCAACCGGCCAGTGAATCGCGCTGGCGGCACCGGGAGCGGAAAGATGCGCCGGAAGTACGCAGCCGTCGGCGCGTGCCTGGCGCTCGTGCTCGTGCTGGCGGCGGCGATGCCCGGCGCGGTTCTCGGCGCGAGCTCCGGCGCCGTCGCGACCGGCACTCGCCAGATCACGGTCGGCGCGTGGCAGGCGGCGCTCATCGCCATCGGCTACTACCTGGCCAACAGCCCCTGGCTCTTCGGCCTGGCGTTCTTCACGTTGTATCGGCCGCTGGTGGCCGGCTTCTTCGTCGGCCTGATCCTCGGCGATCCCGCGCAGGGGACGCTCATCGGAGCGGCCATCAACGTCCCGTACCTGGGCTTCATCTCGGCCGGCGGCACGTTGCCGGCCGACGCGGGGTTCGCCGGCTGGGTCGGAACCACCGTCGCCCTGGCCAGCGGCTTCGACCCGGCCAAGGCCGTCACCATCGCCTTCGGCCTGGGGCTCCTGGGCACGATCATCTTCTACGGCCGGATGGCCATCGACTCGGTCTTCGCGCACTGGGCCGACGCCCGGGCCGAGAAGGCCGACATCGCCGGCGTCGCCCTCATGAACTGGCTGCCTGGTCAACTCCTGCTCTTCGTTATCAGCTTCGTGCCGGTCTTCCTGTTCGCGCTGAACGGCCCGACCTACGTCCAGGACGCCCTCAACAGGCTGCCGCTCTGGACGGTCAACGGGCTGGTCATCGCCGGCGGAATCCTGCCGGCCATCGGCATCGCCCTGAACATGCGCTTCATCTTCCGCGGCTCCGCTGTCCCTTACTTCTTCATCGGCTTCATCCTGATGACGACCACGCACGGGTCGATTTCGCTGGTCGTCGTCGCAGCCATCGGTCTCGCTCTTGCATACCTGCACCTCAGTTTCGTTAGGCCGTTCCCGACGTCGCCGGCCACGTCACCGGCGATCGCCGCGGAGGCGGCCGCCACGACCGGGGCCGCCGAGCCGTCGGATGCGGGGGCCACGACCGGGGCCCCGGCGCCCGCGCAGGGCATTCGCTTGACCCGCGGCGACCTGCTCAAGTCGTGGGCGCTGTGGACCTTCTTCGCCCACGCCAACTACAGCTACGAGCGCCTCCAGGGCACCGGTTTCGCGCACGCCATGACGCCCATCATCAGGCGCCTCTACACCACGCCGGAAGACATTCGCGCGGCGCTTCAAAGGCACCTCGTCTTCTTCAACACCGAGCCCAACTTCGGCAACGTGGTCCACGGCACGGTGATCGCCATGGAGGAGCAGCGCGCCAACGGCGCCGCCATCGACGACGACGCGATTAACTCGGTGAAGTCGGGCCTGATGGGACCGATGGCGGGCATCGGCGACACTCTGAGCCAGAGCACGATCACGCCGATCCTGCTCGCGCTCGGCATCGGCATCGCCGGCGGGACGGCGAGCGGCACGGCCGTGCCGACCCTCTCCGGCGCCACGGGCAACCCCCTGGGCGCGATCATCTATATGGTGCTGGTCTCGATCGTGATCGTGACGATCGGGTACACGGCGTGGATGCAGGGTTACGCCCGCGGCCGGTCGTTCGTGACCGAGATCCTGCGGTCGGGCACGATCGACCGCGTCCTGATCGGAGCCGGGGTCCTCGGCAACATCGTCCTGGGCGCTCTCGCGGCCAACTTCGTGGTCGTGAACCTGGCGCCGACCGTGACCATCGCCGGCGCCAGAATGAACCTCCAGGCCGCCATCATCGACCCGCTCTTCCCCGGCGCCCTGGCGCTCGGCCTCGTGGTCATGACGTGGTGGCTGCTGCGGCGGCGGGTCAGCCCGCTGGCCCTGCTGGCGGTCTACCTGGTCTTCTCGATCGTGGCCGCATACCCGTTCTTCGGGCCCGGCCAGGCCAACGCGAACGACTACTCCTACGGCGCTTGCACCTCGTCGATCCTGCACCAGTACTCGCCTTGCGGCACGCCGCCGGCGCCATCGGCTCTGCCGTAGGCGGGTTCGGCCGGCCGGCCTACGCGAGAACTCAGGCCTTGTGCGAGGCCCCGAACCGTTCGAGTTCGGCCAGGGCGGAGACGATCATCGGGTGCGCCCGTCGCTCGGACCGAATGACGGACGAGATCCGTCGGGCGAGCGGCGGGCGGATCGGTCGGACCTGGGCCCGAACTGGTCTGTCGAGGAGCGCCAGCCCGGGCAGCACGCCCACGCCGAGGCCCGCCTCGACGAGGGCGATGATCACGCTGAAGTCTTTGCAGCTCGACCGCACGTGGGGCTCGAAACCGAGCGCCCGGCACGCCCGCAGCATCACCTGGGAGAGGTGGCTGTTGTCGGTGTCCATGATCCAGAAGGAATCGCGGAACTCCTCCAGCCGGGCCTCTCCGGCTGGAGGTCGTCCCCGAGCTGGAATGCTGCCGGACCTGGCAGATGTACGAGCTCTTCTCACGGTCGAATCGCTCGCCGCCGACGCCGCCGTCGTCGCCGACCCCGTCGCGACCGCAAGGTAGATCGGGTCGCGCATGAACTCGTGGACCTCCAGGTCCGGGTCGGTGACCCGAGATCCGTCGCCGTAGTCGTCGACGATGGCGATGTCGATCTCGTCCATCTGCAGCGCAGTGAGGCTTTCGTCCGCTTCCAGGTCGCGGAGCGTGACCCTCAACGCCGGGTGCAGCCGGCTCAAGGCCGTCATCACCGGCGGCATCACGGCCCGGGCAGCGGTCGGGAAGGCGGCCACGCGCAAGGTCCCCGTCACGGCCTGTTGCATCGAGGCCAGGTCGGCTTCCGCCGCGGCGATTGCGCCGGTGATCGTGTCGGCATGGCGGACCAGTCGCGTGGCGGCTTCGGTCAGCCGGACGCGCCGGCCGTTCTTCTCGAGCAGCTGCACCCCGGCCTCGCGCTCGAGGGTTGCCAGCTGCTGTGAGACGGCCGACGGCGTAACGTGCATCGCCTCGGCCGCGGCCTTGATCGAGCCGCGCCTCGAGATCTCCCTCAGCAGCTGCAGCCGCCACACACCCAGCATCTCGACTGCCTCCGATCGGGGCGGTAACCGCGCCGCCTCCGGCGATAGTTTAGTCATGCTACATCGTTCGATGAGGAAGCTGAACTTGACCTGTCTGTGGGCCGCTGGCATGCTCGCCCGAGGCCGGCTGCCGGGAGTCGCGCCATGGGCGGCCGAACCATTGGGGGTCGCGCCACGATGGGTGGTCGCGCCCCTGGAGAAGGAGTTGGGTGATGAAGCTCGCGGAACGTATGGCCCGCATCGGCACGGAGACGGCGTTCGAGGCGGCGGCTCGAGCGCGAGCGCTGGAGGCCACCGGCCGGTCGGTCATCCACCTCGAGATCGGAGAGCCCGACTTCGACACGCCGGCGAACATCCGCGAGGCCGCCAAGCGGGCACTCGATCGGGGTGCCACGCATTACACGCCGACCCCCGGCATCCCCGAGTTGCGCGCCGCGATCGCCGCCGACGCCACCGTGCGCAAGGGCTTCACCGTCACGCCCGATCATGTCGTGGTGGTTCCCGGCGGCAAGCCGGTCATGTTCTTCACGATCCTGGCGCTCATCGACGAGGGTGACGAGGTCATCTATCCCGACCCCGGCTTCCCGATCTACGAGTCGATGGTGAACTACGTAGGCGGGGTGGCCGTCCCCTGCCCGATCCGCCAGGAGAACGGCTTCCGCCTGGACCCGAAGGAACTGGCCTCGCTGGTGACCGACAGGACGAAGCTGGTGATCATCAACTCGCCGGCCAACCCGACCGGCGGCGTCTCGACGCGCGAGGACATCGAGCAGATCGCCGCCGTCGCCCGCGAGCACGATCTCGTAGTCATGGCCGACGAGATCTACGGCCGGACTCTCTACGAGGGCGAGCACGTCTCGATCGCCTCGCTGCCCGGCATGGTCGAGCGGACGATCGTCCTCGACGGCTTCTCCAAGACATACGCGATGACCGGCTGGCGCCTCGGCTACGCGATCGTGCCGGAGCCGCTCGTGACGCCGTTCAACCGGTTGATCGTGAACAGCGTCAGCTGTACCAACGCCGCCACGCAGTGGGCCGGCGTCGAGGCCCTGACCGGGCCGCAGGACGCGGTCGAGGCCATGGTCGCCGAGTTCAAGGCCCGCCGCGACCTGATCGTCGACGGCCTGAACGCCATTCCCGGAGTCAAGTGCCTGCGGCCGTCCGGCGCGTTCTACGTCTTCCCCGACATCTCGGCCACGGGCCTGACCGGCGCCGAGCTGGCCGACCGACTGCTCAACGAGGTCGGCGTCTCGGCCCTGGCCGGAACCGCCTTCGGACACGTCGGGGTGCAGCACCTCCGCTTCAGCTACGCCAACTCGCGCGAGAACATCGTCGAGGCGGTTCGGCGGACGCGGACCGTGGTGGAGCCGCTGGTCGAGGCGCGCCGCGGCGCGGCCGGCTCGTGACGGCCGCGAGGCCGGGGCCGGCAGCCGGGAACGTGCCGGCCGGCACGCATCAGTCCGAAGCGGCTTCCGAAGCGGACCGTCTCTTCGCCCTGGCCGAGCGCGATTTCGCCCGATACGAAGTCCTCAAGGATCTCGTCGACGAGTGCATCGACCTCCAGCTCGATTACCGCCAGAGCGGGCACCCGGGTGGCTCGCGGTCCAAGGTCCACATGCTCCTGGCGCTGCTCCTCTCCGGGGCCATGCGCTGGGACATCCGCCGGCCGTGGCTTCGCTTCGGCGACCGCTTCGTCCTCTCCGCCGGCCACACGGTGCCGCTCGTCTACGCCACTCTCGCCGTTCTCAACGAGGCCCTGAGAGCCCGATTCGAGCGGACCGGCGATCCCCGCTTCAGCTTCCCAGAGGACGGGCGATTCGCCCTGACGTGGGAGAACCTGCTGACGCTGCGGCATCGCGGCGGGCTACCCGGTCACGCCGAGATGGCCGGCCGGACACTGTTCTTCAAGGCCAACACGGGACCGTCCGGCCACGGCATGCCGTTCGCGGCCGGCGAGGCCCTGGCCCTCAAGGCCGCCGGGGCCGACGACGTGCGCGTTTTCGTCATCGAGGGCGAGGGCGGCCTGACGCCCGGGGCCGCGCACGAAACCAAGAACTCGGCCTGGGGCCTCGGCCTCTCGAACCTGGTCTTCCTCCTCGACTGGAACGACTTCGGCATCGACGAGCGGCCGGCCTCGGCAGTCGTCCACGGCACTCCGGTCGATTGGTTCGAGCCGTACGGCTGGAAGGTCACCGGAACGGAAGACGGCATGGAGTGGGGTCCCGTCACCCGCGCGGTCCTCGACGCGGCGCGCGGTCCCAACCCGACCCGCGCCCCGAGCGTGGCGTGGTTCCGGACCCGCAAGGGTCGCGGCTACGGCAAGCTCGACGCCGCCAGCCACGGCGCACCCCACAAGCAGCACGCCCCGGAGTTCTGGGCGGTCCGACACGAGTTCATGGCCCGCTACGGCGTCACCTACCAGGGTGTCGGCGAGCCGGCCACCTCCGACGCGGCGGCCCTGACCGCCGAGGCCGAGGCGAACTTCCGGACGGCGATCGGCGTGTTGCGGCGCGACGAGAAGCTGGTCGACTGGCTCTCCGACCGGCTGATCGAGATCGCCGCCACGGTCCCGGAGAAGGTCGAGGGCGTTCGGATCGGCGGAGCGAGGGCGACCGCCGCCCCGACGGGCGGCGGCGCTGCCGGCCGCAGAGCGCCCGTCAACCCGACGACCGACCGCCGGCTCTTCGACTTCGAGCGCTACCCGGCCGAGATGTGGCGCGCACCGGGTGACCGCCAACCCAACCGCGCCGCGCTGGGGACATGGGGCGCGTACGTCAACGCCGTCGCCAAACGCGACTACGGCCGGCCGCTGTTCATCGCCTGCTCGGCCGACCTGGCCGAGTCGACGAACATCGCCGGCTTCGCCAAGCCCTTCGGGGACCTGCCCGGCTTCGGCTGGTACGACCGCGACTCCAACCCTGGCGGGGCGCTCCTGCCCACCGAGATCACCGAGTTCGCCAACGCGGGCATGATGGCCGGCCTGGCCAGCGTCAACTTCGCCGACGACCCGTTCGCCAACTTCGACGGCCTCTGGGGCGCGACCTCCACCTACGGCTCGTTCAGCTACCTCCTGTACGGGCCGCTGCGGCTCTTCAGCCAGCTCGCCCAGGACGGCGACCTGCGCGTCGGCAAGGTCCTCTACGTGGCCGGTCACTCGGGTCCGGAGACGGCCGAGGATTCGCGTACTCACTTCGGAGTCTTCTCGCCCGGCGTGACGCAGCTCTTCCCCGACGGCCACGTCCTGGACCTGCACCCGTGGGAGTACAACGAGGTGCCGGTGGTGCTGGCCGCGGCCTGCGCCACGGACGTCCCGATCATCGCCCTGCACCTGACCCGGCCGCCGGTCGAGATCCCGGACCGGGCCGCCCTCGGCATGCCGGGCCACTTCGCCGCAGCCCGCGGCGCCTACGTCATGCGGCCGTTCCGCGGTGGAGCGCCGAAAGCGGGCACGGTCTTCGTTCGCGGCTCGCTGAGCACGGCCAACCTGGTCAAAGTTCTGCCGGAGCTCGATCGTCGAGGTCTCAACGTCAAGGTGGTGGCTGCGATCAGCCCTCAGCTGTTCGCCCTTCAGGACGAGGCGTATCGAGTCGCCACCGTGGAGCCGGCCGACAGGCTCGACGCCATGGTCGTGACCAACGGCGCCTACAAGCTGATGCGCGACTGGGCCGACGACCCGATCGTCCACGAATACTCGCTCAGCTCGGACTGGGACGACCGCTGGCGAACCGGCGGCACGCTCGACGAGGTCATCGAGGAGGCGCACCTCGACAGCGGCCACATCCTCGAGGCAATCGAACGATTCGTCCGCGAGCGGCCCGAGCGACTGCAAGGCCTGCGCGAACGCCTGGAGGCCGCCGAGCGCCGATAACCGCCGGGAGAGTTCCGGGCGCCGGGTCGCCCAGGAGCGAGGATGGCCTTCGGCCACGCCTTAGGTAAGATCTCGGGTGTGCCGGACTTCTATGACTTCGACCGCGCCAACGCCAGACTGCCCGAGCTCCGGGAGAAGCTGCTCCAGCTTCGCGCCCTCCGCGGGGACGTCGTTGCGGTGCGCGACCGAATCGTCGAGCTGAACGCCCCGGCGTTGGCCGGTGGAGCGGCCCCGACTCCCGCCAGCTCGGCCCCCGTCGATGCGGACGAGGAGACTCAGCGGCTGCGAATGCGCCTCCAGGGGCTGATCGACCAGATGCAGGCAGCCGTGCTCCAGATCGACGGTTGGAGCATCCAGCTCCGCGAGATCGAAACTGGGCTGGTGGATTTCCCGGCTCTCGTAGCCGGACGGCCGATCTGGCTCTGCTGGCGCCTGGGCGAGGACCAGGTCGAATGGTGGCACGAGACTTCCGAAGGATTCACCGGCAGGCGCCGGATCGAGGACCTCGTCTGACGACAGAGCCCGGTGCTCCCCGACCCCGCCGCGAACCGGGCGATCGCGTCCGATCGACCGTCATGCAGGGCGATCGACCGAAGGCTTATCGACCGATTCCGCCCGACCTCCGTCGAGCGGCGCTGGAAGCGGGCGTGTCGGCGTTCGAGCGAGGGGACTTCTTCGAGGCGCACGAGTTGCTCGAGCCGGCCTGGATGGGGACCTCCGACCTGGCCGAGCGAGCGCTGTACCAGGGGTTGATCAAGCTGGCCGCCGGCTACGTCCATGCGGTTCGCGGCAATCCGGTGGGCGTGGTTCGCAACCTCCAGGGGGCGCGAACGCACCTCGAGACGTCGCTGCGACTCGACCCCGAATGGGGAACTCGAACTGACATCGACGTCGCCGCGCTCGTGGCGGCGATCGGCGAGCGCCTCGCCGCGCTGGCCGCGCTGGCGAACGCCCTCGCCGCGCCCCACGCGCCCATCCACGACCTGCTGCCGCCCGCGCCGCGGATCCGCTGAGCGGGGGCCGGCGGGCCGGACCCCCAACGTTATGGCGCTGGTGGTGCCTTCTCATCGCGCACCGGGCGACGGACGTTGCGGGGCCGGCGGGCGTGGCGCACCAACCGGTGGCCGGTCAGGCTCCGGCCACGGTCTCCGCAACCAGCTTGCGCAGCCCCCCGGCGGCACCATCGTCCGCCCAGGCCAGGAGCTGCAGCAGGTTCAACAGGTCGATCAGGCGCGTGAGGCGGCGCCAGTTCGCCGGCATCGCCCCGCCGGCGGCGCAGTAGGCCGCGGCGAAGGCGTCGGCGAAGCCGGACGGTCGCGAGCCCTCGTCTCGCAGGAAGGTCGCGAAGTCGATCAGCTTGCAGCCGGCGCAGGCGAACTCCCAGTCGAGGACGCCGGCCAGGTCCCATCGACCGGCATCTTTGGCGGCCCGGCGATCGGCCTGATCTCGGCCTGCCGGGCGGCCGGCGACCGCTGAAGGCTCGGCACCCTCGCGAACGAGCTTGCGAACCAGAAGGTTCGACGCCTTGAAGTCGGCGTGGACGAGCACGGCTTCCGACCAGACCGACGCGACCTGACCGGCGTTCGACTCCACGGTCGAGCGAACACGTGCGCACAGCTCCGGCCCAAGACGATCCTCGACACGACCGGCGAGAGCCTCGAGGACGGCCGTAGCCCAGGCCGGCATCGGTTGGATGACCCTCAGCTCCGGACCAAGGAACCCGGCCGACGGAAACCGGATCTCGTGGATTCGCGCGAGTGCGGCCCCGCAGGCGGCGGCCAGATCTTCGGCTGCGACGGGGCCGACCTTGCCCAGGACCGCGTCCAGCGGGCGGCCGTCAAGCCACTCCAGCAACGCGAACGGCGGCATGGCCGCGGCATCCGTTTGGAGAACGCGAGGCGCCGGCACTCGGCCCGCCACCGCCGCCAGGACGGCCGCCTCTCGAGCGCAGGCGCCCGGATCCGCCACGTAGAAGCGGAGCACGACCGAGGCTCCGCTCGCGAAATCCAGCCGGTAGTTGTTATTCCGCAGACCCGATCTCAGCGGCGTTGCCGCCACGACCCGGGCGCCCTGCAGAGCATCGCCCGTGAACCGATACCAATCGCCTGCGGACAACTCCACGAACGGGCGGGCTCGCTCCCGGCTTCGCTCCATGGGCCGATTGTCGCGTACTCCGGCCCGGGCGGGACGTCCCCGGCGCAACCCGTAGACTGTCGGCCATGTCCGAGACACCCGGCGGGACCGACGCCGGCCCTAACGCAATCGAGGAGATGCGCGCCGACTCGCCCGTCGGCGAAGCCGCGCCACGCTCGCGCCGTCACCATGCCGTCGCCCGCCGAATCGGCATGACGCCCGAGCAGTTCGTCGTGGCCGCCGGGATCATGGCCGCCCTGGCGGTGGCCGCGCTCGACGGCACGGTCGTCTCGACGGCCATGCCGACGATCATCGGCGACCTCGGAGGCCTCTCGGAATACGGCTGGGTCTTCTCCGCCTACCTCCTGGCGTCGACGGTGACGGTCCCCCTGTACGCCCGCCTCGCCGACATGTACGGTCGCAAGCCGGTCTTCATGATCGGGCTCGCGCTCTTCGTCGGCGGATCGATGTTGTCCGGGTTCGCCGGATCGATGACTTTGCTTATCCTCTTCCGGACGATCCAGGGCCTGGGTGCGGGTGCGGTTCAACCGATCGCCTTCACCATCGTCGGCGACGTCTTCGAGAGCGAGCAGCGGGCCAGGATCCAGGGCCTCTTCTCCGGCGTCTGGGGGGCGGCCGCAGTGGTTGGACCCGCGATCGGCAGCATCATCACCACGACCGTGGGCTGGCGCTGGGTCTTCTTCGTGAACGCGCCCGTGGGCTTGATAGCAGCCGTGTTGATCGGGCGCTTCCTGCACGAGCGAGTCGAGCATCACCGGCACCGTCTCGATTTCGTAGGCGCGGGCATCCTGACGCTGGGCCTGGTGTCGCTGCTGTTCGCAGCCACGGAGGGAGGCCAGCTGTGGGGCTGGACCTCGCCGATCACTCTCGGCCTGGTCGTGGGGGCGTTTGCGCTCCTCGTTTCGTTCGTGGTCTTCGAGCGCCGGATCGCCGAGCCGCTCATCGACCTGGGCCTCCTTCGGGTGCCCGTAATCGCGGCCGGGCTGGCCATCGGCGGTCTGTCGGGCGTGGTGATGTTCAGCCTTTCGACGTACGTCCCGCCGCTGATCCAGGGCGTGCTGGGCGGGACCGCTCTCGAGGCCGGCGTGGCCGTGGCTGCCATGTCGATCGGCTGGCCGATCGGTTCGATCGTCGGCGGGCGGGCCCTGCTGCGCTACGGTGCCCGGCCCACCGTCCTCGTCGGGATGATGATGCTGGTCATCGGCACCTGCGTCGTGACGCAGTCGACCCGGCCGGGGACGCTGGCGGGCGGACTCGCAGTCGCGTCGCTCGGCGAAGCGATCACCGGCCTCGGCATGGGCCTCTCCGCGACCACCATTCTGGTCATGGTCCAGGCGGCGGTGCCCTGGCAGCGTCGCGCCGTGGCCACCGGCCTGGTCCAGTTCAGCCGGACGATCGGCGGCGCCGTGGGCGTCGGTTTGCTGGGCGGGATCGTGACGGCGGCCGTAGGCAACTCCTCGGCCGTCGTGCTCGACCCGATCGGGCGCAACTTCATTCCGGCGGCACAGCTGGCAGCCATGCGATCGGCCCTCTCCGGCGGGCTGGAGTGGGTCTTCGTCATCCTGGCGGTGGACGCGATCGTGGTAGCGGTGGTGGCGCTGCGGCTGATGCCGGCGGTGCGAATCGAGCGGCGGGCGAAAGCCGTAGGCTCGGAAGGCGCCCGAGCCGTCTCGCCGGCGCCGGGCGGAACTCCCTAGTCGGGCATCGGCCATCCAGGCGCCACGACCGTCATGCCCGCCGCGCGCGCCGCCGCGTCGCCCGCCTACTCCCCGACCACCTCGACCCCGGCCACGCCGCCGAGCCGCCGCCGCATCACGGCCACCGCCTCGGGGTTCGAATCGACCAGCAGGAAGCGACGGCCCAGCTCCAGGGCCGCGGCCCCGGTCGTGCCGCTGCCGGCGAAGAAGTCCGCCACCACTCCCCCGGGTGGACAGGACGCCAAGACCACTCGCCGCAGGACGGCCAAAGGCTTCTGGGTCGGATAGCCGGTCCGTTCGGAGCCGCCGGGCGGCACGATCGTCTGCCACCAGGTGTCGGTGGGCAGCTTGCCGCGGGCCGCCTTGTCGGGTCCGACGAGCCGCGGAGCCATGTACGGGATCCGCTCGACCGCCTCGGCGTCGAACCAGTAGCCATCGGGATCCTTCACGTAGACGAGGATGTCGTCGTGCTTGGCTGGCCAGCGGCGTTTCGTCCTGGCCCCGTAGTCGTACGCCCAGATCACCTCGTTGAGGAAGCACTCGCGCCCGAAGACCGCGTCGCAGAGCACCTTCGCGTAATGGACTTCGCGCGGATCGAGATGGAGGTAGAGGCTGCCGCTCGGCCGCAGGACGCGCCTGATCTCGACGAGCCGAGGCTCGAGAAAGTCGAGGTAGTCGTCTTGGACGTCGACGAAGCTGGTCGAGCCCAGCTGAATCGTCCGGTACCGGTGCCCGCCGAACCCCGTTCGATCACCCGACTCCTCGTCCCGAACGGTTCGGAGGCGCCGCAGCGTCTGCCGCTTCCCGGTGTTGAAGGGCGGGTCGATGTACACGAGGTCGATCGAGTCGTCCGGCAGCGATGCCAGCACGGTCAGGTTGTCGGCCGGCACTATCCGCCCGACCGCACCGCCAAGGATGTCCACGTGATCAGGCACGGTCCGAGGTTAGCAGGCGGCAGTGCGCCGGGCTCGGGGCGCCGGAACGTCGGACGTGCCGCCGGTCGTCAGCGCTACTTCGGGTAGCTGCCGGTCAGCTTCTTCCAGGCTCGGTGCGGAACGTGGAATGCCGGCGTCCCGACGAAGAACATGTACGGGCACAGCCCCTCGACGACGCTGATGCCGTTCTCCTTGCAGAACGCCACGGCCGATTTCGTTGCCGCGCCCGGCGCCACGCCGCCGTACATCCAGACAGCCTTGATCCCGGCATCGGCGCAGTCGCGGACGACCTGGTCGGTCGACTTCTTCGACGTCATGATGAGCGCGCCCTCGACGCCGGGCTCGATGTCCTGGACCCTGGCAAAGCACGGCTGTCCGTCCAGCTCGGTGACGGCCGGGTTGACCGGGATGGCGTCGTAGCGGCGCCGGCGGAACTCCTGCCACATCACCGTCGAGAAACCCTTTGGATCGCGAGAGACACCCACGACGGCGATGCGCTTGAGGGCCAGGAAGTCGTCGACTTGCTGCCTGGTGGTCACTCCATCCTCCCGCTGACTGGTCTGGTCGGGAGTCTGGCATGCCGCCCGCCGAAGTCGAAGGGCTGGATGGACCGGCCGACCGTGACCATCGTCTCGCCCACGGGGCCGGGCACGCGAAGAGGAGGCAACGAGCCTGGCAAGCCCAAGCAAGGGCGACGCCGAGCTGGATTATGCTGCCGGTGGCGCAACCGCAGTCACGTCGATCCCGGCCGAGCCACGGCGAGGCCCGATCGCGGCAGCGCAGCTGGAGATCATGTGAAAGTCCGTTTCGATCGAATCGCCCGAGTTCAGGCGGCCATGCGCGAGCAGGGCTGGATCGCGATCGTAGTCCTCACACACGACGACTACCGCTACTTGTTCGGCACGGATCGGTCTCAGCCGCGCGCGATCATCCCGTTCCAGGGACCACCGGAGCTGATCGCCTTCAAGGGCGAGGAGCCCGAGCTGCGAGCGGCGCTGCCGGAAGGCGAGGTGCGAGTCTTCGGAAGTGTCGGCGGGCAGATCCACGACGTGGTGGGCAGGCTCCGCGACCTGGCTGCGGCGGCTCCGCCATCGTGGGCCGGAGAAGGCCGCTTCAGAGTCGGGCTGCAGATGTGGTTCGACACTCCGGCCTTCCTGGTCGACCTCTTCCGCCAGGTCAACCCGGGGATCGAGGTCGTCTCGTCCGACCCGGTCATGGATCCGCTGCGAATGATCAAAGACGCCGACGAGCTGGCCTTGATCACGGAAGCCCAGCGCATCGCCGGCCTGGGAATGGATCGGGCTCGCGAACTGCTGCGCCCCGGCGTCACCGCCCACGAGATCGCGAGCGAGGCCGCGTACGCGATGATGCGGGCCGGCGCGAAGGGCACCAGCACGCCGGTCTACGTCAACTTCGGCGTCGAGACGTGCATGCTTCACGGCCGCCTCAGCCCGGGGCCGCTGGAACGGGGCGGGCTGGCCCTGATCGACCTGACGCCCACGTTCGACGGCTACTGCGCCAACCTTGCCCGCACCTTCGTGCTCGGCGGGCCGGACGCCCGCCAGGCCGAGCTGATCGCGACGTACCGCGAGATCGTGGCCGCCGTTCGGGCCGGCATGCGGCCCGGCGCGACAACCGCCCAGCTGGACGAAAGGGCGCGTGGAGTCTGCGCGGCGCACGGCTTCGGCGACTACCAGGTCTACGGCATAGGCCACGGCATCGGTCTGCGCTTCGAGGAGCCGCCCGCCCCGACGATCATCCCAACTCACAAGAACCTGCCGCTGGCCGAGGCAATGGCGGTCACGATCGGCCACACCGTCCTCGCCATCCCCGGGTTTGGCGGCGTCAGGTTCGAGGACATCTACCGGGTCGGCGCCGCCGGGCCGCAGATCCTCTTCGACTACCCGATCGAGCCGATCGTCCAGGCGTAATAGTGAGCCGCGCCCGCATGGGAGACCGTCATGAAGGTTCTGTTCGTCGGTGGCACAGGCCTTATCAGCAGCGCCTGCACCCGCCTGGCCGTGGAGCGCGGCCTGGACCTCTTCCTGCTCAATCGCGGTAGCAACCCGGACCGGGCGGGCGGGGCGACACTTCTCGTCGCCGACCTGCGTGACGAGGCGGCAACCGAGCGCGCACTGGCCGGCCGGCGGTTCGATGTCGTGGTGGACTGGATCGCGTTCACCCTCGACGACATCGAGCGCGACCTGCGGCTCTTCGCCGGTCGGACCGACCAGTTCGTCTTCGTCAGCTCGGCGAGCGCATACCAGAAGCCGCTCGGCGACTGGCTCATCCGCGAAGATTCGCCGCTCGCCAACCCGTTCTGGGACTACTCGCAGAACAAGATCGCATGCGAGGAGCGCCTGATGCGGGCGTACCGCGAGGTCGGGTTCCCGGTCACGATCGTCCGCCCGTCGCTCACCTACGGCGACACGCAGATACCGCTCGTGGTCAACAGCTGGGAGCGGCCCTTCACGGCGGTCGCCCGGATGCGCAAGGGGAAGCCGCTCATCGTTCCCGGCGACGGCACATCGCTCTGGACGATCACCCACAACAGCGATTTTGCGGTGGGATTCGTGGGCCTGCTGGGTCGCCGCGGGGCGATCGGGCATGCCTTCAACATCACCTCGGACGAGGTTTTGACCTGGGACGAGATCTACCGGCAGACCGCCGCCGCCGCGGGCGCCGAGACGCGAATCATCCATGTCTCGTCCGATTTCATCGCGGCCTGCATGCCGGAGATGACGGGCACTCTGCTGGGCGACAAGTCGAACAGCGCCGTCTTCGATATGACGAAGATCAAGCGGTTCGTGCCCGATTTCCGTGCCCTGACGCCGTTCGCAGAGGGCATTCGGCGGACCGTTGCCTGGTTCGACGCCGACCCCGCCCGGCAGCAGGTTGACGCGGAGATGGACGCGAAGTGGGACCGCCTGATCGCCGCCTACGAGCTGGGCCTGGCGAACGCGCTCAAGGCCTTCGAGCCCGGGGACTGACCCTCCCACCTGATCGCCGAATGCGGGCCCGCCGCCGGGCCGCCCGCGCCGCCGGGATTCCGACCCTCGGGACCGCCGATGCCGCGACCCGGGCACTGGCGGCCTTCTGCGACGCGAAGCTCGAGCGGCGGACCTGATCGGGCTCAGGTCGGGCGAGCGGATCGACGGTAACCGGATCGAAAGGCTCGACGCAGAGACTGGTTTTCGGCCGCGGCGTCTCGAACCCGGCCGGTTTCTCAAGGCCCCAAGTGAATCCAACGTTCGAAAGGACACCTGCGATGAGCTTCTTTCCCAACACAGACAACGAACTCCCGAAGTTGACTCTCCGGCCGGCGGACGGCGGCGCGGACCAGCCAGAGTCCATCCCTGCCGTCTGGGTTCCTTCCGAGCCCGAGCCCTCAGTCCCCCCGCCGCAGGCACAGGCCGATGCCGGAGGTCCGGGCCGTCACCGCGTGCGACTCCACGGTCTCGTTTCGCCGCTGGTCGCCGTCGCTGTAATCAGCGGCCTCGTCGCGTCGGGCACCACGTACGCGGTGGCAACGGTCGCCAACGGGGGTTCGACCACCTCGGTGACGGGCGGGGCGACCGGCATCGCGTTGACAAGCGTGACGTCGGGCTCGCTGGCCGACGTGGTGGCTAAGACCGCGGCCAGCGTCGTGACCATCAACGTCACCGGCACCGCGGGCTCCTTCAGCCAGCAGACCAGCGGGGTGGGATCCGGGATCATCGTCGGCTCCAACGGCTTGATCCTCACCAACGACCACGTCGTGAACGGTGCGACGACGATCGAAGTGACCCTGCCCAGCGGTCAAACGGTGGCCGGCACCGTCTACGGCGTCTCGAGCACCACGGACCTCGCGATCGTGAAGGTCAACGCGACCGGTCTCACGGCCGCAACGCTGGGCAACTCGGCCACGCTGCAGGTCGGCCAGACCGTAGTCGCCATCGGCGATCCGCTCGGCCAGTTCGCAGACTCGGCCACGGCCGGCATCGTGTCGGGTCTCGACCGAACGATCACCGTTGAGAACGAGACCCTCACGGGTCTCATCCAAACCGACGCGTCCGTCAACCCCGGCAACAGCGGCGGACCGCTGATCGACACCAGCGGCAACGTGGTGGGCATCGTCACGGCGTCGTCCGGCAGTGCGCAGGGCATATCGTTCGTCATCCCCATCTCGGCCGCCGGCTCGATGGTTGCTGCGGCGTTGGGCGGTCAGCCGATCGCCTGACCGCCCAACGAGCACCGGCCGCGTAACACGGCGCGGCCTGGGTTCCCCGGCTCGGCCACCCGCAACCCGGACGGCCGAGCCGGCTCCTTTGCGCCCGAACAAAGACCCCTGCGAAGTTACGCAGGGGCGACTCCACGCTCGGGAACCGGCACGCCCGGAGGGCGTTGCGGGTGAGAACGCCAGCTGGGTGTCACGACCGACCTGTCTTGCCGGCCAAACCGAGTGAGCGTAAGCTTTGCTCATGGGAACGAAAGTAAAGACCAGGCGCCGTCGTGGGTATACCAGGCTCAGCGCAAAGAACCAGGTCACCATCCCGCAGGAAGCCCTCGTTCGGGCGGGCCTTCAGGTGGGCGATCGACTTCGGGCCGAAGCGCGGGGGCCCGGGGAGGTGATCCTCGTCCGCGAGGACGATCCCGTGGATCGGTTCGCCGGCGCACTGACTGGAACCTACGCTCCGGACCACCTAGACGAGCTGCGCCGCGAATGGCGCTGACGATCCTCGACGCCGGCGTCATCATCGCGATTCTCGATTCCAACGATGTCCATCACGCCGCCGCCAGAGAGGCCGTCACTCAGGCTCTGCGCCGGGGTGAACAGCTGGCGATCCCTGCGTCCGCTTACGCCGAGATACTGGTCGGGCCGTACCGCCAGAGCCCAAAGGCGGCAGCCACGGTCGACGCGTTCCTCGCCGCACTACCGGCTCGGGTTGAGCCTGCCGCCCGCGAGATCGCCGCGGTTGCGGCCGAGCTGCGCGCCCGACATGCGGCCAGACTCAGACTGCCCGACGCTCTCGTGGTCGCCACGGCAGTCGAGCTTCAAGCCGTCCTGATAATGACGACGGATGCCGCCTGGCCATCGCTGCCGATCCCGGTCGCAGTAGTCACGGGAGCCTCGATGTCCTGACGGCAGCCGGGGCTCGTGGCTTCCGCGGTCGTCCAGAGTCGTGCCCCGGGTTTAGTGGCGGCTCGGAGGGATTCGAACCCCAGACCACCTGATCCGACGTCGGCTCGGAGCCGCGCTCGAGTATCAGCACCGCTCGTTAGATATGGTTCATCCTGAGCGGGTCACGCCACGAACACCCGTCTCCATGATCGCGGCCCGATACCGTGTGCTCCTCGAGGCCGGAAGGAGAAACTCATGCCGCAGGCAGAACGAGTCGTCGATATCCTCGCGGGCCGGACGGCGGTCGGCGCGCGGACGACGGTCCAGGGTTGGATCCGGACACGCCGCGACTCGAAGGCCGGGCTCTCGTTTCTGCATGTTCACGACGGGTCCTGCTTCGACGCCCTCCAGGTCGTGGCCCCGGCGACGCTCGGCAACTACCACGACGAGATCCTGCATCTGACCGTCGGCTGCGCCGTCACCGTCACCGGCACGGTGACTCCCTCGCCGGGCGAAGGGCAGGCCGTCGAACTCCTCGCCGACTCTGTCGTCGTGGTCGGGTGGGTGGACGATCCGGAGAGCTACCCCATCTCGCAGAAGCGGCACACGTTTGAATACCTGCGCGAGGTAGCCCACCTGCGCGTGCGAACGAACACCTTCGGCGCGGTTGCCAGGGTCCGGCACTGTCTCGCCATGGCCATGCACCGCTACTTCGATGAGCACGGCTTCTACTGGGTGCACACGCCGATCCTGACCGCCAGCGACGCCGAAGGCGCGGGCGAGCTGTTTCGCGTTTCGACCCTCGACCTGGCCAACCTCCCACGCACGCCCGAGGGCGCGATCGACTTCTCCCAGGACTTCTTCGGCAAACCGGCCTTCCTCACCGTCTCCGGCCAGCTCAACGTGGAGACGTACTGCCTGGCGCTCACGAAGGTCTACACGTTTGGGCCGACCTTCCGGGCGGAGAACTCGAACACCAGCCGGCATCTCTCCGAGTTCTGGATGGTCGAACCGGAGATTGCCTTCGCCGACATCTCGGACAACGCCGACCTGGCCGAGGATCTGCTCCGGTACAGCTTCCGCGCTGTCCTGGACGAGCGCGCCGACGATATGGCGTTCTTCGCCGACAGGATCGACAAGCAGGCGGTCCGGCGGCTCGAGGATTTCGTCACGTCGAGCTTCGCACGAATGGAGTACACGGAAGCCATCGCGGTCCTGCAGCGATCCGGACGTTCGTTCGAGTTCCCCGTGGAGTGGGGCGTCGCCCTGCAGGCCGAGCACGAGCGATACCTATGCGAGGAGTACGCGAAGCGGCCGGTGGTGGTCGTGAACTACCCGAAGCAGATCAAGGCGTTCTACATGCGCCTGAATGACGACGAACGCACCGTGGCAGCGATGGACGTGCTCGCCCCCGGCATCGGCGAGATCGTCGGCGGCAGCCAGCGCGAGGAGCGCCTCGACGTGCTCGATGCCCGAATTCGCGAGACGGGGCTCGATCCCGCGGCGTACTGGTGGTACCGCGATCTGCGCCGGTACGGCACCGTGCCGCACGCCGGGTTCGGGCTGGGCTTTGATCGGTCGGTGGCCTACGCCACGGGGATGGCGAACATCAGGGATGTCATCCCCTTCCCGCGCACGCCTGCCAGCGCCGACTTCTAGTCGATCAGCGCGCGGCGAGGCGCCACCCGGCCGACCTGCCTGCGCGGTCGGGTCTCGCGACGAATCGCGCGAGCCCGCAGCTCTCGGGCGATGACGGGGTCAGTGGCGGGTCGATAGGGCATTATCCAGGGGTGGTCTCTCCATACGGGCGGGCTCAGGCTCGTCTGAACGTCCGGCGCCGGCCGTTGTGCGCGCCGCCATCGCGACCCAGCTCGCGATCTCGGTCCGGCGCCCCGCGCCGAGCCTGACGAGGATGTGCTCCACGTGCGCGCTCACGGTCCTCGGCGCGACCGACAGCTCGGCCGCGATCTCCGAGTTGGTGAGACCGGTGGCGATCAGCCGTGCGACCTCGAACTCGCGGGCGGTGAGCGGATGCCAGGCGGATTCTTCTGCGTCATGCCGGCGGTTCAGGCGGCCGAGCTCATCGACGCGCTCCAGGAGCGGCCGACTCCGCAATAGTTTCGCCGCCTCGCGGACGTCTGAGATCAGACTCGCCGCGTCGACGAAACGGCCGGAGTGCATCAGGCAGCCCGCGAGATCGAGACGCGCCCAGAGCAGCTCCCAGGTCCGGCCTCGTGCATCCCACCCGCGGACGGCCCGCTCCAGAGACTCTCGAGCGGCGACGGTCGAACCCCCCGAAAGGCTCAGCAGGCCGGCGGCGTGGTCGAGGACCGGCGAGGCATACCAATCGACCTGGCCGAGGAACTCGGTCGCCCCGGCCAGCCAGCGTTCAGCTTCGCCGCGACGGCCCGCGGCAATTCGGGCCCGGGTTCCGGTGACCACGAACGGCGCGAATTGCCCCCGTTCACCGGTGTTTCGAGCGAGCTCCAGCGCTCGCGCGCTGCGCTCGATCGCGTCCTCGTGGTCATCCACGACGATCGACAGCTCGGCCAGACCCCAGCTGGCGGCCAGCAGGAGGTCGGGAGCGCCGGACGCCTCGGCGAACGCCTCGGCGGCCCGCAGGTGCCTGGTCGCCAGCTCGATCTCTCCCCGACCGAGCGCGGTGTAGCCCACGGGCCAGCGGGCCATGCCGCGAGCGCGATCGCAGCCCCGATCGGCGAGGGCGTGCTCCCCGAGGGCAACTGCCTCCTCCCATCGCCCGTCAGCCCATGCCACCAGCGCTCCGGTCGCGGCCAGGACGTGGGCGCAATGGGACTGCTCGATCGAGTCGGCGTAGCGAAGCCCCTCGTCGATCCAGTCCGCGGCGCGGCGGTACTCCATGACCCGCGTCGCCATGACGGCGGCGTCTCGGTAGGCGGTGACGCCGACATCCTCGAAGCCCTGTTCTCGCGCCTCGTGTGCCGCGGCGGCGATCCGATCGAGCCCCTCGGACACGTGTCCCTCGATCACGTCGAGCATCCCATTGAGCGAGGATGCTTGAAGGAGCAAAGCCTCGTCGTCTGCCTCTTGCGCGGCATGGCGACCGGATTCGACCGCAGCGCGAGCCCCTTCGAGCTCGAGCGCCTCGATCGACGCATAGGCGAGTTCGATGGACAGCTCGGCGCGAACTCGGCTCGTGCGCGGGCCGGACGGGAGGTCGTCCACCTCGACAAGGGCCGATCGGACCACTGCGAGCCTTGTTCCGAGCGGTCGCGCCCGCCGGCGTGCCATCTGGGCGAGGAACGCGAGTTGGGCTGCCGCGCCGATCGGGTCGCCTGCCCGGGCGTAGCGCTCACGCGCTTCCCCGGCCGCCCATTCGCAGGTGTCGATCTCCTCGATTGCGGCAGCCTCGATGGCGAAGGCTCCTAGGATCTCCGCCTGCTCGACGAGCGGGAGGTCGACGGGCATGTTGTCGACGGCACGGCGGTACAGCTCGAACGCCTCCTGATGCGATGACAGCCGGGCTGTGATCCGGGCTCCTTGAAGGGCCGAACCGAATGCCTGCTCAGTCATCTTTGCCCGCTCGAAATGGAGCGAAGCGTGGATCTCCGAGGCTCCCTCGAGCTCCCTTCCGAACTCACCGGCGCGAGCGTGCAGTCGGCGGCGCTGGCCCTCCGGCAGGCTGCGGTAGAGGGCGTCGCGCAGCAGCTGATGGCGAAAGTCGAACAGCCCGCGGGGCCCGGGTGGGTCGAGCACGTGCTGGTCGACGAGCTCGCGCAGCGGTCGGTCGAGGGAGTCGGCGGGCACTTCCATGATGCCGGCGAGAACCTCGGGCACGAAGCACCGCCCAATCACCGAGCCGGAGCGGGCGACGGCTTGCGCTTCCGGGGAGAGCCGGCTGATGCGCTGCAGAATCGCATCTTCCAGGGTGTCCGGCACTGCAGCGTCGCGGATCGCGCGGCTATCTGTCCGTTCGTCCTGGGCGATCGCGCCGAGCAGCTCTTCGATATGGAGCGGAAGGCCATCGGTCCGCGCGTAGACCGCGGTTACGACGTCGCGTGGCGCCGGCAGACCAGTGCCGAGGATGAGTGTTGTCATGAGCGCCGTCTGCTCGAGGGTCAAAGGTGCGAGTCGCGCCTCCTCGGCGATGCGCTGTGTCAGGAGCCTCGCCCGCCACTCCCGCAGCAAGGCGCCAGGCGCGAGCTCGTCGGTTCGATAGGCGCCGACGATCAGCAGCGGTCGATCTCGAGTCGCCCGAGCGAGCTCGGTGAGGATCTCCAGGCTCAGGTTGTCCGCCCACTGCAGGTCGTCGAAGCAAAGCACCGTCGGGCCGTCAAGTGCGTCGACAATGAGATCTACGGCCGTGAGGACGACGGCCCGGCGCCTCGGCTGCGGGGAGGCCACGGTCGCATCGGCGAGCTCAAGGAGCTTACGTCCGAGGTCCGCCCACGGCTCCAGACGCGTCATCGAGCGCGCCATGTCGAGCAGCAGCGCCGCCGGCACGTCGCGGTCCTGCGGAGAGAGGAGCCCGGTCGCCGTTCGGAAGTCCGCGCCGAGCGCCTTTGTCTCGACGGCTGCGATGAATCGAGACTTGCCGACGCCGGCTTCGCCGGCCAGCAAGAGGAACTGCCCTCGACCGGCTGCCGACTCCGCCAGGCGGCGTTCGGCGAGGTCGAGCAGGTCGTCCCGCCCGATCAGGATCGGCGAGAGACGTGGCCCCAAGCGTGTCATGCGGCCGAGTCTACGCCGTCGATCCAGATGGTCATCGGTCGAATGACCGATGTTCCGCGTGCCATACCGCGCACTGCGCTGCCGCGTCGGTCGAGGATACACGGGCACATCGGCCGAAAGCGCGATGACGGCCGGCCTCGGCATCGCCACCCTTTGATCCGTACAAACCTTCACAGGAGAGATTGATGACCAGGTTCATGGATGTTCACTCGGGGTTCGTGGGCGTGACGGCGCAGCAGCTGAAGGAGGCCCACGAACGCGACCTCGCGATCGAGGCGGACGAGGGCGTGCACTTCGAGCACGCCTGGCTCGATCCCGAGAAGGGCAAGGTCTTCTGCCTCGCCAGCGGACCGAGCCGGGAGGCGGTCCTGCGAATCCACGAGCGCGCAGGCCATCCCACGAGCGAGATCTACGAGCTCCAGGTGGACGTGGCGTGATGAGTCTGGGTCGGCCAACGCTCGGCCACCCGCCGGAGCCGACCCCTCTCGCCGCCCCTGATCAATCGCAGCCATGAGCGCGGCTTACGACTGAACGCGCGCCCGTTCCGGTCCGTGTTGTCTTCCAACCGCGACGGCCGGAACCGCGCCACCCCGCCCGAGCCACGCCGGAGCGTGGAAGGAAGAGCATCACATGTCTCGAGAAATGCCCGATCTCTGGCCCCTCTGGCTGGCCAAGCAACGACACGCAGAGTTCATCCACGAGGCCGACCAGTACCGTCTCGCGAAGGAGGCCGACCGGTACCGTCTCGCGACGGCGCACTCGGACGAGCCCGCCGACCACCTGGTGACTCGGCTGTTCAACAGCATTCGGGCAGGCCTCGGACGGTCGTTGGCGGGCGTCCGGCGTGCACTTTCGGCCTCTGAAGCGCCCTGCGACGAGCTCTGCCCCGACTGCGCCCCCTGCTAACGACCGGTGGTGAGTGGCGTGACCGGGCCGCAAAGCTTGGTTGGTCTACGGCGGGCAGACGCCGCTCGTGGTTGTGATCGTGCTGGGCATAAGGCTCCTGCTCCTGCTCGTCGCCTTCCACTCGATCGTCATTCCGCTCAAGGCCATCGGGCTGAACCTGCTCTCCGCCGGCGCCGCCTTCGGTGTTCAGCCCTCCTCTTCGAGGAGGGCTGGTTCAAGGACTTCACGGGCATCCGGCCCAACGTCATCGAGGCCTAGGCGCCGGCCGTGATCTTCACGATCCTGTTCGGCCTCTCGATGGACTACCAGGTCTTCATCCTGACCCAGGTGAAGGAAGCCCGAGACCGCGGCCTGGCGCCAACGGACGCGGTGGTCAAGGGCATCACCACCACCGCCGGCACTGTCACCAGCGCCGCCGCGATCATGGTCTGCGTCTTCGGCGCCTTCTTCACCATCCAGCTGGCGGTCATGCAGGAGCTGGGCATCGGCCTGGCGGTGTCGATCCTGGTGGACGCGACGCTTACCCGAAGCCTGCTGCTCCCCTCGCTGATGACGCTGCTGGGCGAGTGGAACTGGTGGATGCACCGGTTCCTCCACTGGGTTCCCCGGATCACCGTCGAAGGCGAGCCCGAGGAAGCCCTCCGCGTAGGCGACATCGACGGCTTCGACCTCGACGAGCCGGAAGGAGCCGCCGCCTGGCGACCTGTCGACAGCCTGACCGGGCCAGACCGACCGGCGGCTGCAACCCGAACCTAACAAGGCGGCGACGATCCTCCTCCCGTCGCCGCTTTGCCAACGCCCTCCGAGCGGGTTCGTGCACGTGAGAACAACCCGCGGGTCGCGGGCCTTGTGCTCGCGCTGCTCGTGTGGGGCGGGTTCGTCATAACAATCGAGATCGGCGAACTCGTCTGGGAGAAGATCCCGTTCAGGCTCTTCCTGATCCGCGTGGGCGAGCACCTCGTGGCTCTCTGCGCGGCCGGGGCGATCCTCGGCGTGTGGCACTAGGCTGGCGGGTCTCGGCGCGCGCCGGGCCTGGCTCCCGGCTGGGCAGGCCTCTTAGCGGACAGCTGGCGCGCCCGGAGGGATTCGAACCCCCGACCATCTGATCCGAAGTCAGATGCTCTATCCACTGAGCTACGGGCGCGCGGAGCGACGGACTTCGCCGAGCCCGCATCTTAGTCGGTTCGTGGCCGGGCGTCCTTCGGGGCGCCGCGTGGGAACCCCGCCGTCTTGACTCTTGGCGAGGGAGGTCGGCGCCCTCCACAAACCGGTGGCGCAAATGGGCGGCTCGCCCAGGATCGTCAATGCGGCGGGCCCGGTTGCCGGGCCCGCGGGCATCGTGGCACGCGGCGCGGAGGTTCTCGCGCCCTCGGGTTCGGCCCTCGGGTTCGGCCCTCGGGTTCGGCCCTCGGCCTCATCATGCGCTCGACCGTCGCCAGCGTTGAAGAGGCCGAACGGCCCGGCAACCCAGTGCCGACCGCCCCGCGATATCTCAGCCCCTATTGACACAATTATCCCTGATATGTCGGACAGGGTCGCCGTCACCACCAAACCCAAACCTGCACCCGTGCGCGCCGCGACCGCGGCCGCCAGACCATCCCGAGCCGGCTACGCCTCCCCAAAGGCGCAGCCGACGCTCGGAGAAGGGCTCCAGCCGGAGCCGCGCCTCGACCTTCCCGCTCCCGAAGTCGGCGTGGCAGTGGCCACCGCCGCTCTCCTCGCCGACAGGACACGGGCCGGGATCCTGCGAATGCTGGCCGAGGGTCCCCATTGCGTCTGCGAGCTGGCCGCGGCTCTCGATGAGCGGCAGAACAACGTCTCGATGCACCTGGCTCGCCTGCGCGACGCCGGGCTGGTGAGGCAGGCTCGGCACGCGGGCGATGCCCGCTGGGTCTATTACGAGCGCGACGAAACGGCCATCACGGCCGCCTGCGCCGCGATCCGTGAGGTGCTCGGATGACGAGCATCGCCATCTCCCGACCTCGCGCGCCGCTCCGTGTCGCCGTCTCGGGAGCAGTCGCCGCCTGGCTCGTGGCCTGGTTCACCGAGGCACCGCTCTCGGACTGGCTGACCTTCGAGGTTCTCGGTCTGGAGCGAGGATCGCACTTCGGCGAGGCGGTCGCATTCTTCCTCCTCGACGTGCCCAAGGTGCTGCTGCTGCTCGTCGGCATCGTCACCGTCGTAACGCTGATCCGAGGCTTCTTCCCGCCGGAAAGGGTTCGAGCGGCGCTCGCCGGGCGAGGGGTCATGGTCGGGACCGTGGCCGCAGCCTCGTTCGGGATCGTGACCCCGTTCTGCTCCTGCTCGGCGGTCCCGCTGTTCATCGGTTTCGTCGAGGCCGGCATCCCGCTGGGAGTCACATTCGCCTTCCTCATCAGCTCGCCGATGGTCAACGAGGTCGCCCTGGTCCTGCTGTGGGGGCTCTTCGGACCGGGCATCGCGCTTGTCTACATGGCCGCCGGGCTCACGGTGGCGATCATCGGCGGGCTCGTCATCGGCAGACTCCGCATGGAGCGGTACGTCGAGGACTACGTGTGGGCGTTGCAGGGCAAAGGCGGGGCGGTTGCCGAGGTCCACCTCACCTGGGCCGACCGCATCGGCGATGCCTGGCGGTACACGAAAGACCTGGTCCGGCGGATCACGCCCTACCTGCTCGTGGGAATCGGCATCGGGGCTCTGATTCACGGCTACGCGCCCACGGACCTCGTGGCCTCGATCGGCGGCCGCTCCAACCCGCTCGCTGTGCCGATCGTCGTGTTGATAGCAATCCCGCTCTACTCGAACGCCGCCGGGACCATTCCAATCGTCCAGGCCCTTTTGGGCAAGGGCATGCCCCTCGGCACCACCCTCGCTTTCATGATGGCGATCACCGCCATCAGCCTGCCCGAGTTCATCATCCTGCGTCGCGTCATTCGCCCGCAGCTCATCGCCGTCTTCACCGCCACGGTGACGATCGGAATCCTCGCTATCGGCTATCTGTTCAACGCGCTCATAGTCTGATTCGGAAAGGAGTCCCTGTCTTGAAGAAGATCGAGGTTCTCGGCCCCGGCTGCGCCAATTGCAAGCGTCTCGAGGCCAACGCCCGCGAGGCCGCCATCATGGCCGGCGTCGAAGCCGAGGTCACAAAGGTCACCGACTACGGCCAGATAGCCTCCTACGGCATCATGAGCACTCCGGGCCTTGTCATCGACGGCAAGGTGGTGAGCTACGGCCGCATCCCCTCGGCCGGCGACATCGCCCTCTGGCTGAGCGAGGCTTGACCGGGCGCATTCGAGCCGCCCGGCTCAGACTGCGGCCGCATCCCGCCGCGCCCGACGTGCGAGTTCGACGAAAGGCCGCAGCCTCGTAGCCACCTCCATCCTGGTCCGGCGGAAAGCCTCGAGCCTCTGCTCGTCGGTACCCTCGACCTCCGCAGGATCATCGAGACCCCAGTGGAGCGAGTTGTGCTCGCCCGGGAAGACCGGGCACGCTTGCCGCGCTCGATCGCAGACGGTGATGACGTAGTCGAACGGCCGGCCGACGAACTCGCCGACCGACTTGGCTCGCGCCGCCGACCAGTCGATGCCGATCTCGCCCAGGGCTCGAACCGTGTACGGGTTGACGCCCTTCGGCTCCGTACCGGCGGAGAGCACCTCGAAGTCGTCACCGCCGAAGTCACGCAGCAAGGCCTCGGCGATCTGGCTGCGGGCGGAGTTTCCGGTGCACACGAAAAGGACGCGGATCGGCGCGGACGGCATGGTGGCAGTCTCCCGGGATCGCCGGGCTCGCCCGGCGGCTTGGATGGTCATGTCGAGGTCGGTCAGTTCGGAGTCGAGTCGATCGAGGTCGGAGCGCTGCCTCTCGATCGCGGCGCGCTGGCCGGCAATAAAGGGCTTGAGATCGATGTCGACCTCCCCATGGTCGACGCACAGCGCCGCGAGGCGGCCAGCCTCGACGGGCGCCAGGCCGAGTCGTCGCAGCGCGATGACGAGCCTGAGCCGGGCCAGGGCCTCGTCGGCGTACTCCCGATAGCCATTGTTCCGGCGCGCTGCCTCAGGCAGGACCCCGATTTCCTCGTAGTAGCGCACGGCCGATGGGGCAACGCCGGCCCGTCGGGCCAGCTCCGAAACCTTCATGCCGCCAAAACTACACCTTCAAGTGGCTTGAAGGTCAAGTGGGCGGTTGACCGGTCGGTCGGGTTTGCAGTCAGCCGTCAATTCGGCTTGTGATACCCGGCGACGCGACCGCCGCCAGCGCCCCGGCGGGTCTCGCCGAACGCGGCTCCAGATCGCCCGCCAGCTCATGGAAGCGGGCCACGGCCTCCCCTCGGAGCGAGTAGTAGATCCACGTTCCGCGGCGTTCGGCGCTGACCCAGCCGGCCGTGCGCAGAACGCGCAGGTGGTGCGAGACGGTCGGCTGTCCGATTCCGCAGCAGTCGCTGAAGTCGCAGGCGCAGACCGCACCCTCCGCACTCAGCTGCCGAAGGATCGACAGCCTGGTCGGGTCGGCGACCGCCTGAAGGAGCTGGACGTCCGGATCGTTGGAACGCTTCACCGGCCAAGAATATCGATCGTCGTCGATATTGACAACCATCGATATGAAGGGCTATCGTCGGCGTCGATCCAATCCGACCGCAGCCAAGCTCAGCCACTCGCCGGCCGCCCCGCAATGAGGAACTACAGATGACCACCGACGTCCACGAGGCTGTTCGCGAGCGCTACGCCGAGGCGGCTCGGGGCGTGATGTCCGGCGAGTCGTGCTGCGCCGAGGACGGCAACTACGGCAGCGACCTCTATTCCTCACTGGAGCGCGAGGAGCTGCCCGACGCCGCCGTCATGGCGTCGCTGGGCTGCGGCAACCCCATCGCGGTGGCCGATCTTCACGAAGGCGAGCGAGTGCTGGACCTGGGCTCCGGCGGCGGCATCGACGTCCTGCTCTCGGCCCGACGCGTGGGACCGACCGGCCGTGCCTTCGGTCTCGACATGACCGACGAGATGCTGGCCCTGGCTCAGAAGAACGCAGCCACGGCCGGCGCCATGAACGTCGAGTTCCTCAAGGGCAACATCGAGGCCATCCCGCTGCCGGGGGCCTCCATCGACGTCGTCATCAGCAACTGCGTCGTCAACCTGGCCGCCGACAAGCCGGCGGTCTTCCGGGAGATCGCCCGCGTCCTGCGGCCCGGCGGCCGGATCGGCATCACCGACATCGTCGCCGACGACTCGCTCACGCCCGAGCAGCGCCGCGAACGCGGTTCCTACACGGGCTGCATCGCCGGTGCCCTCTCGTTCTCCGAGTTCCGGTCCGGGCTCGAGGCTGCAGGTCTCGAAGAAGTGACCGTGACGCCGACGCACGAAGTCGCCGACCGGATGTTCGGCGCCATCGTCAAGGCCCGGAAGAGGGCCGGTGCAGCGCCCGGAATAGCAGCCGGGACTGCAACGGCATCGGCGCGATCCTGCGGCAGCAACGGCGCCTGCCGGTGATCGAGATCGGACGGGCGCTCGCCTCCGACCGAACTGCCATCGAACGTCTGCTGGCCGCGAACGGGTTGCCGCTGGACGGGCTCGAGACCGCGCTGCCGACCGCGCTCGTGGCGCGCGACGAAGGCGGTATCGTCGGCTGCGCGGCCGTCGAGACGCACGGTTCGGTCGGTCTCCTGCGCTCGGTCTGCGTGGCACCGGAGTTGCGGGGCACCGGCCTGGGTCGCCGGCTCGTGGCAGAGGCAGAGGCGCTGGCCGCCGATCGCGGCATCGCCGAGCTCTATCTCCTCACCGAAACCGCGGAGAAGTGGTTCCCGCGGCTCGGCTACCACTCCTCGACCCGGGGCTCGGTACCGGCCGAGCTGACCGCCTCGCCCGAGTTCACGACCGCGTGCCCGGAGAGTGCGGCCGTCCTGCGCAAGCACCTTCGGCCCGCAGAGATCGACGTGGCTGACACGCCGGACTTCGCCGAGCCGATTCCGTCGCAACCGGCGCCACTCGTCACGCCTCGGACAACGGTTCCGGTGCCCGCCCCGGACCGGCTGCCGGCCGTCTACCTCGGCCACGGCGCCCCGACGCTCATCGACGATCCGCTCTGGCCGGTCGAGCTGGCGGCCTGGTCTGCGGCGATGCCACGCCCCAGGGCCATCCTGGTGATCAGCGCGCACTGGCAATCCGCGCCGCTGACGCTGGGCGCGGTCAAAGCGGCGCCGCTCGTCTACGACTTCTACGGCTTCCCGGAGCGCTACTACCGGATCCGCTACGACTCGCCGGCCGCCCCGGAGCTGGCGGCTCGGGTTGGGGCCATGATGCCTGCCGGCGAGAGCGTGGCCCAGCGAGAGCGCGGCCTCGACCACGGCGCGTACGTGCCGCTGCTGATCATGTACCCGGAGGCCGACGTGCCGGTCCTCCAGATGTCGATGCCGGACCTGGCGCCGGAGCACCTCTTCGAGATCGGGCGGCGGCTGGCGCCCCTCCGCGACGAGGGCGTCCTGATCATGGGCAGCGGCTTCATGACGCATGGCCTGCCCTTCGTCCACGACTACTGGGACGGCCGGTCCGGCGCGCCGGAATGGTCGATGGAGTTCGATCACTGGGCCGCCGAGGTGCTCGAACGAGGCGACCTGGACGCTCTCTTTGACTTCCGCAATCGGGCCCCGGGATGCCGTACGCCCATCCGACGGTGGAGCACTTCGCGCCCCTGTTCGTGACGCTCGGGGCGGCATCCGATCCGGGCAAGGCGCCGAAGTTCACGATCGAGGGCTACTGGCTCGGCCTAGCCAAACGCTCATTCGAAGTCGGCTGAGGCAGGCCAACCCTCCTCTGCCGGCGCGACGCCGGCCTCCGGACCTCGCCTTGACCGGCGGCGTCCGGGCCGGTAGGATGCCGGCTAAGCCCGAGTAGCTGAGTAAGAATTACCGCGCCCCGACGTGACCTGGATTCCCGCGACCGACGTGATCTGACCGGCCGCGTCCGACGCCCCGACGAGCTCGAAAGGAACCGATGAGCTTCGCCCAGACCGTTCTCCTGGCCGCGTTCGCGGGCGGGACGATATTCACCGGTCTGCCGGTGGGCCGGTTGCGGGGGCTTTCGCGCAGCTGGCAGGCCGCCCTGACCACGGCGGCCGGCGGAGTCATCCTCTTCCTCATCTACGACGTCCTGTCTCAGGCCGTTCAGCCCGCCAGTCAGGCTCTCGACGCGGCCCGCAGGGCGATTCGCCCGGCCGGTTCGCCGTCTACGCCACTGCGCTCGGGCTGAGCGTGGCGTTCGGGCTGCTGTCGGTCACCTACGTGATCTCGAAGATGCCGGCCCGGCAGGAAGCGCGACCGCGATCTCGCCCCGACAGATCGCATTGGGCACTGCCATCGGCCTGGGCCTGCACAACTTCTCCGAAGGCCTCGCGATTGGCCAGTCCGCCGCGACCGGGGCCACGAGCTTCGCACTTCTGCTGGTCGTCGGATTTGCCCTCCACAACATGACCGAGGGCTTCGCCATCGCGGCGCCGCTGAGCGGGGGCGACCGGCCGAGTTGGGCCTTCCTGGCTGCGGCCGGACTGGTGGGCGGCGGGCCGACATTCGTCGGCGGCGTGCTCGGCTACGCGGTCGTGTCGCCGCTGCTGTCGGTCGTCTTCCTCGGCCTGGCGGCCGGCGCGTTGGTCTTCGTGTTCAACGAGATGATGGCCGTTGCCCGGCGCTTCTCTTTACCGATGGTCACGGGCGTGGCGCTGACGGTCGGCCTGCTGGCGGCGTTCGGCACGGACTTCATCCTGTCGGCCGCCGGAGCGTAGGCGGTCGGGCCGCGATGGCTCACCAGCTCCGAGCTGGACGATGCGTCAGAGTCCGAGGAGCCGTTTCTTTGCGATCGTGAACTCCTCGTCCGTCAGCTCGCCGCGGCCGTGCATCTCCGATAGCTCACGCAGGCTGTCGACGCCTGCGCCGGGGGCGTTCTGCTGAGATGACGGAGCCGGGCGGCCGGGCTGCCCCAGCAGGATCACGAAGAGTCCGACGATCAGGAGGCCGAAGATCAGCACGGGGAACAGGCCCAACAGCCCGTAACCGGCGTCGAAGCTCATCATCCCGCCGCCGACCCTCATGGGGCCAAAGATGGGCCGTGTCCCGTTGTGGCCGGCGTTGACGCCGTAGTTGTATGCGACGACGCCGATGATCGCGACCACCGCGATCCCGACGACAAGTCCGAGAAGACGCACCACGACCTTGCGGTTCATGACAGTCACCCTTTCCAGTCCGAGCTTGCCTCGACGGTAGGCCGCAAAGCTGAAGCAGGTCTGAACAGGTCGGACGAGTGGGAGTCCACCGCGGTCTTTCCGGAAGACCGTCGCTGTTACCATGGCGGCAGATGCGGTGGGCGGAGCACCGCGGCTCAGAAAGGACGGGCGATGGTCGAGGACGACCCGGCAGGCGACGGCCCCACCGTGCCGAGCGGCGCTCCGCTCAACTCGGCCGGCGGATGGGAACACGCTCGGCCCGGAGCCGAGGCCGAAGACGAAACCGCGGTCGGTTTGATGCGGCAGCCCGGATCGGCCGCCGGAAACGCCCCGCCGGAGTCCGGTCGTCCTGAGCAGCAGGGATTCGGGTCCTTCGGCTACCCGCCCCTGCCGGCCGACTTCGGGCCGCCGCCCTATCCGGCCCCGGGTTCGGCACCAGACGGATATCCACCTGCCGGACCCGCGCCCGGCCTGGAATGGGGCGGCGTCGGGGCCAGGCTCGGCGCACTCCTGATCGATGCCGTCGTCGTAATCGGCGCACTGTTCGTGCTGGGCGCGTTCCTCGCCGCCCTTACCGGCCTGGGTTCGGGGATCGCAGCCCAATCTACCCCAGTGCTGGCGCTTTCCCTTGGGTACTGGCTGTTCGCACTGATTTACCACCCGGCCTGCTGGTACATATTCGAAGCAACGCCCGGGCAGAAGGCAATCGGCTTGAGCGTCGTCCGGGCAGCCGACGGACAGGCGCTCGGCATCGGCGCGGTCCTGGTTCGCTACCTCATCTTCTGCGTCGTAACGGTTGTGGTTCCGTTGGGTATCATCTCCGGCTTCATGGCCGCAAGAGACCCGTTCAAACGCGCATGGCATGACGAGCTGGCGAGATCAATCGTCGTCAGGCGACTGTAGCCCGAGGCTCTCAGACGACCGACGCCTTGCCCGGGCATCCGGGGGCTTGCGGACCTTCCGTACGAAGCCGGCCTGTGCTACCGCGTCCGCCCGAGTCCGGCGACCTCAGGCTACTGACCCAGGACCGTGACGCTGGTCGCGCGTCCAACACCGAGACCCGGGCTTGCGCCCGCCGAGATCCCACCTCTTTCGCGGCTGAAGCCGGTGCGGCCAGAGGTCTGGACGATGACCGTCGTTCCGGTGGTCACGGAGGCGCTCGTCGCGGATGTCTGGCTGTGATACCCGGTCGATGCATCGGTCGCAATCGTGACCGTTTGACCGTTCGCTTGTTGCACCGTGATCGAATTCGAGCTGACGCCGACGACGGTGCCGGAGACTGTCGTCGTCCCCGAGGCCACGCCTGCGCCGTCCTCACCGCCCGGGACGAGGGGGACGCCGCCCGGGTTAGGCGCCGGGCCAGGAAGACCGTTTCCGCCGGTAGTCGGACCGCTTCCGGCGACGACGGTCGCCTGGCCGGGCGTGCTTCCGCCTGCTGAGACCGTGCGCCCGATCGCGAAGCTGACTCCGCCGAGCGCGACCATCGCCGAGAGCGCAAGCAGCACGGTTACCGGGTTCGCCCTTTGGGGGCGCACGGCCGTTCTGACGGGTTGGTGGCCCCGAGAATCGATGTCGAGACCTGCGCCGTCATCGATCATGAGCCCGTCCGGATCGAGCTCCTCCATCGACGCATACGGCTCGACCGGCGAACCTTCGAGCTGCCACACCGGAAGCTCCGGGCCGGACGGCCGAGGGGCCGCTCCACGCGTATCTGGCGTCGTCATCGAAGCATCTCCTGAGCCCTTGCCGCTGGCCGTGCCGGCAACGAGGCACTCGCGCCCCGGAACTTCATTCGCCGGCACCACGTTGAAATGCCGGCGCCATGCCCACGGCCTGCCGGCAATCCGGTCGCGCTGATCACTGAACCAGCAGGATCGACCGCCGCTGGGCTGAGGTTACCGTCGTGAAGCTGAACCGCCGCTGAATCGGAGCGGGCGCGAACGATCCATCCGAACCGCTCGCGCTCGCCCTTCTTGTCCCCGTCCCGGCGACTACTGGCTCGTGATCGTGATGCTCGTGGCGGTGCGCGCGGCGCCTGTGCCCGGGCTTGCGGCCGCCGTGGTCGACCCGGAGGCGGTGGCCGCGCTGGAGGCGGTGCCGGAGGTCTGGACGATGACCGTGGAGCCCGTGGTCACGGCGCTGCTCGCCGCGGACGTCTGACCGTGATAGGTGGTCGAGGCACCCGTCGCAACGGTGACCGTCTGGCCGTTGGCCAGCTGCAGGGTCATCGAGTCCGCCGTGGCGCTTACGACGGTGCCGGAGATGGTAGCCACGCCCCCTGCCGCACCTGCGCGGGACCCGCCGGCACCGAAGCCCGGGGCGCCGCTCGCGGTGGCTCTGAAGGCGGCAGCCAGGACGGTACTGCCTCCGGCGTTGGAGGTCACGTGGCCGACGGCGAAGCTGACGCCGCCAATAGCTACCAAAGCCGAGGCCGCGAGCAGCAGGGTAACCGAGCCGGCGCGCTGGGAGCGTGCCGGCGGCCTCCGGGGCGGCTTGATCAGGGCGTCCGGGTAGGTGGTTTCCGCATCATCGATGAACGGCTCGTCCAGGTCCGAGTCTGCCATCGACGCCGCCGGCTCGGCGGGCGGCAGCTCAGGCTGCCACACCGGAAGGTTTGCCTCCAACGGCAGCGAGGGGGCTCGATTCTCACTCAGCGTCGTCATCGAAGTATCTCCAGAGCATCTGTCAAGAGAGGTCCGAGTGGCGAGACATTGGCGGCACCCGAACCCGGTCTGCCGGCCCTGTTTGGTGTGCGCCGGAGTTCATGCTCACAGCTTGGTACGGCGATCCTGTCGAACCCATTACGAAACGAGGTTCGCCAGCCGCCGGTGCGCACAAACGCCCCGCGGCACGAAGGAGTCAGTCCAGGGTCGACTCCCGCTGACCGCTGATTGAGCGGGGCCAGGTCACGCTGATGCTCGCCCCCCCGGCAAGCGAGGTTCCGATGTGCCAGCGGCCGCCCGTGGACCGGACGATTGCGTCGGCGATCGCAAGACCCAGGCCGGCACCACCAGGCTGATCCGTGGCCCGGCTGAACCTGTCGAAGACCCGGCCCCGCTCCGACTCCGGAATACCGGGGCCCGAATCGTCGACGGTGAGGCGCACCCGGCGCCCTTCTGCCGCGACCCCCACGACCATGCTTCCGCCCGCCGGCGAGTACCGGCAGGCGTTGTCCAGGAGCACGCCGACCATCCGGTCGAGCCAGTCCGCCCGGGCCGTGACGATGGCGCCTGCCCCGGCAGGGCCTGCCCGCACCTCCAGGCTCTGACCGCGCGTCTCGGCCACGGCCCGGAACCGATCGGCCGTCTGCGCCGCAAGAACGTATAGATCGACAGGCTCCGCCTGGGGCGCTTCGCCCGGTGAGTCAAAACGAGCGAGCCACAGCATGTCGTCGACCAGCCGGCGGGTTCGCTTCAGCTCATCGTCGATGCGGCCGAACGCCGACGCGTCCCAGCCGGGGTCGCGGTCCCGGGCAAGAGCCAGCGTTGCGGTCGCCTCGATGACCGAGAGCGGGGTCCGAAGCTCGTGCGAGGCGTCGGCCGTGAACTCGAGCTGGCGCTGTCGAGCCCGCTCGATGGGAAGGGCCACGCGCCTGCCGATGACCAGGGCCCCAAGGAAGACGAAGATGAGCAGAGCGCAGCCGATCCCCACCTCGGCCACGATCAAGGTCGACTCGGTCTGCGTCGCACCCTCCATCGATTGGCCGACCACCAGGCGCCCCGAGCCGACAACCCGGCCGACGATTCGGTAGCTCACGCCGTCGATCGAGACCGTGGTCGGCGAGGTGACCGAACGATCAGATGCCGGAAGGACGAGGTCGTTCAGGCCCTGGCCGGCGGCCGTCCCATCCGCATTGACGTGCCACAGCAGAACCGGCAGGACGCGCGGGTCCTGGCGCGTGGGATCGAAGCCGGGACCGCCCGGTCCGCCGCCGGCGGGCAGACCGCCGGGCTGGCCGGTGCCGGAGGCGGTATCTAGGGCCTGGCCCAGGTTACGGTCGATGACGGAGGTCAGGTTACTGGACACGACGCCGGCCACGACCACGGCGATCAGGAGGTAAGCCACGGCGACGACACCGCTGGCGGCCATGGCGACGCGAACGATGAGCATCTGGACGGAGGGGCCATCGTGGCCCTCGGCCCTCCGCCGGCCGAACCGTTTCACGCATCCTCCAGGCGGTAGCCGGCGCCACGGACGGTGACGATGCGGACGCCTGCATTGGGCAGCTTGGCCCGCAGCCGGCTCAGCTGGACGTCGATCGCGTTCGACCCGAGCGGATCGGTCTCATCCTCCCAGCCGTGCTCAGCGATGGCTTTGCGATCCACCACGGCCGGCGATCGGCGCATGAGCAGCTCGAGGATCCTGTACTCGGTCGTGGTCAGTGCCAGGGGGCGATCGCCGACGGTGACCTCGCGCCGGACGGGATCCAGGCAAAGCGAGCCGCGCGAGATGACCGGGGCGTCCACGCCGCGCGGCCGCCGCTGCAAAGCCCGAACGCGAGCCAGTAGCTCTCCGAAGTCGAACGGCTTGACCAGGTAGTCGTCCGCGCCTGCGTCCAGGCCGCGGATTCGGTCCGGTGCGGCGTCGCGGGCAGTCAGCATCAGGATGGCGGTCGGTTTGCCGTGCTTGCGGGCCCAGGCGACGACGTCGATCCCCTCCGCCCCGGGCATGCGCCAGTCGATGATGGCGACGTCGTAATCGTAGAACTTGAGGAGGTCGATGGCGTCGTCTCCCCGTTCAGCGGTGTCGACTTGATAGCCGTAGTCCTTGAGGCCGAGAGCCAGGACCTGGCGGAGGCCCGGGTCGTCCTCGGCTACCAGCACGCGCATCGTTCTTCCTCGCCGGCCGCGCCAGGCCCGTGCTCGCCGCGCTCGGCGTCCCGGGTCGATGGCGCCTCAATCCTAGCGCCGACTGCCGGTGATCCGGGACCCTCGCGCTGGCCGATCCGCCGAAATCCCATGCCGAGAGCGTGCCGGAGCGCGTCTTTCGAAACGGTTACGGGCCGGGAGTTCTCGGCCCCCGCAGAAGAGAGGGTGGCCGGTCGCTCGAGGCGACCGGCCGTTTCCACGCGTGGCACGCTGAGATCAGGCCGCGCCGGCGCAGTCGTACAGGGTGGCGGAGCCGCCATAGCTGACGAGCTTGCAGGTGCTCGTCACCCACGCCGTCCGGCTGGACGTGTCGGAGCCCGAGCCACCGGGCCCTCCCCCTCCACCGCTGTCCAGGACGAACCGGAGCTGGCCCGAGGCAATGTATCCCTGCAGTTGGGCCAGGGTCGGAGCCGGATCCGAGCCTGTGAAGCCGCCCATCGCCATGACCGGGAGACCCGTGGCGAGCTCAATGGACCCGGCTTCCTGGGCCGAGTTTGCCGCCACGATCCAGGTGGCGCCGCCGCGGTTGGCGACCAGGTAGTTCAGGAGCGCCGTGTCGGAGCTGTTGCCGCCGAGCCCGCCGCCGTCGCCGGGCAGGCCCGTCGTCCCCTGGCCACCCGTGGAGCGGCCGGGGCCACCCGGGATGCTGCCCGTCGGGAGGCCTCCGCTCTGGGGACCGCCGGCGAAGCCGCCCGGCCCACCGGCCCCGCCGCCGAACCCGCTCGAGAGGGTTGCGGTCGTCCCGGGGCCCGGATGCGGGTCGCCGCCGCCGTAGGCAATGCCGGTCGTGTCCAGGGCGTAGGCCGCAGGCGCGAGCAGCGTCGCGAAGACGCCGACGCCGGCCGCCGCCAGGGCGATCTTCTTGACCGGTGTCTTCTCGGCAAGCGCCGGCAGCGAGGTCGCGGCCAGGGCGAGAAGGGCAAGCGCCGCGAGGACGATCGCGGCCTGACCGAGACCGGGCACGAAGCTCGGCGTTCGGTCGAGCAGCGTGGCCCCGAACCACGCCGAACCCAGGCAGACGATCCCGACGGCAATGCCGCCGAGCCACATCCGCAGCCGTGCACCCCAGAGGTCGACCAGCCCGGCACCGACCAGGGCGGCGATCGCAGGGGCCAGGGCCACGGCGTAGTAGGAGTGGATGATGCCGGACATGTAGCTGAAGACGACCGCCGTAACCACGAACCAGCTGCCCCAGAGCAGGTAGCCGGCCAGCGCCGGGTCGGTCCGATGGGCCCAACGACGCTGGACGAGGCCCACGACCAGGCACACGATCGCCAGCGGGATGAGCCACGCGATCTGGCCGAACATCTGGTCGTTGAAGAGCCGCAGCAAGCCGACGTCGCCGCTGAACCCGCCGCCTCCGGCCGCACCGCCTCCGGGCCCGCTGGCGCCGAAGATTCGCCCCAGCCCGTCGTAGCCGAAAATCAGGTCCAGCGGCGACCCGGTCGTGCTTCCGCCGATGAACGGCCTGCTACCGGCTGGAATCAGCTCGACGATGGCGACCCACCAGCCGCTGGTGACGAGGACCGTGGCCATGGCGACGACCAGCCCGATCAACCGTCGCCGCAGCGAAGTGTTTGCCGAGAAGCCGAAGACCAGCGCATAGCCGGGCAGGACGAGGTAGGCCTGAAGGTACTTGGTCAGAAAGGCGAGACCGACGAACGATGCCGCCAGCGCCATCCACCGGTAGCCGCCGTTCTCGAGCGAACGGAACAACGCCCAGGCGGACGCCACGAGCAGCAGGGTCAGCAACGCGTCGGGGTTGTTGAAGCGGAAGATCAGTACGGCGGCCGGCGTCAGGGCCATCACGACCGCGGCGATCGCGGCCGCGGCAGGACCAAAGGAGCGCTTGACCGTCGCGAAAAGCACTGCGACCGTGGCCACGCCCGCCAGGGCCTCCGGCAGGAGAATGCTCCACGAGCTCAGCCCGAACAGCCGGACCGAGAGCCCCATCACCATCGTGGAGAGCGGCGGCTTGTCCACCGTGATGAAGTTCGCCGCGTCGAAGCTGCCGAAGAACCAGGCCGACCAGCTCTGGGATGCGGACAGCGCCGCGGCCGAGTAATAGGTGTTGGCGTAGCCGCTCACGGTGAGGTTCCAGGTGTACAGGACGGCGGCCAGGACGAGCACGCCGGCGAGGGCCGGGCGGACCCAGGTGGCTTCGCCCGCGTTGCCACGGACGAGGCCGCGAAGGCGGGCTGCGGACCGAAAGCGGGGCCTCAAGGCAGGTCTGGCTATGGCGGTCATCCTCGAGTCCTTTCCGGCTGGAAGAGCGTAGCGAGTGCGGGCTCGGCCGACGTTTCGGCATCGAGAGCCCGAGCGATGGCAACAGGAGTGCGCCGCCCGGCCGAGCGAGATGGGAGCGTCGATCGGCGGACCAGGGCTCGGCGCAGGAGCAGGAAGCGAACGAGCGTCGCGGCCACATTCGCGACTACGAGCACGGCGATTTCCGTCAGCCGGCCGTGACTGGGCGCGATCGCGCCGAGGATCGCCAGCGACACGGAAGTGATGGCCAGCGCCGCTGCCAGCGCCAGCAGCCCCGCGGCATGGTCGCGGGCAATGCCTTCACTGCCACGCACCTCGAACGTGAGACGGCGATTCGCCGCTGTGTTCGCCACGGCCGTCGCCACGAGAGCCAGGGCGTTTGCCGCACCGGACGGCGCCACCTCTCGAAGCCACGCGTACAGCATGACGTAGGCAAGGGTGCTGGCGACGCCGATCGCCCCAAAGCTGACCAGTTGCCGAACCTTGTCGCGACGAAGGGCGAACGCGCGGACAACGGATAGGGCTGTCATGCCGGCGAATCTGGGCGGGGCTGCCTTTCGAACTGGTTACGCGGTCGGGTGGGATCTCACGCCGAATGCGCCCCGGCGACTTAACGGCGGTTCAGCAGAAATCACGCCGCCCAGATATACTCAACGCCATGCGGAATATCACTGCTGAGCAGAGTGATCGGTCCGAGCCTGGTGCCGGTCCGGGCGGCCGCTCGGCCCTGGAACGCGAGTTGCTCGAGGAGATGACGGCCTGGTCGCCGCGCGACCGCGGAGGGGCCTTCACGACGTGGCACCGCCACGCGTTGAGCCTGGTTCACCTGAACGTCCTCACCGCCCTGGAAACAGAGGGGCCGGTTTCTATGAAGCGCCTGGCCGAACTCATGGACGTCTCCGACGCAAGCGCCACCGGGATCGTCGACCGAATGGAGAAGCGCGGCCTCGTGGAAAGGCGCCACGGGACCGGCGACCGCCGGGTCGTGCTCGTCTATGCAACCGACGCCGGCACCAAGGTGTTCAGCGACCTCGCCAGCCACCGCCGCGGGATGCTGTCCAGGGTTCTCGCGGAGCTGACCGAAGAGGAGATGGCGGCTCTTCTCGTCGGCATGCGAGCCATCCACGCCGCCCGAAACAGGCTCCTGGCCACGGCCGGATCGGGCTTCGCAGGCGAGACGACTGCAATCTCAGCCGCCGAGCCCGTTGATGCGTAACCGCGTGCTCCCGCTCGTCCCAGCGACCGGAAACTAGAGCCAAGCCCGAATCGATGATCGCGCCCGAATGAACAGGCAGGATGTACGCCGATGATCAGACTCCTCGTCACATACCTCCGCCCCTACCGTCGCCCGCTGGCCGTGGTGCTGGTTCTCGTGACGATCCAGGCCCTAGCCAACCTCTACTTGCCCAATCTCAACGCGGACATCATCAACAACGGCGTGCTCACGGGCAACACGGGCTACATCATCCGCACCGGCGGCCTGATGCTGCTTGTCACGTTCCTGGTCGGTGTGTGCGCCGTCGTCTCCGTCTACTTCGGCTCGCGGACGGCAATGGCATTCGGACGGGATGTGCGGAGCGCGGTCTTCCGACAGGTGATGAGCTTCTCCCAGAAAGAGACCAACGTCTTCGGCACCCCGACGCTCATCACGCGCAACACGAACGACATCCAGCAGGTTCAGATGGTCCTGGTCATGGCCTTCAACGTCATGATCATTGCGCCGATCATGCTTGTCGGCGGCGTCATCATGGCGCTGCGCGAGGATGTGCCGCTCTCCAGCCTGCTGGTCATCATCGTGCCTCTCGTGGCCCTCGTAATGGGCCTCATCGCGACTCGAGCGATGCCCCTCTTCAGGTCGATGCAGAAGCGGACCGACCGCGTCCAGCAGGTCATGCGCGAAACGCTGAGCGGCATGCGAGTGATCCGCGCGTTCGTGCGCACCGATCACGACGAAGCCCGTTACGACGTCGCCAACCGTGACCTCACCGACACCGCCCTTCGGGTCAATCGTCTCTTCGCGATGATGATCCCGTTCCTATTCGGAATCATGAACCTCTCGACCGTGGCCATAGTCTGGTTCGGAGGACTGCGCATCGACTCGGGCGGAATGCCGATCGGCAATCTGTCCGCATTCCTCCAGTACGTCATGCAGATCCTCATGTCGGTGATGATGGCGGCGCTCATGTTCGTCATGGTCCCGCGGGCCGCGGCCTCCGCAGAACGGATCCAGCAGGTCCTCGACTCGGAGGCGGAGCTGTGCGACCCGGACGTTCCGGCCGAATTGACGGATCCCCGCGGCCTGGTCGAGTTCGATCACGTCCAGTTCGGCTACCCCGGCGCAGAAGAGCCGGTTCTGTGCGACATCTCGTTCACCGCCAGACCCGGGCAGACGACCGCGATCGTCGGTAGCACCGGTGCGGGCAAGACGACGCTGGTCAACCTGATCCCGCGCTTCTACGACGTCACCTCGGGTAGCGTGCGGGTCGATGGCGTGGACGTTCGCCAGATGCGCCAGGAGGATCTCTGGCGACTGATGGGCATGGTTCCCCAAAAGGCCTTCCTCTTCAGTGGAACCGTCGCCAGCAACCTTCGCTACGGCGATAAAGACGCGAACGACGATGAGCTCTGGAAAGCCCTCGAAATAGCCCAGGGCAGAGAGTTCGTTTCGGAGATGCCCGGCGAGTTGGAGGCCGAGATCGACCAGGGCGGCACCAACGTCTCGGGCGGGCAACGCCAGCGCCTGGCGATCGCGCGCGCCGTGATGAAGAAACCGAAGGTCTTCATCTTCGACGATAGCTTCTCGGCTCTCGATTTCAAGACCGACCAGCAGCTTCGCGCGGCCCTCCGGCATGAGATCCATGGAGCGACCGTGATCATCGTCGCTCAGCGCGTCGGCACGATCCTCCACGCCGACCAGATCGTCGTGCTCGACGGAGGAAACGTGGCCGGCATAGGCACTCACGCGGAACTGATGAAGACGTGCGAAACCTACCAAGAGATCGTGTACTCGCAGCTGACCCGGGAGGAAGTGGCATGAGCGGGCCGGCGAGCGGTAGCACGAGACCGGCCGGCGCGGCCGGCGGAGCCCCGAGCCGCCCGATGGGTGGCCCGATGGGCGGTCGTCGCCGTGGCCCGATGGGCGGGCCGATGGGTATGGCGATGCCGGTTGAGAAAGCCAAGGACTTCCGCGGGACCTTCTGGCGGCTGATCCGTGAGCTACGGCCCGAGCGACCTCGCATCCTTCTTGTTGTGGTCGTTGCGTTCCTGAGCGTGGCAGGCCAGGTCTTCGGCCCGAAGATTCTCGGCAACGGCATCAACCAGCTGATGAACGGCCTCGTCGGCAAGGAGCTGGGCCAGTACATGCCGGCCGGAACGACGCACGCCCAGGCCGTCGCGATCCTGAATCAGACTCACAGCCCGCTCGCCGACTTGGTTGCCGGGACCAACGCAGTCCCCGGCGTCGGTATTGATTTCGGCGCCCTGGGGATGGTCCTGCTCGGCCTTGCGGCCCTCTATCTCGTGGCCACTTTCTTCACGTGGGTGGCTTGGTACACCATGGCCGGCGTGGCGCAGCGCACCGTTTACCGGCTGCGACGCGAGGTCGATCAGAAGCTCGGCCGACTGCCGCTGAAGTACTTCGACACGCATCCCCGCGGCGACACGCTGAGCCGCGTCACCAACGACATCGACAACATCGCCAACACTCTCCAACAGAGCCTTACCCAGATCATCACGTCGTTCGCCACGATCATCGGCGTGCTCGCGATGATGTTCTGGATCAGCCCTATGCTGGCCGCCATATCTCTTCTGGTGCTCCCGACGGCCGCGATCCTCACCACGCTGATTGCCCGCCAGTCCCAGAAGCAGTTTGCCAATCAATGGACTCGGACCGGGGTTCTCACCGGCCACGTCGAGGAATCCCATACCGGGCACAGCATCGTCAAGGTCTTCGGTCATCAGGAAGACGCCATTCGCGTTTTCGACGAAGAGAACCAGCGGGTCTACGAAGCGAGCTTCAGGGCACAGTTCATCTCCGGGCTGATCATGCCGGTGATGACCTTCGTGAGCAACCTCAACTACGTGGCAATCGGCGTGCTGGGCGGCATCCAGGTGGCGAACGGAACCATGTCCCTCGGCGACGTTCAGGCGTTCATCCAGTACTCGCGCTCGTTCACGCAGCCGATCACGCAGGTCGCCAGCATCATGAATCTCCTGCAATCCACAATGGCCTCCGCCGAGCGCGTCTTCGAGCTCCTCAACGAGCCAGAGGAGGTGCCTGACGCCGAACAGCCCGAGATTCTCGAGGCGGCAACGGGCCACGTTGCCCTCGACAACGTGGCGTTCCGGTACATGCCCGAGACGCCCCTGATCGACGACCTGAGCGCGGACATCCGATCGGGCGAGGTTCTCGCGATCGTTGGGCCGACCGGTGCCGGAAAGACCACCGTCGTGAACCTGCTGATGCGGTTCTACGACATCGACTCGGGCACCATCAAGATCGACGGCTTCGAAACCCGGCAACTGACCCGCGACAACCTGCGCCATACGTTCGGGATGGTTCTGCAGGACACGTGGCTCTTCGGCGGCACCATTCGCGAGAACATCGCCTACGGCCGCGAGGACGCGACCGAGGACGAGATCATCGCCGCGGCCAAGGCGGCGCACGTCGACCACTTCGTCAGGACGCTTCCAGAGGGCTACGACACGGTGATCGACGACGACGCCTCGAACCTCTCGCAGGGCGAGAAGCAACTGCTCACGATCGCCAGAGCCTTCCTGGCCGACCCGGAGATTCTGATCCTCGACGAGGCGACGAGCTCTGTCGACACCCGGACCGAAGTGCTGGTCCAGGCGGCGATGGCGCGCCTGATGAAGGGCCGAACGGCGTTCGTCATCGCCCATCGGCTGTCCACGATCCGAAACGCCGACGAGATCCTGGTGATGAACGGGGGCCGAGTCGTCGAGCAGGGCAGCCACGATGAGCTGATGGCTCGCCGCGGCTTCTACTACGACCTCTACAACTCGCAGTTCGAGGAAGCGATCGCAGAAGCGGTGTAGCGGTTCCCACGCAGAAGAGTGTCGGCCGGCCGCCATCCGTGACGAGCCGGCCGATGGGTTTCGAGGGGGTGGCGGCCGAGTGTCGCGTCAGCCTGCGACCGGCACTCCTACGTACACGTCGCCCTCGTTGTCCACTGCAACCAGGTCCACCGGGCCGAGTATCGGACCGTGCGCCACGCGGCCCGCCGGCACGTCCCCGGTCTGGCCCAGCTCGGTCGTCGCCAGGTTCTCGTCGATGCGGTAGAGGTGGATCGCGGGGTTGTCCTCGTCGGGGACGACGCTGAGCAGGACGTGCGCCCCGTTCACGAGCCACGTCCTCTTCGGGATCGCGGCCGACTTCCAGGTCCGCCCGTCGGTCGAGATCCAGGCAGGGGAAGCCGCGTCGGGGTTCCATTCCTGCGCGCTCAGCAGGTGGTCGGTCAGGCTCGACACATCCATCGTCGCCTCGGATCCCGCGACGACGCCGGGAACCTGGTCACGTGTCCAGGTCCGGCCGTCGGGCGAGTACCAAAGCGACGGCGTGAGCAGGGTTGGGCCGCTGCCGCAACCCTCGGTCTCCGGGCCGAACGTGTTCCCGGCGATCACGTATCCGCCGACGAATGCGGTGCCGCCGTTGATTCCGTCGAGGCCCTTGAAGGCCTCGCCACGCAGGTCCGCCTTCAGCCACGATGTGCCGTTTGTGGAGGTGAAGACACCGGCCTCACCGGTCGCGATGTAGCCGGCCGAGCCCGCGTCGAGAGTCTGGATGCTTCCCCAGCCCGTCCGATCGAGGACGTGCCAGTCGAGGCCATCGCGCGACAGGGCCAGGGGGTAGGCAAAGACCCAGGGGTCCGAGCATGTGACCTTGTTGACCCAGTAGGCCATGAGCCCGGCCGGGCCCTCCAGGAGACCGTCGATGCCGGTCGGCACGATGCCCGATATCGTGTCGCTCGAGAGGATATTTCCGGAGAGGGAGATGGCCTTACCGCGGACCCAGGTCAGGCCATCGGCCGACGTTTCCGTGGTCATCGAGAAGGTCCACGATCTGTCCTGGTTCCAGACGGCGACCGTCTTGATGGCGACGAAGCCGCCGCTCCAGGAGTAGAAGGCCGGGCCGCGCGATTCGACCAGGGCCTCGCTGTCGGTCTGCACCGGAGTAGCGTCGGGAATGGGGGCGGAGGCCGCGACTCTCGTCCAGTGGATCGACCGCCACGGCGCCGGCGGGAGCGAAGCGGGCACCGCAAAGGGCGTCTGCGTCGGCGCGGACGAGGGGCTTGCTGCCGCCGGAGTCGCGCTGGGCGCGGCAGGAGAAGGGAATGCCCGTGCGACGGTGCACCCGGCCACTCCCAGAATGCCGATCATGACGGCGGCCGTGCCGCCCGAAACTCGCCGAACTCGTGCCCACAGGATCGGCCGTTTCATCCTGACCATCCTTGCTGGCGTTCCGGAACGGCGATGTGACGGCTGCCGGCACTCGCCGGTGATGGACGCGACGCGGGCCGGCAGCCGGACGACCCGGCCCGCCGACGTGCGACGTTCTCAGCCCGCCACACCCCTTTCCCTCGCCGCGGTAACCTCGACTCGTGCATCCCTTCAGGTTCGCCGTTCAGCAGGGATCGGCCGCGAGCAGCGCGGCCTGGGCGGCCACCGCGCGTCGGGCCGAGTCGCTCGGCTACGACGTGTTCGTCATGCCCGACCACCTCGGCCACCAGTTGTCCCCGTTCGCGGCGCTGGCGGCGGCTGCGGCGGCCACGACCCGGATCCGCATCGGCGCCTTCGTCTTCGCCAACGACTACCGCCACCCCCTGATGCTCGCCCGCGAAGCCGCCACGCTCGACTTCCTCTCCGGCGGGCGTTTCGAGATGGGGCTCGGGGCAGGCTGGATGACCCGCGACTACCGCGAGCTCGGGATGACTTACGACCCGGCGCCCGAGCGCGTCAGTCGACTCGAGGAGGCGATCCCGCTAATCAAGCGGCTTCTCGGCGGCGAGACGGTCACTCACAAGGGAGAGCACTATGACCTCGACAAGGCGTCGGTCGGCGTAAGGCCCGTTCAGAAGCCACGGCCACCGCTGGCAATCGGCGGAGGCGGGCCGCGGATGCTGAAGCTGGCCGCACGCGAGGCCGAGATCGTCGGGCTGGTCCCTGGTTTCGACGCCCACGGTCGAGTTCGGGTTCGATCGGCCACCGAGACGGCCACGGCCCAGAAGATCGCGCTCATTCGCGAGGCGGCCGGAGACCGGTTCGAACGGCTGGAGATCAACATGTGGCTCGGCGACGCGGGCCTGGTCGGCAGCGGCAACTCCCTTTTCGGGTCGGTGTCGGCGGCGGCTCGTTGGGCTCCCACGGCGATCTACGGCAGCCCTTACGTTCTCTACGGCACACTGAGCGCGGCGCGCGAGCGGCTGTTGCGGCGCCGCGATCGGCTCGGCATCAGCTACTACACCGTGCCGAGCCACGCGATGGAGTCGATTGCGCCGCTGGTCGAGGCCCTCGCCGGCAAGTAGACGCGCAGCCGAGCGTCCGGATTTGGGGGATGTGGCCGCCCACGAGCTCGGGCAGCCACCCGAGCTCGCGCACCCACGTGAATCTCGAACACCCTGGACGTGCTCGCGCTACTCTCCTGCCATGACCGAACCCAACCCCCAGATCCCCGCCTTTCGATACGTGGAGCGCCTCGCCGCCTGCCGCGAGGGCATCGCGGCATCCGGCTTCGGAGCGCTGCTCATCGGCGTCGGACCGGACCTGCGGTATCTGACCGGGTTCGTCGGCGAACCGATGGAGCGCGTGACGCTGCTGATCGTGCCGCGAGAGGGCCCGGTCCGGTTCCTGGTGCCGCGCCTCGAGGCGACCAAGGCCACTGCCACGCCCCTGGTGGGCGCCGGCGCGGCCGAGGTCGTCGCCTTCGAGGAGACCGACGACGCGGCGGCGCGTGTCGCAGACCTGCTCGTCCCGCCTCGGCGGGCTTCCGAAGTGGCGTCCCGTGGGCCGATCGGGCTCTCGGATCGCCTCTGGTCGATCCACGTCCTGGAACTTCAGAGGGCTTTACCGGGCCGCCATTTCGAATCCGCCGGGGCCGTGATGGGCGACCTTCGCCAGGTCAAGGACACGGATGAGGCCCGACTGCTGCGCCTCGCGGCCGAGGCAGCCGACCGAACGGTGGACGCGATAGCCGCAGGGCCCCTCGTCGGCCGCACCGAGGCCGATGTCAGTCGCGAGATACGGGGCCGGTTGATCGACGAGGGCCACGATCTGGCCGACTTCGCCATCGTCGGATCCGGACCGAACAGCGCCTCGCCCCACCACGATGCCGGCAGCCGCGTCATCCGGGGCGGCGAGCCCCTGGTCCTGGACCAGGGCGGGACCCTGGCCGGGTACCTGAGCGACACTACTCGTACGATCTGGGTCGTCGGCGAGGCCGGCATCGCGCCGGAGCCCGAATTCGGTCGCGTCTACGCTCTGGTCCGCGAGGCGCAGGCAGCGGCGACGGCGGCTGTCCAACCCGGCATCCCGGCCGAACGAATCGACGCCGCGGCCCGAGGAGTGATAGAGGCCGCGGGGTACGGCGAGTACTTCACTCATCGCGTCGGCCACGGCATCGGGCTGGACGTGCACGAAGACCCGTACATGGTCTCGGGCAACGCCACGCCGCTGCGCCCGGGAATGGCCTTCAGCGTCGAACCCGGCATCTACCTTCCCGGCCGCTGGGGCGTGCGCCTGGAGAACATCGTGATGTGCACCGAGGCCGGCTGCGAAATCCTCAATCGCTCGAGCCTGGACCTGCGGATCGTCCGAGGCTAAACCGCCCGGCCGGCTCCTATCGATCGAGGCCCCGGCGCTTACCCGAATTGGACGCCTACGTCGCCGCCGGCGGGACGGACTACGGTTGGCTTGACGTGGCCACCCAGCGTCCGAACGGCATCGTCCCGATCCCCTGGCGCTGAGCAGCGAGCCGTCAAGCCCGCCTTGCCAGGTCTTCCTTGATGGCCAGGCGATCGACATCGTCGAGATGCGCTCCCCATAGCGCTGCATCACGGCCCCAGATCTCCCTGACCTCGTCGAGCCCGTTTGGGCCCAGGATCCCGAAATCGAAGGGGGCTATCCAGGGCGGGCGGACCGGCCACCTGGCAAGCCAGAGCTCAGCCGACTTCTCGACGTCGTCGATGAAAGCGCTCGTATCGGGGCGGCGGAAGTCCTCGAGCGACGACATCAGCTCGACGAAGCTCGCCCGCGACTCCAAGGTAAGGTCGAGCATACCGATCTCCATCATCTCCCCGAAGGCACGGTAGAGCCGCCAGCGGAATGTCGCCTCATCCGGATCGAAGTCGGGCGGGGGCACCCTGCCCGACCAGAGCTCTCGGCTGAGCTCGGCGATCCGAATCGAGCGCCGGCCGGCTTCGTTCCAGGACTCCGACCCGGCCATGAGATCGTCGAGCTCGGCCACCAGGAGGTCGCACAGTTCGGATGTCTGACTGGTCCTGAGCGCCGAGATTCGATTCAGCGCCAGCTGGAGCCGACCCAGCGAGACAGAGCCCGGTTCCCGTCTGACCTTGTTGGCGAGTCGGGCAGCCTCGACCCTGGCCTGGCGCAGATCCCACGCCGGCTCCCTCCCACCGAGGCGAACGAACCAGCGCAACGGAAGCAGCATCAGGGCGCCGATCAGAGCGGCCAGGCTCAGTACGGCGGCGCCGCGGAACCACTCCGGCTGCGAGAGCGCCAGTGGGATAAGTGCCCAGCTGAGGGCGATGACGAGCGCCCAACGGCCTGCGTTCAGGATGTGAGCGCCCGGCCTGGCGTGGCCCTCGATGAGGAGACCGTCCTCCGCAAGGAAGAGAAGGACCGCCAATACCGTGATGCCCGCCGCCGCGATGACCGCAGCGTTCATGCGCCAGGACCTCCTCGGCGGTTATCAGGGTCGCCCCAGCGAAGGCGGACGAGGCGGAGTGGCGCTGCCAGGGTCAACCCAGAGGTCCGCGCCGGCGGACATGAGCCAGGGCTCGCTCCGCCTGGGCGCGATGGAGGCGGCCGTGCCCGGCCTGGAGGCGGAAGAGCAACTCGTACGATTCGGGACCGCGCTCGGCATGAATGCCGACACGCCCGCGGTCGGCCGCCGGAGTTCGCCGCCACAAGGCCACGTTGGCCCGGCGCAGAGCCCCTAGATACTCGAGCAGCGCCACCGGATCCTCGGCCGCGTGATTGAGCCGGGCCGCCCATGAATCCTGGTCGAAGCCGACGAGCGGCGGCTCATCCTCGGACAGGACCCAGCGGTAGCGGGCGGACGTGACCAGCTCCGAGTCGGTGAGGTGACCGAGGCACTCCAGCACGGACCACTCGCCGGGCTCGGGCTGCGTGTGCAGGTAGGGGCCGGCCCGGTCGATCAAGCGGCGCCAAAGCTCTGGTTCGGCCTCCTGAACTGCCGCCGGGTCGTCTTCGCCCAGCGCATCCAGGGAGTGGCGCCGGTACGCGTCCGCTTCCTGGGGCGACATTTGAGTCATTGCGAACCTCCTCGGATCGGCGTCGCGGCGGCGAACCACCGAAGCTCACGCCCGGGCTCAAGGGTAGCGGCATCGGCAGGGAGGCTTGGCACCAGTGGCTTCACGGTCGCGTCGCGCGGTGCCCACACGCCACGGCAATGCAGGATCTTTCGATCCGGCAATGAGCCGGCCATTCGGTCCGTCCTTTCCACGACGGGCAAGCCGTCGGCGGCTAGTCTAAGCGGGCTAGAAGTGCAGGCACGGCCGGCAGATGTTGACCCGTCGCGATAAGGAGTACGGACCCTGGCAGACAGCCGTGGCGAAGCCCTTCCATGGGGTGGAGTGAACTGCGGCCGAGCGTCGCTGGCCCGATGAGTACCGACGGAAGCGGGGCCGGCGAGGCGCGGCCGGCGGTTGGCGCTCCCCACATCGTCATAGTCGGAGGTGGCGGCACCGGGGGCGCGCTGGCCCACGACCTGGCCCTGCGCGAACTGCGTGTGACGCTCGTCGAGAGGGGCGAGGTAACGTCCGGGACCACCGGCCGGCACCACGGCCTGCTCCACAGCGGTGCTCGTTACGCGACCACGGACCGAGCCGCCGCGATCGAATGCATAGCGGAGAACAAGATCCTGCGGCGGATCTGTCCGGGCTCATTCGAGGAAAACGACGGCCTGTTCGTAGCCATCACCGACGAGGAAGTCGAATTCGAGGAGGTATTCGTCGAGTCGTGCTGGCAGTGCGCCGTGCCGACCAGGCGTATCGACCGAGAGCGGGCGTTGCGCATGGAACCCGGCCTGAACCCCAACCTTCGCTTCGCGATCCAGGTCCCCGACGCCACGATGGACGCAATGCGGGTGCCGCTGCGTTTCTTCGCGACGGCCCGGCGCAGCGGCGCGGACATTCGCCCGTTCACTGAGGTCGTCGCCGTAACGACGGCCGGGCGAACGGTCACCGGGGTGAAGGTCAATGACCATGCGGCCGGCCGGGAGTACGAGATCGGCGCGGACATCGTGGTCAACGCCGCCGGACCCTGGGCAACGAAGGTGGCGGCCCTGGCCGGCGTGTCGGTGCCGGTCGTGCCCTCGCCGGGAGTGCTTGTCGCGCTGCGCGGCCGCTACTGCAACATGGTTCTGAACCGGCTCCGCCCGCCCGGTGACGGCGACCTCGTCCTGCCGCAGCGACAAAGAACCTTGATCGGGAACAGCTCCTGGCTCGTGGACGACCCGGACGATCTAACGGTCCCGACCGAACACGTGGCTGCCATCCTGCGGCAGGGTGCGGCGCTGCTGCCGGCGATTGCTCGGGCCGAGATACGTGCGACCTGGGCCGCCGCTCGGCCACTCCTCGGGGAGGCCGGCACCGCGGCCGGGGCCTCCGACGGTCGTGGGCTGGGTCGCGAGTTCCGTTGCTTCGACCACGCTTACGACGCGGCGCCTACCGAGGGCTTCCTGACCATCGCCGGCGGCAAGGCCACGACCATGCGGGCAATGGCCGAGGCGGCGGCCGACGTCGTCTGCGCCAAGCTCGGCCTGGTCCGGCCATGCCGGACGGCTGAGGTCGTGCTCCTGCCCCACACGGCCTGGTACTCGGCATGAGCCCGCGCGCAGTCCCAGGCAAGCCGTCGGCAGAGACCGCCCCGATCGTGCAGGCTGCGGCGGCCACGGAGCCAACCCCGCTCGAACCTCTCGCCGTCCGTCTCCGTGTCCGTCGATCCAAGAAGGGCGATCGCAAGGGCCATTTCGACGACTTCGATCTCGCCGTCGAACCCGCGACCACGATCCTGGATGCGCTGCTGCAAATCCGACGCCGTCACGATCCGTCACTCGTAATCCGCTATTCGTGCATGCACGCTTCCTGCGGAACTTGTGGCGTTCGAGTCAACGGGCGCGAGGTGCTCGGCTGCGATACGAGGATCGCGAATCTGCCCGTCGAGAAACCGATCAAGGTCGAGCCACTGGCGAATCAGCGTCCCGTCGCCGATCTGGCAACCGACATGGTCGACTTCTACGCCCGGTTCGAAGCCGTCGGCATGCCGCGGACTCGCGCCGCCGAGGTCGGCGGCGATGTCGAGCCTCCGGAAAGCATCAAGACGTTCAGCCGTTTCGAGAACTGCATCGAATGCGGGCTATGCCTGTCGGCCTGCCCGATCGCCCGGATGAATCGTTCGTACCTCGGACCGGCGGCACTGGCGGCCGCCGCGCGCGTCTTCGAAGAGCCACGCAGCCGCGAGCTCGGCCCGGTGCTCTCCCTGGCTGCGGAACGGGATTCCGTATGGGGCTGCCACGACGCTCTCGAGTGCACGGCGGTCTGTCCCTCGGCCGTCGACCCCGCCATGGCCATCCTGGGGATTCGCCGCCGTATCGCCGTGGATCGCGTCAAGCGGCTCTTCGGCGCGGATCCAAGCTCAGCGCGCCGGTAGCCTAAGGCTGGTAGATCTCGGCGCTGTTTGCGTCATCGCCGGAGCCGCCGCCGGCGATGTACACCCGACCGTCGGCCAGGAGTGTCGCCGTCGCGAGCCCGGTCCGATACACGATCATCCGGCCGGTGGGGCCGAACGCGCCGGCCCGCGGGTCGTACAACTCGGCCGATCTGTCCGTCGCGCCGCCGGCCACCAGGACACGGCCATCCGACAACTGGGTGGCGGTCATGCCATCCCGGGCTGTAGCCATCGATCCCGTCGAGGTGAAGGCCATGGTCCTGGGATCGAAGACCTCGGCCGACGCAAGCGGATCCTCGGCGACGGCACTGCCGTTCCCGCCCGCTATCAGGACGCGGCCATCGGCCATGGTGGCAAGGGCGGGCTCCATCCGAGCGGTCAGCATCGATCCGGCCGTCTGGAAAGCGCCCGACGTGGGATCGTACAGCTCGGCCGACGCGTACAGGCTGGAGCCGGTGCAGCAGCCGCCGACCACGAGAACGCGGCCGTCGCTGAGTTCAGTCGCGCCGAAACTACCGCGACCCTGCGACATGGAGCCCGTTACGCTGAACTTGCCCGACCTGGGATCGTAGAGCTCGGCCGAGCTCACGCTGACGCCGTTAGCGTCATTGCCGCCGAACACGAGCACGTTCCCGTCCTGGAGCAAGAATGACGTTGCCCCGGCGCGGGCCACCGTCATGGACCCGGTCGGAGTGAACGTCGCAGAAGTCGGATCGAAGAGCTCGGCCGAGGCCTGCGCCTCCGGCGTGTTGTCCTCGCCTCCGGCGACGAGCACTCGGCCGTCCCCAAGCACGGTGGCGGTGGGATCGAGCCGGGGCGACTCCATGGGACCCACCGAGCTGAAGGCGCCCGACGTGGGGTCGAAGAGCTCGGCCGTTGCCAGGGCGCTGCCCGAGCTGTCGCGCCCGCCAACCTGGAGAACCCGGCCGTCCTCGAGCCTCACGGCAGTCAGGCGCGCTGCTCCCATCGAACCGGCCCGCGTGAACGTACCGGAGAGCGAGGTCGGCGGGGAGGGCGTGAGGGACGGCGCCAGGGTCGGCCCCAGGGTCGGCGTGGAGCTGGGCGAGGACGAGACAGGCACCGGTGTGGCAACAGGAGTGGGCGAAGCCTCGCCGCCCGAACAACCCGCGACGGCCACGAGCAGGCTGCAGAAGCCGGGACATAACAAACTCCGAAGGCGACCTCGACGTGGGCGAGATCCCGGCATCCGATTTCCTCCCCGTTCCAACGACAACTGCAGCACCTCCGACCCCGCGCTCTACGCGGACGGTGGCGCGGGGCATCTCCACCGATTAGTCTAGGGAGGCCGACGCCCACCGGCGAGGCCCAGACCGAGGACCGGTCCGCACCTCCAGGTCAGCCAGATCGCATGACGGCCCACGAGGCTACGGCCAACGCGCCCCACACGGGCACTGCCGATGAAAGCGGGCCTTTCGTCCGCGCTGAAGCGGCGCCGACGGGGCCACGGACACTGGTCGTGGGCGCCGGCGCTGCAGGTTCCTTCCTGGGCGCGCTCCTCGGCTCGGTCGGCCATGACGTGACGTTGGTCCGAATCTTCGAGCCCGACTCGGATCGGCCGCTCGCGCTGGTTCGCCCGGACGGATCCCGGGGCACGATCCCCGTTCATCGAATCACGCGAACCGAGGATGCGCCGGCCCCCGACCTCATCCTCGTCGCGGTCAAGATGCCGGCCCTCCGCGAAGCGCTCGCACCGACGTTGCGCTGGCCCGAAGCGCCGACCCTGACCGTCGAGAACGGTATCGGCGCAGAGGCGATCGCGGCCGAGGTCCGGCCGGCGGCCCCGATGCTGGCGGGCTCCTTGACCGCGCCGATCCGGCTCGCGTCGGAGGACGAGGTCGACTGGATGGGCCGTGGGGGCCTGGCCGTGGCCGCTGCCAGCGAGTCGGCCCGACCTTTCGTGCAGGGCCTGCTGGACGACTTCAGCCGGGCCGGGCTGCGTGTCTCCCCGCGCCCAGCTGCGCCACCCATGAAATGGTCGAAGCTTCTGACCAACCTGATCGCAAACGCGACCGGGGCGATCCTCGATATGGACGCCGACGCAATCTACCGGGACCCGCGGCTCTTCGCCGTGGAGCGGCGACAACTCCTGGAGGCCCTCGCAGTGATGAGACGGATGAAGATGCGGCCGGTGCCACTCCCAGGTGCGCCGGTCCCGTGGCTCGTCCGCGGCCTCATGCTGCCGGCCTGGCTGGGCCGGCCCATCATGACCCGCGTCGTCGGCGGGGCCCGCGCCGGCAAGGCGCCGTCGCTTCGGATCCATGTTCGGTCCGCCGCCCCGGACGTACCCTGCGCGGAGGTGACCGAGGTAGCCTGGATGAACGGGGCGGTGGCTCGCGCCGGTGCAGAGTTGGGAGTGGCCACGCCCGTCAATGCTCACCTCGCCGCCCTCGTAGATGACGTGGCCACCAATCCGGTGCGGCGGGCGTGGCTAAGGGGCCAGCCCGAGCGGCTCCTCGCCGAGCTGGCCGGAGGCGGCACCTCGGGCCCCTTCAAGGCCGCCACCGGCGCCACGGGCGGCCCGCCGACAAGCTAAGACGTCACCGGCCCAGTTCCCCAATGCCGAATTCGCGGGCCTATACTTCGCGGCGATGCAGAACCCCGACCTCGTCCAGGTCGCAGTTGCGCTCGTTGCCGGCTATCTGATCGGCGGCATCCCGTTCGGGATTATCGTTCCACGGCTTATCGGCGGGCCCGATCCCCGGACGATCGGCAGCGGCCGGACGGGTGGCGCTAACGTGTCGCGGGCGGTGGGCTTCCGCTGGGCGGCGGTGTCGGGCCTGCTGGACGTGGCGAAGGGATCGGTGGCGGTCCTCCTGGTCGTCGCCATTGGAGGGGGTCCGGTTCCGCAGATCGGAGCCGCGCTGGCCGCCATCGTCGGCCACAGTCGCTCGCCGTTCATCGGCTTCCACGGCGGCCGCGGAGTCGCCCCCGCCACGGGCGGGGCCATCGTCATCGCCCCGTTCATCCTCCTCGCGATCTTCCCGGTCTTCGTCGTCAGCATCGCAGTGACCCGGATTTCGTCGATCGGGTCGCTGGGCGCGAGCCTCATCGGCGGAATCGTGATGATCGTCATCACGGCCCTGGCGCCGCTTCCGCCCATGTACGCGAACCCGCTCCCGCCGATCTTCTTTGTTTACGGTATCGGCGTCCCGGGTCTGATCTGGCTCTTCCACGCCGACAACATCGGGCGGCTTGTGCGCGGAGAGGAGCGGCGCATCGGCCGGCGTTCGGGACCCGCGGCGACCTCGTAGGCGGAGCGGTCGACCGGAACCGGGAGACCCGAAAGTGGCCCGGAGCCGCCGCGGCTCGTTGCGCACGATGGCCTATTCCATTCGGGGTGTCTGTGTCACTAACATCGGGCCGAAAGATCCCACAGGAGACTGCGCAGGTGCTCCGGGAAGGGACTGAGAGAGCCATGGGAAACGAGATCGATTTCGTCGGTTTCTCCGAAGATTGCCGCGTCGAGGGGAAGCTAGACCTCGCGCAAGCGCGCCTTGCAGATCTGCTCAACGGGAGCAGCAGCATCGTCGTCCGAGACGTAACCCTGGTCAGCACTCTCGACGGTCACAAGCGGGAGTTCGAGCGGCTCGAGATCGCGCGAGACGAGCTCGACATCGTGGTCGCCACTGGTCCGCGTGGAGACCCCAAGCAGCGCCTGCCGACACAGCCGAACAGCGTGTCGATGAATCTCGGCCCTTACTCCGCCGAGGGCTTCATGCACGGACCGCCCACGTCCAATCCGGGGACCGGACTCTCCGATCGCCCGGCAATGGTCGCCATTACCGACGCGGTCCTGGAATACCAGTTCTGCCACGAACCGGTGAGCGAGTGGTTCCGGACATTGCTCGTCAACAGTGAACTGGCCATCTCGCTTCGCGCTTTGACTACCCCCGGGAGCATGCAGCCGGGCGCGGCGTAGAAGCCTTCAGCGCCGCTCGCCCCGGGGCGCACCGCGTTTCGAAACCGCGGTCCCGCGCCGCCCCGCCGGCCGCACCCACGGGTCGCCGGCGTCGAGTCGGCCTCGGCCGCTCGCCGATCGTCCCCGGGGTCCGCCCGAATCGGACCGCCTCGCGCCGAACCTGGCATCATTGACGGCCAGAGGGCTCAGAGGAGATATCGCTCTGTCGATGGACCGCGCGTCAGCCGGCAGCCCGGCTCGAGCAATCGCCGGCCTGGCCGCGCTCCAGGACCTCAGCGTCCTGCTCGAAGGAACCGAAGACCTCAGGTCCCAGCGTGGAGTCTGCCGGCAGGTGCTGGAGGCTCGCCGCAAGCTCCTGGGACCCGACCATCCGACCACGATCGAAGTCGAGGCCCGCCTGGCTGCCATCGCCATGGAACTCGACGAGTACCTGGTCGCGCGCGATTCGTATACGGTCCTGATGGAACGCTGCGAGCGCGTTCTCGGCCCACGCAACCTCGACACCCTATCCGCCGTACACGGTCTGGCTGTCGCGCTTTCGTACATGGATGAGCCGGGGGCGGCACGGCCGATGTACGAGCGCGTGTACAGCGGGCGCCGCAACGCCCTCGGACCCGACGACCCTTCGACTCTCAGCGTCCTCCACAACCTCGGCCTGGCGCATCGTGCCCTCGGCGACAGCGCCGCCGCTCGGGCCGCGTTTGAGCAGCTTCTGGACACGCAGCGGCGCGTGTTCGGTCCGGAAAACATCCTCACCCTGCGGACGATGACGAACCTCGGGGGCGTGCTCATCGACATGGAGGATTACCCCCGAGCCTGCGAAGTGCTGGCCGAGCGGGTCGACCGCAGCCGCCGCATCCTGGGCCCAACCCATCCCGACACGCTCGACGCCATGTTCGGGCTCGCCCGGGCCCTGGCAGGGGCAGGAGATCGGGCTTCGGGGCGCTCGCTCTCGGAGCAGGCCCTGACTGCGACCATCAGCACCTTCGGCGCGGACGCCCCCGAAACGATCGCGGGAATGACCCACCACAGCCGACTGCTGCTGCGCCTGGGGGAGGCCAAGACAGCCGCCACGGCCTATCGGACCCTGTTCGACAAGCTGACCCGACTGAACGGGCCGGAGGACGTCGCCACGCTCGATGCGCTGGCAGGATTGGCCGACGCCGTGGGTCGGGGTGGCGACCACAAGCGAGCTCACGCCCTCGACCTGCAGTTGCTCGATCGCCGTCAGAAGGTCCTCGGCCTCGATCATCCGGCCACGCTGTGGGCCATCGGCGACCTCGCGTGGAACCTGGAGCAGCTCGGAGACCTGAGTGGCGCAGCGGCCCGCTTCGCCGAGCTTGCCGAAGCCCGCACCCGAACGCTCGGCCCCGACGAGCCGGACACGGTCTGGACCATCCAGGGCCTGACCCGAGTCCTGAGCAAGATGGATTCGCACACCGACTCCAGGCGCGCCTACGAGCGGCTCTATGAAACCCAGGATCGCCGCCTCGGTGCGGAGGCCGAAGAGACGCTCGACGCTCTGCGTGGCATGGCCTGGGAGCTTGCCAAGGTCGGCGAGTTCGACGCGTGTCGGCGCGCCTGGGCGCAGCTCGTCGACACGCACCAGCAGCTCCACGGCCCAAAGGACGAACGCACGCTCGACAGTCTGGTCTGGCTGGCCGAGGCGCTCGACGACGTGGACGACGAGGAGGGGGCGCGCAGCATCTCGGAGCGACTGGCCGGTCCACTTGGGCGGCTGTACGCGAGCAGCACCGAAACCCCTGGACCGGACGACATGCGCACGCTCAACCTGGGCTACGGCATGGGCCTGACTCTCGAGCGGCTGGGGCAGCTGGAGGCGGCGCGCGTCGCATACCAGACCACGCTCGAGGGGCACCTGCGAGTCCAGGGCAAGCGCGGTCGAGCGGTGGCGGTCCTGCACGGTCACCTGGCGGACATCGCCCTCAAGCTCGGGGATCCAACCGCCGCCCATACGCTGTGCGGACAGGCCCTTGTCGTCATGCGCAGGCAGCCCGGCCCAGAAGACCCGGACACCCTCGAGATGGTCGGCCGCGACGCCGACGCACTGGCTGCGCTGGGCAAGAAGATCGCCGCCCGCAACCAGGCCAGGGCCGTGGTAGACGGCTACCGTCGAACCCTCGGCGAGGAGAACGCACTAACACGCCGGGCCCAAGCGCGCCTCGACTCAATGGCGCCGAGGCGCGGCCGGCGGAACGCCGGTGGTTAACCTGCGCCCCGCAGAGCCCGAGCCGTCCTCGCCGGGGCGACCCGGGTAACTCGATTGGGCCGCGGCCTTGCGCTCCCAGGCGCCAAGCCCTTATGCTTCGCCGCCAATGAACACCAGCAACTTCAGCCGCCGGGAGAACTCGCGCAAGGCCTCAAGCCTGCGCTGTTCGATGATGCCCATGTCCTGGCGGCCCCGAAGTGCGGAGGATGGGGTCTGAGGTTCCGGCTCACCTAGCAGCCCAGCCGGACCAAGGATCGGTCCCGGGGCCGCGGACTCCTCGCCGGAGCCGCGGTTCTTTGTTTCTCCGGACCACACGACGGGCGGCCGCCACATCCACTGCCCCACCCCAGGGCTCCCCGGGATCAACCACAGGTTGAGCTACACACCGCCATCGGGCGGGCCAGCCCAGGAGATTACCCGCCGTGTCCGATCAGAATGCCTCCGCGCTCCACGCCGACACGCTCGCCGTCCACGCCGGCCAGAGCGTCGACCCGACGACGAAAGCTCGCGCCGTACCAATCTACGCCACGACCAGCTACGTCTTCGACAACGCCGACCACGCCGCCCGCCTCTTCGGTCTGCAGGAGTTCGGGAACATCTACACCCGGATCATGAACCCGACCACGGCCGTCTTCGAGGAGCGGATCGCCGCCCTCGAGGGAGGCGTCGGTGCGCTTGGTGTCGCATCCGGCCAGGCGGCTGAGACGCTGACGATCCTGAACCTCGCTCGCGCCGGCGACAATGTTGTCACCAGCGCCTCGCTCTACGGCGGCACCTACAACCTGTTCCGGTACACACTCCCGAAATACGGCGTCGACTTCCGCTTCGTCGACGGCTCGAACCTGGACGAGTTCGAGAAGGCGATCGACGGCAAGACGAAGGGCGTTTACCTCGAGACGATCGGCAACCCGCGCCTGGACGTGCCCGACTTCGAGAGCATCGCCGCCATCGCCCACAGGCACGAGATCCCGGTCATAGTCGACAACACCTTCGCCCCGATTCTTTCGCGACCGTTCGACTGGGGTGCCGACATCCTGGTCCACTCCGCGACCAAGTGGATCGGCGGCCACGGCACCGCGATCGGCGGCGTCGTCGTTGACAGCGGGGCGTTCGACTGGGCCGCGTCCCCCCGCTTCAAGGCCGATTTCGTCGACCCGGACGAGTCCTACCACGGCGTCAGCTACGCCGGCACATTCGGCAACCTGGCCTTCATCCTCAAGCTTCGGGTCCAACTCCTGCGGGACCTGGGTCCGGCGCTGAGCCCGTTCAACTCCTTCCTCTTCCTGCAGGGCCTCGAGACGTTGCCGCTGCGCATCGAGCGCCACAGCTCCAATGCACTGGCCGTCGCTCGCTGGCTCGAAGGCCACCCCGGCGTCGAATGGGTCAGCTACCCCGGCCTCGCCTCGCACCCGACCCACCGGTTCGCCCGCAAGTACCTGTCGGGCGGCTTCGGCGGTGTCGTCACTTTCGGTCTCAGGGGTGGCGTGGAAGCCGGCCGGAAGCTGATCGACTCGGTCAAGCTCTTCAGCCTGCTGGCCAACGTCGGGGACGCCAAGAGCCTGATCATCCATCCGGCCTCGACCACTCACCAGCAGCTCTCCGCCCAGGACCAGGTCGCCAGCGGGGTGACGCCCGACCTGGTTCGCATCTCCGTCGGGATCGAGCACATCGACGACATCATCGCCGACCTCGATCAGGCCATCCGCGCTGCCACGGGCGTTCGCCCGGCGGGTCCGTCCGGCTCCGCCGGATAGGCGGGAGGCCTACAAGTGCGCTTGACGTCGGCAACTCGACGGGCTTCGGGACGGGACGGCATCGGCGCGCTCTCCGAGGCTCGCGCGGACACGGGAACAACGTCCGCAACCTCGCGCGCCGGGCCCAAACCGGAGCCCGGCGCGCAGCCGTTATCGGGACCGGAGACCGAGACTTCCCCGGGCTCATCGGCCGGGCCGCCGATCCCCGCAACATCAGCTGCCTCGGCTGCCGCGGTGCCGTCGACGGCCCGGGCGGCCCCGGCGGCCCCCGATCCGGCGTCGGCCGTCTTCGTCGTGGCCGATCCCGGCGTTTCGACCGCACGCGCGGACCCCGGTTTTCGTGGCCACAAGGGCGCGGACAACTCAACCGATCCGCAAACGGGCAAGATCGTATCCCGCTGGCTCGGGCGCTTGGTCCTCGAGTCGGGCGCGATCCTGCCCGACCTCGTCGTCGCCTACCGCCACGACGGAGTGCCGGTCGGCGAGGGTCGCCAGATCCTCGTCGTGCACGCCCTGACCGGCTCGGCCGACGCCGCAGGCGACTGGTGGGCGCCGCTCATTGGGCCGGGCCAGGTGCTCGACACCGACAAGTTCGGCGTCATCTGCATGAACCTGCTCGGCAGTCGCTACGGCACCAGCGGGCCCACTTCCAGGAACCCCGCGACCGGCAGGCCGTACGGTCGGGCATTCCCTCGCCTGACGGTGCGCGATCAGGCTCGAGCCCAGTGGCGTCTCCTCGATGCCCTCGGTATCGGCAAGGTCGCCCTGGCGGTTGGAGGATCGCTGGGCGGAATGGTCGCCCTGGAGGTGGCCCTGGAGCGACCGGGCGAGATCAGCCGGGTCGTACCGATCGCGGCTCCCGCCCGCATCGGCCAGCTCGCCGTCGGCTGGGACAGTATCCAGCTTGAGATCGTCGACAAGCTCGGCATCGAAGGCCTCGGCCTGGCTCGCCGGCTGGCTATCACCACGTACCGCAGCGAGATCGACTTCGAGCAACGCTTTGCCGGTCGCGTCGAGGCAGACGGCACGCCGTCGATCGTCAGCTACCTGCGCCACCAGGGCCGCAAGCTCCTCGAGCGCTTCGACGAGGACACCTACCGAACGCTGGTGTTGGCCATGGACACGCACGACATCGGTCGAGACCGGGGAGGCGACGTGGCCGCCCTCAAGCGACTGGCCGCCTATGGGACACAGCTGACCGGCCTGGGCATCGAAGGAGACATCCTTTACGGCACCGGCCAGGTCCGAGCGATGGTCGACGCGGCCAAAGAAGCCGGAATGGACGCGGCCTATCGCGAGATCCTGTCGACGAAGGGTCACGACGCCTTCCTCGTAGAGTGGGACCAGCTCACGACAATCCTGGCCGAAGCGCTGAAATAGGGCGCTCAGCGGCGCGGGGCCCGCGCGGGGCGGAGTGGGGCTGGCAGCTGGGCCGAAGGGGGGCCGGGCCGGCGGCAGGCAGCGTTGCCGGCAGCTGGGCCGGAGGGGGCCGGGCCGGCCGGTTTCTGCTCAATATCAAACCCAGTCGTACTAAGTGATCGGATGCAGGAGATGACTGGCACATCGGGGCCAAAGTTGGTCCCTGACGGCTACCTTCAGTACGGAAACGCGGCTCAATCGACTGCAGGCACTCCCGGAGGCCGCAACCGACCGCCCATCGGCGGCTGCCAGCTGCTTATCACCACCCTCGGTGATGTTGAGTGAGAAACGCCCAGAGGCCCGGAGCCGGAACCTCCAGATCGACACTGCCGGGTTCGACGGCCATGGAATCTCCGGCCAGCCTTCACGAACGGCCGGCCCGCGTTCCCGCGGCGGACCTCGCGCCTGCGCCCTCGGGCCGAGGGCGAATCCGAGGTGGATGCGATCTATACAGTGCGTGCGTATGCAGGCTGCATATTCCCCGCAACGGTTGCAATCTCTGGCGGAGCTGGTGCATAATCCGAGAACCATGGTCGTCCAACTCATCGCCAAGCCCAAGTCGAAGCGCTGGCGGCCCTGCCTGGAGGCACGGCCCTAGGGCTCAGCGGTGTTTGGAATGGACCGCGGAACCCAGGGGCAGGAGGCTCCCGAGGGCCGCGACACCGAACCGGTGCCGCGGCCTTTTTGTACCCCCTCGACGTTTACGGAGGTAGTCGAAATGCACAGCATCGTCGCCGGAGACGGAGGCATGGGCCGGGCGGTCGCGGTCGCGCTCGCCGGCCGCGGCATGCCCCCGGCGGCGATCCTCGGCATCCCTGACCCCCCCACCGGCCACGCCCCGGACCGGTTTCACGGTGCGGAGGTCGTGTTCGACTTCACCGTTGGCGACGCCGTCCTGCCGAACGTCAGAGCCGCCCTCGAAGGGGGCGTCCGTCGCTTCGTGATCGGGACGACGGACTGGGCCGGCGACCGCGAGGCGGTGGGGGCCCTGCTCACGGAATACACCGCCGCGGCCGTGGCCTCGGCCAACTTCAGCCCCGGCCTGATGCTCTTCGCCCGTCTGGTCGAAGACGCGGCTCGTCTCTTCGGCCCGTTCGCCGAATACGACCCGTACCTGGTCGAATGGCATCGCCGCACCAAGGCCGACCGCCCTTCCGGCACCGCGATCGAGCTCTCGCGGCGGCTGATCGCCGCTCACCCGCGCAAGACGCGAGTCGCCCGGCCGATGGCCGGCGGCGTGCCTGCGCCGGAAGAACTGGACGTATCGGTGATCCGGGCCGGTAGCGCGCCGGGCATGCACCTCGTCGGCTTCGACGCTCCCGGCGAAAGCCTGGAGATGCGCCTGACCGCGCGCGACAGATCGGCCTATGCCGCCGGCGCCATCGCGGCCGCCGACTGGCTCCTGGCCGCGCCTAGAGCGCCGGGCTTTCACAGCTTTGACGATGTCGTCAACGAAATCATCGCCAACCAGCAGATCGATTCCAAGGCGAACGACCGCACGTCGTCCGCCGGATCGGATCCGATCGCCCAGCAACGCTAGGAATCACCGAAGACTCGATCGCGATCTCAACTCAAGGAGCGACCCAAGTGCCACCAAGCCGCATGTTCAGAGGAGCCTTTACGGCCCTCATCACGCCCTTCACGCCCGCCGGCGCCGTCGACGAGGCCGCCTTCCGAGCGCTCGTCCGCCACCAGATCGACGCCGGCATCGACGGCCTCGTGCTCGCCGCCACCACCGGGGAGAGCCCCACGCTCAGTCCCGAGGAGCGCGAGTGGCTCGTCGGCACGGCCCTGGAAATCGCATCCGAGCGCCCGTCGCGGGGTCGAATCAAGATCGTGGCCAACACCGGCTCCAACGACACCGCGGCCACGATCCGCACCACTCGGCGGGCGGCCCAGCTGGGCGCCGACGCGGCCATGTGCGTGGCGCCGTACTACAACAAGCCCGACCAGCGCATGATCGAGGCCCATTTCCGGGCCATCGCCGACGACGGCGCTCTGCCGATCATCGTCTACAACATCCCCGGCCGAACCGGCGTAAACGTCGAGGCTTCGACGCTGTTGCGACTGGCCGAGCACCCCCGCATCGTCGCGGTCAAGGAAGCCTCGGCCAACATGGACCAGATCTCGGGCATCCTGCGCGATCGGCCGTCACGCTTCTCCGTGCTGGCCGGCGACGACGCCTGGACCCTGCCGATGCTGGCGTTGGGCGGCGACGGCGTGATCTGCACCTGCGCCAACGAGATCCCGGGCCAGATGGCCGCCCTGTGCGCGGCCTGGTTTGCCGGCGACGCCGATGGAGCGAGACGGATCCACGACCGATGGCTGCCACTCATGAGGGCCAACTTCGTGGGCGGGCCGAACCCGGTCCCGGTGAAGGCCGCGCTGGCGATGCTCGGCCAGATCGCCGACGTCGTCAGGCTGCCGCTTCTTCCGCTCGAGGAAGGACACCGCTCCCGCTTGCGCGCGGTTCTCGAGGCGACCGGTCTGCTTCAGGCGGCCGAAGTTGTGGCGACGGACTCTCCCGCACGAGCAGAGTTCGCGGCGGCCGCGGGAGGAGCGCCGCGCCGAACCGCCGCTCGGGCCCGCGCGTGAGCGGCGACCGCGCTGCGGCAGGCATACTGGCCGACCTGGACGCAGGGCGAGTGAGAGCCGCCAGCCCCGACGCCGATGCCCCCGGCGGCTGGCGCGTGGATCCGGCCGTGCAGTCGGCGATTCTCGGGCTCTTCGCCGACCGCGAGACCCGGACCTGGGATCTCGACGGCGCGTTCCGTTTCCGCGATCGCGTCGGGTTGCCGGTCAAGGGCCTCGTGGACTCGCCCGAAGCCCTGGCCGCCCTGGCAACCGGAAAGCCGTGGCGCGTCGTCCCGGGTGGGACGTCGGTTCGCGGCGGCGTCTACCTGGCGCCGGGCGTGACCATCATGCCGCCCTCGTACATCAACATCGGGGCCTGGGTCGGAGAGGGCACCATCGTCGACTCGCACGTACTGGTGGGCTCGTGCGCCCAGATCGGGTCGCGCGTCCACCTCTCGGCTGGGGTCCAGATCGGGGGTGTCCTCGAACCGCCCGGCCGACGTCCCGTCATCGTCGAGGACGAGGTCTTCGTCGGCGCGCAGGCCGCTCTCCTGGAGGGCGTCCTGGTAAGGCGCGGCGCAGTCGTCGCAGCCGGCGTCATCCTGACCGGCACCAGCCGCCTCTACGACCTGGTCGATGATCGTGTCATAGCCGGCACGCTGGAGGAGCCGCTGGCCGTCCCGGCCGGAGCCGTCGTCGCCCCTGGCGTTCGCCGTGTGAGCGGCGAGTTCGCGGCTGCTCACGGCCTGGCCCTCGCCGCAGCGATCGTCGTCAAATACCGCGACGAGCGCACCGACGCCCGGGTGGCCCTCGAGGAGGCGCTGCGGTGACCGGCACATCCACCCGCGGATCCGCCGGCAGCGGCGGCCGCGGCATCGACGGCATCCTGGACGCGGGGCTGTTGGCCGGCCTCTCACCCGCAGCCCTGGCCGAGGAATTCGGCACTCCCTTCTACGTGTACGACCTCGACATGATCGGCCGGCGCGTAGAAGCCCTGCGGGATATTCTGCCGCGCGGCTTCCGGATCGCCTTCGCCGTGAAGGCCAATCCGTCGCTAGCGGTCTTGGCCCACCTCCGCCGCTGTGGCGTCGGCGCCGATGTGGCCTCGGGCGGCGAGCTCGCCACCGTCCTTCGAGCCGGCTTCGACCCGGCGGTCGTCGCCATGACCGGGCCCGGAAAGCGCGACGAGGAACTGGCAGCCGCGGTCGCGGCCGAGATCGGCGTCGTCACGGTCGAATCGCCGGGCGAGCTTCGCCGCCTGGAGGAGATCGCCGCCCGAGCCGGCCGCCGGCAACCGATTCTCCTCCGGCTGGCCGTGGCCGAAGACGCTCGCCTGGAAACCGTTCGACTCGTCGGCGGCGTCGACGGCAAGTTCGGTATGCCGCTCCCGACTCTCATCAAGGCGGCCCGGGCGGCGGCGAGCTCGGAGCATGTGAGGCTGTTGGGCGTGCACGCCTTCGGCGCGTCAAACCTGCGCGACGCCGAGCAGCTGGCCGACCACGTCGCCGGGCTCGTGGAAGTCGGCCGGCAGGTGGCCGCCGAGACGGGCACACCCCTCCGGCTGGTGGACGCGGGTGGTGGCCTCGGCATCCCGTATGCCCATAGCGAGCATCCGCTCGATCTGACAAGGCTCGGAAGGCGACTGACCGCGTTACGAGCGCAGTGGTACGCCGACCCGGCTCTGCGCCGGATGGAGGTTCTCCTCGAACCCGGCCGATTCCTGGTCGGGCCGGCGGGCGCGTACGTGGCGCGGGTCGTGGACGTCAAGGGGCCGGACTCGGCGCTGGTGGCAATACTGGACGGCGGGATCAACCATCTCGTTCGGCCGGCCCTGGTTCGGACCGAGCACCGGCTGGCCGTCCTGTCGACCGACGCCGTCCGAGCGCTGGCCAGCACCACGGTGGCCGGCCCTCTGTGTACGGGCCTCGACGTCTTCACGACTGGGGCGATGCTGCTGCGGCCGCGGGTCGGCGATCTCGTGGCCGTGCTCGACGCCGGAGCCTACGGGTTCACCGAGTCGATGCCGTTCTTCCTGTCACACCCCACGGCCGCCGAAGTCGCCGTCCTCAACGGTCAAGCTCAACTCATCCGGCCGCGTATCACGCCCGCCGAGCTGCTCGATCGCCAGGTCGATCCGGATTGGTAGTCGGACGGGGTAGCCGCTGAGCGGGCCGCGCGCCCGGCGGCGAGCGGGCGGAAGCTCAGTAGCTCGCCTCGTCCAATCGAACCTTGCCCTTGAACTTCCAGTAGATGAAGCTCGTGTAGGCCAGCACGATCGGCATGCCGATCAGCGCAACGATCAGCATGATCGTGAGGGCCGTATCCGATGAATGGGCGTTGTCGACGGTCAGGCTCCGAGCCGCGTTCACGGCTGGAAGCAGGTTCGGGTACAGCGCGGTGCCGGCCGTGGCCGCGAGGCATACGACCGCCAGGCTGGAGAAGAGGAACGCCCGGCCGTCTTGCTTGAACCGGATCGCCAGGAGCACGTAGAAAAGGAGGTTGGCCGTCAGAAACGGACCGACCCAAGCCAGCGGGTTGCCGAAGTTGTCGAAGACGCGCGGGGCGTCGGCTCGGGCAATCGTCGTGGCGCCGATCCAGGCGACGAGAACCAGGACGACGGACGCTACTCGGGCCCACCGCGCCCGACTCTGAAGCGCACCTTCCGTCTTGAGCACGAGCCAGGACGACCCTTGCAGGACCGCCACTCCCAGGCTCAGCACGCCGACCAAAAGCGCGAACGGGTTGAGCAAACCGACCAGGCCGCCGCGGTAAGCGCCGTCGGGGTCGATCGCGATGCCGCGGAGCACGTTGCCCAGGGCGATGCCGAACAACACCGCCGCCAGCGCCGACCCGACCGAGAAGCCGACATCCCAGCCGAAGCGCCAGATCCTGGCCGTTTCCATGCTGCGGAACTCGATCGAGACGGCCCGCAGGATCAGGGCCCCGAGAAGCAGCACCATGGCGAGATAGAACCCGGAGAAGACGGTCGCGTAGACGAGCGGGAAGGCGGCGAACAGGGCGCCGGCCCCGGTGATCAGCCAGACCTCGTTTCCGTCCCAGACGGGGCCAATGGCATTCAGGACCTGCCGCCGCTCGGTATCGTTTCGAGCGACGATCAGGTGAAGTGCCCCCGCCCCGAGGTCGAAGCCGTCGAGAATCGCGTAGCCGGTAAGAAGGAAGCCGACAAGGACGAACCAGACGGTCGACAGTTGCATCTCAGCGTCCTCCCTGGTCCCTGGCCGCCGGTTCCGATGGAGAGGAATCGGCCATCGGCGTCGGCCCTGAAGTCGCCGGAGCTACCTCTGCGCCAGTCTCCGGTCCATGCCGGATCTCCCTCGTCAGGCCGTAGATCCACAGGAAGAACAGCAGGGCGTACAGCAGCAGGATGGCGACGAGCGAGATGGACACGTCGCTCGCCGAGACCGAAGGGGACGTGCCCGCCGAGACCATCATCAAACCCTGGACTATCCATGGCTGGCGGCCCACTTCCGCCGTCATCCATCCCAGCTCGGTGGCGATGATCGGCGCCGGTATCGCCAGGACGGCGAGCCACAGCCACCAGCGTTGCCGCTCGATGGAGCGGCGCCACAGGAAGAACACTCCGAGGAGCATCAGCAGCATCATCACCGCCCCGAGGCCGACCATCAGGTGGAAGCCCAGGAAGGTCGCGGCCACGGGTGGCCAGAGCGACGGGTCAACCTGGTCGAGCCCCTTGATCAGGCCGTTCGGGTTGAGATCGGACATCGCGCTGAGGCCGTAGGGGATCGAGATTCCGAGTCCGGTGCCACCCACGCAGTTCTGGTTGGGGGGAACGGCGATGATGTCGAGCGAGACGCCGGTCGCGGTCGTGCAGACGCCCTCCATGGCAGCGAACTTGACGGGTTGGTTGGCCTGCACCTCACGCGTCTGGAAATCGCCGGTGGCGAACATTCCGCCCGCGCCCAGGAAGGCCACCACCATGCTCAGCCGTAGTGCAAACGATGTCACGTCGGAGGCACGTCCGCGCAGGATGTACCAGGCGCAAATCCCCATCAGGAAGAACGAACCGACGACCCAGCAAGCCGTGACCGTGTGGAAGAAGCGCAGCAGCGTGGAGGGATTGAAGACCGCCTGGAAGAAATCGACGAGCTGAGCCTTCTGCACGCCGTTCGCGTCGGTGACGATCTTGAAGCCGGCGGGGGTCTGCATCCACGAGTTGGCGACCAGGATCCAGAAGGCCGAAAGCGTCGTGCCGGCAAAGACGAGGAGCCCGGCAATCCACCGAACGGTCGAGCCGACCCGATCTCGTCCGAAAAGAACGATGCCGACGAAGGCCGACTCGAGGAAGAAGGCGAAGATGCCCTCGGCCGCCAGCGGAACGCCGAAGATGTCGCCGACGAACCCGGAGAAGCGTGACCAGTTCGTCCCGAACTGGAACTCCATGACGATTCCGCTGACGACGCCGATGACGAAGGTGACGGCGAACAGCTTGGCCAGGAAGACGGAAAGACGGTCGTAGACGTCGCGCCTTGTCCACCACCGCAGCGTCTCGACGATGGCAATCAGCCCGGCGAGACCGATGGTGACGGCCGGGAACACGAAGTGGAAGCTGATCGTCAGGGCAAACTGCAGGCGATCCAGCTGAACGACGTCCAACGGGCACTCTCCTCGGACAACAAACGGCTCCGCCGGCAACCTCTCCCCGCCGACTGGAGCGCCAGTCGATGGCAGCGGCCGTGACGAGCCACGACTGCCCGTCAATGTCAAGACTTCACACAATCTTAGCCCAAGCGGTGATCGGAATGAAGTCGGTGGCGCAGTCCGGGACGGAAACGGCACTGCCGGCACCGACCTCACGACCGGCGACGAGGACCCTGCCGTTGGATGGCGGGACGGCCGAGGGCCGCGGCTTCGGGCCGGCCGCTCCATCCGATCGCGCATCGCGCTGGCTGGGACTTCGAGCGCGTGGGTCGCATTCGTGCTACAACCGCGCGGTGACCAGCTTCCGCCAACGACTCCACTTCCGCCAATGGCTCCACCCGGCATGGCTCCAACGCCGCCTTGCGGCCGGATCGCGGACGGCCCCCGTCCTCGTCCTGGGCGTCATCGTGATCGCGATCCTGGCGGGCGGGCTGCTCCTCGGTTCCGTGCTGGCCGCGGGCGGCGGTCCCACGGCATCCCCTGGCGTCCTACCTGGAAGCGCCACGCCTTCGGCCTCGGCCAGCTCGTCCGATCCCGCTCCGTCGCCGTCCCCGTCGCCTTCGCCCAGCGCGACCCCGGCCGCTCCAACCGTGGGTCCAAGCCCGACGCCTCCCTTGAGCGGATATGTCTGGCCGCTGCCCAACGGCCGCGTCACGCTCCCGTTCGGGCCGACATCCTGGGGCGAACTGGTCGTCAACGGCCAGCTCTTCCACGATGGAGTGGACATGTCGACGACGTGCGGAGACCAGGTCCACGCGGCCCACGACGGCGTGGTCCTGGCAGCCAGCCGCCATTACGACGACTACATGGGCTGGGTCGGAGACCTGACGCCTTACTACCACCTGCTCGACACGAAGGGCTGGTGGAACAGTCTCCCAATCGTGATCGTCATAGACGACCTCAACGGCTACAGGAGCATCTACGCGCACGAATCCCTGGTCGCCGTCAAGCCAGGCCAGTACGTGACGGCCGGCGAGGTCATCGGCTACGAGGGGGCCACGGGCCACGCGACCGGGTGCCACGTCCACTTCGGCCTGTTCAGCCCGACCGAAACTGCGACCTTCCAGCTCGAGCCGTCGATCGTCAAACGGGATCTGCTGCCTGCCTACGAGATCGCCCGCATCAACCCGCTGCTGGTCCTGCCGTTCCGCTGCGACATCGAGGAGATGCGAGCCCTGCGCCCGGCCGAGGCGGCCGCGTGCCCCGTCCTGCCGACGCCGGTGCCCGCCGCGAAGCCAACGGCGACGACCAGGCCGACCGTCCTGCCGACCTCTTCGCTGACGGCCCAGCCCTCGGGAACTGCGGCGGCATCCCCGACGGGCTAGTCTCAGCCCGATCAAACTCCCGACCCGGCGGGTCGCCCCGACCAGGCCCTCCCCGCCTACTCCGCGCGCCGGTACCTCCGGGCTACGAGCGCGTAGGCCGGCAATCTGGTCAGCGCAGCACTGAGGAGCGCGGCCGGCGCGCCATCCCGGCCGACGACCGCCAGCAGCGAATCCGTGGCCGTGGCTTCGGCCGGGCGGGCGTCGATCTCGGCCAGGTCTGCGGTCACCCTGCCGGGCTCTTCCGGGCCGAGCGCCGCCTTCACCTCTGCCTGCACCGCCGCGCGTTCAGCGGCCTCGTAGGTTCGCCTCAACTCGGCTTCGGCCCGCCAGCGCGGCCGCCGCAGGAGGATGGCCAGCCAAGCTCGGCCGACGCCGGGAGTGACCGTCCCATCGCCTGGCATGGGTCGGTCGGACAGTGCCTCGCCGCGGGCCCACAGCGCGGCCTGGTGAAGCAGGGCGTACTCGTCGAGGTCGGCGTAGTGACCCAGGTCGTCGGCCGGCGAGCCGTCGCCGAAGATCGCCTCGATGCTGGGCCTGAAAACCTCTGCCATGTCGAGGTCGATCGCCCGGACGGATCGATGGTAGTAGATCTGCTGGTACATGAAGAGGCGGGCGGTGAGGAACATCTCGAGCGCGCCGAGGCCGGGCTCGTAGAGGGAGAGTCCGTCCGGTCCCACGAAGCTGTAACGGCGCAGCCGCTCGACGTCGACCGGTCCGGCAGAAACCCCGATGAGGTACGCGTCACGGCGCACGTAGTCGAGGTTGTCGACCGTGAAGACGCCCGACAGCAGCGGCTGGAGCCAGCGCAGCCAGCGCGGCATCGATGGGTCGGCGAGTGGTGGCTTCGAGATCAGGAACGATAGCCAGCGTGGGTCGATCGATTCGTCGGAGCGCAGTGCGTCGCGCTCGGGAACGAGGCCGGGCGCCCGCCGGATGGCCCGGATCAGCTCACCCAACTCACGTTCGATGATCAGTTGGGAGAGATCTTCGTGAGTGAGGCTCTTGTGCCTCCGGCGCGGGTCCGCCGGCGCGGGGAAGTGGCACAGGACGTGCTCGTCGAAGAAGTGCGCAAACGGCCCGTGGCCGACGTCGTGAAGAAGTCCGGCCAGCCGCATTGTCTCGACGACCAGGCCCTCGGAGGGCGGCGGGGTCCTCGGCTCGGCGACGGCCGGCTCGGCAGCAGCCAGAGCGGCCCGAAGGCTCGGGCACAGGTGCCGGGCCCAGAGCCCGGCTTCGTGCATGACCCCGAGGCTGTGGGTGAAGCGGCTGTGCTCTGCCGTGGGGAAGACCCAGCGCGCACTCTGGAGCTGGCTGATGCGCCGCATCCGCTGCAACCACGCCGAGTCGAGCAGGTCGCCCTCCGCCGCTTCTTCCGGGGCCAGTCCCAGCTTGCGAGCCCGGTCGGGCGTGAGCCTTTTGGTCAACTCTATGTAGCCGTGAATCGGGTCGCTGACCAGGTTCACGGCCCACATCTGCGGGTGAGCCAGGGCGGTTGACGGCGTCCGTGCGCCCTCGCTACCGGCCGACTTCAGCGTCTCGTCCTGCATCGTGCAAGCCTATCCGAGTCGAGCCCCAGGGAGAGTGTCACGGGGCGGGAATCGCAAACGTCCGGAGTCGCCACTCAATACCTCTCGGCGGCCTTGCGGTAAGTAGCCGCGACTTCGGCGCGCAACTCGGGCGGAGCGATGACTTCGACCTGGGCGCCCCACTGCAGGATCCAGCGCCGGATCTCGATGGTGCCCGGTACGCGCACTCGCCAGACCAGGGATCCGTCGGCCTCGCGCGTCACCTGCTCCGTCGGGTGCCAGGTCGTCTCGGCCACCAGGCCCGCGATCTCGGCGTCGAAACGCAGCTCGACCTCCACCTCCTCCTGGTCAGCGATGACGCCCCAGGCCCGGTCGAGACCCTCCTGCACCACCGCTGGATCGGGCGGATCGAACGTTTCGGGAGTCAGCGACATCTCCAGGATTCGCTGTAGCTTGAAAGTCCTCGTGGCCGCGCGAGACTCGTCGAATCCGATCAGGTAGAGCGCGCGAGTAGTCGCCGAGGCTTCCAGCAGATACGGGTGGACACGCGACCTGCGCGGCGGCCGGCCGGGACTGTAGGTGGCCGGGTCGTAGGCGATCTCCACGACCCGGCGCTCGGCCCAGGCCCGGGCCAGCAGTCGAAGATGGCGAGCCATCCGCTCGTCCGGTGGACGGCCCGCGAGCACGTCGATCGTCCGCTCAAGGTGTCGGGCTACCACCGGCGGCAGGATCTCGGCCAGCTTCTGGAAAGCGGCGCCCGTGTCCGGGTCGTAGCGATCGGCGAACTGCACGGTGAGGCGCGCCGCGAAGAAGAAGGCGACGGCCTCGTCGAGCGTGAGGCGCAGGGGCGGCAGGAAGGCGCCCTCGACGATCCCCCACCGGCCGGCCTCGCTCCACAGGGGAATGCCGATCTCGCCTTCGAGCGCCCGCAGGTCGCGGTAGACGGTGCGACGCGACATGGATACGAAGCCGGCGATCGCGTCGACGGTCGCGCCCTCAGGATGGGCCGCCAGGTATCGAAGAACCCGGTAGAAGCGGGCGAGTCGATCGCGTTTCGCCGCGTCGAACGAGTCCGCCGGGTACGTCACCGCGGCTCGATCAGGTTCGGGGCGGCGAGATCGAGACGGGGGCGCCTCGATCTGTCACGGTCATTTTCACCCAGACCGTGGCCAGCAATCCATGGGGCAGGATGCCCTCCGGGTTGCCGTTGAGGGTGCCGGAGACCATGCCAACCTCGCCGTCCCCGAATACCCAGAAGTCGAGCTCGCCTCGCCATGCTGCCAGCGACGTTGAGCCGGCCAGCCAGCCGACCTGAGGGAACGATGCCGCGAACGTTGGGCCGTCCACGGCAACCCGGCAGTGCCGCGCCGGAGCGCCGTCCACGTATTCCAGGCCTCGGTCCTCGGCCGTCGCCCGGTTCGCCGGCGCCAGCGCATCCGCGAGGACGGTGACGTCGAGCTCCTGGCGATCGATCGCCCCGGGTCGCACGACCGTCCAGCTTTTGCCGGGCGAAAGCGTCCAGGCCGACGAGCCGATTCTCACTGCCCCGTATTCACCGAAAAGGTCGCTCCGCACGACCTGGGCCGACCAGGACAGGTCCGAGCCGGATCGACTGCCGGACAGGTTTACCGTTCCTGCGGATCGGCCGTCCACATCGGCCCAGAGATCTATCTCCAGGCTCCCGGTGTCGGCGGTGACGAGGGCGCGGTTGCATTCGGGCGGAGTGAGGTTCGCTGCGGTCGGGCCGAACTTCGAGTGCGCGGCCGGCATGTTGCTCAGCGCCGCGTTGTCGGCAAGGCTGACGCCGGCGAATATTCCCCCGATGATCGAGGTGGCCGCAAGGGCGAATGCGATCGAGGCCGCAAGGCGCCGCTTGCCGATGCCCGCCTCTGGGATGAGTTGCCGGCCGATCCCGAGCCCGGCGAAGAGACTCGTGGCCAGAAGCGCGAGGGCCCAGGGGTAGATGACCTCGAGCGATGGAAGGAGCGGTTCCGTGCCGCCCTGGATGATCTGGCCGGCCACCGCGGCGATGGACGGCAGCAGCAGCAGGCCGGCGACCAGGCCCAACCAGAATACCCCTGCGGCACCTCGATCGCTGCGAACCAGCGGCGGCCAGACAATCGCGGCCACGCTGACCAGCATAGGCAGGGACGCCGCCGCGCCGACCAGCAGGTCGACGGGACCGCCCGGACGATAGGCAATCAGGACGACGCCGCCGCCCGCGGCCCACAGCACGGTGAGGGCGACGGCGAGGAGCCTCAGTTCGAACTCGCGGACACGCACGAGTTCAGTCTAGCGAGCCGGGCCGGGGGTCGATTTCGGGCACCGGCAAACCGACGGCCGGCCGAGAGAAACCGAGCTTTGGCGAGGTCTCGGCCATCGCCTCAACCGCGGCGGTATCATCAACCCCTATGGCCGCACCACTCGTCACTCTGACCTCCGACTTCGGCTTGACCGACCCCTCAGTCGCCATTTGCAAGGGCACAATACTCGGCATCGTCCCCGACGCGCGGATGCTCGACATCAGCCACGGAGTCACTCGCTACGCCATTGCCGAGGGCGCGGCGCTCCTGTGGGCCGCCCTGCCGCACATGCCGATCGGTGTCCATATGGCAGTGGTCGATCCGGGCGTGGGGACGAACCGGCGACCGCTGGCCCTGCGAACCGGTCGCGGGGACTTCCTGGTGGGTCCCGACAACGGCCTGCTGCTGTCGGCCGCGGATCGGCTGGGCGGCGTGGTGGTTGCTCACCTGCTGGCCAACCCCACCTACCGCCTGCCTGAGGTCGGTCGGACCTTTCACGCTCGCGACGTGTTCGCGCCGGCCGCCGGGCATCTCGCCGCCGGCATCCCGATCGAGGCACTCGGCCCGGCACTTGCGTTGGCGTCGCTGGTCCGACTCGACCTGCCTGAGCCGCGATCAGCCGGTGGCGCCCTTGAGGCAAGCGTGGCCTTCATAGATGCCTTCGGCAGCGCCCAGCTCCTGGCCGAGATCGGCGACCTGGAAGCTGCCCTTGGGCCGGTCGCCTTCGGCGATGCGCTGGCGATCTCTGCGGCCGACGGCCGCGCTCTCGGCGCCGGCGGATCTATCGAACTGCACTGGCGGCGAACCTACGGAGAGGCGGCGGCCGGGGAGCCGCTCCTGTGCGTCGACTCATACGGGCGCCTGTCCGTGGCCGTGAACCTCGGGGATGCAGCTGCTAGATTCGCTCTGGCGGTGGACCGGAGGCTGGGCATCCGGCGCCGTTGATGGCGTTGAGGTCGGACGACTGGCAAGACGGTGGGCGCGTCGGGCCGACTCCGACCGGCCACCACCAGAACGACGGCCTCGGCGCCACGAGCACCGAGCGTCGCGGCCGCTCGGACCTTGCGACAGCTCGGACCTGCCGTGCCTCCGCTCGGTGGCCGACTTAGCCGGGCCAAGCGAAATGCCCGAAGGAACCGACTCGCTGCGTGAGCGTTGGTAGCATCGATGCCGCCGGCAGACGCTCGCCCCTCCGGGCGACAAGCACGCTGGACGCACGTCCAGGACGGGACCGGACGACGCCCGGGCGTTATCGACTTTGGGAAGCGGTGCGACCGATTCCAGATCGCCAGGCCGACAATCCCGCGACGAATCTCCGAAAGCCTGCCCTATGCGCCCGTTCCGGCCTCGAACTCGAGCCGCGGCTCGATCCCGGAAGCCCCGGCGGCGCGCGTCCACGACGCCTCGGCCAGCGGCGCGACGAAGGCATTGGACAGCATCCGCAGCGTCCGGGGCGAGACCCGGAAGACGGCCGTGTCGGTGCCGGCCGCGGCCCAGACCCACTGGTAGGCGCACAGATCCTGGTCCATCAGGATCCGCACCTCGCGGCCGTGTCCAAACGGCGGGATGCCGCCAATCGAGTAACCGGTGAGATCTCGCGCCTCTCGGGCGCTGGCCCGTCGAATGGCGAACTCGCCGGTGACCGCGGCCAGCAAAGCGGGATCGACCCGGTCCTCCCCCGAGACGAGGCACACGACCGGGATCAGCCGGCCGTCTGGGCGCGGAGCCACGAAGACCAGGGATTTCACGATCTGACCGAGCTCGGCATCGACGGCCGCGGCGGCTTCGGCAGCGGTGTGCGTCGTGGCGGGCATGAGCCGAATGTCGAGCGCGACTCCCTTGCGAGACGCCACCTCGACGACCCGTTGAATTGCCGGATGCAGGTGATCGGTCACGTCCGAATAGTCCGCCAGGCGCTCGATTTGGTTCCTTTGAAGATGTAGCCCGGTGCTTACGGTGGAACGGTCCCAGCCCGCAGTCCCTTGAGTAGATGACCACGATCCGGCGCTGACGTCATTCCCTACCTAGTATTCGACGGGGGAGCACTTTTGGATGCATCGAACCGAACAAAGTTTCGACCCGCCTGCGAGAAATCTCGCTTTTCGCACCATCTTCGCCGACTTCCGCGAGACGTGGGGTGGACCGTCGGTCCCGGTGCGGACGATTTCCCGGGCAGACCGATCTGATCGGCTCGCCAGGGTCGGCCCGTAGGTGTAGAGTCGAGGGACAACAGAAGACGGACAGGGGAGCGCCGAGGAGGCGCTGAGAGTGCGGAATGGGTCCGCAGACCCTTGGAACCTGATCCGGGTCATGCCGGCGCAGGGAGTTCAGATCGGCGCACCTCTGTCGAGTCGATGGAGGTGCTTTTGTCGAGTGCAGCTCGCGCCGCGAAGCGGGCGCTGGTGGTGGCCGACGGCGACGTGCCGAGCCTCGGGGCGCTCGATTCGGCCTGGCCGGGCTGGGATCGCGGCGTCGATCTGGTGGTCGCAGCGGACGGCGGCTGGGACAAGGCGGAGGGTCTCGGCCTTCGGCCGGACCTGCTCGTAGGCGACGCCGATTCGCTGCCTGAAGAACGGTTCCTCGCGCTGGCCGCCGATGGCGTGGCCATCGAACGGTCGCCCACGACGAAGGACGAGTCGGACGCGGAGCTGGCGATGCTCGCCGCTCTCCGGCGCGGGGCGACCCAGATCACGGTCCTCGGGGCCCTGGGCGGCAAGCGCTTCGACCACACCATCGCCAACGTTGGCCTGCTCGGCCTCCCGGCGCCCGACGACGCCGATGTCGAGTTGCTGGACGGAAGTACGAGGGTTCGCCTGCTCCGCGCCCCGGCCTCAGACGGGCAGATCGCGCGCTGCAGCCTGGCCGGATCGACGGACGACCTCGTCTCGCTGCTGCCCGTCGGTGAACCGGCCCTGGGGGTCACGACCGACGGTCTGCTCTACTCGCTCAGGGAAGAAGATCTGCTGCCTGGGCCGGCCCGAGGCCTGTCGAATGTTCGGGTTGCCGCCGACGCGAGCGTCACACTCCGCGGCGGACGACTGCTGGTGATCGAGACGAGAGCCGTGAGTTCGAACGTGGAGGCGACTTAGCGTGGGCACGGATATTTCGGCCGGTGGAGCTCCTGAGTCGGCCCGCTGGCGGACCGTCGACATCGTCGTCGTGGCCCTCCTGGCAACGGCGTTCGGCGTCGTGTTCTTCGTCTGGAACAACTACGTCTGGGTTTGGGCCAGCGGAGCAGGCTTCCAGGCGGCCTCTCTCGTCACCGGCGCATGGTTGCTTCCGGCGATCGTATGTCCGCTCGTCGTCCGAAAGCCCGGTGCGGCTCTGTTCGGGGAATTGGTCGCCGCTTTCGTCGCGATGCTGCTGGGCAACGCCTGGGGCATGGATAGTCTCCTCTCCGGGGTGCTCCAGGGAACGGGCGCCGAGCTCGTGTTCGCGTTCGCTCTCTATCGCAGATGGGGTCCGGTTTCGGCGGTCCTAGCCAGCTTAGGGGCCGGCATCGGTGAGGCGATCCACGACACGGCGATCAGCTACGCGGCCTACGACGTGCCCTATCGCGCCGTCATCGCAGGCGCAGAGATCCTGTCGGCCGTGCTCATCGCCGGAGCTGGGAGCTGGCTGCTGGTTCGGGCGCTTCGGCGCACCGGCGCACTCGACGCTTTCGCGGTCGGCGAGTGACCGACCCGCCCGGGCCGGTCGCCATCGAGGCGCAGGGTTTCGGCTGGACGTATGCGGGTCGATCGCGGCCGGCTCTCCAGGGACTGACCTTCCGGGTTGAACCGGGGCGCGTCCTGCTCGTCCTGGGCCCGTCGGGCTCGGGCAAGAGCACCCTCGCCCGGGCCCTGGCCGGGCTCGTGCCACATACGTTGCCCGGCCGCTGGGGGGGCAGCCTGCGCGTCGGCGAGATGGACGTGGCAACCACGCCGGCCCGCTTCCTCGGCGAGCGCGTCGGACTGGTATTTCAGGACCCGGACAGCCAGCTCGTCATGGCCCGCGTCGAAGACGAGGTCGCCTTCGGCCTCGAGAATCGAGGCTGGCCTCGCTCGTCGATGACGGCGCGGGTGCCCGATGCGCTGGCTCAAGTCGGACTGGCGGGGTTCGAACGCAGGGACACTGCCACCTTGTCCGGCGGGGAGAAGCAGCGCCTCGCGACTGCAGACGTCCTTGCGGCGGGACCCTTGCTGCTCGTCTTCGACGAGCCCACGGCTAACCTCGATCCGCCGGGGATGTACGCGACGCTGGCTCGACTGGCCGAACTGGCGCGGCGACGAGAGCACACGATCGTCCTGATCGAACATCGCCTGGAGGCGGCGCTGCCGCTCGCCGACGACGTCCTGCTCATCGACGAGGATGGGCGCCAGCTCGCCTTCGCCCCGGCCGACTCGGTGGGGCCGGAGGCGGTGGACATGCTGGAGCGGAGTGGAGCCTGGGTCCCGCAAGCGTGGCGCCGGGAACGCGACCCGATCCAGTCGGCAGCTGGGGACCAGGCCGCAGGCTCCGGGGCGCGGGTTCTGCGAGCCTCGGAGGTTCGGCTCGACTACCCGGCCGGCGAAACCGGGGCCCGCCGGGCACTCGACGGCGTTTCCTTGCAGGTCCAATCCGGTGAGCGGGTCGCCCTGGTCGGGCCGAACGGCGCAGGCAAGTCGAGCCTGCTCTTCGCCCTGGCCGGCCTGCGCCGGCCCGATGGGGGCACGATAAGGCTCAGGACTCTCCCACGCGGAGGCGGAGACGTGGAGCAGTGGCGCGACCCCGCGCGACTGCCGGCGGGCGAGGTTGCCGACCAGGTCGGGATCGTCTTCCAGGACCCGGAGCTCGGTTTTGTCGCCAGGACCGCCCGCGGCGAGGTCGGGGCAAGCGACGCTGCCGCCCGGCGTCCGCGGCCGCGGCGAGGCCACGGCGAAGGGCCCCGTCTGCTCGGGTCGGATGCGGTCCTCGCCCGATTCGGCCTCGTCAACCTGGCCTCCGAGGACCCGTTTCGCCTGAGCCAGGGTGAGCAGCGGAGACTGAGCCTGGCGGCCCTTGCGTTGCGGCCGCCGGCGATACTCCTGCTGGACGAGCCGACGTTCGGCCTGGACAGGCGTGGGACGGGCGCCGTGTTCCGTCTCCTGGACGAGCTTCGTGCGACCGGCCAGGCGCAGATCCTGGCGACACATGACCCTCGACTGCTGCCTGCCTGCGATCGAGTGATCGCCTTCGATCAGGGCCGCAAGGTCTTCGATGGAACGCCGGACATCTTCCTGGCCGCGCCCCCCTATTCGCCCGCGGGGCCCTGGCGGAATGGTTCGGCCGATGTTCCCCGGACCGGGGGCCGATCGAGCCTGGGATTCCCTCGATGAGCCTGCTGCCGGCGCCCATCGCCCCCGTGCGCCAGGCGTTCCTGACAAGAGTCACGCCGGCCGCCCGCCTGGTCGCCGGGTTCGTGTGGCTTGTCGCGGCCGTGGCAACTCTGGATCCGGTGGTGCCCGCCAGGCTGGCTGTCGCCGCGATCCTGGCCCTGGTCCTCTGGTCGGGCCTGCCTCTGCGGCGCATCCCCGGTCGAATGGCCCCGCTTGGCTTCGCCATCCTGAGCCTCACCGTCTTCTCGATCCTGCTCGCGGGATCGAATGCCGACCGAAGCCTCGCGGCGGTCATAGAGCTGGGCTCCGTCCGGGTGACCGGCCCCGCGATCGCTGCCGGCCTCGCCATCGGCCTGCGTGTAGTCGTAATCGGCTTGACGACGTTGCTGGTCGTCGGCCCGTCGGACCCCACACGTCTGGCCGATTCGCTGGTCCAGCAGTGGCACGTCCCGGATCGATTCGCTTACGGCTCGCTGGCCGCTCTGCGCGTGGCCCCTTTCATGGCCGGCGACTGGGTCGTGGTCGGCGCCGCGCGCCGGTTGCGCGGCCTCCAACGTCGCAGCCTGATTGGCCGCATCCGTGACGCCGGCGATCGAATCCTGGTGATGCTGGTCTCGGCGATACGGCGGGCCGAGCGCCTGGCCCTGGCCATGGACGCCCGCGGTTTCGACAGCGGCATCCGGCGGACCCACTTCCGCGAGCTCCGCGTCACCTGGCGAGATTGGCTGACGGTGGCCTTCGCTCTCGCCGTCGCGGTTGCCGCAATCGCCCTGCCCCGCTGAGGCCGTCCCGACGCCGCTGCGCTAGCCTTTGGGCATGAGCGCTTTGGCGAAGGTGGGAGAGCTCGCCCCCGATTTCGAGCTCCCCGACGATCGGGGCAGGCGCCATCGCCTGTCCGACCGTCGGGGCCATTTCACGGTCGTCTACTTCTATCCCGGCGACGACACTCCAAACTGCACCAAGGAAGCGTGCTCGTTCCGCGACAACGATGCCGCGTTCAGGGAATTCGACGCGGAAGTCTGGGGCCTGAGCCCGCAGGGCCCCGCCAGCAAGGCCGCGTTTCGGGCCAAGTACGGGCTGCCCTTCACGCTCCTCGCCGATGAGGATCACGCCGTGGCCGATTCGTACGGTACGTGGGGCGAGAAGACCAGGCTCGGCAAGACGTACATGGACGTCTTACGGTCGAGCTTCCTCGTTGCGCCGGACGGCCGCCTCGCCAAAGTCTGGGCTGCAGTGCAGCCGGAGAACCACGCCATCGAGGTACTCGCGGCTTTGGAGGAGGTCCGCGCCACGCCGGCGTGATCCGGCACGGTCTGCCGCCCTGCCCTCGCTCGGTCCGTGTACAGTGCCGGACACGAAGAGAGGCTCCGCGCGTGGGGGGAGACGAGCGAAGCCTCGGCCGGCATGATAACTCGCGTGGGCAAGTCCCGAAATGGCACCCGGCGGGCACGCGAAGAGGCGCAAACCTGAGCGGTGCCCTCCCACAACCGGGTCGACCGGGCAGTCGAGGCGGACGGATGACGGACGAGAGAGCAAGGGCGCATACGTGGCGACCGCGCCGATTCATGGTCGTCGTCGGCCATCCGGACGACGCCGACTTTGGGCCCGCGGGTACGGCAGCGGCCTGGATCGACGCGGGCGCAGAGGGCTGGCTAGTCTGCTGCACCTCCGGTGACGCCGGCGGCGAAGACCCCTATCTCGATCCGTTGGAGCTGGCCCGGGCACGCGAGGCAGAGCAGCGCCAGGCAGCCAGAATCGTCGGCTATGCCGGCGTTTCTTTCCTCCACCAACCCGACGGGAACCTCGCCAACGACCTGCCGCTGCGCGAGTTGCTCGTCAGGGAGATCCGGACGTTCAAGCCGGATGCGGTCCTGTGCGGCGATCCCGAAGTCGTGCTTCATGGCGGCGGTGGGGTTAACCACGCGGACCATCGAGCCGCCGCGATGGCGGCCGTCGATGCCGTCTACCCCGCCGCGCGCAACCCGATGGCGTTCCCGTGGCTGGCCCGGAACGGCCTCGCGGCCCACCGCGTACGCCGGTTGTACCTGATGTGGTCGAACCAGCCCGACGTGTGGATCGACGTCACCGCGACGGCCGACCGCAAGATCGAGGCTCTTCGGTCGCATGCCAGCCAGCTCCACGACCCGGAGACGGTCTTCGATCGAGTGCGCGGCCGACTCGGGGAGCAGGGCGCGGGCATCGGCGTTGCTGCGGCTGAAGGCTATCGCCTTGTCGTGCTCGAGCCGGATCCCGACGAGGACGCCGAAAGCCCGGAAGCACCGACCTCCGACAGGCCCGGGGATTAGCCCGCCCCGGCCACCGCGTCGGAGCTGCGGCGACGGGTCGCCGCGGTCTCCGGATCCCGCGGCCAGCCCCCTTCAAGAGGTCGTCGACAACAGGAGAGGTCGAACCCTGGGCCAGTCGTTCCAGAGGTCCGCCAGGGACTCCGCCCTTCGGCCCAGGATCCTCACGAGGTCGCCCAGCGTGAGAGCGGGCGCCCTGAGCGCAATGAATGTGTCTCCCGAGACTCGAACTCCGACGAAGAGTTGCGCCGCTTCGCCCGGTCTGGGCCAATAGCGGACCCTTGCCGGCAGGAGCCCGGCTTGACCGACGGCCAGGGCCAGGTCCCATTGCGCCGGCACGCGCCGGTCGGCGAAGCCGCCGAAACCATCGTATCGGAAGCCGAGCACGGCGAGGCCACGCGCGACTTCGCGGGAGTCCTCGGGCGTGAACTGGCTCCAGAACGGTTGTCCTGCCGGGAACTCGAAGCAGGCGTCGTCGATGGCCGCGGCGACGACCGAATCAACGAAGTTCGAGAGCAGCAGCTGCCAGCTGCGCCGAGCCGCTTCGTCGGTGCCAGCCAGCCGATCGACCAGAACGCTCATCGTCGGGCTGTCGCGGCGCATCAACCCAATGATCGCCTGGGGATTCGGGGCACGAAGGTCAATGACCAGCCAGTCGGTCGACGGCCGGCCGTCGTGGGGGTGTGGCCCGGTCTGCGTGGCCGGAGCCGAGGAAGCCGGAGCTGACGCCACCGGCGATTCGAGCAGGGTCTCAGGTATCATCGAGGCCTCGAGCACGTCGGCATCCTCCCCCGTTTCGGAGGCTTCGAAGGCTGCGGTCGCCGCGTGGCAGGCGTCCATTGCGGCCTCGGCCATCGTGGCACTGGCCTCGGCCAGGTCCGACAGCTTTGCCAGCTGTGACAGCAGCGTGTCTTCCGCTTCGCTCTCGTGCCTGATTCGTGCCTGGGCAACGCGGCCCTTCGCGTTGATCTCGTTGATCTCATTCAGCCAGGCGATTGCAGCGGCTTCAACCTGGCCCTGAGTTTGCGCCGCAGCGACACTGGCCCTGAACGATCGATGCGCGTCATCCTTGGCCTGGTGCGTCGCTGCGGGATCGACCGCAGCCTGGGCGAGGGCTACGGCTGCGGCCTGCCCCTCCAGCAACCGCTTGGTCTCCTCAACGCGTGCCGTCGCCGCCTCGGCCTCCTGTCGGGCCATCTCGGCGAATCCGCAGCGTATTTCGACCAGACGACGCCGACCGCCTGCCGGGTCACCAGCTTCGTCACCGGTGAAAACTGGCTTTTCGCCCGCACCGTAGGGACTGCTCGGTTCGACGCTCAAGTGAGAGTCTCCCACCGACCCGAGGCGACGCGGCCCACGGGTCGGCTCTGTCCGCCGCCCGCACCGTCGTCACGAGGCCCGTCAGATCCTGGCTGCCGCTCCGGCCGCGCGCCGACCGCGATTGGTGCGTCGCTCAGGTGTTAGAAGACCGACCAGGAATCCATCTCCATGTTTGCGGACTGCGATCTCGACCCCGGCCTCTGCAGCGACTCGGAGAAGGCGCTGTCGGATCGTGATCGGCTTCTCGTCCGGATCCAGCCGGACCTCAAAGACCTGCTCCGGTCCTTTCAACTGACCGATGAGCCTCTTGAACTGACGCTGCTGCTGCTCTCGTTCGCGAGCAGCGGGGCTCAGCTCGCGCGGCCTCGGGCTTCCTTTATCCATCAGCGCCGGGTCGGCCTTCCGAACTGTGACCATCTGTTTCCTCTTTCCCAGCTCAGGACCGCAATCATCAGGACCGCAATCATGTTGAGTCGCCCGACCTGTGGGGCGGTTGCTCATCGACTATACGCTCTTGGCGTGACGAGATCATGTGTTTCTTCAAGTGGCTCTTCACATCAGCCCCTTTGGAAGTGTGAGCGAGCGAACTCGAACGGCACCGACATCCCGCGCCGGTGAACGATCCGAAGATCCTTGAGCAGTTCGAACGCGACGGTCGGGGCACAAGCCGCGTCAGCGATGCTCCTCCGCCGGATCGACGGTCGGGATATCTTCCGCTTCGGCGTGGTTGCGTCGTGCGACCCACCGTGCGTTTCGGGGGATTCCGTCCTTCCATTCAGAGCGCCCGCCGCGACGCTCCGGGCCCCGCCCGGATAGACTTCGCTAGCGTCCTTCTTGGGCGGACGCCTGGCGTCTCGCAGACGCTCGGCGTCCTTGCTGGACGCCATCGCCCTGAATGGGCCGATCCAGGACGCGTACGGCAGGTGATATCGCTATGAAAGCTGGCGTCGCCAGGGAAACCGCACCCGGAGAGCGCCGCGTCGCGCTGGTTCCGGAGGCGGTCGAGAAGCTGCGAGCCGCCGATCTAAATGTGCTGGTCGAGGGCGGCGCAGGCGCCGAGGCCTCCTTTCCCGACGTCGACTATGCGGAGGCGGGAGCAAGAGTCGTGACAGCCTCAGAGCTCTATTCGCAGTCCGACGTGATTCTTCGAATCCACCGGCCGACGCCGGCCGAGATGAAGCTGTCTCATCCGGACCAGGTCATGATCGGCATGTTCGCCCCGTTGCTCGACCCCCAGGCGATGGCTGAACTTGCCAGCCTGGGCGTGACGGCCATCAGCCTTGACGCCATCCCTCGGACACTGAGTCGGGCGCAGGGCATGGACGCCCTTTCCTCGCAGGCCAACGTCGGCGGGTACAAGGCGGTCCTCGTGGCCGCCGAGGCCTTTGGGCGTTACTTTCCCCTCCTCACGACGCCGGCCGGCACGGCCAGACCGGCGAACGTCCTCATTCTCGGCATCGGCGTCGCCGGACTCCAGGCGATTGCCACGGCCCGCCGGCTCGGCGCCCAGGTCAAGGCCTACGACGTCCGGCCCGAAACTCGCGAGCAAGCCGAGTCACTGGGTGCCCAGTTCATCTCTCTGGCGTCGGCCATCGACGGCGCCGGTCAGGGCGGTTACGCCAGAGCCCTCACGGCAGAGGAGCAGGCCGCTCAGCAGGAGGAGCTCAACGACATCATCGCCTCCCATGACATCGTCATAACCACGGCCCAGGTTCCCGGCCGGCGACCGCCGGTTCTCGTCACAGCGGCTGCGGTCGAATGCATGAAGGCCGGCTCGATCATCGTCGACATGGCCGCCAGCGAGCTCGGCGGCAACTGCGAACTGTCGAATCCGGGCCGGGTGACGATCACCCCCAACGGCGTGGCCATTCACGCACCTTTGAACCTGCCGGCCTCGATGCCGACTGGCGCGAGCGCCTTCTACTCGCGCAACATGACCAACCTGCTGTTCAACTTCGTCAAGGCCGGCGAGTTGCGGTTCGACTTCGAGGACGAGGTCACGGCCGCCACCGTCATCACATACGGAGGGAAAGTGGTCCAGGAGGCTACTCGCAAGCTCCTGCAGCCGGCATCTCGCGGAGGCGCAAGGGCATGAACGTCAGCAACCTCCTCGACTACCTGACGGTCTTCGTCCTGGCAATACTCCTCGGCTTCGAAGTCATAAGCAAGGTTCCGGCAACCCTCCACACGCCGCTGATGTCCGGCACGAACTCGATCCACGGCATCGTTCTGGTCGGTGCCATCGGCCTCGCCGCCGGGGCCGACAACCCACTGTCCGCTGCGCTCGCATTCGTTGCCATGGCCTTCGCGGGGGCAAATGTCGTCGGCGGCTACTGGGTCACCGACCGGATGCTCCAGATGTTCAAACGGCGACCCGTTCCAACGACCGACAAGGCCGACAGGTGACGAGAGGATCGTCATGAACGCAATCGACGTCGGCTACCTTGTCCAGCTGTCCTTCATCGTCGGTGCGGCCCTCTTCGTCGTAGGCCTGCACCAGATGAACTCGCCGGCGACCGCCCGGCAGGGCAACCGGCTCTCCGCCGCGGGCATGGTCATCGCCGTTTCGGCCGAGGTCCTTTGGGTGACGCAAACCGGCGTCGGGCTCGGCAACTGGCTGGTCATCATCGGCGGCCTGGCCCTCGGCGGGGGCCTGGGGCTGAGAACGGCCCGGACCGTCGCCATGACCTCGATGCCCCAGCTCGTGTCGCTCTTCAACGCCGTCGGCGGAGGCGCCGCCGCCCTGCTGGCCTTCAACGATTTCATCTCCCTCGGCGGGCATCGGGTGCTGGCCGGCGGCGCCCCCGGCCTGGACGGCTGGAGGACGTTCTTCATCGTCGCCGACATCGTCATCGGCTCGGTGACCTTCACCGGGTCCCTGATCGCCTCGGCCAAGCTGATGGGTCGCATAAGAGGCCAGCCGATCCTGCTGCCCGGGGGTCGGATCCTGTCCTGGCTCGTCGTGGTCTGCAGCCTGAGCGTTGCGATCGTGCTCATCCTCGCCGGCGCGGGCATCGTCACCTACGACGTCGGCGTTCTCAACGTGCTCCTCATCGTCGCCCTCGCATGCGCCCTCGCCTTCGGCGTGCTGATGGTTCTGCCTATCGGCGGAGCCGACATGCCGGTCGTTATCTCGCTCCTGAACGCGTTCACCGGCACGGCCGTCTCGATGGCCGGTTTCGTCGTCGGCAACGTGATGCTGATCGTGGCCGGCGCCCTCGTCGGCGCTTCGGGCGCCATCCTGACTCGACTCATGGCCAACGCCATGAACCGGTCGATCGCCAACATCATCGTCGGCGGCTTTGGGGTGGCCGAGGGAACCCAGGCCTCAATGACCGGTGTGGACGGGACTGTCCGCGAAGTTTCGGTCGACGACGCCGCCATCCAGCTCGCGTACGCCAGCAAGGTCGTCATTGTGCCGGGCTACGGGCTCGCAGTTGCCCAGGCGCAGCACGGCGTCCGCGAGCTCGCAGACCTGCTCGAAGCTCGCGGCATTGACGTCTCGTACGCCATCCATCCGGTGGCCGGCCGCATGCCCGGCCACATGAATGTGCTCCTGGCTGAGGCCAACGTGCCCTATCCGCAGCTCAAGGAAATGGACGACATCAACCCGGAGTTCGAACGGACGGACGTCGCCCTCGTGGTCGGCGCCAACGACGTCACGAACCCGGCGGCTCGGGCGGACCGTTCCAGCCCCATCTTCGGCATGCCGATCCTCGACGTGGACAAGGCCCGCTCAATCATCGTCGTCAAGCGATCGATGGGCCGCGGCTATGCCGGCATCGACAACCCGCTTTACGTCAACCCCAAGACGGGCATGTTCTTCGCCGATGCGAAGAAAGGCCTTCAGGAGCTGATCGCGGCGGTCAAGGCGTTGTAGTCGTCAGACACCGCCAATCCCATCCTCGGCCGCGTCGACGGTCCTGATTTCCACGCGGGGAAGGGCTTCGGGAGCTGCAAAAGGCCATCCGGGTATTGATGGCGTATCTGTCCGGCGCACATCGACGTGCCGATTCGTCCGGCCGAATCGAGTCGAGGTGGCCCATTCGGCGAGATCGCGAGCAGTACTTTCGTCCGAAGATCGCGGGACCCTACGGTACGGATGGGCGATTGAGATGCAATCGAGGTAGGGGTTACGGTGGCAACCGCTGCACGCGGCTGCATGTCAGCAACCGGGGTAACAGATCAAGGAGTCGGCAATGGTGCTCACCGCCTTGGCACCGATCCTTCTGGGGCTCGCCATTCATTTGATGGGCAAGCGCTGGTAGACCGGAAGCTCATCAAGAAACCCGGACCACGGCGTCCGGGTTTCTTCGTATCCGGGGTGGCGACACGTCGCTCGACCGGCCCTATTGGTCCTCCGTCATTCCCAGGCGGATTGCGGCCGCGGCAGCCTCGACGCGGCCCGAGACACCCAGCTTGTTCAGGATGTTGCTGACGTGTACGGCAACGGTCTTGCGCGTGATGAAGAGCCGCCGGCCGATCTCGGGGTTGCTGCGGCCCTCGGCGATGAGCGCCAGGACTTCGAGCTCTCTCTTGCTGAGACCGAAGTCCGGCTGCGCTGGCCGACTCGATGGAGACACGAACTCGGCAACCACGCCTGAGTAGGAGTGCGAGCCCGAGCCCGCGATGCCGGCCCCGCCGTGACCGTAGTTCGAGCCGCCCGGCAGCCACGGCCGCGAGGACGCTCCGGAGCGCCCGGCCGATCTGGCTGACGAAGCGGCTGATTCCAGCCGGCCTTCGAGCGCGGCCTCGATCTGCTTGGGCAGCGGCAACATTGCCCGTCGAGCCAATTCGGCGATGGACCGAAGAAGTGGCCACGCCCCAAGCTTGAAGGCCGCTTCCGCGGCCGCTGTCAGCGGCTCGCGGGCGACAGTTCGCGTCGATCGACCGCGAGCCTGGTCGAGGAACGCCTCAGCCTCCCGCCAGCGCGCTCGTGCGGCCTCGTAGGGATCGCCGAGCTCGGTCCAGTCGAGGGCGAGCCGATTCCAGATCGACGCATCGTCGTGGCCCTCGATGCGGTACCGGAACGCTCGGGCCGTCCTGACGGCGAGATCGGCCTGCCGCCGCGAGCCCGTCTTGGGGGAGACACCACAGGCCCGGACCACGGCCTCGGCGCGAAGCACCACCGGCAGGCTCCGCTCCCGCGTCGCGGCCAACAGCGCGAAGTCGCGCCGGCGGTGGGCATCCTGCGCAACCGCGGCATCGACCTCCAGGAAAGTGGAGGCCATGCGGGCCATGAGCAGCCAGTCCTCGGTGTCACTTACCCGCAGCCAGCCGCGATCAGCAGCCTTGTGGGCGTCGATCAGATCCTCCTGCCAGAGCGCGTATGCGGCGGCTGCCTGTTGAGCCGGCACGGAGAACTGGGGGTCCTGGACTGTTTCGATGGCCAGGAGCACCTGGCCCAGGAGACGTCCGGCCAATTCTCCGGCGCCCATCGCCACCTCCAGCGTAGCCAGGTTGAGGAGCGGCGAGAGGAACCAGATGCCCACCGGGCTCCAGCTCAAGGCGTCGAGGCAGAGCTGGCGGCACTCTGACCAGCGACCAAGGAAGAACAGGGAGTCGGCCGCGTTGGCCCGGAGGTAATTCCCGTAAACCGTGGCCTGGCCTGCGCGCTCGGCCTCGGCGATGCCTTCGAAGGCGATGGCGATGGCTTCTTCATGCCGACCCAGCAGATCGAGGACGGTGGTCAGGTTGGCATACACACGGAATAGATCGTCGAGGCGGCCCAGCTCCGCGACCTCGTCGCGGGTCTGACGCAGCTTCCAAACGGCAGGCTCGGGATCCTCGCCCCAGGCGTCTGCCACGGCGAGGGTGCAGGTCGCGTGGAGCATCTCCTGGCGAGCCTCCTCGCCGACGGCAGTGGCCACTTCAACGGCCTCCTGGGCGTAGCGCTTGGCCTCGGAAAAGACCCCTTCCAGCATTCGGACCTGGGCCAGCGAACCGAGCACCCGAGCGCGGGCAGCGCTTGGTTCCGGCGGGACCAGCTCTACGGCCCGACGATATGCCGCCAGCGATCCTTCGTGATCGCCAGAGGCGCGCCGATACCGGCCGAGCTGCTCCATCACGAGGCCGAGGGCCAGCCGTTCACGCGGATCGTCGAGGGCGGCCGCGGCCGCTTCCGCGTAGGCTGCGGCCCGGGCTTGATCGCCGGCTGCGAAGGCCGCCTGGGCGGCTCGCATGTACAGGTCCGAGAGGCGGGCTACCGTCTCGTCCGGCTGGACGATCTCGTACAGGCCGAGAGCCCGTTCGTAGTGGGCCAGGGCGTCCGCCCCGGCGTCCATTTCTTCGGCCGCGGCCCCTGCGCCCAGGGCTGCGGCCTCCGCCTCGGCCAGCTCATGTGCAGCCAGGTGGTGCGTCAGGGCGGCGGCCGGCTGCGGATCGGGACCGCCGCCCCGCGCCGCCGCGAGGGCGGAATGGTAGCGGCGGCGCGTGGCCGGCAGCAGGTCGGCGGCTATGGCCTCGGCGATCAACTCGTGCCGGAAACCGATGCGTCTCTCGGCGGGAGCCGGCGTAGCTGTTTTCGCCGTTCTCGATTGCGGGCCGCCACGGCCGTCCCCGCCCGTCTCACGGCCGATCCGTTCGGATGCGCGTCCGCCCTCTCCGCCGGCATCGCCCCGTGGACGCCTCATGGCGTCGCGGCCGCTCTCCCGGCGCGAGCCGGAATGCCCATCGCGATCTTCTCCGGCAACCGCGCGGGCACCGGCGCCGCCCTTGTCACCGGAGCCGACCACGGCCAACGCATTGGGCCCACCGAACGTCTCGATCAGGAAGTTGTGTTCCAGAGCCTCGGCAACGCCCGCGGCGATGTCCGATTCCAGGCCGTCGCCACGATGCGTTCCGGACGCGGAGCGGGGCGGCCGGGCCGGGGACCGAGCTTCGAATTCGGTTGCCATCGACATGAGGGTCGGCTCCGTGACGGTCGACCCCGCCAGCGAGAGGAGCCGAAGCACGCGACGGCACTCCGGGGAGCGCAGCGCGGCGCGCGCGGTGACCAGGCGGTCGAGGGTGCCCGCCAGCGAGACGCCGAGCAGCTCGCGCCGGGCGGCGAGCAACTCCTCGGCGATGAGCGGGTTCCCGCCCGAACGTTCGGCCACCAGGAGGAGAGTCGTCGAAGAAGGCCGCACGCCTTCGATCGCCTCGATCAGCTGGGCGAGCTCGGCCCGCTCCAACGGCGGGACGTCGACGCTCGCGACGGACGGCGAGGCAGCCAGGGTAGACAACGTAGACCGCAGCGGGTCGGACCTGAGCAGCCGGTCGGGCTGGTAGGTGACCGCAAGCAGGACCCGCTGACCGCGCGTGACCCGAGCCAGAAAGGTAACGAGTCCTCGAGTGGCGGCATCAGCGTGGTGGAGGTCCTCCAGCAGAAGAGCAACTGGCTGCCGCTCGCCGAGCCTCTCAAGCAGGCCCAGTACGGCCTCGAACATCCGCGCCTCGCGCCATTCGGTGGCAGCGATCGGCGGCCGGTCGGGCAGCAGCTCGAGTTCTTCGAGTCGGGGGCGGAGGCTCGGGACCAGCCGGGCGATTGCGTCGCCGGTGGGCCCCACCAGCGCCGCGAGCGTCTCGTCCGGTAACGGCGCGAGCAGATGATCGAGGGCGGCGGTGACCGGCGCATAGGGAACGCCCGACGTGGCCGGCAGGGCCAGACCGTGGACCGTGGCGAACGGCTCAGCCAGCGCCTCGATTCGCCGCTGCGTCTCGCCGAGGAGCCGGCTCAGGCCAAGTCCCGCGGTTCCCGAAAGGACGATGGCGTTGGGCTTGCCGTCAGCCGCGCTCTGCAGCCCTACGCCGATGCGTTCAAGCTGGCGCTCTCGGCCAACGAAGCGATCGCTCCAGAGCCGCCGGTGCGGCGAACGTCCGTCGACGCTGCCGCCCGCGCTGCTCCTGTCGTGGTTTGTCATGATCATTGATGGGGTCCCAGAGCCGGCACGGCACTGCACGGTGCAGCGCCTCTTCCCCGTCGGTCGAACAAGGGTAACCCGATGACGCTTCCCGGCGGGCAGCCATTTCGTACCGTTGCCCGCCCCCACGAGATCGATCGGCTCGGATGAGTGTCGTTCGCGCTTGGGTATCGGCACCGCTAAGCTCGACGAGTGAGCCCCAGGCACCCGCGCAACACCCTCAACGAACTCTCGGGCGAGGAGTGGCTCTATTTCACCAAGTCCATCTGGGGCACGGCTTATCCCTCCGAACTGGGTCACGCTCTGCGGCGGCAGCATGGGGCCAACAAGCCGCCCCGGCTGATGGCACGACTGATCGAGTTCTTCACCACCACGGGCGGGCTGGTCCTCGACCCGTTCGCCGGCGTAGGTGGGACATTGCTCGGGGCGGCCATCTGCCGGGGACCGAGACGCGCACTCGGTCTCGAGATCGAGCCACGCTGGATCGACATCTACGACCGGCTCCTGCGCGACCTCGCGGCTGAACGCGGCGGTCGCGGCCCCATCCTGGCGGACATAGGTCCGTCCGATCCGGGCGGCGAACGGGGCTTCGACCCATCCGGCCTGGAGATGCGCCTGGGCGATGCGCTGGCGCTGCTGCCGCAGATCGAGTCCGGCAGCGTCGATTTCGTCGCCACCGACCCCCCGTACAACATCCAGCTGCCGATCACGATGTCCGGAGGAAAGCTGGCGGAGCGGCACGCTAACCGTCGAACCGACTACGCCATGGTCACCGAGCACGAGGGCGACATTGCTAACAGCGCCGACTATGCGACCTTCCTCGACAGGATGGAGGGTGTCTTTGCGCAGCTCCTGCGGGTCTTGCGGCCGGAGCGATACGCGGCCGTGATCGTCCGCGATGCCTACCAGGATGGGCGCTACATCTTCACGGGCTCCGACCTGGCGGATCGGGCGTCCCGTGCCGGCTTCACGACGAAGGGTGATTTGATCTGGTACCAGGCCGGGACGCGGTTGCGGCCTTACGGCTACCCGAGCTCCTTCGTCCCGAATATCGCTCACCAGCATGTGCTGATACTGCGGCGGGAGTCCCGTCGGGCAATGGCTCCTCGGTCGGGAGCCAGGTAACGACATCGATCGCGGGTGCGGCGGATGCCTCGACCGCGGGTGCCGCGGCGAACTCCTCCGGCGCCCTGGCTTGATCGACGGTCATGGTTCGCAGGATATGCTTCGAGCTCTCAAATAGGCTTCGAGCAGACCGTCCGGGCCGTGTTCTCCGGCGGACCGCGCCGGCTCCGGCGTCTCGTCCCCAGGCTGGTACGGGGGCATGGGCTCCGGTCCGACCTCGACCCCGGCCGCCTCTGCGGGTTCGGCGAGGGTCATCCGGTGTAGCCAGCCCTGCCGACCGTCCGGGCATAGGACCAGCCAGTAGGCTCCACAGCGCTGCAGCAGCTGAACCTCGTCGCCCTCGTCGAGGATGCCTATCTCCGGCGAGCGGAACTCGTCCGGCGAGTCCAGAAGGCGAACCAGGCGGTAGCCGATCTGGCGGCGTTCGTAGTTCTCCAGCGGTCGGACGCCGGCCGACTCGAAGGACAGACGGGAACGCTCGGCCGTGGCGCGCAGCGGGTCCGCGCAGCGGGCTTGTTGGAGTGACGGCCTGCGCCAGCGCGGCAAGAGCAACTCATCGACAACGCTCGGGGCAGGTTCAGCTTCCGCCTCGCGGGCACCGGCCGTTGCTGCCGCGAGGAGCTGGTCGGCAGGCTCGTCTTCACGGCGATGCTTGCCGAACAGCCCGAACGCGGTCACGCCGCGGCCCCGGCGCTCGCCGCGGCGGTATCGGCGCGTCGGCCGGGACCCCGGAGAGTAAAGCCCGTCATGCGTCCGAGGATGGGACGGCCGGGGGGAGTGGGCAATGGTACGGCGGTAATGGCACCCCGGACCCTTGCGAGGGACCCGGGTCCCTCGGAGGGTGCCCACAGGCACCGGCGTTGATGGTCGGTGACAGCCGACACCCGGTCATTGGACTTCGCCCGCCGGGCGTTTCGAACCGCTTGCGACCAACCGGCCCGAGACTTCCGGCCCGCATCGCGCGGCCATTGGCCGTACTCCCCATCGAGCCCGATCGCGGAAGCTCGGACAAAGATCGCCGACACACCCTGCAGCGTTACTCCGGTGCGGAGCGTGTCCGCACTCCGGGCCCCGCAGGCCCTTGCTAGGACGAACGAAGGCGACAGTATGAGCACGACTTAATCCCCACGTGCCATCGACGTGGTTCTCCGGGACGGCCTGTCGGTACGCATCAGGGCGGCGCACCCCACCGACGAAGCCGGAATCCTGGCCTTCCTCACCGGCCTGTCCGACGAGTCTCGACGGCTGCGCTTTGGAGCGCAACGGACCGATCTCGAAGCCACAGCCCGGCGCTGGTCGGGCGTCGAAGGCTGCGAGGACTGCTGCGTGCTGGCGGTCCACAGCGGCGACGTCGTCGGCCAGGCGAGCTACGACCGCATCGCTCACGATCGGGCCGAGGTCGGCTTCACGGTCACCGACTCGTTCCAGGGCCGCGGCTGAGCCGGCCGTACGCGGCGCCAGGGCGCGGTTCGCTACCAGCCCCGGGGCACCAGCAGCCGGCCGTCGACCCAGCCGGTCCAGCCGTTTACGCCACGAACCTGCGCCCACGCCCCGGCCTGCGCCATGAAGACGAGCTCGACGCGCTCCGAGAGATGAGCGACCGGCCGGCGAGCCGGGTCGGGGGCATCCCAGGCCGGCATGCCGCCCGCCGGGACGACGTGAGTTGGAGCCCAGCCCGGGGCCGTGAAAGCCGACGCGGGCGCGGGCAAGTGCTCGACCTGGGCCGGAGTCCAGACCGCTCGAGGGCCCAGGGTCGGCGGAGTTGCCTCGGCCGGGGCGACGGCCGGCGGGTAGGCCGCGGACAGAGGCGGGGCCGTTGCGATGGTCCGGAGGTCCGAAGCTGCGGGCCCAGCCTTCGGCATCGGCCGTGGCAGGAACGGGAGTGCCACCAGTTCGGCCCGGATCGATCGGATCTTCAGGCGTTGGGCATCCAGGGCCGGATCCGCCAGCGAGTCGGTCCCGCTCCGGATCATCGCATACTCGATCTGAGCGGCCTGCAGCCGACCGGTCAGTTTCGAGCCGGCCCTGCCGCGAAGCCGTTCCGTGGCAGTTCGAGCCGACCGTCTCGCCCACAGGCTGCGGAGCGACCGAATCTCGTCATCAGTGATCACCGTTGGGTCGAGCTCGCCGGCGACGATCGATCGGTAGTTGGCCTCCTCGCTGCGGGTCGCGAACAGGACGAGGACGCCGAGCAGGATCAGGAAAGGCAGGCCTTTGACCGCCCCGTATTCGATCCACTGGAAGACACTGGGGCCCGCGCCGCTGGAGGTTTGAAGGATCGATTCCATCCAGGGTGAATTCCAGACGACGTGAGCGGACACGCCGGCCGCGATACATGCTCCGGCCCCCAGCAGACGCTTCGGCATGCCACCCGCGCGATGGGTGACGAAGAAGGCGAACCCCGTCCCGGTCAGACCGGTGAACAGGACGTGGCCGTACAGGCCACCGCCGACCACTCGGATCAGGAACGTGTCGAGAACCGGGCCGGACTGGTCGACCGCCCCAGGTACGGCCGCCACGGCGTTGATGAAGTAGGACACGTCCTCGACGACCGTGAATCCGAGGCCGACCATCGCGCCGTAGACGAAGCCGTCCATCACGCCGTCAAACTCGCTCGAGACGATCAGGTAGAGAATGACGACGCCCATCAGCTTGAGCGTCTCTTCGACGCCGGGGCCGACGATCGCGGCGCCCCACTGCGTGGCGAAATCGGGCGACGCGACCTTGCTCAGAATCGACAGCCACGCCTCGTTGGCGTGGGCCGCCAGGCTGGTCGCGACCACGCCGCCCCAGACTACGGCGGCCGCCAGCATCAGCCTGGGCTCGCGCTCGAACAGGTCGAGCCGGTAGATGACGAGCGAGACCGGGACCGCATAGGCCAGGACGAGCGCCCACGACAGCAGCCAGGCGGTCATGAGACTGCTCATCAGCGATTGTTCCTGCGCAAAGAGCCAGCCGCCCACCGCCAACAGCAGGCAGTAGAGCCAGAAGGCCGGCTGCTGGGGCTGGATGAGCGAGGCCTGCCTGCCCCAACGCTCGGCGCCCGGTTCCGCGGATGCGGTCAATGTCCGGCTCCCACACTCTTGAGCATCGCGGCTACGTCGTTGACGATGGGGTCGAAATCGCCTTGAGGTGCCGCCGCGACGATGACAACGGCGCTGCCGTTGACCACCATGCAGACCAACTCGCCATCGACGATGCCCGATCGCTGGCGGGACGGGACGGCCGCCTCGAAGGCGACGTAGCTGGTGTCATGACCGCCGACAGAAGCCCGGTGTGCGCCGCCGTAGCTGATCTGGGCAGAATTGCCGCTCAGCGACTTCTCCTGGTCCGAGAGCATCGAGGCGGAGTCGCCGCCATAGCTAGACGAGACGACCTGGGTTGTGAGAAGCGCGGTGGCTTTCTCAAGCTCGATGCCGCCGGACGTATCGCCCGGCGGTGAAGCGAGGATCCAGCCGGGGGCAGCGTTGATGGTCACTGAGCCGCCCACCGTCACGAGCCCGGCGCTGGGGGCCGCAATCACGTTGTCGAGGCCGACGCCACCCAGCACGACGGCGGCGATGATCGATGCCACAACTATGCTCGGCAGCCAACGGTGTCGCTTGAACTCGAAGACCGGCGCCCCGGGCGCAGGGCCGAAGCCCGGCGTTGGGCCGAAGCCCGTTCCCGTTGGAGGCGCGGCGGGGATCGGGCCCGTAATGGAGGCCTTGGCTGCGACGGGAAGGTCGGCCGCCATGTCGACAGATGCAGAGGCCTCCTGTGCCGAGGCCCCGCGACTGGCGGTCTGGTCGGGAGGTAGATCGCTCATCGGGCGACGGTCCTCGTTTCCGCGGCGGTGTTCTCGCCAAATCGTAAAGCGCCGCGGTCCGGAAGACAGCGCGGTTTGGTCCGACGGCCAGGCCAGAGAAGAGCCGGGCCTTAGCCGTCGAGACGCACAGCGGCTGCTGAGCGAGGCGCCGCCCGGCCCTGGCGCCGTAGTGTCGCCCTGCCTCTACAGCGGCAGGCCGGGGTCGTCTTCGAGCCTTTGGACGGCGTCGCCGAGCCCGCGGCTCGCCCTCCGCGGCCGTATCTCGTCGAGCAGGTCGCCGAAGGCCGCCGGATTGAACAAACCGAACACGACCGCGATGACGGCGACCGAATAGAGCCGCGCCTCCACCGCAAGAACGGCGATGAACCCGCTGGCCGCCAGGCCGGCGGCCAGCCCGATCGCTCGACCGGCTCGCCCGAAGACCGCCCCGGCCAGGTGCCCGAGCGCTTGCCCGCCATCCAGGCCCGAGATCGGCAGCAGATTGAAGAGCGACCAGCCGAGGTTCACGAACAGCCACAGAAAGAGGGGCATTCGAATCGACGTGCCGGCATCGCGGAAAGCCAGCCCGACCGCCAGCGTCGCGGCCCCGAGGACGAGGCCCACCGCCGGGCCCGCGACGGCGACCACCAGCATCTGCCGATCCGCCAGTCGCGACGCAACCTCTTGATCATTCGGAACCGTGAACCCGCCGAAAAGCCAGAAGGTAATCGAACATTCCACCCCATAGCGGCGGAAGGCCAGGGCGTGACCGAGCTCATGGAGAAGCAGGGCGACGAATCCGAGGGCAACCCACTCGGCCAGGAACTCACCCGACAGACCCGATAGGACGCCCAAGCCCAGCAGGCCGAGCACGATCCACGGCTCGATCGTGACCGGGAAGTCAAGGATCCGGAGGGTGACGCCCATCGACTTACCCATTCGAACCCCTGGATTCAGCGGCGGCGTAACAGGGTCTGTGCGTCGTTGCCCCTCAGAACTGGTAGGGGAGGGAGGACTCGAACCTCCAACCGGGGCTGTATAAGAGCCATGCTCTGACCAATTGAGCTACTCCCCCGCCGGTCGCGATCGTACACCACGGGGCGCGCGGTGCAGGACGCTTCCCTATTCCAATCCGCCGCGGAGAACCTCGATCAGGGGACGATGCGGGATGGTTTCGGGCGTGTGGTCGGCCACGAGGGCCACGCCATCACGGAAGCGCCGCAGCTCGCCCTCGGTGTTGAAGAAGCCGACGCTGATACGGAGCGCGTCGAGCGGCGGGATGGTGCGGGCGATGCACAGCGTCCGCCCCGAAAGTTCCTTGATGGCCGCCGGTGACTTCCAGCCGGCGATCCGGAACGTGACCAGGCCGGCCATGTTCTCGCGCGGCGTCAGGACCTCAACCCCGGGCACTTCCGCCAGCATCGCTGCCGCCTCGCCGGCCATTCGGGCGATGCGATCGTGGATCCACCCGAACCCAACGAACATCGACAGCCACGCCGCGCTGCGAGCGAGGCCCAGCACGGACGGTTGGTGGAAGCCCGAGTTCTCGAACCTTCGCGCGTCCCGCCAGGGCTCGCCCTGTGCCGCCAGGTCCATCGATTCGAAGCTCCAGTAGCCGGCGAATGCCATGCGGGGCCGGTCGAGCACCGAACGGGCGCAGTACACCGCACCGATGCCTTCGGGCCCGAGCAGCCACTTCTGACCGGGCACGGCGTAGAAGTCGACGGCAAGCTCGTCGACCGAGACCGGGATGGCCCCGGCCGATTGCGCGCCGTCGACGGCGACGAGCGCGCCTCGGGAGTGCGCCAGCTCGGCGATCTCGCGGATCGGGAGCCGTGCGCCCGTGGCCCAGGTGACATGCGACAGCGAGACGAGCTTCGTGCCGGGGACGACCGCCCGGTCGAATGCCTCCAGGACCGCCGCCGGATCGCCGCCCGTACCCACATCGGCAATTGCCAGCTCCACCCCGTGGCGCTCGCGAACCGCCCATAGCGGACCGAGTCCGCCCGCATGTTCGAGGTTGGTGGTCACGGCCCTGTCGCCGGGCCGCCAGTCGACCGCCGACGTCGCGATGTTCATCCCGTCCGTAGTTGCGTGAGTCAGGGCGATGTGGCCCGGGTCCGTGCCCAGGACCGCCGCTACCGCGGCCCGTGCCTCGGCCATCCGCTGGAGCGAATCCTCGTAGTGGTTGGCGCCGGCCCGGCCCGTGCGCAGCTCCCAGGCCTCGGCCTCGGCCATGGCCCTGGCGGTCTCCCTGGGGAGTGGCCCGACCGTGCCCGTGTTGAGGTAGATGCCCGCGGCCGTGGACGGAAGTGCCTCGCGTATGGCCGGGATCTTCTCGTCGTCGGGAAGGAACGGCGTCACCACGGCCGCAATGATATGCCGCCCGGCGGCCACGTCCCACAGTTCGACTCCGCCACATGCGGCTCACTCAGCGGGTTCGCGGGCAGCGGCCGGGACCCTCGTCGCCTACCAGGGATTCGAGGCGCCGCCCGAGCCGATCTCCGGAGGCGCCTCTTTGCGCCACTCGACGTCGGCCGGGACGGCGACATGGGCCCGGGCATGGTTGAGAACCAGCAGATCTACGGAGTCGGGCGAATCGGCGCGGCCGTCGATCCAGTAGCGGGCATTCGTGACCGGGACGAAGCGGCCGCAGAAGGCATCGAGAGCCTGGTGAAGCTCCGATTCGTAGGGCAGATGGATCTTGCCCTCGATGGTGAAAGGTGGGGCCAGCAGCGTTGTCCGGACGGCCTGCTTGGGCGTCCGCGCCTCCTGTCCCGATACGGTCGATCCGGTCGCATGCACGAAGAGCACGTCGGCGAGCTGGACCTGGGACACGCCTGCGCTGGCCAGCAGACGCCGCGATCCCACTTCCATGAAAGTTGCGTCGAAGAGCACCAGATGCTCGGCGTCGGGCTCGTTGAGGACGTCGGCCAAACGACGCACCCTTGTCTTGAGAGTACCCAGGATGATGAGCCGCGCGGTAAGGATCGTGAGCTGAAGCGGTTTCACGGGATTCAACGTACCGAACATGGCCGCAGGATAACCGGCCTCGCGTCGGTTGGGATGGTCCGTTCTCGTTGGGATGACATATTCCCCTTCCAGAGGGGGCGACCTGGCAGAGGCGACTCAGGAGCCTTCGGTCGATCGAAGCCTGGAATGCCCCGCCTCGGCCGTGACCAGGTGCTCGGCATCGTGCTGGAGTTCGCGATGCCGCCGATCGACGGTCGCCAGGGTGTCGATGCCGGTCGGACCTTCGTCGGTTCGGAGCCGAACGATGTGCGGAAACCGCAGGGCGAAGCCCGAACCGTGCCAGTTCGAACGCTGGATGACGTCGAAAGCGACCTCGACCACGACGGCCGGCTCGACCTGCCGGAACCGGCCCACCCGACGGACCGTGTGCGCCTCGAACCAGCGGGTCATCTCCCAATCTCGGCGTCGGTCAGGCCGGTGTAAGCCTTGCCAATGGTCACCAGACGGTCGGTCAACTCATCGCGGACGGCGAGCGTGTAGTCCGACAGGACGCCGTGTCGCTTGCCACGGCCGGCTTCGACGCCGACCACGAGACAGTCCAGCGTCGCCAGCGCGCGTTTCATCTTCAGCCAGCCGAGACCGCGTCGGCCGGGCGAATAGGCGCTCTGCGGGTCCTTGACCATCAACCCCTCGTTGCGCCTGGCACGGGCCTCGTCGAAGATACGATCCAGCACCTCGACCGAATCCGCCGAGACGCGATGCGAGCGCGCGAGCAGCGAGGTCTTCTCCGAGGTGCGAGTGGTCCCGGCTACGCGTTCGGCCAACTCGCTCCAGCCACGCCTGGCATCTGGTATACCTTCGACCTGTGAAACCCGCTCGACTCGCCTCGCCCGATCCACTCCGGCGAACCGGGGACCGAAATGGCTGCCGCGCCTGAGCGCGAGTCCTGGCGTCCTGAGGCCATTCCCGGCCGGCTGGTCGTCCTGCGCCGGCACGGAGCGGAGAACCTGCGCGCGTTCACCCGCTGGTACTCGGACCCGGAGGTTGCCCGGCTGACGCGCTACCAGCAGGCGCCACTTTCGAACGACGAGGTCCAGCGCTTCTTCTTCGCGCGGATCCTGGGGTCCGACTTCCTGGCAATGGCGATCCACTTACGCGAGAGCGACCGACTGATCGGAACCTGCGCTTTCAGCCAGCTCGACGGCGACAACGGATCCACTCTCTTCCACATCACCATCGGCGAGCGGGATGCCTGGGGCCTGGGTTACGGCACGGAGGCAACGGAGTTAATGCTGGCCCACGCGTTTACGCGGCTGGCCCTTCATCGGGTCGCGCTGACGGTCTTCGAGTTCAACTCTCGGGCGATTCGCTCGTACGAGAAGTGCGGCTTCGTGGTCGAGGGTCGGGCGCGCCAGGCCATCGCGCGTGACGGCCGATTCTGGGACGAAATCCACATGAGCATCCTGGCCGAGGAGTGGGAAGCCCGCAACCGCGCCCCGCGCTGAGGCCGTCGCTCTCGACCGCCCGACCGCCCGCGCGTCCTAGAGGCTCGCGGCAACCGCCTGCTTGGCCAGGTAGGCGTCGATGATGCCCTGGAGCGTCGCCCCGCGGAGCTTCTCCAGGATCGCGCTCTCGGCGGCGTAGAAGACGTCGTGAACGCCGCACTCCCCGTCCTGGCCGCAGGCGGTTCCGCGCATGACGCAGATCTGGCGATGAGGATCGCCCTCGACAGACTCGATCACCTGGAGAAGCGTGACCGATGAAGGCGGCTGTGCCAGCTTATAACCGCCCGCGCGACCGGCATGAGCTTGGACCAGGCCGGCACGCGTAAGGTCGCCCATGATCTGGGGCAGGAATCGCGGCGGGATGGTCATTTCTTCCGCGATCTTGCGACTGCTCAAGAGCCCCTCGGGCACCATGGTCAGGGCGAGCATCGCTCGGATGGCGTAGTCACTGCGCTTGGTCAGATCTAGTCGCATAGGCCAACAGTATTGCGCCGGCCGTGAGAGACACGCCCCTGCCGTTGGTCCCGCCGTCTAGTGACGGCCGGCAGAAAATACACCGAATTCGGTGATCATTTAGCGCCGAGGGCGTGTTTAAGACGGTTCGGCATCCGCGACGGCCCGCCGGCGGGCCCCGGGACGGCGCCCCGGGACGGCGCCCGGCCGCGCCGCCGCCTGGGCTGTCAGCCAATCAGGTAGCTCACGGTGACCTGGACGACGATGTCGGTCGTGCCCGTCTGTATGGGCGTAGAAACCGATTGCGCCCTCGCAGCGTCGAGCGCCGCCCCGTAGTACGTGGGATTCGTTTGCGCCGTCGTCTCGTTGATCGTGGCAACCCCGGTAACCGACACACTGGCTGCAGACGTGAGTGCGTCGGCTTTGGTCCGGGCATCGGCCATGGCAAGCTGGCGGGCCTGGGCCTGGACGGCCTTCGGGTCGTTGAGGCGGAAGGTGATGCCGGCGATCGTCGTGGCTCCGGCCGAGATCGAGTCATCCACCACGGACGCGACGGACTTGAGGTCCCGGACCGTGACCTGAACGGTATTGGCGAACTGCTGGCCCACGAGCTTCGGTGTGGACCCGCCCGAGCTGTAGTCGTAGACGGGGGACAGGCTCAGATTGATGGTGATGATGTCCTTGTCGGCCACGCCGTTCTTCTTGATCGCGGCGATCACCGACGCCATCGCGGCAGCCGCAGCGGACTGGGCCTCTGCAACGGTCGGCTTCTGAACCATGACCCCTATGACCACGTCGGCGACGTCCGGAGCCACGCTGATCTCGCCCGTCCCCGATACGGTGACGGTGTGTTCGGTGCCGGTGGATGGATTTGCAGCCAGCGTGGGATGGCCGCTCAGGATCGGGCCGACGATGATCCCCACGAGGAGGCTTGCGGCGGCGGTCACCGCTATCGCCCGAGCGAAAGTCACCCGATTGGCGCGGCGTTCGGCCGTACGATCGATGCCCAACCGCGCGCTCGGCATTTCGGCATTTGCGGGCGGGTCCTGCTTGTGCCTTGCCTTCGACGCCTTGTCGTTCATGGCTATCTCCTGGTGTTCATCCTGCCGGTACAGGGCCTTCGACGCCCGCGCGTCGTGTCCGGTTCCCGGGACCCCGGTGGCGGCTGCCGCGGCGGTCCCCGGCGGCTACGATTGGTCGGTGAACGACAGCCAGCGAAATCCATGGCGTCGCGTCTCCCGGCGCGTTGCCTACCAGAACCCCTGGATCGAAATCCTGCACGACGAGGTGACCCGGCCCGACGGGCAGCCGGGCATCTACGGCGTCGTCCACTTCCGGCACCTGGCGATCGGCGTCGTGCCGCTCGACGAGATGGATCGCGTCCTTCTCGTGGGGCAGTACCGCTACACGCTCGATCATTACTCCTGGGAGATCCCCGAGGGCGGCGGCGGCCTGGACGAGTCGCCCGAGGAGGCGGCACGCCGCGAACTGCTCGAGGAAACGGGCTACAGCGGCGGTCGTTGGCGGGAGCTGTGCCGGGCCGAGCTTTCCAACTCCGTGACGGACGAGGTGACGGTCCTGTTCGTGGCCACGGACCTCGAGGCGGGGCCGGCCTCGCCGGAAGGAACGGAGCAACTCCAGCTGCGCTGGATCCCCTTCGATGAGGCAATGGCGATGATCGGCCGGGGCGAGATTGCCGACGCGATGACTATCCTGGCCCTGCAGCAACTCGCCCTCGAGCGGGCCGCCGGGCGGCGCTGACGGGGCGCCCACCGGCCACACTCCGTGGGCGCAGGTGACGGTAAAGGGCCGACATGGCGCCCGCAGGTGCCCTTTCCGAGCGCCGGTTCGTGTGGCGGCTCGGCGGTGGTCGCCGGGTCCGCTGCGGCCGAACCGAGCTCCGCTCCCACGCCGACCGATGTATGATCTCGGATCATGCATAGTGCATAGGGATTATGCGGACCCGTCGTCGCCGGCTTCCCGGCTGGAGCGACGGGAGACCGGAGGCGCGCAATGGTCGGTCCCGAGCCGAGGGGAGCGGTGGGCGATAGCAGAAACGGCGGAGTCGCGGTCGGCCCCGAAACTCACTCGGCCGATGCCGCTCACGGCCTCGCCACTCGCAAGGACGAGACCCCGTTCGTGAACCGACGAGACCCCGCCCGCCTTCTCGGGCCCGACGGTGCGCCTGCCGCAAGCCGCCGCGCTCCAATCTGGCAGGACGTCCCCGACGAGCGCTGGAACGACTGGCGCTGGCAGCTCTCCAACCGTGTCAATACGGTCGAGGAGATCGGCCGCGTCCTGAAGCTGACCGACGACGAGCGCGACGGGCTCTCCGCCACGGACAAGTTCCGGGTGGACATCACGCCCTACTTCCTGAGCCTGATCGATCCGGACGACCCGAACGATCCGATCCGCCGCCAGGTCATCCCCACCGCTCGCGAGCAGGAGGCCTTCACAGCGATGATGGAGGACTCCCTGGCCGAGGATCGCCACTCCCCCGTTCCGGGGCTCGTCCATCGCTACCCGGACCGGGTCCTGATGTTGGTCACGACCCAGTGCGCCAGCTACTGCCGCTATTGCACCCGGTCGCGCATCGTCGGCGACGCGGCCCAGAACTTCAACCGCGCCGAGCACGAGGCCCAACTCGAATACCTGCGCCGCACGCCCCAGGTCCGCGACGTCCTGATCTCCGGTGGCGACGGTCTGATCCTCGCGCCGAAGCTGCTCGAGTCGATCATTCGCGGCCTCCGCGAGATCCCCCACATCGAGATCATCCGCATCGGCTCGCGTGTGCCCGTGTTCCTGCCCCAGCGCGTCGACGACGAACTGTGCGACATGCTGGCAAAGTACCACCCGATCTGGATGAACCTCCACTTCAACCACCCCAACGAGCTCACGCCCGAAGTAGCCCGGGCGTGCGACAAGCTGACCCGGGCCGGGATCCCGCTCGGCAACCAGTCGGTCCTGCTCGCCGGGGTCAACGACTGCGTCCACATCATGCGGGCGCTGGTGCACCGGCTCGTCGAGTTCCGCGTCCGGCCGTACTACATCTACCAGTGCGACCTGGTGGAGGGCTCGGGCCACTTCCGGACGCCGGTCGGCAAGGGCATCGAGATCATGGAAGGCCTTCGCGGGCACACGTCCGGGTACGCGGTCCCGACCTACGTGGTCGACGCGCCGGGCGGCGGCGGCAAGATTCCGGTGATGCCCAACTACCTGATCAGCTACTCGGACCACAAGGTCGTGCTGCGTAACTTCGAGGGCTACATCACGACCTACGAGGAACCGACCCAGTACGCGCCCCACGACCGGTCGATCTGCTGGTACTGCCAGCACCCGCGCTCCGAACCGGGCCAGGGCGGCATCGAAGGACTGCTCGACGGCAAGCAGATGTGGATCGAGCCATCGGGCTTCGAGCAGGCCCACCTCCGCGGCCGGACGGAGCCTCACCGGCTCCAGAATCCGTCGAAGTGGGTGCCTTACGGCGTCGGAGCTATCGAAGGCACGGCCGGGCAGCCGATAAGCGCGCTGGAGCCGGGCTCGAGCGGACAGACGCCGGAGCCGGCGATCGAATACCCGCCCGGCGAAGAACCCCGTCCGCGCGAGGGCGACCCGACGGGCTGGTCCAACGGCGAGCTGGTCTAGTCCCAGGCTCCTCGCATTTCGGCGTGCGATCCGTTGCCTCGTTGGACCTGCCGGGTGATCGTTCGCCCGGGACCGACGGAGCCTGCCTCAAACGGCCTTCCCGCATATCATTCCCGGCGGACGGAGCGGGCCTCTTCGATCGGGCAACCGGTCGGGAGGAAGAGTTAGAGGGCGCCGGCAAGGTGGCCGCCGCTCCTCCCGTACGATCCGCCTCGTGGGCCGCCCAGCTCCCCCTCGGCCGGGCTCCCCGCTCCTTCCAACCGCTGCGGAGACTCACATGACCCGACCCGCTGCGTCGCACGTCTGGCTGGACGGCCGGCTGCTGCCCTCGTCCGGTCCGCACCTGTCCGTCTACGACCGTGGGTTCCAGCTGGGCGACGGCGTCTTCGAGGCGCTGCGGGCGAGGCGCGGCGTGGCCATCGAGTTGGATGGGCACCTGGCCCGACTTCACGCAAGCCTCAATGCAATGGCTTTCGAGCTACCCTTCGGCGACCACGCCGTTGCGTCCGGTATCGCGGATCTGCTGGCGGCCGAGGGATGGGACGGCGTTGAGCCGCCCGGCGACACGGTCATCCGCATAACCGTCAGCCGCGGCTTCGACCCCGCACGCGGCGTGGCCCCGTGGGCCGGCGGCACGGCGTCGGTAGCGATCCAGGCCTGGCCCCTCACGCCGCCGGCCGGGCGCCTTCTCCAGGATGGCGAAAGGTTGATTACCAGCGTCATTCGCCGCGACGCCGACTCGCCGATGTCGGGCATCAAGACGACCTCGCGCGCGGACCTTGTCTATGCCCGCCTCGAGGCGGAACGGGCCGGCGCGGACGACGCCATCTTCCTGACCACCGATGGCCGCGTGACTGAGGCCACGACGTCCAACGTCCTGCTGATCCGCGGCGATACCTGCGCCACTCCCCGCCTCGGCGCGGGGCTCCTGGCCGGGACGACGCGGGCCTGGCTCGTGGCCCATGGCGACGCCGTCGGCCTGCGCATGGTGGAGCGCGATCTACTGCTCCAGGATATCTTCGAGACGGACGAAGCCGCGGTCTGCTCGAGCATCGGCGGCATCGTCCCATTCACCTCGCTCGACGGCCGCGCGATCGGCGGCGGGAAGCCCGGCCCGCGCACGATCGCCCTGCGTTCGGCCCGCGAGAGCTGGATCGACGTCGCCTCGCTGGAGGGCGCAAGAGCCCGACCCGGATGAGAGCCCGGTCGCGCGAGCCGCTGGGACCGGGTTCGATCGGTGCCGACCCCCGTCCGCTGGCTCCGAGGAGCCCGGGAGGAGTCGGCCGGACGCCGCGCTCTCTGCGGCCGGGGACTCGTCGGGCTAGACTTCGCGGCGTGACAGAGAGCCGCATCGACGACCCCAAACCCGCCACGGGCGCCGCCGCCAGGTCAGCCACCCCCGCGAAATCCGCCAGGCCCGCGCCGACGCGCGCCTCGAATGCTGCCACGCCCGCACGAGCCGCGCGCCCGAAAGCCGTGGCCGAGGAGTCGAAGGACGCGCCGTCGAGCGGCTCGGCACGGCCGGATTACCGCCACCCGAACCTCGGGCTCGCGCCCATCGACATGACGGCCGGCTACGCGGCGGCCGCCGAGAAGGTCCGTGGCAGCGCCCCAGGCATCGCGGTCGGCGCACTCGAGGCTGCATTGAAGGCCGATCCGACGATCAGGACGCGGTACGACCAGGTCGGGCTGCGCCGGCTTCTTCGCGACGGCCAGCTGCTGGTGGAGCGCCTGGCGATGTGCCTCGCCGGGGGCGAGGCCCGGTGGCTGACCGAGTATGCCGAATGGATCGGACCCATCTACCGCCGCCGGGGCGTGCCGCTGAACGATCTCAGCGTCCTTTGCGCCGGCATCCGTGAGACGGTAGAGGCCCAACTCAGCGCCGACGAGTTCGCCGCGGCCGCACGTTCGCTCGATGCCGCCGGGACGATTCTGAGGCTCAACGGCCGCGTCGGCGGCGACCGCCACAAGCGAAACGCGCTCTCGAAGTGGATGTACCGCGGCGTCTGACCGCAGCGTCGCGACATCGCCACTCTCCAGGTTGCCGCGACGGTCGCGGGAGCAACCCGAAACGGAGGCTGACATGACTGTCAAGTGGGTGAAGGTCGATCCGCTGGTCATGCGCGGCGAGCCGTTCTGCTACAACACCCGCCTGACCGTTCGCCAGTTGCTCGAGCTGAGGCGGGCCGGCTACGGCGTGGCCCAGCTGCTGAGCGAGCACCCCGAGTTGCGAGTTGTCGGCATCGCCCAGGCTTACCGATTCGCTTTCGAGCACCAGGACCTGTACCGCGAGTTCTTCGATCGCAACGGCGCCCTGACCGGCCCCGGCTTCAGCGACGTCGAGGCGTCCGTCCTGCCCGACGATCTCCGCATCCCGGGAGTCGTCGTGGCAAGAGCGAAGGCCGCGACTCGGGCGAGGCCCTGACCCGGTGCGGCTGCCGATTCGACTATTCCGACAAAACTGGTAGGATATCGGACGCCATGAGCGATCCAACTTCGGCCTTTGAGGCCACCTCCACCGTGCCTGCCAGCAACCCCCCCACCGGTGCCGTCGCGGCACCCGCGGCCGAGGCAACGCCTGCCTTCGACCCCCAGCGCCGGGCAACCGAGCTGGCCATCCTGGACGCCCTCCGCGCCGTCGTCGACCCGGAGTTGGGGATGGATGTTGTCGAGCTTGCCCTGATCAGGCAGATCATCGTCGGCAGCGAGGCGTCCGAGATAAAGATGGTCCTGACGACGCCCTTCTGTCCCTATGCCGGCTCGATGGTTCAGCAGATCAAGGACCAGGCCGAGTCCGTGCTCGAACATCCGGTCAAGGTGACCCTGCTGGCCGAACGCTGGGACCCCCGCGAAGCCGGCCTCATGTGGTGACGCGCTAGGTCCATCGAGGGGACGATGCCCGAGGAGCTGGAACGCAAGTCAGCGGTTGCCACCCGTCGCGGCGACGACGGTACTACGGGCCTGCTGTTCGGCGGAGAGCGTGTGTTCAAGGACGAACCCAGAACCGAGGCGTGCGGCGCCATCGACGAGACCGTGGCGGCCCTTGGGGTTGTTCGGGCCGAGCTCGGCCTGATGGCGCTGGACGGAACATTGCCTCGAAGTCTCGTCCGGATGCCGGACCTGGTCCTGCGCATCCAGCGTGAGCTTTTCGTGGCCGGCGCCGAGCTGGCCACCGCTCCCACCGGCCTGGACCGCCGGCTGCCGGGTGAGACTCGTGTCACTGCCGAGATGGTCGACGGTCTCGATGCGCTCCTGGCTGAGACCGAAGCCGCCGTCGAGTTGCCGCACGAGTTCGTGGTTCCGGGAGAGACGCGCCTGTCCGCTGCCCTCGAGCTGGCCAGAACGGTCGTCCGGCGAGCGGAGCGGCGCGCCGTCTCGATCGGGCGCGCCGAGCCGGTCCCCGGGGACCAGGTGGTGCCTTACCTGAACCGCCTGGGTGACCTGCTGTGGGTACTCGCCCGTGCGGCCGAACAGGGTGAGTCTCGCACGGCCACTCCCTCAAGGGCGGAGCCACGGCGGCATCGCGGGCGGGGCGCCTGACGTTCCAAGCCCGGGGCCGCCGGGCCCGGGCACTCGGAGCGGAGCTCCAGAGCGTAGGATCAAACGGACAGCGAGGCGACCCGCCTGTACGGGCCGGGTCATCCCTCAGCCCTCATTTCTGCCAGGACCTCAATCGGAGGAAATCAGTGAACGACTCTCAATACGACCCGCGCAGCGGCTATGCGCCCGAGCAATTCGGCGTCCGGCCCGCGGCCGCCCTGTCGGTCGGCTTCCTGTCCCAGGCCTTCACGTGGATGTTCCTGGGCTTGCTGCTGAGCGCTTTCGTTGCCTACCTGGTCCAGAGCAGCACCGGCCTTGCCGACACCGTCCTGAACCTGTGGCTACCCCTGATCATCGTCGAGATGGTCATCGGCGTGGGCCTGCAGGCGGCGATTAGGCGGATCAACGCCACTGCGGCGTTGGGCCTGTTCTTGGTCTACGCCGCGCTCAACGGTCTGACCTTCGGCGTGATCGTCATGGCGTACACGGTCCAGACCGGTTCGGCGGCAACGGTTGTCGAGGCGTTCGTCAGCGCCGCGGCGATGTTCGGCGGAGCGGCCCTGTACGGGGCCGTCACGAAGCGGTCGCTGACGAACATGTTCGGCTACCTGGCGATGGCGACATGGGGCCTCTTCGTTGCCATCCTGGTGAACATGTTCGTGGGCAACGGAACGCTCGACATCATCATCTCGGTCGCCGGCGTGGCCATCTTCACGGCCCTCACGGCGTCCACGGTCCAGCGCATATCGCGCGGGCAGTTCGCGGTCATGACCGGGTCCATGGAGAAGGCGGCCGTGATCGGCGCCCTGCTCCTGTACCTCGAGTTCGTCAACATCTTCCTGTTCCTGCTCCGGCTCTTCGGTGGCGGCCGCCGGTAGAGATGCGGCCGCCCGGCCCGGCTCGGGTCGGCGCACGCGGCGCCAAACTCGCCCGTGGGTGCATTATTCGCGTCGTGACACCCATGGACCGCTCAACGCGAGCCGGCGGGCCCGTGCACCTGGCGGCAGCGGTCCTGCTGGCCGCAGCCGTGGCCGCCTGCGGCAGTTCGGCGCCAACGCCTCCGCCGGGTTCGCCGCCTTCGGTGACCCAATCCTTCGGCACCGCGGCCTCGGCCTCGAGTTCGCCCACGGCCGCGTCAAACATCTCGATCGTCCCGGTCCCAACTTCGCGGCTGGCGGCACCGAACTCGTTCGCCGCCGGTCTCGATCCGGCGAAGGCGACGGCCCTTCAGGCCGCCCTGAACAGCATACGCAGCGGCGGCAAGTACCCGGGCGTGTCCGCGGCGATCGTGTTCCCGGACGGTTCGACGTGGACGGGCGTCTCGGGCGCGGCGATCCTCTCGCCCGCGACGCCGCTCTCGACCGATACGCTCTTCTCGGTCGGAAGCATCAGCAAGACCTTCGTGGCGGCCCTCGTTGTCCGACTCGCCATGGCCGGCACGATCGGCCTGGACGATCCCCTGTCCAGGTATGTGCCGACCTTCCCCAACGCCGCGAACATCACGATCCGCGAGCTGCTCAACCACACCAGCGGCGTCCAGGACCTTTTCACCCCGCTCGCGGCTGCCATCCTCGCCAACCCCGGCGCGACCTGGACGCCGAACCAGGTGCTGGCCAGGATCGGCACGCCGAGCTTCGCTCCAGGAACCAACTACGGCTACTCGAACACCGACTTCGTCCTGCTCGGCCTGGTCGTCGAGATGGCCACCGGGCAGACGGTCGCAGCGCTCGTCCGGTCCATGTTCCTGACGCCGCTCGGGCTCAACCACACGTACCTCCAGACCGAGGAGCGGGCGGACGGCCCCGAAGCCCACGGTTACATGACGCCTGCCTCCCGGCCGCGCGACAACTCGGCCGGGACCATGCTGCCCTTCACCGCAGAAGCAACTGCCGTCGGCTTCGCCGGCGCCTACGTGTCCACGGCCTCGGACCTGGCCATCTGGGCGGACGCGCTGTACGCGGGCGACATTCTCGATCAGGCCACCCTGGCGTCGATGGTCGACATCTCGCCGTCGATGGCCTTCAAGGTCAAGCCGACCTACCCGTACGGATTCGGGTTGGAAGAAACGACGGTGGCCGGGCAGCCGGCATGGGGCCATCGCGGCCATCTCGACGGGTTCTGGTCGGCCATGGAGTACCTTCCCGCGTACCACGTCACCGTCGTCGTGCTGTCGAACGCGGAGTGGGCCAACCCCGTCGCAGCCTCATCGACTCTCGCCAGGATCGCCATCAGATAGACCGCGATTGGGCGGGGAGCAAAGCCGTGGGAGCGACGGCTGCCGGGGAAGAACCCGCCGCCGGCCATGACCCGTTCGAGGTCCCGCTGGAGCGCGGCATCGCAAGTCCCCCGACACGTCAAGAGCCCGGCGATTTCTCGCCGGGCTCTCTTGTTCTGGCGTGGGCCTCGCGGCCCGGCCCTAGGCGCGACGCGCGGTGAAGCAGTCGCTGCAGTAGACGGGCTTGGTGCCGCTGGGGCGGAACGGGACCTGGGCTTCGCGGCCGCAGCTGGAGCACGTGGCCGAGAACATCTCGCGCGGACCGGACGAGTAACCGCCGCGGCCCCCGCCGCCATTGCTGTGCGATCCACCGCCGAAGTCGCCGCGCTGAGCCTTGCGGGCTGCACGGCACGTCGGGCATCGGCGCGGTTCGCTGAACTGGCGATCCGCGTAGAACTGCTGCTCACTCGCGCTGAAGATGAACTCCTGGTTGCAGTCCTGGCAAACCAGGTTCTTGTCCGATGCGTACAAAGAACGCTCCTTGCTCGTGCGGCCTCAGCGACACGTCTGTCTCGCCGAGAACCGTTGAGAGGAGCGATCGTGGCAGCCGCGGGGTCCGGGGCCTATTGGCCCGTTGGGCGGAGGTTACCACGTCTGGAAGCGGTTTTGTCTAGTACCTCAGCACGAATTCGGCGTGACCGTGCGCCGCCGTTCAAGACCGACCCGTTGCCGCCGACGGCCTTGTGGCGTCGCCTCGCCTAATCCGCGTGGCGAAGGGGAGCACGCCCGCCACTGCCCGCGTCCCGTCGGTGGCCAACGCCGGTTCGTCGCTGCAGTCGCCGGGCCAGGCATGGGGGACTTCACGGTGGGTCGAGCAGCCCGAGGCTGGAGCGGCATTCCCTTCACGGCTACGAGCGAAGCACCAACTGTAAACCAGGTCGGGTACCGGTTCAGGCGAGGAGGCCCCACAGGTCATGAAGCGCTCCGGCGAGCCGATCCAGTTCGGTGTCGTCGAGCCCGGCCATGCGCTGGCAGAGCCAGGCGCGCGTTCGGGCATCGCATTCGGCGAGGGTGGCGCCGCCGGCCTCCGTGAGGCGCAGCTCGACCCGGCGGCGCTCCTTCGGGTGCTGGACCCGTGTCACCAGGCCGGCTCGCACGAGCCGCTCGACCAGCTGCGAGGCCGCCGGGAGGGTCGTTCCGAGATGCTCTGCGGCCGGTGAGAGGCTCGTTCCGGGGTTGCGCCGGACGAAGAGCAGGAGACGGAATTGAGCCACGGAGAGGCTGGCTGCACGACCTGCGCGCATCTGCTCGCGAATGGCGCGCATGGACGGAGGGATCGTCTCAAGGATCGCGATAGCCACCTGGTCCGCTGTCGTGTCTGCCATGGGAACATGGTACATTAGTTAATGTCACTAACTGTCCGAGTCTTGACGTTTGGACGCCGGCGCGGCCGGATCCCGCGCGATAAGAAGGACCGATGCCTCCAGCAATCGTCACCCGCGATTTGACACGGCGTTTCGATGCCCTGATCGCGGTGAATGCTCTGAACCTCCAGGTGCAGGCCGGAGAGGTCTTCGGGCTGCTCGGGCCGAACGGCGCCGGCAAGACGACGACGATCAAGATGCTGATCACGCTTCTGCCGCCCAGCGGCGGCAGCGCCAGCGTGGCCGGCCACGACATTCACCGGGATCCTCGGTTGGTGCGGCGCTCGATCGGCTACGTACCCCAATTGCTTTCATCGGATGGTGCGCTTTCGGCGCGCGAGAACCTGATGACGAGCGCCCGGCTATACCACCTGCCCAACGCGGATCGACGCTCCCGAATAGCCGAGGCCCTCGAGTTCATGGGCCTGGAGTCGGCCGCGGATCGGCTTGTGAGAACCTTCTCGGGCGGCATGATCCGGCGCCTGGAAATCGCCCAGGCGATGCTCCACAGGCCGGAGGTCCTCTTCCTCGATGAGCCGACGGTGGGGCTGGACCCAACCGCCCGGCGAGCCGTGTGGGGCCACATCCGCGAACTGCGCCTGGCCGAAGGAACAACGATTCTGCTGACGACGCACTACATGGACGAAGCCGCCGAGCTGTGCGGACGCGTTGGCTTCATGCACCTGGGCAAGCTCGTGGCCCTGGGAACGCCCGCGGAACTGGCCGCACAGGCGGGCCGAGGCAAGAGCCTCGACGATGCATTTACGTATTTCACCGGCTCCGGGCTCGACGAGCCCGGAGAGCAAGGAGGCCAATACCGTGACGTCGCTCGAACGCGCCGAACGGCCCGCCGCGTGGGCTGAACCGGCGGCGCCGGTACGCTTCCTGCTCGATGCCTGGACGATCGCCGAGGGCGAGCTGCGCAAGCTACGCCACGATCCAACCGAGCTCCTCACGCGCGCCGTCCAGCCCCTGCTGTGGCTGCTCGTCTTCGGGCAGGTGATTGCGAACACCCGCGCCATCCCAACCGGGAACCTCGGCTACCTCGACTTCCTGGCGCCGGGAATCCTGGCCCAGAGCGCCCTCTTTTCGGCCATCTTCTTCGGTATCGCCGTCATCTGGGAGCGCGACCTGGGCGTGCTGCACAAGTACCTGGTGAGCCCGGCCGCCCGGAGCGCCCTCGTCACCGGAAAGGCCCTGGCCGGCGGACTTCGCTCGCTTGTCCAGGCGGCGATGGTTTACGCCCTCGCGCTGGTCATCGGCATACACCTTCGGCTGGACCCGCTGTCGGTCATCGGAGTGGCCCTGGTCGTGGTAATCGGCTCCGCCGCCTTCGCAACTTTCTCGCTCGTCATTGCCTGCCTGGTCCGGACCCGCGAGCGGTTCATGGGCATCGGCCAGGTCCTCACGATGCCCCTGTTCTTCGCCAGCAGCGCCGTGTACCCGATCGCCATCATGCCCAACTGGCTCAAGGTTGTCGCGCAGATCAACCCACTGACTTACCAGGTCGACGCCCTGCGAGGGCTGATGGTCCAGGGCTCGGTCGAAAGCTTCCCGTTGGGCCTGGACTTCGCGGTGCTGATCGCTACCACGCTGGTCCTGATCGCGATCGCCGCTCGACTGTACCCACGGCTGGCCCAGTAAGCACGTTACTCCGACGGAAACGACCGGTCGGTCGTCTGGTCACGGGAGTCCCCGCTCGATCGGTCGACTGCGATCGGCCGCGGGCGAGTCAACTCGAGATCGGCCGAGGCGAGTGCCTGGGTCACACGCGCCTTCTGGGCGTCCGCGCGGTCGAGTGCCGCGTAGACCTCCACCCAGGCTCCTCGAAGCATCTCCAGCTGCCCACCCGGACCCGAGACGCCGGCTTCGAGCGCGACGGCACCCTCGGCAATCGTACGGGCGGCCAGTCGTGCCGACTCGAGCTGCTCCGAAGACGCGCGCTGGCTCGCGGTCGCACCGGCAACCATGGCCGCCGTGCGCAGCGCCGCGGCGGTCGTGTTGATAGCCGAAGCCACAGCCCGAATCACCTCCGCATTGCCGTCCTCGACGATGCGCAAGGCGAGATAGCCTTGGGTCACCACGGCGAGCTGGGTGAGGATCTCCCGGCGCCGCCGTCTGGCCACCGGCAATGCATCCAGGCGCAGCGCCTCCGCGCGGACCGCGTCTGTTCCGGCGATCTCGGCGATGTGGGCTGCCAGCTTCGCATCGATACGACCCGCGAGGAAGGCGTACTGCCGAAGTGTCTCCATCTCCGTGGCGAGCGATGCCTCTTCCCCGACGAGAGCCGCATTGTCCTGCTCAAGGGCGAGCCGGCCCTCGGTCAGCGAGGCCAGGATGGCCTCGAGGCGCGGCTGCCGCCTGGCGAAGCGATCGAAGTAGCGGTCGAGCGCTTCCATCTCGTCTCGGGACGAACGCCGGCTGTTCGGCTTGATGCTCGTCGGATCCAGCTCCGCGGCGGCCTTGCGAAGCTCCTTCAGCTGGCGGGCCAGCGGCGCCTTTGACGCGATCCAGCCGCCAATGACCATAAGGCGGCGGTCAAGCAGGCGGGCGCTCATCGCCGCCGTAGCCAGGAAGTCGCGTTCACCGAGATGATCGATCGCGGCGACGGCCCGGCCGTACTCCGGACTGCCCACGGCCATTGCCACCACCGAGTTGAGGTACTCGGCAGCGAGCTTCTCGATCCGTTCGACGGCTTCGGGAGCGATCGCCGGCGTGCCTGCCGGATCGGGGGCGTCGGCCGGATCGTCGCCACCAGGAATGGAGCCCGGCGGGGTCGCTACGGGCTCCGCCGGGTTCGATGGCTCGCTGGATTGGCTCACGGGACCAACGGGACGGCTATCCCTTCGGCGCGTTGGGCGCCCTGGGAGTAACTGCGGGCTCCGAGGCAACCGCCGGCTTCGGGGCGTCTACCGGCCTTGTGACCTGCCCGGCCGGCGCCGGAGCGGCCTCCGCAGCTACGAACGTCTTCGCACTGTCGGCGGTCCCGCTGCCGGAAGTCGGCTTCCCATCCGGCCCGGTCAGCAACGGCGTGAGGGTCCGGCGAGCGACCGTCGCCAGGGCACCCGCCTGCTGGATCACCTCGGAGAGCGCGCTCGTTACGCCCTGGGCCCCGTTGAGGACCGTGAACTGGCCCACGTGCGCGAAGGGCTCCGCGGCCGCCCGAACGATGTCCGGCAGGGTCTGGGCGATCTGCTGGGCGATGACCGCTTCCTGGTTCTGGCTGAGGGCCGCCGCGCGGCTCTCGATACCGGCCGCTTCGGCCTGGGCGCGAGCCTTGATCGCCTCCGCCTCGGCAAGACCGCGAGCCTTGATCGCGTCGCCCTCTGCCTGGCCGTTTACGCGAGTGGCGTTCGCCTGGGCCTCGGCCTGGAGCTTGACGGCATCTGCCTGGGCCTGGGCCGCGAGACGAACCTCCTGCGCTCCGGCTTCGGCCTGGCGGATGCGGACATCGCGGCCAGCCGCGGCCAGAGTGGTCTGGCGGTAAGCCTCGGCATCGGCGGGCTTGCGGACGTCGACCTGGAGCTGTTGTTCCGTTCGCTGGGCCTGCAGCTCGGCGACGAGAGTCTCCTGCTCGACGACGGCCTGGCGAGACTGGGCCTCGGCGAGAGGCCCCTGCTGAGCGGCCTGCTTCTGGGCGCGGTCGATCTCGGCCTGGAAGCCGGCCTTCTTGATCTCGGTGCCCCGGATCGACTCGGCGATCTGGGCCTGGGCTGCCTGCTCCTGGGCGACCGCGTTCCGGTCCGCCTGGGCGCGGGCGATGCGGGCGTTCTGCTCGACCTCGGCCTGGTGTGGGACGGCCAGGTTCTCGATGTAGTTGGACGGGCTGGTGATCGCCTGGATCTGGAAGCTGTCGATGACCAGGCCGAACGACTCCATCTCGCTAGTGCAGCGATCGCGGACCTGCTGCGCGAACTTGTCCTGGTCGCTGATCATCTCCTCGACGGTCATGGAACCGGCGATGGCCCGCAGGTGGCCGACGAAGACGTTCTGGACCTTCGACTCGAGCTCGGCCGCCGGGCGATCGAGAAAGCGGCGGGCGGCGTTCGCGATCGACCGGTAGTCGTCGCCGACCTTGTAGACGATGACGCCGCGAAGATCCAGGCGGATCTTCTGCTGGCTGACGCACGGCACCGTGACTTCGCTCTCGTGAGCCATCAGCGAAAGGGCGCGGACCTTCGACAGGCCCGGCATCACCATTGCCCCGCCGCCGGTCACGATCTTGAAGCGCATGCTCTCGCCGGCGACCTGGCCGGCCGAATGACCGCGCGAAACGCCGGAGATGATCAGGGCTTCGTCCGGCTCGGCGATTCGCCAGGTCGACCTGAAGAGCATCACGACCAGGAGCAGGAGTACGAGGAAGCCGACTCCGAGAACGAGGAGAGTCGTGTCGATGGGGATCATCGCGGGAGCCTCACGGTATCGGTCGGTGCCACCTCAACCGTCCGACCCCCCAGGCTACCGACCACGAGAACCTGGGTGTGCTTCTTGATGGTTGCTTCCGGGTCCGCGGCTGAGGCCAGGAACCGCTCCGTTCCCTGCCGGACCTCGATCAGCACCTCGCCGAGGTGCCCCGGGGTGATGTCCGCCGTTACGCGCCCCATCTTGCCGATGACGTCGTACGACACTCTCAACTCTCCGAACGCTGCGAGGAAATGCCTGTCCATGGTAATGCTTCCCGGCTCGCGGTCCGCTGAATTCCGCGGCTGAGGGGGTGCGAATTGCGGCGTTGGATTAGCGTCCTCACCGCTAGTACGACCGCGAGGGCCGGCCTTTGGTTCGGTTACCGGGCGCGGGGGGAAACGCGATGAGACGGCGACCTAGCGATTGGTGGGCGTCGCTCAGCTGACCGTGATCGTGACGCTGAACCCGAGACGGAAGAAGGGACATGTGCCGGAGGTGCAGTGCGGGCTCCCGACTGCGCTCAGGACTGTGATGCCGGGCGTACTCGCCTCGTAAATCCCCTGAGCGCCGGCCGGCACGGGCACGCCCGTCACGACGTGAACGACCTGCTCGTCGGCCACCTTCACGGTCCAGTCGACGCCGGAGCCGAGATCGAGCAGGAACTGCCGCCCCACCGCGAGGCGCAGGGTCGTGCCGTCGTCAGCGATGGTCACGACGAGGGGCGCTGCGGCCAGTTCGACGGGAACTGCGGTCGGCGTAGGGAGCCCCCCCGGTGCCGATTGAAGGTTTCCTGCGTCAGGCGGCGGCGAGGCCACGGGCCCGCCACCACACAGCTCCCCGGGGTTGGTCGCCGAAAGACACGGCTCGGTCCCCCCGCCGACGCGACCCGGCCCTCTCGGCGCGGGCACGGCCGATGGCAAGATCGGAGCGACCACAGCTGGCGGGCTCGGGGTGCCAGTCGGTGCCGCTGCCCCCCCCGATGACCCAGCACTCACACAGCCACCGAGGACGAGTAACCCGAGCATGACCACCAGGCCGGCCGCGATTAGCGGGCCGATCCGGCGCTGGCCTTGTGCTACGGGGGTGGGCTGCTTGTCAGCCATGGATCCATTCTCCCACTCAGTGTGGCCTCTCGTTCAGGTATGACGGAGTTGTGGCGACGATGGTTCCACGCCGAGCAAGACTTTCTTGGAACGGCCATCCGCGCTGATAGGCCGGGTCGAACTGCTCATTCGACGGACAGATGGAATACCGGACACCGTCGTGCCGCAGCATCTGGTGTCCGGTATTCATGCGAGGAGCCATCGACAATGGTCGGTTACCTCGTGCCTTCCGCGACGAAGGTCACTAGGCCTGTCCGTGCACCGGTGTTCAGGCTCTCAGCTCAGCGGCGAGAGCGACTCAGTGCGGCCGCTCGTGTCCGCCGAACCACGGGTAGTTGCCGAAGTAGGGGCTGGACTCGACGATCTCGAGGATGCCGTCCAGCGGCGAGACGTCCTTGATGAGGTAGCTGACGAGCTGATCGACCTTCGGCGTGCCGAGGCCGGTCGGGGCGTCCCAGCCCTTGCCGGCGTTGTAGCCGGTGACCGCGACGTCTTCAACGACGGAGTTGTTGCCGCTGGTGATGTCGTGCAGGGCAGCGGCGTAGGTCTTCGAGGAACTGCCGATCTCGTAGAGGGCGGAGTTGATGAAGCCCAGGTCGTGGCGGGCCTTCTGGTCGGCGATGGCCATGATGGCCGCCCACTGCGGCGAGCCGGCGCTGGTGCCGCCGAACAGAAACCAGCCCGTGGCATCGCCCGGGATGTCCAGCCAAGTCAGGACTCCGTGGTACACCGCCGCGTTGTAGGCGACATCGGGAACGCCGCGCTGCTTGCCCTTGACCGCCGACCGCTGGTAGGACGGCAACCGGTAAAGGACGCTGTAGCCGCCGCCCGTGGCGATGCTACTGCTGAACTCGTTCCAGGCGATCTCGCCCTGGTACGTGCCGGCCGCGGGGTTCGTCGTCGGGTCGCAGCCGAGGGTGGTCAGGCAGTAGCCGGCGGCATGCAGCTCGGTACCGCCGACGCCGGTGACCAGCGGGTCGCTGGCGGGCGAGGAGGCCGCGAGGACGTAAGAGGTGCCGTCGCAGGTCAGCTGGGCCGCGCCCTCGTCGCCGGAGGAGGCGAAGAGGGTCATGCCCTGGAGGGTGGCCTTGGCGTAAACCTGGTGCTCGCCGGCGAGGATCTTGGGATCCACGCAGCTCTCGTTCTCGCCGAAGCTCTGGGAGATGACGTCGCCGAGCCTGCGGTCGACCGCGTACTTGGTCGCGGACAGGATGTCAGGGTCCTGATCCGACTTAGCGAGGTCGAGCACGATGTTGGCGCCGGGGGCGATGGCATGCGACCACAGGACGTCAAGCGAGATCTCCTCGGCCCAGCCGGTCATGTCGCCGTTGGTCGAGTCGAACAGCGTGAGTCCGTCGGGGGCGATCTGGGTGAACGTGCCGAGACTGGCATCAGGCGGGCCGCCCAGCCCGTTCAGGCTCGGCAGCCCGTAGAAGGAATCGTAGTAGTTGAGCTGGGAGACGATGTTCGGCGACTGGAAAGCGTCGACGATCACGATGGTCTCGCCCCTGCCGGTGAAGCCCGCGTTGATCAGCGTGTCGATGTTGTAGGCATGCCGCATCTGGTATGGGTCATAGCACACATGGCTTGATAGACCGACCTGGCAAGTGAAGAGGCCGTAGGCCGGTGTGGCGACGGCGGCCGGGATTGCCTGGGGGCCGCGCTCGAGAGACGGCGAGACGGCCGAGCCTGAGGGGGCCGCCCCGGCGGCTGCCGGCACTAGGCTGACGGTCAAGGCTAGCGTCGCCAGGATGGGTAGAACCCTGTGGGTCTTCATGTTCTCCTCCTCTAGGGCGAGTTATGTGCACGGGGCGCGGCTGGACATGCTGGCGATCAGTCAAGGCGGCTGGGCCTCACCCCCTTTGAAATTGGCGCGACGTCTGTTCGCGCAGACGGTTGCCCGCGCATCCTTGCAGGGGCCCGAGCGCAGATGTCGTCGGAGAATGCCCGAAAGGCCGGGCCCGAGCGCCGTGTCGCCGGTCTGATACCGCCAGGCCGCCGGGCCCGCGTATCCACCCGGAGCACAGCGATTGGGCCGACGTCCCCGTTCCGTGCCAGAGGGGCTGGCTTTCATCGACCTCGAACGATCCGACCGACGGCATGTCGCCCCAGGCGCCTCTGCGCCACCATCGGGGCCGGTCTCGCCAATGGCTTCAGCACGACGATATCGGCGACCGTGCTCCCTGACGCCGTGCTGTGGGAAGTGACTTCCCTCGCCTCCCCGCGTCGGTCGATTGTCCTACCCGACGCAACTACCGCACAAGCCGCTCGCACGCAGGTGGTGCGCCGGAGCACCGTGAACGGTCCCGGCTCTCCCGATACCCATGAGCAGAGCGCATCCATCGGGCCGAGGCGCGGGAAGCGAACGACGGGTCCAGCTTCCCCTTCGCCGGGGTGGTAAGACTGGCGGCGCTTCGGCTGGCGGGCGACGACACCGCCCACAGCCCAGCGGCCCGGGCGAAGGTGGGCGCCACTCGGTCGCAGCGACGGCTCGACGAGGTGGCGTGGGACGGCGCGCACCCGGGGCGACCCAATCCTGCGCTCTACCGCGAGCAGGTCATGCCGGCCTGGCCCCGGTGTCAATCTCGAGGATTGCCCGCGTCACCGGGCTGTCGCTCGCCTACTGCGCCCGGATGAAGCGGGGCGAGGCGGTGCCGCATCCGAGACGGTGGGAGGTGCTCAGGGAGCTGGCGAAGGAGGCTGGGCAAGGCCACTGACCGCTAAGATGCAATAACGACCGGTGGCGTCCTGAGAGTGCTGTAAAAGTGAAGACGGCATAGGCTCCGAAGCGGACCTAGGAAGTTCGCAAAGGAGGACTACGCCGTGGAAGCAAGGATAGCCCCGAGTGCCCAGATCGAGGCCGCAA
>Ga0209777_10000044_pt1 | contig 195158 bp, 195 predicted proteins | sample FrelakmetHBP12HB_FD_187147 | JGI IMG/M metagenome (GOLD analysis project Ga0209777, IMG submission 187147) | Freshwater lake sediment microbial communities from the University of Notre Dame, USA, for methane emissions studies -HBP12 HB (SPAdes)... | ecosystem: Environmental > Aquatic >...
CACCCGAGATCGATTACCGTACTGCCGGGATTCAGGGATAAAAGGCGGATGATCTCTTCGCTTACCCTGGCATAATCGCGGAGCTTGCGGTGCATAGCATCATATGCGGCCACTTCTTCTCCCTGAGAAAAATCGACTCCGGAGAATTTCATCTCGTTAAAATGCCAGGCAGGTACTTTTGTCATGCAGATGTTCCCTCTTCTTTAACGTTTTTATCCCCGCTGGCATAGTGGCTTTGAGAGGATTGCAGGCCGGGCTGGGGCAGGCGAAATGACGTGGGTGCTGTATCAGTTATGGTCTTGCTGACCGGGTTGACAGCAATATCTGAGAGATTCTCGTTTTTCTTAAGGGTATAGTCCCATTCCGGCGACTAACCCTCGTCTTCCGATAGTATGCGGATATGTTTCACCTTATGATTATCTTTTTCATTTCGATGGTTATCTGCCCCACTATGCACGTAAGCAGAAAGGTAATTTTTTCGTCCGATACCCCTTTCGATACCAGTTTTCTTTTCAGGTATCCCCTAAACCCCTCCGGACCATGGATATGATCTCCTTTTTCATCGCTGTTTTTCTTTACAATTGTCAAGAGGATAATTGTCTCGTCATGAAGTGATACCGGTGTGTGCTTTCCCGTTATCTGAACATACGATGGAACGGGTTTGAATTTTTTTTAATCCTGTTTCCGGCCTCCCCTACGGAAAAATGATAAATACAATTAAATACACAAATATGATAAGTATGAAAAGTAAGAATTGTGGGACAGAGGACCTAGTGGACGAGATGATCGCACCCCGGAAGGAGAAGACCAAGCATCTCTTTGGCAGCGTGAAGGTCGGGGAACGCGGGCAGATCGTGATCCCCAAGGAAGCCCGGGAGATCTTTGGCATAAAACAGGGGGATATCCTGCTGGTGCTCGGCGATGTGGAACGCGGTATTGCACTGGTGAAAGCAGATGCTCTCCAGGAATTCGCACGGAAGATCCTTGACAGCGCAAGTAAACCGGATGAATAAGTAGGGAAAAGAAAAATATCATGAAAAAATCCGGAACTGGAACTGAGAAGTTCAGGTTCCTTGCAGATAAAGCACGGGAAGCAGGAGCCGCAGATGCAAGGATTGTCCCTGCAGACAGAATCGTTATCAAGGACCGGGTACGGCTGAAATGCAGGTCGGGCTGTCCGTCATTTGGAAAATATCTCACTTGTCCCCCCCATGCCCCGGATATTGGAGATGTCCGGAATTATCTACGGGACTATCACTCTGCACTCCTGGTGAAATTCAAATCCACCGCATACCTGGATGAAAGTATCCGCTCCTGCATCCTCAGTTCATTATTTGATCCCGGGGCACAACCCGCACAAAAGGAGGAAGCCACGCGCTTCATGAAGGAAATTTCCAAGAACAGCCGCCATATCCACCGGATCATGCTTGACCTGGAGAAGGCAGCCTTCAATGCAGGTTACCCGTTCGCTGTCACGACAATCTGCGGTGGCTGCGGACTGTGCGAGACCTGCAACATCGCAACCGGGGTCTGCAACCATCCGACCATGATGCGTTTCTCCCCGGAAGCGCTGGGAATCAACGTCGTAAAGACAGCAGCGGATGCCGGCATGCCAATCCGGTTTCCGGCACCGGACAATCCGGAACGGATCGCAATCCTGCTTATTGACTGAAGAGAAAAGTCCCGCTCCTTTCGGGACAGGCAGGGAATGCTCTAAAGGATGCAGGGAAAATCCGGTGAACAAAGGAAATGAAGGAGGGTAATAGTATGAAAATTGTTGTATTGAACGGCAGCCCGAAGGGCGATATCAGTGTCACGATGCAGTATGTTGCGTACATCCGGAAGAAATATCCGGATTATTCCTGGGAAATCCTCAATGTGGCGCAGGATATCCGGAAGATTGAGAAGGATACCGTTGCCTGGAAGAGCATTGTTGGCAGCATCCGGTCCGCAGATATCGTCCTCTGGGCATTTCCTCTCTATTACCTGGTCGTCTGCTCCCAGTACAAACGGTTTATTGAACTGGTCTTCGAGCGCAATGCACTGGATGCGTTTGCCGGGACCTATGCCGCATCGCTCTCAACATCAATCCATTTCTTCGACCAGATCGCCCATGCCTACATCCATGCAGTCAGCGACGATCTCGGGATGAAGTACCTCGGGTTTTATTCCGCGGAGATGAGGGATCTCTTGAAAGAGGAGGAACGAAAGCGTCTGGAGAAATTCGCAGCCCTCCTTTTCACCGCAGTACAGGAAAAGATTCCCGTTCAGCGGGAGAACGCTCCGCTCGTCTGGCCGACCCTCTCGTATGTCCCGGGCACACAGCAAAAAACGTATAAAACAGGAACAAAAAAGGTTGTCATTCTCACTGACTCCGACGGCAGTTCACCCAATCTTGCGGCAATGACAGACCGGCTCCTGAAGAATTTTTCCGGTTCAGCTGAGATGATCAATCTTCATGACGTGAACATAAAGGGAGGCTGTCTCGGGTGCTGCCAGTGCGGCTATGACAATACCTGCGTATATACGGACGGGTACGTTGACTTTTTCAAAAACAAACTGGTGCCTGCAGATATCATTATCATGTCAGGCTCGGTGCATGACCGGTATCTCTCATCGGCGTGGAAGCAGTTTTTCGACCGGAGTTTTTTCAAGGGTCATACCCCGGGTCTCGAAGGCAAACAGATTGGTTTTGTAATCGCGGGTCCCCTTCACCAGATCCCGCACCTGAAAGAGTCACTGAGCGCATGGGCAGACAACGGCGGGTGTCATGCGCAGTTTGTCACCGACGAGGCTTCAGGTTCCGGTGAGCTTGATGCCATCCTCGATACTTTGGCAGCACGTCTCATACAAAATGCAGAAGCCGGGTACATACCCCCGCATACCTTCTATGCGATCGGTGGTCACAAGATATTCCGTGACAGTATCTACGGGGGAATGAGGATAGCATTCCAGGCAGATTACCGGTATTACACTGAACACGGGATGTTTGATTTCCCGCAGGCTGACCTGAAGACCCGGCTTTTTAATGCTATCCTCATCCCGCTTACGCGAATCCCCGGTTTCCGGAAAAAAGTGTTTGCTGATATGAAACATCATATGATAGAGCCATTCGAACCCGTGCTCAGGAATGCCTGAGTTTCAGGAGAACTGGAATATGGAAAGAACAGCCGTTTTCCTTCCGGAAAAGTCACTCACCGAAGAACTAAGGGCTGCCATGAAAAGGATTAAACCATTCGGCATTACTTATCCCCGGGGATATCATCGTATTCTTGCCGGGAAGTACTTAAAGAAGGGTGTGCGCTATCCCCACATTCTCATGATAATCGGGAAGCCGCGGATCAATCACCACTTCTTCTATTCCCCTGCGCTTACAAGGACCGGCCGCCTCCTTGATTACGGCTGCGGCACGGGGGATAATGTCCGGCAGTTAATCCGTGACGGTTTTCCCCGGGAACAGATTTCTGCGTTCGATATCAACCGGGAGAGTATTGACCTGGGCTTTGATCTGTACCGTGACCGGGAGGATATAGAGGATCTCTTTGTTGTCTCGAGGACGTTCCCGTTCGGGCCGGAAGAGTTCGACACCGTGTATTCCGCCGCCGTGATGCATGTCATTGCCGATGAAAAGGAATTCAGGAATTATTGTGAGAATGCCTATTCAGCCCTCAGACCCGGTGGGATCCTCTTTGGTTCCACGCTCGGGATTCATGAGGGCGTGGCCAGGCCTCCGGGTACACGGGGGCCTCCCAGAATCATGACAAAGGAGCAGCTGGCCGGTTCCCTGACCGGGACAGGTTTCAGCAGCCCTGAGATTGTCCGGCGGGAAGGTGTTCCCGGTTATGTCCCGGAGAGTGAGAATCTATGCGTCCTGGAATTCTGTACGAAAAAGCAGGCATCCTGTTAGGCTTCATCCCGCTTATTATCTATGGTATACTTGCGGGAAGTTCCGTATCAAGCGTAATAACAGCGCTCGGTGCTGCAACGATCGTCACCGTCCTTGCCGGTTTTCGCGATCTCAGGAAAGGCATGATCCTCATTTGGACAACACTCGTATTGTTTGGTGGCGCATTCATTGCGGTGGGAGTCCTGAATATGATCAGTATAATTCCCTGGATGGGAGTCCTGATCTATGCAACGCTTTCTGCCATCACGTTCGGATCCATTCTCGCAAAAATACCCTTCACCCTGCAGTATGCACGGGAAATGGTGGACCGGCAGCTCTGGGAGAACCCGGTTTTTATCCGGGTAAACCTCCTGATGACGAGTTTCTGGGGAGGTGTCTTTGTGATCAATCTCCTGCTGAATTACTTCATGCTGGTCATGCCTGAACCTCAGGGCAGGATTGCCCAGCTGCTTACATATATCGTCCTCGTCGCCGGAATTATCTTCACGCTCTGGTACCCGAAACATCTTCAGAAACAACCTTCTTCCGCGTCAGGGCAAAGCGGCAAATAAGAAATCGGCACTGCGGGATTCTCATGCGGAAATTCCTCAAATTCAGCATCCTCATCCGATACAAGATTTGCTCCGCATTAGTTGCTACCGGCGGCCATTTTCAGCTCCGACTCAGACCCGGATAATAAAACTGGACATGCCAGGGGATTATCCGGAAATAATAGTGCTCGTTTTTCGCGAATGAGTGCCAATTTTGGGGTCGGCAATTGCATGGCAGGAGGAGTCTCCGACGGAGATGCATAGGGAGTAAAGGGTATCTTTTCCATGGTCTCCAGGCTGGAAACCCATCCCAAAACAACTCTTCTTTTCGTCCTGACCATGCTACCCATCCAGCCAAAAAAGGGGGTTATTGCAAGATGCTGAATTGCAGGGTCAAAATCCCCGTACATCAACCCAATAAGGAAACACTCATGTAAATCCGTAATTTTTATGAGCGTAGACACTCCGGTTTCAAGCCATATTAACTGATGAGAACACACCCGCTGCACCGGAGACAACCGCCACGACAATCAGTACGTGAACGATGAAAATCCCCACTTCCTGGGGCCGACATCATCGCCGGAATCGCCGGTCGATCCTGCTGTCGTTATCGGGCAGGCGTTCTCGGCATCGGGTTCTGTGTGATCGGGCGCCGGTAATTTTTTAATAAAATTCTGAGCTTCACGGTAAGAACACCGAAATCCGGCACCGCCGGATCTCCTCTTTTATATTTCTAAAAGTAAACCTTACCTCAGGAGGTCGCGAATGAAACCCGGGGATTTTGTCCTGGATATTTTACAAGAAACACCAAAAAACCGGAGAACAATCGTCCTGATCCGCCATTCAAAGAGGGATTCTTTTGAGGGAATTCCGGATCATCTCCGTGAAGGTGTTGAAATAACCCCCGAAGGGATCCTCATGGCAAGGGAATTCGGGGAATCTCTGGCAGAGATCCTTCCCGGGAAACCTCTTGTTCTCGGCCATACTGTGGCACACCGGTGCAGGATGACCGCCGAATTCATTCGCGACGGATACCCTTCCACGATTCCGGCCCGGATCCTGGGCTGCGAACCGGAACTAAAAAGTCCGGTGGTACATCAGGAGAGGTATATCGCAATCAGGGATGAGTTAGGCTGGCGTGAGGTGATCAGGAAATGGCTCGACCAGGAGATCCCTGAGCATATCTTCCACAATCCTCACCAGTATTCGGACTATGTTGTAAGAAATCTTTTCACCTGTCCGGGTGCAGGAGAGAAGGATCTGTTTGTGGTGATCGCCCACGACATCACGATATTCCCGATAATTTCCCGGGTATTTGGAGTAAAGGTAAAACCGATTGAATCTCTCAATGGAATTGTGATCACGGCAGATACGAGTACCGCAGAATTTCAGTTTGCCGATGCAGAAGTATCATTAAAAGCGGAGCGGAAGATCCCTTGAGTGAAGGAAAAGCAATTGCGTTTTTTCCGTCTCAGCCTCCAGGTGGTCGATCCGGGAGGATTGGCCTTCCAGACAAGCCCGGATAAGCTCAGGTTCATTAGGGAGAATAACGGAAAAATGTTAATAAAACGAAGTACTCTGCTCCTGCTGTTGCTGATTATCATAACATCGATAATGGCAGTACGTGCAGGAACTGAAGAAGTTAAACAGGTATTTCCGGAAAATGATACCACCGGTTACGTTCCGGTCGATGTCATCTCGATCGATCCTTCAATAAAAGAATCATCTCCCTGGTATCAGTTTCTGATTCTGAGTCCGGAAGGAAAAGAGAACCAGTTGAATGACGTGGGTCTGGCGATTGATTTCCTGTCTCCGGTGGATCCCAAAAGAGACGTTCTGAAAGCCGAATTGCGGGGGAAGATGAAGGATATATGGGACAAATACCCGGTTGTTTTTGAAACAAAACCCGGAGGACCGGGGTATCCGACCTATGGCGGTTCCATTGTCACCGTGCGGTTTGCATCGCCACTTCAGGACATCCGGCTGACCGATGAAGAAAATGACGTCATTAAAAAAAGTGCGTCGCTCATGAACGAGGCGTATTCCCGGAAAAACCTACCGGAGTCCCCGGGCGCACCCAATGGTTCGACCGACTCACCAGGCATACAACCAACTTCTCCCCCACCCGTATCCCTTCCTGCCGTAATCGCAATTTACGCACTGTGTTGTTGCAGTGCGGGATATGCAGTTATCAGGATGAAACGGAATGAATCGTCATGAACATTCTCTCTATCGAAAACAACGGGGGATTGCTGGTATCACGGGGATTCAACACACGCGACTATATTGGAACCCCGGATAAAACAACATATGAGGTATCGCTTCGACCCCTCAGGATCCTTCGGACCTTTCGCCAGCACAAACCTTTTTTCCTCATCAGGTGATGACTTCTACTATTACGACCCGTCATCATGAGATCCGGGTCCGACAGCCAGTCAGATGCAGATCAGACTCGTAAGAATAATCAAAACAACAGGAGGTCCTGAGAACGATGATGGAGAAACGGGTAATCGATGTCGCAACCGAAGACCGCTTTGCAGTCCTTGAAAAGAAGATGAGCAATATGGAGGCGCATGTAAAGGGTCTTACGCAGGAACTTGTCGACCTCAAGTCCTTTGAAAAGAAGATGTCCAGGCAGCTCGAAGAACGCAACAGGCAGGAACTCAGGAGTGGCCTGTCCGTCCATGGACAACAGGCACAGACTTCCGCTGAACGCAACCTGTCCCTTTCGAGCTCAAGTACGGTCATGATGCGAAAAGACGCCAGAAAGACGGATGCGCCTTCCGAACCGGTCCTGGAAAATATCCTGCAGCCTGATGGGACCATAGAAAAGGAGCCCCGGCGTGGAGACAAAAAGCCTATCGTCGCATCGCCGGGATACGAGCGGAACAGGAAGGGGGCCTCAGTCAAGGCCAGGCAGAGCGACCTCATCATTGCTGTCGAGAAAGACAAAGATGATTCTGCAAAAAAGTAGGGAGCCGTATTTTGAACATAGAATACAATCCTGATGAAGTCCACTTCCCTGCAGGGAAGAACACGATAACGAATAGCAACCCGGATCCACAAAAGTCCTGTTTTCTGGAATGATGAGCAGCGAAAAAATTGCTGGATGACACAAGACGGTAAGATGTACAGAGGGTAAAAAGATGATCACCGTATATACGTTAGAAAACTGTCCCCATTGCGAGGAGATTAAAGCCAAACTCGCCGCATCCGGTTATGAATACGAAGAGATGGACATGAGTCTTCCCGAGAACATCACGGAGTTACGGATAAACGGATGTTTTGCAATGGAGGCTCCTGTCGTTTGCGTTGACGGTCAGTATTATGAATACTGTCATTGTCAGGCTCCCGGCTTCTTCTCGGAAACGTTTGGGGTACGACAGGACAAAAAAGAGATGCCGGATATTGGCGGGAGTCATTACCGGCTGGGGGAAAAGCCATGAGTCTTGCAGAATACCCGGAATGCGCAAGGGGTAAGGATCAGTTGCTTATTTCCTTTCATCGTACTCTTCGCCTTCGGTTCGGATTTTTCTTTTGATTTTTTTGGTTTACTCATGCTTCCACTCCCACGTTTAGTATTTACCGTGCGTGGGCTTACACTACCTGATATACCCCATCAGAAGATTGGTTACCGGCAATAATTTTTACAAAATCAGTCTGGCTCCTGACTGAACTCATGCACTGCCGGGAATTGTCGGGACTGGACTTCCCCGTGTAATAAACTATATGCCCTCCCCGGAGTGAAAGGAGTGTGTGTGAATAATGACAACCGATTCCATCGTATTTCACGGTACCCTGCAACAGTTGCTCGAGAAGGTGGAGACGGGCGAGATGATCCCGAAGCTGCAGGCATCGCACGCTCCCATGTGCAAGTTTTTTACCGCATATTACGTTATCAGCGGCATCCGGCACGTTGTCCCTCTCGTGCACGGCCCGACCGGTTGCCCGCTCTACATGTCCGACTTTGTCAGGACCCGGGAATGCTGCGAGATACGCGGTGTGCCGCTCGAACCCACGGCCTGCACAACGCTGGACGAAAGCCACATCATCTACGGGGGGGAGGGAAAACTCCTGGAAGCGGTGAAGGAAGCCTATGCAAAGTACCATCCTGACCTCATCGTCATCCTTTCCTGCTGCTGTTCCGGGATTATCGGTGACGATGTCGAGAGCATAGCACGCGAGGCCGAGAAGCTGGTTGGCTGCAGGGTGCTTGCACTGAGAAGCGAGGGGTTCGGTGGCGACTTCCGGAGCGGGTACGAGGATGCGTTCAAACTCATCATGGAGCTGATGGACCCCCCGGAGAAAAAGATGAAAGGAACGATCAATATTCTCGGAGCCCGCTGGGGCCCCTCCCCCTCGGAGTTCAACTGGGATATGGACGAGATCGAAAGGCTCCTTTCTGCGATCGGCATTAAGATCAACGCGATCATAGCGGGCGGGTGCACGGTCGACCAGATCCGGCATGCCCGGGAGGTCGAGCTGAACGCCTCGTGGTGTTACGACTGGGGGCAGAAGCTTGGTGACCTGATGCAGGAAAAATTCGGTATCCCGTACAGCAGGACCGGGCAGCCGTACGGGCCGGAGGCAACAAAGGAATGGCTGCTCGGCGTTGCAAAACCTCTGGGCATGGAAGAAAAAGCCTTGGAAGTAATTGAGCGGGAGATGCGGGAGGTGGAGCCTGATCTTGCCTACCTGAAAGAAGCTCTTTCCGGTAAGACCGCGATTATCGAGGTATCAGAGTTCCCCGGGCCGATACGGGCCCTCTCGCTCGCACGGATGGCATCGGAGTTCGGGGCCCACCCCGTCGTGATCAACGTCCACCCTTACACGATCAAGGAGCGGATGCCCAGCATCAGATACATTCTCGGGACGGGTCTCAACCCGGAGATCATCCTGACAAAAGGACTCTTCCGTCTTGGAAGTTTCCGGTCATCGAAAGAGACCGAGGACGAGCTGGAGGCAATTGTCAGGGGATATGATAACGCGATCTTCTTCGGTAACTCCGGCCGGTTCCCCCCATGCCCGGTGGTGAACCTGACGCTCATGAACCCGGCGTTCCAGCCCCAGTACGGATTTAAGGGGATCAAAAATATCGCCGCACTTGTCAGGCAGGCACTGGAGAACAGGAACCTCCCGAGATCAAGGCTTTTTAAGGGGATGCTCTATGGAACCGGAAAACGGTAACGAACCCGTCGGGCGGAAGACTCCTTCGCCGGAATCGTGTACGGATCCTTACCTCCGGTGTGCCTTCAACGGAGCTGCCCAGACTGCACTGGGGATCTCCGGTTCTGCCCTGCTCGCCCATTCCCCGCAGGGGTGCGAGTACCTGGTCAACAATGCCTTTGCCTCGCAGGAATGCGACTACATGGAGACGGTCACGCTCTGCACAAAACTGTGCGTGGACGAGATCGTGCACGGCGGCGAGGACATCCTTACCCGCACGATCCGGGAAGCAAAGGATCTGCCGATCTCCACCCTTTTCGTGATCAGTGCGTGCGGGCCGGAGATCGTCGGGGACGACATTATTGCAGTCTGCGAGACCCTGCAGCCGGAAATGAAGTTCCGGCTCGTTCCCATTCCCTGTCCCGGATTCCGGGGATCGCAGTACGACGGCATCGATATTGCGCTGGATACTATCCTGAAACGACTGGTGAAGAAAGACGGAAAGAAAATTCCGGGCTCGGTGTGCCTTCTCGCACCCCATGCAAATGCCAACCCGACGTGGCCGGCCGACCTTGCCTGGGTGAAGCAGACGCTCTCCCGGATGGGTATTCCGGTTGTTGCCACGCTCACGCACAAGACCCCGCTCTCCGACATTGAGAATATTGCTTCTGCCGAGACTTCACTCCTGCTGAGCCATGATGCCGGGCTGAAAGCAGCGGATTACCTCTCCGCGACGTATAACATCGAACAGATCTGCAAAGGGATCCCCCTCCCGATAGGAATGACCAACACGCAGCGCTGGCTGGCTGCGCTCGGTGAGCGGTTCGAGGCGCAGAAGACGGCGGAGGGCATGGTTGCGGAAGGCGAGAAGATGGTGATGGCAACGTGTCGTCGTAAGTGGCCGATGGCCCGGTTCCTGTACCGGACGCCCGCTGCCATCGTGGCCGATGCCACGGTCGGGATCCCGCTGGTCCGGTTTGTCACCGAGGAGATGGAGATGACCCCGGAATTCATTGCCCTCTACACGTCCCAGCGCCCGGTGCGGGAACTGCTGGATAAGGAATTAAAAGAACTCGGGCTCAGCCCGAAAGTCGTCTTCGGCACGGACGTGTACAAGACCAGAATGGGCCTTCGTGAGGTTAAACCGAAAATCATATTCGGGAGCACGATCGAGCGGCATGCCAGCGAGGGTCTTCCAGTGGCATATGTGGTAGAAGTGGTAAGAATAATGCGCCAGTTCAGGATGATCAACCGCGAATACTTCGGGTACACCGGTATCCTGAACCTCTTCGAGGGTGTCCAGAACGAGTGGACGATGGGGTGGCGTTCAAAAGAGAAACGGTACGAGGCAAAGTGGTGAAAAGCATGAGACAGATCGCGATATACGGCAAAGGAGGGATCGGGAAGAGCACGATCGCCTCGAACCTGTCTGCAGCACTGAACGAAATGGGGCATACGGTCATGCAGGTCGGCTGCGATCCCAAGCGGGACTCGACAAGGATCCTTGCCGGAGGGAAGTTCATCCCCGCAGTGCTGGAAGAGCACCGCGAACAGCTGAGGTTGGGCAGGGATGAATATGCCATCAAACTTGATCACATTGTTTTTAAATCGCCCGGCGGGATCTTCCTTGTGGAGGCCGGGGGGCCGGAACCGGGTGTCGGGTGTGCCGGCCGGGGCGTGCTGACAGCGCTGCAGATCTTAAAAGACTTAAACGCGTTCGAGACCTACAAGATTGATGTGGCAATCTACGATGTGCTCGGCGACGTTGTCTGCGGGGGTTTTTCGATGCCCATCCGCGAAGGGTTCGCAAAAGAGATCTACCTTGTCTGTTCCGGCGGGTTCATGAGCATCTATGCGGCGAATAATATTGCCCGTGCCGTGCAGCGCCTCGCCAAGCGGGGAGATACCGGGCTTGCCGGGATCATCTGCAACAGCAACGGTGATGAGGCATTCGAACGTACCGTCATCCCGGCATTTGCACAAAAACTGGGGACGCCGTTTGTCCAGTTCGTTCCCCGGAGTCCTATCATCCAGGCTTGCGAGATGGAAGGCCGGGCTGTCGTGGAGCACTCTCCCGGTTCAAAGGAGGCAGAGGTCTTCAGGAATCTGGCAAAAGCGATTATGGAAAACGATTCGAAGGTTATCCCGTCACCGGTGAATGATCTCGCCGAGCTGGAGAATATGTACCGGCAGAATCTTGTGAAGAGATAACGAATTCAGATTTGGCCGTGAATATACGTTCTTTCTCCTGCTCGCGTGTCCCGTTGATTTATTCTTGACGACACTGAACGGTGATATGGTCTGCCTTTTCATGAGTCAATACACGGGTGATGCTATGATCCCCCGTGGTATCTCTCCTTCTTAGCCGAAGAACTGAAAAACCTTTAAACTACGGTTCTTTCCAGCGATCGGAATAATGGATCCATTGAGGATCTCCTGTTTTTTTCAGCTGACAAAATTCCCAATCGGAGTTCAATTTAATCCCCTTCCCTCAAAATACCCAAACAAAGCCCAGATTGGCCTCCAATTGGGATCCGACAACCCCTTGTTTTGCATGTTCCACCTGGTCTTTTTGCAGGAAGAGGAAGTCGGCAACACTTTAGGTTTAAACTCCATTTTATTTCCGACGTGAATAACGATCCGATTAAACGCCCCTTAGCGTTGTTCTGTTGACGGTGACCGTGCTACCCCCCGCCCCCTCCGGTTTTGCCTCCCAATAGCGTACATTAGGGTTTTACACACCCGCGTAAAATGCCCCGTTTGGCGTAAATCACGCGGAACGGGCGATTTGAAAAAAAAAAGTGGGTAAAAATGTACCATTTTTTGCCGGTAATTCCGGAAAAAGACCTTCCGGAAAGGTAATCCGGGGCCGTAATAGGCCCCGGATTGAAGGATGAAAGATAAGGTATTCCAGGAGATAGTGATACGATGGCGGATCCTGGACTTATCCCCGTTTCCACTCCTCCTCGGACCTGGTGCTGGAAGAAAAAGCAGGTATCAGCAATCATGGCGATTCATCCTTAGCTCTCACGGTCGAACTCAGTCGTGGAGTAATGGTACCGAAACGATCCGGCAGTATGGATGCGAAAGGAGAAACCCGGGTGACATTTTCCTGGTATGCAAAATCTCTTTCTCGCTACACTCAGGTATTTCATTGACCGGAGAAGCAATCCTGCTGCCGGATTTCCTGGTAATTTTTTTTCAGGTAAGATATTTCCGTAACGAGTCGTTTACCCGATAAAGATTTTTCAGATTTTCGGAATCCGGAATTTGGTACCCGCTCACTTTTTTGTTGTACGTAAGGCTGAATAATTTCAGCGGATTATTATATTACCCTCTCGTACCTTTTCAGGAATGAAAAGGTCAACAATGTCAAAAAATGTTTTACCATGTACAGCAATTCTCGTTATAGGGATTCTGGTAACCCTCGTTTTCTCTGCGGGATGCGCTGGTGATAGTAATGATAACGCCGGGGGAACCGTATCGGGTACACCAGTACAACCAGCACCGGCCGGGAACGTCCCCCCGGCTGGTGGTGGAAAACATGAATACCGGTGGCGTGAATAACGGCGCAACCGGCGAGCCCCGGTTCACCTTTTCCACATCTGTCGAGATTGTCTCCCTGTATGACTACCACTGGAACAACGGGATGGGAGATACACCGGGCACCATCGCGATCGAGAATGTGGGTACCAACGAGCTCTACGGACCATTTATTACTACGGACTCCCGGGACAGGGGGGAGTACCGGACGTATACTGGCAAACCGAACCCGGAATAACTATTCCGTCCGGGACGTATCGCATTATAGATTCAAACCCGTCTACCTGGAGCCAGAATTCCCAGACCGGGGGTGCAGGGATGTCACAAATCGTGTACCAGCCAACCAGCTCAACGTTATCCCCTGCCGGGACAGAGAGCCCGGGACCCGCGTCCACGGCGACGGCACCTCAGAGCGTTTCAGAACCGGTTCGGAGCTCCAGCAGCACTTCACCGGATGATCTCATTATCGGGACCTGGGCCATCCCGTCATCCGATATGCAGATGGAGTTCAGTGCGGACGGTGCAGCCACCCTGCTTGACTCCAGAACGGGTGACTATGACACGGGTTCATGGGAGAAGATATCGGATGGCAGATACCGGCTCCGATCTCCTTCAGGCAGGGAATACCCGGTCCTGCTCCTGGATCCCATTGCAGGAACGATGTATTTTGAAGATTATTCAATGGTATTTATCTGGAAGGGTGATCATTGATGAGAAAACAAGCCTCACGCTGGTATGCTCTTGCCTGCACCCTGGCGGCAGTGATGATATCCGGTATCGCCTGCTGCTCTTTCCTGATAGTGCCGGTGGCAGCCGCGACACGTGATACAAATCTCTGGGTAAGGGGTATCGATGAAGTCAGGACCACCAACGCCGAGCGGGATCGCCTTCTTCTCCCCCAGCCCCCCTACATCACGGATAATCCGGCAAACCGGGGATCCTATACCGGCCCCTGCCCGATGGGTACCGGTGGATTTCCCCAGCTGCGCCAGACCGGGTTATCATCGGGGGCAGAATGCCGGGGGGCCTGCGGCATGGATTGTCCTGAGAGCCGGTGCGTAAACCTTGGCGATTTGCAGATTCAGGTGAACGGGGGTACATGCACGTATAAAAATATGAAAGTGTGCCCGGCCCACAAGGGCTGCATCGATCATGATGCCTGTTATGATTACTGCACGGAAAAAGCGGGGGACAACTCAGTCATGTTCGGGCACTGTCACGGGCTGTGCAATGGACGGTGCTATGATGAATATGGGCTCGTCCAGTGTTCCAAATGGGCAGCTCTCCCCGGCGTCAGCAGCGTCCTGGATGTTTTCACCGACCCGCCGCCCATGGATATATCCCTTACGTTCTCCGATGAACTGGTGTTTACCCATGACAGCCAGGAAGCAACCCCGACAGTTGCCGTCACCGGGAATGCTGCGTACCGGTGGGCAATTCTCGATAGTATGCAATATTCCCCTGACTGCAGCTCGTGGACGTATTATGCAGACAGCAGATGTAACGGGGCAGGATGGGACGGGACGTGCGGGCAGGTTGCCTCCCCGTGCGTGGATACCTCCGGGTACAGGAATGGATTGAAAAGTGAATTTACCTACCGCGTGGTTACGCAAACCGATGGGAATGGTAACTCTTACACTTCGCCCCAGCCGGATGGCTGGGCTATCACGTATGACTATGCCGGCAATATTGTGACGGCATTCCGCTGGGAAAATGGCGTACAGTCCGATTATTGCTACGGGGTAGGCTCCCGTGATGACATCCCCTGGGATGGGGTGGGAGGAAGAGACCTTCATCTGGACTGTGAAGGACCTGACGGGAGTTCCTATACCCGGCAGACTGTATCCTTAAGTGACCCATAATTTTTTCTTTCACATAAACCCCGGTCGAACAGTCGGCCCGGCCATGCAGCTACCTGCCCCTCAAATCCTTCAATATTATAACCCCGTCCGGTGCACGCAGATAGGAGATACGAGAAGGAGGACATCAAAATGCTGGTATGTCAGAATTACGGTAACAGGGCAAAGTCTTCTGCACTTCGAGGGGTTCAAAGATGACCTCGCCTTCCGAAGGAATGGTAAAAACACCGGAGAATGCGGTTGCATGGAGTCGCGTGGTCCCTCTTATCACCAATTCAGTGGTGGTAAAGGATCTCTTCCTTGTCCTGTTCATACCGGCTGTTCTCGCCGGGGTCCTTTTTACCCTTATCCTCGGGGATGCAATGATGCTCCTGTTATTCCTTGCGATTGCGGCCGGCATCTTTATTCTCGGGCTGGTAATCATGACGGTCCTCCAGCTGGGTGCACATGGGGGGCTCACTACCTTCTTTTACATCAGTGATGAGGGCGTGGCATACAAGGCGGGTAAAGGAACGGAGATCCTTAACAGGGTTTCAACGGTTGGATCCCTGGCAATGGGATCTGCGGCCGGGACCGGTGCAGGTCTGCTGGCGATCTCCGAAGAGGCAAATGCGCTTTTCTGGGAGAATATACGGTACATAACCATTCGTACGGGGTTGAAGATGATCGTTTTTCGTTCACCTTACCTTATCAGCCCCATCGCCCTGTACTGTACGGAGGAAAATTTCATGGTTGTTGTGGAAATGATCAGGAAATATGCACCAGTATCTGCAAAAATTGTGAACAGATAACGGAACGGACAGGGGGAATTCCTGCACTACCAAAACAACCCCATCTCCCCACTATGGGCATGCTCATCACATTTTCCCGATTTCTCCTCCAAATCGTCCCCGTTATAATCGTAACCTTCATTATCTTCCGTTCCTCATTGGAGAATATGCAGGATATTCTGAGCAGCAGGAAGATGGAGAACGGTATTGTGGTGTTCTGGGATGAGAAGGGTGAGAAGAAAAACGAGTCGTTCAATTACGCCGAACTTATTGACATGAAGATCAACGCAATTGACCTGCTCGATCGTCCGAAGTCCTATAAAGTCGACAAGGCGGCCCATCTAATCATCTCCCAGAAAATACCCAAAAAACCCTGAAAGTGTTTGCGCAGGAACCTGTGTGTGCATTTCCTGTTCCGGAATGTTCAAAGTGCGTTCAGGTATGGCTTCGCACCTTCCTGAGCACTCTTTCGCTCTATGAGACCATTGTCTATTTATTTTACCGGCACTGGCTACTCAATTACCGCATGTCTCCCACGACGAGGGCTGAAATAACCGATCCCCGGAACAGGTCTTCCTTTCAATACCACCTGTCCTATACCCTGTAAATGGAGTTTTGCCTCCCAATGGGTACTGTTAGGGCCATTTTCAGCCCCCGACATCCAAAAGGGCAGAGCCATCCCGGACCTTGATGAACGCCGCTTCATTTCCTGGTTTCACCGCCCGGATACCCGCTCCGGTATTTTCCTAGAGGTGATTCATGATAAAATCCCTGATCTTTGTATGATCAGCCAAACGTCTGATGATATATTTTGTTACTTTGACTATTTGTACATCAAATAATCTTGTTACAAATAACCCAATAATAAATATGAGCACGCCCATGACAACTGCCAGAATAACACCTATCTGGCCAAAGAACGACACGTAAAAGAATGTGACGACCATTGCCAGAACCGACATAAGAGCTGACCTGATAATAAAATAGAGTCTCTGCAGCCAGGTAGAAAGCAATAATGCCTTGATTACCGCTCTTTTTTCGATAACGCATTCAGGTCCGGGCGGAACACTCTCTATCTCATGAAATATTCTTTTTGTATAATTAAGATCTGATAATTGTAATATCCTGTTTGCATATCTGGCCTCAGATAAATCCTTAGAACTTGCAGTTTCAATTTCCAACATAATTCTGTGAGATATTTCAGTTATTTCGAGATCTGACGGAAATGGTTTTTCCGGAAAGAGAAAGTCATTTGTCATACGTATATCCTCATCAGAAGTTGAATGAGTTGCTTCTGGCAATGCCTTCTTAACCATTCCTGATATAAAAATATTATTCGAAAACCAGAATCATCTCATACAATACTCAGAAGGTTATGCACCCTGCTTTCGTGGCTGGAAAATAAAAGGGTCACACGGCCTTATACCGGCGATCATGGCCGACTCCTTGTCCTTTTTAGCTCAAAGGAAATCGCCCCGTTTTGCGTAAATGGTAATAAAAACACGTCCCTGGAAAAAGCAGGTAAAACTGTACCGTTTTTTTGCGGGGAATTCCAGAAAAAGGGTGTCCGGAGAGGCAAACCGGTGGTGCAAAGGGCCCGGATTGGGGGTGTTGACTGCAGGTCTCCCGGGCCAGGTAATGATATCTCTTCACCTTCGGTAAAAAGAAGGGAGCGTTATCCACCTTCATTCAGGAAACGATAAGATATCAGCGGGACCGAATCGTTCGAAGCTGCATTCCCCGGATGAATATTTTTCACCGGGTTTGAGGGTGAGAAGGTGACCGTAGGCATGGTCCTGGCAGACATAGGCACAGCGGCACCCGAATGACTGGACCCCGATTGCATCCTTCTGACACTGTGCACACGTTGGTTTTTCCGCCATGGTTATGTTCTCATAGGGTCTTTTCACTGATACATCTTTTTGGCCTCCGGGGTTCAGCCCGGATACTCCCTATTGTATGATCGAAAAATTCACCTGTTGAGACGAGAATGTGTCTTTGTGAATGACCCCCCCCGGGCGTGATATATCATGGAAGCGGCCGAATATCCGGGACTGACCCCGGTACAGGAAAAAAATCTCAAGATCGCCGTTGAAGGAAACTGTGAACTCTGCTCTGAATATTTTGCGCTCCCGTTCCTTGAGGTCCACCGGATATCCCGGCGCCTCTACAGCGAGATGGTACGGGATCCTTCAACTCGTATCCTTATTGTCTGCCACCTTTGCCATCACCATATCCACCGCCTTCCCGTACGGGTAAAAGACCAGCGTGCAATCGTCTCCGGCCGCTCGTTTTTTGTACGACAGGAAATCCGTAAGATTCTTGGGTACGCATCAAAACCCTATTCACCTCCCGATGACCCTGATGCCTCCCAGATGTATGAGGAGTATTTCTACCACTTCCCTCCCGGTTCGTTCCGGTTGGGTGGGTGAAAGGATATGATTGTATCACGGGCGTGGAGATTCCCCCCCGCTCCCCAGGAGTGGCGCCAGCCCGCTGAATGCACCGGTTTAAATTTCCGCAAGTCAGTCCAACAGAGAAAACAACCAGGTAAATGGGTATTCTTTGTGAGGGTTGACACTAATTTTCAAGATTAAAAGATCCCTTTTGTCCCGTTGTAAAAAGGATCTTTTACGTGCTTCTTTGGGATATGGCCGGGCATCATCCATCCTTAACACCGAAAAGAAAAGGGGATATAGGCCGGGCGATCCCAATTTACTATGACCCATCACTAAGGAAGACCAGATCGAAGAGGAGTATCAGAGTGGATCTCACATTGTTCTTTAAAGAGCAGGGAATTGACGTCTTCTCCGAAGTCAGCCTCAGGGATCTATCCGATGTAGACAGATCCTCAGTTGTACAATTTTTCCCGGTCGCCCGGTCGGTGATCGTTTTCGGCAGGGAAGTTCCGGTCCCGGTGTACCGCTTGCCGCCGAAGGAGAAGACCCGGGGGATGCTCCGGATTGCAGAGGCCCTGGACAACACTACCGTCTTGCTCGCCGCTCGCCTTAAAGCGAAGGAGGTCCCGGCCCTGCCCGTTCCACTGTACCTGTCCGTCAGAATTGCTGACGGAAAAGTACAGGGAGTTGTACGATTGAAGCAGGTCGCAGCGGCCGGGGGGATCGGGTCGCCGGGCATGAATACGGTTCTCCTTAATCCCCGGTTCGGCCCGCGGCTGTTGCTGAGCGGTGTTGTGACCGGACGAAATGTCGCGGAATCCCGGCACACTGAACGTTCTCCTGAAAGAATAAAAGCCCCTGTCTGCATGGGGTGCGGACGTTGCGTCAGCGTATGCCCGGCGGGAGCAATAGGGCCGGAGTGCATTGATGCGTTCCGGTGCCGGACGGTGAGTGCCGTGGTTCCGCCCGTCATGGTCCCGGCGGTGAAGTGGATGCTGAAACGTACGTTATTTCTGAAATGTATAGCCCCTCTTGCACCGTGGATCGCCCGGACGGCAACGATCCGGTGCAGTCTCTGTGTCACCAGGTGCCCGAATTATTCCGGAGATGGATGCCAGACATGATCACGATATATTTTGACGGATTATGCAGGCCCAGAAATCCCGGTGGCGTGGCAACGTATGGATACGTGGTTTACCAGGATGGGAAAAAAGTGAAAAGCGGGAATGGGGTGATTGGCTCTGGTCCCGGGATGACGAATAATGTTGCGGAATATTCTGCTTTGAAACGTGCAGTTGAATGGGTAGTTCAGCATTGTCCCGACGATGAGATGGTCATCAATGGTGATTCCCAACTCGTTATCCACCAGATGAGTGGTACCTGGCAGATCCATTCAGAAACCTCAAAAAAGTTTGTTCCGGAGATCCGAAAGTTGCTCGAAGGCAGGAAAACGAGATTTGTCTGGATACCGAGGGAACAAAATGAGGAGGCCGACCTGCTCTCGAACCTTGCATATAGTCAGCAAGGCAAGGGACCAACAGACCCCAAAGTGTCATGATTTAATGAATGGTTCATCCGATCGGTTCATTTCCGGAGTTCCAGAAGGGGAGTTTACGGAAGGTGCTCTTCCGGGAGGGAAGTCTCCGGAAGAGTTGCGGGTGGCCCCGGATTCCTGCGTTCACCCACCTGCTGGCGCCACATGGCGTAATACAAACCCTTTTGATCGAGAAGACCTGCGTGAGATCCGGTCTCTACAATCCTGCCCTGCTCCAGCACATAGATCACATCCGCATGCATGATCGTCGACAACCGGTGAGCTATCAGAAGGGAGATTTGGTCCCTGCTCATCGAAATATCCCGGATAGTGTTCGTGATATCCTTCTCGGTTAACGAATCAAGTGCTGACGTCGCCTCATCAAAGATCAACAGACGGGGATGACGCAGTAACGCCCGGGCAATGGAAATACGCTGCTTCTCTCCCCCTGACAAATTCATACCGCTCTCGCCAATAATCGTATCGATACCGTAAGGAGAATTACCCAGCAGGTTATCGCAGGCAGCCTTGTGCAATGCATCCATGATCTGCTCGTCCGTCGCATCCGGCTGGACGAACAGGAGATTTTCCTTGATTGAACCGGCAAACAACTGGGCATCCTGAGAAACGAACCCGATCTGCCTCCGTAACGGGTTATACCGGATCTGTGACGATGGGTGGCCATTGAACCAGATTTCCCCGCTCACCGGGCTGTATAATCCCAGCAGGAGCTTGACCAGCGTTGACTTGCCTGCGCCGGAAGGGCCGACAAACGCGATTGTCTCACCGGTCTTCACCTCAAAAGAAATTCCATCGACGGCATTATAGAGTGCAGTCTTGTGACGGAACACGACATTTTCAAAACGGATATCGCTCAGCTCGTCGATCTCAATCGGGTTTTCCACATTTTGTTCAATGGGCTTCTGCATTAATTGATCGAAATTACTGACGGAAGCTTCCACCTCATGATAACTGATGATGATGCTGCCAAGGTCCTGCAAGGGTCCGAAGATGATCGTGGAGATAAACTGCATCGAGATCAATTCTCCGGTGGTAAGGACTTTTCGGAAAATCAACCAGAGGAGTATGAACAATATTGACTGCTTGAGGATGCTGAGCGTGGTTCCCTGCAGGAATGTCAACAGGCGGATCCTTTTTACTTTCGTCATCTCCAGGTTGAAGATCTTCAGGTTCTGGTCCCGTAATCTTCGTATTTCGGGAAAGGTCAGGCCAAGACTTTTTACCAGCTCGATATTCCGGAGGGATTCGGTAATCACGCCCGCGATTTTATACGTCTCGCGGTTGATCGACCGTTGCGTCACCTTGATCTGCCTGCTCAATAACCCGGTGAGAGAACCGAGTACGACGATACCGATCATAAAAACCGGTATCAGCAGCCAGTTCCTGGTCATCGAATACCCTATGAGAAAAGCAATTCCCACGATTGAAGAGAAGACAACATTGATGAACAGATTAATGAATATCTGGGTATCCTCCTTCACTTTCTGCAATACCGATAACGTCTCACCGCTCCGTTGTTCCTCGAACTCATCATAGGACAACCGAAGCGTCTGCTGCAGTCCGTCATTGAAGATCTGCATGCCGAACTTTTTTACCGCCAGCCGGGTGAAATAATCCTGGAACGCTTTTGTCACCTGGGCAAGCACGGCGACAGAAACCGCTACACTGAGCCAGAACAGCACCCCCCTGACCAGCGCCTCTTCCGGGCTGTTCGAAGGATTTAAAGCATAATCATCGATAATCTTCCCGAAAATAAGCGGATCGATCAGGTTCAGCAGCTGGCTGATCCCCGCCAGGACGAGAGCGACAACAATAAGCCCTCTCTGTGGCTTCAGGTACTTCCAGAGGACACTCATTTTTGTTGGATAATGACGTTAATTGGAGGGGACCACCTTTAATCTGCACATTCAGGTCCGGTTTCCAGAGAGAATATCTCCTCCTCATCAGATAAATATCGTCTTCCCGTTCTCTTTCGCTCTCACATGAGTCGGTTCCCCTCCAGCTCCGTGCCTGGGCCCGGTTCCATTCAGCAATTGCAGTCCGTCAGACCCTGTGCCGGGCCTGTTTAATCACCGCCGGCGTCCTCTGTCAGGGGTTATATGCTGGACTCGTAACGGGAATCACGATGAGCAGGTTGTCCTGTCCCATTTTAATTCTCAACAACGCAAAAATGATTGCGGTTTATTTTTTTCAAACGCGATCACGGGGATCGATCGAAAAGGCCGGAAAATCCCGGGTATTTCATCAGCAGTACGTCAAAGTCTTCCCGGTTTTTCATTCACATCGTTTGCGAACGCGATTATTGAACATGAAATGAAAAGAACAAAAGGATAGTAATCCGGCAGGGAGAACCTGCAATGTATATGACCCGGCCTGATCCTGCTTCCGATCGGCTCCGAAACCAGGTGATGTCCGGTACCCGGCTGACCCTGCCGGAGGAGGTCGTGGCATGGCTGGGTGCTGTCCAGGCCCAGGACTATACCGGCGGACTGTGGTCGATCGGTCTCCGGCTGCCGGGCACTACTTCAAGGGATATCGAAAATGCAATTGCCCGGAGAACCATCGTTCTGTCCTGGGTCCTGCGGGGTACGTTGCATCTCGTAGCCGCACAGGATATCCACGGGATGCGTGCACTTCTTGCACCGGGCATCATTGCCGAAAGGGCGGCAAGGTACCGCCAGCTCGGACTGGACGAGAAGACATTTGACGCCGGCAACCGGGCCCTGGAGGATGAACTCAGGGGTGGCCGGCAACGGACACGCAAAGACCTGTTCGCGGTGCTTGAGAGTGCAGGTATCTCTACTGACAGCCAGCGGGGGTACCACCTGCTGGGGCGGGCAGGTCTGGACGGGGTGATCTGTTTCGGGCCCCGGTCGGACCGGCAGCAGATGTTCGTTCTTCTTGACGAATGGATCCCCCCCATCCCCGGTTATGGACCGGCATACGGCACTGGCAGACCTTGCCCGGCGCTCCATCACCAGCCATGGACCGGCAACACTGCAGGATTTTCTCTGGTGGTCGGGCCTGTCAGCAGCCGATGCACGTGCCGCTCTTGTCACTGCCGGCCCGGACCTTCACCGGGAACAGTCCGGAGAGCGGACCTACTGGAATCCGGCAACGGTCCTACCGGTGCCTCAGGCTGCTCACACCGCGTTCCTGCTGCCTGCCTATGATGAATATCTGCTTGGTTACCGGGATCGCACGCACGCGATTGATCCCGCCGATACGGGAAAGATCAATCTCATCAACGGCCTGGCTTCCCCCATCGTTATCCATGGCCTTGTACGGGGATCCTGGAAACGAACGAAAGGAACACAGAAGATCGTGCTCTCCCTGAAGTATTTCGATCCCCCTGATGGCAAAGAGAAGATTGCGGTTGCTTCAGCAGCGAACAGGTATGGATTGTTTATGGGCAAACCACTGGATATTGTCTGAAGAGGGTTTATCCACTTTCACCCTCGTTACTCGGGTTCAGCACTGGTTCCATCCATCTTCCCGGAAGCCACACCTTTTTGTGCATGTCTGCACATGCTTTCCTGAAGGATGGGCCGGGCTTATTTCACCAGCTTTCTTCAGTCATCCATCGTGATCGATCGCGATGACTGGATTTCGTAGATTTTCAATTTGGTGGGGGCCGAATGCCAAAGTGCAGTTTTTGCAAAATAAGCCTGCATATGGGGTCGTGCGATATGTTCATCGAGATGTTTCTGGCTTTCCCACTCTTCAATGAAATGAAATACCCCGGGAACGTGAACATCCGCAACAAGTTCATACCGGATGCATCCGTTCTCCTTGCGAACGGTCGGGATGATTTTCTGAACTTCACCGATAAAATCGCTGTGCCGTGCAGGCACGATGGTACAACTGGCGTCAACAAGTATCATACGTATTCCGCTGTCTGATATATCCGGATCATTATACGGGTTTCCGGCCCCGTCCCGTTTTCTTAGGAGCGATAGGTGATCATGGGTTCCCCCGGTTTAATTATTTGTCTTGTTTCCAAAAGGATCGGAGATCAGGTAACAGGAATAAACCCCGGTGTCTCCGGGAACCCGTGACGAGAATAACGGTGACGGGTATGAATTAACCCCCCCCGTAAAAAAATTAGTGTCCCGGGAAACTGAGTGTAGTCAGGTGAGGACGCCCGCCTCGTCTTCTCTTCCGGCAAAACATCCGGTCGCCCCGGCGTCCTCCCCTGGTATATGAACGTAATCGGTTGCATCTGTGGTGGTGATCTTTCGGATTTTACTTTGTTTCCGTAAATAAGCCTTTATAGGTAAGAAATAAAAGCAGATCTCATCGGGATGGATCTCCGTGCGGGAAAGGAAAGACAAACGGGGGTTTAACAACCCGATAATCTAAAAAAAATCAGTCTCGGGGTTTTAAGACACCAGACCGTCATCTCATACACGCTGTTCCGGGATCTTTGAATGGCGAGTTGTGGCATTACGTGGATGGCATTCCACAACAAAAACGACACATGGAGGTAATTTTGACAAACGAAAGCAGGATAGAGATCGTAACCGTTATCGAAGGTATTTTAATAATGGCATTTGGTGCCGCCCTCCTTCTCGCATCACCAATGCTTATCATGGAAATTCTGGGGGTTGTTTTCCTCATAACGGGCCTGGTTGTTGTTATTAAAGGGTTTTTTAAAAAGTTCAGAAACCCTTGACCTCAGGATAATTCTATTTTATAACGGTCCGGGCAGACCAGCATTAACGGATGAAACTCCCCTGAATAACAAAATCCACCTGCTGGTATGTGCAGTATCGGAATTGTATCCTGCCAAAGCAGGACCCAGGACCCGCGAATGAAAAATGTTTTCAGGGTAATTTTTTTCGGCGATCCCTGATCGTATTTTTGAAAAAAAAAAGAATTCGGGCGGGTATCCTAATTAATGGATACCAGCTGAACGGTGAATGTCAGGGCTTGCCCCGCCAGAGGGCTGTTCGCATCGATGGTTACCGTTTCCGGAGTGATATTCAAAATCTTTACCGCACTCATCGTATTGGTTGAAGGGTCACGGTAGGTGAGCATACCTCCCAGGGTAAGGTTCATCGTGGCAAGGTTCCCGGTCCGGTTTATGACGTAAATATTTGCCAGGTTGTAGGCTCCATATGCCTGGTCCACAGGAATATTCACGATCTTTGTCTGGCCGGCCTTCATGCCAATGACCGCGTTCTCAAAACCCGGAATGACCTGATGGGATCCGATCGTAAACGTAACCGGGGTCTCTTTGACGTTCGAATCGAACACCGTACCGTTGGTAAATATACCGGTATACTATACTGAGACCGAATTCCCGGTCACCGCTGCTGCACCGGTACCCGTCCCGGTGATTCCCGGTGTACCGGCCGGTGAACCGCCAGTACCCGTCGTGAGAAGAATATATACGGCGACTGCCACGATTGCCACAATGAGGATTACGCCGATGGCAAGGGTCGGCGTCTTCTTTCCGGTGGTCGTGCCCTTTCCCTTCGGGCCGGATTTTTCCCGGGTCTTTTTAGGTTTACTCATTTTTCCTCTTCATCCCGTTCTCTCTCTTTTTTCATTCAGTAATTACCGTGCGGAGATTAAAACTTCATGTTATCCTAAATTAAATGATTGGTTACCGTGAAATAATTTTACGAAAGAAATGGCTGGTTCCTGAGGGAATAATACCAGGAAACGCAGGTCTGTTTCGCCTTCAGACGATGAAATTGCCCGGAGAATAATCTGTCTCCCGCAGGGAAGATCCCTGACACATATCCCCTCCCGATCAACTCACATTATTTCGTGTCAAAGATGCAAAACAGTGTGTAATGCATTTACTCGTAGAAAATTACCAGTACTCGATGATGTGGTTGTCGGATTAGAGTTGTACTTAAGTGCGAGGAAAAATGACCCGCTATCTGATAGATATCCGCCTGATGGGTTCAGTTAAGCACCAGATTCGCACGTTAAGCAATCATTTAGCTGAGAAATTTAATCTCGGGGATAAACGGGTTATCCCGCATATCACCCTGGCCGGGCCTTTTTCGACCCACGATGAAAAGAAAGTCGTCGGAGATTTCACAAGAATTTGTACGAACCAGAAAGAGATCCCAAGATATGATGTTGGAAGGTTTGGATTTTTTGATGATACGAAGGCTGTTTTTGTCACGATCACTCCAGACGAGAACCTGAAACAATTCCGCTGGCAGTTGTCACAGGCAATCTCCCCGTATTGCTCCTTACGGGACTATGATCTGGATTCTGCCGACACCTTCAGGTTCCACGCCACGCTCGCCATGAAACTTGACTGGCTCACCTTCCAGAGAATAAAATGGTATTTCAGAGGACAGGAACGTGTCATATACCGGCACCACCCGATCCGGGCAACACTGCTCCGGAATTCCCGGATTCTCTGCGAATATGATTTTATCCAGGACAGGATGCTGAGCCGGGCACAGGCCCTGAGCCGGGCGACGCTGATACGTGATTTTGATATTCTTAAGTTGTGGGCTGATGGAAGCGGGGAATGAGAGTACCTTGGTAGCAAGCGAATCTCCGGTAAACAAAAAAGGGATGTTGCCTGAGGAACCATGACATTATCCCGGTTCCCGGGCAGCCTGTTCTCCTGCCCGGCTCATCTTCTGTTATTTTTTTATGCACCACTTTCGCCCTGCTAACCGTATATTGTTTAATGGTCGTTATCGGAATGAAATATGTGACAAAAATAATCTGGGGAATAAATATCCCGGTGTCTGCTGTTACTTTCAAAGGATGGGATAAGAAAAAAAATGATTATCTGTACGAACCCTGCATCGTCAACAAAACGTTCTCTTTTGAACTGTGCAATGTCTGCGGGGAACAGGTGGCCGGAGAGAGATTCAATAGCGGATTAACTACCTGTTCTCCTGAATGTGGTGTAAAAAAATGGGATAGTAACCATGGCCGGATCATTACCCGGGAGAGAGAACAAAAAGGAATACGGCCATCACATTTCCGGGAAATAATCAAATCAGAATGTTTCCGGCGGGATAATCATACCTGCCAGAAATGTAAAAAAACGGCTGATGAGTTGTTAAAAGACAGAGAATCTGAGATACTTATCGATGAAAAATCCAATGACCATGGTAAAAAATCTGATTATATCCTGAATATCCATCATATCATCCCCATTAAAAACGGGGGAAATAACACCCTCAATAACCTGATCACTCTTTGCGGGAAATGTCACAAAAAAGAACATTCCACGGATGCAAATATAAAAAGAAAACATTACCCGCTTGAATTTTTTGGTATCGGGCCGGTTAATCCGGTGGGTGAGGAGGGATGAAATCTCTATTAAAGTGATAAATCCCTCTCAATCAGGATATCAAAGGTAACCGGTAACTGGCGATTGATCGTTCGATAAAAATCAGGTGCATGACGGACCGGGTGCTGTTGCGGTTCTTTGGCATGGGATCCTGGGTGGAGCAGGAGATCTGGCGGGTATGTATGCCCGTACCGATTCCGGATAACGTGAATGGTGCAGTGTGCCGACAACGGGAACTGGTGGTCCCGATACCCGGTCAGGTGTCAACCCGGCACATTTCGCAGCCCCGTGAGAGTACCTGATCTTTCTTGCTGTTATACCGGTAGATGGTGACCCCCTTACATCCCAGGGACCGGGCAAGCAGAAATATCCGGCAGATCTCGTCCACACCAACACGTCCGGGTAAATTCACGGTCTTGGAGACTGCATTATCGACATGTTTCTGGACTGCTGCCTGCATGCGGACATGGTGATCCGGTGAAATCTCAGGAGCAGTTTTGTAGAGATCCTGTATGGGCCCGGGAACAGGCGCAGAACTGAGTGTGCCGGTCCTCTTCACCAGCGCAAGGATATCCCTGCCGGTGCTGAGGGTCGCGAGATATTTTTTTAAGAACGGATGAATGATGGTGACAGACCGGTTGCCGATCTGCCGGGTGCCGGCAAGGGAAAATAATGGTTCGATCCCGCTGCTGGTACCGGCTATGAGATGGAGGGAGCCCGTAGGAGCAATGGTCGTCACGGTGGCATTGCGCAACTCTCCGGAATAGATACTCCTGTCGATCGCAGGAAACGAGCCCTTCTCTTCTCCCAGTTTCCGGGATGTTTCATGTGCTTCTCGGGAAATGAGAGCCATCGTACGGTCGGCAAAAAGAAGTGCTTCGTTTGATTCGTACGGGATATCCATGAGGATAAGGGCATCTGCAAGTCCCATGATGCCAAGCCCGATCTTCCGGGTCAGCAGGGTTTTTTCCCTGATTTTTCGGACCGGGAACCTGTTGACATCGATGACCGCGTCAAGGAACTGCACTCCCCGGCGGGTAACGGTCCGCACCAGTTCCTCATCCAGTTCGCCCTTCCTGATGCACCGGGAGAGGTTGACGCTCCCCAGGTTGCAGCTCTCAAAGGGCAGGAGCGGCTGCTCGCCGCAGGGATTCGTTGCCTCAATGTTCCCGAGGCCCGGTACGGTATTTTTCTCGTTGATGGTATCGAGAAATAGCACGCCGGGATCACCCGACTGCCATGCTGCCGAGCCAAGTGCATGCCAGAGTTCGCGGGCGTCGATACTCTTTCTCACCGAGCCGTCCCGGGGATTGATCAGGTCATACTGCGAACCGTGCTCAAGGCAATGGAAAAAATGTGCGTCGAAGCCGACGGAAAGGTTGAAATTGGAAAGGCCGCCCCGGTTTTTTGCATTGATAAAGTCCATGATATCGGGATGAGAACTGGTGAGCACCGCCATATTCGCCCCTCTTCGTTTACCTCCCTGTTTCACGGCATTGGTGGCCTCATCAAAGACGCGGATGAACGGGAGCGGGCCGCTTGCCGTTCCGCAGGTCGAGGATATGGTATCGCCGGCCGGACGGATATAGCTGAACGAGAACCCGGTCCCGCCTCCGCTCTGGTGGATCAGTGCCATGGTGGTCAGTGTGGAGAAGATTTCCCGCAGGGAATCTTCTACCGGCAAGACAAAACAGGCAGAGAGCTGGCCGGCAGGTGTTCCGGCATTCATCAGGGTCGGCGAGTTGGGGACGAACAGCAGTTCCTTCATCACATGAAGGAAATCTTTCGACAGGGGTGTGTCAACTGCATTTGCTACCCTGCAGAAAAGCTCGTCAGGAGTTTCCTGCGGGAGAAGGTACCGGTTTTCGAGAAGGGTTTTTGCAACAGGAGTCAGATCCATCGTGCCATCAGATGACTGTGTTTACGTAAACGGGATATATAGGTTATTGGTTTTTTGGATTTTTTTTCAAATTTTTTATAAAAACCATTAACCATCCAGCGCTCGTGTATGAGAGTGGCGATATTCTTGGAAAGACAGTCCGTTAAGTCCGCTATTCTGCGCTCCGTGGGGTATGATGACAGCACAAAAATTCTGGAGATAGAATTTCATACGGGACTTGTTTATCACTATCTGGGTGTCCCTGCAAAAGTCTACGCCGATTTTATGCATTCGGAAGAGCTGGGAAAATACTTCTCCGAAAAGATCCGGCCCCGGTTCCGCACAAAACAGGTTGATGCATAATTCGTATCCCCCTTATCCCCAAAGGACGGCCCGGCTCCCGATATTTTTTTTAAACGCAACGTACTCTCCCATAAAAAATATTTTCCCGATCCCGGGGGATAAGGATGGATGGTGCCATGTCTGAGAATTATTTTCAGATCCGGCATGTACCGGGATTACGAAACAAACCGGAGTACTATCGTCAGTCGTCCATCGTAATTTCCCGCGATGAGATAATCTCATAGATCTTCAATCCAGCCGGGACCGGGCACTATGGTGCAGTTTTTGCAAAAAACTCCTGCATATGAAGTCATGCAATGTGTTCATCGGAATGTTCCTGACGTTCCCCCGCTTCAATAAAATGAAAAATTCCCGGGAAGGAGAACTCAGCGACAAGGTCATACCAAAGGCAGCCGGACTCTATACGAACGGTCGGAATAAGCTTCTGGAAGGCCCGGGATAAATCGCGTATGCCGTCCCGGCAATGGTACAGCCGGCATCACCAGGTATCACCGGTATTCCTTATCTGGCAGGATCAGATCAATCCACGGATTTCCGGTCCGTCCCGTTTTCATTCAGCACCGGGTGATTAATTGTATCTCCGTGGTATTTTTCCTGTCATTACCGGTCTGATTTTCTGTCCACCGGGCACAAACCCCCGGTACTCCCGTTCATTTCACCCCGGCCGTCAGATGCCGTCCCGGCATTGGTGCACCGTAAAGGATCTTCTGGCAAAAGAGACATTTACCGGCAGTATTCATTCCGGTAAAAGCAGTTGATCAGGGGAGATGCATGGCATTTGTGCCTCGCAAGAATTTATTATTGCATGAAATGAGATATTGGTTCTTCCGTGAGAGAGGTATTCGAACCATGAAAAAGCTGTTCTTCTTGAGTTTGATTCTAATTGTAGGTATATTAGCGTATATTATGTCCTTGACATTGAATGGTATGCAATCGTCAGAAACATTTTCATCGGTTATTCTTCCACCTATGGCGATTTATTTGTTTTTTGTGGCTATTCTTTTCATTATCGTTAAAAAAGGATATGACTTCATGCTTTTCCGCTAACGTTCAACAGGAATGAATCGGCACCAGGGAAGGTCAGCCATGCATCGTTGCCTTGCATGGATTTATTAATTCATCAGAGCAGCAGATCGTGCAGGGAGGATCCCCGGGTCCTCCGTAAAAACCTTTAGGGGAGCTTCCGGCCCCGGTAGTTCACTGAAGATTCATATTCACGTCTCGTGATACTTTTTTGAGAAAGTCTGAATGTATTCATCGTGGCACAGAACGGGAGGCCGTGACGACGATCTTTACCGTAAGGATAATAAATATGCTCATTTTGATTATTGATTATCCCATCGTGCCTTTATGAGAATAAAAAGGATGATCAGGCAGGCGATGATAATTTCAATCTGATCGACACAATCGTTAACACCCTGAGATAGATTGCAGGGCACCTGATATACCCCCTCGTTACCCATTGATCCGGAGGAGGAATATTCTAAAACATTCCCCCCCAAGGGAATCGTCATGGTCCAGGCTATCCGGCACCAAAATTCTTTCGCCGTGACCGTCACAGTTACAGACCGGTATCGTTTTATCAAAGGGATCACCCTGCCCCTGCCCCGTGAGGGGTCCTCCCGTCCCGATGCAATAATTTATTGCCAGAAACGTGCGGAAATAGTATCATCATATCAGCCAGGTCATGATGCAGCCCGATGCGATCCTCTGTGGCGATTCCCAAACTGTTCTGCGGACACTTCCTGATGATTATTTTGCCTGTTGTATTACCAGCCCACCCTACTGGGACACCCGGTACAGTGGATATGCCGATCGGCTCGGGTACGAAGAGGATTATCGTGTATATATCCGGAACCTTGTGCAGGTTTTCCGGGAAGTCCGCAGGACCCTGACCCCCACCGGTACACTCTGGCTGGTGATGGGAGATTCGTACGCAAGCGATGATCCCCGGTGGTGGGCGATGTGCGAGGGAGTCCCGGAGAAGGAACTGAAGTATCCCCGGCCGCTCCCGGAAGGATTCAAGTCAAAGGATCTGATGGGTATTCCCTGGAGACTCGCCATGGAATTACAGAACGACGGCTGGTACCTCAGGTCCGACATTGTCTGGTCGATCCCGAATCACCGCCCCGAACCGGTTACGGATCGTCCGACCCGTACCCATGACTATGTGTTTCTTTTTGCAAAGTCGGAACAGTATGCATATTATGGTTATAGCGGCGAGACTTTTACCAAAAGGACCATGTGGGATATCCCGGCAGTCAACAATCCTTCCATCAATTATGCCGTCTTCCCCGAACCGCTGGTAGCCCGATGCATGAGGGCCGGATCCCTGAAGAATGATGTGATACTTGACCCCTTCTTCGGTTCAGGCACGGTGGGGATTGTCGCCAAACGCCTGATGAGGGGATACGTGGGAATTGAACTCAACCCGGACTATGTTACCTTGGCCGGTAAGAGGATCCGGGAGTCAACAGATCAGGAGCGAAGATGGATAGGGTGATGTGCCTTGTCCCGGAACAGGGTTATGAATCCTTAAGGGTATATTCCCGTCACTCCACAATAATAAATCCTGTTTTTTAGACCTATTCGCGGGTCATTGCAGGACAACATTTTCCGACCCGGTGAAAGCGTTATTTCCCGAAATAAAGGGGGATCTGGTTATCATACGATGCACGAAGGAATACCGATCCCGCACTTCGGCGGTACATCTTCCGGTAATTCCTGCCAGTAACCCGTGCGGGATCGCGGAATAAAAACCCGGAGGGGAAAGGTCGATCCCCTTAAGGGGGGACAAGTTTCCAGATCTCACCGCTCTTTACGGCCGGGTCCGGCCCCGCATTCCTGCTGGTCAGGACATAGATCTCGTGGCCAGCATCCTCCCCGAATCCCCGCACAAAGGCATTCACCCGCCCGTTTGTGCTGGTGGTGATGCTGAACTCCTGGGTGGTCCACATCTGGTTATCCTTTGGGGTGATTGCATTCACTGCAGACGGATAGCTGCTGATCGTATAACCGGCAGGCGGCGTCGATATGAGGATGGAACCATCACCGCTGCCGCCGAACGATTTCGACCAGTCGCCGAAGATATAGGACCCGTTGAGGGCCTGCAATGCGCTGCCACGGTAGACTGAACCGCCGATGATGGTATTGCCCACGTCGTGCCCGAGTTCAATCACCGGACCGATCAACGGTTCTCCGCGGGATCCTACGACCGGACAGGCACGGGGGAGCGGCACCGCATCATTCGCCGGATCAAAACAATGGGTCCCCTCCCGGATGTGCCACCCGTAATTGCCCCCTTTGGTGACGATAAAGACCGATTCAAAGAGGTTCTGGCCGGCCACTCCCGTCGTCAGGTGGTGGCCTGTGCCGGCATCAAAGGACAGGTATGCCGGGTTCCGGAATCCCGACGCATAAATTTCCGGCAGGATCCCGGCTGTACCCACAAACGGGTTATCGGCTGGGACCGAGTAGGGGGTCCCTCCTGCGCCCGGGGTATCGACATCAATCCGCAGGATCTTGCCAAGCAGGGTTGTCATATCCTGGGCATTACCGGTACCGGGGGTGTGGCCGGCGCTGGTGTCATCGGCACCGCCGCCGTCGCCGAGCGCGAGATAGAGATACCCGTCATCCGGCCCGAAAAGGATCGGCCCGCCATTATGGTTCGATTCCGGCTTATCGACCGTGAGCAGGATCTTTTCCGAGTTAGTGTCAGCGGTATTGGCGTCACCGGGAGTGATCCCGAACTCCGAGAGGTGGTTGGTGCAGCTCCAGCCAGAGGGGGCTCCTGCTCTCAACGGTGCAGAGTAATAAACAAAGACGCGGCTGTGGTTCCGGAAATCAGGATGGAATGCAATCGAGAGAAGTCCCCGTTCATCATATCCCGCAGTAAGGCTGACCATGTGGTCCCGCAGGTCGAGGAAGGGTGTATCAAGGAGTTTACCGTCGGCCGTAATAATCCTCACGAGCCCGATCTGGTCGACCACAAAGATCCGCCCGCTCCCGTCATCGGGAAACGCCATCATCATGGGCGAGGAGAGGCCGCCGCCTATCTTTTCCAGGCCGATACGGGGCTGGCCCGGGGCAAACGTGGTATACGATGCACCGTCTCGGAACACCGCAGCCTGGGGGGAGTTCTGGTTGGTCAGGTCCGCCTGACTGCCTGCAGTCGATCCGGGAATGATACCCGTTCTCGCCGGGGTTGTTCCTGCAGGAAGACCGCTGTCCGGAGTGCTGGCACATCCGGCGGTCATAACCAGCAGGATGACGATGGCCGGGAGAATCACGTTCCTTGACAGGAATCTCATGAGAGCACATACGGAGAGCACAATGATAATTATTTGCCTGCCAGAGGTATGCCTGCTTTTGCGGAGCTCCAATCCCCGCATCTTCAATCAGGTTCCCGGATCCTTCTCATCTGTTCCTTTTCTCTCAAGGCACGCCATGGTGCCTGCAAAATCCCGGGATTCTTTCGATGGGGACAACGATACCTCTATTAACACACACAACACCCGTCCATATATCCGGGTGAGATCGCACCTGGGCAACAAAAAAAGGAGGTAGACATATGGTACGACGTTTTCACCGATCAATCTATGATGAACTCGATGATCTTAAAGCATCCATGGACTACCTGTTCCAGCTTGCTTTTGAACCAGTGGACAATCCGATGTTGCCTGAAGGAGAACAACCTGAGGTCGTATGCCTGTACCCCCATACCCTGAACGCGGAGGTCACGGAGCACGATGATGAAGTGATGGTGACGGTGGACATGATACCGGGTTGCGAAGCGGCAAAGATATCCGTTGACCTGGTCAGCCCCGATTCCCTGAGGATCACCTGCGACCGGGAAGAAGGGATAACGGGGGACAATGACCGTCGATCGTTTTCCGTCCAACGTCTCGTCCCGCTCCCGGGCAGGGTCACGACCTCCGGGGCGAAATCCACGTATAAAAACGGCGTGCTCGACATTCATCTCAGGAGAGCACAGCCGCAAAAAAGATAAGCCGGGATCCCCGGCACATTTTTTATACCGGGTCGCGGAGCAGTGGGCAGGTCATGCAATGCCCGCCGCCCCGCCCATGGCTCAGCTCGGACCCTTCAAATTCCAGCACGTCGATACCGGCCTTGCGGAAATTCCGGTTGTAGACGTGTTCCGGTCGGCCGCGATGACCGGGCCGGAGTGCAAGGATATTATTCCCGTCATCCCACTGCTCGCGGGCCGCTTCGTACGTATCGCCCCCCGTAGGAATGACTTCCAGGCGGCCGACATCAAGGGCATCGGCAACGGCGCCAAGGAAGCTCTCTTCCTTCGTGACCGTGAACATCGCCCGCCCGTCACCGGGGCGGATGCTCCAGGCCTGCATCCCGTTCACGACATCCGGGTACACGGTAACCTTGTCCACGTCCAGCATCGTAAAGACCGTATCAAAGTGCATATGTGCCCGGTCCGGGCTCATGCGGGCAACTATGATCCGCTCTGCCGCCTTCCCGGTAAACAGGGAATGCGCCAGCTGCTCGATCATCTGGCTCCGGGTCCGTTCGCCCATACCGATGAGGACCGTCCCGTTCCCGATGGGCATGACATCGCCACCTTCCAGCGAGGAAGGGGAATAATCCATACTACCGGCCGGTCTTTCATCCCCCGGCGGGAACCAGAACCTGAAACCGGCATTCCGGAACATCGGGTGATGGTGATAGATGGTTGCGACATTCAGCGCCTCCGGCCGGCGGGCAGGCCAGAACATCGGGTTGATGGAGACGCCGCTGTAAATCCAGCTCGAGGAATCGCGGGTAAAGAGGGGGTTGGGGAGCGGCGGGAGGATAAAGGCATCCGGACCGGCAACCGCGGCGGTCAGCGAGGACCGCACCAGGCCTTTCATGGATATACATTCGAGTTCGCCGACCGTGAGCCCCCCGATCAGGTGTGTCGGACGAGATTCACCGCTTCCATCTCCATTAAACAGATTTGCACGGCATCCGAAGCCGCAATTCCCACGGACATCCCTAACGACACTCTCCCGATTACCTCCCGGCGGACCATGTCCTCCCCGGACAGTGCTTCGGCCAGGAGTTCCTGCAGGTACCAGACCTTCACCCCTGTATCGCGGATGAGACGTACAAACGCGGTGTGTTCCGCGATCACCTTGTCGACCCACAGGACATCATCAAAGAGGAAGCTGGCATGGTTCGATGGCGTGAGCCGCCGGAGACTCAGGTCCGGCTGGTGTACCATGACCGTCCGGAGTTTTCCTGTTTCTGAATATACCCCAAATTCTGTCACGTTCTTTCACCCGTCCGGGCGAACGATTGTCCCGGTATCACCGGCAACGATCGCCCCGATATCGGCCAGGGCCCCGATCGCGGCCCTCTTCCCGGTCTTTTCCACAAATACCCACGCAGCCTCTACTTTCGGTCCCATGGAACCGGCCGGGAAGGTGTGGCGTTTCAGTTGTCCGGGTGTCGTCTCCCGGATAAGGACGGTAGACGCTTTTCCCCAGTCCTGGTACACGCCGTTCACGTCCGTTGCCATCACAAAGAGATCTGCATCGATCTCCCGGGCGAGAAGGCCGCTGGCAAAGTCCTTGTCGATGACCGCCTCAACGCCGGTCAGCGTATGTTCATTCCCCCGGTGGGTACATGACAGGGATACCGCCCCCGCCGGTACAGATCACGATTGTTCCCTGTTCGAGCAGCCAGCAGATCGGGCGGATCTCAAAGATCCGCCGGGGCCGGGGTGAAGGCACCACCCGCCGCCAGAGATCCCCGTCCTTACGAAAAGACCAGCCTTTCTTTCTAGCGATCCGGTCCGCATCGGTCTTTGCATACCGGGTCCGACAAACTTGGTGGGGTGGGTGAAGGCCGGATCGGCGGGGTCGACCTCCACCATCGTAAGAATGGTAGCAAACGGGACGGCCGGGGGGAGCAGGTTCCTGAGTTCCTGCTCGATCATGTACCCGATCATCCCCTCGGTCTGGGCATCAAGGACATCAAGAGGATAGGGCTCGACCCCCGTATATGCCACGGCCAGCAACGCGAGCAGCCCGATCTGCGGCCCGTTCCCGTGCGAGAGCACCAGTTCATGCTCCCGGGCAAGCGGTGCCAGTGCACGGGCAGCCGCACGGATATTGACCCGCTGCCGGTCTGCAGTCATCGGCTCGCCCCGTTTCAATAGGGCATTGCCCCCGAGAGCGACTACGATCCTCATCTACTCTCCCTCATGTTCCGGAAGTATTTAATCGGATCTTCCTGGGAATCTGAACTAAGAAAAATCCGGCAGACACCTTTTTTCCGGTACTCTTCCCGTTCCCCTCTGATGACCGAAAACCATATTTCCCCGTACACTCTTGTAGCATAAGTGACGCTCAGCTTCGCTGCACGGTCAGATAAGGGCCTGCGCAAGATCAATGAGGACAGCTCCTGTGCTGAACCGATCGGCGATTACCACGTCTTTGGCGTGGCTGACGGCCTTGGCGGACTTGCCGCAGGGGAAGTAGCGAGTGCGATCGCCATCGAATGCCTGAGGAACACTTTCAGGCTCACTGGCGGCGATCCGAAAGATGCATTGCAGGAAGCCGTCTCGGATGCCGACAACCAGATCCTCGCCCATGGGGAAAAATTCCCGGATTCCCGCGGGATGGCAACGACCCTCATCGCGGCGGCGGTGGATGACGATCTCAACTGCACGGTCATCAACGTAGGGGATTCCCGTGCCCATTTCATCACCGCTGATGATATCGCAATAACAAAAGACCATTCCTACGTGAACGAACTGGTGGCACGGGGTGAGATACAACCTGAGGACACCTGGAAACATCCCCTTTCGAACGTAGTGTGCCAGGCAGTCGGCGATCCGGAGGGGACCATAAAGCCCGATTTTTATGAGGCAAACCTCTGGAATACCTTCCTCCTCCTGTCGTCCGATGGTCTCCATGATTTTGTGGAGAAGGAAAAGATCCAGCAAGTTGTCGTATCGAACGGCGATGACCTGCAAAAGTCCTGCGAAGATCTGGTAGCCATGGCACTTGAAGCCGGTTCAGATGATAATATCACCGTGGTACTAGTTCACGGGGAATAGGGACGTCCGGTCTGCTGCAACCGGCACGAACTTCCGGCAGGTCCGGGTACGGTACATGCCCCGGCCCACACTATTCCCCCGGCGACCTCATGCTGACCTGAGATGTTCAGCCCTTTTTACACTCCCATCTTCCCTGGCAGTTCCCGGGCCCAGGCCGCAATTGCCGTCCAGTCCCGGAAGTCACCCACCGGGGACTTCACCTTATTCGTTATCCATTTTTGGAACCAAGAGAGCTTTGCCGGGTCCAGCCTGCCTGCAAAGATTGTCATGGCGACCGGTGCCAGGGGTTCAAGCGTCTTTTGCAGTTTTTTCATTGCGTTGTCTATGCCCGCAGGATCTTTTCCCAACGGGGCCAGACCAACGGCAAACGCAGCGACCGGTACTTTTGCCAGGGCGTCACGGTATCTCCCAATGAACTTCCCCATGTCGGCCATGATATTTCCCATGTAGAATGGTGCCCCGATGACGACGGCATTATAGCTTTCGAGTGACGACACTGACTTCATTTCCGTCACATCAACGAGATGCCCTGCGGCCCGGATTTCTTTTCCGATCGCCTGGGCGATTTCTGTGGTTGATCCCTTCTTCGATGCATATGCTACCAGAATATGTGCCATGGTTTTCACTCAAGCGGAGATTATGGGGCGGGGGATATTTAAAAATAGTGGGGGGTTCTTCACCGGGATGTTGGCACATGGTGCTTTGGGTTTTTTTCCTAGTCGCCGGTCTGGGCAATTTATCGATAGGAAATTATCGTGCACTTGCCTCTTGCGGAGGTTAAATCCATAAAAAATACTGTCAAAATTACCAAGGAAAAGAGCAAATATATTTTCTTTGCATGAAAAGTAATTTTAAAACCCTTATGATAAACATTATGACATCAGATAAACAAGCAGGTTTTTCAAAACAATCCACTATAACTGGTGAAATGATGGTCAAATGAAATTCAAAACTATTTCAGGAAAATATGTCACTTCAAGATCGTTCAAGGGGATACGAGTTTTCAGAGTTTGAGAAGGAACTCATTTTCCGAAGAGAGAATACTGGTTTTGTTCGGTATATATCCAATGATGGAAAATTATTCTCCCTGAATCCCTCGTTGTTTTTTGAATCAATGAAAAATGAACATTTTTTTGCTGAATCATCCGATCCACCCCCTAATAATACATTCGTCGAAGTTGAAGTATCCTCATCAGACATTACATATATCCAAACAAAAGATGGTTTCCGCAAAGATGAACTTAAAAAAATATGTGGATGGAAACCTTTCGATCTTCGCCAGATTACCCAACGGCGAAAATTAATCGCATATGATCAAATTATTCAATTCTTTTCGAATCCTTTTCGTGGTCACGATGATGTAACCGAAAGAATATCAACGTGTGCGGCGTTGTATGCGTTCTCCTCACCACCGATAACAGATGCTGTAGGTGGAGTAAATGCTGCAATTCTTTCAAAAAAAACACAATGGGAAGCGTTTAAAACACCAATGAATATTATTCCGCGAGAGTTTTTCCAACCTGAAGCAAAATATTTTTACTGTATATCTGCGAAAGAAAAATTACTCCATCAGGATAAGAGTGAAGAGATCAATCTTGCATTTTTAAACCCGGAAAAACTGATGGCTGATATTCCTATTGTTATAGAAGATATTTCGATAAACAGGATGTACGGAGTTCAGAAAGACGATATTGAGGATAACCGGAAATTCATCACAGCCCATCTGATAGATTCATTAATGATAAAACCAAATCCGATGGAAACGGTGTTCAAACAGGTAACTGATGCGGTATATGAAATCCGTGATGAATACCTGAGATCCGGAATTTCTCCGTATCGCCAGAATCTTGGAGATGCAATCCCAAAACTTTCTGCATCAATTGCCCGTCTTCAACTCGATGCTGAAGTAAAACCTGACTATGTAAAAAAAGTCATTAAATTATGGAAAGAGATGCACCGGAGAGTACGATACAGGATGGGCGATTCCTTATCGATTTCAAAATATTATGAATTTTCAGATAATGCACGTAAACTTTACACTGAATTGCATGATATCTTCGGAAAAGAATACCCGATTCCGATGCAGGAAGTCATAAAAATTACCTCTCTCAAGAATGATACTGATTTCAGTCACGCTCTTAATGAATTGGTGGAACGTGGATTTGCCATACGAGACCGAAAAGGGATAACACTTCTGGAGAAATGGGGACAGTGAAAGAAGGAAAGCAACCTTATATCAAAAATCTTCTTTGGTGTCCGGGTGATGAGGCCGAAAGATTCGAGGTTTGCAAGCTCCCGGCACACTGCATTGATGTTCTCGCTGGATGGGGGCACTCTGTTAATCGGAGTAGACAACCAAGGGAAAAATCTAGGTTTGGAAAAAGACTATTCGTTAGTAAAAAAGGGTGGATCTCCCCAGGGATTGCTCCGGTTTGATAAAGAGAATTCTACCATACAGGGTTCATATCGTCCGTTCGAGGAATATGAGAACGAGGAATGGGTAAAAAAATATCTTGCCGGTCTTCTGGATAATACCGGGGATATCATTGATCTAAGCCGGCAAAAACATAGTTTCCCAACGGCTTCTTGATAAAAAAAGAATGAACCGGATCCAAAAACCCGGCTATATTTTATTTACCGGACTGACTCCGGTATCAGTTATGTCGTAGATGATATCCTTGTGTTCCTGCTGCAGCTGCTGGAGATCTTTTAAGATATCCTGCAACTGGTACTCGTTGTCCCTTCGTGCGATCATGTACGGTGTGTCCGGCCGGGGGTTTTCCGGCGTGGTGGCAAGAAGTTCGCAGGAGTTGCGCTGGCGGCTGATCTGGAATTTGAACTCCCCGGCATGGAACATCCCCGACTGGATGAATTTTACCAGGACGCTCATGCGAATCCCCGCCCGGCCCGGTGTTCAGCGTTCGTGGCCTTCATCCTAATAGTCACCCATTCCCGGGGGCATCCCGCCAGGGGGCATACCACCTTCAGGCCCTGCTGTCTTTGACGATGCGATGACATCGTCTATGCGCAGGATCATGACCGCAGCCTCTGCAGCGCTCATGATCGCCTGCGTCTTCACCCGCAGGGGTTCAACGATGCCTGCCTTGAGCATGTCGATGGGTTTTCCCTCGTAGACATCGAGTCCGAAGGTCCTCTTGCCGGCTTCATGTGCAGCCCGGATGGCCACGATCATGTCGATGGGATCGAGCCCGGCATTCTCGGCAATGGAACGCGGGATGATCTCGACCGCAGAGGCAAATGCCTCGATCGCAAGCTGGACACGGCCCCCGACCGTTGATGCATAGCGCCGCAGCTGGAGCGAGAGCTCGATCTCCGGAGCCCCGCCTCCCGCGACAATTTTCTTGTCCTTTATGACATCACTGACAACCATAAGCGCATCATGCATGCCGCGTTCAAGTTCATCGATCACATGTTCTGAACCGCCCCGGATGATGATCGAGACCGCCTTGGGGTCTTTGCATTCCGAGACATAGATCATCTCCTGGCCGGAGAGCTTCTTTTCCTCCACACGGCCTGCAGCCCCGAGGTCATGTGGGGTAATGACATCAATACTGTTAATAATCGTTGCACCGGTTGCCCGTGCAAGATTCTCGATATCGCTCTTTTTTACCCGGCGAACGGCAAAAATGCCGGCTTTGGTGAGGTAGTGCTGGGCAACGTCATCGATACCCTTCTGGCAGAACACGACCGTTGCTCCGCTTGCCACGACCTTGTTTGCCATGGTATGGACCATCCGCTCATCCTCATCGACAAATGCCTGCACCTGGTCGGGCCGCGAGATATTGATCTTCGCGGTGACCTCCGTCTTTTTGTACTCAAGCGCCGCGTTGAGGAGGAGGATTTTCGCGTTCTTCACAACCCTGGGCATCCCCGGATGTGCCCTTTCCTTGTCGATGGCCATGCCTTCGATGATCTCGGTATCCTCCACCTTACCCCCAACTTTCTTCTGTACGTTTACGTGGCCGATATCCACGGTTCCGTCCGGATCCGCAACCATCGTTACCGCCCGTACGACAATATTGCAGAGCAGGCCTTTGTACGCCTCTGCACCCTTGCCGCTGATCGCCGTTTCCGCCACTTTTTTCAGGATTGCATGGTCGGTTGGTTTGACGCTTATTGCAATGGTAGAAAGGATTTCCAGTGCTTTTACCGCCGCCTGCTGGTATCCTTCGGCAATAACGGTCGGGTGAACATGCTGGCTGAGCAGGCTTTCCGCGTTCTTTAAAAGTTCTGCAGCAATGACCACTGCCGTGGTAGTACCGTCGCCAACTTCGTCGTCCTGGGTCTTTGCGATCTCGACCATCATCTTTGCTGCAGGATGCTCGATATCCATCTCCTTGAGGATGGTGGCGCCATCATTGGTGATGACGATATCACCCATGCCGTCGATAAGCATCTTGTCCATGCCTTTTGGCCCGAGTGTCGACCGAACTGCGTTAGCCACCGCTTTTGCAGCGGCAATGTTGCTGTTCTGGGCTTCCTGCCCGCGGTTCCGTGTCGTTCCCTGCCTGAGAATTATAATAGGCTGTCCGCCTAGCTGTTGTGACATTTCCTTCCTTGTTTTTTATTTTCGTTATTCATATTCCGGCAAAGCCGTTCATGCTCCCTGTTTCTTACGCATCGCGGGCCCAGGGGTCCGGATACTCCGGTTTTTACACGGCAGACTGTATGTATCGTGTAATTATCGCCAAGCCGTGATGGGCTACAATTGCTCCGTGGCATCATATCTTTATCTATGGTACGGGATTATTTTTGGCCATCCGGGCAAAGATTGTTGTAGATACCGGAAATGCTTTCTTCAGCAGCTCCTCCCTGATTCCAAAATAATTGGTGAAGACTCGTTCCCCTTCTCTCACCCGCTTCATCCTTTTTCATGTCGGTTGCCTACGAGAGAATTCTCCGGTCTACCCCCCAAAAAACTGCCCTTCCTTTCATGATCCCTGCCCCAGCCAGGGTTTAAGGGAGATTTGCCAACCAATAGGTGCTATTAACGGTCTTCTTCAGCTTCGATTCAGGCCCTGACAGTCAAACGGGACTCACTCTGTGATTATCTGAAAATAATGGTGTCGTTTTTCCGCGAATTGGTGCCATTTTAGGTGCCGGGAATCCATTGAGATGAGAAGTCTCCGACGGAGAAGTGTCTGGAGTGAAGTGTATCTTTTTCGGAGTGTTCCGGGAGAAATTCCGGACTCCCAAAACAGACCTTCTTTTACCTATCAGTAGTTCTGTCCGGTAAAACAGGAGATCTGCCAACCAAAAGGGTTTGTTAGGGTAATTTTCCAGGCAATTATCTGCCGTATTTTGCCATAAAAACAGCAAAATGGGAGTTATTCGAAAAAGATGTTCGATAATTCCCCCTTTTTCGCAACCTGATCTCTCCGGAACAGCCCATCCGGGCTCAAATCGGGCTCTGATTAACCTAAGTATATTATGTGACATGAACCAGGAAACAGGGAGGGATAAATGACCTGTCAGGTCGTACCCTGGTGATACGCAAGGTAAACCGTGAAGAATTAATAAATCGGGCCGGGAATAGTACTCCGGAGCGTGAAAACATTTGACCACGATACTTGTTGATCAGGATCTCTGTACCCGGTGCGGGATCTGCTCGGTTGTGTGCCCGGTGGCAATCGTTGATCCGGCTGATGAAAATACCCTCCCGAAGGTTTCTGAGGCAAAGGCCGGCATGTGTATCCAGTGCGGGCACTGCGAGGTAACCTGTCCCACCCAGGCACTGCTCCTGAACGTCCGGCCGGATGAAAAGGTTATTCTCCCGCCAGGAAGCGGGGCCATCGCAAAAGAGGACATGGAAAGATACCTGAAAAACCGCCGGTCCGTCCGGCTCTTTACCAAAGACCCGGTGCCCAAGGAGACGGTTGCCCGGGTGCTGGACATCGCCCGGTACGCTGCATCGGGAGGCAACGGGCAGCCGGTGCAGTGGATTGTTATTCACGACCCGGAGAAGGTACAAACGATCGCCGGGTTGACCATCGACTGGATGAAGACCCTGCAGCATACGAAGCACCCGATGAGCAGCTACGTGCCGATGCTGATCGGTGCATGGGAAAGCGGGCACGATGTTATCTGCCGGGATGCCCCGCACCTGCTCGTCGCCCATATCCCGGAGGGTAACCTGATGGCATCGGTCGATGCGATCATCGCACTGACGCATTTCGATATTGCTGCGCCGGCGTTTGGGATCGGGACCTGCTGGGCAGGTTTTGTCGCCGCTGCTTCAAGGGAATTCCCCCCACTCCGTGAAGTACTGGCGGTGCCGGAAGGAAGGGCCCCGGCCTATGCGATGATGTTTGGCCACCCGCAGTACAGGGTCTACGGGATCCCCCGCAGGAAACCCCTTCAGGTAACGTGGCGGTAAAACCAAAGGAAAGGATGTGAAGGTGCGGGGGTCAGGATGAAATTATGCCAGATTACGGGGTTATCGGAAGGAAGAAACTACAGGAAATCGACGGTGAGGCCGGGGTCAGGGTGGAGGAGATCTTAAACGGCGTCTGCCCGGACCTCGCAAGGTACCTTATTGAATATTCGTTCGGCGAAATCTATGCCTGGGAGATCCTTGACAACCGGACAAAAGAGCAGGCGGTCGTAGCCGCCCTGACGGCAATGGGCACGGCAGCCCCCCAGCTGAAGATCCATATCCACGCAGCCCTCCATGTCGGGTGTACTCCTGAAGAGATCCGCGAGATCATTATCCAGATGTGTGTGTACGCGGGATTTCCGGCGACACTGAACGCCATGGGGACGCTTATGCAGGTCCTGCACGAGAGCGGCCGGACACTTTCAAAAGACCCGGTGCATGCCGGATCCGAGCGGAGATACGAGCGTGGTAGTGAATGGCTCTCCCGGATCGCACCTGATCAGGAAAAGGTACTCAAAGAAACATTTGACCTGATAAATCCGGACATCGTACGGTATGTCATCGGGTTTGGGTACGGGGATATCTATGCCCGGGGCATCCTGCCCCTCAGGAACCGCCAGGTGGCAACGATTGCCGCACTCGCTGCAAAAGGTACCGCCCCCTCCCAGCTGCGGTTTCATATCGGCGGCGGGCTCAGGGCAGGCCTTTCTGAGGCAGAGATCGTCGAAATCATGCTCCTCCTGTCCCTCTATGCAGGGTTCCCGGCAGCGTTAAATGGCATCCTCGTCACGCATGAAGTCGTCCTGGAAATGCAGAATAAGGCAGTGAAGCCGAATGGGTGAAGCCCGGCATCCGGTCAACTATATCAATTATTTCCGGGATCTATTTTACTCAACAGATCTACCCGACAGATCTTCTGCAGGAGATCTACTGTTCTCAAATTCTGAACGTCACCCTAACTTTTAAATATTTTCGTATCGACAGCACTGTCCCATGGCAAACATTGCATATTTCGAGATCCCGGCCGACAATGTCGACCGCGCAAAGCACTTCTACCGCTCCTTACTGGGATGGAAGATAGAACCAACAAAAATGCCCATGGACCCGGGGAAATTCGCTGCAATGCAGTACCAGGATATTATCACCGGCGATGCTAAGGAAGGCACGATAAACATGGGCGGGATGTACAAACGGCAGATGACCGAGCCCATCATGAACTACGTTGTTGTCGAGGATATCGACAAGGCACTCGGAAAGGTGGAAAAGCTGGGCGGAAAGATCGCGGTACCGAAGATGGAGATCAAAGGTGTCGGGCTGACGGCGATTATCCAGGACACCGAAGGAAACGCAATCGGTCTCTGGAAGCCATACCAGAAGTAAACTATTTTTCAAAAGTCCTGAGAATAAGGAGGTCTCCCAGGCCTCCGATCCCGGGATATCCCCCCTGCGTTTACGGTAACGCCAGGGCGGTGACATCATCGATCGAGTTCACGTAGGTGACGCGGATGCCGATGTTCTTCTCGATATAGTCCTTTGCCGAAACCTGCTGAACCGGCAGGGCCGAGGATAAGATCCCCGTACCGGTAGTTGAAGACGGCGGCGTGATAAGCTGGTTCTCCGCAGGGATCAGGAACAGTGTCTTTCCGTTCTCCTTTGCAGCAGTTGCCTTCTCGACAACCCCGCCAATCGCGCCGACGTGCCCGGCATTGTTGATGGTGCCGGTCAGGGTCAGGGACCCGTCGATGGGTTTCTTTTCGATCGCAGAGATGGCAAGAAGCGTCATCAGCGCCCCGGCACTCGGGCCGTCAACTTCGGAGATCTGGCTGCCGGAGTCAATGGAGAATATCACGTCGCTCTTCGAGAGATCGAACCCGGTCTTGTTATGGGCAACCGCCACCGCAGTGTTCGCTGCATCCTGGAACACGACCCCCATCAGGGGTTTTGTCTGGACGAGTACTCTTCCCTTGCCCGGGATAAGCTCGACCGAGATGTTCATGATAGCACCATGAAGGACCACCGACTGGGCGATACGCCTCCCGCGGACCGTGTTTTGTACCGTCTGGCTCACGGCAGGGGCCTGGAGTGTTGCAAAGCCTTCATTGATGTCCTGGGTTGATCCTCCGGTGACCTGGTTCACCTGGGAATGGAGCTGGGAATTTTCCGTACTAAGTGCGTTCAGCTGGATATTCATGTCGGACAGTCTGCTCTGGTCCGAAGGAATATATAACGTCAGGAAGAGGACGTTCACCGCCAGCGATATGATGAGGAGTGCGGTAATGACGGGTGTTATTTTCGTAGAATTATCACCTTGTGTGATTGTTTAAAAAGAGTTTTTCCCGTAAGTTTAATGCGTTTCTGAACGAGGCAATCAAAAGGCCGGGTATCATGCCGCCACCGCAGATGCTTATCGGGAATTGAAAGGACGCCTTTTAAGTTGCCGGGATATTTTCTGAAAGTCCCTGATAAAATCGCGGTGCCGTTCCGGCACCATGCCAGAACCGGTATCAACAAGAATCATACCTTTTCCCCCATCTGACACATCCGTATTAAGGAACAGGTTTCCGGTCCCGTTCCCTTTCAATACCGGTGATCAATGGTTTCTCTGCCGTAGTTAGTTCTATCATTACGGATCCGGCAGTGATCAAACCGGAAAAATACTTTAATACTTCATTGTTTGGTGCAGAAGTAACCGATGATAAGCTTGTATTTCTCAAATATCTCGCACGCCGGACAATAGCAACTGATCGTATTTACCTTTGATGAAACCGCTGATTTCCCCCGGGCGCAGAATAACGCATGGGGGGGAGATTCTGAAAGCTGGTTACCCTTATAGGTCGGACACGATCCACAATACTTTTTACAAATCTCCAGGTTCTCTTCAATATCATCCACCGTTTGAGTTTCATCGAGTGTTTTCATGGAAATATCCACCACGAAGTAATAGACCCCGGATATGATAATATCCTTACTCCGCACTCGTCCCGCTTATACGAATCCCCGGCTTCCGGAAGAAGGTGTTTGCGGATATGACCATATGATAGCGCCATTCGGGCCCGTGCTCAGCAATGCCTGACTTTTTTTAAGGGAGAACCACAGAATAGGGGAAAAGCCGACAATCTCCTCGACAGGACTGCCGATAACCCAATCCCCTTCAATTAATATACCGGGACATCACCAGTTTTTTAAGGAGAAGACGATACCATTTTCCGATCGGTGGACATGAACGGAGTACCGGGACGGGCAGCAGGCCGTCCGGCTCCCGTACCGGACAGCCATAGCACCGCCCGCTTCCTGCTGCTTGTGTTTTTTCTGGCAGCGCTCGCGGCGTCACCTTCAGCTGCCTCCGGGATTGCGAATGCATCTGCCGGACAACCTCTCACGATCTCACCGGCTACTGCGTATATCGGGGTATATGTTGTTGATTTCAGCCGCTTCAACGTGGAGGAAGGGACGGTCGAGACAACCTTCTATCTCGACATCAGGTCAGATACCAATGTCTCGATCAACGACCTTGAATTCATGAACGGGCGCGTGACCTCCATGGATGTCATCCGTGACACGCCCCATGAGAAAAATTACCGGATTTATGCGGTGATGGCGGTCGACCCGGATCTCCGTCACTTCCCGTTCGATAACCATACGCTCCCCATCCTCATCGAGCCTAAGACCCTTGACGAGGACCAGTTGCTCATCGTGATCGATCAGGACCAGACCGGCCTCGATGAAGAGGCAAAGATACCGGGCTGGACATTCACCAGTTCAAGCAATACCGTCACGAACCGGTCCTATGCTCCGGGTGAAGTGCCGTACTCCCGGGCGATCTTCAGCTATGGCATCCTCCGGGACAGCGCGTCAACCATCCTGAAATTCTTCCTCCCGATCGGCCTGATCGTCCTTGTCTCGCTCGCATCTCTCCTGATGAAGGTCTCCTCCCGGCTCGGGCTGAATGCATCGATGTTCCTTGCCGCGGTGCTCATCCACTGGCGGGTTGCCGATGCAATTCCGCTTGTTGCCTACGCGACCTTCCTGGATATTTTCATGATCATCACCTATGCGACGCTCGTCATGGTGCTCGTATCCGGGATCCTCATTCTGAAGTATAATGAGGCGAAGGAAACGGCTCGTGTCGAGCGGATCAGTTACTGGTCCCTCCGTATCATTCCGGTGGTTTCGATTGCGCTCTACTGCCTCCTCTTCCTTTCGCTCCTAATGTGAGGAAGAGTACCCTCTTTTGGAAACCCGGACACCCCCGCCTTCTTCATCCTGGTTCACGGTCACACCTTACCCGTCGCCCGACCGGCACCATCTCAATGAGTGAGGCGTCCCGGCATCTCCAGCGAATGAACGAAAGAGTTTTGATACATGCAGCAATCCGGATGCTGGATTTTTACGAAAACCACATTATTCCAGGTCCTTTTAATTCGCCAGCGAATTTCTAGATCTCATCGGGAAGTTCTGCGTGGCGATAAAGACTGATAAACCCGTTATTGTCGGAAAAACGGTATCTTTATGCCTATAGCATTTTTCCTGCCAGATCTTCCATCAATTCGAGCTGGATCTTCTGGATCTCAAGAAGTCTCTCTCCCTGACTGATGAGGAGATGATCAATTTTCTTATGCAGCTGGTGAATTTCCATCTCGGCATGGATGTTCACGTGGTAATCGCGTTCGGCATGCAGGCGATCCCGTATCTCCTGCCGGTTCTGGCTCATGATAATGACCGGGGCCTGGATTGCTGCAAGAGCCGAGAGGACAAGGTTGAGGAGAATGAAGGGATACGGATCGAAGGGCCTGTACAAAAGGATGAGGGAGTTTATTGCAATCCAGACAAAAAAAATCACGGTAAACAGCGCGATAAACGTCCAGCTGCCGGCAAAGTCAGCGAGACGGTCTGCAATATGGTCTCCAAAACTCAACTGGGTATCAAACTCGGTATTAATATTTTTCAGGAGAAGTTCATGTTCTTTCATGCTCTCCGTGACACTTTCTTCCAGCAGGGCGAGCTCACTTCTCTCTTTCTCCATGACATTCCTTACATAATCTGTCCGGAAGTGGTTGAGGTCCGCTTTACATACATACCCCTCAGCTGACCATGCCGGATATTCTTTCCGGATTATATCAGCGATCGGTTCAGGTACCTGTTCCGAAGGGACGACTTCGGTTTTTTTCTTCTGTTCTCCGCAAATCCGGCAGGGAACGGTTTCATGCTCTCCCAATCTTCTCCCCCTCCAGAACATCAATGGGCGTGCTCCAGTATAAAAGTGAGAGGTGCGACGGAGTTATCCGGGTGAACCGGTACTCCTTCTCCGGGCGTCGGGGAAATCTCTTTCAAGGGGTTATCCTAACTCATACTGACGGGAGATACGCGGAAATTTTATGATAGTTTAAATCCGTCAATTCTTCTATGCAGGAACCGGGCTGTCTTGAAAACTACCCAATCAAAACGGTTATTGTATCAAATCTTGTATCATTCCTGATCTACAGTATTGGCGCATATATCCTGTACAGGATCGGTATCCTCTGGGTCATCGGGTACGTAGTTTTCATTCTTCTCCTTGAATTCCGGGTGTTAAGCAGGCATTGTGTCAACTGTTATTATTATAAGAAGACCTGTGCTTTTGGTAAAGGGCAGGTCTGCTCGATATTTTTTTGCAAAGGCCATCCCGAGCGGTTCAATCAAAAAAAGATGACCTGGAAAGATATCGTTCCTGACTTCCTGGTGTTTATTCTCCCCATGTGCGCCGGCATACTGCTCCTGCTACAGGAGTTCACCTGGATCGTCTTCAGCCTTATCATCGCCCTTTTCTTACTGGGGTTCCTCGGTAATGCTCTGGTGCGGGGACACCTTACGTGCAGGTGCTGCAAACAGCGGGAGATCGGTTGTCCGGCTGCGCAATTGTTTGATCCGACAAAAAAAACGTAAACATTCACCGGACCCTCATCCGGGATATCCGAAAAGGGGGGGCACGTAACACGGGATATTCGAGCCGGGAATCGCACTCCACACTGGTTCTCCCCTCATTTCGGCTACGGCTCCGGGGCCACACCGGTGAAATGAAGTTCCTCATTGGTTTTGGGTGGGCAAAAAAAGATACGGGACTCCTTTATCGTTGCCGCTCGAGCAGGGATCGGATCTGTTGTAATTCCGCGAGGATCTGCTGGTCGGTCGGTACACGGGAAGGAGAGGTGGCCGGTTTTGGACTTCCGGTACCGTCATCATGCGAGGAGCACCCCCGCACCTGGGACCGGATCAGTTCACGGAGTTCCTCGGCATGCTCGATGGCCTCGATCCGTATCTCGGGCGCTGCCTGCCCCGAATAACCGGCAGTTTGTATCGCGAGACTGGAGATCCCCAGCGCCCGCATAAGGGGTCCCTGCCGGACATCGAGGTTGGTAATCCGGTTATAGGGAACGATGCCGGTTGTCCGGAACCCGATCCCCCTCTTCCAGTTGATTTCGTCTTCGCGGAGCTCGTACGACATGCTTTCGTAATAGAGGCCAACCCAGATCCACAGGAGAATATACACAACGGCGGTAAGCCCGAGGACAAACTCGAAAAAGATAGGGGGCATCTCCCCGAAGAGCGCAACGGGTACATACGAGAAGAGCAGGACAAGGCCGAGACCAATGGCGATGTTCACCCTGAACCAGGTCATCATCGAAGGTGAGGGTTTGAACCGTATATTGAGGGGAAAATGCTGGCTTTGCATATCATAAGTACTTGTTTACCCGGGAAAATAAGGATCGGGAGGGACCCGGCCCGGATAACCGGATCTTCTCCACATTATATATAAATAGGAATGGCATCTCCGATAGTTCTCGTCCTGGAGAGAATAATCCCCGACAGGATCACAATCAGGAGCGGGACGGGTATCACACCGGATTCATCTCCTGCTGTATCCGGGTCGCCACTTTCGAAGGCAAAACCGGCAATTTTTTATGACAAGAGCCACAATAAGCAGCCCGAACGGAACAAAGGATGGCGGGAAACGGTTTTTCCCGGAGAGATACCCGCTGGAGACCGCTATTAACCGTAAAGCGAGGTACTATCGTCGCTCCGATCGATCCATTCAGTCTCCCGGAAAATCTCCGGGATGAGTTCGAATCCGGGTACTGCGAGGGAGCCTGACATGACAGGTTGTTTCCCCGGTTGACTGCCTCTCCGATATCCATCGTCATCACCTTTCCGGTGAGCAATTTACTCCTTCCTTATCTGCAGGACAATTAAACATCAGGATAGTGGCATGAGAGTACCTTCTTCTGCCATAGCCGGCCTTTGGTACCCGGTCTCCACCCCGGGGTGTACTATCCCCCGGCAACAAAGTATTTCTCGCGCCGGGAAAAATGTTAAAAAACCAGTGCATAACGGAGGATGAAATTGAGATGGCAGATGCAGTTATTACTGAATTTGCAGGAACCCGGAAAGGACCGATCACCAGATACTACGAGTATAGCCGTGATGGAGTCCGGGTGTTGGATGCCGGAAAAAACGTTCAACGGCTCTATCTTTTCGGTCCGTCTGCTGACATGATGACCGAACGCGATACAATCGTGAAAGAAAAGATTTTGCGGCGATTTATTTTCGATCAGAACGGAATGCTTGAAGAGACCTTCTCTTTTGGTCAGCGACCGCGGACATTCCGGTATGAAAACGGGAGCCGCTTGATTGCCGTGAGGGAGGGTGGACAATACGGGGCAGTTGGCAAGACCTACACCTTTGATCGTAATGGTATCGTCGAGACCGCATGGGGAAGGGATGGTGAAGTTGAGCGTGTGTATATCTTCGAACCGGGAAATGATATGATAACGGAACGGACTGGAGGGTGGTACGGTCCGGTGAGCAGGACAATACTGTTTGAGGGAATTGATGCATCGGTCTTCAGAGAACCGGAATCCTTTCTGCAGATCATGGTGTTCACGGAACAGAGCGAAAAAGATGCAGATGCCGGACATCTGAGTAGTGAATCTGACAGCGCTCAGGGAGCCGGAGTATCTCCAGCCCGCAGCAGGTTTGCATTTACGGGAAAAAGACGCACACCCTCTGATACCGTTCAGGATAACGGAGAAAAAGGAGCAGATACCCGGATTGATGTCATTCCGGATGGTGATTCTTCGGAGGATGAACCCCTGCCAGAAAAATCCAGACAGAAAAAAAGCAGTGAGATATCCTATGAAGAACGCCGTTCAGGGCGGCAATCCTGACCGTATCATCCGGCACTTCAAAGGATAGACCGATCCCCCCGGTTCCCGGAAAAAGAAAAAAAATTACTGGTAGAAGGTAGGCCGGTCGGTCTCCTTACCGGTGGCGCTGCCGATATCCCTGCTGGTGTAATACCGGAAGGACATTACCATGTTCTCATAGGTTGCCTGGTTCAGCGTATCGCCAGGAGTCAGTGTGTAAAATATTACGGGGAGAAAACCCATCTCGTTTGCCGATCCCTTGTCACCGACGAACGCAACGGTCTCACCCGGCATCCCGTCATAAGGATTGTTACTGGCATCGAACCGGGTGTAGATGATCCCATTATACGTGACAGTGGATTCATTGAATACTGCGCCGGAATTACGGATGAGATTCCGGATATTCTGGTCCACACTCAGCGACGAGGAGTACGAGAAGATGGTCAGTGAGCCGGCAAGCTCGGTATAGTTGCCGCTGTTATCGTCTATGGTCCTGTTTACCCCGCCAGCGACCGGGTTGTAGATGGTCGTTTTATAGACGCTGCTGTAATCGGTCGTAGGCACCCGGATGGTTGTGCCCGCATACCCGTTCGGTGCGGCGACGGTGAAGAGAAGCTGCGTATCCCTGATGATCGTCGGCAGAGGAATGGCAGGTGCGATCGTTGTCGTTACGGGAACCATGGTCGTGGGTACCGGGGTCGGAACCGTAGTCGGCATTTGGGTCGGGACAGTCGTCGGCAATGGTGTAGGTGTCGGTGTGGGCTGGGCGGTCTGCTGGGTGCATCCGGCTGTTACCAGCAGAAATGCAATCGCACAGACAAGTGCAATACATAACGAAGGTTTCATACGATGGGGTACTCGTACTGGTTAATAAAAACTTCGGCGTTTTTGGCTCCAGGGAAACGTGTATGAACCGATACCATTCGCTCCGGAAGCATGAACATCGAATAACACCCCGCTATTTTGTTGGCAACCGTTTTTTAGAATCCCAATCCTTTTGCCTGACTTTCTTTTGTCCTTCTCTCACATGCCGGTTCAAGGTTGCACCCCCAATCTCCACCCGCGAGACACCTCATCCGGATGAGAGGGTTCCGCGGCATCTCTCATGAAAAAGCATTATGGGCCCTCCGGGTGTCTTCACATCCCCGGGATCTCGGATTTTACCGGGACCTGACGAAAGCATTGTTTATCCTCATTCAGATAAGCACTATGTCAGGTGTAACTTTCTTTTCCGATAGCGGGCCCATCTCCAGAACAAGGATTCTTTTCATGTACTCTGCACCAGCCCTGCTATTCCCGGGATTTCCCATGACATGGTCGATAAAAAAGAACGTAAGCTTCATTAACCCGGCTCCTGATTTGGAGGATATGAAGGATATACTGAGCAGCAAGAAGATGGAGAACGGTATTGTTGTTTTCTTTGATGAGAAGGGTGAGAAGAAATACGAATCGTTCAATTACGCCGAGCTCGTTGACATGAGGATCAATGCCCTCGACCTGCTCGATCGCCCGAAATCCTATAAAGTCGACACGGCGGCCCACGTGATCATTGTGAATAAATAACATCGGCGGAATCTGACGGGATAAGATTTGTTATAATTGCTGGGAATGCCATGAGATACCGGTTGTTGGCAACCCTTATCCCCCGGGACACCCATAATGCCCGATTATACGGGAGCTGGTGATAAAATGAATACGTATCCTGTCGGGTACACTATCCTGAATACCAACGATCTTTCACGCGGGCGGCCGGTTATCATCGATACCTGGTACCCGGCAACGCTGACTGCCCGTGAAACCCCGCATGATTATGGGCTTGGCCGCGGCCATGTTGCAGAACGTGCCCTATCTGCCGACGGAGACCTGCGGCCGGTTATCGTCCTGTCGCACGGAGCATTCGGCTCAGCCCGGGACTATTCATGGATTGGAGAGTACCTCGCCGGGAACGGCTATATCGTCGCCGGCGTTTCCCACTTTAAGGAATCACCCGTCTACGGCCCTGAGACGATTGACCCCGCATCCGCACTCCAGCCGTGGCTCCGGCCGCAGGACTGCACCTTCGCACTCGATTACCTCCTCGGCCAGTCGGAATTCCGGCAGATCGCCGATTCTTCCCGGATCGGTGCGCTGGGGCATTCTTCGGGAGGCGCGACTGCGATCGCTCTTGGAGGGGCGGTCTTTGACCCGGTCGCAATGCAGCAGTATTGCAGATCGGATACAACGGATAGCGACCGGGGATGTGGATATGCACGGGGTGCCGAACCAGCCCGGCCAGGGGAGAACGTCGTATGCAATGTCTGCCATGACAAACGGATCCGGGCGATCGTCGCGCTCGACCCTGCGCTGGGCCCCGGTCATAACGCTGCTTCGCTCTCTTCGGTGTCCGTGCCGGTCCACATCATCGGGGCAGTGCAGAACGACTTCCTGCCGTTCGAACACCATGCGGGGCGGTACGCGAGCCTGATCCCGGGTGCATCCCTGACCCGGCTCGACCATGGTGAAGGGCATTTCATCTTCCTCGATGTGTGCCATACGGCTGCAGAGGCAAACACCGTCGCGCTCTGCAAAGACCGGCCGGGCATTCACCGGGCCGAAGTCCACCGGCGGCTCATGGGAATTCTCCGCTCCTTCTTTAGCAAACATCTAACCGTTTCATAAGGAGAATGGGATCCCTGCCGGAATCCCGACGGCAAAGTCTGGTTCCGGAATAACCTATCCGGTCTCAAACCCGGTCCTGATCAGGTCGGGGGAACCCGCTTTCCCAGTTCCTGCAGCAGCAAGGCCTGGGTGACGATCATCCGTTCCAGTTCGCCAAGATCGACACTCTCATTCGCCCCATGGATCCGCGAACGTTCGTTGTCTTCGCATCCCCAGAGGACAAACTCTGCTTTCGGAACGATACGTTTCAGTTCGTTCAGGAGCGGGATCGAACCGCCGGCCCCGGTCTCACGGACCGGGCAGCGATAGACCGCCTCCATCACCCTCCTCGCAGTTTCATAGCCGTGCCCACCGGTGGGGCAGATGAAACCGGATGAGGCATGAAACTCGTCGATCTCTACCGGCACATGCCAGGGGGTATGAGCCCGGAGGTGGTCTGCAAGGAGCCGGAGCTCGTGCTCCGGATCTGCTCCCGGCGCGATACGCATGCTTATCCGGGCACGGGCTTGCGGGATGAGGATGTTTGAAGCGTCCCGGACGGCAGGAGCATCGATTCCGATGACCGTGACAGACGGTTTGGACCAGACCCGGGAACCGATGGTGCCCGTACCGATAGTATCCACTCCATCAATCAGGCCGGAGAGCCGCCGGTACAGGTCTTCAGAAAACTCTGATCCGGACCAGGGGGATGAATGGAGGCCGGCGACTGCAACATCGCCATGGTCATCATGCAGGGTGGCAAGCATCCTTATGAGAGCGACTAAGGCATCAGGTGCCGGACCGCCGAATTCGCCCGAATGGACCGCGTGGTCAAGAGTTCTGGCGGTAACGACGCAGGAGACTTCACCCCGCAGCGTCGTGTTCAGGACCGGGTCGCCGGCCACCATCTTTCCCATGTCCGTGATGATAAACAGGTCGCAGCGGAACAGTTCCGGGTGGGCATCGGCAAACGCCTCCAGGTGGCTTGCCGTCTCCTCCTCGCCTTCGATAACCACTTTGATGCCGACCGGGAACTTTCCGGAGAGCGCCAGGATGGTCGCGGCGATGGTGGCAATCCCCGATTTGTTGTCGGCTGCCCCCCGACCATAGAGACGCCCGTCTTTGATGACTGGTGTCCACGGGTCGGTCTCCCAGCCGTCTTCCTTCCGTGCCGGCTGGACATCATAATGGGCATACAGGAGCACCGTTGGTGCCCCCGGAGGGGCCGGGATATCGCCGGTCACGGCAGGATAACCCCCGGGAATTTCGAGCTGGCGGGCATTCGACAGCCCGTAGCGCCTGAGGAAGTCTGCGGTTGCGGCCGCCATCTGCAGGACCGGTTCTGCAGGATATCCCGGAAATGCAACGGACGGCACCGCGATGAGTTCTTTGAGATCCCCGATGACCCCGGGCAGGAATGCGCGGACATGCCTCTCCATTGCAGCGACGAGGGAAGGGTCCGGGTTACTACGTTCCATGATTAATCCGGATATATGGTTTTTTGGGCTGATGAACTCTTTTCAGGGTATCTCGTATTTTATATGACCGGCCCGCACGGAATTGTTCTGTCGAAGATCGCGTTCCCCGACCATGGATAAAAAAAACGCTGGTATCCTTCGGGAGCAAGACCAACCCGGGCTTCCTTTTCGTTATCCCCTGTCCGGGAACCATCCCTCCATCAAGGGGTTTATCCTGCGGTCGTACGCGGAGAAGCCCCGTTGGTTGCGTTCACGAGGGTCCTTACTAACCATTCGGGAAGCCGATCAGAGCGGCCACCGGCACGGATGCTCGATCTTTTTGAGGGCCTGGCAGCGATTGAAGTATGTCTCACCCCAGACCCACGGCCGGTAGGTGCAGCACATCTCGGGTTTCACGGGATGGATCCCGCAGAGGTACCGCGTCTTGGTTACCTGGCGCAGGAACGGGCAGACGGTGACGTAATCCCCGGTGTCAGGGTTGGTCATCTCGACCGAGGCGATATTCCCGAGGTCTTCTGCCCTGAGGTCGGCAGCGTTTACGGTTATGCCGTTCTCCATGAAGGCGACAAACCAGCGCAGAATGTCCGTCCGGTTCTGATCTATCCATACATACAGGTTCGACACGGTCGGCGTAATGCCCGGGCCGAAGATCCGGCAGCAGAGTCCACACTGTTCACAGGGCTCGTCTTCCGTTGTATGCTCTTCCATGGATGTCCATCCAGTATTCATCCGGTATCTGGATAATAGTTACGCGATATGCACGGATCGCCTTGGTCACCAGGCAGGTTCTCTGTGGCTGCCCCGGAATCCAGGGGAGTACCCGGTTTGGCATAAACCATGGCTGGTGGGATGACCCATGAACCTTTTTTGGAATGGCGTGGTCAGTTTATCCCGCAAGAAACGTGGAGCCGGTCAGCGGTTAACCGTTGTATTTGGCGAGGGTAAGGAACATTTTTTCAAGAACAGGCCCCCCTTAGTTTCTGAAGAGAAGACCGGTTTTCAGTTGAATGCGTTAGTATTTGAGAAGCCGGGGAGATACAGTATTCAGGATCAGATTCTTCCATGTACACTCATTCCGGGTTTTACCTATGAGCCGCCTCCGCACCCTGCTGGAATGGACGGTTATCCTCGTCGTATTTCTCATCATAGGACTTTTGGTTTTCTGGTTTATGTATGGTGCCGGCTCCCCTAAGCCCTCGGGGCTGCCCGACGGGAACGGAGGTTTCTACCAGAGCCCGTTGTCCCCGCCGCAGCAGTTCACCCGGAACATGGGTGACTGGCGGTTTACTTTCCCCTCATCGTATACCTACACGCTCGCCGGGAAGATCGTCGGGCGGCACGAGTACCCGCCCGCGATGCCGGACGGCGTCATCCCGCTCGATCTCGCGGTGGCGAATGGCGACCTCCTCAGGCCCGGGATCCTCTCGTTCTTCACAATCACCATGGGGTATCACACGCTGGAATACAGCTACGATGTCCCGACGTATACCGGCCTCACGGAAGTGTATATCGATGAACACATCAGCAACAACCATCTTGTCTTTTTAGATCCTGTTCTCGAGAGCGACGTGATGAAGGCACAGGTCGGCAGTTGCATGGTCATTAAGGGGAACCTGGTGGATATCCGCGGGTCATCCCCGGCCAGATTGTACCTTGCGAATACCAGTACCGTAAGAAACGATTCGTATCCCGCCGGCTGTGAGATTATTCTCGTTGCATCATATTCACCGGTCAGCTGCGGGAGTTAGGCTGCCGGTGCTGTCTCTTCAGAATACTGCAGTAAGATTCGCTGAATGTAACACCCGCCGGATCCGGTAATAAATTACCTGTTTAACCATGAAGAATACGGAAGGCAATTGTCCAATCCCCTGTTTCCCGCTCGCATGAAACACAGGTTTCCAGGGTTTAGTGCATCAACAGGAATGACCCGCGAACAAGGTCCTCAAACTTCCGGCACGGGACATGACCGATCCCATCGCCAGGGAGGACTGGTCTGTGACCTCGTTGAATACTTATAAATAATCCCATCAGGTAATTACCGTTTTGCTGACAAACCATTCCATCGTCGTCATGAACGGCAGTTTTCATGACAGCCGGCGGAAAAACCCCAAAAGGATGTGATAGCGGATGAAAGATCAACAGGAGTTCAACAAAGCTTTGGTTCGGGATTTTTACGATCTCGCCCTGAACCTGAAGAGACCGGTAGAAGCGGCAGCGAAGTATCTGGTACCCGGGTACCGGCAGCACAACCCGGGAGCCGGGGACGGCCCCGGTCCTTTTGTCGCCTTTATGAAGGGATTTTTCCAGGCATTATCCTCGGTGCATATCGAGTTTATCAGGTTTATTGCCGAAGGAGAACTTGTGGTAGTCCACAGCCATATCGTCCGTCAGCCCGGAGACCGTGGCATCGCCGTAATGGATATATTCCGGATCAGGGACGAGAGAGTCATTGAGCACTGGGATGTCCTGCAGGACGTCCCCGAATCGGCCGCCAATAGTAACACCATGTTTTAAGTGAGAATTATCCGAAAGAGACAATTTTTTGGGTTATGTGATCAGGGCTGGCCCCAGCTGAACAGATGAATTGTCCCTTATCGGTCCCATCCACCGGGGCCAGCCTCCCGGAAAAAGTTCAGGATGGGGAATGCCACTCCCCCTGAATGATTTGATAGGCCCGGGATCCCGCAGACTCTCATCTTTATTCCCCCGGTATCATGGATGATCTGCGATACATCCTTTTACCGGAATTTCACTTTCCAGCCATACACCCGCATGCTCTACCTCCCGGGAGCAATACCGTCTTATCTCCTCCGGCAGCAAACGCAGTCTTCAGATGGATTACGGGCGGTTCATTCTCAATCTCGGGTTCTGGATCATGTACTCGATCGTATTCGATGCGATAAGCGGGATACTATTTCCGGACCTTTCCTGGGATATGCAGATCTATCTCTGGTTCTTCGGGCTCTGTGCCGGCACGCTCATCTTCAATCTCATGTGGTACTGGTTCAAAATTCGAAGGTGAAAAGCCTGTTCGGGGCCCTGACTCCCTGCTATCCTCCAGCCACCTGTCCTCCCTCTCGCTACTCTTCCGTTACCGGCTCCCGTCAGTCGAAGGATTCCCGGCACAGCCCGGTGTCTTCAGTTACCCCCAGATAAACCCATAAATATCATCACGGGTATCTGTTCTCATTAGCAAAGGAGAAGCTCTGATGAAGATTTCTTTCATAATATCAGCGATATGCATGATTGTCTTTGTTCTGTTCATCGCCGGCTGCACATCCTCACCGCCAGGCGGGGCAGTCCCTTCCGTATCGCCAACCGGTGAAACACCAGCGGTCGAGACGACCCCGGCTCCGACGCTCCCGTCCGACTGCATGTTTACCAGTTGCCACGGTCTCGACCTCACCTGCGGACCAAATCCTCCCAAAGCCTGCACCGCAGTCTACCAGCTCGGAGACAAGTGCCGTCAGTATGCATTCTGCAGCAAAGTAAATGACACCTGCCAGCTGGTAACAACCCCGCAGTTCGACACCTGCAGGAACTGTATCGGGAAATGCGGGGGCGCTGATCCGACTGAGATATTATCATGCGAAGAGAAATGCTGAAAAACATCGGCACGTTCAGATGCACCTGCCTCCACTGTTTATTCATTTCACCACACGTGATGTGAATGCATCATTCATCTTTTAAAATGTCCTTCACCGAAGGGGCTGAATGATTCAGTTGACGATCCGGTACCCCTTTCTGGATTTCGTAAAATCGGGCCGGGCAATTTTTCCTGCAGGGGGCAGCAGGAACTAATAATCCCGGTAACGGTTCTTTCCGGTGATGCCTTGGAAAGGATCACGAACGAAATTGTTATAAAAAAAGTGTTTACCGGCTCAGGTTACGACGAATGTGCCGGTCATTATTTCCGGATGCGTGTCGCAGCGGAAGAAGTAACTCCCGCGTGTTGATGGTGCGGTGAAGGTATAGGTCACGGTCTTCACACCGGTCACGAAATCACCCGCAAATATCTTGGTAGTCGCCTTACTGTCGGTATACAGGGCGAAGTTATGCGGGACGTTCGTATCGTTATTAACAAACGTCATCACGACCGTGGAACCGGCCGGGACGGAAATCGTGCTCATCTCAAAGGCGATGTTCCTGGCTATCAGGGTTACCGGAACAGTTTTTCCTCCCGAAGGCTGGGCGGTCGTTGCCATCGTTACCGTACTTGTCGAGGTCACGGTAAAGTTCCCGATGAGTCCGGTATTCGGATCGCTCCGGAAATAATAGTCGCCGGGCGTTACCGGGGCGGTGAAGGTATAGGTCGCCGTCACGGGTCCGGTGATGACAGGGATCCGGAAAATTGCGGTGGAGCTTACCTTGGAGGCATAGACAGCGAAATTGTGGGGGTCGGGGTCCTGATCATTATACGTAAGGGTGACTTTGGATCCTGCCGGGACCATGAGGCTTGACGGGTTGAACTTGTCCCCCTTGATGGTAAGCTGGACAGAGATCGCGGGACCGCCACCCATCTGCATCGTCGGGGTCGGGGAGAGTTTCGCGGTCGTGCTCACCAGTCCGGCAGTAGTCGATGGCACCATCTGCCAGATCTCGCCGGAACCCTGAGGAGTGAGGCCGGGGCCACCGTTCTGGTTGATCAGGACGAGGACCTCGTGATTATTGTCCTCGTAAAGGCCACGGACAAAGGCATTGATGAGTCCGTTCTGGTTATTGGCGACGGTCATCTTCCGGGTTGTCCACATCGCATTCTGCGCAGGGGTCAGTTTTGATGCATCGTCAGGAAGCGTGGAGAGATCGAGGCCGGCGGGCGGCATCGAGACGAGGAGCGACCCGTTGCCGGTGATCCGGCTTTCATCAGACCAGGTTCCGTAAATATAGGCGCCCTGGAGGGACGGCATTGCGGAGCCCCGGTAGACAACACCTCCGACAATCGTATCGCCGACATCGTGACCGAGTTCGGCGATGGGTCCGATTAACGGCTGCCCGCTGTACCCGGTAGCAGGGCAGGCGCCGGCCGTAGTCGCGAAATCGTTTGCCGGGTTGAAACAATGAGTGCCTTCCCGGATATTCCATGGATAGACCCCACCTTTGTACACAATGAGCGCGGATTCGAAGAGCCGCTGGCCGGCCATCGCGATAAACATCTTATGGCTTCCGCCGGAATCAAAGGTGGCGTAGGCCGGGTTCCGGAAACCGTAGGCATATATCTCGGGAGCAATGCTGGAATTCGACACGAACGGGTTATCCGGAGGAATGGCATAGAGCTTGCCCGGGCTCGTGTGGTCGACGTCGATCCGGATCACCTTGCCCAGGATCCTGGTGAGATCCTGGGCGTTGCCGGTCCCGACCGTGTGTCCCATACCGGTGTCGTCAGCACGTCCTCCGTCCCCGAGAGGCAGGTAGAGGTACCCGTCAGCAGGACCAAAGAGGAGCGTCCCCCCGTTATGGTTCTGGTAGGGTTTGTCGACCTGCAGGAGGATCTTTTCTGAGGACATGTTCACCGTGTTCGGGTCGGCAGCCGAGATCTTGAACTCGGAGAGATGGTTCGTGCAGCTCCAGTTCGGATCGACACCCGCCCGGAGGGGCGCACTGTAGTAGACAAAAACCCTCCCGTTGGAGGCGAACTGCGGGTGGAAGGCAATGGAGAGGAGTCCCCGTTCGTCATAGGTCGGATCTATTTTAACCAGACGGTCCCGGACATCCAGGAACGGCTGGGCAAGAACCGTACCGTTCGTGAAGAAGATCTTCACGTACCCGGTCTGGTCAACCATGAACAGCCTGCCGCTGCCATCATGCGGGTCCGCGATGGTGATGGGTGCGGTGAACCCGCCGGCAATGAATTTGAGGCCGACCGGCACGTCCGGCGTATGCAATTTTGTCAGGGCGGGATAGGTGGTGAACGTCGCCGCTTCAGGAGAGTTCTGGTTGGTGAGATCGGTAACGGCGCCGGCAGGAGTGGGCGTTGGGTTACTGTTCCCTGCGGCCCCGTGCATCCTGCCATGGTCGCGGTAATGGCGACGATGGCAAGAAGAATCAGGATATGAGAAAAGTTCCTCATGACCCATCCATGTCCTTCTCATATAATAAATATTCTGCAAATCTTCAATTTCCGGAATTCACGGATCCCGCAGGAGAATCCTGCCGTTTGTTCCCCGGACTTCCGGAACAGGAATAATTCAGCTGCTGTTTTTCCCGGGATATGCATAGACGGGAGAAGACTTCAGCATATGATGTGCAGAAGGTGTCAGTATTGTCAGACGTTCCCCGCATTTTTTACATGAAGCGAAATGCGTCTCTTTGAAATGATCCTTTGCGGTTTTGGTGATAACAATATTTTCGGATGCACATGAAGGGCAGGTGTACCGGATCACATAGCCGGCTCTCGTTCCAATAATCTCGGGTTTTAAAGCATTTTTTGTCATAGGATTATTCATTCTCGTGGATTTTTCATCATCAATCAGCCATACACAACGCATGGCCGTCAGGAATTAGTGCAAAAAAGGTTTCGAGAGTTGGTAAGAACCGCTGTTCGTGCGGTTGTCCCGGGTGGGAGCAGATCTGGTGTCAAAACCATTTGAGGTGTTAAGTATAGGTCGTCACTGCGTATAGAATGATGGGTGGAATGGGTGGAAAAATCCGGTTTCCCTGCACGTAAGATTCATTATGGTGCAGTCTACTTTTCATTATGCCATCAAAGAAGAATTGTCCGGTGAAATTCGGGACAGCCGTCAATACCGAAGGAATGCTGATCGAAATTCCCTGTAGCAGAAAAGAGTGCGCATGGTTCTTTGATAACCATTGCGCAATACTCAGTATTGCGAAGGAATTATGCATGAACCAGAAAAAGAAAAACCCCAAGGGGACTGCAGCTGACTGATTTTATTAAAGCGCCTGAGCGATCGTGCGAATTTTTTGTCCATGGTATGTATTGCTGTCCATATCCCGTCATCCAATCAGGGCCTTTTCACCGGCAGGAATTATAACAGATATAGGCAGGACCGTCAGGAAATACTTCTGGGTATACGCAAACGCGTCGACTGCAGGAAAAAAAGTAAAACCCGGGAGGTAATAAAAAGTGGATCCATTTCATGCGATTACCTCCACACCACCCCGGTACCGTCACGGTCATAAACTATCCTCATCGAAGATTCCCGCAGCGACAGACCGGGAAATCCCAACCATACCGTCTGTTGAAGAGTATCTAAATCTCCATGCCCGACCAACAATGATCGTATTACCATGACCATGTTCGATCTTTTCATCATCATAATTGCATTCCTCATCGGCGTTATCGCTGCATACCTGTATTTCCGCCAGCAGACCTGCGTGATCGAAGAACGGGCGAGAAACGATCTCGAACGCTGGAAGATCGAATGTACCCGTGAGATCCGGAAAGATTCCGTCAACCGCTCTCGCTCCACGCTGAAGGGCAGGATCTCCGAGCAGATGGCCCCGCTCCTCCCGGAGTTCCCGTACTCCCCGGCCGATGCCCGGTTCATCGGCAACCCGATCGATTTTGTTGTTTTCGACGGGTACACGAAGGTAAAGGATGAGAAGGGCGATACGATCAGCGTTGTGTTCGTCGAAGTGAAGAAGGGAAAGGGAAAGCTTACGCGGGAAGAGTCGCTCATCAAAAGAGCGGTGGAAGATGGGCGGGTCTCATGGCGGACGATCATTCTGAAAGATGAGATATCCGGCGATTCCGGATAAGCGATCTCCTGCCATGACGAGCGATTGATTTCAGAACGGGAAGAATGGATCAACCGCGGGTTTCAACCCAGTTCAGCTCCTGCATTTATCCGGACTATGGGCACAGAATTCGAGGAAAGTATTGCCTGATATTTTCTGATTGAAGAATGATACGCAGCTATATCCCCCCACACCCCAATGAAGGTAATATAAGTAGAAGGAGATACCTGTGGGGCAAATTCGCATGGATTCCAAAAAGCGGTATGTTTGCGCGTCCCTCATATGCGATTATTTTCTCAAGAAAAATATCCGGCATGCTGCAGTAACAGCGGGGGATATCGCAAAGTACCATCACCTGACGGGTGAATCCCGTCGATCGATCAGTGCATTTCTGAATTATCTCTATAGCAACCGCATCAGAAAAGCGGGTTTTGGATTCTATATTCTGGGAACGCTGGCATTATCCAAAAGTGAATATCCCCACCGCTTTACTATCGAACTGATTGATGGAGCCCGCGGTTTACTCTAATCCTGTCGTTATGAAGGACAAAAATTCAGAAGATATCAGTGTATTGATTTTTTCCGGAAATCCCTGATACCAGAGCCCGGGAAATCCCGATCAATTGTTATCCCGCGGCAGGTTCGATCCCCACGAACTCCCGGATCTTCGCCGAGGCACCAGGCCGGAGCGGAACACCATGTCCCGGCAGCAGGAGATCGAAATCAAGGGCCGCAATCTTCTGTCGGGACTGGTGCTCCCGGGCCAGGTCCATCGTGAACTGCGTCGGGCCACCGGTTACGGAGGAACCGTCAGACCGGAAGATGTCCCCGGAGAAAAAGGCCTTGGTCGTTTCATCCAGAAGACCAATGCTTCCCGGCGTGTGACCAGGTATGGTGAGACAGAGTAAACCGTCGATACGGTCCCCGTCTGTAAGAAGTATATCCGGTGAAAAATGCCCGGGTCGCATGGTGAAGGTGAACAAGCGCATCAGCAGTCCCGTCAATCCGGGATGAACGGGCTCGGGGAGGGTTCCGTCCACAAACCCTGCATCTCCTGAGCCGACTGCCACCTTTGCGCCGGGCGCTGCCTTTTTCAAAGCTGCCATGCCGCCGACATGGTCGAGGTGAAAATGGGTGATAACGATCGTCCTGATCTCCGCCGGTTCACGGTGCAGCCGCTCCCTGATGTAAGCAAGAATCTTCTTCCCGCTGCCCGGTAGTCCGGTATCGATGATCGTCAGGCCGTCCCGGACAAGGATGTAACAGTTGCCTTTGACCCCGTCCACCTGGTGAATTCCCGGTATGATCTCCATCTGATTCTCTCCGGGAGAGTTACGGTCGTGCCGGCTTATCAGCCTTGCCGGTGAATGACACGGGTGCGGGAAAAGCCGGTAATGTCCGAACGACCCGCGTGGAGCGATCCCTTTGTTGCGGACTGTTCAGATTACCTCGCGACAGAATATGAACCGTAAAAAATTTTTACCATCAACAACCCCTGGCAAGTCAGGGTGATTCAATAGACCCTCTCTACAGCCGGAACCCCGGAATTTTATCGAATAATTTCTGGTAAAGATCGGTAAAAAGGGAGAGATATTCACCAGCCCGTACTGTCGCAAGATACCGGGTTTTCTCCCCTTCAGTTATTTTTGACAGGAATCCCTTGGCACAGAGAAATCCGATATACTCCTGCCCGGTCTTTGAATTGAGATCGCACCGGTTGATGACAGCGGTGAATGTCTGTGCCTTTTTACAGAACACCAGGATCTCCCAGTAAATTTCGTACTGGGTACGCCGCTCCGCCATGGTCAGCGCTGCTCCAGTGACCGCCGCAGGGCATCTTCAGACCGGGATGTTTCCTCCATACGGTGATCCCATACCGCCGTATACTTTGTGAACCAGACGGAAAAGCGCAGGCTCACCAATCCGATGGTCAGGTTGATCCCTGCTGCGACAAAGGGCAGCACAAAAATCCATAAATTTCCGTTTCCTGCCAGGGCGGTTATAACCTGGACGAGATTCAGGATGCCCAGCACAAGAAAAATGCATCCCCCGAGGGCACATATGAGCGTCATCCACCGGATCGTCTCCTTGTTCTTCCGGTAGTGGGCCATGATCCGCACGATCCAACCGGTAAGGATCTCTCCTGATACCGGTTCGGTCATTTTCTTAAATTCCCTGCGGACTGCAGTTACTCCTTTCAGGACCCTTGCACTGGCAAGCACCCACGCAAATCCTATCCCGAAGCATACCATTGAGAGTCCCCCGGCGAGGACCCGGATTACCGTCCCTGTCTGCCATCCCGACAGTCCCAGTACCGAGCTTACGATAAACTGCATACCGAACGCCATGGTCAATGCCCCGAATGCCATGTTCAGGAGGACGAGTACAAAGAAGGTGTTGAGTTCGGTTTTAAACTGTGAAACCGTGTCAGTGTTCATGATGTGTTTTTCACCGGTCTACACGTATATCAGCGGCTGATGTTTAAAGGACATGAACCTGAGGTACGTACTTCTCATCCGCAACCGGCAACCCGGATGAAAATTATAACGTTCCCGGCGTGTTCATGGACGAGGGTAATGGAGCGGGCAGCGAACATATCCACTCCCGGCAGGAAAATAATCCCCCCACCGGGAAAAAGATTGGGGTGGAGTTCTGCACAGTCAGCCACGAAAAGAATGTTGAGAACCTTGATGAGAAACTCTTTTATCATAAGATTGTACTGATTCGGCAGCCCGGCCGTATATGAAGTAACCTGATCACATTAATATTTTTTCGATTACCGGCTCAATACGGGACAGGCCATACAATCCAGCCGGTGGTAAAGAGCCTTTCTGATTTCATAGCATCGGCAAAAAGACAAATTGACCCCGTAAAAGCGTGTATGAATTTAAAAAATGATCACGCGTTAAATCTTTTATAGAGTCTGTTTGCGACGATCTGGAAGACCAGGATGAATACACAGAGCATCGCGACATCGACAAGCGGATTGAAGTGAGAACTCCCCAGGTATGCAGACTGGATGAGATCATTTCCGTACGTAAGGGGTGAGAAGTAAACGGCGATTTTGCCGATCGAAGGGATAGAATCGATCGGGATAAAGACCCCGGATATGAATATGAGGGGGAGCCTGACCATGTTCAGCATGGACATGATATCGCCGGGGCTCTCGGTCGGGTACGATGCAAACAGGGTTCCCATCGTGGCAAAGCAGAAAGCGGTGAGGATGACGCCGATAATAAGAGGAAAAAAATTCAGGATCGGGGTTCCGAAGATAACGAGACCAGCGATGAATGGCACGAGGGCGATACCACTGCTATAGAGGAACCCGCTCAGGCTTTCGCCCAGTACTACTGCATGAAGGGAGACGGGTGCAGAGACGAGCCGGTCGAATGTCTTCATCCGCCGTTCGATAGGGATGGATACGGGTTCGATGGATGACGCGGAGAAGAGGATCGTGATCGCGATAAGCCCCGGGATCATGACTGAAGGCCCAGCTGTTTTTCCTACGGCAAATGCCAGGAACATGAAGAGGGGGAACAAGGCACCGGAGACGATGATGTTCGGCTTGAGATAATAGATTGCGATATCTTTCTTTGCGATTGCCCATGCAGCATTCAGTTCAGCATAGAGCTGTGCGTGAACGCGGATTGCTTCAGTCAACCGTGCTCACCCCTTTCGTCCGGATATCCAGCCCGGTCAGCTTGATGAAGACATCCTCGAGACTGGGGCCGAACGTGGAGACAGTGAGTACCCGGGTGTTCCCGCTCTTCGCATACTCCATAATCGCCGCTATCACCGATGAGGGATCTTCGGTAAAGAGCCGGAATTTGTCCCCCTCTTTTCGGACCTCGCTCACCCGGGGGATCTGTTTCAACTCTTCCAGCCGGCCGGGGACCGTCGTATCGAACGCGACTTCGATTGACTGGACGCTCTGAATCGTCTTTTTCAGCCTTTCGGGAGAATCAATAGCGGCGATACGTCCCCGGTTGATGATCGCGACCCGGTCGCAGGCAAGGTTTGCCTCTTCGATATTATGGGTTGTCAGGAATACCGTGACCCCCTGCGAATTGAGATCGCGGATGACATCCCGGATAATAATGTTGCTCTGTACGTCCAGTCCGGAGGTGGGCTCATCGAGAAACAGGAGCCGTGGCTTGTTAATGAGCCCCATCGCCAGCGTGAGACGACGCTTCATACCCTTGGAAAAATCGTGGACCCGGTTGTTCTTCCGCTCGGAGAGCCCGAAGAGTTCGAGGAGTTCCTGCCCCCGCTCTTCACGCTCACGTTTCCCCACGGTATACAGTTCGGCAGTGAACATCAGGTTCTGCCATGCGGTAAGATCGTCGTAAATGTTCGAGGTTTCGTGAACGATACCCAGCTCTTTCCGGGTAGCAATGGTCTGGCGGATAATATCCTTCCCGAAGATGGTGGCTGTCCCCCCGGTAGGAGCGCTGATACCGGTCAGGATACGGATGGTAGTGGTCTTTCCGGCACCGTTAGGGCCAAGAAAACCGAATGTCTCGCCATCGTTCACGGCAAAACTGACATCATCCAGTGCAGTCAGCGTGCCAAAGCGTTTGGAAAGATGCGAGACTTCGATCGCATGCATAGTACCATGTTACGGGAGGTATTGGATTTATAACGATCCTCTGCGAGGGATTGGGACACCGGCTTCTGGTTTGAGCATGGATGGTGAGGATAACCTCAGATATCGTAGTGCCGGTATTACCGGAATTTTTTTCCCGCCCTATAAAATTTCGACACTGAAAAAAAGAGCATGAGCGGAAGCTCACATCCGAATTACAAAATCTGAATAATTACGAGGGTTCCCCGCCTTAGGGCCTCTCCGAGGCACGGCGAGGCATAAAGTGTCTTCTGATAATTCTTTGGTTCTGATCCGACGGAGCATCAGCTTGGCTATAAGAATCACTATGAAGGTGACGGGAGATTATCGAGGAAAGTGAGGAGATAAAAAGAGGGTGAAGAAAGAGGGGCAAGGGGATACGCCCCCTGGGCTGCTTCCCCCTCCGGGGGAGAGAGAGTCACCCTCACAGCCTCTCTAAGATTGAAAAAATAGACTATAAAGGATTTCTTCGGAACTAAAATTTCCACCAGTTTTTGTTCTATCGTAAATAAGCCGGTAAAAAAGAGATGAATTATCCCTTCATCAAATGATTTGCCCAAAGTTTTCTTCAGCCGTCGCTATCCTAAAGGACTCCATTGACATGCAGTTCATCCTTAAGCTGTCCAACCAGATTCCCTTGAATGGTATATCCGTTATATGCTCGCCGGTGTCGTTGTCTTCCGCTCAATAAAGGAGGAATATTTCCGGTAGAACCACCATTTTACCAGTTCAACCATGAGCAGGTAACCGATCACCAGTCCCGCCAGTACGGCAAAGAATATGACCGGCGGATGCACAAACCCGAAGATACTGCCGATGACCGTGAACGGGAGGATGCAGGCAATGAGCACGATAAAGAAAGAACTTGCAAGGAGGAGACGACTTGGTTTACTCTTGTAGAAGGGGACGACCCGGGTCCTGATCACAAATATCACGAGGGTCTGGGTGCAGATCGACTCGATGAACCACCCGGTCTGGAAGAGGGATGCATCTGCGCTGAAAATGAACAACAGGATGAAGAATGTGATAAAATCAAAGACCGAGCTGACCGGTCCGAATATCACGATGAATTTTTTGATGAATTCGATATCCCATTTTTTCGGAGTACTGATATAGGCCGCATCCACATTGTCTGTCGGTATCGTTGATTCGGAGACATCGTAAAGGAGGTTGTTTAAGAGGATCTGGATGGGGAGCATGGGCAGGAAGCGGAGGAAGAGCGATGCCCCGGCCACGGAAAACATGTTCCCGAAATTGGAGCTCGTGCCCATCAGGATGTATTTCATCGTATTCCCGAATGTCCTCCTGCCCTCCAGCACGCCGTCGTTGAGGATCCGCAGGTCGTTTTTCAGGAGGATGATGTCTGCGGATTCCCGTGCTATATCCACGGCGTTTTTAACCGAGATGCCGACATCAGCCTGCCTGATCGAGGGAGCATCATTGATCCCATCCCCCATGAAACCGACGACATGCCCATTGTGTTTCAGGGCATTCATGATCCGGTTCTTCTGTACAGGAGTTACCCGGGAGAAGATCGTCACGTTTTCGACCACCCGGGAGAGGGTTTCCACGTCCATGTGTTCGATCACAGCACCCGCCAGGACGCCTTTAACCGGGAGGCCGATTAGTTCACAGGTCTTTTGTGCGACCAGCTCGTTGTCTCCCGTCAGGATCTTCAATTCGATCCCGGACCGGGCCAGTAGCTGGACTGAATCGCGGGCGCTCTCCTTGGGAGGGTCGATAAAGGTGATCAGCCCGGCAAGAATCATCTCCTTTTCATCCGCAACAGAAAACTGAGCATGCTCATCCGGCACTGGACGGTAACATACCGCAAGTGTCCTGAATCCGTCCGCACTCTGGACCTGGTAGATCGAATTTATCCGCTCCCTGACGGCATCGGTCAGCGGTTCAACACCCCCTTCATGATCGGCTGACGAACATATGCGGAGAACCTCCTCCGGTGCACCCTTTGATATCAGGATTGCGTGGGACCCCTGGGAGACAATGATGGAAACGCGTTTGCGGACAAAATCAAAGGGGATTTCATCGATCTTTCTGTATTCATCGACGTCAATGTGACGGAAGCAGACAATAGCATCATCCAAGGGGCTTTTGATACCGGTATGAAAATAGCTGTTGATGTACGAGTAGAGCAGGACATTCTCACTGTCCTTTCCTTCCGTGTCCAGATGTCGCACGAGGACTATTTTGTTCTCGGTAAGGGTGCCGGTTTTATCGGTACAAAGCACATCCATGCTCCCGAAGTTCTGGATCGATTCCGGGTGCTTGACGATCGCACCCTTCTCTGACATGGCAATGGACCCCTTGGAAAGGTTTAAGGAAAGGATCATGGGGAGCAGTTCGGGAGTCATGCCGACGGCGAGTGCCACGGAAAAGAGCAGCGACTCCAGGATGCCGTGCCGGAAGAGTGCATTGATAAAGAATACAAAGATGACCAGGAAGAAGACAAACCTCGACATCAGGTAACTGAATTGTTTCAGGCCGCGTTCGAACTCTGTCTCCGGAGGACGTTCGACCAGGGATTTTGCTACCTTTCCAAACTCGGTCGATGCACCGGTCCTTGTCACCACAGCTGTCGCGGTGCCGCTGACCACCGATGTGCCGAGGAAGATATAGTTACCGGCTTCGGCGAGCGGTTTTGCCGGGTCTTCACTTCCCGCGCTCTTCTCTACCGGGTATGGTTCGCCCGTGAGAGCAGACTGGTTGATAAAGAAATCCCGTGCCATCAGTACACGGGCGTCAGCCGGAATGATATCGCCGGCTGCAAGGGTAATAATATCCCCGGGGACCAGTTCGGTGATCGGCAGTTCCTGCTGAACTCTATCCCTGAACACGGTAGCTCTCGTGATAATCTTCTGTCTGAGCAGTTCCGCCGCATTTCCAGCCTTGTACTCCTGGAAGAAGTCCAGCGTGACACTGGCAAGAACGATAAAAAATATAATGAGGGCGGAGGTGATCTCCCGGACGAAGACTGATATGAGCGCGGCAATGAGCAGGATGATGACCATCAGGTTCCTGAAATGCCCGACGAACTGGAGCAGGACCGGGCGTCTCCGGATCCGGGAGAAGTCATTAGGCCCATAGCGCTCTATCCGGGCTTTTGCCTCCTCTGACGTCAGTCCTTCCGCCGTCGATCCGAGTTCTGCAAGGAGCTCGTTCTCCGGCAGGGTATGGAACAGTACCCCCGGTGCATGGATCTTTTCCTGTACTGGTTGTGACGCGGGATAAGCCATACCGGATTCCTGCCCTTTCATGGAGTGATTGCACGTTGATGATAATGAGGACTTCGATCACCTTTATTGGTGACCGGATTTTATGGCCGTCGCTGGTCCATCATATCAATAGTCTTTTCTACGAATTGACACGGCCATCGGTCCCGGTAACAGATATAACCTATTCATAGATGAAGCACCAACCAGTAGGAAGCGATCTCTTATGGTGCCTGAGACTATTTCCGAAAGCATGGACCCGGGATATAAATGGGTTGCCCTGGCGATAGCTTCCCTTGGTACCCTGGTCGGCATCCTGAACGCAAGCACGCTCATCATCGCGCTCCCCACGATGATGGTGAACCTCAGGACGGATCTTGTCGGGGTCACCTGGGTGCTCATCAGCTATATGCTGCTCATCACGATCCTGGCACCGGCCTGCGGCCGTCTCGCCGATATGTACGGGCGCCGGAATATCTATATCATCGGGCTTGCTGTCTTCACCATCGGCTCGCTGTTCTGCGGATTTTCTGCAAATATCACCCAGCTCATCGGGTTTCGTGTCATCCAGGCAATCGGCGGTGCGATCATCATCGCCAACGGAGTTATCATCGTTGTCGACGCCTTCCCCCGGCATGAGCTCGGCAAGGCAATGGGCATTCTCTCGATGATCATGGCAGGGACTTTTGTTGTCGGCCCGATCATCGGCGGTTTCCTGACGATGATCGACTGGCGGTTGAACTTCTTCCTGAACGTCCCGATCGGGATCGCAGCCACGATCTACGCTTATTACCGGCTGCGTGAAGTCGGGGAGTTCTACGCGGAAGAATCATTTGATCTCCGGGGTATGATCCTGTTTGCCATCGCGTTTATCACGCTCACCATCTACGGCAGTGCCGGGTTCCTGTTCGGTCTCTTCTCGGCCCCGATGCTCCTGACCCTTGCGGCCGGCCTGGTATCCCTCTTCGTCTTTATCCGACATGAAAAGACCACGCCGCATCCCCTTATCGACCTCTCCCTCTTCTCAATCCGGGCGTTCAGTTACGGGCAGTCGAGTGCATTCATTAATGCGATTGCACGCGGTGCGGTGATGATGCTCCTGATCCTGTTCTTCCAGGGTCTCAAGGGATATGACCCCCTGACTGCGAGTATCCTCATCGCCCCGCTCGCCATCGGGCTGGTCATCACAGGGCCCATCGGCGGTATACTTTCTGATAAGTACGGCACCCGCCTGATCAGCACGGCTGGTCTCCTCATCTCTTTCGTGGGGCTTGCCGGGCTTGCCCTGATGCAGTACGATACTCCTTACGGGATGATTGCGCTCTGGATGTTTGTGAACGGTTTCGGGTCGGGGCTGTTCCAGCCACCTAATACAAGTGCCATCATGGCTTCAGTTCCGGTTGACCGCAGGGGAACCGCTTCAGCGGTGCGGGCTTTTTTCAACAATACCGGGATGGTCATCTCCATGACCCTTGCTCTCCCCCTCCTGATCAGCACCATCCCGCTCGACCAGATAATGAACATGTTTGTTGTCGGCGGTATGAACATGCCGGTTGCTACCCAGATCACCTTCACCCATGGGATAACGGCGGTCTTTCTCCTGTCCTGCATCCTGACCGTACCAGCAATTATTGTGTCCGCGCTGAGAGGGAGGGATGATAAACCGGAATAAATCCTGGTGTCCGCACAAAACCGATGAATGTGACCGATCCGGAGAAATGACGGATTGGGAAACGCAGCTTGCAGCCCGGGCTCCTCTTCCGCCTTGGATAAAAAGAATATTCACGTATTACCCCTAAGTCTCGTGGCGGGGAAATGCTACCTGCGGCCTCCGGATAACAAATGACGCATCCAGGTTCTCCGCCATGCTTACTGCTATGCTGGCAGGAATACCAATCGCCATCATATCGGCCGGGAGGCTCCTGTTCTGTGTCGGATCCTGCGGGCCCATGAAGGCAGAATTTTTCGGCGCGTTTTCCGCCATTCCTGCCGGGTAGGTAATAAAGGTCGAACAGGAGGGGCCCCACGCGACAATCACCGGTGAGAAAGGGTCATCCCGGTCGAAATGGACGAGCGCCGCCATGTTCCGGATCTGCTCGCCCGTCCCAAAGCAGCAGATTGACCGGATGCCGGAATTTTTATCGGGAAGTGTTTCACAGGCCTGGACGATGAGGTATTTTCCCGGGGGGGTGACCTTGCCCAGGGCTTTAAAACAGCGTTCTACGAGATCGGGACCTGCCTTCAGATATTCTGCTGCCCCACCCCTCACCTCTTTTTTCCCGGTGGATACAAAATACCTGATGTCGTCTGGTACTGGTTGAAATCCCGTATGGGCGAGACCCCCGGGGCAACAACCCTCCCGCGAGTCCGCGCTGACATAGATTGCCGAAATATCTTTTTCCGTAGCCATCCGGTATATCGAAACCGCGAAGCACCGGTTTACTTCCGGAAGGTGGAGGGTTCCTGCCGGCAGAGTCTCTGACCCGTACACGGCGAGTGGCCGGGTTGCCAGCCGGAACGCAGTTGCCAGTCTTTCTCCTATTTCCCTGAAATTTCCTTTGGTCATGATTACCTCTTTTTTTTCCTGTCGATTCATCCTGAACGGTTTTTTCCGGGAGGTACTATCCCTTTACTGCACGATGAACCGCCCGTTCATGAGTGAGGGGTGGACGTCACAGCGGAAGAAGTAGGTGCCCGGTGTTGCCGGTGCGGTGAAGTGGTATACCGCGTCCCCGCCACCGGCGATGATCTCCCCGCTGAAGATCATTCCCGTTGCGGCCGGTGAGTCGTAGACGGCAAAATTATGAGCAATACCGGTTACCTGGGAAGATCCCGGTGGTTCACGGTTGTGAAAGTTCACGACTACAGAAGCTCCCGCAGGGACCGTGATGGTGGATACATTGAACGCCATATTCTTTGCAACCAGATCGATCGTGACAGCCGGAGCTCCCGCAACCGTTGTCATGACGGTAGTCTCCGGAACGGGTGAGGTTGGGGAGATGACCGTGGGTGCTGCCGTCGCTGGCCCTGGCGGACTCCCTGAGTTGGATCCGGTACCGGCGCACCCGGCAGTGCATGAACACAATACTATAATTATAACCGCCCCGAATACCGGCCATCGGTACTGAAATATGCGGGAAGGAGATCCTTTTTCATACGTGTCATTACACCCCCTATGCATAACGATCGTACAACCGGCCTTATAATACTGATTCCTTATTCTATTTCCTGAAAAGATAATGAACTGGAACGGAGGCTGAAAAAACGGACCTGAATACTACAGAGTGATTTTTGAAACACTGCAATACCTTTATTGCTCCCCCTGCGCACATATCCGCCTTGACCCGGCAACGGGACAGATGGTGGTGAATACATGGATGCTTCAGTTTTATCAGACAAAGTGGCGATAGTCACGGGCGCTTCTTCCGGGATAGGGCGTGCTACGGCCCAACGCCTTGCCCAGCAAGGTGCCAGGGTTGCCCTGGTTTCCCGTTCACGGGAAAAACTTGAGAAACTTTCCGGGGATCTGCCCGGTTCACGGGCATTTCCCGCGGATATGACAAAGGTACTCCAGATAAAAAGCATGGTGAAGGGAATACAGGAGCATTTCGGCAGAGTTGATATCCTGGTCAACGATGCCGGGCAGGGTTATGACGCCCCGGTCGAGAAAATTGCCCTCAAAACACTCCGCTATATCTATGACCTGAACGTCATCGGCCCGGTCATCGCCATGCAGCAGGTTATTCCTCTTATGAGAGTACAGGGGGGAGGGACGATCATCAACATCAGTTCCGGAACGGCACTGATGCACCTCCCGGGGATGAGCCCGTATGCATCGTCCAAGCGGGCACTGGCAGGATTCAGCCTGGCTGCACGGCAGGAACTGGAGAAGGATAAGATCGTAGTCTCGGTGGTTTACCCGTATATTACCCTTACTGAGTTCGAGAAAAACACAATCCGGGCAATTCCGGTGCCCGAAGATGAGACAGAACCAACCGGGCCGTATCCAGCAGATTCTGCAGAATTCGTTGCAGAGAAGATCGTTTCAGGTATCCTGAGCGGGGACGCGGAGATCTATTCCCACGACTGGATGAAAGAGCAACGTACCTGAACCTGTACAGAACCGGAACGTCAAAAAAAGATCTTTTTTTTTGCCAATAATTACCCGGGAGGTACCGGATGGAGCGGGAGAAGAACCGGTGGCAGAGGCTTCCGGGTGAAATCAAAATCATCCTTCAGGTCACCGAGTTCGGGCGCGGCCTCACGGACATTCGGCCGGGAATCGGGCCGGGAATCCGTGGCAGGGTCAATGCGCTGGCCACCGAGGAAATCATCCTCGATGAATTTCAGGTATGCATCAAAGCTGAGCGTCTGGTGATCGATATAGCCTTTCTTCGCATAGGGGCTTATGACGAGGGCGGGGACCCGGATCCCGTACCCGTTCTGGTCGACCACCGGCGGAACGACATGGTCATAGAAGCCGCCCCAGTCGTCCCACGTCAGGAAAATCGCCGTGCTGTTCCAGTCAGGCCCTTCCATCGCAGCATTGATGAGCGAAGTGGTGAATGCCTGGCCGTCGGATACCCGGGCCGTCGGGTGTTCACTCACCGTCTGGTTCGGGTTGATCCACGAGACCCTGGGGAGCGTTCCGTTCCGTGCTGCGGCATAGTACTTATCGACAGCCTGGATATTCGAGACCTGGTTATCCTGGCGGACCGTTTCAAACCAGGGGAGCGGGTTCCAGATCTCGGGTACAGTCACCCGCTGGGACTGGGTCTCGCAGAACATCGCGTCGTCCGCACAGTCCGGCTGATCGCCCTCAGCTAAGTAGTAAGCCCATGAAACATTGTTTTTGTGAAGGAGGAAGGTGATATCAGTCCAGGCATAATCAGGAATTTCTGTTGGGGTCCCATTCGGATCAATGATGAGGCGCTCGGGACCCTGCAGTGCATCGACACAACTCATTGGATCGCCGGGAGTGCATTTCGCTGACCAGGCAGAGACAATGAAAAGGTGAGAGGGGAGGCTCCAGGATGCGGCAGACTCGAACATCCGGTCCTGGAGGACAAACTGGTCGGCATAGGTCCAGTAATTGGGGATCTCGCGCCGGTCATGGTACCCCATCACATCAATTTCTGCCAGGTCAGCCATGCAAACCCCGGGATGAGCCGTCCGGGTGCAGGTGTTGTTGATCGCAATCTCTGCCTGTCCGATGAACCCGTCCATCTTTCCCCCGTTTATATCGGCCTCGGACTCGTACTGGCTGTGCGGTCCTCCATAGTTGATATCCCCCGGATCATGGTAGGGGCGGACACATTGCCCGGTATCCGGGTCGGGGATGCAGACCGACGGGACACTATCCATCATGGGGATCCCATCAGCTCCCGGGTAAGTCCCGAAATACTCGTCAAATGCCCTGTTCTCCTGCATGATGATGATGACATGCTGGATCTTATGGATGCCTTCCGCAGACGGTCCCGGGGGGTTTGCCGGAGGCACAGACGGAGGTGTCACGATGACTGGGGGAGTTGGTTGAGAGGATGGTGAAGGCAGCGGCAGGACGGTGATGGCCGGTACCGGTGTCACTGCCGGGGGAGTAACTGAAGGGGCAGGAGGGGATGGCGTTGTGCATCCGGATGCCAGGATGACAAGAAGAATACCGGCAACGATCCAGACTATGTGGTTTTTTTCGACGTTAGTTCCCATGGTTTTCCTCTTTTTGTTCGTCAGATGGTTCTGGTGACTCCGCTAAGGCCACCGGCCTTTTACCAATTATCCCTTCAGCGGGTAGACCGGAAGGAGCAACGGCTGTCTCGGCTCCTGGTTGAAATCAAAGTCTTCCCGCAGGTCCCCCAGGACCGATACATTCTCCCGGACGCTGGGGCGCAGGTCGGGGCGGGCATCGGTGGCAGGGTCAATTCGCTGGCCGCCAAGGAAATCATCCTCGATGAATTTCAGGTACGCATCAAAGCTGAGCGTCTGATGGTCAATGTAGCCTTTCTTTGCATAGGGACTGATAACGAGGGCAGGAACCCGGATCCCGTACCCGTTCTGGTCGACCACCGGTGGAACAACATGGTCATAGAACCCGCCCCAGTCATCCCACGCCAGGAAAATTGCGGTACTATTCCACTCCGGGCTTTCCATGGTAGCGTTCACAATTGCGGTTACGTACGCCTGACCAGTAGAGATGTTGCTGGGAGGATGCTCGCTGTCCCGGTTGTTCGGGGTGATCCAGGAGACTTCAGGGAGGTTCCCGGACTTTGCTGCGACAAAGAAGTTGTCGAGCGACTGGACATTTCCCGTCTGGTTGTCCTGCTGGACGGTTTCAAACCAGGGGAGCGGGTTCCAGATCTGCGGCACACCGACCCGCTGAGGCTGGGTCTCGCAGAACATCGCGTCGTTCTCACAGTCCGGTTGATCGCCTTCGTCCAGGTAGTATGCCCAGGATATCTGCTGTTTGTGGAGAAGGTAGGTGAGATCGGTCCAGGCATAATGAGGGACGGCGGTCGGGGTTCCGTTCCTGTCGAGGATGAGACGTTCAGGGGCCTGAAGCTGGTTGACGCAGCTCATCGGGTCGGCTGACCCGCACTGTGCCGACCAGCCGGAGACGATGAAGAGGTGTTCGGGGAGGCTCCAGGTGGCTGCCGATGCAAACATGTGGTCCTGCAGGACAAAGGTGTCGGCATATGCCCAGTAATTCGGGATCTCCCGCTGGTCATGGTAGCCCACGGCATCGACCGTTGCGAGCTGTTCTGTGCATGCTGTGAAATTCGCCGTTCCATTGCACTGGTTCTTTATACCTGCCTGCTGCTGGCGGAGAAAACCGTCCATCTTCCCGTTGTCGATGTCTGCGATCGAGTCATATTCCCCATGAGGCCCGCCGTAATTGGAATCATTCGGGTCGTGGTAGGGCCGGACGCAACCCCCGCTTGACGGGTCAGGTATGCAGACTGAGGGGATACCCTCCTTTATCGGTATTCCCTCTGCCCCGGGGTATGTCCCGAAGTAGTTGTCGAATGCCCGGTTTTCCTGCATGATGACGATGATGTGACGGATTTTATGAATGCCTTCAAACGGGCCTGAGCCCGACGCACCCATATCCGACTGGATCGAAACAGCAGGGGCTGATGCCTGTACCTGCGTGGAGGAACCATAAACCGGAGTGGACACCTTGCCCGGTGTCGTCCCCGCCTGGCCGGTGCACCCTGCCAGGAGAATCACAGCAAGCAGCCAGATACATGCCGTGGCGGTGATGGCTTTCATACACTGCAATATCTGCAGTTCCTCTTATAGATATTCTCAATTTTCAGATTTTGATATGATGATCCTGACCAGGAACCATCAGGGATCTTTCCGTCAAACCAGCGAAACCATCAAAGTTCAAAGACCTCATGAAGTCCTGTCCGTCTCCATCGTCACACAGATGTACCGGTCTGTTAAAGTTTCGGGGATGAGAATGAGGAAAACCTCCACCGCTGATACTAAAATGACGAGTGCCTCATATCTTATGATAATTAAAATTACTCAGGTCCGGTCCCATTGACCGGGTACAGCGGCAGGATCATCGGCTGACGGGTTACCTGCGTAAAATCGAAATCTGACCTGAGTTCCCCGAGTAGCGGGACATTTTCCCGCACCGTAGGCCGGAGGTCAGGACGCTGGTCGGTTGCCGGGTCAATTCGTTCGCCACCCAGAAAATCGTCTTCGATAAACTTCAGGTAGGCATCAAATGTCAGGACCTGGTGGTCGATGTAGCCTTTCTTCGCATACGGGCTGACAACGAGAGCAGGCACCCGCAGTCCGTAGCCATTCAGGTCTACCACCGTTGGAACCATATGATCATAGAACCCGCCCCAGTCATCCCAGGCGAGGAAGATCGCGGTACTGTTCCAGTCTGGGCTCTGCATTGCAGCGTTGATCAGGCTTGTCGTATGCGCCTGGCCGATACTGACCAGGGCGGGCGGGTGTTCGCTGTGCTTCTGGTTGGGCACGATCCAGGTAACGGATGTCAGTTTTCCTTCCCGGGCCGCGGTATAGTGGTTGTCCAGCGACTGGATGTTTCCCAGCTGGTTATCCTGTTTTACGGTCTCGAACCAAGGGAGGGGGTTCCAGATCTCCGGGACAGATGCGGTCTGGGGCCGGGGATCACAGAACATCTCGTCATTTGCGCAGTCGGGCTGGGTCCCTTCATCCACGTAGTATGCCCAGCTCACGTTCTTCCGGTGCAGGAGGGAGGTCAGGTCGGTCCAGACGTACTCCGGGTTCACTTCTTTTGCGCCCTGGTTCACCTGCAGCCCTAGCGACTGCGGGACGGCAAGCTCGTTGCTGCAGCTCATCGGGTCAGCTGAGGTGCATTTCGCCGACCAGGCAGAGACCATGAAGAGATGGGCGGGGAGGCTCCATGATGCAACAGGCTCGAACGTATGGTCCTGAAGTACAAATTCATCCGCGTACTGCCAGTAGTTTGGGATCTCCCGGGCATCATGGAACCCCATCACGTCCGGTTTCCCCAGAGTGGTAGTGCATGAAGGGTCAACGGAACTTGCGCACGCCAGCTTCCTGCCTTCCAGCTGCTGCATGATGAACCCGTCCATCTTCCCCCCATCGATATCTGCCGCTGCATTCTGTGCCCCATAGGGTCCGCCCTCGTTCCGGTCATTGGGGTCGTGGTAGGGCCTCACGCAGGTGTTGCCCTGCGGGTCGGGGACGCAGACCGTGGGAACACCATCCTTCATCGGGATCCCATCGGCACCAGGGTAGGTCGCGAAGTACTCATCGAAGGCACGGTTCTCCTGCATGATGATAATGACGTGTTTTATGAGGTGGATATCTCCCATGGGTACCTCTGCCTGAATAGGAAGGGTGGGTGAAGTCAGTATAGGGTTTTCTCATTCCCCTTCACCCGGTGGCCACCCAGAAAGGCTACAACGTTCCTCCGGTCGGCTAAGTACCTTCAGAATCTCATGACGGAGCTTTTTTCTGTAACCTCGAACAGCGGGCTTGTTATGACCAGGGTTTTGTTATGAACTGAAACATAACCTCCCCCTCTCTGATGCCTGAATAAAGGTCAGGAATAAAAAAAAGTTTTACGACGGGAGGCCATAACAGAACGTATATATCCAAAACGGAGAAATCCTCAGCTGTAAGGGTGGTAAGAATTGGCGACCTGGGATCTTATTCGGGATGGATGGAAACCATTCAGTCACCATAAAACAATATTCCTTCTTGCTTTTCTTCTCGCATTTATCCTCGTCTTTCCCTTCTTTGAGCAGATCCGAATCGGTGACGTGCTCCTTGTGGTCATCTTAACAGGACTGCTTATATCAGCAGTATACAATGCCAGTGAGCATCCCCGTGAAGTCGCAATCACCATACTGCTTCTGATACCGACCGCCCTCACCGCGTGGGCAAATTTTTTCGTCCCTTCCCGCGGTCTGTATCTTGTTCATATTGGTCATCATATTCCTGGTATACACGCTGAGTATTGTCCTCCGCCGGGTCATGCAGACGCGGAACATAACCGAGAACGAGATTTTTGGTGCTGTAAGCGCATATATCATGATCGGCCTGGCCTACGCTTATGCATACCAGTTTATTTCCTTGATAATCCCGGGATCATTCGCGTTCAACACGGGTACCAGCTCGTTCTCGTCGCTCATTTACCTTAGCTTTGAAACTCTTTCAACAATCGGTTTCGGTGATATTACTCCGATAACCCAGGTTGCCCGGTCAGTCTCGATCCTTGAGATGATTACGAGGATCATGTATCTCGCCATTTTTGTCGGAGTGCTCGTTAACGCACATTTTCGACACAGGGATGAATCCTGGAATGAAGAAACAAGTGCGAAGGGTGATGACTGGCATGGGGGTCTCTTCCGTTCAGGGGGCCCGGTCTCATTGATCATCCTTGCAGTTCTCGTTAACATTGCATCCGTTTTCACCATGCTCTCCCTTCGGATCCCCCTCTATTTCGATACATGGGGCACCTCGCTTGCGGTCATTCATAGCGGATTTCCGGCAGGCGCCATAGCCGGTATTGTATACAATCTTATCATGGCCTTCACGGTGCGAACACCGGTTACGGCAGTCATGAGTGCGAACAGCATCCTGATTGCCGCCATAACGTGGGGTTTCCTGCAGAAAGGCTGGATTGACTTGCGGCATCCCGGTCTCGTTCTCCCTGCAGGTCTCCTGAGCGGAGTGGCGAGTGCTGTCTTGGGGATTATCATTGTTATCATCTTTAATCTCCCCCCCTATTCCGGCACCCTGGTAGTATCGCAGTTTGTTAATCACCTTACGGGAAATTCTGTCCTTGCCAATCTGATCGAACAGTTCGCTGTCGAAATTGTGGATAAGACTCTTTCATTATTTCTTGCCGTAGTTGTAGCCTTTCTCATCTTCGGATAAAAGAGATCGGCCCATCAGCATTGATTGTACCCGGAAAATTCATATTCAATTTTCAATTCGTCGACCGGCCCGCCAGCTGAAGGTTCATGTGATGGTTTGCAGAATTATCTTCGATAGGGGAATGAACAGGATATAGGTATAGCTGACCGTATGCTGTCGGCTGTTGAAGTATCCGGGATTAAAGATACTGACCTCATTGTCCGGTGCCAGGCTTTCGGTGGTCAATGGAATCTCCCTCCCACATTTCCCTCCGGTGCCGCAGGGCTGGTATCGAAGGCCGAGGACGTTTTTGCCTTCGGCCGGATAATGCTCGCTAAGAGGGCAGTTCGGGGGAGGTCGGATCCTGGCGAGGCCTTCTGTCGAGCTCATCACGATGGATCACCTGGCACCGGAACAGAAAACGGACGCCGGTCTGATCCCCGGCTACTTTGACAGCCACGGATGGGGTTTTGGAGTTTCAATCGTCAACAAACGTACAAAGGTGGGTGAAGTTCCCGGACAGTTCGGCTGGGATGGCGGTCTTGGTACATCCTGGTATTCGGATCCCGCAGAAAGGATGGTCACCATTCTGATGACCCGGCAGGCCTAGACTCCCCCCCGTCCCCCGGATATCTGTCTTGATTTTCCGGACTTCTGTCTGCCAGGTAATAACCGACTGAAGAAATACTGGTACACAACGGGCGATACGACCGCAACCTTAATAATTAGGTAAACCCTAACTAATGGGAAGGATCTCTGTATGCAGGAGAAGAACGAGCATTTGTTTGTGGTCTTTGAAAACCTGATCAGGATCAAGAACGAATGCTCCGGTGAGATCTTCTCTGAATGCGGGTTATCGGATATCACCGCGAAGCAGGTCAGATATCTGAAGACCCTCGATGAAAACGGAGAAGTCACCTTCAGCAGGCTTGCCGAGATCACCAGGAACTCAAAACCTACTATCACCGAGATGATCAACAAATTTGTCCTGATGGAGTGCGTATCCCGAAAACGCTGCCCCGATGACGGAAGGATCCTGTATATCCACTTGACCGAGCAGGGAAAGAAGATTGCACAAGCCGAACAGGATGCCCTGCACCGGGTGATTGAACGGATGGTGAATTCGCTGGATGAACACGAGCTGGATCTCCTGATCGGGATCCTGCAGAAGGTCAGGTAATTTTTTTGTCCTGCATTTTAGTTAGGTAAAATCGAACTAAATTATTGAGGAAACCATGCAATCAGCACAAACTGACGCAACCACAGAAAAACTGGTAATACCGCTCTTCGAGATAGTGCTCTACCCGGGCAGTCTGACAAAATTCCGGGTTGAGAAACTCACCGGGGAGAAACTCGTTACCGAGATGAAGAATAGCGAAGCCGCATTTGCCATCGGGCTTACCCTTAAGAGCGGAACGGAACCTTCTGAAGTATCAGAAGATACGTTGTACACAACCGGAAACCTGCTCAGGATTATGTGCGTGCAGCCCAACGATGACGGGTATCTTGTTGCCGCAAAGACGGTCCACCGGGTGAGAGCGATATCATTGCGCTGTGAGGACGGGTTGTTCTATGCCACCAGTGAACCGGTAATGGATCTGCCGGACCTTGCTGAGGATATCCAGGCAGGTATGCTCGCAGAGATAAAAAAGATCGTTCATGAGATCAGCGGCCATTTCCAGGGTTCCGAACAGTTTACCCGCCCCATTGACAAGATGGAATCCATTGACCAGATACTGGGATTCATCCTGCCCTTCATGCCGATTGACCTTTCAGCAAAGCAGGACCTCCTTGAGATCGTCTCCCTGGAGAGACGGCATCTTGCGTTTCTCGAGATCCTGATGACGCTCAAGGAAAATATCAACATCCGGATTGAGATGGCCAAAAAAGTTTCCGATAAGGTGCACAAGTCAAACCGGGAAGCGATGCTGCGCGAACAGCTCAAGGTAATCCAGGAAGAACTGAATGAAAGTGACGGCACTGGTTCCGGAGACGGGGGTTACCGGGAGAAGATAGAGCAGTCGAAGATGCCCGATGAAGTGAGGAAAAAGGCGTTATCCGAGCTGAAGAAACTTGAGTCGGGAGGCAGCCAGAATCACGAAAGTCCTGTAATCAGAAATTACCTGGATCTCCTGCTCGAACTTCCCTGGGTCACCGAAGGAAAGAAAAGCATTGATATCGCTCATGCCCGCAGCATCCTTGACAACAACCATAACGGACTCGAAAAGGTCAAGGAAAGGATCGTCCAGCACCTGGCGGTCATGAAGTTAAAACAGGAGAAACAGGGTTCGATCCTCCTCCTCTCCGGCCCGCCCGGTACCGGCAAGACTAGCCTTGGGAAAAGTATCGCCGATGCCCTTGGCCGGAAATATGTCCGGATCAGTCTTGGCGGCATCCGGGACGAGGCCGAGATCCGCGGGCACCGGAGGACCTATGTAGGGGCACTGCCCGGAAGGATCATCAATGGCATAAAACGGGCAGGAACGAAAAATCCCGTCTTTATCCTTGATGAGGTCGACAAGCTTGCCTCCTCCTACCAGGGAGACCCGGCAAGTGCCCTCCTGGAGGTCCTTGACCCCGAACAGAACAGTACCTTCTCTGATCATTATCTGGAAGTTCCCTATGACCTGTCCGATGTATTGTTCATCGCAACTGCCAATTCACTCGCAACAATCCCGCCGCCGCTCCTTGACAGGATGGAGCATATCGAGATCTCGGGCTACACGAAGAATGAGAAGTTTACCATTGCAAAAGACCACCTACTCCCAAAGACACTGGAAGAGCACGGTCTCGATGCTGCAAAACTGATGATTGATGATGAGGCCTTAAAGGTAATCATCGAAAAATACACCCGCGAAGCCGGCGTCCGCTGGCTGAAAAAGCAGCTTGACAAGACTGCACGGTATGTGTCCGAGAAGATCGTTTCCGGAAAGGCGGAGCTGCCCTTCGTCGTCAAACCGGACATGCTTGATGCCATCCTCGGGAAAGAGGTGATACGGCAGGATGAGGCACGGAAAGAACAAGTGCCGGGTGTCGTTACCGGTCTTGCGTGGACACCTTTTGGCGGAGACATCCTCTTCATCGAAGGAACGTTCATGCCTGGGAAAGGACATCTCACACTTACCGGCCAACTCGGGGATGTGATGAAAGAATCTGCCACAATATCGCTGAGCCTGATCCGATCACGGCTTGCTCTCACGGGAAACAGCTTTGACTTCATCAAGAGCGATATCCATATCCATGTGCCGTCTGGTGCTACACCAAAGGACGGGCCGTCGGCAGGGGTGACGCTCTTTACTGCCCTGGCGTCACTGATTACCGGCAAAACCGTTGATCCGAAGATTGCCATGACGGGGGAGATCACCCTGAGCGGGGCGGTGCTTCCCGTGGGCGGCATAAAGGAAAAGATGCTGGCAGCACACCGGGCAGGAATAAAAAAGGTAATCCTCCCAAAAAAGAATGAGCGGGACCTTGAGGATGTGCCCGGAGACGTCAGGAGCGAAATGACCTTTGTCACGGTAGAAACCATAGATGAGGTCCTGAAGGAGGCGCTGAATATTGACCTGCCCGGCCCGGTTGCATCCTTCGCAGGAAACGGGCTGACACCGGTGCAGTCTGCCCCGTAAGGCTAAGATCCCAATACCCGTACGACAACGGGAGAATTTTTTAGTACCGGGTGACACCTCCCCACCACTTTTATAATAAGAATCGGGCAATAAAGGCAATGTTTTCCGGTTGCAGCACCTGTTCAACAGGAATTTTTCCTCGTCAAGACTCAGCCACGGAAACGTCAGATGAACCGGGAGATGCACTGGTGGGATTCAATCTGTGTTACCAAACCGCTCGAAATAACATTCCCCGGAGATCAGTTTTTCCCCGGGCTTAAGAGCAAGAACAAAACTGTCGGCATGATCAAGGCATACGTATGCCGAACAACAGGCGAATCCCTGGTAGCCGATCGCCTCTTTTTCACAGTACTCGCATCTCTTTTTTTCCGCCATGGTATTCTCTTCTGGTCTTCACTTCATAGATACTTTTTCCCTGTTCCCCGGTAAACCGGGGGACGAAAACTGCACCGATGGTAATGATTCTGCCGATCTTTTACTCCCGTCACTGTTTGATACCCCTCTCTGTCTGCCTCTCAAAATCCGGCAAATTTTCGATCCGTTAACTTCCTGAATATATTTTGCAGTGACTCCCTGTACTGGATATCGGATGGGAAATCATGGTATAAAGATCCTCACGATCACGCAAGTCATTCGTTGCCAAAATCAAAAGCTGCGGATAATGCAGGTAAAACTGCTGCCGTTCCGGTCGTAGCTGCAATATTTTTCGAAGTCAAAGGCAGGAATAAAAAGGATCGAATATACAATAGGTAGTATGAAATTAACATTACGTGATTCAGGGATTATCGGGCTTGGGATCATGCTGGTGCTGGTCCTGCTGGTCACTGGTTGTACCCAGCCGGCAACGCCGTCGCCAGCCACACAAACTCCCATTACTACCCAGACATCAGCCGGCATGGCGAACCCGGCATCTGTTTCCTGCGTCCAGTCCGGCGGCGCTCTGGAGATCAGCAAGGATGCGTCAGGAAATGAGTATGGTATGTGTACCTTCACGAACGGGACTTCGTGTGAGGAGTGGGCACTCTTCCGCGGTGAAGGCTGCAAACCCGGAGTAACGGCGGAACCCACAACCGGGGAAGGAAAGAAAATGTTCACCTTCACTGAAACAGATAATGGCAAGAGCGGTAACATTACACAAAATACCCGGTTTGCTGTTGTGCTTTCAGAAAATCCCACAACCGGTTTTATGTGGAATGCCACGCTGTCAGCCGGCCTTGAACTCCAGTCATCAGATTATCGTCAGGACGAAACACCAGGAGGTATGGTCGGGGTTGGAGGCCACCGGACATGGGTCATCGTGGCAAAGGATATCGGCGACCAGAAATTCTCTGCATTATACCGGCGTTCCTGGGAGAATGTTACCGGGAATGAAACAACCTATAACGTAAACATACACGTTGTAAGGGCTTAATCAGCGGCTAATAAAAATTATTACTTATATTTTTCCAGATTACAGAACTTTGTATTCCCGATCATCAGAACTGCTCTTTTCCTTGAGACAGATCAATCGAACAACTATACTCTGTGCAATCCGAAAGGATCAGGAAAGGAGCATCGCCTGCCCGTCAGCAGAACTTACTGGTGGCACTTCTGCGACCGGCAAGGGGAGACTATTTTATAACCCGGCCCCACCAGTCTACATGGGAATGACTGTATGAAACAAGCGTTACTCATCATCGATATGCAGAATGATTTTGTCCTTGATGGCGCACCACTCACCGTGGCACAGGCCCGAATCGTAATCCCGAAGGTTCTTGAGATACTCGGGAAGTTCCGAAAAGAAGATCGGCCTGTTTTTCATGTTCTCCGGATCCACCGCAAAGACGGCTCCGACGTTGAAATTATCCGGCAGGAACTCTTTAAGAAACACCCGTTTGCCGTTGAAGGCACACCTGGTGCGCAGGTCGTCGACGAATTAAAGCCTGCCCCCGGGGAGTACATAATTCCTAAGATCAGGATGAGTGCATTCATCGGGACGGAGCTGGATCTCATGCTCCGGAATCTTGGGATCACTGAGCTCGTCGTTACCGGGATCCAGACCCCCAACTGCATTCGGACCACAGTTTTTGATGCGATCGCCTACGATTACCGGGTAACTCTTGTTGAGGATGCAGTCGGGGCCCGGAACGATGCCATCCACCGTGCTAATGTTCAGGATATGGCAAATATTGGTGTCAGGATTATGACAACGCGGGAGTTTCTCTCAACTTCCGGGTAAGGAGTCCGAAAAGGAATCCATTATTCATGCTGTCGGGATCTGAAATTGCTCTCGCTGGTCTTGCAGCCATTGCGGCAGGTTTCATCAATTCCCTTGCTGGAGGGGGAACTCTCATCTCCTTCCCGACACTTGTTGCGCTGGGAATACCTGAGATTGCCGCAAATGTTACCAACACGGTCGCATTATGCCCGGGGTATCTTGGCGGCGCGATCGCCCAGCGGGAGGAACTGAGGGGGCAGGAAAGGCGCCTGTGGTTTTTAATACCGGCAGGAATCATCGGGGGCATCGTCGGGGGTATGCTGCTCCTGTACATCAGTGCGGATATGTTTCGCGTCATCGTACCCTTCCTTATCCTGCTGGCATCGGTTCTGCTGGCAGTACAGGACCGGGTCCGGGAGTGGATCAAACGGCATCCCGGGAATAGCTCAAAAAAAGAGAAGATCACGAACACGGTCCTGCCGGTTGGTTTTGCTGCAGTTTACGGGGGCTATTTTGGTGCAGGACTGAGCGTGATTGTACTTGCCGTGTTGGGACTCTTTTTTGATGATACCCTGACGCGCCTCAATGCGCTCAAACAATGTATCTCGCTCAGTATCAATGCAGCTGCAGCGATATTCTTCATTTTTTCCGGTATGGTGGTATGGCCTCTGGCTGCCGTGATGGCGGTCGGGGCCCTGGCAGGAGGAGCTATGGGGGGAAGAGTTGCAGGGCAGATAAACCCTGACCTGTTGCGGTGGACGGTGGTGGCGATCGGTTTCGTTGTCGGAGTTATTTTACTCGTACGATTATTCGTATGACCCTGATACGGTCGAGATCTGCTTTATACCGGTGCAGGGCGTCTTAAAAACTCCTTCCGGTTAATACCTCAATCCGATCGGCTTTACTTCATCTCGAAAGATTTGGGAGACTTCTCTGTTTACCTCATCCTGCATACTAAAACTGAGAGATTATTTTCCGGTCGGATAGAGATGAAACGAAGATGAAAAAAGATACCCCGCTCCGAAACCGAGCATGGGAATCGGAGCGATCACGCTGTCATTGGTATCATATGCCACCTAATAATGATCTTTCATGACAAGCATCAGACTCTTTATCTTTTTTATACCATTCCCTTCATCATCCCTGACCTGCCCCCCCTGTTCTCTACGTCCGGTTGCAGATCGTAAAGATATCTCCCGGGATAATGCCAGGTGAGCAGAACAGTCCGATGACGGCATTGGATCCCAGTGCAATTGCAAAACACCCGATGAACGTCCCGGCAACGATAGCAATGAAGACAAGACATGACGCGATACCCAGGAGCTTTCCTGCAATTGAACCACGGATTCCTCCGCTTCCGAGCAGGGGCACCATTACCATAAGCATGATGCCGAATACTGAGAACCCCTCGGCCCAGCGGTGATCTTTCAAAAAGAGGGTCGTTTTATCCGTGAACCGAATGAGGATTCCTCCGAGCCAGGGAATGCGGTATGACAGATCGAAGTTTAAGGCCATGAAAAGGCCGGTCTCGACGTCGACCATCGCAATTGCAGATGCAATATACCACCAGGGGATCCCGACTGCAATCCCAATGGGATCACCGTCTCTTTTCCTGCAGGAGGGAGGACGTATGCAATGATGAGCCCGGCAACAATCAGGAACTGGTCGTACCGGAGAGTGGCATACATGACCACGAGGTGAACAAACACAAGAAGAACGGGCAGGAGGAGCGCGATTACACGGAAAGGTACCCGCCCGGCACCTTTTAAGATCCCGTTGATGACATCCCGGATACGATTCCTTTTCAATTTTACACCCAATCCCGGTCCTGGGAACAATTCAACGGGAAAAATCTGAATGCTCTGCAATCAGTTCGAGCACGTTTTCTGGATCCACCGGAAATCATTGTGCAATTCGTTCCATCCAAGGTTACGAGAGGGCCACTCCTGTCCAGCTGGATGTAAGAACAGCTCATCAGTATCTTCCTCCGGTAAAAACCTGGTACGTGTAATTATACTGACAATCGAGATCGGAAAATTCGGCAATGGAGACCTGCACTGTTTTTTTCATCAGGGGAAATATCGTGGGGATACTGAATGTTTTTGTCTGGCCATGGCAGTATGCGGCAGTTGGCATCAGCGTGATCTCAACGTCAACGTTTTCAAAGGTACTATTGGTCGGGTTGGAAATCTGGAAACTCTGGGTATAGATATCAAAATTCCCGACCGTGTCTTTTGGAATGTCACCCGGATCGAGGCTGCTTACGGTAATGTCCTTGACCCCGCTCCGGGAGACACATGCGGTGCACACCAGTACCAGGAACACCAGCGATACAACACCCCAGACACCATTCATTCTATCAATCAACGTTCGTCAGCGTTATCGTATAAATCTGCCTGACCCGGAATAGAGATTTTCACCAGCTCATAATTCTGTTACAATGCGAATCACAAAGAAAATAACCCGGAGAACATATCTCTATTCACGGGGTGTAAGTTCTGATACCGGAACAGACCTGTGTCCAGTGCGGTCGATGTTGCGAGAAGTGGGGATGGGGCCAGAAGGGGATCATAGAAGATATCATCCCGTGGATCCGGGAGAACCGCCAGGATATCCTGCGGCACGTTTCCCTAACGCTTTGGGGAGGAAAACGATGCAGCGGGAGAGAGATCTCCCTCAGTGACGTGCCCGGTATTATTCTCATTTACTATTGGATAGGTCGTGACGGCAGGGCATTATCGTACTGTCCATTCTTCTGGAAAGCTGATGATGGGAAGGTCTACTGCCGGATTCATGAAGCAAAACCGAGAGTCTGTACTGGTTTTACTCCCTGGAATGAAGGGATCCGCGATTATGCGCTGAACTGCCCGGCGTGCAAAACTTCTGCCCCATAATACCAATCCGGGATGGTTTCCCATACGCCCGGCAGGATTTTTGAAAGAACTAAAAAAAATTACTGGTTTATGTGAACAACTTTTGCGGGCGGAAACCCGTTGAACCAAGTGGATGAAGCAATTGAATATGCACCGATATTTTCCGAATATACCAGATCGTTGACCTCAAGCGCGGGCAGATCTGCGCTCAGTGTGATGGTGTCGAATGCATCGCAGGTAGGACCGAAGACCGCAGATATCTGCGTCTCGTCTTCCCTGAACGAGAGGACCGGGTAGGTACAGTGGTCGAAAACCTGGCCTGAATACGTGTGATATACTCCGTCGTTGATGTAATAGGAAGGTTTCCCGTCACGGTAGGCTTTCCCGATCACCTTTGCCACCAGCGTGCAGGTGTTTGCCACGAGGTATCTGCCCGGCTCTGCGAGGATCTGCATGTCGGCGGGGAACAGGCGCTTTATCTCGACGGTCAGTTTTTTAGCAAGCGGCGACAGGGTCTTGATCCCGGGATGATATTTCACCGGGAAACCACCTCCGATGTCAAGGATCCTGATCTTCCGTCCCGTTCGTTCCTCAGTCTCTTTGATGATATTTGCAGACAGGTGCAGGGCCTGAATGTAATTCTCAAAGTTGGTACACTGGCTGCCAACATGGAAACTCAGACCTTCAACAACAAGGTCAAGGGAAAACGCACGGGCGATCAGATCGACTGCTTCACCCGGATCCGCTCCAAACTTGGATGACAATTCGACCATGGAACCGGTGTTCGGAACCCGCAACCGCAGGACGAGACCGGCGTGAGGGGCATGCTGTTTAATCTTTTTCAGTTCCTCGCTGTTGTCAAATGTCACCAGAGGCTTATAGCCATCGAGAGCTTCTAACGTTTCTATCGGTTTGATGGTATTTGCATAGATGATATTATCCCATATCCAGTCCTGTCGTTCTTTTTTGGGCATGTCCTTGATATTTTCGTAGACTATCATGAATTCGGGCATGGATGCTACGTCAAAGCTGCATCCCATCTTAAAGAGCGTCTTTACAATTTCAGGGTTTGAATTTGCCTTGACTGCATAGTAGACCTGGACAAAAGGCAGGTGGGCTTTGAATTCCCGGTAGTTTTTCCGGATCTTTTCATGATCGATCACAAAGACAGGGGTTCCCTGCTCCCGTGCCAAATTTTGCAGGAGCGCCTTCCTGATCTTGCCGATATGAGGAACGCCATCGTTATTCCTCTCTTTCTCATTACACGTCTTCACGTTCTCTCCCACCTTTTTCAGTACATGAGTGATTCATCGCACAAATAAGAAGTTTTTGAATTGCCAGACATCATCCTGGTCATAGGTGTTCTCGGGATTTTCCTTGAAATACACCGTCCTGTTCTTCAGGGGGGTCCATTCAGAAGGCCCGGACCAGAATTCGCCGAGATAAGGCTTTGCTATGTTAAGCACGAACTCATAGGGCAGGTCGTCAGGAAGGCAGAAGCCTTTCTTCGGATTATCAATCATCCACATAACTGCACTCACTACCCCGAGCGCTACCTGGACCGTAGTGGCATTCTGCCCCGGGGCAAGTTTTCGTGCTTCCTGAATCGGGAGAATACTGCCGGTCCACCACGAATTATAAGGATGACCCATCAGGAGAGCACCTAAAATATCGGAGCCTGACACGATCTCCCGATCATTCATTATCCTCAGCTTAGGCTGTAATTCATAATTCCTGCCCCGCAACTCGTGGAGCGATGCAATGGTCGCATCACAGGGCATATATGCGTAATAGACAGTCGGGCGGTAGACCGCAACACCATCCTCCCAGACAGTCCAGCGATCGGATATGCCGAAAGCCTCCCCGTGACGGATGACCATGCCGACTATCTCCTGGTGGGGGAGCCATGAACGGACCCAGGTGTTGATCCCCATGCGGGCGAGCATGATCCCGTTCTTGGGTCCTACCGGGGGAACCAGTGCGTGATCGGGCATTTCTTTCTCATGCGTGCCCCATCCAATCTCAGCCGGGGCAGTACCCTCTTCCCGGAGTCCCTCAATACACCAGGTTCCGACAAATTCATCCACTTTTTTCGGCGAACGCGAGATCTGGGTATCCCGCTCTGAACAGTGAATGACTTTTATCCCGGTCTCCCTCGCAAGATCGGCGTAATTCCTCTCTCCGATCAACATAGTGATCCTGTCAGGATCGGGAGCGATATCATCGGCGATCATCCGGTGCGCGATATCAAAAAGTCCCTGCCGGGCAAAGTGAGAGATCAGACCGGGATTGGCCCCGTGGTCGACGATACAGGTTGATGCATCGTGATCCCAGTCCTTGGTAAGGTCCTTGAGATTCATCTGACGGTAGTACAGGGACTTCTCGTACGGGCTGGCGGTAAACCTCTTCTCTTCGGGGTCCCAGATCTCCACCGACGTATTTACGTACAGGACATCATGATCATGACACCACTTCAAAATGTCGCAGCAGTCGATGTTCCATGCAAGATCTATCAGCAACCCGCCGGACGTAAGGAACTCAGAGAGGATCCTGTCAAGATTTTTTGGCGTGATCTTCCGCCGGTAAAATCTGAGGCCACGGGTTGTCCAGGCTTTGAGATCCTGTGCTTTATTTTTAAAATCAATGATCGTGATATTTTCAAGCGGTGTGGTTACATGCCTGAGCAGGATCGGAAGCGTGCATTTGGACACCGCACCATACCCGATGATCAGAACCTTATTCCTGAATTCCACTGCTGACCTCCAGGATGCCGGTGTTTACATACAATCGTGTCTTCAATGTTGTTCATACTACATTATTCCCTGATGAGAAATATCTGTTCGCTTGAACAGGAATTTTACCCTTAAATTTTACCTATCTTTTGGCCGGTTGAGGAGGGTTATTGTACTATTTTGGTGTACATTTTTTCTGTGTTATTTATCAGAGAATGTAGTTTTCAGTGCTTGCAGATACTTACTCAATAATATCCGGAAAAAAAAGCGGGTACTTATTCATACCAGTTCACTACTAGTATGGTGATTCAATGTCAAAAAGGGCTGTCGATATCGTATTCCAAGCGATGTATTCGCTCACCGACATCAGGCTGATTCTCCGGGAGTCCGCACCCTCCCATGAACTTGATACCGGCCAGAGAGCTCAGGCGCAACGCCTTTTAGAAAATCTCGAACGGCAGGTAGCATCATTAAAGCAGGAGATGCTCAAATGAGGTGCGCGAATGGTATAGAGACGCGTCAGGTAAACGAGCTCTTCATCAACATCGATCCAATCCAGGCCGGAGGCCGGCTTACTGCTGATGCGATGAAGGCCGTCATTGCGTACGGGGACGGGTACTCGGTCTGTGATAACTGCCGTAAACCCAATCGTCTTGACTATATCAGTAAACCCCCAATTGCAGAGTTTCATAAAGATCTGGCTTCATGGCTCAATATGGACTCGGTGAGAACGGTGCCGGGGGCACGGCGGGGGTTCCAGGCGGTCTCCCATACCTACGTCCGGAAGGGGGATCCGGTCCTTCTGACCTCGCTCTCCCACTATACCGAATTTCTTGCCGTCGAAGAAGAAGGAGGGATCCCCCGGGAAATTGCGGCAGAGGCAGATCACAAAGTCACCGCAGATGCAGCGGCGATGAAGATCGAGGAGGTAAAACGGGAATTCGGCAGGGTACCGGTCCTTGCCCTGATCGATCATGTCGATTATCAGTATGGAAACATGCATGACGTGAAGGCGATTGCCAGAGTAACCCGTCAGTACGATATCCCGATACTTTACAACGGCGCATATACCGTCGGTATCCTCCCGGTAGACGGGAAAGATCTTGGGGTTGATTTTGTGGTCGGCTCCGGGCACAAGAGTATGGCCGCTCCCGCGCCATCCGGTATCCTTGCGACGACCACGGAACGGGCGGCAGAAGTTTTTCGCACGACGAGCATTGTCGGGGATGTAACCCAACGAAAATTTGGGATCAAGGAACCGGAGATGATGGGTTGCACGCTGATGGGTGCAACCCTTGTCGGCCTGATGGCTTCTTTCCCTCACGTGAAAGAGAGGGTGAAGCATTTCGACCGGGAACTGGCAAACAACAGGGTAGTTGTGGACGCCTTTCTCTCTATTGAAGGAACGAAAATTCTTTCGGAACACCCACGCCGGCATACCCTGACACGAGTTGATACCATCGGTTCCTTTGACAAGGTGGCAGGATCCCACAAGAAACGAGGATTTTATCTGTCAGCTGGCCTTGAAGAGAAAGGGATTACCGGAGTTATTCCCGGCGCTACAAAGATCTGGAAATTTAATACCTATGGAATGACCGGAAAACAGGCCAGCTATCTTGCTGATGCCTTTGTTGCAGTCGCACGCGAGAACGGGCTTGTAGTGAGGGAATAACCATACATTTCTTAATAAAAAAATCAGTTTTTCGGAATCCTTGTTGTCAGTAGCGATAGTTGCCCCTGGAGTATCGGCAAACAAATAATGTTTTAACGTGAAAATCATCGTATTTACGAGAGTCGCCCGCCTCAGGGCCTCTCAGAGGCACAGCGGGGCAGGGAGGTTTACGCTTTATTTTTAGTCCTGATCCGCCAATGGGGTACCCTGTCGGGGGCGACACCATTCATCACATTGAGAGGGATGGGGGTCTCAATCCCATAATCAGATAAGAGCAAATGCGATTTTCCATGGGAAAATTGTTCTGACGCTTTTGCTGGCCGACAATCGAGATTCCCGCCGCTGATGCATCTCCCAAAATGCGATAGATTATCAGTAGGTGACAAGAAATTTTCTGGAAATGTGAGAGATAGAGGGAGGGGCCAGGGGGATGCTCCCCTTGGGTTGCCTCCCCGATGGGGGAGAGAAGGAGTAACCCTCTGCTCTTCTATAAACAAACATTCGATAGCGGCAAGATTTTTACAAAGCCAATTTTTTTTCGATCGTTACTTCGGTTTCAATCGATCTTCTCGATCGGGAAATTCCATTTAGATCCCGGATTTTTTTAAGTTCCGATAATCACCGCAAAGAACCGTAACGGTTCACAACGACGTTTGTCGTAAGATTAAAAAAAAGGGTAATATTAATGTTAAAAGAATCCGATATCCTCATTAAAAATTTTTGAGAGACTTTCCGATACCAATCATCTGCAGGACTCCCCGTGCTGCGAGAGATCCAACCCGACGTACTCCTCCTCTTCGCTTACCCTGAGTCCAAGGGTCCGGTCAATTGCAAGTGCAATGATGTATGTTACCACAAACGCATACACCGTGACTGCCACGGCGCCGATCACATTTACCGTAAACTGGTGGAGATTTCCTTCCAGGAGGCCGGAATAGCTGGAGACCGCCGTCGTGGCAAAAATTCCTGCACAGATTGTCCCAAAGAAGCCACCAACCCCGTGGACGGCCCATGCGTCAAGGCTCTCATCCATCCCGCTTTTAATCCGCCAGAGCATCGCCTTATAGCAGATAATTCCGGCGATTGCGCCGATGAGGATAGCAGTCATCGGTGTTATAAAACCGGCGGCAGGAGTGATTGTTCCAAGGCCGGCAATGGCACCGGTGACCATCCCGAGAGAACTGGGTTTGCCATTCACCCAGCTGATTGCCAGCCAGGAAAGTGCTCCGGCCGCTGCAGCGGTATTCGTAACTACAATGGCATTTACGGCGATACCATCCGCAGCAAGTGCGCTGCCACCGTTGAAACCAAACCAGCCGAACCAGAGAAGGGCTGCACCCAGTAGTGTCATGGGTATGTTATGCGGTTCCATAGAATAATGCCCGTATCCTGCACGTTTACCGATTACGAGAGCAATGGCAAGCGCTGCAAATCCTGCACTGATATGTACAACCATGCCCCCGGCAAAATCAATTGCTCCAATTGCCGCGAGCCATCCTCCCCCCCAGACCCAGTGCGCGATGGGATCATACACAAGCGTCGTCCAGAGAAGGGAGAAGAGGATGAACGAACTGAGTTTCACCCGCTCTGCAAGACCCGATGTGACAATTGCAACGGTAACTGCTGCAAACGTCATCTGGAATATCATGAAGAGAAGCGGCGGATATCCACCATTTCCGGTGTTCATGCCAACTCCGTTCAGGCCAAGAAATCCAAGGTCCCCGGTGATTCCCCCGACATCATGCCCGAACGCAAACGAGTACCCAATCAGCACCCATTGGATACTGACAAGAGCAAACGCGATAAAAGACAGGGAGATCATCGAGATAAAATTCTTCTTTCGGACGAGCCCGCCATAGAAAAAACCTACGCCCGGGGTCATAAGCATCACAAGCGCTGTCGCGGTGATGAGCCATGCAATCGTGGAACTGCTGTCTGCAACCATTCTGCCACTCCTGTTTCAAACGATGATCGTTCTTCCCGATCATTTCCGGTGATCGTTGGACGCGATCGCGGGTTGTTATGGTCTGGAATCTCTGATAAGATGGTGATACGTTAATATATAAAGTTGAGAGAAAGAGTATTCCATCACATTTTGTTTTATCGCTTGCCTTTAATGTTTTTTTAATCAAATCTGCACCGACACGGGGATAGTTTATTACCCGTCATGTCCAACGATTCGTTTGTCAGGTAAAGGATTGCATTGCCTTCCATAGGTGGGGTAGAGGATGTTTGAAAAATTTGATTTGACGAAAACTGTCGATGACAAGAAGTTTGATAAATCACTTCCTCCATTGAAGGAGAGACTGGGTATACTTCAGCGCACGCTTCGCGATGGGAACATCCCCATCATAATTATCATCGAAGGATGGAATGCGGCCGGCATCACTATGTCGACTCATGAGATAATCCAGTCTCTTGATCCCCGTGGATTTACCCTTCATGCAACTGACAAACCCTCCGATGAAGAACGGGCTCGCCCGTTCCTGTGGAGGTTCTGGGTGAAAACCCCTGAGAGAGGTCGCATCGCGATCTTTGCCCGCAGCTGGTACAGCCGGGCTCTCGCTGAGAAACTCTCCAAAGTCGGTTGGAAAAAATCACTGAAAGATGAAATAAATTCAATAAATAATTTTGAGCGCCAGTTGTCAGACAGTGGCGTGATTATCATTAAGTTCTTTTTGCATATCACTAAGGATGAACAAAAGCTACGGCTCCTGGAACGCGAGAGAAACCCGCTTACTGCATGGCTTGTAACCCCCCGTATCTGGGATTTCCATCAGCATTATGACACCTATATTCCCATTATCGATGAGTTTATTGAAAATACCGATACCGGGTATGCACCCTGGCAAATTATTGAAGCAACCGATCGGAAATATGCAATTCTTAAGGTGTACTCGTATCTTGTTAAGGCACTTGAAAACAGAACTACAACAAAATCTGAAAAAAAATCCGGAAAAGAAAAACCGAAAGCCCCTCCCGGTTATCAGAAAAATCCTGTTCCGAGAAGATCTTCTGCCGTTTCTACCTACTCAAAAGAAGATTGCCAGATGATGCTTGACAATCTCCAGATCGAGATGATTGAGCTCCATTATCTCCTCTTCAAACGTAAAATTCCTTTTATCATTGTCTATGAAGGATGGGATGCAGCCGGAAAAGGTGGTAACATCATACGTCTTGCTCGTCACATGAATCCTCTGGGATATGACGTTTTGCCCGTTTCGGCCCCGAACGATTATGAGAAAAATCATCACTATCTCTGGAGATTTATCCGGAATTTCCCAAAAGCCGGGCATTTTGCCATATTCGATCGTTCCTGGTACGGGAGGGTACTTGTCGAGCGTGTTGAAGGGTTCTGTTCGGAACCGGAATGGCAGCGGGCATACCGGGAAATAAATGAGATGGAGGCAGACTATGTCAATAGCAGTGGCGGGGGGATCATCAAGTTCTGGCTTGAGATTGACAAAGATGAACAACTGAAAAGGTTCAAACAGAGGGAAGAAGATCCGCTCAAGCACTACAAGATTACCGAAGATGACTGGAAAAACCGGGAGAAATGGGATCTCTACGAGCCGGCGGTTGACGAGATGCTGGTACGCACCAATACCCGACATGCCCCCTGGATTGTTATAGAATCAGACGATAAATGGTATGCCCGGGTCAAGACATTAAAAAATATTGTCCGGTACGCCGGGAATCTTCTCTGAATACACTTAACCGGATTGCGGGAATCGTTCCTCCGAACATCGAGCAGAATCATAACAAAAAATCTGATACCTGGGGGACTGCTTCAAGTGACAGGGTTCGCGAATTCCGGCAGTTCCCCCCCGGTCATTATTTTCTTATGAAATTTCGAGACCCGGACACCTCCTATTTCGAAACTGAAGGCCATTCAGAACGTAAAAATGCTGCAATGCATCGGTGCTTTGCACCAATTTATAACCTAACGATAGCAATATTGCATCATTATTTCAATAAATAGATCTACCGGCAGAGGAAAAAATCATGTATAAGGTACTTTATGTTGATGATGAACCGGTGCTTCTTGAAATAGCAAAAATCTTTCTTGAAAAATCCAAGGAATTCAGCCTCGACATCACTACTTCTGCCAATGAAATCCTGAAATCAGACAAAATAAAATCTTATGATGCCATTATATCCGATTACCAGATGCCAGGAATGGATGGTATCACTTTTCTCAAGCACGTCCACACAGAATTCGGGGATATTCCCTTTATAATTTTTACCGGGAAGGGGAGGGAAGATGTCGTCATTGCGGCTCTGAATAACGGCGCTGATTACTATCTCAATAAAAGTATAGATCCCCGATCCCAGTTCGACGATCTTGCGCAGAACATGAAAAGAGTGATCAAACGAAGGCAGGTCCGTGAAGCGATTAAAAACTCTGAGCATCGTTTATCGAATCTCATAAATTTTCTTCCCGACCCCACCTTTGCAATAGACCTTGACGGAAAAGTGATTGCCTGGAACAAAGCAATGGAGAACCTGACCGGAGTACAGAAAACTACCATAATCGGGGAATCAGATTATATCTATGCTCTTCCGTTCTTTGATAAAAGGCAACCAATGCTCCTAGATCTTATACTCCATGAAAATAAAGAGATCGAAAAAGAATATCAATCCATCCGGCATCAGGACGACAAACTCATTGCTGAAATGCATTTTCCGATGTTCTACGACGGTATGGGTGCCGATCTCTGGTTTATTGCATCACCCCTCTATGATATAAACGGGAATATTACCGGTGCAGTTGAAGTCATAAGGGATATCAGCGAGAATAAGAGGGCAGAATATGCTCTCCGGGAAAGCGAAGAACAGTATCGCTCCCTCTTTGAAGGTGCTCCTGATGCAATTCTCCTTCTTGACGATTCAAAGTTCATTGGCTGTAACACGAGTGCAACCGCTGTTTTCGGATGCACGAAAAAAGAGGAGATCCTTGAACAGTCATTCATAGACTTTTCCCCGGTGATGCAACCTGATCGATCCGGTTCTGAGCAGAAAGGAGTGGAAAAAATTTCTGCTGCCCGGGATGGCATCCCCCAATTTTTCGAGTGGTTATTTACCCGCCAGGATGGCACTCCTTTTTTTGCTGAGGTCATCCTCTACCAGGTAACCCTCGGGGGAAAGACCCTGTTTCAGGCAATCATACGGGATATAAGCAAACGCAAGGAGACAGAAGAAATACTCCGGAACAGCGAGCGAACGTACCGGGATGTCGTCGAGAACGAGACAGAGTTGATTTCACGCTTCCTTCCCGATGGAACTCATATCTTTGTCAATGATGCATATTGCCGGTACTTCAGCAAATCCCGTCAGGATATTATCGGTAAAAAATTTTTTCCCCGGATACCCCGGGAAGACCACCGGTTAATCCGGGACCATTTTGCCTCACTGACCAAAGAACACCCGTCTGCATCTAACACGCACCGTATTATTATGCCCGACAGATCGATCCGGTGGCAACGCTGGTCCGATCGGGCACTTTTCGATAAAACCGGTAGAATTGTCGAATACCAATCGGTTGGTCGGGATATTACCGAAAACAAGCTGACGGAAGAAGCGCTCGGACTTGCGTGCCAGAAAATGAATCTTCTCGCCAGTATCACCCGACACGATATCCTCAACCAGCTCACAGTTCTCTCCGGTTACCTGGCATTATCAGAAGAATTTACTTCTGACGAAAAACTTCTCGGCTTTATTAAAAAAGAAGAGATCGCAACGGAAAGAATCAACCAGCAGATCGCCTTTACGAAAGAATACCAGGATATCGGCGTTCACAAACCCCAGTGGCAGAATGTGCATGATGTTATAGAAAACGCTGCAGATCTGCTCGACCTGGGTCTGGTCTCCCTCCAGATACGCTTTACCGATATTGAATTGTATGCAGATCCTCTCCTGGGAAAAGTATTTTACAATCTTTTGGAAAATGCCGGGAGTCACGGGGAAAAGACCAGCACAATTCAGTTTTCTTCCTGTCAGTCCGGGACAAATCTTATCCTCGTCTGTGAAGATAATGGAGTTGGCATCGACAGCGAGACGAAGAAACATCTGTTCGAACGGGGATATGGAAAAAACCATGGCTACGGGTTATTCCTGATACGGGAGATCCTTGCTATTACCAAAATTACCATTGATGAATGTGGAGAACCCGGGTATGGCGCACGTTTTGAGATCACCATACCAAATGGGATGTACCGGTTTACCGGAGATAATACCATCAAACCCGTAAATAAAGGAAGCTGAAACAAAGGACTATGATAGCTCTGCTGTCTGGCTCGCAGACTCTGTCAACATTAATCGTGAAATACGGACTATAATTCTTCTCTGTAATTCATAACCGGAACAACGAACGAAGTCCCGATCGGAGAAGCGATGGTGCACACCGAAAAAGGGCCGGCTTCATCAGGAGCTTTTTGACCAGCACTCCCGGACGGTCCATATCGCCGTACTCTATGATCGTTCTGATGATATCAAGATCATTGAGTGCCTGGATTAACGCATCCATCTCCGGGGCAGATATTTTCTGGCGGAGCTGGAAGATACGGAACCCGAGATCAAGCTCCCGCCCGATGTCTTGCTGCCACCTTCGTTCATAGTCCGCAAGCATGGCGTCTGTGAACATGTCAGCTTCACAACAGGAACTGGCAACCGCAGCAGCATGCCGGGCCGAACGAATGCCGGTATACACTCCCCCTCCGGAAGTAGGTTTTGCAAACCCGGCAGCATCCCCGGCAAACAGGGTACGATGACCATAAGTTCTTTGCATGAGGCCCAGAGGGAGGGTTCCGGTAACAAGATGGAGAGAATTCTCACCGAATTTTTTCCGGAATGCCGTGAACAGTTCCGGTACCCTTGTCTGGCTGCACAGACCAATGCGCACCCGCCCTTCGCCAACCGGAATTTTCCATCCAAAAAAGTCCGGAGATGCGTCAGGATAGATTTCTACAAACCGCGAATCGCATTCGTGGACCAGATCTGCCTGGATTCCGGCAAGAAATACCTTGGCCCGGGGCATACCGAAGATTCGGGCAAGGCTGCTCCGTGGGCCATCCGCGGCGATCAGGATCCGGAAGGAGATCTCACGGTGTCCGTTCACCCCCCGGGTCAGGAGCGTTGTTCCCCGGACGTCATACGCTGCAGTCTTTAAAGAGAACTCCACTCCTGCATCAGCCGCATTCTTCGCCATCTCACGATCAAGCGCCCCACGATCAGCAACTACTGCTTTTCGCACCTTTGCATCAATGAGGATCTCGTTACCGGAACCGGACACGATGCGGGCGCCATAGACCCGGTTGAGAACCGGACGTTCTGATACACGACATTCCGCAAAAGCGGCATCTGACAGGAGCCCGGCACACTGTACCGGATAGCCAATAGTCCCATGCTCTTCGATACAGAGTGTTTTGAGACCCTTGCGGGCACATTCAGCCGCCGCAGCACTTCCAGCGGGTCCTGCGCCAATCACAATAACGTCGTATGTCATGGAAAACTCATGCACCGGGCAAACAGGGATGTAAAGGATGATGATTATTTTTTCCCTTCAGGTTTATGAAACTCACAGGTTTTGTCCTTTGTCATCCAGGGGGCATCCAGAGGATTTTGTTCGGGGATTTCTTTCTGATAGAATCCCATCAGGATGGACACCAGACCGAAAACAAATGCGAAGGTGCCGAGGATAACAACGACGAGATGATCAGAGAGCGCGGGAACATACCAGAGGAGAACAGCTAACAGGATTGCACCGGCAATGAACATACCGGGAATAAGGAAATATTTATTTTTCGGGTGAGCAAGTGCAAGCGTGATATCAGTAAAACCGTTATAAAACGCGATCCCTGCGATGATGAGCAGAAAAATAATATTAACGAACTGCTGCACCATGAAGGATAAAACCACCACAACGAGCAAAACTGCGGAAAGACCAAACCAGAACATGGTGTCATCGCCACGGGAAGTTATGGCGAGGAAAAATAATACGGCAATAGCCAGACCGGCTAAAAGAAGGAACATCCAATAAAAAGGTTCAAGCAGCAGTCCGGGAAACAACAGGGCCAGAACCCCAAAAATAACGCCGATAATGCCTCTGATGAGGCACGACAATCTTGTATCCATGACAGAATCACCGAATATGATTAATGAAATACACCTGCATCTATCTCTCCATTTGCCGCACAACTACAAAATTCATCCTATCGGTTTTATTAATTTCCCCTCCAAAGCTGGTACCGTATATATACCAGAATGACTGGCACAGACCGTCATTTTCCACCGATCGCCTGAAAGAAATATTAATCTTTGCGGTATTTTATGCATGTCTGCTTCATCCGACTCTGACAAAATCCCTAACGTTAAGTCCCTCGATCGAATTTTGAATGATGAATTGATGGTTGTCCGGGAAAAACGTAATGGATTGGGATCAACGGAAAAGCCAGGGTTTCTTCACTATTTCATCCTATCGTCATGTATTCTTGTTAATATAATTTTTTTGTTAACGGTGGCTGATTACCCGGCCATATTCATTGCCGCCAGTTTCTATCTCAATATGTTCTACTTTATCATCCTGTTAATTCCGACAAATTTTAAAAGGACCGGACTTTCAAAAATCGAGATCATCCGCTTTCATACATGGCTCAGGGATGTCGGCGTCAAATCGGGGACATCAAGGTTCACCCGGTTGTTCATCAACTCTTTTTTCATGAACAGCAGGGCGTTGTCTCCGGGGATCGGACTGATATTTTCCGTCGATATTCTCTTTGCATTCTTTTCTTATGCTTTCATGAATCTCCCCCCTGTCACGACTATTATTGTCATTTCTCAAAGCAGTATCATCATCCTCTTCTACCTTATAGCCTGGAAGATAGAGCCGTTTTCCACAGAATTTGAGAGAAATGTCGATCAGGTCAGAAGAAGACTTACCCGGGAAAATATTCCGCCATGGATTGTTTCTGCGATCTTCATGACCGGTATCCTGTTTGCAGTATTTTTATTCCTGACCGCGATCATCCTCCTGCCCGGGATGACGGTAACGACGTTCATGAGCCAGTCCGGACTCAATAAACTGGGGTACCTTATCCTGTTTATTACGATCCTGGCAGTTAGCCAGTATTTTCTCATCAGGTATATTCACGGGATAAGCAGCCGCGAGATGGCCGCACGTATCCTGGATTTCCAGGAGGATTCCCTCAAAGAGCTGAACAGAATTCATGATGACTTGAAAATCCGAACGTCTCATGAACGTGAGGATTGGATCAGAAGAACTTCTCTTCTTCTTGAGTCAAGGATCTATTCGGTAAAAGAGCATTCCCTGCTGGGAATATTTCCGGTATATACCGTTGACATCGACGTTTCGGTACTCATGGACACCATGATGCTTACCGTGATAAAACATTCTATTGAAAAGGAAAATGGTATTCCCGATGATCTTTGCCCTGGCGAAGAATAACCAGAAAAATAAGATCTCACCGCATAGTACCGGTAACAGCTATGTGAAAAAAGGGATAGTTAAATTCCATGCTATTTTCAGTTTTAAGAAGAATTGCACCATTAGAGAGTTACTCGCGCCGGAAGCCGAAAAAATCGATATGAAAAATTTTTTCTATGATATAAAGAATAGCAAAGAAGAACGCTGCATACAGGATAAAATTTATCAGAAAATTCACCCAGCCGGTGATCCCTGCGGCCGATACTATCACGTTTGAGAGTGCATCAGCGATGACAATCGCACAGAGGATGCCAATAAAAAACAGTGCCCATTTTTTAACGGTTGCGTAATCCATGGATACAGGTTGAATCCTGAACTATAAATAAGCCGGATAATGAAAAGTGCCGGTTATTCATAATGCACCCTAAAAACAACACATGGTTTCGTGTTCCAAAGTATCGCTCAATGACTGGCAAATCCAATCGTGCCGGGCAGGTTTTTTTATGCAATCGTCAAAACAATTATCGGTTCCCCGTCGGATTAAGATTATGAATGATAATCTGCCGGAAGCCGCTCCTGACACAGAACATGCGGAGGAGGATCGTACTCCAGACTTCAAGCCCCAGCCGTTAAGCCTGTCACTTATTATAGCCCTCGCCCTTGTCGGAATCCTGGTCCTGCTGATCCTCTTTGAGAACATTCCGGGCATCCGGGCATCAGTCGGTGTTAGTATGACCCAGTCTCCCTGGACACTGCAGTCATATGTGAATACGACAGGAACGCTTGTCCCGGTGGAATCCGGAACACCGGTAACGGCCATCTTTGGTAGTGACGCCAGAGTAAGCGGTTCTGCCGGATGTAATTATTACCATGCAAACTATACAGTCCGTGATTTTGCGATCTCGATCTCCCCACCTGTATCAACAAAGATCTTCTGCGGTGATACAAACGTCATGCAACAGGAGTCTGCTTATCTCAATGATCTTGTACGAGCTGAAGAACTGCGTATCAGCGAATCATCCCTGAGATTTTATGATGGGTCGGGAAAACCAATACTTGTCTTTGTGAAAGAATAAGAATAAATGCCGAAAATAATAAACGACAGAATTTTTCCCCAAAGATCGATTCCTGAAGATTTCTAAAGACCTCGCTACCCAGCTATACCTTGGAGAGGACATGAGGCGGGTAATACTCTCCATGACAATTATTTTTCAAGACAGGACTTGAACAAGGAGATCGTCCCTCAAATCTCCAAAATCGATTTAGATGATACGGGACGGGTTGCACTCTATCATCATGTAAGATGAAGGCTGCCGCCTCCGAAGGGGAGGCTCCCGCGGCGGATCAGTGACAAAAATTTCTGAAAACCTCGCTGTGCTGCCGTATCTGGAGGTTTATCAGAATGACTCTCATTCAATACCATGATTTTCATAAAAAAGCACTAATTTGCGGGCTTACTTTACTCAATCCAGATTATTTTACCTCAGGGATTTGCAGAGATGGCAATCACTCAAGGGGAATATATCAAAAAAATTATCGTTCAATGAGATGAATATGTTCATCGGTTTTCTTTGCCAATGCGGTGCGACCCTGCAGCCGGGCGATATCGGATATCGCCTCGAGCACATGGACGGATTCTTCAAGAAAAGAGAGAACATCTGCGGGAAACATCTCAATGCCGTATTCATCAAGCATAAATGCGGCTATCTGGCGGTGATCAAGACCGTTCTCACGCAGTTCGATCACCTTTTTTGCAAATTTTTTTTCGGGGCAGCCGCATAACGGCGAATCCTTGCAGTCACAGCGGAGGAAATCATTAAAAAAAGCGAGGATCTGTTCCCTCACGGCAAAATCGAGCGCATCATAATTCAGGCGCGACGAGAGGGTCTCGAGCATGGTGCCGGAAAAGGCCAGTTCGGGCAGGCGAAATCCTGCCAGCCTCTCTAACTTTTTTGCGTGGCGGAACCGTGCCCTGTCCGCGATCAATCCTCGTCCCCTACTCCTTCATCAAAGTTTTTCAGCGATGCCATCGCCTCACTCATCCGTTCGAATTCGATCAGCCACTCATCAAAAAGGGTCGTCGGTTCGATATCGTCTTTTAAGTATTTCCCGCAGCAGGATGCCCCGTCAATAACACTGGCCCCGATATTTGCTGCCACTTCAAGTGCCTCTTCCATATCCTTCTCGATGGCAGTCCGGCCCTTCTTGACAAGGGTTTTAATATCTTTCTCAAAACCACCGGCGAGATACAGCCGGCAGGAAGCAAAGAGTGCAAGTTTCGGGAGCTGGAGGATCTCAATGATCTCGCCCATATCACCTTCCGGTGCTGCCGACATCACGATGGTTTCCACCTGAGAGAGCTTATCGACCGCTTCTTCAAACGAGTAGCGTTTATTCTGGTAGAGTTTGATGATCTTCAGCACGGATACGGAGATGTCTACCGAGAAATTGTCGAGCACCCGGAACCCTTCGGGAAGTTCGTCGCTCTTAGGATCTGCCTCAAAACTGGAATCGCTGAGGGTTTTTAACCAGTTGTCCCAGCGTTCCTTGTTGTAAAAAATATAAAACAACCTGAGCGGTTCCTCTTCTGTTTTTTTACCTGCCTTTTTTACCATTTCAGTACACTATTCATTTGCGAAATTAAATGGTTTCGTTGTCGATATGCACCCTGGCAGATCTCCCGAGGAGCAGTGGATGCAGATTCGCATGGTCATGGGTCGGGCAATCACCACCAATCGTTATCACCCTAGACCTTCAATATTCCCGGCAAAGGTGTTGCAGTGGACAGACCGGAAAAACTCGTTATGGCCAGATATGGGGAGTTATTTTTAAAGAGTGAACCAGTGAAACACCATTTTATCGGCATGCTCCTGAGAAATATTGGAAGGGCCCTTACTGTTTCATCCCTTTCCTATCATTTCGAGACCCCTCGTGGCCGTATCCTGATCCATGGGGATCACCCGGAGGAGATCGCCGATGTTGTCTCCCGGATTTTTGGCATCGTTGATGTCAGTATTTGTTCGCGAACAAGTCCCCGGCTTGAAGATATCTGCAGGGAAGCAGTTTCCCTGGCGTCTGCAAACCTTCGTGCAGGAATGAGTTTTGCTGTCCGTGCAAAACGACAGCATAAGACCGGTCCCGACAGCCAGGAACTCGGTACCCTGATAGGTTCGGCGGTCTATGATCAAATCCCCGGCCTGCTGGTAGACCTGGATACTCCGGACTATGAACTCTTTGTTGAAGTGCGGGACTTTGGCGGACTCGTGTATGATTCCCGCATTGCGGCACCCGGAGGCCTGCCATGGGGGACACAGGGCAGGGTGCTTGCATTGCTTTCATCGGGAATTGATTCACCGGTCGCCTCCTGGCTGATGATGAAACGCGGGTGCGAAATCACCAACCTGCATCTTGACGCAGGATGGTGGGCCGGAAAGGATGTCACGCAGGCAGCAATCGAGAATCATCGCAGGCTATCCTGCTGGTGCCCGGGAAATCCTCTTTCCCTGGTAATTGCTAACAGCGAACTTTTGTTTGACCGCATGGAACTGCTCCATATCTCACCCCGGTACCGCTGTGTCATCTGCAAACGGTTCATGCAGCATATTGCAGGATGCCTGATGGAAAACGAGGGGGCTCTTGCAGTTATTACCGGAGAGAATCTCGGCCAGGTAGCCTCCCAGACACTGGCAAACCTCTCGGTCATCTCTGAAGCAGTTACGGTGCCGGTGCTCCGGCCTCTTATTACCTATGACAAGGAAGAGACGATCTTCATTGCCCGGAGGATCGGGACCTTTGATGCCCATCCGGGAGATCTGAGGTGCCGGGCAGTTCCATCCATGCCGGCCACCGCGGCAGACCTTGAGTCTGTAAAAAAGTGCGAGGAGAAGATGGATATCGGTGAGATCATCGCGGGAACGATTTCGGGCCTGCGGTTCGTGACCGCTTTGAATGGCGAGATTATGGAAGAAAAATGATTTGATTTTTGGTACGAAGAACGTTGAGTTGTTCTTCGTTTGTGCAGAAATTCAGTATCGTATTCCCAGGATTTATCGCACGGTAACCTCATTGTTTCCCGATAGCGGTAAACAGGGGCTCCTTCATATTTTGTGGTTACGTTGTGAGAGTGATCGGGATCTGAAGGTAATCTTTTCTGACGAATCAAGAGAACTGTTTCATTGAATATTAAATAACAATATATTTTAACCACAGAGTGCTACAAATATCAATAAACGTAATATTGTGGTGACCTCATGCACATTCCTGATGCATTCATACCCATTCCTCAGGGCATTGTTTACTGGATTATCGCTCTGGTGTTTGTTGCACTGGCACTCCGCTGGGCAAAGAACGAGATGAGCGAGGAAAAAATTCCCTTGATTGCTGTCCTTGCTGCCGGTATCTTTGCCCTGCAGTCATTTAACCTGCCGGTTTCAATGGGAACAAGCGGACATCTTGTTGGCGGGGCGCTTGCTGCAATTATCCTTGGCTCACCCTTCGCAGCGGTATTTATCCTGACACTCGTATTAATTGTGCAGGGAGTCCTTTTCGGCGACGGGGGTATTACCACCATGGGTGCTAATATCCTGAATATGGGTGTGATCGGAGGGTTTGTCGGGTTCTATTCATTCAAGGGCGTGATGAGCGTAACAAAGAACATCAACATCTCGACATTTATTGCAGCATGGCTCGCATGCCTGATACCGGCACTTGCGGCAGCCGGCGAGATGTTCCTTGCAGGTACATTCCCCTTGAAAGAGGGGTTGATCGCAATGGGGGTTTATCATGCACTCATCGGCATCATCGAAGGACTTGTAACGATCATCGCCGTTCGTCTGATATTAAAAGCACGTCCCGATATTGTAGATATCCAGGAACCTTCAATAAAAGGAGTGAACGTCTGATGGACAATAAAACATTTGTTATTGCCGGGATAATTATCGCCCTGCTCATTGGAGTTCTCGCAGTATTTCTTGCCTCCGGTAACCCCGATGGCCTTGAAAGCACTGCCCTGATCGTACAGGGACAAAAATCCCTGACCGGCGACACTCCTCCGGATGCGAAAATCCAGGAAGATCTTAACGGCAAATTTTCCTACACATCACCAATGCCGGATTATTCGCTGGGGGAACAGTTCGGGCCAATCGGGGATATTATCGCCATTGTTGCAGGTACACTGCTCGCTTTTATGCTGGTTTTTGGAGCACTCAAACTTACTGCACTCATAAAATCCGGGAAAGCAAAGTCAAACCAATAGAACTCTAATTTTTTTTCGCTCACGGTACCAGACACATGCACCTCATCGAAACCAGGGATCTTACCTATTCCTATTCCTCCGGGAGCGCAAAAGCGCTGGACGGAATCAATTTCATCGCACCCCGGAATGCCCGGATCGCAGTCCTGGGATCCAACGGGGCCGGAAAAAGCACGCTCTTCAAGCACTTCAATGGCATCTTCAGGCCTACATCCGGCTCTGTCCTGATCCGGGGAGAACCGATCACCAGAACGAACATTCGGGAGGTGCGCAAGTTTGTTGGCATCGTCTTCCAGAATGCAGACGACCAGATCTTCTCCCCAACCGTAGAACAGGATGTTGCGTTTGGACCGACGAACCTTGGACTTGATGAGGAGACGATCCACCACCGGGTGCGTGAGGCACTCAGGATAATGGGTATTGAAGATCTTTGCGATCGCGTCCCGCACCACCTGAGCGGGGGGGAAAAAAAGAGGGTCGCAATTGCCGGTGCTATTGCGATGGAGCCCGAAGTACTGGTGCTTGATGAACCCACTGCCGGACTCGACCCGAAAGGAATACACGATCTCCTGGGATTCATTAACGATTTAAAAAAGAGTTCCGGTATGACCGTCATCTTCTCTACTCACGATGTCAGCCTCGTTCCGGAGATAGCCGATTATATCTATGTCATGAACAAGGGCAGGATTGTTGCACAGGGAACAATTGCTGAAGTTTTCATACAGACTGAATTACTCAAATCAGTCCGTCTTGATGTTCCGCTCTACCCGAAACTTATCCAGTCACTCCGGGAAAAGGGAATCCCGGTTTCCATGGCTTTCACGTTCGAGGAAGCGGAAAAAGCGTTTCTTGAAGCATTCAAAGGCGGATCATGATCGAAGAGATCTTCCATATTGAGAAACAGGCCTACAAGGACAGTTTTATTCACCGGCTTGATGCGAGGGTAAAGATCATCCTTGCCTTTACGGTTATCATCACTATTGTGGCAGTCCCCTACTCCACGATGGTGTATACGATAGGGATCATTTTTTTTGTTTTTTTCATGGGGTTATGGATACTCTCGCGTTTATCACCTGCAGTATACCTCCGCCGGCTTGCCGGGATTATCCCGCTCTGGGGGATCGTGATATTCTTCCAGATCTTTTTGAAGAACAAATATTATACGGAATATCATGTCCTCCTGACCCTGCCATTCGGTATTGCAATCTATTCTGAGTCGGTTACTTTTGCTTTCATCCTCCTGGTGAAATTTATCATATCCATATCTTTTATCATACTGCTCTCGTCCACAACAAAAATTCAGGATATGCTGGAGGGGGCAACACGGCTTGGGCTCCCCGCAGATTTTGCATTGATACTCGGAATGATGATCCGTTACCTCTTTGTTTTTGGTTATATCTATCGGAAAGTTACGGAATCTCTTGTGACACGCTGTTTTGATGCGTTCAACAGAAAATTATCCTACCGGTATCGTATCCGGCAGCTGGGGTACACTATCGGTACGATGTTTATCCGTGCTTACGAGCAGGGGGAACGGGTGTACATCAGTATGCTCTGCCGTGGCTATGGCAGGCATAGTTTCCTCTATGTCAGGAAAAAGCCATTGGGCAGAGGGGACGTTGCTTTCCTTACTCTGTCGATGACGGTCGTCGTCGCAATTCCTGTCATAGTCTGGCTGACGACGGTCCGTTTGGTATAACATTACTTTTTTGTACTCCGGCCACCATCTGTTCACTATGGAATATCCGTTCGGTCATGGTTTTATTACCAGTATTACCCTGATTGCACAGCATTTTGCGCTGCCTCCGGAACAGGCCTGGTTCGGGGCCGGCGATCATGTTGAAGGACTGGTGCTGCCGGAAAAATTCAAAGGCACCGATGTCGAAGAGATCACCACCCTGTTGCGGAAAAAAGTGATCTGGCACCAGCCAGGTACCATGGATAAAGAAGATGCCCGTGACGTAGTAACTACCCTAAAGCGGCTGGTTGTTGCAATCGATCGCGAGCTGGGGATTCAGGACGCGACTATCGGGCAATTCCGATGAGATAACATATCAACATTAACGTTCGAAAGAATTCCTTCTCAGTGCGGTTTAAGACGATTAAAGACCAATAATTATTGTGATTACAGTATGTATTTTCGTTTTTTAAAAGGAGGTTTTGCTTGACTGAAACGTACGACGCATCCCATATTACCGTTCTCGAAGGGCTTACCCCGGTCCGCGAGCGCCCGGCAATGTATATTGGCAGTACCGATACCCGCGGGCTGCACCATCTTGTCTATGAAGTCGTAGACAACTCAATCGATGAGGCCCTCGCCGGTTACTGCAACCTTATAACGGTTATGATCAATAAGGACGGCTCGGTAGCGGTCGTCGATAACGGTCGTGGTATCCCTGTCGATACCATGGAGAAGAACCACAAGAGTGCCCTTGAAGTCGTCCTCACAGTCCTGCATGCCGGGGGAAAATTCGATAAAGAGAGTTACCAGGTCTCCGGGGGTCTTCACGGTGTCGGCGTTTCGGTAGTCAATGCACTCTCCAACTGGCTTTCCGCCCGCGTGTACCGTAACGGGAATGTGTATGAGATGCGATTCAGCCAGGGCAAACCCACCAGTCCGCTCTCCGAACATAAAGAGACTCTCGCTGAACTGCTCGAGCGCTACCAGCTCTGGTACTGCGAACCGGCTCCCTTCACGCCTATCGTACGGCAAGCGCAAATACGTGGCCAGCAGGATCCCAATGCACCGGCACCCGATCCTGCGAGCATCGAAAACGATCGGAGAGAGGAATTTTTATCCGGGTTCGGATCGAAGATGACCGGTACCCGGATCCATTTCGTGCCCGATGCCACCATATTCGAAACAACAACCTTTGATTATGATGTGCTCGCTCACCGCCTCCGCGAGCTGGCTTTTCTCAACGCCGGTGTCCGGATCAAAATTTTCGATGATCGGACCGGGGACTCGGCTGATTATTGTTATGCCGGGGGCCTTGTCGAATTTGTGAAATACTTAAATGAGGGGGCTGAGTGCCTGCATCCGCTTCCCATCGATATCTCACGGAAGGATATCGAGAATAAGCTCGAACTCGAAGTCGCCATGCAGTACACCACGGCATACGATGAAAAACTCTTCGCGTACGTCAACTCAGTCAACACCCGGGAGGGCGGAACGCACCTGGAGGGGTTCCGGAGTGCAATTACCCGGGCCATCAACTCCATGGCAAAACGGAACGGGTTGATCAAGGAGAATTCCCCGTTAACACTCCGTGGTGAAGATGTCCGCGAAGGGCTCACCTCAGTTATCTCCGTAAAAATGGCAAATCCCCAGTTTGAGGGGCAGACCAAGATGCGTCTTGGCAACAGCAGCGTCAAGGGCATCGTCGATTCGCTGGTCTATGCCGCCCTCTCCGAGTATTTTGATGAGAATCCCAAAGTACTCCAGATTATTATTGAAAAGGCACTCTCCGCCGCAAAAGCCCGGGAGGCCGCCAGGAACGCCCGGGACCTCGCCCGGCGCAAGAGTTCGCTGGAAAGCAGCGGTCTTCCTGGCAAACTGGCGGACTGTTCGGAGCGGGATCCGGCAAAAAGCGAGATCTATATCGTCGAAGGAGACTCTGCAGGTGGTTCTGCCAAAGGAGGGCGGGACCGGAAGTTCCAGGCCATCCTCCCGCTGCGGGGCAAGATCCTCAACGTTGAGAAGGCCGGCGAACACCAGATCCTAAAAAACGCCGAGATCCAGACACTCATCTCGGCTATTGGCACGGGTATCGGGGAGAAGTTCGATCCCGAGCGGGCCCGCTACCATCACATCGTAATCATGACCGATGCCGACGTAGACGGAGCCCATATCCGGACCCTCCTCCTCACGTTCTTCTACCGGTACATGCTGAAACTCATCGAGGCGGGATATGTCTATATCGCCCAACCTCCCCTCTTCCGGGTGGCAAAAGGAAAAGAGGAGAGATACGTCTATAACGAGGACGAGATGCAGAAAGTCTCGGCCGCCATGGGGGAGAAAGGGGTCTCCATCCAGCGGTACAAGGGTCTTGGTGAGATGAACGCCCACCAGCTCTGGGACACCACCATGAATCCCGAGAACCGGATCTTCAAACAGGTCAATATCGAGGATGCCATGGAGGCCAACGAGATCTTCAAGACGCTGATGGGAAAAGATGTGGAGATACGGAAAAATTTCATCATCCGTCATGCCCGGGAGGTGACCAACCTTGACATCTGATGATACCCGGCTCTCAGGCAGTCCCCTGACCCACCGTATCGAACCCATCAGCATCGAACACGAGATGAAGACCTCGTACATCAATTATGCCATGAGTGTTATCATCGGCCGGGCTATCCCCGATGTCCGCGACGGGCTCAAACCGGTTCACCGCCGTTCCCTCTATGCCATGTGGGAGATGGGCAATACCAGCGACAAACCCACCAAGAAGAGCGCGAGGGTGGTCGGTGACGTAATGGGTAAATACCACCCCCATGGGGATGCCTCCATCTACGACACGATAGTCAAGATGGCCCAGCCCTTCTCCTACCGGTACATGCTGGTGCAGGGGCAGGGTAACTTCGGTTCGGTGGACGGCGATGCGGCTGCCGCGAGTCGTTACACCGAAGTCAGGCTCGAAAAGTACGCAGAAGCACTGCTGGAAGATCTCGACAAAGAGACGGTAACGTTCATTCCCAATTATGATGAATCCCTCAAGGAACCAACCGTACTCCCGGCAAAGATCCCCAACCTGCTGGTAAACGGCACCGATGGCATTGCGGTCGGGATGGCAACCAAGATGCCACCGCACAACCTCCGGGAGGTCTGCGACGCAGTCTCTCATTATCTCAATAACCCGGATATACCGGTCGACGATCTCATGCGGATCATGCCCGGTCCCGATTTCCCGACGGGAGGCATCCTTATGGGCGTTGAGGGTGTCCGGAATGTCTATACCACCGGACAGGGACGCCTGATCGTCCGCGGAGTTGCCACTATCGAGGAGGCTGATGGTGGCAACCGTGGCGACCGCATCATCGTCACCGAACTCCCCTATCAGGTGAACAAAGCCCAGTGGATCACTGCAATTGCCGAAATGGTCAAGGATAAGAGAATTGACGGCCTCTCTGACATTCGCGACGAATCCGACAAGGACGGTATCCGCGTTGTTTTCGAGCTCCGGAAAGGCACTATATCAGCAGTCATTCTCAATCAGCTCTATAAGCTCACAGCACTTGAATCCAGTTTCTGGGTGAGCAACCTTGCCATTGTCGATAACCAGCCAAGGATACTTAACCTCCACGGGCTTTTGGAAAACTTCGTCCATCACCGCATTGAAGTCATCCGGCTCCGTTCCGAGTTCGATTTGAAGAAAGCCCAGGAAAAGGTCCACATCCTGGACGGCCTGCTCATAGCCCTGTCACAGATTGACGCAGTCATTGCCACAATCCGTGCTTCTGATACAGTCGAGAATGCCCGCCTGGCCCTTATCGCAAAATTCAGCCTTGACGAACCGCAGGCAAATGCAATTCTCCAGATGCAACTCCGCCGGCTCGCCGCTCTTGAACAGCAGAAAATTACTGACGAGAAAAAGGGACTCGGAACAGAGATAATCCGGCTTGAGACCATTCTTTCCAGCGAAGAAAATATTAAAAACGAGATCCGCCGCGAGATTACCGAGGTTTCCACAAAGTTCGGGGATGCACGCAGAACGGAGATCGCACTCGATACCAGCAATCTTTCAAACGAGGATCTGATTGAAGACAAGACCGTTCTCGTATCGATCACGACCGCAAACTACATCAAGCGTATTGACCTCGACACTTACCGCAAACAACGGCGTGGCGGTCACGGCATAACTGGTATGGCCACCAAGGACGAGGACTTTGTCGAATCTGTGTTTGTTGCCGGCATGAAAGATTATCTGCTGTGCTTTACCAATCTTGGCAGGGTATACTGGCTCAAGGTCTACCAGATCCCCGAGAGTTCCCGTGCGGCAAAAGGCAAACCCATCGTCAATCTTCTGAACCTGAAAGATGAGATCGTGACTACCGTGCTTCCGGTCCGAGAATTCACAGCAGACCGTTTCTTACTGTTCGCAACAAGATTCGGCCAGGCCATCAAGATACGGCTGAATGAATTTTCCAATCCCCGATCGGTCGGGACAAATGCCATCAGGATACGGGAAAACGATCATCTGGTGGACGTAATAATGACTGATGGTACCAAAGAGATCATTCTGACCAGCCGTTTCGGCCAGAGCCTGAGGTTCCATGAAGAAACGGTGCGGACGGTCGGGAGAGGTGCACAGGGAGTACGCGGGATGAAGATGAAAGGCGAGGATACCGTAGTGGCAGTCACGCTGCTGGAAAAAGATCACCTTCTTACCATTTCGGACGTCGGTTTTGGAAAGAGGTCCGAGTTCGACGAGTTCCGCGGGCATGGCAGGGGGACCATGGGAGTCAGGAATATGCAGCTCGAACGTGATGCAGTCATCATTGAATCGCGTGCTGTTTCGGACACGGATGAGATCGTTGTCATGACTGCTGAAGGCATCGTTATGCGGACTCCGGTCAGCGAGATCCGGATCATCGGTCGGGGGACCAAAGGAGTCAGGACCATACGTCTCGATGATAAGGATCGGGTTGTGGGTGTGGCCATTGTCCAGCCTGAACCTGATGTTATTCAGGAACCTGATGGTGCAGAACCGGACACCAACGATACAAATGAAGATGCGGGCGTCTGAAAAAGGCACCGGATCTTCTTCTGATTTTTTATTTTGGGATTTTCCTTTTCTGATAATTCATCTCGTTCTCCTGGCTTTGGAGAAGCATAAATTATCGACAAGGTTGCATCTGTACCATCATTTATGATGAACGCCACCGCCCCGAAGGGACGCCACTGCGGCGAATCAAGGACTGAAAATCAAAAAAAACCTCCCCGCCCCGCCGTGCCTCGGAGAGGCCCTGAAACGGTTAACCCTCGAAAATACAAGATTTGTTTACAAAAAAGTACTTTTTTATGGAAGAGGTTATCCAAAGGCCTCCGAGCAGATTTCCGGTTATCCGTTCATCCACAAGCAGTCCACTAGAAATCTCCATAATAGTGCCTGAGTTACCATTCTCCTGAGTTTCGATCCAGGTTAAACCGGATAGGACGATGTTTTTTTTACCGAAATGCAGACACAGATATATGGTGTACTAATGTTCAGGAAAATCATAAGTGTTACTTCGAAAACCGAGGGCGATATCATCGACATTACGCTCGAAGTAAAAAAAGCGGTCCGGGAAAGCGGGGTGCTGGAAGGACTCGTTCATCTGTTCGTGCGGCATTCGACAGCAGCTCTTACCACAATTGAATTTGAGCCTGGGGTATTATCCGATCTCAAAAGGGCACTCTCTGTGCTCGCACCGGACGATGTCTCGTATGCCCATAACGCACGCTGGGATGATGGCAATGGGCGATCGCATGTAAAAGCGGCGCTGGTAGGGCCTTCGATCACAATACCACTTGCAAATGGTACTATCATGTGCGGGACATGGCAGCAGATCGTTGTGCTTGAACTTGATGTAAACGCCGGTCGGGAACGTACCATAGTGTGCTCGATAATGGAGGCATAAGATCCCTCATTTCTACTATTCGTCGGATACACTACATATCGGATTTCCTTTCCTTATCATGAGGAAAGTATCTGTTTTTTCCAGATTCCGGTGAAAAATGAACCGATCATGGGTGGGTGTGACGGTTTGCCTTCCTGGCAAAAGGAAAAACTGTCAGCAGATTTTCCCATCGTTACCAAATTCCTTTATAATGGGACCAATCGAACGTAGGAATATGAGCAGGGCGCTGAAAGCAAAAATAATTAAAAAATGTGAAAATCTGGATATACCCCTGATAGGTTTCACTCCGGTAACCCGCTGGGATACCCCTCCTTTCGAACCCTGGGTTCCGGAAGAATTCAGGCCACAGGCAATTTTTCCTGAAGCGCAAACGGTTATTGTTATCGGTCTGCCGGTAACCCTGCCTATTGTGGAAACAGCTCCCTCGATCTGGTACCATGAACTTTACCGGACCGTCAATACCCTGCTTGATACGTACGGGTATCGTATTGCAACATTTCTCAACGAAGAAGGATTTCCTTCGGTTGGGGTTCCAAGGGACGGGTACGGGTCAATATCGATACTCAAGGAAAAACCCATCGCATTCTTCTCACACCGGCATGCAGCCCTTCTTGCCGGTCTGGGAAATTTTGGCATCAACAATACCCTGCTGACAAAAAAGTTCGGCCCCCGGGTGCGGTTTACTTCAATCTTTACCGCAGCAGATATCCCTCCCGATCCGGTGATGGAAGATCCGCTATGCATAAAATGTCTGCGATGCATGAATGTCTGCCCGGTAAAGGCCATCGGTCGTGATGAATATCCCCGGGGATTGATCGACAAGAAAACCTGTGCAACACGATCGGAAGCATTATTCAAACGATATATCTCCCCGTGCAGCCTGTGCATCAAAATATGCCCGGTTGGCGAGGATCGGAAAGTATGCGAGCGGGAAGATCCGGAAATATATCGTGAGAATGGAAAGAAATTTGATCGGTACCACAAGGCATGGAAGCATGTCAGGAAGTATGGATCGAGATAAAAAAATTATGATGGTATTCAGGTAGGTTTTGGGATTTGAGATCTCTATAACCCTATGAGGAGCGACGTCGCCACCCCGCAGGGCGCCCCCGTTGCCGGATCAATAAATGCGAATTTAAAAAACCTCCTTACCCCGCCGTGCCTCGAAGAGGTCTTGAGGCGGGGAATCCTCATAAATACTATTTTTTCCTTGGCAAAACATGAATAAAGGTACCAGTAATGACTCCATGGCAGGATTTGTAACAATAAATTAAAAGATCAATAAATTAAAAGATCACCCTAACTTGCCATCATTTCGAGAGAGCATGGAATTTGATGACATCTTATAAAATTCGATGACATTCATGGATGCTGTTTTCCCGGCTCGTTCAAATCTAAAACGTGAGAGAAAATATTAAATTTTCCCTATCCTTCGCGCGATACCCAGAATAACAAGACCGGTGATGATCCCGGTAACCGGGAGCGGAGATTGTGTTACCGGAGGCTGGGTCGGGGAAGCAGTAACCTGCGTTGCATTCGGGGAGAGAGTTACCGTGGCGGTGACAGGAGATACAGTGGTAACGGCTGTACTACTCCGTTCCGTCACGGTAAATGTTGTTGAGGCAATAACGTCCTGTGTTATTCCTGAAACTTTCACGAGGTACTCATCCGCCTTAAACGCAGATGTATCTAGGTAAAAAGACCAGGTGTTGTACCCGTTTGTTCCCGCCTCGACTTTTTCCGTGCCGGTCGAACCGGAAAATTCGCCGCTTTGCAACTTATGCGTAGGGCCGAAAGAGGAAGAGTAGATCTCGACCAGGAGATCATCGCCCACCGCTAGATTGGTCGAACCGGTAATGGTGAACGTATCACCGATATAATGATTGCCAATAGGATTGATCAGGGAAACAGGTACATCCACAAAAAAGGGGATGGTCGTAAAAGTATCGTCGATATTCTGGCTGTTGATAGCCTGCATGAGAGCATATCCGGCATCCGGACGCTGGAGACTTCCCGGCCCGGTGAGCTGAAAAATTGCTTTCCCCGAATCCAGCTGACGATTGATAACCTCACCCGTGGCAGGGTCGTAAACGATATCAAACTCTCCGTTCATCATAGGATGCTGGATGATGATCAGGTACTGGCCGGACGCGAGGGTCTGTGTTTCAGAAGACTTCAGTTCATAGACATAGGTGTTGTCCTCGTTGACTTGAACGTTCGAAATTTTAACATAATTTTTGCCGACCACCCAAATCTGAAGCCCATTCTGGGGATGGCCGGTGGCGATGCCGCGAATAATGACCGGATCGCCGTTTGCAATACTTGTTATTGATGTTTTTCCCGGGGTGAGTGTTACAGCCAGCGACGGCATAACGAGCATCGCACAGAGCAGCAGAAAACCTGCGCATACGATAATCTTCCGATTCCCTGAGTAATGTGTCATTGAGATTCTCAGAGATCATAAGAAATGAGAACCTGATATAATCGATCAAAGGAACACAAAAGAAGTGAGTGGGAGGAGTAAGCCTCCTTCTGTTTTAGCGGCATTCAGCTATGCGTCATACCCGGACAGATACCGAGCGATCCAAAGGTCCTGTTCTGACTTGCACCCGCAGGGGTTCGCCGTTTCATCGATTCCTGTTCGTTAACGTTCAGCGGGACTCACCCCGAGTGGGTGAGCTTGACGGTACAACCGTCTCGGCCGCATCATACCTGAGAACAGGCCGTGTCGTTTCTGTGCCATTGCCGTGACTCTCGCCACCCGTACTTGCATACGGCTGCGTGCCCGGTGGGTGGGGGGACTTTCCTCAGCAGCCATAAAGGCCACCGTCGGCCGCTCTCTCCCTCTCCTATAATACTTAGAGTTTTCGGGAGATAAGCACAGCGATTCATAGACAAATCTCTCTCATCAGAATGCAGCTTGTTCGATAGATTGTTAAATAAGGTGCACTATAGACAGTCACAGAGCTAGAAAGGGGATCTGACATATGCTGCTCACTACGGATGAAGGAGGGATGGCATTACAGCTGGGACGCGGTGCGATCGAGTATACCATTGGTAAAAAACCGAAACCGGCGCTGTGCCTCACACCCGTTTTTAATGATAAGCGCGGAGTTTTTGTCACACTCACCAAAGCAGGCCAGCTTCGGGGATGCATTGGATTTCCGTACCCGGTGATGCCATTGGGAGATGCAATTGAGGACGCTGCAGTCGCAGCTTCCACCGGAGATCCCCGTTTTCCACCGGTACCCAGGGATGAGCTTTCCTTTGTCAGGGTTGAAGTTACCATCCTAACCGTGCCTACATTGCTTGATGTAGAGCCGTGCAGGCGACCTGAAATGATCGAAGTGGGAAAGCACGGCCTGATCATACGGGGGCATGGGAGGAACGGACTTCTCCTCCCGCAGGTAGCGACCGAGTACCGCTGGGATAGTGCGACCTTCCTTGATCATACCTGCATCAAGGCCGGGCTTCCCGAACACTGCTGGATGAACCAGGACTTTGAGGTACTAACCTTCGAGGGGCAGATCTTCACCGAACGGGAATGATGACAACCGTTTAACCCTAGTGCCGCATATATAAGAGGACAACGCCGGTGATACATGGGAATTGCTTTTGAGGGTCTTTACAGCGACATTGCGGGACGCACCGGCAAACTTACCGTTGGGAAAAAGACGATAAAAACTCCCGCACTTCTTCCGGTCATCAACCCCCATCTTCAGATCGTCACGCCACAGGAGATACAGTCGATGGGAGTGGAGGCGTTGATCACCAATGCCTACATCTTTTCCCAGAGCCGGCAGTACCGGCAACGCGCTCTTGATGAAGGCCTCCATAAGGTGCTGGATTTTGATGGCGTGATCATGACAGATTCCGGTTCGTTCCAGCTTTCCGTATATGGACAGGTTTCTGTAACCAATATTGAAACTCTCTCGTTCCAACGCGATATCGGCAGTGACATATGGGTACCCCTGGATATTCCGACTTCTCCCGGATCTGATCGTGAGACCGCAGAAAGGGAGCTTGCGATAACCATGCAGCGTCTTGCGGAAGCAAAAGAGGTTTTTGGGAAGGATGCGCCCATTGCAGGCCCGGTTCAGGGCGGCATCTTTACCGATCTCCGCGAACGGGCAGGCCGTGAAGTAACCGATCTCGGTTTTACGTTCTGTCCGATCGGGGCAGTCGTTCCCCTTATGGAATCATACCGGTACCAGGACCTTGTGAGCGTGGTAATGGCGGCAAAACAAACGCTCACGCCATCAGCATGCGTCCATCTGTTCGGGGCCGGTCACCCGTCCATGTTTGCACTTGCCACTGCCATGGGCTGCGATCTTTTCGATTCAGCCGCGTATGCACTCTCGGCAAAGGAAGGACGGTACCTGACCACCCATGGCAGTTTTAAAATCGACGAACTCGCCGACCTTCCCTGTCCATGCAATGTCTGCCGTACCCATACCGCGGAAGAACTGCGCTGCGAACCGGACCGGGAGCGCCTGCTCGCACTCCACAACCTGTATGTCACCGTTGCTGAGATCTCCCGGGTCCGCCAGGCAATTTTTGACGGGACGCTCTGGGAACTGGTCGATGAACGGTGCCGGGGTCACCCCCAGCTCCTTGCCGGCTACCGGGCGCTACTGGACAGGACCACATCCTTAGAAAAATACGACCGAGTCTCGAAACGGCGGTTCTTTTACCGTGGCAGTGAGAGCTGCTCCCGGACAGAGATCATCCGGTACCAGCAGATGCTCTCCCGTCTCTGGCTCGGGAACAAGGTTCTTGTAGCATTTGATGGCGGCAGACGTGACGAATTTGACGATACGCTCTTTTTCAAACCTCCTTTCGGCCCGTATCCAAAAGAACTCAAAGAAACTTTCCCCATTGGACAGAGTGAAATTCCTGAGTGGGATGATACCATGGTAAGGAAAGGTTGCAGGGGGATAAAGTACCTGGTGGAAAGTCATCCGGGCAGCAGGTTTGTTGTTTCCTGCAATCCCTGCTGGGAAGCTATTGTCCGCCAGGAACTGGGAGCCATCGAGGTACGCAATGACGAAATTTGATATCAGGAAACGGGACGGACTTGCCCGTACCGGTGTTTTCAGGAAGGATGACGTTTCCGTCAGGCTCCCGATGGCACTCGAAGTCGATCCCCTCTTCCCGGACCTCGATCAACGGGAGGGGACCAACCTGCCCCTCTGCGCTCCATCGGCACTGGCAGAACAATACCCGCTACTGAACAGGGGACAGCCGATCTCCATCCACCCAAGGTTTGAAAATTCTGCACAGAGCGGGGAGTGCGTGATAGTCGAAAACTGGCATACCGCCTTGCCAAATCCGCGGAATTATGTCGAATGGCTCATCGGGCTCAAGGAGAAAACGCCGGTCGATACTGCGTGGTATGCTCCGGCAACTGCCCTTCCTACAAATGTCCATCTCCTATGCTATTCAGGATTCGATCTCTTTGATTTCAGGGCTGTCGACCTTAAAACTGCCCAACAACGGTTCTGTACACCCGAAGGAGATTTTTCCCTTAAGGCACTCGATACGGGGATCTGCACCTGTCCCGGATGCAGGCAAAAAGATCTGAAGATACACAACCGGCAGGCACTTCTTCATGAGATTGCCCTCGTTTCCCTGTTCATTGAAGAGTCCCGGTTGCGGGATCTGGTCGAATCACGGTGCAGGCTCGATGCGACCCAGGTGACGGTCATGCGGCACCTTGACAAACAGTATGCTTTCATGGAACGGTGCACGCCAATCGCACGGAGTGGTATCATGCGGGCTAACTCGGGAGAATCCCTGCAACGGGCTGAGGTACGGCGGTTTGCTGAACGGGTGATCACGCGGTACGTTCCACCGCAGACCGATGTTGCGGTTCTCCTTCCCTGCTCAGCAAAAAAACCCTATTCCCTTTCCCAGAGTCACCGTAGATTCCAACAGGCGATTGCAGGTCGCGCCCACGAGATTATCGTCACCTCCCCGCTGGGGCTTGTGCCCCGGGAACTCGAATGCGTCTACCCGGCAGGGCACTATGATGTTCCAGTTACCGGTTACTGGGACGCCGAGGAGTGTGCGGTTATCTCCGGCATTCTTGCCCGCTACTTTGAACGCCATCGGTACCGCCGGATCATCGCCCATCTCGATGGCGGTGCCCTGAGGGTAGCAAGGATTGCCGCCGATATGTGCGGGATTACCCTGGAATATTCATGCATGGAACATCCTGCCCAGGATTCCGCTCTCAACGCGCTTGATGCTACGCTTGCCGGAGAACGGCGGATCAAGGATGACCGCCTTCATGGTATGATATCCTACCAGTTTGATTTCGATTTCGATACCAAAGGTATCATTCCGCGGGGTCACTTCCCGGAACTTTTTTACAGTAAAAAGAATGTGCAACTATTTTCCATCGATACCGGCACCGGCCTGCTCCGCCCGACATTTGACGGCTGGGATTTGATCCCGGAAGGATACCGTGTATTCATAGATGATTTCATTCCTGAAGGTGACGTACTTGTCCCCGGTGTGGTTTCTGCAGATTCCAGGATCCGTGACGGGGACGAAGTGCTGGTGATCGGGTCGCGTGCCCGTGCCACCGGCCGGGCAGCACTGCCGGCCGATGAACTGCTGCGATCGGGTCGCGGCGTGGCTGTACGGGTGCGAAAGATAAAGAGACTTTAAATTATTAGTATTGATTTCTGGTATTTCTTTCCTGAAAATTCCCGCTGGTCGAACTATAAAGAAATATCCTGTCGTGTGGGGGAGGGAAAAAACATACCTGTTCGATAATATGGTCCGGTTCGTGGAACATCACTTGAGAATGGACATAATATGGATTGTGCGGACATGAAAATAAAAAGGATGCGAGGCTAAACTACTAGAACACATATCAAATATTAAATTACGAAGTGACTGGGATGTTTCGCTTGATGAGAACTGGGCAGCCTGCGGATAAGATTTTTCAGATGGATATGAGGGCGCCCCATATCGCCCACGGCATGCAGTCCGGGCAGTCCGCCATGGTAAGAATTAATGAAAGAAGGGAGCGTACCTCTCCTATCATCACCGTCATAAGAAAAGACCGAAACCGGGAATGGTTGAAACTGCCCGGGAAACCCGGTGAAATAGTGAAGAACGGAATCTGCACAATGATGGATGGGGGGGTGAATTACGAGCATGCCTGTTATTTCAAAGAGAGTAAATGATGAAATCCCAACCGAGTCTAATGACCCGAAATCCATACCTGTTGTTATCGCCGTTCCAAAGGAGCAAACGCCGGGGGAACAGCGCATAGCTACCGTACCAGACATAGTCAGGAAGCTCTCCCAGTCAGGTTTCGAAGTCCGTATCGAGCATGATGCGGGGGCGGGGGCATACTATCCCGATGATCTTTTCGTTACCGCCGGTGCGAAGATCATATCCAACCGAATCGAGCTGTTGAAAGATGCACGGATCGTGCTCTGCGTCCAGCCTCCGACCGTCGCTGAGGTCAATCAGATCGCCGAGGGATCAATTGTCATCGGGTTCATGAACGCGACACGCAATCTCGAAGCCGTCACCCGGATGCGTGACCGGAATATCACCGCCTTTGCCCTCGAGCTTGTTCCACGGATTTCCCGTGCCCAGAGTATGGATGCGCTCAGTTCCCAGGCGACTGCCGGAGGATACGCGGCGGTAATACTGGCTGCCGGGAACTGCCCGAAGTTCCTCCCGATGCTGACGACCGCTGCGGGCACGATACGCCCATCAACGGTGCTTATCCTGGGTGCCGGAGTTGCCGGCCTCATGGCTATCGCCACGGCTAAGCGACTTGGAGCTATTGTTGTGGCATACGATGTCAGGCGAGCCGCAGGTGAGCAGGTACGCAGCCTCGGCGCCAGGTTCCTCGAGCTTGAAATTAATGCTGAGGGTCAGGGGGGCTACGCCCGCGAGCTCACTCCCCAGGAGATGGAGATGGAGCAGCAGATGGTCTCCGCCGCTGTCGCAGGGGCCGATATCGTCATCACGACGGCCAATATCCCCGGTAGAAAGGCTCCCCTTCTCATAACCAAAGAGACTGTTGCGACGATGCGTCCGGGTGCTGTCATCGTCGATCTGGCTGCCGAATCGGGCGGCAATTGTGAACTAACCAGTCCTGGCAAGACAGTCCGGGAACATGGCGTCACAATCCTTGGTCCTCAAAATCTCCCGGCCCTGGTACCATTCCACTCGAGCCAGATGTATGCGAAGAATCTCCAGTCGTTTCTCGCGCTCCTTGTCGATAAGAATGGTACGCTCATAAAGGATTACACCGATGAGATCCTGACCGCGAGCCTTTTGGTCCAGGCTGGCGAGGTGCTTCACGGTCCGACGCGTGAACTTTTGAGCGGAGGGAAACCATGACTGACGTGACCTTGCTCTGGACCGCAGTCTACATCGCAATGCTGGCTGCGTTCACCGGCTACGTCGTCATCAGTCGGGTCCCCGTTATCCTCCACACGCCGCTGATGAGCGGCTCGAACTTCATTCACGGGATCGTGCTTGTTGGCGCGATGGTAGCGCTCGGCCTTGCGACGACGCCGCTTGAACAGGCCCTCGGGTTTATCGCGGTCGTCCTCGGATCGGCGAATGTCACCGGTGGTTACGTAGTCACCGAAAGGATCCTCCAGATGTTCGACCGAAGCGGGAAGAAACCCAAGAAGGAGGCGTGAGATGATCAACCTGTCTTTAGCAATCGAGCCGATCTATATCGCGACGATCTTCTTCTTCATAATTGGTATGCAGCGTATGAGCCACCCGCTCACTGCCCGGAGTGGGATTGTCTGGGCCGGTACCGCGATGCTGATCGCGACGCTCGTCACGTTCTTTACCCCGAACATCACCAACTTCGCGCTGATGGCGATCGCTATCGTCATCGGCGGGGGTTTCGGATACATCGCGGCAAAACGCGTTGCGATGACCGACATGCCCCAGATGATAGCACTCTACAATGGCATGGGTGGCGGCGCAGCGGCTGCAATCTCTGCCATCGCGCTCCTCGGCGCCACCACGACGGTGACCACAAGCTTGCTCGCGATCGTCGGCGGCCTTATCGGGGCCGTTTCGTTCGCGGGGAGCATCATCGCGTTCCTGAAGCTCCAGGGGTGGATGCGACCGCGGCCGATCACCTTCCCGGGTCAGAAGCTCGTCAACATGGCGGTTCTTCTCTTCGCTATCGTATGTGGTGTGCTCGTCCTCCTGCAGCCGTCCTGGATCCCGCTTTCCGTCGCTATGTACCTCCCGCTGTTCTTCATCCTCTCTCTCGGGTTCGGGTTCCTCATGACCCTCCCGATCGGTGGGGCTGATATGCCAGTAGTAATCTCGATGTACAACGCCTTCACCGGTCTTGCCGTTGCCCTCGACGGGTTCTCGTTTGCGACCCCAAACTATGCCATGATCATCGCGGGGGTTATTGTTGGCGCCGCGGGTTCGCTGCTCACGCTCAACATGGCGCGATCGATGAACCGCTCGCTCTCGAATGTCTTCTTTGGCGCGTTCGGCGGCACTGAGGAGACCGGAACGCAGATCCAGGGCAGCATGAAACCTATCGAGGCCGACGACGTCGCGGTCATGCTCGCCTACGCGAACAAGGTAATCATCGCCCCCGGCTATGGCATGGCTGTAGCCCAGGCTCAGCAGAAGGTCAAGGAGCTCGCCGATCTGCTCGAAAGCAAGAACGTCCAGGTGAAGTTCGCGATCCACCCGGTTGCCGGGCGGATGCCCGGGCACATGAACGTGCTTCTCGCCGAAGCAGGGATCGCGTACGACCATCTCTTTGACCGGGATGAGGTGAACCCGGATTTTCCAAGCACTGACGTTGTTCTCGTTATTGGGGCCAACGATGTCGTCAACCCTGCGGCGCACCGGCAGGGCAGTCCGCTTTTCGGCATGCCGATCCTCGACGTCGAGCAGGCAAAGAACGTCATTGTTCTGAAACGCGGCCAGGGAAAGGGCTTCGCCGGTATCGAGAACGACCTGTTCCGTCGGGACAACACGCGACTGCTCTATGGCGACGCACAGGAGTCCGTTGGGAAGCTCGTGCAGGCCCTCAAGAAGCTCTAGCGCAGGAGCATCCCTTCGGGAAGGTGACATTCATGGCTACTGGAATGAGCGTTGCCAAACCCTCAACCCATCTCAATGATATGATTCTCATTGTTCGGATGCGGACTCTTCGTTCATGGGCGTTTCTCCAGTACATCAGAATATGAAAATTAGTAACTTGAATGAACAATACCCTAAAAAATAGTCGGGATTCTGAAACAATTTTAATGTAACCTGGAAAAACATGCCAGGTGAAGACGGCTTCATGAGAATAGTTGATCTTGATCAATCAGATTTTCTGTGCCATTTCCAGCACCAGTTTTTTCGAGAAGATCTTTTCAAATGCTTTTTTTTCAGCTTCGACACCCCAGATTTCCAACTGGCAGTCACCTCGGGTGACCACTTCGAGAACTACTGAGTTTTTATCCACCCGGGAAAAACGCACATGCTGCACCAGCGCCGTATGACTTCGGTCCAAACTTTCACCCAGGCGAATGAACGTGGTGAGTACACCTAGAGTATCCCACTCGTGCGAATCGAGATCAAGAATTTCCGGATCTTTTTTTCTCGGGGTTTTTTTCCGGTGGAACCTTGCGATATTGGCCATGAAATTTACTTCTTTTTGATCAAAACCCAGAAGTTCAGAATTTTTTATGATATAGTATGAATGTGCATGATGATTCGTGTAGGAAATGAAAGAGCCGATATCATGCAGGAATGTTGCGTATTCAAGCAATTCACGTTCCCGGTCACCAAAGGGGTGTAGTTTTAGCTCTTTTGCCGTGTCAAATAATTCCAGCACGATACTTGTCACGGTCCGGGCGTGGGCTTCATTGATTCCGCAGGATCTTCCCAGTTGCAGTACACTGCGCTGCCGTGGCGAGAGCTCCCCGAGAAGAGGAAATGCATCCATCCTTGAGCAGTAATCGACCAGGAGTCCATCCTGCAGGCCACGTCCGGTGACCGTAATGGCATCCAGAGACAATTCTCTCATGAATGTATCAAGGATGGCAGCCCCTGGTATGATGATGTCTGCACGTTCCGGGTTCACCCCGGGTATTTTCCTGCGCTGCTCAAGGGGAAGGGAGCAGAGCAGGTCGATAACTTTCCGCAAATCTTTGTAGGTCAGGACATCTTCTCCGGAATTCCCCATCGGGTGAACGACTTTTTGGGCAATTTCAAAAAGATTCATGATTGTTCCGGAACTACCGATGGCGAGTGCGGTCTTTTGTTCCCGTATCTTCTGGACAGACTGGATTATTGCATCTTTGACATGCCGTTGGACTTTCTTATACCGGCTTTGAGATACAGTACCCGTCGCTTTATCGGACAGGTAAAGATTTGAGAGCCGTATTGCTCCCAGTTTGAAACTTTCAAGATACTGGTAGTTCTGTTCGCCACCAATGGCAATTTCCGTGCTTCCACCGCCAATATCGATAAAAAATGCCAGACGGTCGCTAAGGTGAATTCCTCTGGAGACACCAAGGTAAATCAGACGGGCTTCTTCTTGCCCGGAGATCACCCGCACATCCAGCCGGGCTTCCTGCCTTAAAAGATGCAGGACCTCCTGCTGGTTTGCTGCCTCCCTCATGGCAGACGTGGCAACAGCAACAAATTCATCTGTTTTAAATGTCCGCGCAAGTTCTGTTAACTGGGTACAGACGATGACCAGTCTTTCAATGGCTTCCGGGAGGATCTCTTCTTCCTCGAACTCTCCCTCCCCGAGGCGTACCTGCTGCTTCTGTCGCGAGAGAATACTATACGAGTGATTTGGGTTGAGCCTTACAACGAGAAGACGGACCGAGTTGGTCCCGATATCGATAAAGGATACGACACGACCTTCCGGACCGATTGTTCTAGTTTTCACCGTATCACCAGTGCCCGCTCAAATACCTGCCTGAATAATGCTCCTTTCTTTAAAGCCCGTTCAATTTCTTCAGATGCATCCCGTACTGCGGTAGTTTCAATAACTATCTCGTGAGAGCCTGCAGAACAATGAACGGAAGTAATCGATCCGAGACGGAGCTCATCCAGACCGTCGGCAACCCGTATAAGGGATGCCAGCATACGGACATTTTTTTGCTGTTCTGGTGACAGGAGGGAGAAAAATCCATCCGATTCCAAGCGGACTTTACCGCGATGGGCGCGGGAAACCAGGCTAATCATCCCCCGGTCGATAATATCGACCGGAAGAGTATCGTCAGACAGGATCATTTCCCCACCCCGTTTTGCGTACCCTTTCGGCCCGTATTTCAAACCGATATCATGGAGGGAACAGGCGCATTCGAGTAAGAATCGTTCGTGTGTATGCATCTGGTGAAGAGATGCAAGATCGTCATAGATTTGAAGGGCAAGGGCTGTCACCGTACGACAGTGCGCCATTTCTTCGGGAAACCGGGCGGAAAGTGTGGATACCGAAGAGCGGATCGCATCTTCCGGAGAAATTTCCGAAAGTCTGAATCTCTCTTTTCTTCCATCGGTAAGGGTGCTGCGGAGCTCGTTCCAGAGACCAGCCCGCCCAACAGATTCCCAGTATCTCACAAATCGCCGGTATATCTGTTTTCGCTCCTTCTCCCGTCCGGACAGGAAGCGCCGGTAGCTGGTCACCCTGCTTTCCTGCGCACACGGGGGGTTAAGACCTGTTCGGGAAGACGAGCGTTCATCGAGAAGCATCGCCATCACCGTGTCAATCCAAACATCACAGTCATGGAGGTCCCCAAGAATCTCCTGGAGTTTTTTCACCCGCGCAAGGGGTTTATTGAGATTTCTCCGGTAGACAGGGGCATATACCTCCATCGTGTACCGGAGTTTCTTTGCCGCAATTCTCATCGCATGATGTTCTGCAACCGCATCCGGATTATGCACCCAGTGTTCAAACTGCAGCAGTGTATCGAGGCGCTGTGATATGCGGATGGACGCAACCGGAGAAATTCCATACAGGGTTTGTTTTCTCCGGGCAGCCCTGACTTGGGTTGCCAGATCAGAGCATCCAGCTCTGATATCATCGGGAATTTCGCTCTTTTCCAGGTTTTCCAGGGTTGACAGAACCGCATTCTGGAGTTTCTGTCGCCTTTTCTGCAGTTGTCTGAGCAGGAAAGTCACTATGTCATCTGGCGGCGTCGCCAGCCGGGCATCGCCAGCGAGAGCAATATCATTTTTTTGTGTCCTCTTCTCTTTAAGCCGTACTAAAAACGCTATCTGGACATCCGTATCCCGAGCATTGCCTAGAGCCCGGGTAATCTTTTGCAGTTCCAGCATCCACACACGGAATTTTCTGGGAGGGAAACAAGATTCAAAAAGGGGGAGAGCTGCCCTGAGTCGCCGGGATGCAACACGCATCCGGTGGATATGTTCGATATCCTTTGAGGACCTGACACCGTCGATTTCATGAAGAAATGCATCAAGGAGTGGGAGAATCCGCTGCACACCAAAAATACAGGCCGCTTTTACCGGTTCCAGATCCCTACCGGAGGTCATTATACCAGATCCCCCGGTGATCAACCAGCCAGTTTTGTGCATTCAAGGATTGATCATCCCGGTCGGGCACCCGTCGTTCATAGGTTCCGTCACCCTTCAGGATACGTGTTTTGACATTATCGGCCAGCTGGACAGGGAGAATACCGGATATGATCGCTTTTCGCATATCCGGATCTTCAACAGGGAACAGCACTTCAACACGCCGGTCAAGATTACGCGGCATGAGATCTGCACTTCCTAAAAAGGCCTCTTCATCGCCACCATTATGAAAATAGTAGATCCGGGCGTGTTCAAGGAATCGCCCGACAATCGCACTTACCGTAATATTTTCGCTTACCTGATTAATCCCGGGCCGCAGGCAACAGATGCCCCGTACCTGCAGCTCAACTTTTACTCCGGCCTGTGACGCCCGGTACAACGCGGCAATGCAAACAGGATCAACCAGCGCGTTCATCTTAAATATCAGATGCCCGTCACCCTTCTCGCGGTGCCGGGAAATTTCACGGTCAATCCGGTCAACAATTCCCTTTCGCAGCGTTATCGGTGCAACCAGCAGTTTTTTATACTGTTCGATCCGTGCGTATCCCGTGAGGAAATTAAAAAGGTTTGCAACATCCTCACCGGTCTCCTTATCACAGGTAAAGTGGCTGAAGTCGGTGTATATCCGGCTCGTGGTTGCGTTGTAATTACCGGTACCGAGGTGCATATACCGGCGTATCCCGTCTTTTTCCCGACGGACGACCATGCAGAGTTTTGCATGGACTTTCAGGCCGACAACGCCATAGACAACGTGGACCCCTTCGTGTTCAAGCGCCCGGGCCCAGCCGATATTGTTCTCTTCATCAAAACGGGCCTTGAGTTCGATCAGCGCAGCGACTGCCTTCCCGTTCTCCCTTGCCTCCATGAGAGCATTGACCACCGGAGAATTCGAACCCACGCGGTACAGGGTAATTTTGATGGCAAGCACATCCGGGTCATGGGCTGCCTGCCGGATGAAGTTTACGACTGGTGAGAAGCTGTCATACGGGTGATACAGGAGTATGGGATGGTGGCGGATGGCGGAGAAAATATCCTTCCCCTCGGCGAGATCATAAGGAACTGACGGGAGAAACGGGACATCTTTCAGATCGGGACGATCGAGTGCGAGAAGCTGCATGAAGTCAGCCGTGCCTACCGGGTGGCCGATACGGTAGAGCATTGAGGGACTGATCCCCAGTTTCTTCTCCAGCATATGGCATATGCCGTCATGCATTGAATGATCCACCTCAATGCGCACTGGTTTTCCCCTTGCTCTCTGCTCCATGATCTCTTCTACTGTTGTCAGGAGATCCGAGGCTTCATCGACTTCGATCTCAATATCTGCATCACGAGTAATCCGAAAAGGAAACGATGTAATAACATCCAGTCCCGGAAACAACATGTCAAGATGTGCGGCAATAATTTCCTCAAGATACACGAAATGCACATCAGAAACATCACTCCCGGTATCTTCCGGGGAAGGGGGAATCCGGACAAAACGGGAAAAAAGGTTGGTCGGGACCTTCACCCGTGCAAAAAAATCTTTTTTATTCAGATCCCTCACGATAATGGCAAGGTTAAGGGAAAGATTTGAGATGAAGGGGAACGGGTGGGAACTGTCGAATGCAAGGGGGGTCAAGACCGGAAAAACCTCGTTTACAAAAAATGTTTGCATAGCATTTTTTTGTTTATCCGATAGTCCCGTATACATGTGGATGTGGATACCTGCGGCGTCCAGCTGCGGCAGGATCTCTTCATGCCAGATGTAGTACTGGGCCTCAAGTTCCGGGATGAGCATCTGCCGGATAGCTTCCAGTTGCTGCCCCGGCGTCAGGCCATCGGGAGGAGATTTCAACACTCCCTGCGCAAGCTGCCGCTGGAGACCGGAGACACGCACCATGAAAAATTCATCAAGATTGTTGGCAAAGATTGCAAGGAACTTCACCCGTTCCAGAAGAGGGTGGGTTTCATCCAGAGCTTCATCAAGGACATGCCGGTTGAACCGTATCCAGCTCATCTCGCGATTGATATAGAAAGAAGGGCTGTCAACAGACAGGGTTGGTGTATCCATGGTCAGTGCCCCGTAAACGTACAAATTGTCAGGCCAGTGCTCCGCTGACTACCTTTACTGTAGAGAAAGATGCAGGATAAAATATATCCTTCCGTCAAGTACGATGCAGGAGCGATACAAAAGCAGCAATGCCAGTTTTTAAAAAGTGATTTTACCGATTCTTTGAGATCAGCCATTGAAGTTATGAAATTTATGACAGTGTTCGATGAACTCCTGCTTCCGGTGCTCGCTCGCGTTCAGAGGCGGCCTGAGATACCCGATCTCAGGAGTCTGGAAGGCGGGGCAAAACGGGCAGAGTGCCGCCTCAACATCATCTGCCTTCTCTCGTACCGGGCAGTAATAAACACCGTCAATACATTCAACTTTATCACCACCGGGAAACGGTGTCCCGACGGCATGTCCTGGTTCATTGAGTACAAACATACAGAATCCGGCGAGGAGGAATTTTAAGAAACGGAGCCGGGCATCCTCACGTGTTTCTGCCGATTCACACTGTGCGGCCACCATGTTCCAGAAATCTTTCTGCCGGTCAGTGAGCAGATCATGCTTCGTAGCAAAGACCCCCTGCTGTTTCATCATGTGGATGGTCTGCCAGGTTCCCGCCAGGTGCTCAGTAATCTTAATCTCCAGCGTATCACGGTATTCCGGGATGATATCTCTGATTCTGACTCCAAAATTCCGTTGCATCTGCTGGAGATCTTTAGGAGAGTAACGAAGCATAATCTGAGAGATAGCTTCTCCAAGTTCGCCCCTTGTTTTTACCCGGTTCAGCCTTGTGCATTCGTCATGGATTTTTCCGGATTCATTGCCAGGAAGGGGAGGGGTGTCCCGGTGAGATTTTCGGAAGATCATGCTGGTTTCTCTTTTCCGGATTGCGACGGACTGTCCCCGCAAGGGTCATTTCAATGATTGAATAACCATATACCTGTTTTCCTGGGGTATAATTATTGTCTCTTTTTTCAGATCCCGGTGCTTGACCAGCCGGGGGCGGCGGCGTTGCTCCAGAATGAGAATATAAAATGCATATCATTCATAATTTCCAGATACGGTGATTTTCCCTGGGGAGAATCTTTGACTGTTCAGGGTCCTCAATTGATCGTACCTGGCGGAATTGGTTGCTGGAAATGAGGTATTTTCAAAAATTATTCGTACCGACAGAAAGATCTTGAGCGGATAACGTTAATATCAGAATGCGCAGAAAGGCAATAAAGGCCGGACATTTTTTATATTCTCCTTTCCAACTCAATACCATGGTGATTTGCCATGAGTGAGTGCTTTATTTGTTAAAAGCCTGCGTTTTTTAGATACCACGTTACGGGACGGGGAACAGACCCCGGGTGTTTCGTTAAACCCGGACCAGAAACTGGAGATTGCCACCCGGCTGGCAGATATTGGCGTCGATGTTATCGAGGTTGGCTCCGCTGCCGCATCTGAAGGCGAGCGAAACGCAATAAGGGTCATATCTGACGCGGGACTTCCTGCAGAGATCTGTACCTATGTCCGGGCAATGCATCAGGATATCGATTTTGCCGCCGATTTTGGTGCCGATTCTGTCCACCTGGTCATTCCGGTCAGCGACCTGCACATCGCAAAAAAGATGCGAAAGACCCGCGAGCAGGTCGCCGGGATGGCATATGATGCTGTCGAATATGCAAAAAGCCGCGGACTTATCGTTGAGCTTTCGGGCGAAGATGCCTCACGGGCTGACCAGGACTTCCTCCGCCAGATCTTTTCCGAAGGCATTGACCGTAAGGCAGACCGGCTCTGTTTCTGCGACACAGTAGGGGTCCTCACCCCGGAGAAGGTGGCAGAGTATATTCCGCCTCTCACAAAGATAGCCCCGCTCTCAATCCATTGCCATGATGACCTCGGATTTGCCCTCACCAACACGATGAAAGCACTGAAGTGTGGGGCCTCATGCGCCCACGTGACGGTCAATGGCCTGGGCGAACGGGCGGGAAATACGCCGCTGGAAGAAGTGGTCATGGCACTCGAGATCCTCTATGGTTACCCGACACGAATCCGAAAAGAGGAGATCTATTCGCTGTCCACCCTTGTTTCGCGATTGACCGGTGTCCCGCTGCCTATTAACAAGGCGATCGTCGGCGAGATGGCTTTTACCCATGAAAGCGGTATCCATGCCCATGGGGTAATACGCGAACCCTCCACCTATGAATCGATCACTCCCGAGATGATAGGACGGAAACGGCGGATCGTGCTGGGGAAGCATTCCGGTTCCGCATCTGTTGAAGCGGCACTTCATGAGATGAGTTACAAGGCCGACGAGCCCCAGGTGAAAGAGATCGTCAAACGGATCAAACAACTGGGCGATGAAGGGAAACGCGTGACCGATACCGATCTTATGGCCGTTGCCGATGCCGTGCTCTCAATTGAATGCAAACCCATTATCAGGATGCGGCAGTTCACGGCAGTGTCAGGCAGCAATATGATCCCGACCGCATCGGTAACCCTGCTCGTGAATGGCCAGGAGATGACCGGTGCGGCTACCGGTGCAGGCCCGGTGGATGCTGCAATGGAAGTCCTGCGCAAATGTGTGGCTGACGTGGCCGATATCCGGCTGGAAGAATATCACGTGGACGCGATCCGGGGCGGAACCGATGCGCTGGTCGACGTAACAGTAAGATTAAGTAAAGACGGGAAGATAATTACTTCACGCGGCGCCCGCACCGACATCATCATGGCAAGTGTCGAGGCGATGATCGCCGGCATGAACAGACTACTGAGGGAGGAACATGAAAACCGGGGCAAAAATCCTCGTTGAATCACTGCAGCGCGAAGGGGTCAAGACAATCTTTGGCTACCCGGGCGGTGTGGTGCTGCCTATCTATGACGAACTCTATGATTCATCATTGCAGCACATCCTTGTACGGCATGAGCAGGCAGCAGCGCATGCCGCGGACGGGTACGCACGCGCGAGCGGTCGTGTTGGAGTCTGCCTCGCAACCTCCGGCCCCGGCGCATGTAACCTCGTAACCGGTATCGCAACGGCTTATATGGATTCGGTGCCGATAGTCGCATTGACCGGGCAGGTCCCGACAAACCTGCTGGGTAACGACGCCTTCCAGGAATCCGATATCACCGGCATAACGATGCCGATCACCAAACACAACTACCTTGTCAAGGATACGGCAGATCTCGGGCGGGTAGTACAGGAAGCGTTCTATATCGCCGGGACCGGCCGACCGGGCCCGGTACTCATCGATATCCCCAAAGATGTCAGTACGAATGTAATCAATGAACCCCCCGTGCCCGAAAAAGTGATCCTGAGGGGATATAATCCGACGTACCATGGGCACAAGCGCCAGATTGAAAAAGCTCTCCAGACCCTGGCCGCATCGGGGCGCCCGGTCATCTATGCAGGCGGCGGAGTCATCATATCCAACGCGTCAGCGGAGCTGGTCGAACTCGCAACACAACTGGGTATCCCCATCACGACCACGCTCATGGGGATAGGGTGCATTCCCTGCGACCATCCCCTCAACCTCGGGATGCTCGGCATGCATGGCACGGAGTATGCAAATTTCGCCATTACGGAATGCGACTGCCTGTTCTCAATCGGAGTGCGGTTCGATGACCGCGTAACCGGCAAAACCGATACGTTTGCTGCCCACGCAAAGATCATCCACATCGACATCGACCCTGCTGAAATCGGCAAGAACAAACGTGTCGATGTACCGATCGTTGGCGATGTAAAGGCTGTTCTGCGCGACATGCTCTCCATGCTCAAAAAGAACGGGCTGAAGGAAGCCTGGCTGAAGAAGGTGAAACACTGGAAGCAGCACCACCCCCTGAAATGTCCGACTGATGGCGGACTTCACCCGCAGTATATCATTCGGCAGATGAGCGAACTCCTGCAGGGCAATGCGATCATCGTCTCGGAAGTGGGGCAGAACCAGATGTGGACCGCCCAGCACTTCTGTTTCAGGCATCCCCGTACCTGGATCACTTCGGGCGGTCTGGGAACGATGGGATATGGGTTTCCTGCAGCGATGGGGGCACATTTTGCACGGCCGGATCTCCCGGTCTTTGATGTCGCGGGAGACGGCAGCATCCAGATGAATATCCAGGAGATGGGCACGGTGGCTCACTATAATATCCCGGTAAAAATTGCGATCCTGAACAACATGTTCCTTGGGATGGTCAGGCAATGGCAGGAGCTCTTCTATGACCGGCGCTACTCATTCACCGAGCTCCCACCCGTGGAATTTGTCAAGATCGCCAATGCCTACGGAATTGAGGGCGTCAAAGTGGAATGCCCTGAAGATGTCATGCCTGCGCTGAAGGCTGCGCTTGACTGTGACGGCCCGTTTGTCATGGACTTCAGGATCGAACGCGAGGAGAACGTTTTCCCCATGGTCCCGGCCGGTGCCGCCATTAACGAGATGATCGGGGGACACCCGCGATGAAGCCCCACACGCTCTCCATCCTTGTCGAGAACAAGGCCGGTGTGTTATCTCGTGTCACCGGGCTCTTCTCACGGAGGGGATTTAATATCGAGAGCCTGGCCGTCGGGCCCTGCGAGGAACCCGGCATGAGCCGGATCACGATTGTGGTTGTTGGCGATGATGAAAAAGTCGAACAGGTAATGAAACAGCTCAATAAGCTCATTGACATCATCAAGGTCTCAGACCTGTCGGAAAACGAACGGGTGGAGCGCGAACTCGCGCTGATCAAGGTCACAGCAGAACAGGGTACATCGCGTGCCGAAATCATGCAGATTGCTTCCATCTTCCGTGCCCAGATTGTCGACGTCGGTGCAAAGTCCCTGATCCTCCAGGTCATCGGGGATACGGAAAAGATCGACGCCATCGAGAAGCTGCTCCGGCAGTATGGGGTCAAGGAATTTGTCCGCACCGGAACCATCGGGATCCTTCGCGGGTCTAAAACGGTAACAAGCCTGAAATAGGTTCTCTTTTTTTGAAAATACAGTCCCTTTTCTGACGATAAATTTTCCCATATATCTGCCATAGAAAAACCACGTAGAAGGAGGGTTCGCAGTTGACCTCGAAAAAAAAATGTAATATTCCGTTCGGGAGGAGGAGAATGGTAACCGTCCATTTATATTTTGGATAAAAACCGCCACCCCCGCAGCGGAACAGTAACTAAAAATCCTCAGAAAACTTTCCTACCAGCCGTGCCCTGGAGAGGCTCCTGAGGCATGTATCCCTCATAAATATTATGATTTTTATAAAGCATCATTTTCCAGGGGAAGCTCTTGAGGCCAAAACCCCCGCCAATGCGAATTTCCGGTAATGATGAAACTCCAAACGCTTGGGTGAAATAGTCAGCGAAACAACCCGTTGTAATATACGATAATCGCATGATGGAATTTCCCCCAACGGATTATTTTATATATTTTTCCGGGTATTGGTTGATATCCGGACCCGGATCCCCGGGTCAGGGCATACGAGGTTCACTTATGAGCAGGATAGCAGTACTGATGACTGACATGTTCCAGGATGTGGAATACGAGAAACCGGCAGATGCGTTCAGCAGGGCAGAGCATGAGCTTACCCACGTGGGACTGAGGGCGGGAGTGCTGGTTGAAGGAGAACATGGCATGACGGTCAGGATCGAACGGGCGGTTCCTGATGTCCATGTCAGCGACTTTGACGCCCTCTTCATCCCTGGGGGGTATTCCCCGGACAAGCTCCGTGCCGATGAAGGAGCAGTACGATTTGCAAAGGAGTTTGTTGAGAGCGGTAAGCCGGTCTTTGGGATCTGTCATGCCGCGCAACTTCTCATCACTGCTCAGGTCCTGAAGGGACGAAGAGTGACCGGCTGGAAATCAATTATCCATGATATCAAAAATGCTGGAGCCGAATATGTGGAAAATGAAGTTGTTGTGGACGGAAACCTGGTCACCAGCAGGAAACCTGAAGACATTCCGGCGTTTTCCAAAGCGGCACTAGGTATGCTGAAAAGCAGGAAATGAATATTTTTTCCTATCCTGCGTTGAAACATTACCCCAGCGAATATCATCTTTTAACCACCATTTCATTTCCCATGCCCCATGTATCCTCCGTACCGGAAAAAGGAATGAGGTTTAGGAAAAAAGCGGGGAAATCCAGGTTACCTTCCGGTAATACAAACAAAATCCTCTTTTGTTGAGGAGTTAACATTAAAAGAAAAATTTGTAACCGGTATTTACCTCATCATGGCAGAACAGAAAAAACCCGTCCCCTGTGCAAAACCGTTCCTGAAATGGGCCGGCGGCAAGACCCAGCTGCTGGACGAGTTCAGTAAACGTCTGCCGGCAGGACTTGAAGACGGTAGTATAACACGCTATGTCGAACCCTTCATCGGTGGCGGGGCATTCTTCTTCATCCTTAACCAGCGATTTTCGTTTGATAATTGTACCATTTGTGATGCCAATGAAGAACTCATTCTCGTATACCGCGTGGTCAAGAGATCCGTAAAAAAGTTGATTGGCGAGCTTGGAGTTCTCGAATCAGAGTACTTCGCAAAAAATGACGATGCGAGGGAATTATTCTATTATGAGATAAGGGATTCATTCAATAAGGAATTGCCGGGAATTAATTTTCGCACAAATGGTACAGGATGGGTGGAGCGGGCTGCTCAGATTATTTTTCTCAACCGGACTTGTTATAATGGGCTTTTCAGAGTAAACAGGAAGGGTGAATTCAATGTACCGTTCGGGCGGTACAAAAATCCCGACATTCTCAACAAGGAGAATCTGACCAGGGCAGCCTTGTTACTGGAAAACACGCAGATTATTCCGGGTGATTTCATCCAATGCAGAAAATATGTCGATGATCGGACCTTTGTTTACTTCGATCCCCCATACCGCCCTCTCAACCGGACATCCTCCTTCACATCTTATTCAAAGACTGGTTTTTCCGATAAAGATCAGGTCAGGCTTGCAATCTTTTTTAAAGAACTCGATGCAACAGGAGCGAAGATCATGCTCAGTAATTCCGATCCACGGAACCAGAACTCCTTTGATACATTCTTTGATGATCTTTTTTCCGGCTTTTTTATAAAAAGAGTTCCCGCACGGCGCATGATCAATTGTAAAGGAGCCCGTCGTGGAAATATTGACGAACTTATTATTACAAATTATCAAGAGAAATGAGAGTCCAATACCTTGAATGAACAGGGAAAAGTCAGAACATCCTGCCCAGATCGTAAAATTTTTGAACCTTCTGGAATTTGCAGAGGGTGGGAAAAAAGAGGAATCATAGCAACGGAGCGTACTCGTCAACAATTTCATGCACCCGATTGCCAAGAAGATCAACAAGGACCTGTTTCAGGAGCAGGGAAAAAGGTGTGACAAGGACATATACATCTCCCGGGGTCGTTATTGCCAGCTGGTAATCCACGCTGTACCGTGCCCCGGCCGGTTCGAGAGGGTAAAGCGCAAAGAGGATCGAGAGCCAGCGTGAGGAACGGGAATGGGTGCGTACCCGTGTGATAATGATTTCCCTGATGTTCTCAAACTGTTGTACCCGTGCATTTTTTTCCTCATGGATGATTTCACCAGCATCGCGGCCCAGGTATTCATCGGCGCGTAACCCCAGGGATTCCAGCCGTGACGATTCACGGGATCGTGAATGTCCCGGCGCTTGTTGCCGTACAGGTTTTACCTCCGCGGGTATTTCTCCTTCTTTTTTTTGTGGTCTGTCCGGATCACCACGAGCTCCGGAGATCGGGGTGATTATCATCCGGTCCCGGCTGATAAGCATGATTCCATACGTAGTTGTGGGGAACCCTTCCTTTTTTTCGTAGCAGGGTGCTGCGAAGATGATCCCCTCATGATTCCCCGTCTGCGGCATAGTGGTTTTTCCATTATCCATGATATTTATCATCTCAGTTCCCGGAAAAACTTACGGTTAAAAGATACTTGCACATGCAATTCTCTTTGGCGATGGATAAAAATTAATTCTTCTTATGCCGGGTTTCGATAAGGAGATCTTTCAGACAATAAGGGTCCGGAGTCTGCTACACTGTTCTGTTTTAGCATTTCGTTATTATCTTTCTATTTTATATATTTCGACCATTTTCAGGGGTTATTTCTATTATGTTATATGTTAGCATACAACAAAGTTTATGGATACAATGTTTGGACTACCTGATATCACGGTAATTGCGGTTGGTGGAGTCGTGTTCATAATCATCATCGCCCTGCTGTACTGGGGGCTTACCTTCCGGGGGCATGACTAAATGGCTGATATTTTTACCGTGGTTGTCGTAACTTTCTACTTCCTTGCAATGCTCGGAATCGGTATCTGGGCATCAAAAAAGATCAAGATAACTGAGGATTATCTTGTTGCCGGTCGCTCACTCGGGTTCTGGGTCTTCATACTTCTGATGATCGGGACCGTCTCCTCGGGAATGTCTCTCCTCGGTGTTTCAGGACTTGGCTATAAAGCGGGCTGGCCGACAATATGGGAACAGATCTTCGTCCCATTGTCAATTGGTGTCTGTATCATCTTCTTCGGCGTCAAACTCCATAATGTTGCGAGGGGGACCGGTTATGTGACCGTACAGGATTACCTTGCCCACCGGTACGAAAGCCCGACCGCACTCAGGTCGTTAAGTGCCACCGCCGGTATCATCGTTTCACTGATCTATCTTGTCGGCCAGTATACGGCAATCTCAATCGTTCTCATGTGGCTCTTCCAGATCCCGCTCTGGCTGGCGCTCCTGATTGCAACCATCGTTACGATGGTCTATACGGCAATTGGCGGTCTCTATGCAGTTGCATGGGCATCCCTTATCCAGTCGATAATCCTTATTGTCGGCGTCCTTGTCATGGCTCCGATTATCATCTGGTATGCCGGAGGATTTACCCATGTCAATGCATTCATTGCGACCGTGAACCCGAACCTTGTCATGCCATGGAACCCGAGCGGGGCATTCGCACCTCCTTACGTGGTCTCGTTCGCGCTCCTGCTGGGATTGGGCCTCGCATGTGCACCCCATGTTATTAACAATGCCCTCGCGGTAAAGGATGTGAAATATTTCAAGTGGGCTCCCCTGATTGCATTTGTTGTTTATGGTGCCGTAATTTTCCTGTTAAAGTTTGCAGGATTCGCCGGGCTTGCCATGGTCAAGGAAGGTGTCTTTACCCTTCCGAATGTTTCCAATGCCCAGGATTTTATCATCCTCTATGGCATCCAATATGCAATGCCAATTCTCGCACTCTGGGCAATCTTTGCCGTAATTGTCCTTGCAGCGGTAATATCCACGACCGACCGTCTTATGCTGACTATCGGTGCGATGTTCTCGTGGGATATCTATAAAAAAGTGTTGAAACCGGATGCGAATGACAAGACTGTCCTGCTGCTCTCCAAAGTTGTTGTCGTCCTCTCAGCGTTCGGGACGATACTGATTGCCATCAACCCTCCGGAGATGCTTGCAATCCTTATATGGATGGGCATCGGTGTCATGCTCGCGAGACCTTTGCTGTTCCCCTTCTTGCCGGCCTTTACTGGAGAGGAGCAACCCGCCAGGGTGCTCTGGTGAGCATGTCTCTCGGACTTGTTTCAGCCCTTCTCTTTGGTTTCCTCAATTATTTCAAGATCAAGGCTATTGGTATTGATTTTGCTGCGATTCCACTTCATTTCTCGGCATATGCATTCTTCATCTCGGTCGTTGCCATGATAGTCGTCAGCCTGCTCACAAAAAAGACAACCGCTAAAGTTCTTGATGATACTCAGACCGGCTGGTATATTTCAAAATAGTTCTCTTTTTTTCCGCAATTCCATAACCATCCATATTAATCCTGCATGCAAACCTACTCAGCTGTGAAGACTGCGATACTGGGAGGCGGACTTTCCGGGCTCATGCTTGCACGGCTCCTCCATGAAAAAGGAGATAATGTTGTTGTTCTTGAAGCGGAGCCGGAGTATGGGGGTCTTTGCCGATCAAAAACAGACCGTGGATTTACCTTTGATACCGGCGGTTCCCACATTATATTTTCCCGTGATGTCGCGGTTCTCGCATTTATGCGCCGCATGATTGCGGACAATGAGCAGCGAAATGACCGCAATACCAAAATTTTTTATAAACAGTTGTATGTCAAGTATCCTTTCGAGAATGGTCTCTCAGATTTACCGCCGGAAGACAGGTTTACCTGCTTCAACGAATTTGTCAAGACTCTTATCGCGGTTGAGAAAGGGGAGATCGCTGCACCTAAAAACTTCCGTGAATGGATCTATTATACGTTTGGCAAGGGTATCGCAGAATGTTATATGGTCCCCTATAACGAAAAGATCTGGAAGTACCCGACCGACCAAATGTCCCTTCACTGGGTAGACGGCCGGATTCCCCGTCCTCCCGTTGAGGATGTAATCAGGTCAGCCATCGGTATCGAAACTGAAGGGTATACCCACCAGTCGGTGTTTTCCTACCCGCTTCAAGGCGGTATCGAAGCTCTCGCCCATGCCATAGCAGTCCCCATCAGAAAATTCATTAAAACCGGATTCAGGGTCTTATCGATAACACGATCCGGTGCGACTTGGAAGATTAGTAATGGTAAGGATATAATCGAGGCTGACCGGTGTATCTGCACGATGCCAATACAGCACCTGCTAAACTGTCTTGATAATGTTCCCCATAAGGTTACAAATGCGGCAGCAGCACTGAAGTATAACTCACTGGTCTGCGTCAATATCGGGATAACAGGCGCAGTACCAAATATTTCGTGGCTCTACGTACCGGATCCAACAATCGGAAAGACAAACCGGATCTCATTTCCTTCACACTATAGCCGTACTGTAGCTCCCGCTGGCTGCAGCGCTGTCCTTGCCGAGATCACCCACCAGCCGGATGATGAAGTTGCCTCAATGACGGATGCTGAACTCGTACAGGACGTAATCGCCACGCTCCGAAAGATGCAGATCCTTAGACAAGACCAGATAATCTATACGTCCATAGAGCGGCAGCCATTTGCATATGTCATCTATGATCTTGACTACCAGAAAAATATCGCTCTTATCAGGAAATACTGTGCTGACGTCGGTATTCCCTTAGTGGGCAGGTTTGCCCAGTTCGAGTACCTGAATATGGACGGCTGTATCCGGAGCGTCATGGATTTTGTGGCTTCAGGTCAATAACCATTGGCAGATTTCAAGTGTACCTCATGCTTATTATACCCAAACTTCCGCCGTTTCTGTATGAAAAATCTGCCTTGACCGAATCCTGCCTGAGAATGTAATAAAAAAGGGGAATTTACCTGTTTTTTCCTCCTGTCCCTGAGTGATTACGTGTTACAACTCATCTGGTGATAATTCCGGTTTCCCTTCGTTTATTGGAATGCAGACTCCCTTCAGGGAATTCCCGGGCTATAGATAGATAGAGAGGGGTTGACGGGAAAACAAACACTGAATGCTGCCTGTCATCGTGGATGAATGGCATTTGTTTGTCCTTGAAATTTTCACAACGATCCAATACTGAAAAGCTCTTTGCAAAGTCACATTCGCCATGTGATTGGCATCCATTACAGACAGATTCGATGGAGTGGATCAAATCCTCCCTGTTCATTATTGCTGATACGCGATACGACTCCTTTCCGTCACCACACATAAAAAATTCCTCCAGGTTATGCTGAGACAAATGCAGAGGGCATGAGAGCATACAAGCCACACAATCCCTCTCCATTTTTCCCGTAAATAAATATTATTACTAACTCATTAATAAACTTATTTATTTTATTTCGAATCCATTTTATTAATATTTTATTAAAAAAATACTAAAAATAACTTAGTTTTAAATAGAAAATTATATAATATATGAATATATTAGATTATAATAAGTGGAAGGTATAAGGGTCTCCCTCCATGAAAAAACCGCACTATCTGGACAGAGAACAACAGAAAATAGATACCGGGTAATGGAGATCAGAGAACCGCATAACGACACCATCCCTCCAGTCCCTCATGTGCTTCCACTTCCTTCGTTTTCAAAATCAGAACGTAACCCGGTGACAGGAAGCTGCTCTGGGAATCGAACCCCAAGCTGCGCGAATTATAATGTCTCAAAACCAATACTTCTTACGGCTCATTGGTAAATCTGTAAAATAAAAAGACCTCTGAAAATAAATTACCTGCAAAAGAATCTGCACATCGTTGAGATATTATGCTTATTAACAGCAGACCGGTACAAACTATACAGGAGTTTTTAACCCCATGATTTCAGTCATTATTCCAACCTTTAACGAAGAGGAGAATATCGCCCAGTGCCTTGTATCCCTCTCCCACCAGACAGTTCCCCGCTCCGAGTACGAGATTATTGTCGTAGATGGCGGTTCAAAGGATGCGACGTGTGAGATCGCACGGAAATATGCCGATACCGTTTTTACCCAGACAAGTAAAAAAGTGGGCGGGGCGCGAAATGATGGGATTATGGCGGCAAAAGGAGATATCGTTGCCACCACTGATGCCGACTGTATCCTTCCCCCTCACTGGATCCAGATCATTCGTGATGATTTCAAGGATAGTCATCTTTCCCAATTGTATGGACCGGTGTACCCGATTGAAGAAGGGATTGGTAATAAATTTTCCCTGCTCCTCGCCAATACATTCTCAAGGATAGGCTATTACAGCCAGACGTTTTATTATACCCTTGGATGCAACACGGCATTCCGGAAGGATGCCTTTGAAAAAGCCGGGATGTACCGCTGTATTGATGCCGGGGACGACCTTGAGATTGCACTGCGGATGAAAGACCAGGGAAATGTGGTTTTCGACGGTAGGCTTAAGATTGGATTCTCGATGCGTCGTTACAAAAAGTACGGGACCTTACAATCGCTCTATGAATGGGTCTATATTGTTTCCCATGGCGGCGAGACAGAGAAATACACCTACACGCAGAAAAAATACAAATAACCATCAGTTTAACTTAATATTTTTATCAAAAGGGGGAGGAACGCATGGCAGATCGTCCGAAAAATCCCGCAGAACAGATCATTGCTGAACGGATTTCTGCATTCAACCGGAGCGAGTTTGCTCAACTCCTGGGAATGGAGATTACCGAAGCTTCCGACGGGTATGCCCGGGTTGTCATGGATTGCTGCGGGAAGAAAAATCCGCACGACGTAGCCCATGGTGGTGCGATTTGTGCCCTTGCAGATCAGGCATTCGGGATAGCGGCAAACTGTGCGGGAATTGACCGGGTTGCCGTTTCCGTTCATATCCAGTATATTACTCCGGCGACCGGCTCTCTTGTCGCAATTGGTCAACGCGTGGCTGACAACGGCAGGTATTCCACGTTCCGTATCATAGTTTATGAAGGCGAACGGATCATCGCTGAATTTGATGGAGTAGCAATACAAATGAATCCCCCACCAGTTTCATAGAGATATATACAGGTGATTCATTCTCTGATTTCCCGATTTTTTTTGGATACACTCCACTCATTTATTTTTCGGTCCTCTCACATATCGTTCATGACAGTTGATACGACAGCAGTGATTACGGTCACCGGACTCATAGAACTTGCAGCCCGCACTGCACCCAAGGCGGAAGGTGTGGATAACAATTCTTGTCCGTACCCTGAAAGGAAAAGATCTCCAGATCCTCGGGAATCACTGGCGGAATCCTGAGATAAACGGAGGATGGATTTCTTTGTATGGGATGCAAAAAATATCCGGCATGCAGTACCTGAGTTATCAATGGCGCAAAAGGGAGTATGGCCGTAGGAGTGAACGGTGGGCATGGGCTATGCGAACTGTGAGGAGTTTACCAAAGAATGTAAAAAACGCAAGAAAAGAACCATGGATTTTTCCGGCACCCATTGTTCGATACGTATTGCTGATCTCAGCATCGCACCTGGTTCAGCCGTGAAGACTGCCCAAATCCAAATACCGATAACCGAATCATGCCTAGTATCGGGGCAGCCGCCCTGGATCTGGGCCTGCCCCGAAAAGACTGTACGGTCACACACGCGATTTCCCTTTCCGCAACAGTGAAAAACATATTCTTTAATATTGACGTTGCGTAATAAAATGAATTAAGATTTATTTTTATTTCTGTAAATCCCTCGTATTCTTCTTCCGATTACATTTTTAAATTTCAAGATAGTATACTATTCTATGAAGTCAGTTTCTAAACAGTGTCCCAATAGTCACGGAGCCATGCACCGCGCTCACATCAAGATCTAAAATAATAAAATTTATTATATCAAAATACTATCATCCATGCATCCGTCTGAGTTTTCTATGTCGTGGTTGACTGATAGCGGAAAGAGAGGATTGAAAAAAATGAAAAAGATTGCATTGGTTATAGGTATATTAATTGCATTTCTGCTGTGTGGAACTGTTTCGGCCTATATCGGGAGTAACGGAAGAGAATATATTCCTACTGCAGTATCAGTAAGATCTTTAGCAATTCCGGTAGTTGAACAGCAACAAGTTAGCTGCAAAATTCTTTGGGACACATACCATGGCGACGGTGGTGCTGATGCTGGTTTCGAAAAGTACACAGAACTCGTTTCTGACCTACAGAACAAAGGGTGTACCGTTACACCATCCAATGCTGGGGTCACCACTCCGGGGCTCCTCTCGCAATACAATGTACTGATAGTCAGTGCGGGAACATCATTCAATTCAGCCTATACCACTCCGGAAGTGGATGCCATTGAAACATTCGTGAACAACGGTGGTGGGCTGCTAATTCTGGATGAATGGAATGATTACCCCGGTCAACCTCACGTGGATCCGGTTGTCCAACGATTCGGAACCTACGATATAGCCACAATCCCTTCCCATGATCAAATCACCCATTTTGATACGGCTCAACCTATATTTTCTGGTATCTCTTCAATTGAATTATTCTATCTCGGAGTTCTAAGCGCTCAGTCACCTTCCACTGCAGTTGCATGGGACGGGCAACAGGCAGTTATCAACGTGGTTTCCGGGAAAAAAGTTGTTATTATTGGAGACTGTAACATCTTCCAGACGGACCCCACGTCGAATTATATCAACCAATATGATAACCGGAAATTCGCCTCAAATGTATTCACCTACCTGTGCCCACAACAGGAGAACCCAAAAGTCCCAGGAATCCCAGAGTTCCCGTCAATCTTCCTGCCAGCAACCATGATAATCGGATTACTTGGAGCCGTGCTCTATATCAAGAGAACCAGAGAACACTAACCTTTTTTTCACCGAATGGATCTTCATTGACCTGCTTCCCTTTTGTCAATATGGGTGCACAACCCATCGTTCCATAAGGGGCATTTTGCCAGACTGTAATGTCCCAAAGCGGGTTTGAAATTCACGTCACCATTGATCCAAGCAATTATGGAAATTTTCTTTGAGCACCAGAAATTTTTCATGATTCATCTTGTCATGACCGATCCAATTGAATAGGTGCTGTGCGCAGTGTGAAATTGGTTTGCGGCATTCTCATCGAATAGTAAGATACCGATAGTACTCCCTACATATTCTCTGCCAACAGAACGCGAATACGACCGTTCGGGAAAAAAGATTAATTTTCTTTGGTTCTCTGGATAAGTAGCACGGCTCCAAGGAATCCGATGATCATGGTCGCTGGCAGGAACATTGAGGGGAATTCTTGGATTCCTGGGACTTTCGGGCATGTTGCGGGTAATGTTACATCACATACGATGTTAGATTGACATCCATAAACATGGGTTGCCGGATTGTACGTAAGAACCGCAAAACTAGAGGTTGCCTGCTGTGGCAAGTTTATATTAGGGACTGAACAGCTTGTACCAGATGTTAATAAACATATTCCATTCCACTGATTAGTGTTAGAATCGTAAAATACAACAAGATATAAGGGAGCCCCTATATCATTCCACGAAAAGTCTAGACCATCACATGTTGGTGTGACAGTGAGATGAAGATCTGTTAAGGCGCAGGCAGTACACCCGCATTCCCCACTTAGAATATCCCCATGACAAACCTCGGTTTGCGCTGATCCTGGCATCACGAGGGATACAATTCCTAGGACAACGAGCCACAGAATAACGACCACTTTTTTCATTCTTTCCAACCCCTCTCTCCGCTATCAATTATACATGTTTTATAAAACTGAGCGGATGCGTGGATGATAGTATTCTGATACGATAAAATTTGTTATTTAATTTTTTTCACTGAATCATATCTTACCAAACTTCCATATCCTTTCCATCCCTTATCCATCAGACCACACTTCCCGTTATTCCATCGTCCTTTTTTAATAATAATATTGATTGCGAATAGTATCTCAATGAGCAATAGTAGTGTTTCCACTCAATAAAGTTCACATTGTGAATTGTAAAATTTTTAGAAAACCGCGACCATGCCGCAATACTGAGAAAGAGAAATTATTTCTTCAGCTTCATTTCTACTGCTGCCATAATCTGTTTGAATAAAACACTATCCTCAATATTCTGTTTGGCTGATTGTGCCTGCTCGATTGTTTCAAGTCGTGCTTTTAGTCCTGCGTTCTCCCGTGTGAGTGCATCCAGATCGCGAGCCTGTTCAACCATAACACGAGCGACACCGTGAGAGGTTTGTATGGTGAGTGCATTCTCGCATCGCTGGTATTCCGCTGCCATTTTGTTTTCAGGTAGTCCGTTATAGGCGTTCCCGTACTGGTCACAATGCCCCATCAGCAGTTCTGAATATTCTGGTCCGATAACCTGCATTGACTGTGTCTTGAAAAATCCTCGTAGCCGGTGAATGTTCAGCTGGTTCCTTTTGGTTATTTCATCCCTGGTATAATGTCCCGATGCCATGCAAGCCCGATCCCACATCGCATAAACCGCAGTCGTGCCATACGGGAATACACGGTTATCATTCTGATCCTTATCTATCCCGATATTTTTCCCTTTGAAGGTCACGGTCTTAAGATATTTCGGGATTGCCTTCTTCCATTCTAAAAGGGCTTCTTCAGCTTCCCGTGTTATCCACGCAGTACGGGATAATCCGGTCTTGGAATCTGCGATAAACAACGACGTGAGTTTATCTTTATCCTTTGTCCGGTCGGGTACATGGACGTTTGACCATGTAAGCGCAAGTGCCTCACCTATCCGTATCCCGCTGGATGCAAGCACGAGAGCCAGTGATTTTAACCTAATATCCCCTTGTGCAACAATCTCCCGGATGATCTGTGCATCTGCGAATTTAATATCGGTACGCCGTCCACCTTTGGGTTTAACCCGTCGCATTGCTTGTTTCTGCTTATCAGAAAAACTCACATCGTGGCTGATAAGCCATTGTCGGACACCACATATTTTGATATTCGCGGATTTCGGCGGGGTATTATCCTCTTTCATTTTCTGGATGAATGCAACCAGATCCGCGCCATAGTCCCGGTTCTCTGCGAGATACCGGGACGCGAGCCTCTCATATTTCGTAAACTCTTCTTTAGTCGCTGTTTTCCCTTGCATCTGTGGACCGTAGACGAAATCCAAAAACCTTAATATCCCTGTCCTATAAGCATATCCTGTGCCCGTTGTACGGCAGGAAGATAGGAATGTCTGAATTGGTTTCTTGGCAGTTACCATGTATGAGTTTAAGGCTCTCCCAGATTATAATCTTAACTCAAATGTTTCGCAACGTGAATACTGAAATATATTCTTTGTTCGCCAAAAAAGGGAATTGATACCAATGCCTACCATGAAAATCCGGGGTGGAGATCTTGATCTTGTCGAGTATGAATTCAATGCCTTTCCCCCGGGACAGAACCTGAAAACCCTCGGCTATGAGAAGAAAAAATACGCGCTGAACCCAGTAAAAGGAAAGATTATGGTAAAAGCCCCAGCACGGATACATCTCACCGTGCTTGATATGAACCGTTTCGCCCCTGATCATCCCGGGGGCGGGGGGATCGGGTTTGCGATCCAGTGCTACTGCACGGCAGAAGTCGAATGCACCAAAAAAGACATCGCTATCGATTACAGCCGTGCATCCATCATAAAGAACTTTGTAGCCGTGTTCAACAAAGTAACCGGGTACACCGGTGGTTTTACGATCAAGGCGACCGACCACCAGCACCAGCACGTAGGGCTCGGCTCTACCAGCACAATCATGATCGCGGTGGCTACTGCCATGAATGAAGCACTCGGCCAACCGCTGACCAACGACCAGTTAAGAAAACTGATCGGGCAGAATTATGTGGAGGAGACGGCTGATGGTAATGTCGCGTTTGGTTTTGAGACCGGTGTCGGTCCTGCAGTAAGCACTCACGGAGGGATGGCGGTGCTTGGCGATGAGCTCACGCTTGTCTACCACCACTCGTTTGCGGTCGGGAAAAATGTCTATATTATTATCCCGCCAACAGACATCTCCTCGGCAGGCACCCAGGAATTTGACCTCCTCATGAACAAAGCGAGGACACTCGATTACCGTGACCGTGAACTCAAGGCCTATCTCTTCTTAATGGACCTCATCCCTGCCCTTGAACGGGACGACGTGAAAAAAGCCGGAGATGTCATCTGGGAGATAGAATTCCGTGGCTCCAAACGGGCAGAGGTCGAGCATCACAGTTTTGCGATCTATCACTATATGAGCCAGCTCCGCGATGCCCATCTCGAATTTGTCGGTATGAGTTCTGTCGGGCCATCCATTGCAGTAGTCACCGCTCTTAACAGAAAAGCACTGGAAAAGATCCTCCAACCCCTCAGGCTTACCATCGCGATTGAAACTAAAGTTGATAACGAAGGGTTAAAGATCACCCATACCCCCTGATTTTTCTTCGCTTTTCCCTGCCGGTGAGATCTGATTATCAGGATGTCAAAGCGGGTCCGGGCATTTTACCGGAAGTATTCATTACCCTACAACTCACCCGATATTTTTGCCGGTTGCTGATAACATTCGGTCACGAAACTGGAATTATAAAAAAATTCATGTACCTGATTCCATGAAATACTAGAATGAAATGCGGAAACAGGAAAGATTATTTGCCTTTTCTCGCATGATCCACTTTTCTCTTCTCGAAATGGGCAGATACCAGTCCGGCTGCGACGAGCAAAGCGGTCCCCGCTGTAACCAGGATAACCAAAAAGATCAGAATGCTCATATTTTCCTTAACAATCGGGAGGGTACCGAAAAAGTAACCTCCGAGTACTACAACAAATGTCCAGGCGCAACCCCCCAGCACATTATAGATGAGGAAACGGCGATAATTCATCGACCCGATACCTGCAAGGAAAGGTGCAAACGTCCGTACTATCGGGACGAACCGGGCAACAAAGATTGCTGCCCCGCCGTATTTTTCATAAAATCCGTACGTGCGGTCGATGTATTCTTTCTTTACGAGCGAGGGGAATCGTTCCAGAAAAACATGAATCCCGAGATAATTGCCGATCCAGTAATTCACCGTGTCACCGAGCACCGCCCCGGCAATTATTGCGGGAAGGAGCCATTGCAGATCCATTATTCCGCTTGCCGCCGCCGCTCCGCAGACAAAAAGGAGCGAATCTCCCGGAAGGAAGGGCAGAATAACAAAACCTGTCTCAAAAAAAATAATAAAAAAGATAATGAAATAAGTCCACAATCCGTATTGACTGACGACAATGGATAAATTCTGGTCAAGATTGAGGAATATCGTGATGAGAGAATTTATCATACAGGTAAAATTAGGTGTTCGATCTCTATAATGGTGTTGAACGACATTTTTTTTGCTGATGACAGGGGGTTTTACCGAGAGAAACTACTGCGGTGGCGAGAGGTCAGCAGACTATCGAAAACACTCAGGAATTTCGGTTTTTTATAACGTCCATGTAATGACCGGTACTCATATCCATGAGGGGATATTATTGTAGGGTAAAGATCGCTGTTATTTCCGATCGTACCAGGTTACATCCCCGGACCCGCATCGGCCACTGGCGTGTACTCATTGAAACAGGAGTCAGCAGCGAGAAGAGGTCAAGAACTTCCTGCTCCGAGAAGTAGTGCGTGATAATATTGTTAACCCTCCGGAATGTCGCCTCTTCCGTTTCACACCCCTTCCCAAACCTGAAGTCATCTTTGGAGAATTCACGAAAAAACACTATCCCCCCCGGTCTGAGCACCCGGATTATTTCACCCGCGATTGATTTCCGATCAGGTGCCTGCATATGACCGATTATATGCATTGTAAACACCGCATCAAACACGGCGTTCTTAAAGGGGGACCACCGGGCATCCGCAACCATCACCGGGTTATGGTGGGGATCTTGGAATACCTGCCCGCATAATGCAACTGCTCTCGAAGAAAAATCAATCGCGGTCACATTCCAGCCCCTATGGATCATCGCCATGACCGCTTTCCCGTTACCACACCCAAGTTCGAGAATGCGTGATCCGTCTGATAGACCAGGCAGATCATGGATTGCCCCGCTCCAGAGCATTCCTCTTCGGGTATAATCCTCTTCCCAGGCTCCCGGACCCAGTATCATCGGGTTTTCACGTTCCTCACCAGTTTTATCTATTTTTTCCCTGGTAATTAGTTGGTATCCCTACAGAAAAATACCTGATAGCAATATTTTTTAGTGATTGCACCACCGCAAGTATAAGGCAGGAAGGGAAATGTTTGTAAATATTTTCAGTAAAATTTCCTCATTAATATAAACGAGGCAGAATCCCCGGTCCCACTCCACATTACATACTCTTTCGCGCAGCGATGAGAAGAGGATTATCTTCCCAGGTTCTGTCGCCATGAGGGAATACCCCTGTAGGTGCAGGCTAAAAATCCGTGAGCAGGAATAAGATTTCAACTTTTTTTATCTGACTTTTTCGAGGATGTTACCCGAATCACGGTATTTTTCGGGCTTATGCGAAAATTATCAGACAAAACCGGAAGATACCGAGGAAAAACGGATGAAGGCTACCGTGACTCCTGACAAACTTTTCCTGAATTAACCAGGAAAGTATTCTTTTTTACCCGGGATGTAGACTGCTGCTGAATATTCTTCAATAAAATCAGAATCGTTAAGCAGATCAATATATACCATCTTTCTGGCCACCAATTCTGCCTCCTGCCTTCTGGTTCGCGACCGGAGTGCAGCACAGGCTCCGGAGAGGGATCCGTTGCCGATGGGATGAAATGTTGCATTAAAAAAACGGGGAATAATACCGAATGCTACGACGTTCTGCATGTCTGCATAAGCACCAAATGCCCCGGCGAGGAATACATGCCGGACATCAGCTACGGAGATCCGGTATTTTTTCATCAGGACGCCAATTGCTCCGCATACTGCTGCCTTTGAGTCCATCAGGTATGCCATATCCTGGCACGTAATAATAATATCACGCCCGGTTGCCGTATTTTCTTTCCGGACAAGAACAAATTCGGGTCCGTCAGATCCTTTCCTCACCCCGGGTTTTCCTTCAACAATTTCCCCGGTAAAATCAAGAATACCTGATCTGACCATCTCGGCAGCTGCATCGATGATCCCTGAACCACAGATCCCGCGGGGTTTTTCATTTCCTAGGGTTGCCCAAAAAACACGGGCGGTCTCCGGATCGATGGATACATGATCAATAGCACCCCGCATGGCACGCATACCGGAAGTAATCCCTGCGCCTTCAAATGCCGGACCGGATGCACATGAAGCAGAAGCCAGCCAGTTTTTATTTCCAAATACCAGCTCACCGTTCGTGCCTAAATCGATGAGAAGTGAAAGATCCCCGGAAAGGTGCATGCCGGACGCGATGATATCCCCGACTGCATCCCCCCCCACAAAGCGGCTCACGTTGGGCAGGCAATATATACATGCGTTAGGGTTTGCCGATAAACCAAGATCCCCGGCTCTGACAATGACAGGCTCGCGGGGAACCGGTGTATTCGTCAGTTCGAGAACGGAAGGATCTCGTCCGGTAAGGAGATAAATCATAACCGTGTTACCCGCGATACAGACATCATGAATTGCAGTTATCTTAACCTGAGTTTCTGCTGTCATACGATCGATAACCTGGTTAATGCTCCCGATTGCTGCCTTCTGCAACCGCTCTTTTCCTCCTTCGTCCTTTACTGCTGACATCCGGGTGACGAGTTCTTCACCAAAGGTAATCTGACGGTTCAGTGCAGAAGCCGATGCACATACAGTCCCCGCGGAGAGAGAGACCAGCATTCCGACAACCGTAGTCGTCCCCAGATCAATGGCGATCCCAAAATTTGTATCGGTCGTATCACCGTCTTCAATGTCAATCACTTCGGGATACCCTGACGTCCGCCCTATCGTCACGGTGACCGGCCCTGGGTTAGTGACCAGCTGGTTATATTGCTGTTTTGAGAGAAGAGGACGCTTGCCGCTGTATCCTGAAAACCGGATTGAGCGAAGATAAAGAGGCTGTTCGGTTCCATCGCTTTCTGTCATGAACTTTTCTACAGAGGGTGCCAGGTGACCTTCATGACCATATAACGTGTTGAGGATCCGAGGTCCATCAATTCTGCTCTCAACAGGGATCGTAAATTCACAATTCCCGGTCAGACGGGTGGTACAGGCAAAACAGTAGTTCCCGGAAATTTCATCAGCTGAGAGTCCTTCTGTACTTTCCGGAGAGGCAGAGGTGCAGGAACCACGAACAAAGATCACTTTGCATTTTCCGCATTCCCCTTTCCCGCCGCAGATGCTCTCAAACTGGATATCGGCCAGTCGGATTGCATCAAGAACGGTTGACCCTTTGCTCAGGGTAACAACTTTATTTAGGGGATGGAATACAACCCGGACCGTCTCATCCACGGGTTACCCTCCATACGGTGGACTGACCTCGGGATATGAGGATGAATGGTATTCGGGATTCCAGGGTTTGAGGCATGTTTATTCATTGCATGCTTCCGGTGGCCAGTTGTCACGGATATATTTTGATAGTCCTGATGAATCCTTGGGACCGACTTGGATCTGCCAGCCGGTTGCCTCCTCGGTTTCGCCACTGATCCTAGCAGCAAGTCCTGGAATGATCAGCGTGGTATGGTCGACGAGACTTTTCACCTGGTACTCCTTAATGGCAGATGCAATTGATTCCGCCGTCAGAATCCTTCCGGCGACTGCACTCTCAACACTGAGACCTCCGGTATCGACAACGGCCAGGTAGCAGTTGATGTTTGCAGCCTTGATATCCGATTCAACGGTAAAGTACGTCAGGGCGTAATTGGTGGTCACCAGTACCGGAGAGGTCCGGTCCGGGTTTCCGAGAGCCTTCACACCGCCTTCGACCGAGACGGGTTTTCTCGGGTCAGTGTAGAGGTTGAAACGCCAGATCAATTGGGGGAGCAGTACCCAGCCGTCAAGGCTGTGCATGATCAGGAGATCAGCATAACGGGTAAGGAGGATCGATGCAGTAATCGCCTCCCTCCATTTTAAGAGGTCTTCTGAGATCTCTTCGCCGGTCCAGACTGCTATCGGAGCACCAAGGAGCGGGAACCCAAAGAGTTCATCATTAAATCTGCATGCCTCGGTCCGAATCTGGGAGAAGTTGCCAACTGTGTCTGACAGATTATCCCCGGTCGTGGTGCCGGGATCCAGCACGAGATCCGAAACGCCGGATTCGAGGAGGGTTTTTGTCAGCATGCGCAACAATTGGAGATCACCTGGCGCAGAGACAACAAGGGGGGCGTGATATTTCAGAGAGAGGTCGGCCATGGATCTCCAGTTCTCCTTTGTTGCTGCATACATGAGGGGGTTACGTGAGGGGATTTCAGAGAGTCCGGCATCCATTACTACAGGATCCCATGAACAGAGAACGAAGGGGTATTTGCAAATTCCGGCGATCTTTTTTACCGCCTGCCTGTATGTTGCAGGATCATGGGATGTAGAACGGATCGCGATTGCATCGGGTGCAAGTGTTCTCCCGATGTAGTTATAGGAGAATAGTTCAATCAGCTTCACCCGCTCCAGCAATTCATCTTCCGGCATGAGATCATGAACATCGATGGCGATGGGAGAAGGATTGTGATAGGTAAACTCATGGCGCTGGAGAACGTATTTTCCGCCGATGGCGATACGGTGCTCCCCCTCACCGAAGGTGACGACCCGCACCGGCGGTGCAAGAAGGACCTTCAGCTCCCCCAGCATCTCACGGTACTCGTCCGTAAGAAGGGGCGGGCAATCAACAATCATCAGCTCACCATTGACTACCCGTGTGGCAAATGCCATACAGTTTGATTCCCGGCAGGCACCGCAATTAGTCTTCGGGAGATGCTTATAGACATCGATCGGACTGATCTCCCGGATATTCTTCTTTCTCTTTTTTTCCGGATGGCTGCCTGGTCCGTTCATACCCGCACGTTCACCCAGTCGTTTATCCCGTTTGAGTGTCCCTGCCCGCGTGTCCCGAGCCGGTGAATGACATCCCTGACGGTAAGTACTGCGGCAGGGTGCATCATCATAAAAAGATCGATACCCGCGAGGAGCAGGGTAACGGCATTGATCGTCTCCCAGATCGGACCCCGGAATTCCCGGGGCCCGTACTCAGTCGCCATCTGCATCCATGCCTCGCGGGCTGCCCATGCATTTGTTGACGCTGAAATTACCGGATGCGCGAGTTCCCCGTCACCCATGAGGGCGGCATAACGTGCCCGTTCATGGATTGAGAACGAATATTCAAGCCCATATCCGAGCGCGACGGTAGTAAGATCCATGACGATCTGTTCCGGCGGAATGTACTCGTAAAGACGGCGGTTCAGTTCTTTTGCATTGTTCAGTTCAAGTCCGGTGAAAGCAAGTACCAGATGCCCGTGATCCCGTGCGGCGGTAGCGACCGATTCAAGAGTTTTTGCTTCGGCCATATCGAGAGTGACGGAGTTGAGTAACAGCCGCTCGCCCTCCGCCATTCCGGCAACTTCACAGAAGACCTCCGCATCTTTCTTCGGATCTCCGCAGCCCCCTATAATAAGGGGGACATCGACTGCCTGCAGTATCTCTTCAACCGTCTTTGCTGCCACAACGGGAGAGGTATTACGTATCAGGGGGTCGGTGCTCATGAGGTGAATGGACACCATATCAGCCCCGAATTTTTTCACATTCATCCTCGCCCATTCGGCCGGATCTGCTATCACATCTTGTACATGCTCTTTGAGAACTTTTGGCAGGCTGATCGGCATATCAAAGACATCAAGAGCGATAGCGGGCGGGTGATCCGGGGGATGGGAGAATTCGGCATAGGCCGTCGCCGTGGATCCGCCGATCGTGAGTGTTTTCCCCCGGCTGCCCCCGCTGCTTCTTGTTGCCCCAAGGGTAACTTCCCGTATTTTGCCCGGATAATTCATGTGATGGGGAACAAACTGATCCGGCAGGAGTTCGATAATCCGTTTCGGTATCTGGGGGGTTATGACCGCCTCCCGAAAATCCGTAAAATATCCGGCTGGAATGAAAAGTTCGAGATCCCTAATGTCCATGGCAAAGTTTTCCAGTTCCACCTGCTGCACACCTTTCAGGAGTTCCAGGAGCTGGGGAGCAAGGACGAGGATCTGATCACCCTTCAGCTGATTTTTGGGGTCTTTTTGCGCCACGGTGAATTCACCCCTCCCTGTTTTGCTGCGGTTTCACCGGCTGGATAATTATTTTTTCTGCGGTGATCCGGGCATTTTTCAGTATAATTCGGAACCCCCCCGCAGTTATCGGAATATCTCCGCCGGAAAATACCGGTATCTGGTAAGCGGATGCCGCACCCAACGGTTCAACCGCCTCCCACAGGAGGGTAACCGGGTGCTGGTGGGCAACCAGGAACTCTTTTAATTCAGGGATGATACTGACATCTTTTTCTGTGGCGATCTTTTCGTAGACTTCTTCAGGGATGAAGGACCTGATCTTTTCTTTTATCTCAAGCGGCATCCAGACAATTCGATCATACCCCCCATCTGCATGCATGAACTTTCTCGACCGCATATACTCGATCGATATACCATGAAATCCCTCGACCTGCCTCCCTCCCGCGGTAGAATCAGCCATCGTTGAAAAACCTAGACCATTTACCGTTTTTTCCCGGAAACCACGGATTACGATCCCATATCCTTCCACTTCAGGGATGTAAAACGCTATACCTTCAAAACAGCCGCAGGAAGTGTGCGGATAGCCAAACCCGGAGTAGAGCTGCACACGGCTCACTTCTCCCATCGATCGAACTTTTGCGCTCTCGTTTACCCCGGCGTATTCTCCTTTTTCCGCATCAAGACATTCGCCTTTCCCGATGGCAAATATCGGCCCTTTCGGATCAATACCTGCCGCAGCCCGCCCGTCAAACCAGCTGATGGCACCACAGTTCGCATATCGCTGAGGGGTGATTACACACACATGGGTGGGGGCAAAAGACTGGCAGAGAGCACACCCGTAGAACGTATCAACCTCCTCATCGGAGAGCCCGCGTGCCCTTGCATCCCGTTCATCATATATTGCAAGGGCCCGGGTATAAAGCGGATGAATCTTTTCCGGATCCGTGATGAACGTGATCTGGATCTTCTCAATGAACGGGAGTTCATTTTTGAACAACCGGTACATCACCTCACCGATCTGCCTGAATGAATGAAGCCCTTTTTTAAACGATTTTTTTGAGAGACGAATCCAGATATCATATCGCTGGTTCAGATGCATAAATCCTTCAATATAGTTGGAGTACTCATGGATCCGGCGTTCAATAACTCCCTCCAGATCCTTTTCCAGCTGAGGACCGGAAATTTCAACGATGATACCTACCGGGTAACTTCTTCCCTCTTCCAGATCACCGATATCAGGTCCGACTATAGTGATTGAACCATCGGTGATATCATCGCCATTACGTACCCGGACGATTTCAAATTTTTCACTTGCAGAAGGACCGCCAAGCTCGATATGCATATCATTCTTCCGTATGCGTTCACCTTCATGAACAAGCCCGACTTCAACCGGAATGTTCTCAAACATGGTATACCCTGATCAATCCCCGAGATTTTCGACGATGCCCCTGATATTTGCCGCCCAGTCTTTTATGGTACTGTTCGGGAACGACCAGCTGGCATTGGGCTGGTAGACGCAGTCCAGGGTCATCGTTTTAAGTGCCGGTGCGAAATGCTTGAGACCTGAAAGAATTGTCCATTCCATATAATAGGGAAGACCGACGAAGATTGCGAGGTCATATGAATCTTTTCCGTCCAGCCCCTTCCAGGAGGAGTCCGTGAGCCGGTTACCAATATCCACTGCAGGCATCAGGGCAGCAGGTGAAAATCCGCGGTTCCTGAACTCCCGTGCGGTACTTGCGGTTACGACTACGGGGATCTTTCCCTTTTTTGCCAGCTCGATCAGGCATTCTATCAATTTTATACCTTCTACTTCGTACTCGACCGCACCATATCCAACCACCATAATCGGTCGTTTTGCCCGTCGTATGATGGCATCTGCAATATCCGGCTTGATGATGAGGGAAGCCTTTTTCGGCCCGGGGATCTCGGCGGTTTGCCAGGATTCAGCAAGGGGCATATCAGGACTCCCGGGGTTTGCGGATCATGCGGGGCAGGAGCGTGGGATCCGGTATCTCGCGCTCTGTCCACATCATCTCCGATAAAATCTTCTCGACATCTTCTTTCATCGTTAACGGTATGTCAGCCTTTTTCCGGACCAGAAGGTGCATATCAGGTGGCATGCCGCCAATCAGGCGCCGGTGCAGATCAATATAATTGGTAAGTTTGATTGCTCTCCCCTTGCTGGTATCGTTCGGTCGCATGGTCAGCTTGGCGATCATCACCATCGCTTCTTCTTTTGTCTCTGCCGCAAAGAAGAGATGCTCCGGTACCGGCCCGCCATACACTTTTTCACCGGTCCGGGTATCATACACGTACCAGTCCTGTTCTTTATCGGATCTTCCGAGTAGCATCCGGCGGTACTTCGTGCCATGGGGGCCGACGACCACCGGTATGCCAAGCCGCCAGAAACCTGCAGCGATGGATGCTGCTTTCTGTGACATTGCACCCCATGCGACCCCGACCGCTCCGACGCGGTTATAGACATAATCCGCAATCTCCTCATAATTGCCCCTCAGGGGCCGGTGGGCAAATATACTTGCAATCTTAATGGCAGCACCGGATATATGCGCATTCGAGACACAGGATCCCACGTTCACGATGCCCCCCGCTTCAAAAGCCCCGGAATACATTTCGTACGCGGTCTTCCCCTCCTCGTTCCGGTACATCCCGGCAGACATCGCGGCACAACCGGAGGTGCAGACGATATACCGTCGCTTTGCAAATTCCATGCACATCTCGGCGACTTCACGGGATCCTTTCGGGAAATTCGCACACCCGACAAAGGCAACGATGCCCGGAATTTCCCCAAGAACTATCGGGCCACCGACTTTGCGAATCTCGATATCCTGGATTGCACCCCTGCCGGACCTGATACAGAATGTTTCCTCCCGTGTCCTTTTTTCTGCGGCCGTAACGATGAGGCTGTGCACAGGAATTTTCTGGGGGCACGCAGACTCGCACCGCCCACATCCGATACAGTCATCATAGAGCTCATTAAGCCCGTTGAGATTTCCCTGTGCCGCGGCCCTGACCGCGTAGGAGACCGGGAGATCATTGGGACATGCACGGCGGCAGAGCGTGCAGAGGGTACATTTTTTTGCGACCCTGATCAATTCGTCTACGGATGGGAGGACTTTGTGTTTTTTGCGTATCGGTGCGATCGCCATTGCGGTCCGGACAGCCACTTCGCCCGCCTTTACAGGATCGAATATCAAGGCACCGGAACTTTTCCCGCTGACCAGGTCAGCAACAATATCATCCGGATTATCGATCGTTCGGTCAGGCAGACCACAACAATTTTTCTCGCTGGTGGCAATGACGGGCGCATTGATCTGCATGGCTTCCTGCAGGGTATCGGCGCGGATACACTGTTCATCGATGACAATGACATCGGGAACCCCGCTCCGGATATAGCGGAGCTGCCACGAGATAGGCCCGACAATCTTGGCCTTTGGGGAATACCGGGTCATGTCGAGGGCAGTACAACAGATACCGGTCACCTCGGCCTCGGTCATGAGATCCTGTTGACGGAGATAATTGGTGATCTCGGCTGCCGGAAGAACATTATGACCGATGACGAGGATAACCGGTTTACCCGCATTTACTGAACCAAGTCCCAGATTGACAAGGTCAGACGCTGGTTCAGCTTTGGGAAAATCGAGAGCAGAGATCTGGGCGAGATCGGCAATCTCCATGCCGACATGATCGACCATCCCCGCATGGAACACCTTAGACTCAAAATCAAGGTTATTTCCTTCCTGCCCGGTGTGGGTGACGGAAAGGAGCCGGGTGATCTGCTTTTCGCAGTAGTCAAGAGCATCTTCAAGGTCGCCCAGTGTTTCGGGTTTTATGCCGCACACCAGCTGCATATGGGGGGCCTTGACTTCAACATTCAACCCACCGACGTCGAGGGGAAAGTCCCTGCCGAACTGCCCGGCCAGGTGGGTGACGAGCTCGCGGGCGTGGGCCGTATGGGTAGCGGCCCCGATGCTTGCGGCGAGCAACACGGTTCGGGACTGCTGTGCAGCCATGCCGATACCACAGGCACCCTTTTTGTTACCAGTGAGATCACACTTCCCATAAGTACAGAGGCAGCAGAGGTCACAGAAAGGAAGATAAAAGGGTTTATACCGCTCAAGGAGTCTCCGGTCCCAGTTACGTAATGTGGTCAGGGAAGGAAAAGGAGTCGGACCCATGGGTTCGGCCCAGGTCTCCCGGGCGATTGCCCCAATGGTGATACTCAGATCCCGGAAGTGTGCGATATCGGACGTCAATTCCCCGATGTTAAGGTTGAGACCCTCCTTTCTCAAATCTATCCCATCCAACCAGATAAACAATACATTACCAGAAACAACTATAAGCCTATCTAAGGTGTCATTGGCATGACCCGTGATCGTAATTTTTTTTATTACGGAGGGAGCACGCAATCGAGGATCGCTACAATCGAACGGTAGGCAGGCGATGTGTCAGGAAGATCAAGGAGCGATCTTCCTGCAAAGACATAGGAGGCAACGAGCAGATCCTCAGAAATTTTTCCCGGACTTGGCAGGCCCGTCTTCATTGTCGCCTGCACAGCAAGTTCTTCTGAACAAGCATACCCGCCGATGACGAAGAATTTGTTAAAGCTGATGCCAACTTCATGAATGACGCGGTATGCCCTTTGTACATGCTGAAATGATTTGTGCGAGGGGCCCATCACATCGAATATCACATCAACATTACTGACAATTTTCCGGTTCAGGTGCTCGAGGCCGCCCGGGGAATCGATAAGAATATACCGGTAATTTCTGGTGATTGAACCGAGGGCGTTCTTCAGGGCTCTATCCGGGAGACAATAACATCCCTCAACCCATTTTGTACCGACGGAGATGAGATCGAACTGTTCCCCTTCATAAAGACCCTCTTCCCAGATCCTGTTTTCAATCCTGCTTGACGGGGCGATACCAACCGTTGTGCCGCCTCGTGCGATGAACGTGTCAGAGAGCAGTTCCGCGATCGTTTTTTTGCCTGCCGCTTCCAGATCAACACCCACCATGTCGGCAAGATTCTGATCGGGATCGGCGTCGACAAGCAGAATCGGTGTTGCTTTTTTTTCGATAAGGTACCTTGCCATCAGGGCGACAAAACTTGTCTTTCCGGTGCCCCCGCGTCCCATGATCACCATCGTCTTTGACAACGTTCATCATCCCCCGGGATAGTCAAGCATATACTATGCACCACCCATCTTCATCAGCACATCTGCCAGGCGCCTGATTTCATGAAGTGCCCGTGAAGAGTTTCCGTCAACCGCCGATCCGGTGACACCGGCATCGGCAACCTTTTGATCAAAGGGGATGAGGGCAAAAATGGTGAGCCGGTTCCTCTCCGCGAACCGCCGGATTGCATCATCCTGCTCCGGACCGGTTATCCGGTTTCCCACCAGACCGATATTCGTTATATCCGACTTCGCCGCGATCGTGCAGATTCTCCCGGCTATATCGAGGGATTTGCGGTTTGCGTCAGTTACGACCATCATGATGTCAACATGTTCCGCAGTTCCCCTCCCCAGATGCTCCATCCCGGCCTCCATGTCAAGGATCACCAGCTCATCCCTCTCGACAACCAGGTGGCGCAGCAGTGCCTTTACCAGAGAGTTTGCTGCACACATGCATCCTGAACCCATGGAGCGAACCGTACCCATTACGATGAGATTCACACCCAATGGCGTCGGGACTGCATAGGTATTAATAATATCATCGACCGTGAACGTCAACCGGAACACACCTGAAAATTCCGTGCCGGTCTTTTTCCTGATCAGCTGCTTATTCTCAGCAACCGGAACGATCGCCGCAGCATCTTCCGGGGAGAGTCCGAGTGTCACCGCGAGGTTCGGTGATGAATCTGCATCAAGAGCAATAACTTTCTGACCGCCCTTCACGAAAATGGCAGCAAGGGTACCGGTGATAAAGGTCTTGCCCACTCCTCCCTTTCCTGTGACGGCGATCTTCATGCACGACCCTCTTTTTACCCTTAACAAACCTATTATCACTGCTTGAAAGATTATTCTTTTGGCAGGTTCTTCTGGTAGTTGATGATGAGAGGAAGACAGTGAACGTTAAGCACCCAGGATCTCATACAGATGCTTTGGACAGAGGAGCCCGGTAGTTCCGATATGGATGAGACATCAATGTCAGAGTAGTGTTTCCTGGAAGATCGTGAAAATAAAATGGTAATGACGGAGAATGATTCAACCGTATCAGCCGGGTTCGAATGATACCTGTCACAAAAGGGGCATATCATTTAAAGTAGTGTATAAGGCTCTGTTTCACCAGTTCGGCAAGTTGATCTGCCGATCCGGTGCGATTAATTTCGTCTGCTGTGATGATCTGATGGATGGACTTCCCGCTCTGGACGAAAACAGCGGGGACCTGAATATCCTGAATCCCGAATTCCTGCTGGAATTCATCGAAGTACAGGAACCTTGAAGGGAAACCAAGATCATTGAGGAGCCGTTTCCATCCCTTTTTCATGCCCACAGGAGTGATAATTAATGAATAGAGAGGACATTTCTGGGTTTTTCCCGACCCTGCACTATGATGGTAATCCGTAACGGCGGACAAGCTGCTCCTCTCAATGCTATAGACAAACAGCAGGACCAGATTTGATTGCATGTTACATCCCAATTTCTTTCAAAGAACTTAATGATTGGGTTGTTTCTACCGCGATACCAATCCGGATCGATAAAAAAAATTACTCCGTTCATTACAAGATACCCGTCTTTTAGTGGGATCTTCTGAAGGTGTGATAAGACAGGACTCCAGGGGGTATCATGAAAAACACGTCTTTACCGTATCCCACTTCCATGTACTCAACATCAATGAACCATCAAAAAACCTCAAACGCAGGGATCTGTTTTTCGTCACGGGATTATTAAAAAAATCCCTTACGGTAAATGCAGCTTTCCCCTGGTTTTTCCGACATGTTCGGCACAGCATACGTACAAAGGCGATAAATTATGATGTACGGCCCTGCAATAGTATACAGAAACAGATTGCAGCGAAGGTATATTCATGCTCGACATCAGGTTCATACGGTCCAGCCCGGAGACGATAAAAGCAGATCTTACAAAACGCGGCGATACGGAGAAGATTGGATGGGTGGATGACCTGCTCTGTAAGGATGTCAGGGCACGCGAGCTGAAGATTGAAACAGACGCCCTGCGCCAGCGCCGCAATACTATTGCCCGCGAGATCAATGCGGCACGAAAGGCCGGGCAGGATACGACAACGCTCCTCGCCGAGGCCACAGGACTTCCTGGCAGGATCCGTGATAATGAAGCTGAACAGGAAAGGATAGCAGACGCGGTGCACGTCTACCAGATGCGACTGCCCAACATCCTTCATGAGAGCGTTCCGGTCGGAAAAGACGATTCGGAAAATGTCGAGATCAAACGTGAAGGCAGGGTTCGGACATTTGATTTCGAGCTGAAAAATCACGGCCAGCTGGCAGCTGAGCGGGGCTGGGCCGATTTTGAGCGGGCTACCAAGATATCGGGAGCAGGTTTCTATTTTCTGAAAGGGAGCCTTGTCCTGTTAGATCTGGCACTCCAGCGTTTTGCGATTGACCTGCTGGCAAAGAAAGGATATAGACCGGTCATACCCCCGTATATGATTAACCGGTCCTCGTACGAAGGTGTTACCGATCTCGGCGACTTTGAAAAAGTCATGTACAAAATTGACGGTGATGACGCGTACCTTATCGCCACCAGCGAACATCCCATCGGCGCGATGTACAGGGATGAAATCTTCGAGACAAAAGATCTCCCTCTCCGTCTTGCGGGTATCTCTCCCTGTTTCCGGCGCGAGATCGGTGCCCATGGGCTTGATACCAAGGGGCTGTTCCGCGTTCACCAGTTCACCAAGGTCGAGCAGTTCGTATTCTGCGGACCTGATGATTCATGGCAGATCCATGAGGAGTTGCTGGCAAATGCAGAAGAGATCTTCCGGAAAATGGAGATCCCCTATCGGGTCGTCAATATCTGCACGGGTGATATCGGAACCGTGGCAGCGAAAAAATACGATATTGAGGCATGGATGCCCCGCGAGAAGAGTTACAAGGAGGTCGTATCCTGCTCGAATTGTACCTCCTACCAGGCAGTCCGGCTTAACATCAAAGTGCGGGACGAGCATGACTTTGAATCAAAACAGCATGTTCATACCCTCAATTCAACAGCGATTGCAACCTCGCGGGTCATGCGAGCCATCCTTGAAAATTTCCAGGATAACAAGGGCAGGGTAGAAATTCCAGGCATTCTCCGGCCTTACATGAATGATCAGGAATATCTCTGATTTTTTGCCCGATAATGAATCGGATACTCAACAAATACTTATTTTTATTGATAGCACAATTATAGTTGAGAATGTGGTACCATGGGCTATCCAGAACTGGACCGTGATGAGTCCATAATCCTTGAAGCGAAAAATGTTAAATTTAAATCCATCTCGTTTGACACACGGCTTACGAACAGGCGAATTATCCTTGTCGACAGCAGGAAAAACATTATCCCCCCCCAGGAGATCCTTCTTGCGACTATCTGGCAGGTTGAGGCCGGAGAGAATGCTATCCGGGACCACTTGTTATCACTCACCATTCTGAATAATGCCGGCGATAAGGACCAGATCATCCTGACATTTCCCCGACTGGCTGGTGCAGAAAGGAGACGGGAATGCAATGACTGGGCAAAGAAACTGCAAAGTCTCATCCACCCGTCGACTGCAGAAATCGAACATGTCGATCAAATCGGATCTGGATCAAGGGAAAAGCAGGAAGCTGCTTCTCCCGGCAGGGGAGAAATGCCCGCCAGGCGCCCCGTGAAAAAGAAGATCGAGATCGCTCGTCCCTTGAATAAGATTGTCGAACCGGAACCGGTAAGTCCGGTAGAGACCTCGTCCTTGCCTTCCGGCATATTCTGTTCACGCTGTGGGAATCGGGTACCCCGGGAATCAACGTTCTGTAACCATTGCGGGACGCCGATGAAATTACCATCAGAAGATGTGTCGGCCTCGTATCCGGACGTCCCCCTGGTTCAGGTTCCGGTACCGCCCCCGGCCGGGTCCACCACCGGAAATCAGAACCGGCCGATCGAACAGATAATTCATTCGATTGAACCTCTGATCGAAGATTCCGTTCCCCGCACCCGGCCTACACCTCTGGTGAAGAAGCGTAGCCCCCAGATAATCTCTGAACAGGTCGTGTCTGAACCCGCAGCCGAGACGAGTCCGGCCGGTGTTGCTGCCAGTGCCGGCCCTGCCGTAATATGGCCTGTGCTGCCAAACACGGATTCGCCCCTGGCTCCGATCCAGATCCCTGCTCTGGATCAACCTCCATCTTCACCCCCACCTGATTCGTCTTCCCCGGTATCAAAACTGCCCGGTAACCTTTCGATTGTATTGCTCGTGATTGTAATTCTTGCATTCATCGCCGGACTTGTAATAGTTGCAAATCTCACACCAGGACAGACAACACCCGGAACAAATGCAACGATTCCGGTGAAGACCATACCGGCGACCACCCCCACAACACTGAAACCAACGGTAGTACCGACGATCGTGACGACCACGACCCCGCCTCCCGGACCAACTCAGGTTCCCATCCCTTCCGCTGGGGTCTATGTAAGGGTAACATATCCTGGTACCTTTACCGGTGTGATCGGGACGCCAGGAAATCAGTTTAACGTGAACGATTCCGGTGATCAACTCTACACAATATCGACAACCGACGGAATCGTTTCAGTATCCGTCCAGAAAAAGGATGGTTCAGGGAATAAAATCACCGCCGAAGTTTATAAAAACGGCGTAATGGTTAAAAGCAGTTCGACAACTACCCCAAAAGGAACCTTGGAGATTCAGTTCGATCTGAAATCTCTTCAATCCGGCAATGTCAGTTCCCCGGCATCGGGATAACGATCGACCCACTGGATTGATCTATCCCCAAAATCTCTCTTTTTTTTACCCGACATGAATGAGGTAACAGAACTCATAAACTCTTGAAAAGGGAAGGATCCGTAAAATGGTCACTTCGCATATGCCTCGACAAGATCCCGTGCAGTAATAATTCCTGCGATCTGCTTTTTTTTCATCAGGGGGAGCCTCCTGACATGCTGTGTAGCCATTATCTTTGCGGCTTCATGGATGCTGATACCGAGGGAGGCGGTCTTCAGTGGAGATGAGACGGCCTTACTCACCGGTGTATCCAGCATCTTTCCCTGCATAAGGAATTTAGAGAGGAGGTCCCGTTCGGTAAATATTCCCGAAGGCTTTCCATCACGGGTCACGATCACGCTCCCGATCCGTTTTGATCCCATGATGCACGCGACGGATGCAACGGTCTCGGCTGCATCGACGGTTACAATGTCGCCTGTCATGAACTCATCGACAGTCAATGAGGTCTCCGGAGCGTCAGGCATCTCCCGTATCAGGTCTGATGCAGTGATCACCCCCACCATTTTACCGCACTCGAAGACCACCAGCCTTCCTTTCTTCTGGATCATCGTTCGTGCAGCTTCCCGGATCTCACTATTTGGGCAGACCTTGATGAGCGGATATGACATCACCTGCTCAACCGGTGTTGACACAAGGTCAAGACCATCCGCAAGCACTCTGGAGAGCAGATCCCGCTCAGTCACAATGGCAATGGGCGTACCATACTTCATTACGATAAGGCTCCCGATGTGTCGCTCTCCCATGGTTTGTGCAGCGTCTGCCATTGAGGTTGCAACAGTCGTTGTGACGACATTGCGGCTCATGATATCGTCTACCTTAAGGTGGCGTTTATAATCCTTGTACGCCCTATCAAGGACGCTCAGGAATTCGATGACAGGTTTTTCTGGTGCTGGCATAAAAAATCCTCCACTTAAAATTAGGTTCTCCCTATTAAAAGTATCGGTGCCAGGTCTTTTTATTGGTCTTGAAACTATTTCCAGGAATGCAAAAAGATTCTCTGGAGGCATCCGGATCAGAAAGCCACGGAAAAGCCGGCTGGATGCCCCACCTTTTTAATACGTGAAAGCTAAACTGCGTTCCATGCAGAATCCGGCCTCACCACCAAAGTTGAAGCGAACCTGTCCCACCTGCAAAGGTCCAGTCGAGCCCGGCTATAAATTCTGTGAAACCTGCGGGACGCGGATACTGGATTTGTCAACCTGCAGTAAATGCGGTACTCAGTTCATAGCTCCGGTAAAGTTTTGCGATTTGTGTGGAGCTCCGGTTATTCCGGGGGAAGTACCAGAACCCAATGATTCACCGGAACACTCTGATGAAGAGAAGACCGGGCCGGTTGAAGATCAGATATCGGAACGAGATGAGGAGGAGATTCAGGAACCAGACACGGATGAATTACCGGAAGACAATGATGAAGAAAACATCGTACCGGCTGAGGATGAGACTCCGCACCAATACAAAGAGGAAATTCAGGAACCGGATACGGATGAATTATTGGAACAATATGGGGAAGAATATGGGGAGGATGAGACTCTGGAATCCTCCCATAAGCCAAAACCTCCGTCTCCCATAAAACATGAGGCAAAAAAACCGGTCACGGTTCCTGCTCCACCAGAGCGGGGATCATCAGAGAACATCGATGACGCGCTGTTTTTGTCTCCCGGGAAGCGGAAGGCACCGGCAAAAAAACCCGTAAACAGGAAAATGATCATCGGAGGATGCATTGTGCTGATAGCCATTATTGCGGCCGCTTATTTCATCGGACTGCCGATGCTCACGGGTACCTGGGGTTCTGGCGCCCACAGCAACCAGACAGGAGCGGATACGGGGCCAACTATTACCGGGACAATCACGCCCATCCTGACCGTGACAACCGCCCCGGCCTCCCGCGCTCTCGTCCCCCTGCCAACACAGCTGCTACCCCAGGGCCAGAAGATCTATTTCTATGTCCAGAAGAACCCGGTTACTTCAAAGATCTCGGTAATTTTTACCGGTAGTGCGGGGGCGGGCAGCATCATCAGTGCGGATATCAAGGTCACCCATCCGGACGGATCGGTGACAACGGGCATCATCCTGCCCTTGAAGGGTGTGGCCGAGCAGACCCTCGAGGGTTCGAATAAAACCGACCGTGTTGAGATCATTGCAAAGATGTCCTCCGGCGGGACATACCGGGTCTATGATGAACTGGTCCCCTTTACAGGGTAGTAGACTCCCCCGGGGATTCTTCCTATCTTATCGTTTAAATTTCCCTCGACACACGAACGAGATCGTATCGCATGGCGATACACGGGAGCGGCAACAAAACCCGGGTAATCCGAATATCGGAAAATAAGGTGTTGCTTTCATGGTGGATGATGAGACCGAATACGGTGGAGAAATAAAACTTTGGCAAGGAAAGTTTCAGCGAAGATAAAATATTTTTTTTATTCTTCAGTTTTCAAAGACGCTCATATTCGTGTTCTGTTGGTATTTGGCACGGTCTTCGATAAAGAATCAAATGTCGGTCTTTAAAAAATATCCATTTGATGCAGAAGTATGTATTTCAAAATAATTGTGTTGAAATAAAACATTCCGAAAAAAGAAATAATTAGATGATCGCATTTCGGGTTGGCATAATCGTTGTATATAACTTCATACCAAAATAACCATATTACGTGCTTATTTCAGCTGTAGTTATCATGTTAAAGATTTAGAGAATTGAACCATAAGTGATAAAATGCTGCTATGGGGATTTATAACAGTATGTCCAAATCTGAATTGGACAAATTTCAGTCAAAATTTTATGTTTTTTATAGAGATACACTTGAATAAATGAATATTTTAATATTCTGATTTCCTATTTGTTGAATAGAGTAATATTTTTTATTCTCTGATCGATCCGTATCCGCTTCCGGATCCCGATCCGGTTCCCGGTTCCGGTTTTTCCTCGGAAAAAATCCGAAAATCTTTTAGGCGTGAAATTGAAAAGAGGACAAAATCCTAGCGGATTATCCGCTAGGACTTCCTTTAATTGTAATTAAAGGAATTACGAAAAATCCAATATTTTAGAGGTTTCATGACTCCTGAAACCGGATCCGGACGATGATAGTTATGGGAATTACTGGGTCTTTGATTATTTCAGCGAATTCTGATACGTTGGTGGTTGGCTTGAGAGTTTTAACGAAGTGAAATATTACTTACCAACCGTCAACGCATCAGAACTTTCAGTCTTTTCAATTATGATAAAAACATTGAATCATGGATGGCGTTTGGCGGCGATAATGAATAAGACACCACGCTTGAGAATTTGGAATCGTGTAAGACGCACGATAAATGGATTATGGGGTTTAAATAGGATAGTGACTACAAATTCAGATATTAAAATGAGGGATGTTATGAGAACGACTTGTCCAAAATCAGAATATTTAGAGATAAGTAGTGAAATATTGGCATTTGCGAAAGAATTACTTTCACCTGATGAAATCGAGGAAGCTGAAATTATCTCAATAAACCTCTCAAGACCCTCTACACGTTTGAATGCGCAACGAATTCTAAAAAAAATGATTGGAAATCAACCAAAAAGACCAATATATTATGCTAGTAAAGAAGTCACTTATCTGCCTCGTTGGACACGTTATATAATAGAAAATATGGGACATTATATCGATTTATTAGTAAAATGTGTAGCAGCTGAAAAATTATCAAATCTTAGTTATCACAAACATTCTTTGGCTTCGAATGTGGAAAAATTAAAAAAAGGGTTACCAAACGACCTATATTTAGAACTAAAAAAATACGATAACCTTGTTTATCGTGAAGCAAAACATAATTTTAATGTCAAAAATCGAAGTCACTTGTTTACTGGTAAAGAAGCGGTTTTCATAATTTTCATTACTTTAAAAATTAAAGACCAATTAATTAGCATTTCAGATGATGCAAAAAAATTTTCAGAAGAGCAGCATCCGTACTATCCATATTAGTTTCATGGAACAAAACAAAATTAAATAAAATTCTACAAATTTCGGGGAGATATCACTTATTCAAAAAAAAATCCGATGTTGAAAATTGGGTAATCAGGATTATATTTTCATTATGCCAGAAGGATTTTTTGAAATTAATCCGGTTAAAAAACAAAAAGAATATATGGTCGTATTACTGATACCAAGGGCGTAATTTATAGTCTGATCTCAAGATGATGAAAAGCCATCTCCGACAATTGCGCATGAACCCGACCCTAATGATACCCACCCGGAAGAATATTTAACAGGCAATTCTGGAAAAATTTGTATGGAAGTAATTACCAATTGCGCAAAGACTCAAAAATTCAATAAAATATACTTTTATTTGTTTCAATAATGGTATCATTTATCCAAGTAAAATTTGAATGAGCATTTCCAACAATATAGTCTATGTTTTCTCCTAAATTTTCGTTAAGAGATTTTTTATTCGAATTTTCAATTTGCAGACTAATAATTGTCGATGATTTATTTTTTGAGTAATCCGAAAAATCATAAGTCCAATAAATATTCTCTTCAGGATTTTGAATACATTTTGGAATAATAAATTCATTTGTTTGTTTTTTTACAAATGAGGTATTAGAATTAATTGTAAAAAAATACCCGTAATTTGTTGACCAATGACAATTTAAATAATCTAAATTTATACTATCGTTTGGGTAATCTGTAAAATTTGGTTGAAGTGAAATGACAACGGGACTATCATTTTTACTCCACAACGGAACGGATTTAAATGAAAAATTATGTTTATCTATTGCTGTATACTCAGACGCGATATTGTAAATCACAGCGTTACTTGTAATTGCCGGATAAGCTATAGTAGCAACAATCGTTAAAAATAAAATAAAAATTAATACGAATAAAATTCCTCGAAAAGCAGAATGTTCGACGTAACTTGTTAGATCAATTAAACCACTTATTAGTAATAAAAATGCTAAAACGAAAAGAAATAAACCCGCTGTCAAGACAAAAAGTGAAATTGGTATGTTATGTCGTGTGATCCATACCATTACTAAAAACCAAACCAGGCAAGCTGTTGCAATTATTCCACCGATCAGGATTGTAAAGGAAAATAATTTTTCACCTTTTCGGACTTCATTGCTTAATAGTATTTTATTAATCCATTGAATGAAAATCAAAACCAAAATACAGTAAATGAAGAATGAAGCGAGATATGTAGCAATAATTATCGCGTCTAAAGCTTGGATACCAGATGGAGAAGTCAATAAAATGTGGAACCAATCTTCACCTAAAATAAAAGTTAAAAATAATGGGGAAAGAGAGATAATTGCCACAATTGTTCCGATAATTGTAATTAAATCAGCGGTTCCTTTAAAAAAGGATATTGTACGTGAAAAGTATCGATATTTTTGCAGGTTTCTGAATATTCCATGAATATTTCGGTAAGCGCTAATATTCCAAAAATAAACCCCTAATAACACAATAATCAATATCGCAAAAATAATCCAAATAAAAATTGAAATACCCAAAAATTGATCTGTCATTTTCAAAAAGAAATCCTTCTGTATCCTTTTAAATATTATCGTTCAATTCATAAGATTTTAATTGAGTAAATCAAAACAATTCTAGTGTGATATCTCATGCAGCTATTCCTGTATCATTGAATCCAGGAATAATTTTTATCAATAAGCATAATAGAGATACACCAACGAAGATCATGGATGATTTCCTCAAAGAAAGACTGATAAAATATGATACATGGCTGGATCGTGGACAGATTTCGTTTTCTTCAAAAATAGTCCCTATCCGAGAATCTTTATCTATCGAACAATGGGTGCTGCCATCTGAACAGGTCCAGGAGATTTTACGCAATGCGCAATCCATAGCAGTGCAGAAATGCGGCTGTAGGGTGCATTACTCCCGGTGTGACAAGCCGCTGGAGGTCTGTTTTTTACTCAACGAGACAGGTGAACATTCCATAGCAAAAGGGCATGCACGCTCAGTTTCCTTATCAGAGGCTGCAGATATATTACGTAAAGCTGATGAATACGGTCTTGTTCATCTCACCCTTTACCAGCCGGATCATGAAATTTATGCACTCTGCAACTGTTGTCCCTGTTGCTGCCATGACCTCCAGCTTATGAAAGTATACAACCGTCAGGATCTGGTGGTTCGCTCTGAATATGTCGCAGTGACCGACAAGGACTCCTGCATCAATTGCGGCAAGTGCGTTGAGAGATGTATTTTTGATGCTCGGATCTTTGAAGATGGCTTGATGCTCTACAATCCCGGTTTATGTCTAGGTTGTGGGCTCTGTGTCTCGGTCTGCCCGGAGCATGCAACCGTGATGCAGCAGCGGTGATGATGACCCCTTTTGCATTCCTCCACCGGAGTCGAACCAGAACCATTTATCGAGGTTCGTTCGGCCTGCCTCCCTACGGTTCTGACATGTTGGCAGTTGAATAGAGAATTTTGACGAGGTGATAAATTGTTCACCAACCGTAAACTCAAGAGTATCTAAAAAACAAATATTTTACAGTGTGTTTCATATAAAAAATGCTATTTCTCATTCGTCACCGTCTTCATCCCTCTCAGGATCCCCACCCTCCCGGTCCGCACGAATTCCTTGATCCCATACTGGCGCAGGAGTTTTTCCATTGCATCGATCTTTTCGGAATCTCCGATGACTTGAAGGATGAGAGACTTTGCCCCTACGTCAATGATTTGGGCCCGGAAAATGGAGGCGATCTGCATAACCTCAGACCGTGAAATGCCATACTCAGCAGTCACCTTAATTAAAGCCAACTCGCGTTCGATCCTTTCGTTGCCTGTCAGGTCAGAGACCTTGATGATGTCTATGAGTTTATTGAGCTGCTTCATAACCTGCTCGACCTTCTCATCGTCCCCGATCACAACAATGGTGATCCTGCTCATACCCGGTTCCTCACAAGGCCCGACCGCGAGGCTCTCGATATTGAACCCGCGCCGGGAGAAGAGCCCGGTTACTCTTGATAAAACGCACGCTTTGTTTTCAACAAGGATGGAGAGGGTATGCGGTTTCATCGCGGGGCCCCTCCGATCATCTCGTTGATAGCAGCTCCGGCCGGGACCATCGGGAAAACATTCTCCTCTCGTTCGATCCTGAAGTCCATAACAAACGGGCCGTCACAATCCAGTGCGGCCTGGAGTGTTGGCAGCACCTCATCGCAGGTCTCTACTTTAATACCGTCGATGCCGTAGGCATTGGCAATCTTGACAAATTCGACGGGCGGAAGCTCGGTGTAAGAATACCTCCGGTCATAGAAGAGTTCCTGCCACTGCCTGACCATACCGAGGAACCTGTTGTTCATGATAACAATTTTCACCGGAATATTGTGCTCTGCTATCGTCCCGAGTTCCTGGATATTCATCTGGATGCTCCCATCTCCCGAGACATCAAAAACCGGAATACCGGGACGTGCGTAGTGCGCTCCTATCGCGGCGGGAAGTCCAAAGCCCATAGTCCCAAGACCACCAGAAGTGATCAACTGCCGGGGGTTTCGGAAACAATAGTATTGTGCCGTCCACATTTGGTGCTGACCGACTTCGGTAACGATCACCGCATCACCTCCCAGCACTTCACTCATCGTTTTGAGAATGAACTGCGGGTGAAGGCCCCCGTCCTCGTTATACAGGGTCGGATTGTGTTGTTTCCATTCCTTAGTCTTCGAGTGCCAGGCATCGTGTTCTTTTCCCCGGGTAAGGTCTACGATCAGTTGACGGAGAACCGTTTTTATATCCCCGACAACCGGCAAGTGCACCGCTTTGTTCTTCCCAATCTCTGCCGGGTCAATATCGATGTGGATTACCTGTGCGTGAGGGGCGAACGCTTCGATCTTACCGGTAACTCGATCATCGAACCTGACCCCGAGGGCTATGAGGAGATCACATTCGGTGACCGCATAGTTTGCCTGTACCGTCCCGTGCATGCCAAGCATGCCGAGATTGAGGGGATGGTCCCCCGGGATGCAACCGAGCCCCATCAGGGTTGTTGTCACCGGAATCATCATCCGCTCCGCAAGCTGCACCAGATCACCGGAGGCGTTACTTGCGATCACTCCCCCTCCTGAATAGATAAGTGGACGTTCTGCATTCCTGATCAGGTCAACGGCTTTTTCGATCTGCCGCCGGTGTCCCTGCAGATTAGGCCGGTATCCCCGGAGATTTACAATATCTTTTTCCTTGTCCCACATTACCTGACCGACACTCACATCCTTGGGAATATCGATAAGCACCGGGCCTTTCCTGCCGGTTCCTGCGATATGAAACGCTTCCTTAATCACCCTTCCGAGGTCTTCAGTCCGCTTCACCAAGTAACTGTGCTTGGTGACCGGCATCGTGATGCCGGTTATATCGGCTTCCTGAAATGCATCGTTCCCAAGCAGATTCGTTGGCACCTGGCCGGTGATTGCGACGACCGGGCTGGAATCCATGTATGCGGTTGCAATCCCGGTGACTAAATTGCAGGCACCGGGTCCTGATGTCGCAAGACACACACCTGTCCTTCCGCTGGCCCTGGCAAAGCCATCAGCTGCATGAGCGGCCGCTTGTTCATGCCGGACAAGGATATGCTGTACCGGAGAGGAATACAGTTCGTCGTAGATAGGAAGGACCGCTGCACCGGGATACCCAAATATGGTCGTTACTCCCTGCTGCACCAGCGATTCGACGAGGATCTTTGCACCGGATTTCATGGTACTTCCCATGATCCGCCTCCGGTGAAACTGTCCCCTGGGCTAATATCCTGTGCTGAGGTCACGTATTCAGAATTCGAGTCCAGTTCACGGTCGTAGAATACGTAAACAATAGAATGCATGACCTTTGCAGCGGTCGTATGCTGGCAAAACAGAGTTCTCACTAATTCGATAAGCAATTCAGCATATGCAAACCCGCTCAGATGAGCGTGGGTCGCATGATGGTTGGGGGTGTACAAAACAGTCCGTCATGGTTGTCCATCACAGGTACTAATAGAATGGCAGGCTATAAAATAATTGATATGGGGGCGGGAGAAGTACAACCTTGACGTTACGGTTCTTTCGGTTAATTAAAATTAAGAAAGAAAATGTGGCTGAATCACAATCATATTCTTGTATACTAAATAACCAACGTGCATGATTTTCTCAATTACTTTCCTCCTTATAATGTCGAAATTAGTGTCGAAATTTTCATTTGTACTTTTTTCGTCCCTTTAGAAATTTGATTTCACTTGAGATTCAAGATTTAATTTTTACCAAATAACACATAGTTAACTGTTCTGTTGCGTTGTCGGGACTTTTAAATAGGCAACATTAATGGGTGACGACGATATTATTTCTTTAAGTCCCGTTAATGCAACAGCACCCATTTGAAAATTTAGATTCTGAATATAAAACCTATTTTCATTACTCGGTTATGAAAGTTATATTGCCAACTCATTGAATTTAACAAAGCCAAGTAGATAGATAAGATTATAAAAGAGATTGTATTTTTGGGAGCGATAGTTAATGAAAGTGTTTATTAGTTGGTCTGAAGAGCGAAGTAAAAAAGCTGCTGAGGTAATTGCTGATTGGCTTCCTCAAGTTATTCAATCTGTTGAACCGTGGATTTCTACTGATATTGCAAAGGGATCTCGGTCAACACCAGAAATTTCTGCGGAGCTTGAAAAATCAAAAGTTGGGATAATATGTTTGACTCCAGAAAATTTGAATAATAATTGGATATTATTTGAAGCAGGGGCTTTATCAAAAATAAAAAATACGAAAGTATGCACTTTTTTACTTGATTTGACGCCAATGGATGTAAAAGAGCCTTTAAGTCAATTTCAACATACAATTTTTAAAAAAGAGGATTTTTTTAGATTAGTTTCAACAATAAATACTCAATTAACTGAATCAAATGAAAGATCACTTCCTGATAGAACATTATATCAAGTTTTTGAACGAAGTTGGCCTGAATTTCAACTGACTATTGAAAAAATTATCAAGTCATCACCTAAACAACGAAAGCATATCCGGTCGGATCGCGATATTCTTGAAGAACTTCTGGATATATTAAGGAGACTAGAAGTAAACACTGTCGATAGTAAAATTACACTACAAGCGACAAGATTGTTTGCTGATGCGGATAAAAAATATAAAAGATTGATAGATCAATTTGGTGTTGACCCAAATGAAGCAATAAGATCAGTAATTGCTGACATTAACCAAACAACTCCTTTGAGTTTAGAATTGACCAAAGCGTTAAGGACATATTTAGAAGATTATTGGAAAAGCGAATAAATAGAAAACGTTTTTTGACTTAAAAAGTGCAGCCCTTACAGAAATTTTGACCTGGTGATAATTGGTAGTAATTCTATTGATTAACCATTACTCGACTATAATAATCTTTCATTTGTAGGTTCTGATAACTTCTCGGGACTTAGGATAATTTCTGCAAATCGTTACGTCGTAAAAATTCCTGCCTTCCCTGATTTACTCCACGATGTCCCGTCAACTTATCAGAGCCTAATCTATGACAGATGTGCATCTACCGTAGATGAAATTATAAAAGAGACTACTCTATATATGAATCCTAAGGAAAGATTTCATTGGTGTATAAACAAGGATCTCCAGATCCCAAATCTTCAGAAGTTGTTTTCTTTTTGGGTGCAGGTGCATCTGTCGCTGCGGGGGTTCCTGACACAGGTTCCTTTGTTAAAGAGTTCAGGAAAAGTATCCAAGATACTGCTAAAAAAGCTACAATAGATAAAATAATTACAACTTTAGAAAAAACGGAAAAAGATAATATAGATGTGGAATTACTTTTAGAGGTATTAACGAAGCTCAATGAAAAAGACCGGGAGCCCTTGTTGCAGTTTTATACTGATTGTAAATTTATTTTGGAAGAATATTCTGAGAAACAACCTCTTATAAATGATTTAAAAAATTTCCTCAAAAAAAGAACGATCGTCTCGGAAGAAAAAATTTACTATCTAAAACCCCTCCTCGATTTAATTGAACAATACAGCACTTTGGACATTATATCCTTAAATTATGATACTTGTATAGAACAATTCTGTCACGTGTACAATTTACTTTATCAGGATGGTTTTGATAGCCATTGGAATCCGGAGGTTTTTGATAGAGAAAATACCGTTATCCGTCTCTATAAAGCACATGGCTCTGTAATGTGGTATAAAAGCGAAAAAGGCGATTACAGGAAATCAGATGTTTTTACAGAGAATATTGAGATTCAGCTTATGGCAGGTGAGAAAGCTGAAAATCTCATACTTTACCCTTATGCAAAAATGGACTATGCTGGACCACTTTTAGAATTGTTAGTATATATTAAACACATTCTTGAGTCTGACACATGTAAATTTCTTATTGTCGTTGGGTATTCTTTTAGAGACCCTCATATCCAAAGAATTCTATGGGAAGCCGCAAAGAAAAACACACAATTTCATCTTATTTTGATAGATCCCAATGCATATGAAATTTACAACAAACGGTTAAAATACTATAATACGGAATCCTCAAATCGCTCTCCCCTTTTCGAGAGAGTTGTTTGTCTTCCATACTTCTTTGAGAAAATTCTTCCTGAAATCAAAGATTATATAGAAAATTTAAGGCTGGGTCTAGAACATGAGTTTTCTCAACATCAAGAAGAGATTAAGGGAAAACCTGCCAGTTGGATATCTAGTGTAAAACATTATGTCGATGCAGAATATATTGAAAAAGCAGAATCTCTTTTGCAGAAAACTGTTTCCGAACCGGACAGAGATTTGAAGTTAGGGTTTGAGATTCCATTAAAGATGGCTATGAATCTAATTGCCGGAAAACAAGAAGAAAAGGCAAGTAAATTTTACAAAGAGTTCAATAGCCACCTGACTAAAGTGGCCGTTGAAGGAATTAATGCTAATATTGTATATGGGCAGAGTCGTAGTGATCGTCTTCCGGGCACTCCCCAGGATTATCAAATTGAATTCAAATTCAATTATAGAAGTACAAGTAACGACGTCAGAACACCATTTAAAGAAACCATTGAGAGTCTATCTGTATTTTGTGAAACAAGGACAGAATTAAGCAAATCTGGAAATCTTCAGAAAATCTCTGAAAAATTAAAAAAAGTCAAATATTATCTTGAACCATTTAAGGATGGTAAAATTGGGTTTGAAGAGTACATTAAACTTCGAGAAAGTGAGATACGAGATATTAAGATATTCAGAAATGAGTGCAAAAAGCTCCCAGAGGCTGGATCTTTATCTAAACAACAATTATCGGAACAACAACGACGTTTAGAAGCAAATATTGTAGAAGTTGAGAGAAGTATTTTAAAAGGAATTATTGAGGAGGAATAAAAAAATCGCCACTAGGTATCAGACATAAAAATTGATGGGAAAATTTTGCAAACGAATCATTATAAAAATATCTCAATGAGTCAAAATATTTTTTTAGGCATTTCATCTAGTTCAACTACTGAACAGAAAGGGGGTTCGGAGTTCGCCTGGAATTATTGGAAGGTAGTCTAATCAATTAGACGGGCATTCAATTAGATGCATCTGAATTAATCTAAACAGACAATAAATCACTGAACAGAACGTTAGAGAGCCTATCTCAAGATGTGAATTAGTCCTTTCGGTTAATTAGAATTAAAGAAGTGTTGTAGTAACGATTCTGTTTCATCCACGGTTATCAGCGGATTTTTAATTATGAAAGAATTTGCCTATCAAACGCACCGCAACAGAACCGTTCAAATTCATTTGTTTTTTTTATTTTAACAATTTTAAATTGCTGCATTCAACACGTCTTCACGACAGGTCATAATTATCTTTTTGTTATTCCTCTTGTATTAACTTAAGTTATATTCTGAAAAAGACGTTGGATAAAGTAATTCCATAAGCATAATCGTCTTGAGGTATTTTCTTGCAACTCATTTGCAGATCCGCATATTCAAAAAGGATTATCTGAAATTCTCTTATAGACAAGCCACATACAGCTAAGGTATAGGGACTTGAGACTATGGATATGGGTTACTTATACGCGATAATAACCATAATTTTTGGGCTGATGCTTGCGATTCTTGCGCGAACTATTGTTCGCTGGCTGGAGGCAAAAGCAAGCGAGACCGAAACGAAATGGGATGACATCATCATTGCGTCTATCGGGACTCCTGTACAAATTGCAATCATTGCAATTTCAATCTATATATCGATAAAATATTTTGGCATACTCCCAGCAAATCTGCAGTGGATCCTCGATCCCCGGTACGTAACCGCATTTTATATTGTCATGGGCGCTTGGATAATTTCGTCATTTCTCTACGACATCATCTCGATCTATGGTACTGAGCTTGCGGGAAAAACAGAGGGAGACCTTGACGACCGCCTGGTAGAACTGCTCAAGCTTGTCATCAAGTACGTGGTCTGGTTCGTCGGATTCATGGCAATCCTGTCTGTATTTGAAATAAATATTACACCTTTCCTTGCAGGTGCCGGGATAGCTGGTCTTGCTCTTGCGCTCGCAGCACAGGATATTATTTCCAATTTTTTTGGAGGGGCAATAATCACGGTCGACAAGCCTTTCAAGGTCGGAGACCGAATTAAAGTTGATACCTACTACGGGGATGTAATGACTATCGGGCCTCGCAGTACCCGGTTAAAAACGCTTGATTATCAGATCGTAACTATCCCAAATAATAAAATAACCACGGATGTGATTGTGAATTATGCAGAACCGGACCAGAAACTCCGCATTACGATCCCGGTATCAGTCGCGTATGGGACTGATCCAAAGAAAGTAAAGGCTATCCTGCTGGAAATAGCACATGATGTTATAAAAAAATCTGATTACCTTCTCGCAGATCCTCCTCCAAAAGCATTTTTCATTGAATTTGCCAACTCCAGTCTAAACTTTATTCTGTATGTATGGGCAAGAAAATACAATCTTCCCGATGAGGTAAAAGATGCCATCAACTCGCAGATATACGAACGATTTACAGCAGAAAATATCGAGATTCCGTTCCCGCAAATGGAAGTACGACTAAAAAAATAATTTTTTATTGTTTAACAATGCGCTCGGTTCTGTTGCGTTCGCGGGACTTTTAATATTTCAAAAAATGGTTTGCATTGCGGGGCTTTTTTGAAAAAAATAGTATTTGTTGATTCTCTATTTTTTTGACCGACTTTTCATTATTATAATTACAATTAATACAATAATTGAAATTCCAAATATATACAAATTATACAAAAATTGATTGTGTTTTGCAATGATCAATGCAATATTGACGAGACTCAAAATCATTATTCCTAACCAAACACCGATCCACATATTCCAATTCCAACCTTTGAAATTCATGGTAACTACATGCGGGTATTTTCAAAATAAATCTTTTTAAAGGGTCACAATATGGAGTCTTACCAAACTTTCCTACTTTGTCCATCTCCGGTCCATCAGATCACATTTCCCGTCATTCCATCGCTCACGCATTGCACCGATACAAAGCACTAGGGCGAAATTATGCTCTTTGTCCCGATCCGGTTTCATCAATTCCTGCATTGAATTATGTTTCGTACACCAGAGTTTTTCCATGTCCAGTTTTCTGAGTTGCTTAAGAAGGTATCATGGTATGCACGATGTGAAGATAAAATTAGAAAAATGGTAAGTTTTATTTTTTTAAATAGGTATTATTTAAAAATTCTTTTATGGCAGGTTTAATACTGAATCCGAAGTAAACGTTACAGAGAATTAAAGTTGTAATAATTATGATGACTATCCCGGCGATAAAATAGTACATGACGAAGTCTCTTTGTGATCGATCGCTTGCATTTTCTCCAACAACGATAATTGCAATTATTTGAGAGAGAAAGAGAAGTAGACCGAATTCCAATAATAAAATTCCAAAAAAGAAAGCCCATTTATTCGAAAAGTAGAATCCTAAAAAAATGAAGAAGCACCCTAATACAAACGAGCCATAATCCCACTGATGTGGGACATTAAGGAAATTCATCAGTTGGTATCAAAGTTTAATTTTTATTTACGGATTGCCATTTGAATTTTGAAAGACTTCTTCATGATCACTAAACCAACTCAGGAGCTTTTGGGTAAGGGATAATTCTTTATAAATTTTTTAGCTTCTTGTTCTGATATGTAGATAATATCCCGAATGGACCTATTCTCGTTCGCAAAGTTTTCGTCTAAAATCCAATCCCTTTCTTTCGATGACCAAAACCAATAAAAACCGTCAAATTTGATCAATAAATTTTTCTTGCGGAAATAAAGCACTGGTTCACCCATGAGTTATCACATTGTAATCGGGAAGATCCGAAAACAGGTGATGTCTGGCTCGCTCGGATCTTCCTTGAGTAATTACCCGTTTTTAGAATGATAAAGTCTGGCAAGGCACCAATGCAAGGCATAATCGATTTTTTCCCGAAAAATTACGATTCGTCGAACAAATCATCTAATTCTTTTTTGCAGGAGTCTATGGTCTCTTTTGCCATTTGGGTAGCTTTTTCAATTTCAGAATAATTTTTTTCTTCGAGTTCCCTGACATCTAAAATTCGATTGAAGAGAAGATCATATGTTTCACCCTGCCTTTTCATTCCCCTTAGTCGGTTGAGGGTTATTTTCCGGACCTTAACCGATGAGTTGAGATTTTTCTCCGTCATTTTATTTCCTTTTCTGATCTCCCTTCTTGTAGTACTCGAATCAATAAAATTTTCGATTTAATTGAAAAATTTATTTCAGAAAAATAAATGGCGAAAGATTGATTAGGAATAATAAAAAGTCATTTTCGCATTAAATAAATGGATTCAAAATTAGATGATAAATTGCCTGAAAAAAAAAGGAGATTAAAGATGAAAAAGTTGTTATTCTTAATTTTAATTTTGATAGTCGGGTTATTGGTATATTTTACGTACTTTACCGCCAATACCAGGCAATCATATGAAAAGTCTTTCTACCGTTTGTAATTTATTTATTTTTTGCATTCATTCTCTTCCTGATCATAAAAAAAGGATACGATTTCATGAAATCCCGATAAAAGAATTGTCAACTTGGCCTCTTTTCTCTTAACGTCTCAGAATCCGGAATTGCTCGAAAATTATATTAAACATTAATTCTATTTAGGGATTTTACTCCTTTTTAAGAGGGGATGTGTAGAGATGAAAAGAAAACTTATGCTAGGGTTAAGCCATAATCGATAAATTATCGAAGAAGTTCCTAGAGCTTGAGAGAGTATAATTCACTAAGATTATTTTTAATCAGAATTAAAGGCATGAGGGTGCTGTAAAATTTCAAATAATAAATCAACAAACCTGATATACCGGTTTGCTGACATTGTCTTGTCTGCTTTTTCGTTATTTGCATAACAAAGTAAGGAGGCACCGTACCTTAGCTTTTGTGGTCAGTTGTTTACTTCGAAGAATGTAGGATTTCAACAGAGCCGAAAAATCATTCTAGGCTCATATAGAATAAGTCACAGCTAGATTCCGTCAATCGGTTTTGCCTCTTTTAAATACCATTCACATAATAACGTTGAGCATGTAATTATCAAAATTTCTACTACTATAAAAAAAATTATTGACAAAATATCCATTTCTGGTTTGAATGGGGAGAACCATGTGATGACATCATATTGCGTAATAATACCGCTCAATTCAAATGTAAAAACGAATAAAATGGCCGTTCCAATAATAAAAGAATAAAAATATGATATGACTTCTCCTTTAAAAACTCGAACCCGATAACGCAGTTCTTTTTCAGAAAAATTTTTATTATTCAAAGAGGGGATGAATAATCTGACTGCAATGGGTGTTGGATTTGCAAAGACCCTGAGGCCAAGGAGAAAGGCAGGGACCAACATTAATGTCAGATCAAATGCCGCCGTGGGTTGTTGAATAGGTACCTTTGGGGTTTGAATAAGTGATAGATGGAGACTGAATGTTTGATTGACGGGACTGTTAAGAAAAGTAGATGGGACAGTATTCAAGACGTAAATGAGAGTCAAAAAAAGATAAAGTCCAACAATAAGGTTCGATAATAATACTTTTCGAGTTTTATCGTCATAATATTCTCCAAATTCTGAAGATTCTGAATCTTTATTGATTATATTTTCGTTTATTATGTTATGATATACACTTAAACCAACAATGCGATCATAGATTCGTGGAAGAAGCATTAATGCAATAATCACAGTTCCAATAGCAATTAAAATAACTTCTAAAGCCCAAACAACGCCCAATAATCCAAATATGCCAATGACTAGATAAATTTCTCCTAATATTGGGAAGTAATTTTGTAATAAATATAAAATGATAAGTAATACTATATCCACAAATCCACTTTGTATACACGAATATTAAGATTTACTCATCGAATGGCCAACTAGTTTTAATTTAACAAAGTCGGTCCAATTCAAAGTGATTTAAATTAGTAAAAACATAAGTTTAGAGAAGAGTGATTCATTTTTACTTTTATTACAGTCAACAGTGTTTTGTTTAATAAGGTGCTAACGCGGGTAAAGGAGATAGTAAAAATCCACAAATCAAAAAGTTTTAGATTTGACAAATGAGTTCATACTTGCAGTCCCGGTTAAGAAGTACATGGATACCCTGTCTCTCATCTGAAAAAGTTAAATAATTATGGTTTCCTTGATATTCCGTTAGGTTTCCATTCGGATATTTTTTAATTAGAATTAAATGAAGAGCGCTTTCAACCAAACACGCATCATCTGTTGATAAATGAGTTCAAAGCCGGACTCTCGCAAGGTGAATGGGGGTAATAGGTATCTCGTAAATTTTGAACTCTTCTAGTAATCTCACACTGTTCTGAAAAGTTACTTAAGTAGCGGCGCGCTTGTATAAAATCCAAATAGAAATCGATACTGTCATCACTTCAAAAAAATATTATCACATGAGTGGGAACGAATTGAATTTTGATATTGAGCCTTCAAAAATTACAAATATTGAAAGTGAACAATTTTTTAAAGATCTTTTTAGGTCAGAAGATTTTAAGGATTTAACCAATGAAGAATATTTAAAAAGAATCTCTTTTTTTGTTGATCTTTCATGGTATCAAAAAAGAATCGAGGGGCTCGAAAAAAGTAGAGCCCTTATTGAGGATTTTTTAAAGAAAGATCTTACTTCATACGAAAGGTCATTATCTCACTATTACTTGGCAAACGCTCTGGATAATAAAAATCATTTAAGACAAAAAAGAGGAGAAATTCTCTCAAAATGGGATAATTGTGAAATAGAGGGGGAAATCTTAAACCTCAGATTATCATTAAAACATCTCCAATTTGCGAAAGATAATGAATTTACAAAAAAAGGTACGACCAAGATCGAAATCACCGCGTGTAAAAATCGAAATTGTCAGATTTACACAAATTTAGGCAATTTAATGGATAATATTGGACGGTTTATTGAAGGAATCGAATATCGAGATGATGCGTTAAATATTGATCCAAAATTCGGAATGGCTCTTGGAAATAAAGGATTAAGTTATGTTTGGTATGCTCCATTTTTGCCGAATAAAACACATCAGGGAATATTTTATCATGAAGCTTATCAGTTATTAAAATCCGCATTACAATGCCAATTGGAGCCCGATGCACCAGACGGATTCCGAAAGGCAATGATTGCAATCGAATCAATGTTGAAAATGGAACATCTCAATAAAAAATTAAATTTAAATCCGATATTCCAAGGCTCTCACGATGAGAAAAAGTACAAAACCTGGTGTCTGCAAAATCACCTGTACTTAAATCCGCTAAATGATTTAGGTGCTTACACAATTGCTGCAAAAGACAATCTTATCATTCCAGTAGGTGAAATGAGAGTTGATTATGGCATAAATTGCCACACTTTTTTCAACCTACTCAAACAAGAATTTGTTGCTGCGAGGTATCTCTATTACGACGGAATAACTCATAATAAAATTCACTTCTCCGATAAAGATATTTTATTTGGTGAGACTTACGATAGACCTTTACTCTCATTAGCTTCAGAGAAAATTAAGATCGCTTTTAGACTTTCATATTCAATTTTCGATAAAATTGCATTTTTTTTGTATTACTATTTTAATTTAGATCTTAAAGAGAGAGAGATCTATTTCCGATCCATTTGGTATCAAAATAAAAACAAAGATCTGAAGATAAAACAAATTCTACCAGTTTTTCTTGATAAAAATAAAAATTTACCCCTAATAGGACTATTTTGGTTGAGTAAGGACTTATACGAAAAAAATACCGGATTTGTTGACGCATTAGAACCTGATGCAAAAGATTGGTATAACATGCGAAATTCTCTCGAACATAAGTATTTTAAAATAACATTTTTTGATCCTAAAAATGATCCCTTATCGTCAGTAATTGACGATATAAACAATCCAGTCATGTATTCAACTCCGATAGTAGATTTTGAGAATAAAACTTTAAAACTATTAAAAACTGTAAGGAATGCCTTGATTTATCTTGTAATGGCTCTAAATTGGGAAGAGAAACATAAAGGGAGTGAAAAGGGAACCAAGATATTGAAAAATGAGATTTAATCTCGGTGATGTATCAATCAAAATATCTCTGTAATTCTACATCAACTGCATTGTTGACATAATCATATTCTTCGCAGTCTTCAACATTTACCCGAATATTACTTGGAGAGACTTTACCATTATCCATGATGTCAAAATAACATTTATGGAATGGATAGTAGGATGTAATGCACTCCAAATCTTTACACAGAGCAATTGGAGAATTGGAAGCTGCTGAAATAAACGTCAAGAATTCACTCGTAGTGTGTACTTTATTCGGATAATCTGTAGGATCTGGTGAAATTATTTTAGGAACGCCAATTTTAATTTTACAGGTATCCGGATCATAAGTAAATTCAACAGCTGAAAGATCATCAGAAAACTTCATTTTAATGCTTATAGTCCAATCTTTATCTAGATCCTTCAGTTCTTTCATTAGCGAATCTTGGTATTCTTGGCGGATTTCCTTAGAGACCGACAGATCAACAAGATATCTCATACTCTTTTTTAATGTTCCGATGTATTTTGTTTGATGAGATAGAAGGCAATATCCCGGCCATCGTTTACCTTCATGTTCCATATCTGCTAAACAAGATAGGCTAACAAAATTTACATAACCCGAATCTTTAAAAACACGATGCAATTGCACGACAAGATGTACCAAAAATTGTCGTCGGTGCTCATCATCATCAACAGTGAGAATTGGATGAAAATACCTCTCTAATTTTCTCCAGCGCTTCTTCTTTGAGATAGTATACTGCTTGATTATTGTTTGTGAAATTTGGTAATCCCCACCTATAAAGCCTGGACTATAATCCCCATGCGTTTCAATTTCTGTTTCGCGGTCGGTCATTTATTTTCACTTTATAATCGCCCATTACTATACCGGGACTATGATTTCCCTTTGTAGAAATTTTTACATCTGACGGTGTTATTTCTTCAGGATACGGAATGATATAAAAAACATAACCAATAACAAAAATTACTATTGCTAATCCAATCGAGGCAATAACTCCAATAAAGCCAATTGTTGACTGAATACTAATCAGTGAGCCGACAAATCCAACGACGGCATTTATTACGATAAGTAGTAACAATAGACGATTTTTTGAAAATTTTGTGGGCAGATGATATCACCAACGAATCTAACAGATTATTCATTATTAATGATTCTTATTTAGAAATCACTAAAAATGAATCGTTAAAATTTCCTTTTTAAAAATGAGAAGAAATCCCAAATTCGATAATACCACTTAATTTTGCACTTGCTATCTCCTGTGACGTTATAAGAAATCGAATACCTGTTGAGAACCGGATATTTTCTTTGTGAGATATCCCATAACTGATGGCGGATTTTCTGCCTTACCTTATGTCCACGTGCTCCCAGTGTTTTGTAAATGGCATGAGATGTACTAACAATTATCCAGTTGACCTTGTACCATCTGGCAGGATCATCTTTGACATAATACACAACATGGGAAATATTCCGCAATGCAATCCCTGTATGATTAATCCGAGGTTTCATGGGTTTTGATTACTCTGCAATTCGGATTTTCTCTATATATTAATATTAGAAATTAGGTATTCTTTTTCTTCGCGCATTTTTCTATTCTTTTATCCCAATCACCGGTCCAACCTTGCATTTTCGCTTCACTTGCAAGACGGATTACTTCATCGTAATTTTTTTGCTTTTCCATAATAATGCAGAGCTGCTTATATCCCACGTGTGAGGGAAGCTGACCCCATTGTTTCAGAAATGCTTGTTTTGCCTTTGTTGAAAGAGCAATCTGTTGTTTACACGCTTCTATTGCAGATGTTAGAGCAGAATCATCTACATCCCGATTGCGATAGTAAATCTCCATTTTTGTCTGGTATAAGAAATGTCGATCCATTATCGGGGTTTTATTCGAGAGCCTGCTTTCGGCTTTCTCAATAAGTTTATACCCAATTTTTCGATATTCGGGTTTTTTGACCCAACCAGATAGATTTTGATAAAAACGCAACTACGGATTGATCAGAAAAAATAATTTTTCCGTGAGTGAGGGAATCAGGATTCAATCCCAGTGGTTTATAGAGACTGATTAAAGTACCGCGCTCTTCAGAAGATAATGCGTTCAGCCACCATTCTTGGAGCTTATAATATTCTATTTTCCCACCGATAGATCCAATAACAGGCTTATTGATTACCGCTTGTTGTTGGATTGGGGGGAAGTATACAGGGGATTCAATTATTACTGCGTTTTGTCCAATTTGGAATTTCTTTTCACAATCTTCGCAGCGTTCGACACTAGAGAAAATCGAGAAAAAACCTAAATCTTTCCCACAATCTTTACAGGCCTTACCCATTTGCACCAACGATGCAAAATTTCAATTACATCACGAAGAAGGTTCCTATTTTATGATCCTAAATCAACAGTTGATCCACGTTTATCAACGGATTGATCCCATCGATCAAGGCGTATCATCACATGTTTATTGAGAGTAAATGGTTGCTCACCCTCTGCATTTTTCTTCATGTAATGCAATGTCCCTTTTGAAAAGCCGCGTTTCTTATATCCGGATAAGGTACTCAATTACTTCTCTGTGATTGAAAACCTAATTGTTTGTGATAACTTTACAAGATAAAAACTGTCGGAAAAGATGAATTCTCAAAACTTCTTTTATTCTGATTAAAATAATCTAAAAGATTATATTCTCTATTATATTCTCTGAACTATCTCAGAAATAACCGTTTAACGGATAAAATTAATAGTGAATTACGTGAGTTTGTGAATTTCTCTCTTTTCTACCGTGAAGTTCGTGAACTTCTGAATTTCTAAAGAATCTAGAGTTTTTGCCAACGGGAGGTAATGTTTGTTTGACATCCCTTAAATCCTGAATTTCATTGCAAGAATTTCATTTAATGAAAATGGTTATTGTTTTTAGATGGATTTTCTTGTGATTGATTGTTGGTAACAAATTACGACGTAAAATTGTTGTATCGTTATATACCTTATTTCTCCCTTGTTTGTATTTATCAAATTGAGATACGTATTTCCTTGATGAAATCTCTTACAAGGAAAAACATTATGAAATTGGTTATGATGCATTGGCAGTTGATTTGAAAATAATAACGAGGTAGAATATTGGTTATCAATCGCAAACGCAACGGCACCCCTATTTAATAACAATTTAAGAAAGTTGAACAAACGATGCATCACCATTTATTAAACATAGAGTGCCACAATTAATGTCAATTTTTTTGATAGAGATTACGTCCATTTACAATACAGGACTGGGAAAGATGGGGACAAATACGGTAATGAATACCGTATTTTCTTCTCATTATATTCTCATAAATTAACGCAAAAAAATTATTATAAAAGAGTGTAGATTGCTAAATGCCGATTCTCATACAAATTTCTGTTCAGATTCCTATTCAGATTGCTGTATAGATTTCTAGAGAAGATTTATACAATGACATGCAAATTCGCTTCTAGAATTCAGGAGGCCCACTACGAAAAAAAAAGACAAAACGAAAGGAGTTCCCCTCACAAAAAACGTATCGCGAGAATAACCCTTCAATAACTTTCAGATTGAAAAAAGAAGACAAGGAAAAGCTGGATGCAATTATAGAAGAATTGGATAACCCTTTCAAGTGGATGAGCGATTTTATTCATGATACGATAATCCCTCTCAGGAAACATCGGAACTGGTTTCAAGAATAACCGATCTTACAGATATTATTAGGGAATTAGAGCACAAACAGAAATTCAGCATTCCCTGTTCTATTTGCAGAAAACCCTTTGTCTTCTCATCCTGGGACGATAATTGGGTGTCAGAGATTTATCCAAAATTGAAAGAAACATTTGGGAAAAGGCATCATCCAGAATGCAAGTCCAGATAATTTCCATGACGATAAACGGTATCAATTCACTGGAAGACTCAAAGATCCAGTAGATCCAAATTACGTTAGATATTTTTCATCAATTTCAATCCCAGCAGCATTGATTTCCCTTGCGAGTTTTTTCATCCATTTTCCGCTTTGATCTAAAGGTGTATAGAGCAATCCATCAATGTCTGAAGGGCGTTCAATTTCTTCTTTACATAATGCTGCAACTCGATTACGACCGAGTTTTGCAATAAAATAACCAAATTCAAAAATTACATTCTGACGAGCCCTTGGTTTGAGTCTTAGTAAAATTTCTACCATAAATTTTGCAGATTCCGTCGATACAACTTGGCGATCTTTTTCCGATAAGGAGGGAGTAGGATTAGGTGTGGAGTAATATTGTCTCAGAACGTCATATCCTTCGTCTGGTGTACTACCCCCCGCATCGTCATTTGTTAATAAAATTACAGCAAATCCAACATCGGAGTAGTGTTCTACTTTCTCAATGATAGTTTTACCAAGATCTGCTTGCTTATGAAGGATTATTGGTTCTAAATCGAGTGATTTAAGGAACAACTCAACTTCATTTTTCAATGTATCGTCGTGCCCATGAACGATGAAGATTCTACGTTCATGGGAAATTTTCGACTTTTCTTTTTTTGATATCGATTTGATTGGTTTTTCGATTAAGTATATCTTCAGATCTTGAAGTATCCGAACTCCTAATCGAATGTTCTCTTTAGCCGGAAGCCTTTCATTCGCATATAATACCATCGCATTAAATTGATCGACAAAAGCATTTTTTTCAGAAATATTATCCATAAAAAATTGTGCAACTTGAGTTGTCCATGATGTGAACAAAATAGGATTAACAATTTTTTTAGAGGCTAAGGCAGAGCTGGGGTGTTCACTATATGCAACTTCTTGCCCTTTCTTGATCAAAGAATCAAGAGTTTGAATTCTAAGATCATCTATTTTCATTATGATGATATTAGAAAGGTGGAATGATAATAATAACGAATAACTAATGTCGAAAAACTACTTCATCCCAAAAGCGATTAATCCCGAACACAAAGGATTCCTGCGGAGAATGCTTCGCATTCCTGCCGATGAGAAAATTCCACCAAAATTCCTCAATGTAATCATCGGCACCCCGATCAACAGGGTTGCAAAGAACCCGACCAAGATTGGGGTAAGGCAGATCAAGGTCACCCGTCTTGTGCACGAGCGGGCACTGCTTGCTCAAACCCTGATTGGGTTCAGGCAGCAGAAGAAGGCAGGATTTTCAACCCGGAATGAGAAATGATCACATATGGATTCACTCGCAGATCGAGTTCAAGAAGCTCTCGATCAATCTAAAAGTTTAACAAAAGCTCAAGAATTACTGACGGAAAAACTGACTGAAAAAATTAAAGAGAAACCTTATCCCGAAGAAATCAAGAAATATTTCGAAGAAATCAATAAATTGTGTTCGATTGGTGAGTGGTTGTTGGATGTAGACGACGAGATTTCTGAAAAAATTATGACGTTGTTATCCCACAAAACAGTTTTAGAAGAAGTAGACTCGGAAACTAGTGCCCAACTTCGTATCGAAATATCAAAGAAGACCGAATTTAAAAAACAGTTACGGGAAATAATTAAGCAAGCCCTTTCGATGAGTGATCACCGATGATGTATGAAAGAATCGACCAGATCCCCGACCTTGAAAAAATCAAGGCATGAATGAAAAAGAGAGGGCTGGTTATGGCCGAGTACGGGGAGTGGGAGAAACATGACGATGGTCTGATCCAGGCACGGTTCAGTTTCTGGAACAGCTCAAGGATATGCCGGGATGTCTCAGTATCCAGGTTTGCGCATCGTTCATCGGCAAACAGGATCCGTGGGCTGTTAACCAGCGCCTGGGCAATCGAGACTCTTTGTTGTTGCCCCCGGATAGTTCGTAGGACATGTGATCTAGCCGGTCTCCGATGCCGACGGCGTTCAGGATCCCTATACTTGCCGGTCCGCATTCTCCTATAGGGCTGCCCGGACAAGGCAAGGCAATTGCGTCATGACAGCAGATGGAACTACTCAGATGTGTTTAATGCCCAATAATGTTACCGGGAATATTGTGGGCACTGGGGCCTCTCTTTGTTAAGGGTTCTGTTGCATTGGCGGTTGGTGACAATTAATTCATCTCTTTAAACCCTTCTAGCCAACCGATAATGCAAAAGGACCGTTAATGGGATCAGAAATCGGGATTAAATTGTGTTCAGGCATTTTAGAATTGTACCTTTTTCAATAAATGAAAATCCGTATCTTTCCTTTACGATCCGAGACTGGGAGAGATTGGGACAAACACGGTAATGACCGACGTATTTTCTTTTCATTACCTTCTCTTAAATGAACCTAAAAAATTACAATAAAAGAGTGTAGATTGCAATGTATAGATTCTCATGCAGATTTCTATTCAGTATCCTATTCAAATTGCGGTATAGATTTCAATAAAAATTTTTGTTCAATATGATGCATGCTATCGTGTTTACGGTTGGTGACCAATATTCCACCTCGATATAATTCCAAACCAACCGTAAATGCAAAAGCGGTCTTTAGATTAAACGTTGCGGGGACTGAATCCCGATATTCTTATAATCGCCCGAACCCCTTTGAATGATGAACTTCATATAGCATAGCAGTGAGGGTTGATTCCTAACAACTCATTCCAAAAAAATTGATTCACATTTCTAGTTAACGCCGCCACAGAATTTTCTCACTTGCTTTATCACTAATGTAAAATATATTCTATTAGAGAAAACTTTATGATAACTTAATGAATAATTAATGTCAGTGAGTGGAATTCAATGGTTAAACCTAAAGTGGAAAGCGAAACAAAAAATGCGAAATTCAAACGAATTGCATCGGCCCGGACATCGAGAATATTGGACGATCTTCGCCTGCTTGGGAATTGTACCAATACAAGCCATTACAGCTACACAGAAAGCGAAGTTGGGAAAATATTCGCGGCAATTGAAAAAGAATTGAAAAGGACGAAATCATTATTCAACACTCCGATGACAGAATTCTCTCTTGAGTAAAATACAAAGGTGATCAAAATGCAAGTGAAGGAATTGTTCCAAATCTTTCAAACTGAAAATGATTTTTCTAAAATCGAAGAAGCGATATTTGACTTTGAAAAAGCGACGGGACAATCAGTTCAATGGATTCCTGTTGGACACCGAGAAAATAACGTTGGGACAATTGAAGGATCTTCTGATCCGGGAAGATCGATTGTCGAACGAATAACAAACGGAATAGATGCAATACTTGAGTTGGAACATCTGAAACATAGTGGACTTCCGGATTGCAGAAGCCCACGGGAAGCGGCAAATTCCTGGCTGAATGTTCCCCCAAATGGATTGAGCGAGCTGAGCCCTGCTC